>Ga0209985_10000011_pt1 | contig 228855 bp, 196 predicted proteins | sample NOAtaG_FD_187305 | JGI IMG/M metagenome (GOLD analysis project Ga0209985, IMG submission 187305) | Freshwater lake microbial communities from Lake Erie, under a cyanobacterial bloom - NOAA_Erie_Diel6S_1000h metaG (SPAdes) (version 2) | ecosystem: Environmental > Aquatic > Freshwater > Lake ... | reverse complement strand
GCTATGCACCTCCTCGCAAAGCGGTTCCGGTCGAAGCGGCTGCCGACCAGGGTCGACTCGTCCTCCAGTGTGAGGGCACGGTTCTCAGGTTGGAGAAAGTAATTGAGCCATGGCGCGAGAAGGATCTAGATCGCTATCGGCTGCCTCATCCTGTCTTGGGACGGGTGACGGTGCGGGAGATGCTGATGTTCACGCTGTTTCACTTTGATCATCACCGCGAGATTGTGGCTCGGCGACTGGAGGCTTCCCCCCTGTCGGGTCTTGCCGAAAGGATTCCGACCAGTGCTTGAAGTCGTAAGGAAGCGCAATGCGAACCAAGCGATGCAGCGGACTCGCGATAAGATCCGGCGGTGTGGATAATCCCAAGGATCCGTTACTATGAGAAACAGTAATCCGCCACCCGTGCTTCTCCGCCTCGCGCTGTGGGGGGGCGTGGCCTATTTTTGCTGCATGGCGGTGGCCCACTTCTTTGGCCTGAAATACCCGCTCTTGTTCGTCTATTACGACGTTCCTTTCTACGCCTATCAGGACAAGATAATTTCCTTCGCGGTCGTGGCATACATCTGCCTCTTCGCGAACGCAGCTTTGAACCGAAGCGCGGTTCCCGCTGCGCTCGTGGCGCTTGGCGTCACCGTGCTCGGGCTGAGCGCCGTCAATACGTCCGATGCGCTCGGCTCGGTGCTGGAAGGCCGCTCGACGCTGGCCTATTGGGCGCAGACCGGTCTTATCGCCGCCTATTTCGCGTTTCTGCTTGGTTTGTACGCAGCGGGCGAGCGGGCGTCGCGAAGCCCTGAATAGCCTGCGGGATCTCGGAGGCAGCCGTCAGGTGAGCAAGATCCGCAGCATGCGCCGCAGCGGTTCGGCCGCGCCCCAGAGGAGCTGATCGCCGATCGTGAAGGCGCCCAGATAGTCGGGCCCCATGGCGAGCTTGCGGATGCGGCCCACGGGGATCGTCATCGTGCCCGTCACAGCCACTGGCGTGAGGTGCTCGAGCGTCGCTTCGCGGGTGTTGGGCACCACCTTCACCCACTCGTTGTCGGCTGCGATCATGGTCTCGATCTCGGCGACGGGCACGTTGTTGCGAAGCTTGAACGTGAGCGCCTGGCTGTGGCACCGCATCGCGCCGACGCGCACGCAGAAGCCGTCCACCGGTACCGCCGGAGTGCCGAAGCCCTCCCCCTGCCCCAGGATCTTGTTCGTCTCGGCCATCCCCTTCCATTCCTCCTTCGACTGGCCGTTGCCGAGGTCCTTGTCGATCCAGGGGATGAGCGAGCCGCCGAGCGGCACGCCGAAGTTGGCCACCTCGTCGCCCGCGAGGCTCCGCTGCCGGGCGATCACGCGGCGGTCAATCTCGAGGATCGCGCTCGAAGGATCGTCGAGCAGCGGCTTCACCTCCGCGTGGAGCGTGCCGTATTGCCGGAGCAGTTCCCGCATGTGCTGGGCGCCGCCCCCCGAGGCCGCCTGGTAGGTCTGCGTGCTCATCCATTCGACGAGCCCGGCCTTGTAGAGCGCACCCACGCCCATCAGCATGCAGCTGACGGTGCAGTTGCCGCCGACCCAGGTGACGCCCCCCTTGGCGAGCGCCGCCTTGATCACCGGCATGTTGACGGGATCGAGGATGATGACCGCTTCGTCCTTCATGCGGAGCGTCGAGGCGGCGTCGATCCAGTGCCCCTTCCAGCCGGCTGCCCGCAGCCGCGGATAGACGTCGCTCGTGTAGTCGCCCCCCTGGCAGGTGATGACGATCGCGCACTTCGCGAGGGCGGCGATGTCGTGGGCGTCGCGCAGCGTGGCTTCGTTGCGGGCCATGGGGGGCGCCGCCCCACCGGCGTTCGATGTCGAGAAGAACACCGGTTCGATGAGGTCGAAGTCGCGCTCCGCGACCATCCGATCCATGAGCACTGAACCGACCATGCCGCGCCAGCCGACCAATCCGACCAACCTGCTCAAGACAGCACCTTTCGAGGGTTGAACAACGAGAGAACCGCCGGGAGACGATACCTTCGCCGATCCGTCGGCGGTAGTCAGCGGTGCCGACGGCGGCGATCAGGCCATCGGCAGTTGCACGGCTGCCGCGGCGGCGCGGAGTTCCTTGGGCAGCGGAAAGTAGACGTCTTCCTGGCGGATCGTCCGCTCCTCGACGGTCGCGCCGAATCGCGACTCGAGCCACCGCACGCAATCCTGCACCACGCTCTCCGGGGCGCTGGCGCCCGCGGTGATGAGCACCGTTTCCTCTCCGGTGAACCAGCCGGGGTCGATCTCATTGGCGCCGTCGATCAGGTGGGCCTGGATGCCGCCGTCGCGGGCGAGCTCGGCGAGCCGCTGGCTGTTGGAGCTGTTTTGGCTGCCGAGCACGATCACGATGTCGGCTTCGTCGGAGAGGAGCCGCACGGCCTCCTGGCGATTCTGCGTCGCATAGCAGATGTCGTCCTTCGGCGGGCCGACGATCTGCGGGAATCGCTCCTTGAGCCGCTTGATGATCTTCGAGGCGTCGTCCACCGAGAGGGTCGTCTGCGTGAGGTAGGCGAGCTTGTCGTCGAGGCCGAACGGAAGGGCATCGACCTCTTCGGTGTTATCGACGAGCGAGAAAGCCTCCGGGGCCTGTCCCATCGTGCCGATCACCTCGTCGTGCCCTTCGTGGCCGATGAGCACGATCCGGTAGCCGGCCTTGGCATACTTGATCGCCTCGAGATGCACCTTCGTGACCAGCGGGCACGTGGCGTCGATCGCCCGCAGCCGACGCTCGGCCGAGACGCGGCGTACTTCCGGGGCCACGCCATGCGCGGAAAAGAGCAGGACGGCCCCCTCCGGAACCTCCTCCACCGTGTCGACGAACACGGCCCCTTCGCGCACGAAACGATCGACCACGTGCTTGTTGTGGACGATTTCGTGATAGACGTAGACGGGCGTGCCGTGGAGCCGGATGGCCGTTTCGAGGGTCTCGATCGCCATGTTTACGCCGGCGCAGAAGCCACGGGGGCTGGCAAGCAGGATTTTCATGGGACTGGCTCCGCCGGGAATGCCGGATCGGCCTGCGGCCAATCCGGCTATGATCTTTTCCACATGGTAGTGAAGTTCCGGCGGGCCGGCCAGACAATCGCGAGGCCGTCGGCCCCCTGCCCCGCTCCGATGCCAGCCCCCATCCCAGCAACCATCCCAGCAACGCCGCCAGCGCTCGCCGAAGCCGAGGCCTTCTGCCGCGCGCTGGCGTCGAGCCACTACGAAAACTTCACCGTCGCGACGCGGCTGGTGCCGCGCCGGCTGCGGCAGCATCTCGCCAATGTCTATGCCTTCGCCCGCTGGGGCGACGACCTCGCCGACGAGGCGGAATCGCCGGCCGCTGCCGCCGGCGCGATCGCCGACTGGCGGCGGCAACTGCTTGAGTGCTTCGCCGGCCGGGTGAAGCATCCGGTCTTCGTGGCGCTTTCGGATACCGTGCGGCAGACGGGCCTTGGGATCGAGCCCTTCGAGGATCTGCTCGATGCCTTCGAGGAGGATCGGGCGTTTGACGAGGCCGGCGTTGCCTGCCGCTATGCCAGCCGCAGCGAGGTGCTCGCCTACTGTCGCCGGTCGGCCGACCCGGTGGGCCGGATCGTGCTCGGGCTCGAGGGCTGCCGCGATGCGGCGCTCGTCGCGATGTCGGATGCGATCTGCACGGGGCTGCAATTGGTGAACTTCTGGCAGGACGTCCGCCGCGACCGCCGCGCCGGCCGCGTCTACCTTCCCCGGGAAGACATGCGACGCCACGGAGTCGATGAATGGATGCTCGATGCGCCGGCCGCCGGCACGGCGCTCAAGGGCCTGCTCGCCGACGAGGTGGCCTGGGCCCGCGGGTGCTTCGACCAAGGCGCGCCGCTCGTCGGCCTCGCGCCCCGCGTGCTGCGGCCGGCGATCGGCATGTTTCTGGCCGGGGGCCGGGCCATCGCCGACGCGATCGAACGGGCCGGCTACGACACGCTCTCCGCCCGCCCCGTCGTGGGCCGCTGTCGCAAACTGCAGCTTGCAGCCCGCGCCTGGTGGGGGCTGCAGACCGCGAGGCTCGCAGGAACACCATGACATCCCGCACGCTCGCCGCCGACCATGCCGCTTGCGCCGACGTGCTCCGCCGGTCGCGATCCAACTTCGCCCTGCCCATCCGCCTGCTGCCGGAGGAGAAGCGACGCGGCACGACCGCGCTCTATGCGTTTTGCCGCCGCGCCGACGACATCGTCGACGACGCCACTGATCCCGCCACTGCCGGTCTACGGCTCGATGCGTTTGAGCGCGATCTCGAGGCCGCGCTGGCGGGGGGACAGTCGGCCGATCCGGTCATCCGGGCCGTGGTCGATACGGCCCGCCGCTTCGCCGTGCCCTCCGACCATCTCCGCGAGATCATCGACGGCGTGCGGATGGACCTGGTGCAGCATTCCTACGAGACATTCGCCGACCTTGAGCAATACTGTCGCCGCGTGGCGAGCGCCGTCGGCCTGGCGGCGATCCATATCTGGGGCTTTCTCACGCCGGAGGCCATCCCCGCATCGCACGCCTGCGGCATGGCCTTTCAGCTCACGAACATTCTCCGCGACATCCCGGAAGATCTCGGCCGCGGCCGGATCTACCTGCCACGCGAAGACCTCGCGGCGCACGGCTGCTCGGCCGAGGATCTCGCAGCCGGACGCATCGGTGGGGAGTTTTCCCGGCTCGCTGATTTCGAGGTCGCCCGCGCCGAGGCGTATTTCAAGCAGGCGCAGGCGCTCGACCGCATGCTCTCGACCGACGGTCGCCTCGTCTTCCGCGCGATGCACGGCGTCTACCGGGCGTTGCTCGACGCCGTGCGGCGGGGCGGCAGCCGGATCTTCACCGAGCGGGTGCGGCCTTCCAAGCCCACGATCCTCGGTTCTGCCCTCGTGAGCCTCGTCGCGGGGCCACGGGCATGACGACCGGCGGGCACACTACGCGCGTGGCGATCGTCGGCGGTGGCCTCGCTGGCCTGGCCGCCGCAGCCGCGCTCGCCGACGAAGGTCTCGAGGTCACGCTGCTCGAGGCGCGCAGGAAGGTCGGCGGGCGGGCGGCGTCGTTCGAGGATCCCGTTTCCGGCGGCCTCGTCGACGCCTGCCAACACGTGGCGATGGGCTGTTGCACGAATTTCCTCGAACTCTGCCGTCGGGCCGGTCTCGCCGACGCCCTGCGGCAGGATCGCACGCTCTTCTTCATCGGCCCCGACGGCGATCGGGCCGCCTGCACGCCCTCGCGCCGGCTGCCTGCCCCGCTCCATCTCGCCCCCCTGCTCCTCGGGATGCGGCATTTTTCGCTGCGCGAGAAGGCCCTGCTCGCCCTGGGCATGCTGCGGCTTGCGCGGTTTCGCGGCGGCGACGCCGATGCAACGCAGACGGCGCGACGGTGGCTCGAATCGGCGGGGCAGCCGGCCCGCGTGATCGATCTCTTCTGGCAGCCCGTGCTCGAAAGCGCGCTCGGTGAATCGATCGATCTCGTCAGTGTGGCGGCAGCGCGAAAGGTGGCCGTCGATGGCTTCCTCGCACATCGCGAGGCGGCCGATCTCTACGTGCCGACCGTGCCGCTCGGGGCGTTGTTCGGTGACGGGCTTGCCGCGTGGCTCGATGCCCGCGGCGTGCGGTTGCGGCCGGGCCGGACCGTGACCGGCATCGAGCGGGATGCCGCCGGGCGGGTGCGGGCCGTGGTCTGTGGCGACGAGACAATCCCCTGTGATGCCGTGATCGTCGCACTGCCATGGAAGCAGGCGGCGCGGCTGGTGCCCGATGTCGTGCCGGCGGCGGAAGACAGGCTCGCCGGCTCGCCGATCACGGCGGTGCATCTCTGGTTCGATCGCGACGTGGTCGATCTGCCGCACGCCGTGCTCGTGGGGCGGGTGTCGCAGTGGGTGTTTCGCGGCGACGAGTCCGCGCAGGGCAGGCCGGGCTACTGCCAGGTGGTGATCAGCGCGTCGCGCGGGCTGTTCGATGGCGACCGTTCCCGGCTGCTCGAGGCGGTCGTCGATGAAGTGCGGGAGGTTTTTCCGGCGGCCCGCGCGGCAGCCCTTGTCGACTCGCGGATCGTGACCGATCCCACGGCGGTCTTGTCGGTGCGGCCGGGCGTCGAAGCGTCGCGGCCGCTCGCGCGAACCTCCATCGAGAATCTCTTTCTGGCCGGCGATTGGACCGCAACCGGCTGGCCCTCGACCATGGAGGGAGCCGTCCGGAGCGGCCGGCTCGCCGCTGAGGCGTTGCTCGAGCAGATGGGAAGGCCGCGGCGAATCCTGGCGGCAGACCTGCCCCACGGGCCGCTCGTGAGGCTGCTCACAGGGGGGTGATGTTGGCCTGGCCGTTGGGCAGGCTGGCGATCAGCCGCTCGAGCGCGTCGGCGAGCGTGCGGGCATCGACGACGGCGTTTTCCCACAGCCGCCACATGTCGACCGCGGCGCCGGGCCGACGGCCCACCGCCCGCAGGGCTGAGCCGAGCCTGCGCAGCGACGACTGCGGCTTCACGAGCGTGGCCATCTCACGCGGCAGTTCGTCGCTCACCGTGTCAGACACGACCCGCAGGCCGACGCACTCGAGACCGGCCTCGCGGGCCGCCCGCGCGACGCCCCAGGTCTCCATGTCCACGAGCTCGGCGCCGGTCGTCTCAGCCAGCGACTGCTTCTCGTGCGCCGTGACTGCGACGTGGTCGATCGTGATGATCGCCGCGGCCTTCGCGATGCCGCTCACGCCAATGTGCATCAGCTGGATCGAATCCTGCTCGCCGCGGATCGCCCGCACGGGCGACACGACCCGGCCCCGCTCGATTCCGACCGCGAGCCCGCCCGCAAAGCCGGCGGAGACGATCAAGCCCGGCCGATGGCCGTCGATCAGCAGCCGACAGGAACGCGCCGCCCGCTCGCGCCCCGCCCCCGCGACGACCCAGGCCACGCGGCGTCCTGCGACCGTCCCTTCGTGAAACTCCAGTCCGGCCGCCTGCATTTCGACCACCTGGCGGGCACGGGCCGCAAACGCGTCGGCCTCCACCGGCATGGCGAAGACGATCCCGGCGGCGGAAGGTTCACGTGGCATCGACGGTCAACGATCAAGCAGCGAGGGCCCAAGCAGGCAGGAGACCCAACTGACGGGGTTCCACCAGCATAGCCGCGATCCATTCCTGCATGACGAGCAGCCGCACGACTCCGCGGGCACCATCTCGACCTCGTACTTCGGCACCCGCTCCACCTTCTCGGGGCCGTCGGTCTTGTAGAGCCGCTTTTTGACGATGATGTCGCCGCACGGAGGGCTACAGCGACATTCTGGCGGGGGCGCGTGCCACGAATCGCGGCCCCGCACGCAGGCATAGTCACACTGCATCGAATACTTCGACTTCTTCGTCTTCACCTCGTCCCACGTCGCCTTGCAGGCGGGCACGCATTCGGCGCAACACGCGGAGCCGGTGCAGGAGACATGCCCGCAGCCGCAGTCGGCGGCAGCACAGGGCCGCATGCCCGCCAGCGAGACGATGGCTGCCAGTGTTGCCGCCAGAATCCACCGCATGGAACACTCCTCGTTTAGAAGTCGAATGCCAGCCGCGTGCCGAAGCCATTGATGAAGCCGCTGCCGTTGTAGCTCGTGCCCGGCGTGCCGTCTTTGGCCCATGGAGTGCTGACGAAGTCGCGATACGTGAGGTCGTAGTTGAAGTAGACGCGGGCGTTTGGGTTCAAGAGCCAGTTGAGGCCGAGTGTCATGCCGTTCAAGACGCCGCCGTTGACACCGCTGTCGTTCAGGCTGAGGTAGTTGTAGCGCACGCCCACCTGCCAGGCGCCTTCGCTCAGGCTGAGCCGGCGGCCGGAGCCCCCGCCCCGGATCGCGTAGAAATTATTGTGCGGAATGGGGCGGTCGAAACGGTATTCGATCTTCGAATAGGTGCGGCTTTCGCCCGTGAGAAAGTAGAGCACCTCGGCGTAGCCAGCCTGGTAATAGACCGTGCCGACGTTCGTGCCGGGCTTGGGCTGGAAGCCGTTGGTGACGTAGGGGCCCGCATTCGTCGTCGTCGCGTTGTAGAGCCACGACCCGAAATACTCCGACTGGAACGACCATGGGCCGTTGTTGGCCACCAGCTCCAGCCCGATCATGTTTTGCCAGGTGCCCTCGAGGACTCCCGTGTCGGCGTAAATCGAGTTGAGCGGGCCGGGCGGGCCGTTGCGGATGCTGCCGCGGCTGCGGAATCGAACGGCATTGACTGCGGGGCCGGTCGGCAAGCCAGTGACCGGATCGAAAGCGAGAAACTGCTTCCGCGGCTCCATCGTGCGGCCCGAAACACCGAGGTGAAGGAGTTTCCGCCCCTCGTCTTCGTAGACGGGCAGGTAGACGAGGCGACCCACGGTCATGCTGCCGCCATTGGAGTTGGAATATCCGAATGGGTTCGACGTGTTTTTGAATTGGCCGATCTGCCAGCCGATGTCGCCCTCCTCGTTGTTGTTGAGGATCTGGATGCCGGGGAGAAAGCCGTTGTTGAACGGGCCCTCGAAAGCGTCTTGGGCGAACGACCGCTCCATGAAGTTGAGCCAGCGGCTGCTCGTCAGATGTTCGTAGCCGTAGGGATCCTTCTGGTTGCCGACGCGAACGGTCCCCAGGATCGGAATTTCGCGGACCTGCAGCCAGAGGTCGGTGACGGCGGTGAGCGGGCCGGCATCTCGCTCGGTGGGAAAGACCGAGTTGTTCACGTTGATCTGGTTGACGAAGTCGTATTCGCAGGCCCAGTCGTAGAGTTCGTACATGCGGCCTTCCATGCGGAAACGTGCGCGACGGAAATTCACGGTGTCGGAGAGGGATGGATCGAGCCCGCCTTGATCGGGCGTCTGGCTGGGGCCGGGCTCGGCGTTGAAGGCCACTGCATCGACCTGCGTGCGGCCGCCGATCTTCACGCGGAAGTCCTTGTTGGCCGATTCGGCCTGGAATGTGTCGGCCCATTTCGACTGATACACCTTGTCGCTGCCGATCTCGTAGGGCTGTTTGGGTTTCGTGTCTGCAGCGGTCGTGTTGTTGTCGCCCGCCTTGCTGGAGCTCGCGTCCGCGCCAGGGGCGGGCAGTGGCTCAGGCTTGACCGCTGCTGCGGCCTCCATCTGCGCGATCCGCGCCTCGAGGGCGGCCATCCGCTTGCGATCGGTGTCGAGCGCCGCGGAAACCTGCTCGAAGGTCTCGAACCGTGCGGCGACAGTCGGCAGTTGCAGCGGTGGCGCGTGGGGATCGTTGGCCAGGACGAGGAATTCGCTGGCTTCGGCCTGGGGCGCGGTTGTCACAAGGGCGAGGCAGAGCCCGAGCGCGGCCATCAAAATGGCAGCAAGGCGTGCGCGCGTGCCCGCAGGCTTTTCGTGACCACTCTGTATCGCACACATCGCAAACTTCTCCCAAACGCCTCGTTCTTCCTGATCGACAGGATCATTTCCGCGGCTTTATGAGGGGGAGGCTTGCTTCTCGTTTAGGAGGGCGGGCGCGGCGAGGCAGGTTCACCCAAACTGCCAGCCTGAGGCTTTAGGGGGCCTGGGGGAGCAGTGCGGTGAACTCCGTGCCTCGGCCAAACTCGCTCCTCACCGAGATGAGGCCGCCATGCCGCTCCACGAGCGTGCGACAAATCGCCAAGCCCAGGCCGCCCCCCCGCCGGCTGTCGCGGCGGTCGCGGGCCACATCCGCCTGAAAGAACCGGTCGAACACCCGCGGCACATGATGCGGCTCGATGCCGCAGCCGGTGTCGGTCACCGTGAGCCGCGCCTGACGGCTCATGGGATCGGCCGCGAGCGCGACGACGACCCGGCCTCCCGGCGGCGTGAAGCGGATCGCATTGTCGAGCAGGTTGCTCACCACCTGCCGCAGCTGCCGCGGCTCGCCGGTGACGAGGATGACCCCGGCGGATTCGACGCGCAGGTCGATGCCCCCTTCCTCGGCCACCCCGGCGAACATCGCGGCCGTCTGCTGCACGAGCGCATCGAGATCGACCGTGGCGTGGCCCGAGCCGGGGGCGAGCTCTCCTTCAGCCAGCAGCAGCAGGTCGTTGGCGAGCTTCGCAAGCTGCCTCGTCTCCCCGAGCAGAGCCTCGAGCGTGTCGCGGTATTCGGCGGCGGAGCGATCTCGTGAGGCCGCCACCTCGAGGCTGGTCTGGATTGCCGCCAGTGGACCGCGGAGCTCGTGCGCGGCGTCGGCCACGAACTGCTGCTGCCGCTCGACGTAGCCGGCCACCTGATCGAGCAGGCGGTTGATCGTGAGGGAAAGCCGATCGAGCTCGTCCTTGGTGCCGCGAACCTCGAGCCGGTCGCCGAGCCGAGTGGGGCGGAGTTGGTCGGCCGTCCGCAGGATCTCGGCGATCGGGCTCGTGGCCCGCAGCGCCAGCCAATAGCCGGCCAGTGGCGTGAGCAGCGACAGGGCGACGCCGACGGGAATCAGGATGCGGGCCAGTGCATCGACGTCTTGTTCGAGGAATTCCGTCGGCATGCCGATCCGCACGTGAAAGGCCTCGTCGGCGGTGGCGGTCACGGTACGACGCGCGAAGCGGTAGGGCCCCGCCTGAACGAGGTTTTCCTTCTTCTCGAAAAGGATCGGCAGGCTCGCGATCACGTCGGGGCAGTTGTCGCTCTTCCAGATCGTTTCGCCGTTGCCGTCGAGGAGCTGCGCGAACCAGCCGCGCTCCCGGTGGCCGACCGTCTTGCGACGCAGTTCCTCAACCACCGCCAGCCGGTCAGGATGCAGGTCTTCGAGGGCCATGCTGATCTCCCGTACTTCTCCGCGGAGCACCGAGTCGGCTTCGCGGTAGAGGATGGAGCGGCCGGCGAGCCTCACGGCGAGCAGGGCTGCGATCGTGGCCAAGAGCACGACTGCGGTATTGAGGAGCGTGAGGCGGACCCGCAGCGTGGCCCACGGAATCCGTCTAAGCAGACGCGAGGGCATAGCCGCGGCCCCGGATGGTGCGGATGAGCGAGTCTTCGCGTCCCTTGTCGATCTTTCCCCGCAACCGGTTGATATGCACCTCGATGACGTTCGTGGGGCCGTCCCAGTTGAAGCCCCAGACGTGCTCGCAGAGCATCTTGCGGGTCACGACCTGCCCTTTGAACCGCATCAGGAGTTCGAGGATCGTGAGCTCCGTGGGAGTGAGTTCGACCGAGCGGCCGTCGAGTGTCAGTCGCTTCGTGGCGAGGCTGAGGTGCAGGCTGCCGGCCGTGAGTTCCATCGCCGGCTTGTTCGACGTGCGCCGATGCACGGCCTCGATCCGGGCCAAGAGTTCGTCGATCTCGAACGGTTTCACCAGGTAGTCGTCGGCTCCCGCCTGGAATCCCACGAGCTTGTCGGCCACGTTGCCCAAGGCCGTCAGGACGATCACGGGGGTGCGAATCCCGGCGGACCGAGCCGCCTCCAGCACCTCGAGTCCGCTGGCCTTCGGAAGCATCAGGTCGAGCACGACGATGTCGCTCGACAGGATCGTCTGGTCGCGGATGGCCGTTTCGCCGTCTGGAATCCAGCTGCACTCGTGCCCCGCCTCCCGCACAGCCGTGCGCACCGCCTTGGCGATGGCAGGATCGTCTTCGATGATCGCGACGTGCATGGTGACAAAGGCTCCGCAGGCGAGAGTCGCTTGGATTTCCGTGAAAACGTAGTATGCCATGCCCGCCCCAAGCCGCGTGGGACTTAAAAATACGACAGTCGGCAAGGATTGGGGTCGCGTTCCGCGGCGGCATCGGTAACCTCTTGGCTTCCACGGCGGCGCAGCCGCGGGACGGCGGTTTCGCCAGGGATCGGTTTCGCCCCATTTCCACCGCGAGTCGAGCATGATCTGCCAGGTGTTTTTTCCGCTCGCCGTCTTCAATGCCGAGCAGGTCGCCCGAATTCTCGAGTCGCTCGAGAGAAATCTGCTGACACCCATCCCCCTCTGCTTCGTGCTGGGCATCATCTGCACGCGGATTCATGGCGGCATCAAGATTCCGAAGGAACTGTATCTCTCGATCGCGATCTTTCTTTTGATGTCGATCGGATTCATCGGTGGCCATGAGCTCGCACACGAGTACCAGATGCACGGCGTATCCACCATCTGGAAGCCGGCGCTGGCAACGCTCTTTCTCGGCTGCGTCACTCCGCTCACCTCGTTCGTCGTGCTGCGCTACCTGGGGGGCATGTCGATCGCCGACTCGGCCGGCATCGCCGCCCACTACGGGAGCACGTCTGCCGTCACCTATGCGGTCGCCAACTCGTTCGTGGAGCAGACGCACCACCCGGCCAACAGCTTCCTGCCGACGCTCGTGACGATCCTGGAATGCCCCGGGATCGCGATCGCGCTCGTGCTGGGAGCGGCGCTCTCGGCACGTGAGCGAAGTGCCGACGCCACCACCAGCGCGGGCCGCCGAAAGGCCCGCGAGTCGAAACTCTACGAGGCGCTCTACGAGGTGGTCACCGGGCAGTCGATCATGCTGATGGCCGGGTTGCTGGTGATCGGCTTCATCTCCACGCTCTTCATGGACGAAAAGGCGTTTGAGCCGTTCTACGAATTCTTCCAGAGCAAGGGGATGCTGTTTCGTGGAGCGCTCTGCATCTTCCTGCTCGAGATGGGGCTGGTCGCCGGCGAGCGGCTCGGGGATCTCGTGAAGGTGGGGCCGTTTCTGGTCGCCTTCGGCATCCTGATGCCCTTGATCCACGGCTTCTTCGGGGCCTATCTCGGCCATCGTGCCGGGCTGAACCTCGGCGGCTGCACCGTGCTGGCGGCCATCGTCGCCAGTGCGTCGTACATCGCCGCGCCGCCGGCGGTGCGGCTCACCCTGCCGGAGGCGAATCCCACCTATTCGATCACGGCGGCCCTTGCCATCACGTTTCCGTTCAACATAGCCTTCGGTATCCCGATCTATTACGAGATGGCCAAGTGGCTGGGAGCCACCTGAGGCCGGTGCGCGAAACGAGGAATCCCATGCATCTTTACCCGCTCAAGATCGTGACCGTCATCGGCGAGACCGTGATCATGGAAGATATTGCCGAGGAAGGAATGCGTCTCGGCGCCACCGGCTACACGCTCAGCGAGGTCGTCGGCCAGGGATCGAGGAGCGCCAGGAATGTCGCCGTGACGACCGGCGCGAAGACGATGAAGCTCGAATTCGTGGTGCCGATGGAGGTGGCGGAGAAGATTCTTACGCACGTCTCGCACGAGTATTTCGAGTATTACGCCTGCATTGCCTGGCTCGCCGACGTGCAGGTGGTGCGCGGGCAGCAATACACGAAGGCAGCGCAGTAGGGTCTCATTCCCACTCGATGGTGGCCGGCGGCTTCGACGAGATGTCGTAGACCACGCGGTTGATGCCGCGGACCTCGTTAATCACGCGGCTCGAGATCCGGGCGAGCATCTCGTAGGGAAGGTGGCTCCAGTCGGCCGTCATGAAGTCTTCCGTCTCCACGGCCCTGACGGCGAGCACGTCGTCATACGTTCTGGCGTCGCCCATCACGCCCACACTCTGCACAGGTAGGAGCACGGCGAAGGCCTGCGAGACCTTCCGCATCAGGCCGCCCCGCTCGATCTCCTCGAGCACGATCGCGTCTGCCTCGCGGAGCTTGTCGAGCCGGGGCTTCGTCACCTCGCCCAGGCAGCGGACGGCGAGGCCCGGGCCGGGGAATGGATGCCGCCAGACGATCCGTTCGGGTAGGCCGAGTTGCAGGCCGAGCCGGCGGACTTCGTCCTTGAAGAGATCACGCAACGGCTCGATCAGCTCGAATTGCAGGTCTTCCGGCAGGCCGCCCACGTTGTGGTGCAACTTGATCGTGGCCGCCGGGCCGTCGAGGGCCGCGCCGCTTTCGATGACGTCGGGATAGAGCGTGCCCTGGGCGAGGAACTTCGCCCCCTTGATCTTCGCGGCCTCGTCGGCGAAGCAGTCGACGAATGCCTTGCCGATCCGCCGCCGCTTCTCCTGCGGCTCGGTGACGCCGGCGAGGACGTCGAGAAACATCTTCTCGGCGGGCACGACGTGGAGGTCGGTCTTGAAGTGGGTCGTGAATTCGTCGATCACGGCCGCCGCCTCGTTCTTCCGCAAGAGGCCGTTGTCGACCAGGATGCAGGAGAGCTGGTCGCCGATCGCCCGCGAGAGGAGCGCCGCCACGACGGCCGAATCGACGCCGCCGGAGAGGCCGCAGATGACGCGATCCGTTCCGACCCGCGTCCGCAGGTCGCGGATGACGGCGTCGGCGAAGTCTTCGAGCCGCCAGGAGCCGGAGCAGCCGCAGGCGTGCTTGAGGAAGTTGGCGAGCATGACGCTGCCGGCCGCGGTGTGGGTGACCTCGGGATGAAACTGCAGCCCGAAGACCGGCAGCGAGCGATGCCTGACGGCGGCCAGCGGGCAGGTGGGCGTCTTGGCGAGCGGGAGGAAATCGGCCGAGACCTGATCGACCTGGTCGCCGTGGCTCATCCAGACCTCGGTATGCCGCGGGATGCCGGCAAAGATCGTGTCATCGGCGATCACGTCGAGCACGGCGCGGCCGTATTCCCGCGCGTGGGCCTGTCCGACGCGGCCGCCGAGGGCATCGCAGGCGAGTTGCATGCCGTAGCAGATGCCGAGCACCGGAATGCCAAGCTGGAAGAGGCCGGGATCGCAGCGGGGCGCACCCGCCTCGTAGACGCTCGACGGGCCTCCGGACAGGATGATGCCGCGCGGGGCGAGCTCCTTGATCCGCGCGGCCGTGATGTCGTGCCGCACGATCTCGCAATAGACATGCTGCTCGCGTACCCGGCGGGCGATTAGCTGGGCGTATTGGGAGCCGAAGTCGAGCACGATCACGCGCTCGGCCTGCTGGGGAGACCTGTCGGGCGAGGGCTTCATGGCGGCAGTGGCGGGAAGGGGGCGGAAAAGCCGCCGAGTATAGAAAGTCGGCGGGTGAAGGTTCTATAGTGTGCGGTTTTCGCCATGCTCACGCTGCTCACGAACGACGACGGCATCTTCGCCCCCGGCCTCGCGGCGCTGGAACGCGCCCTCCGCCGGATCGGCGACGTGAGTGTGGTCGCCCCATCCACCGAGCAGAGCGGCGTGGGGCACGCGATCACGTTTCTCACGCCACTCACCGCCAAGGAGATCTTCGAGGGCGGTCGCAGCCGGGGCTGGGCCGTCGACGGCAGCCCGGCAGATGCGGTGAAGCTCGGGATCTCCGAGTTCTGCCCGCGACGCCCGGATGTCGTTGTCAGCGGCATCAACAGCGGTCTCAACGCCGGCATCAACGTGCTCTATTCGGGGACGGTGGCGGCCGCGATTGAGGGCGCATTCTTCGGAATCACGAGCATTGCCGTCTCGCTCGAATATGACGAGCACGCCGACTTCGACCGCGCCGCCGAGATCGCGCTCGACGTGATCCGCGGGCTGCTCGCCCGCCGGCCGCCCGCGGGCAGCCTCTACAACGTCAACATCCCGACGCGGGCCCTGGCGGGGCAGCCACTGCTGCGGGTCGTGCCGATGAGCACGTCGCGCTACGGCGAGGCCTTCGAGCGCCGGGTCGATCCACGCGGCCGCGCCTACTACTGGGCGACGAACGAACCGCCGCCGCCACCGTCGCCCCACGATTCCGACGTTACGGCGCTCGCTGCCGGCGAGGTGACGCTCACGCCGCTCGACTACGACCTCACGCACCGCGCCACGCTCGACGCGCTCGCCGACGGCGAGTGGACCATCGGCCCGTCACGCTAGAGCGCGACGCAGCCCGCTCTGGGGCGGAAGCGATCTACGCAAGACGAGGCGAGCGGGTCGGCGGAAGCTTGAGGAGCATTGGGACCGAGTCTTCGAGGGCCACCGCGACGAAACTTCTGCCGCCCGCGAGCCGGCAGCGCCCCGTTTTGGGGGCGAAGCGGTCTACCTGTTGATCACCGCGAAGGCCAGGCCGGCGGCCGCGATGAGCGCGATCCCCACCACGATCCAAAAACCGATCGGCAGGCCGGCCACCTGTTTTTTGAAGAACCCCCGCAGGGCGGTTGCCGCACCGCCGAAACGCTGCCCTGGACCGGCAGTTTTTGTGGGCTTGGCCGCAGGAGCGGGTTTGGCAGCTGCTTGTGGCTTTGGGGCGACGGTGGAACTGACCTGCGGCATCTTCGCGGTGGAACGGCTGCCGCTCGACGGCGACGAAGGGAAGGACAGAGACGAGAGATCGACATCGGAGCCCGGAGCCCGCCGGGCAGCGTCACTTCCACCGCGCCTTGGCCCGCTGCCGGACGGCACACCACCGCCCCCCAGGCCGCCGGATCTGCTGCCCGGCCCGCTGCGCATGACGGGGCCGGGGGGAGGGAGCTGCCGCAGGTCGACCCCGCTGGTTTTCTCACCCGGAGTCCGCCTCAGCGAACGCCTCGGTGGCTCCGGCCGCTCCTGCTGCCTGGCTCCGCTCGTCGACTTTAGCCAGGCATCGAGCGTATCCGCCACTTCCTGCGCCGTCTGCGGACGACCGTTCGGATCTTTGGCCATCATCCGGAAATAGAGTTCGGCGATCTCGGCCGGCACGTCGCTGCGAATCTCAAGCAGGTTTGGCGGCGGCTCGTTCATATGAGCGCGGACCCGCTCGCCGAGCGAGCCCTTCGCGAAGGGCGCCTTGCCGACGAGCAGGTAGAAGAGCGTGCACCCGAGTGCATACACATCACTGCGGCGGTCGGCTAGGTGGCTGTCCTTGGCCTGTTCGGGGGCGAGGTAGTCGGCGGTGCCGAGCACCTTTTCATCGTGCTCGCGGGTGATCGATGCATCTTCCTCGTCGTCGCCGAGGGCGAGGCCGAGGTCGAGAATCTTGACCGTGCCCTTGCGGTCGAGCATGAGGTTTGCCGGCTTGATGTCGCGGTGCACGAGCCCCTCGTCGTGCGCATAGTGCAGGCCAACGGCCGCCTGCCGGATGAAGTCGGCGGCCTCGCGGACGTCGAGCGGCCCCTCGGCCTTTACCTTGACTTGAAGGTCGGTGCCCTCGACGTATTCCATGACGATGAAGTGGATCGAGCCGGAGATGTCGAGGTCGAAGGCGCGGGTAATGTTGTGGTGGCTGAGCCGCGCGGCGGTCTGCGCCTCCCGCTCGAACCGGGCGAGATACGAGCTCTCTTCGACCCGCTTCAAGGGCAGCACCTTGATCGCGACGCGCTGGCGGAGCGTGGGGTTCTCAGCGAGGTAGACGCTGCTCATGCCGCCGGCCCCCAGCAGCCGCAGCAACTTGTATTTGCCGAGCATGAAGCCCTTGTGCTTGCCCTTGCGGATCTGCTCGATCTGCCATTCGGTGAGCACATCGGCCGCCACGAGGGCCGCCGGGAGCTCCGCGGGCAGCGGGCCCGTGGCGGCGGCCCACGGCGCAATCACCTTCTCGAGCGTGGCTTGCTCGACGAGCCCGCTCAGCTTGACGAGGCGGATGAAGTCCGCCGCCGTCTGCTCGGGCTGGGCGGACTTGGCGGCGACTTTTTTCTCGGGGGCTTCACTCATGATGCATGAACGGATTGTTGTAGACTCGTTCCCTCTCCAACAATCCTAACTCAGGCATGAAGATCGTGCTCTATTCCCGGCGCGGCTGCCACCTCTGCGAGCGGGCGGAGGACATGCTCGCCCCTCACGCCGCGAAAATGATGGTGGTCGACATCGATGCCTCGCCCGATCTGGCCCGGGCATTCGGCACCCGGGTGCCCGTCGTGGAGGTGGATGGGCGGGTGGTGATCGAAGGCAATTTCCTGGAGCAGGAATTGCTGACGCGGCTGACCGCCCACTGACGCCCTGCGTCGTCACATGCCGAGGTTGATTCCGCGACGGTCGAGGTCGTCGGCCAGCGCCACGGCCGAGGTGAAGACCTCCGCGTCCCAGCCGGCGGCCCGGGCGGCATCGACGTGCGCGGCGATGTCGTCGCAGAAGAAAATTCGCTCTGGCCGCACGCCGACCAGGCGCGCGGCGCGTGCATAGATCTCCGGGGCCGGCTTGATCGCCGCCACCTCGTGGCTGAGCACGGTCGCGACGAAATTCCCCGGCAGCACGGCATAGCCGCTGGCGAGGAGGTAATCCCAGTGGGGGCCGCAGGTATTCGAGAGGATGCCCGTGGGGATTCCGGCCCGCTCGAGCCCCGCGATCACCGGGAGCATGGCCACGTTGAGCGCGAACATGTCGCTCGCGGCGCGGGCGAGCGCGTCGGGCGACGGCGTGGAACGGGTGTGGCGGCAGAATGCCTCGTGAAATGCCAGCCAGTCGATCGCCCCGCGTTCGATCGCCTCGTTGAGGCCCGTCGGCTCGACGGCCTGCCGCACCGCCGCCTGGTCGACCCCCGACACCTCGGCCATCTGCCGGTAAGCCTTGTCGCGATCGAACGAGACGATCACGTTGCCGAGGTCGAGGAAAACGAATTCGGGGCGCGTGAATGCGGGGCGCATGACGGGCATCTTTCAAAGGCCTGGCGAGATCACTATTCTGCACCAAAACCCCGGAGGATTTGAAGCATGGCCCAGCTGAATCGCTATAGCTCCCGCATCACGCAACCCCGCTCGCAGGGCGCCTCGCAGGCGATGCTGCTCGGCACCGGCCTGCAGCCCGCCGATCTCGACAAGCCGCAGGTGGGCATCGCGAGCATGTGGTACGAGGGCAACACCTGCAACATGCACCTCGACAAACTCGCGGCGAAGGTCCGCGAGGGCGTGATCGCGGCCGGCATGGTCGGGATGCGGTTCAACTCGATCGGTGTCAGCGACGGTATCTCGATGGGCACCGAGGGGATGAGCTACTCCCTCCCCTCCCGCGACGTGATCGCCGACTCGATCGAGACGGTGATGCACGCGCAATGGTACGACGCCCTCGTGGCAATTCCCGGCTGTGACAAGAACATGCCAGGCTGCCTGATCGCGATGGGCCGGCTCAATCGCCCCGCCCTGATGGTCTACGGCGGCACGATCAAGCCCGGCCACCTTGCCGACGGCACGGCGCTCGACATCGTCTCCGCCTTTCAGTGCTACGGCGAATACGTGGCGGGCCGGATCGACGACGCCCGCCGCGGCGACATCGTCCGCCATGCCTGCCCGGGAGCCGGCGCCTGTGGCGGCATGTATACGGCCAACACGATGGCCACGGCGATCGAGGCGATGGGCATGGCGCTTCCCGACAGCGCCTCGATCCCGGCCGAGCACCCCGACAAGCTGAACGAGTGCCTGCGGGCCGGCGCGGCCGTCCGCACGCTCCTCGAGCGGGATCTCAAGCCGCGCGACATCATGACCCGCCGCGCCTTTGAAAACGCGATGGTCACGATCATGGCGCTCGGCGGCTCGACCAATGCCGTGCTCCACCTGATCGCGATGGCCCGCACCGTCGAGATCGATCTCACGCCGGCCGACTTCCAGAAGGTGGCCCGCCGCATCCCCTACCTCGCCGACCTCAAGCCGAGCGGGAAATTCGTGCAGGAAGACCTCCACTCGATCGGTGGCACCAGCGGCCTGATGAAATACCTGCTCGACAAGGGGCTCATGGACGGCGATTGCATGACCGTGACGGGCAAGACGCTCGCCGAGAACCTGGCCACGAGCAAGGGGCTCGCCCCGGGGCAGAAGATCATCCAGCCGGTCGAGAACCCGATCAAAAAGACGGGCCACATCACGATCCTCCACGGCAACCTCGCCCCCGATTCGGCCGTCGCCAAGATCACGGGCAAGGAAGGCTCGCGGTTCAGCGGTCCGGCCCGCGTCTTCGACAGCGAGGAAGCGATGCTCGGCGCCCTCGAGCAGGGGGCGATCAAGCGGGGCGACGTGGTGATCATCCGCTACGAGGGACCGAAGGGCGGCCCCGGCATGCCGGAGATGCTCACGCCCACCTCCGCGCTGATGGGCGCCGGGCTCGGCAACGACGTGGCGCTGATCACCGACGGCCGGTTCTCCGGCGGCTCGCACGGCTTCATCGTGGGGCACGTGGTGCCGGAGGCTCAGGACGGCGGGCCAATCGCGTTGGTGAAGGATGGCGACATCGTGGTGATCGACGCCGACAAGGCCTCGATCGACGCCGAGGTCTCCGACGCCGAATTCGCGAAGCGGCGGGCCGAATGGAAGGCACCGCCGCCGAAGGCCACCCGCGGCATGCTCGCCAAATACATCCGCTGTGTCGCCCCGGCCTCCCGCGGCTGCGTGACCGACGAATGACAGGCTGAGGCCTGTCCTACCGGGGCACCGGCAACGATTCGATCGGCACGGCCGGGCCCGGGGCGATCACGGCCCCCGCCGGCAGCTGCTCCGGTGGGATCGGCGCGCCGAAGACGGGGCCTGGCGTGACCGGCGTTGAGGTCGTGGCGGAGCCGCCCTCGGGCGGCTGGTAATAGGGCTCCGGCGCCGGCATCGGCGCCACGCCGAGCCGGGCGAGCACCTGCGACTGCATTCGTTGCTCGAGCAGCGGATCGCGGCCCAGCGGAATCCAGCCGAGGTTCGGCGTGGGGTTGGCCACCGGCCGGGGCTGGTCGCCCACCTGCTGGCCGAGTGTGGGGAGCGGCGTACCGTAGCGATAGAGCGAGTCGTCGTTGCGAAACGAGGCGCCGCCGGTCGTCGCCCGCATCGGCCGCGGCAGGTATTCGAGCTCCTTGAGCACCACGGTCTCGATCCGCCAGCCGGCCGGATCGGGAATGAGCCGCATCGAGCCGGTTCGTCGGATCGATTGCAGCGTGCTCTCGAGCCGCTCGCGAAAGCCGATCGAATCGCGGCGCCACGGCTCGAGCAGCGTGGCGCCGGTCTGCGGGTAGGTGTCGATCCGTCCCTCGGCCGGCACGCCATTGGCGAAGACGACCCGCTGCTCCGACTGCACCTTGAAATAGTCGTCGACCACGTCCACCATCTGCTTCCATACCTGCTCCGCATCGAGCGGCGGGATGACGACGGAATTCCGCGCTCCGGGAGCGGGGCCGGGCACGACGGGCCCTTGCGGACCGACGACGGCGCCGGCGGGCAGCGGGGTGAACGGATCGAGAGGCTGCCCCGGTGGCGCTTGCGCCGCGGCCCCGCCGGCCATGAAGGCGGCGAGGGCAATCGCGACAAGCACGGGGGGCCGGGGGGAATGCATGAGGCGGATGGTGGTGAATCCGCCCGCCCGGCTCAAGCCCAGTCTGCCCCGCGAAACCCCGGGCTCGAAGACCGCGTGCGGAGCAAGCGGTCTGTTTATGACAGGCACGGAGGCCTGTCCTACGGGCGAGGCTCGCGGGTCGGCGGAAGCTCGACGAGCATTTGGACCGAGTCCGCGAGGGCCACCGCGAGTCGACTTCTGCCGCCCGCGAGCCGGCTGGGCGCTGCTGGATCCGCTTGCGGAGCAAGCGGTCTACTTTCCGAGCGGTCTCCTTGGGCGGGCCTAGGCCGCGCCCAAGCTGGCGGTCATTTCGTCGAAGAGCCGCGCGAAGCGGGTGTGGGAGGTGTGGAGATGCTCTCCCTGCGAGATGAACCGCATCCGGTCATTGCGGATGATCCCCTGCTCTTCGAGGATTCGCTCGAACGGGCGGCGGTTGGGCGCGTAGACGACGACCAGTTTGTGCTCGTCGAGCTGCACCTCGATCGGCTCCTCCGGGTGCATGATCGCGATGCCGGTGCAGCCGTCGTTGAGCAGCAGGTCTTCGAAGTCCCAGAGCACGCTCTCGAGCACGAGCCGCTCCATGCCCTCGCGGGTGAATTCGCCGCGTTGCTGGCCCTTGGAGGGGCCGCGGTCCCCCTCGTGGGAGGTTTCGAGCACGACGTCGCAGGCGTCGCCCAGAGGCTCGAGCAGCCGCAGGAACGTCTCGAAGAGGTCTTCGCTCGAGACCGAGGCGACGAGCGCGGGCAACCGCGAGCCCGTCCGCGGATCGACGTAGGTGTCGAAGCGGTAGCCGGCCTGCGGCACGACGTCGAGCTGCCAGCTCGGCCGGATCGCCTCGGTGAGCGTGAAGCGGCCGTAGCGGCGGCGGGCGAGGTGCGCCTCGAGCGTGGCCCGATCCGGGCGGGCGATCGCGCCTTCCGGCGCGGGGGACCGGCGAGGGGTTTGCTGGGCGGCGATGTAGTCGTCGAGAAAACGCATGATGAGGCTTTTGCGGCGAGGAGAGGAGGAAGAGTGAATCAGACCCACAAACCTAGGACACGCTTCGGCGCCGTGCGCCGCGGGGGCGGGAATCGCCCGCGAGGCACGGCCGGTCGTTGCCCTTTTGGGGCTGGAGCCGCATAATCCGCGGTTTTCCAGCCCCTCGGGAGCCCCTCATGGACGGGAAAATCGTCGCAACCGGGATCACCTTCGATGACGTTCTCCTCGTGCCCCGCTATTCCGCCGTGGTGCCGGCCGAGGTGGATGTCAGCACGAACCTCACCCGGGGCATCCGGCTGAATATCCCGCTTGTCAGCTCCCCGATGGACACCGTCACGGAGAGCGAGATGGCGATCGCCCTGGCTCAGGAGGGCGGCCTCGGGGTGATCCACAAAAACCTCTCCATCGAGCGACAGAGCGAGGAGGTGGACAAGGTCAAGCGGAGCGCCAACGGGATCATCATGGATCCCGTCACCCTGCCCCCCACTGCCACGGTCGGCCGGGCCCGCGACGTGATGGATCAATACAACATCTCGGGCGTGCCCATCACCGAGGGAAACCGGCGGCTCGTCGGCATCATCACGCGGCGCGACCTGCGGTTTCTCGAGAGCGGCGAAACCCCCGTCGCCGACATCATGACCCGCACCGGCCTCGTGACGGCCACCGGCAACGTCACGCTCGACGAGGCCGAGAAGATCCTGATGGCCAACAAGGTGGAGAAACTGCTCCTTGTCGATGCCGCGGGCCTGCTCACCGGCCTGATCACGATCAAAGACATCGACATGATGAAGCGGTTCCCCAACGCCTGCAAAGACCGGCAAGGCCGGCTGCGGGTGGGGGCGGCCGTCGGCGTGTTCGACTACGAGCGGGCCGAAAGCCTGATCGCCAAGGGGGTCGACGTCTTGATCGTCGACTCGGCCCACGGTCACTCGTCCAACGTGATCGAGACAGTCTCGGCAATCAAGAAACGCTGGGGCATCGAGGTGATCGCGGGGAATGTGGCAACCCGGGCAGGCTGTCGCGATCTCATCAAAGCTGGCGCAGATGGAGTCAAAGTTGGGATCGGTCCCGGGTCGATCTGTACTACGCGGGTCATCTCCGGTGTCGGCGTCCCCCAGATCACGGCGGTCTGGGAGGCCGCACAGGAGGCGGCCGGCGCCGGCGTGCCGGTGATCGCGGACGGAGGCATTCGCTACTCGGGAGACATCACCAAGGCGATCGCGGCCGGGGCCCACTGCTGCATGGTGGGTGGGCTCCTGGCGGGCGTCGCGGAAAGTCCCGGACAGACGGTCCTTTACCAGGGCCGTACGTTCAAGGCCTACCGCGGCATGGGATCGCTCGGGGCGATGGTTCAGGGCTCGAGCGAACGCTACCGGCAAAAAGCGACAGGGCGCGGCGGTGACAAGCTGGTTCCGGAAGGGGTGGAGGGGCGTGTGCCCTTCAAGGGCCCCTTGAGCGTGTTCGTCTATCAGCTCGTCGGCGGCCTGCGGGCCGGGATGGGCTATTGCGGCACGCGGACGATCGATGAACTCAGGTGCGACGCCCAGTTCATCCAGGTTTCGGCGGCCGCCGTGCGGGAAAGCCATCCACATGACATCGTCATCACCCAGGAAGCCCCGAACTACTCCGCAGAGCACAAGCAGGGGGAATAAACGCCCTCTCGTCGTGGCCATCGCGATCGTAGCGAGTCTCGCCGCAGCGCCTGAAACACGCGCCTATGACTGGCGGTCGCTCGAGCAGGCAGCTGCCCGTCAGGGAGATGCTGCAGGCGCCGAAGTGGCCGACGCTGCCGTGACGACGGCGGAAGGCCGCGGGCCGGATGGGAGCGGCGTCGTCGCCGTGAGCGGGAAAGACTCCTGCGGGGAAGAGGGAAAGACCTGCACCGAAGCGCTCAGGAAACTGCGGGCCGACCGGCTTGCCGACATCGACCTCGACATTCGCGTGGGCGGCCGCGCCGGCAATGACTATCCGTGTGAATGCCGGCTCGAAGGGGAAGTGTTCGAGCCTCGGCGGTTTGCCACGACGACGTTCACCTGGAAGGCCGCCGGTTATTGCCACAAGCCGCTCTACTTCGAGGACTGGAACCTCGAACGCTACGGCCACTCGCACGGCTGGGCCGACCCGGTCGTGTCGGCCGCGCACTTCTTCGTGACGCTGCCCGTCCTGCCCTACAAGATGGGCGTGGAGCTGCCGTGGGAATGCGTCTATCCGCTCGGCTACTATCGGCCCGGCAACTGCGCGCCGTGGACCTGTCCGGCCGTGCCGATCAGCTACCGCGGCATGGCGGTGCAGGCCGCCACGGTCACGGGCCTCGTCTTCCTGCTGCCCTGAAAGCGCCGTGGCGGCAGAAGTTCTGCGTCCGCCGTTCCGACGGCGGAAGGGCTCCTCGCGGTGGCCCTCGAAGACTCGGTCCAAATGCTCGTCGAGCTTCCGCCGACCACGGCGCTGGGGAGAAGCTGTCAGTTCTTTCGCAGCGTCGCGATGTAGGCGTAGCGCCTGGCGACCGACTCGAATTGCACGTCGGCCCGGCCCGAGCGGCCGAGTTCCACGAGCGCGTCGTGCACCTCCGGGCGGTAGTGCACGTGAAAGAGTGAGAGCCACTTCTTGAGGCCGGCCGCGAAGACGGACGGCAACTCCTTCTGGTCCCAGAAATCGACGATCAGGAGCGTGCCCCCCGGCCGGAGACAGGCCATCGCGGCCTCGAGGGCCCCTGGCCACGTCGGCACCATCGAGAGGCAGTAGGAGAAATAGACGGTGTCGAACGGCTCGTCGCGGCCGAACATCCGCGTGGCATCGAGCTGCTCGGCCAGCCCCTGCCGCAGCACGATCTTGTCGTGGTGGCCGCGGTCGGCGCCGGTCTTCGCGATGCTGGCCGCGGCCGTCTCGAGCATCTCGTGCGAGGCGTCGAGGCCGTAGAGCTTTCCCGGCGCCTTCCGCTCGGCGAGCTTGATCAGGTTGCGGGCCGTGCCGCAGCCCACCTCGAGCGTGGCCGTCGTGGGCGATGTTTCCACCTTCGCGAGCATGCGGTCGCGGCCGAGGAGGTAGTAGGCGCGGGTGAGGTCGTAGATGTGCCGCGTGAACCGATACATCCGGTCCATCGCCACGGCCTGGTCGTCGGCGCCGCCGCCGCGGTTGTTCGATGAAGACACTGGCTGCTTCCGGGCGACCCCGCTCATGACGCGGGGAGCATTTCATAGAGGTGGAACATGCCGTAGATCGCCGATCGATCCTGCTTGTGGAGCTCCGCCGACCGATCCCGGTTGTAGAAGAAGCGGCTCCGCGTGGCGGGCGACAGGGCTGCCTCGACTGGGGATTTTTCGCCGGCCGTGCGGAAGATGACCCGCGTGCCTGGCCCGCCCACGCGCACCACCTGCGACCAGAGATCCTCGATCACCTGCGGCGGCATCCAATCCTGGCTGTCGAGGAAGATGAAGCCGTTGAGCGCGCCGGGCGTCTCCCCCTGCAGGTAGTCACCGAGCGACGCGATCTGGGTCTCCACGCGATCGACCACCGACTTGATCGTGTCGTAGTTTTCCCGCTTGAGGTAGTCGGGCAGGCCGCGGCGACCCTCGTGGTCGTAGCGGCGGCTGAAGGCCTGCCAGGCGAAGTAGTTGTCGTCGAGCGGGAAGCCGCAGGCCAGCCGCTTCACCCGCTGCTTATACATGTCGAAGAGCTTGCCGCCGTCGTTTTCGTGCTCGTCGAGCATCGCCTGGTGCTGGCTGGGCGGGATGCCGAGGCTGTAGACCGCGACGGGCTGCCGGCCAAACCAGCGGACGAGTTTGTTGTCGAAGAGCGGGCCGAACGTGTCGTCGAAGATCTTCTCCTGCTCGGCCATCGTCTTGGCCGCCACGAGCCGGGACGGGTCGCGGCCGGCGGACCTTGCGATGCCGTGGACGATCCGGAAGAACTGGCCGAGCTTGGCCTGCTCGTAGAGGCCGCGCTTGAAGTAGCCGATCCGCTTGGGGCCGATCGCGTTGCCGGGCCAATCGCTCGATTCCCAGAATTTCCGAGTCACGGGGTCGAGGTGATCGCGAATATAGCGCTGATAGTTGGGGATGTTGTCGGCGTGCCGGCCGTAGCCGAAGAACTTGTAGAACGACTCGTAGTCGGGCAGATGCTTGAGCGCCGCGAGCTTGAGCCGCGTGAGCGACATGTGGTTGGCGTTGAGGTCGACCGCCACGATCCGCTTCGGCTTGTGCACCAGGTAGTTGAGGACGTTGCAGCCGCCGCTCGAGATCGTCAGCAGGCTCGACTCGGGGCCGAGTTGCAGGGCTGCGGCATCGACGCGGGGATCCTCCCAGATTTGGTTGTAGACGAAGCCGCGGAACCAGAGCGTGAACATCCGCTCCAGCACGCCCCGGCGGCTGGCGAGTTTGTGGTGGTGGACGGCCTTCTTCAGGCGAACCTTGTTGCCATGCTGGGCGGCGATACTGGCCATGATGCTCGGGTGGGCGGAAGGGAAAGAGGCGTTTTCGAAAGGCGGCAGTCTACCCGGTCTGCCCAAAATCTGTCAGGGAATCCGCTTGGCGGCCCCGGCCGGCTGGGCCCCGGCCCTCGCCGGGGGCGGGGCGGCGGCATCGATCTCGCCCACGAGCAGGGCGGACGCACCGGCGAGTTCTCGGCCGAGTTCCACGATCGCCGTTTCCAGGCCCGACAGCTCCGTTCCCAATTGGGCCACCCGCCGCTCGAACTTCGTCGCCGTCTCCTCGGCGGCCCGAGCGTCGGCCTGCCAGTTCTTGAGGTCGTCGCCGAGATCGCCGGCCTCGCGGGAGTGAATCCCGAGCTGGCTTTCGGTGGTCGTCTTGGCCGCCTTGAGCCGTTCGGTCATCGCGAGGATGTCCACGATGTCGCTTTCGAGCATCCGCCGCATGAACAAGAGGCCCTCGGTCTGCACCGTGCCGCCGCCATCGGCGCCGCCCGCATGCTCGCCGCCGCGGATCGCCATCAGCGGGTCGACGAGCGGCCGGCGCGATTCCACGGCCACGATGTCGACGGCGCCCTCTTCCTTGAGTTTCTGCGCCGTCTCGAGGTCGAACTCTCCGGTCTGCCCCGACTCGAACTGCACCGGCTCCTGGCCGGCGATCGGGAAGGATTTCGGCTCCTTGAACTCGACCTGGGCCCAGTAACGGCCGGGCGTGATGTTGCCCTGCCTGAGGTTCTCGATGATTTCCGGCAATTTCTCCTCCGGCACGATCTCTGCATGCTCGCGCACCTCCGCGAGCCGGGCTTCGAGGTCCTTGAGAAGCGCCTCGGGATCGGTTCTCCGCGGCGCGGGCAGGACGGATTCTTCGTCACCCTCCGCGGCGTCGCCCTTCTTGGGGGTCAGCGTGTGGAATGCGAGCCACGTGTCGTTGGGCAGCGTCTCGAAGACCCTGACCGTCTCACGGGGCTTCGCCCAGAGCCTGCGGTCTTCTTCCGTCGGCGCGGCGGCCGGCGAAATCGAAAGCTTGTTGCCATTCACCGCATCGACGTGAAACGCCCCCAGGAATGCGCCCCCCGCGGCGATATCGCTCTCGTCGAAGACGTAGACTTCCGCCCCGGCCACGGCCGTCAGCTTCTCGACGTCGTCCACCGTGATCGTGCCCGCCCTAGCGTCGATGGGGGGAGAGAATGAGGCGTTGGGCCACGACCGGCCGCCCCACTCGTCCACCAGATTCCACACCCGCTGCCAGCGGGCTTTGTCTTCTTCGAGCGCAGCGATCGACTTCTGGGCGGAGTCGGCCCCTTCGCCGCCGAGGCCTTCGCGTTTCTTCGCGATCTCCTTTTGATAACTGGCGATGATCTCGCGCCAGGCGCGTTCCTGCTGGCCGACCATGCCGGCCAGGAACGTGAAGCCCAACGACGCGAGCAACACCAGGATGCCGGCGATGATCGTGCCCCAGTTCCAGCCCTGCCGACCCATGGCGAACGCGACGAGGCCGACGAGAAAGACGACCGCGATCACGATCAGCAGAATGATTTCCATGCACCACCACCCTCGAGGGAAATCGGCAAGGCTCGACAGACCGGAATTATAGGGAAGCCCCCGCCTCTTTCGGCGAGGTCTGTTTCGAGCCGCAGCCATGGCCGGCTTGAGCACAGCCCCTTGGGGGCGTCGCATCCCGTCGACCCGGCTGTCGCCTGCGGTGTTGCCCGCCGGCGACACGCAGGCCTGGCCCGACCCCTCTCCGGCCCACGGGGAAATCGCCGCCACCCGCTGAAAAACAGAGTTTTCAGTTCGTTTTCGATGGCACTGGGGGGGTGGGCCGCCGGCCTTGGCACCGGGAATGCATGCTGAATTCGGGGTCGCACCTGCGGATTCACCGACCCGACCCGAAAGGACTGTCATGAGCCGATCCATCGCCCCCCCCGCCCCTCCCGCCGCGAAGCCGCGGAAGGGAAAGGCCGCCAGTCCCCGCAAGCTCGGTGCGATCGACGACCCGATCCGGCTCTATCTGCTCCAGATGGGGGGCATCCCGCTGCTCACCCGCGAGACCGAGGTGTCGAGTGCGCGGCGGATCGAACAGTGGCGCCGGCACTTTCGCAACACGATGCTCGGCAATGACCTCGTCCTCACCGGCGCCGTGCAACTGCTCGAGCAGGTGCTCGCCGGCAAACTTCGTCTCGACCGCACGATCGAGGTCTCCGTCACCAACACCAGCGAGAAGAAGCGGACGCTCAAGCGGCTCGTTCCAAATCTCGAGACGCTCCGCAGGCTCGAGCAGGAAAAGAAGCAGCTCTTCCGGACCGCGATGTCGCGAAAGGTGCCCCTCGCGAAGCGTCGCGAGGCCTGGCGGCAGCTGGTGCGCAAGCGGAGCAAGGCTGTGCGGCTCGTCGAGGAATGCAACCTGCGGATCCAGCGGCTCTACCCGCTGCTCAAGCGGCTGCGCGGGGTGGGCGACAGGCTCGAGGCCATCCATTCCGAGCTCCAGGGCATGGGCAGGGCGGCCGCAGACCGGCGGCTGGCCGAGCCCCTCCAACAGGAGAGGCGCCGGCTCCTGCTCGGCGTTCGCGAGAGCACCCGCACGCTCACGCGGCGGCTCGATCGGCTCGCGGACCTCCAAGGCCGCTACGACGCCGCCAAGCGGGATCTCGCCGCCGGCAACCTGCGGCTCGTGGTGTCGATCGCCAAGCGCTACCGCAACCGTGGCCTCTCGTTTCTCGACCTGATCCAGGAGGGCAACTCCGGCCTGATGCGGGCCGTCGACAAGTTCGAGCATGCCCGCGGCTTCAAGTTTTCGACCTACGCCACCTGGTGGATCCGGCAGGCCATCACCCGCGCGATCGCCGACCAGAGCCGCACGATCCGCGTGCCCGTGCACATGGTCGACACGATGACGAAGCTGCGAAACATCGCGAAGCAGTTTCGCCAGGAGCACGGCCGCGAGCCGGCGGTGGAGGACCTCGCCCGGATCGGCGGCCTCACGATCGAGGAGGCCACCTGCGTCTGGCGGATGTCACGGCAGCCCGTCTCGCTCGACCAGCCGATCGGCGACAGCGAAGAGGCCGGCGTCGGCGACATCATCAAGGATCACCGCGAGGACGACCCGCTCAAGGGAATCCACGAGCAGTCGCTCCGCGACTCGATCGGCAAGGCGCTCGAAGGGCTCACCTACCGCGAACGGGAGATCCTGCGCATGCGGTTCGGCCTCGCCGACGGCTACAGTTACACGCTCGAAGAGGTGGGCACGATCTTTTGCGTGACCCGCGAGCGGGTGCGGCAGATCGAGGCCAAAGCCGTCGAGAAGCTCCGCCAGCCGGGCGTACAGCACGACCTGGCGGGCTTCGTCGACGACAGCCTGCTGGAAAAACTACGCACGTAAGTAGACCGCTTGCTCCGCAAGCGGATCAGTTCGTATCGCACCGGCTCGCGGGCGGCAGAAGTTCTTAGTCCGCCGTTCCGACGTCGGATTGGCGCGTCGCGGTGCCCCCCTCGCGGACTCGGTCCAAATGCTCCTCGAGCTTCCGCCGACCCGCTCGCCTCGTCCAACGGTAGCGCTTCCGCAGAAGATTCCTGTGCTTACGCGTTTTTCGCTTCGTCGAGGGCCTGCTGGAGTTTGGCCTTCGTCTGCACGCCCATGAATTGCTGCACGAGGCGGCCGCCCTTGAAGATCATGATCGTCGGGATGCTGGCCACGTTGTAGCTCATCGCCACACGGTTGTTTTCATCGACGTTCACCTTGCCCACGCGGAAGGTGCCCGCATTTTCGGCGGAGAGTTCTTCGATCGTCGGGCCGATCATGCGGCAGGGACCACACCAGGGCGCCCAGAAATCAACCAGCACCGGCACCTGGGAATCGAGCACTTCCCGCTGAAAGTTGTCGTCGGTGAATTCGAGCGCCTGTCCCATCGTCGTGAACTCCTTCCGTTTCAATAAGCCCGCCGAAAGGCCACAATGCCAGGCGGAACCCGGGAGTATATCCCTGCCCGCGGTTTTCGACATCCTTTTTGTCCGGCAGGCACCGGCCATGACAGACTTCCCTCCGCTCGAACCGCACGCCCTCGGCCGCATGGACCGCCATGGCATTCATCTTGGCAATGCCTGGGAGCCGCCGGCCGACGCTGCCGGCGACTGGACGCGGCGGTTTGGCCGGCCGTCCGGCGTGGAGGCTGGCGATCGAGTGCTGCTTGTCTGTGAACGGCCGGGCGAAGAAGCCGCAGTTGCGCGGCCGCGACTCACGCTGACCCTCAACGGCACCTCGCTGGCGACGGTCGGTCCTGTCTCGGCTCGCTGGGAGCACGATATCACGCCCCTGCTCCGCGAACGCAACGACTTGGTCGTGAAGCCCGAACCGGCCGCTGCACCGCCGGCGGTAGACCGGCACGGTCGCGCATCATTGCCGGAAGCATGGGGGAGATTGAGCGTCGTGATCGTGCCACGCTGAGTGTCGCGCAGCGGATCGGATTGACACTGCCGGGCCGAGGCCGTTACCTACATCGCAGGAGCCGGACGGTGATCCGGCTTGATGCCCTGACAGATGAGGTGACGCATGTCGGTCATTCGCGTGGGAAGCACGAGCAATTACGCCGACGGCTGGGCGCTGGCCTTCGGCAAGGCCGCGAAGCCCGCCGCCAAAAAGTCCAAGCCCGCCAAGAAGGCAAAGGCCAAGGCGAAGAAAAAGCGCCGGTAGGACAGGCTTCAGCCTGTCTCCCTGTTCGCTTCAGCCCGCGCCGAGTTCGCGGGCCCGCGCGGCGGCCGCGACCACGGCGTCGATCACCGCGCCCCGCACGCCGCGCTGCTCGAGCACGGCGAGGCCGGCGATCGTCGTGCCGCCGGGGCTCGAGACCTTGTCCTTGATCTGCGCGGGGTGCTCGCCCGTCTGCTCGAGCAGCGCCGCCGTGCCGGCAAACGTCTCCACCGCCAGTGCCATGGCCAGCGGCCGCGGCAGGCCCGCCTTCACGCCGCCATCGGAGAGCGCCTCCACGAGCAGCGCGACGAAGCCCGGGCCGGATCCGGAAAGGCCGGTCACCGCGTCGAGCAGTCCTTCGTCAACGTCATGCACGTGCCCCACGGCGCCGAGCAGGTCGGCCACGCGGCGGCCCGTCTCCGCCGGCACGTCGGCCGCGCGGCAGACGACCGACACCCCTTTGCCCACGAGGCAGGGCGTATTCGGCATCACTCGCACGATCCGGTTCGTGCCGAGGAGCGCGGCGAGCTTCGCCATCGGCAGGCCCGCCACGATCGAGACGACGACCGAGCCGCTCGACAGCGACGCGGCGATCTCCCGGCAGGCAACCGCCGCCTGCTGCGGCTTCACCGCGAGAAAAACGATCGGCGCGGCGGCCGCGGCCCCCGGGCCGGTCGCGGCGAACCGCACGCCCGGCACCCGGGCGGCAAGCCGCTCGCGGGCCACGTCGCTCGGGTCGTAGACGGTGATCCGCTGGGCATCGACGAGCCCCGCGCGGCAGAAGCCCTCCGCGAGCGCCAGCGCCATTTGACCGCCTCCGATGAAGGCGACAGACGTGTCAATCGCGGAATGGCTCATGGAATTTTTTCTCCGAGATCTTGCTCCAGCCTGTCGAGATCGAGCGTCGAGACCCACAGCTGGCTCGTGCCGCGGCCGCCGCCGGGGTCGCGGCTGGCGGTCCACATCAAGAGCCGGCCGTCGGGAGAAAACGAGGGCAAGACATCAGCCCCCTCGTGGTCGGTGATCCGCAGCGGTTTGCCGATCGTGACTGTTCCTGCGCCGGCCGGCGCATCGTAGCGGGCGATCCAGAGATCGTAGTTGGGCCGCTTCGTCGGGTCTGTGTGGTCAGCGCCGGTCCAGATGAGCCAGGGCTTCGTTGGATGCCAGTAGGGCGCCCAGCGCACCCCCTGCCCGCTCGTGAGGGCCACGTCGCCCGTGCCGTCGGCCCGCATCACGTGGATCTGCAGCATGTCTTTCTCGAGTCGATCGGTGCGGTAGGCGATCCAGCGGCCGTCGGGGGAGAAGAACGGGCCGCCGTCGTAGCCGGGCTCGTTCGAAAGCTGCCGGACGTTCGCTCCGTCGGCATCCATCACGTAGATGTCGGGATCGCCGTCGCGGTCGCTCACGAAAAGAATCTGTGTGCCATCGGGGGAATAGGAGCACTCGGCGTCGTAGCCCTTCGCCGTCGTGAGCCGCGTGAGGTCGCTGCCATCGGGCCGCGCCGAAAAAATCTCCATCTCGGGATCGAAGTCCCACTGGTAGCGGCGGCGCCGCCCCGTCTTCGCGTCTTCTTCGGCCTGCGCCCGGGCCGCCTGCTCGGTCGTGTCGAGCGCGGGATCGAGATGGCTCGACGCGAAGAGAATCCGCTCGCCGCTCGGCGCGAACCAGCAGCAGGTGGTGCGGCCCCGGCCCGTGCTCACCCGCAACGGGGGCGCCAGCCGCGGCTCGCGCGGATCGAATGGCTGCACATAGATCTGATAGAAGGGATAGCCCTGCGGCACCCCCTGGTAGCAGATCTGCCGCGCGTCGGGCGCGAAGTATCCCTCCCCCGCCTTCACGAGGCCATCGGTGATGCGAACGGGTGGGGAGAGGTAGGTGCGTTCGAGCGGCGTTTGCTCGTCGCCCCGCGCCCTTCCGGCCAGGCCGATGACGAGCCATGCCGCCCAAACGAGGGCGGCGAACGGATGCGGGTTGAAGGTTTTCATGACGGGCACCAGTATAGGGCGCGAGGCCACCAGTTCGAGGAGCGAAAGCGTCATGAAGATCTATACCAAGACCGGCGACGCCGGTGAGACGGGGCTCTTCGGAGGGCCGCGTGTCCGTAAGGATCATGCGCGGATCGAGGCCTTCGGCACCGTCGATGAGCTCAACAGCCACCTGGGCCTCATCCGCACGCTGCCGGCGGCCCGTGATCTCGACACGCTCCTGCGGCGGATCCAGTGCGAGCTCTTCGACCTGGGCGCCGAGCTGGCGACCCCGGGCGACGCGGCCGAACGGATCGGCATCGAGCACGTGGAGGCGATCGAGCAGGCGATCGATCGCTACGAGGCCCAGCTCGAGCCGCTCAAGTGTTTCATCTTGCCGACGGGCACGCCCCTCTCCGCCGCGATCCACGTGGCCCGCACGGTCTGCCGGCGGGCCGAGCGTCGGGTCGTGGCCCTCGCCTCGCAGCTCGACACGGTCATACCGTCGAACGCCATCGAATACCTGAACCGCCTGGGGGACCTCCTGTTCGTGCTGGCACGCCACGCCAACAAACAGGAGAATGTGACGGATGATCCCTGGCATCCAGCCTGACACCTCTCCGCCGGTCTCCCGTGCGTCAGCCGCGGTCGCGGCGCTCGACCAGCGGATCGCCGCACAGCATGCCGCCGGAGCGCCGGGCGCGCAGACCTGCGGCCTGGCCACCGACCTCTGCGATGAAATCGTGCGCGACGTCTGGCAGGGCATCCTCGCAGATCTGCCGGCCGGGGATGCCGCCGCGATCGACAGGCATGCGTCGCTCGTGGCCCATGGCGGCTACGGCCGCCGCGAGATGGCGCCCGATTCCGACGTCGATCTCATGATCCTCCACGACGGCCGCGCGGCGAAGCTCGTGGCGGAGGTCGCGCGGCAGCTTGTGCAGGAGCTCTTCGACGCCGGCCTGCAGGTGGGGCAGAGCGTGCGGACCGTGGCTGAAGCGGTCAGGCTCGCGGCCGGCGATGCGACGATCTACAGCACGCTCACCGAGTGCCGCCCGATCGCCGGAAATGCCGAGCTGCCGGAACGCCTGGCGGCGCGGCTCGCCACCCTTGCCAGACGCGCGTCGCAGCGGCTGGTCGAACGGCTCGTGGAGGCGCGGCGCGAGGAGGCGGAGAAATTCGGGCGGACGATCGCGCTGCTCGAGCCCAACGTGAAGCGATCGACCGGGGGGCTACGCGACATCCAGCTCGTCCGCTGGCTCGGCTTCACGGTCTGGGGATCGCCGTCGATCGACGAGCTCGCCCACATGGGGGCGCTCTCCCGCCGCGATGCCGACAGCCTGCGCGATGCGTCGGAATTCCTGCTGCGGCTGAGAAACGATCTGCACCTCGCCGCCGGCAAGGCGAACGACGACCTGACGCGCGACGAGCAGGTGCGGATCGCGGCCGCCCGCGGCATCGAGTCGCAGGACGGCCTGCTCGGCGTGGAGCGGTTCATGCGGGAGTATTTCCGCCACACGCGGCAGGTGGCGCGGGTGCTCGAGGGGGTGATCCAGCGGTGCCGGCGCCGGCCGCGGACGCGGCGGCTCGTCTCGGGGGTCGTGGGGCACAAGGTCGACGGCCTGTTTCGAGTGGGGCCCGGCGATGTCGGAGCCCTGCCGAGCCGCGAGGCCGCCGTGGCCGCCAATCCCGCGCTCGTCGTGCGGCTGCTCGAGTTGTCGATGCTCTATGAACTACCCATCGAGCCGGAGACCTGGGAAGCGGTGCGCGAGGCATCCGAGTCGCTCCCGCCAGACGCGGCCGATGCTGAGACGACGGCCGCGTTCCTCGCGCTCGTGGGACGCCCCGGCCGGCTCGGCGGGCCGCTGCGACGGCTCCACGAGGTAGGCCTGCTCGAGCGGATCATCCCGCAATTCGCGCATGCCCGGCATCTCCTGCAATTCAACAACTACCACAAGTTCACCGTCGACGAGCACTGCATCGTGGCCGTGGAGCGGGCGCTCGATTTCGCCACCGACGACGGCTGGCTCGGCGGCGTCTGGCGGCAGATCAACCGCAAGCGGACGGTGCTCCTCGCGCTCTTGATCCACGATCTCGGCAAGGGCTTCGTGGAAGACCACAGCGAACTCGGCGCCCGGATGGCCCGCGACGTGGCGGCGCGGCTGGGACTCCCAGCCGACGAGGCGGCGATCATCGAATACCTCGTGCTCAAGCATCTCGCGATGGCCCATATCGCGTTTCGACGCGACATCGGCGACGGCAGCATCGTGGTGCGGTTTGCCTGCGACGTGGGCTCTCCCGAGGTGCTGCGAATGCTTACGGTGCTCACGGCGGCCGATGTCGGGGCGGTGGGGCCGGGCACCTGGACTCGCTGGAAGGCCGACCTGCTCGGCGACCTCTATTTCCGCACGCTCGCCTATCTCGATGGGGAGAGCCCGTCGGTGGCGGCTGAGCGGCACGGCCGGTCGCTCGCGGCGCTCGTCGAGCCGCTCGCGGCCGACGATCCGGTCGCGCGGCTCGCGCGGGAATTGCCCCCTTCCTACCTTCGCGACACGCGGCCCGAAGAGATCGCCGAGGAACTGCGGCAGCTCGTGCGGCTGCCCGACCGCGGCATCTTCAGCGCGGCGCGGTGGCAGCCGGAGACGGCGACGGTGGCCGTGACCGTGGGTACACGGGAGAACGTCGCGCCCGGCGTGTTTCACCGTCTCACCGGCGCGCTGACGAGCCAGCGGCTCGAGATCCTTGCCGCCGACATCCACACGCTCTCCGGCGGGCTCGTGATCGACCACTTCGTCGTTCGCGATCCCGACTTCTCGGGCGAGCCGCCCGTCGAGCGGCTCGCGGAGATCACGGCGGCGATCCGCGACGCGATCAAGGCCGACGCGCCGCCGACGTTTTCCCGGCTCTGGAATCCCTTCGCGCCGCTGGCGAATGCGGCGGCCCGCGCCCCGACCCGCGTGCTCTTCGACAACGAGAGCTCCGCGGAGACCACGATCCTGGAAGTCTTCGCCCACGATTCGGCCGGGCTTCTGTATGCGATCGCAAAGGTGCTCTTCGAGGCGGGGCTCTCCGTGCGCGCGGCCAAGATTGGCACGTATCTCGACCAGGTGGTCGATGCCTTCCATGTCACCGACGTGGCGGGGGGCAAGGTGGTGGACGAGACGCGGCTCGCGGCGATCCGTCGGGCGATCGAGCGCGTGGCGGCCCCGCCGCTCACACCCGGAGGCGCTAGCCCGGCGACGTCCATGGGCGATTGCGGATGAGGGCGACCGTACGCCGGTTTTCCTCCGCGGGCGTCATCGCGAGCGCCAGCGACTGCCCCGCGTGCGCGATCGCGCGGCACTTCTCGGCGTGGCCGCGACACCATTCGATCCGCTCGACAAGATCCGAGAGATCGGCGGCCACCGGCACGTAGTGCCGCCAGGGCTCGAGCCGTTCGTAATACCACTGGCGATAGCCGAGGGGCGAGGCGACCTTGATCACGCAGCACCCGTAGAGCAGCCGGATGAAGAGGTTCGTGAACGCATTGGAGTTGCCGTCGATGTCGATCGCGAACTGGCGGCCGAGCCACGAACCTTCCGGGAGCGGTTCGCCGGCGATGCCAGACTGGTAATAGGCCGCCGCCACGTCGGCGGGCAGGCCGCGGCCCGGCACGATCCGGGCATCGACCCGCAGGTGGCCGTCGGCCTGCGCGAGCAGGAGGCACATCCGCACTCGCTGCCGCAAATCGGCATCGTGCGGCTGCATCGTCGCATTCGCGAGGAGACCAAAGCCCGTCGGGCTGCCGCGCCACACGATCGCGTCGTCGCGGTCGCCGAAGGCCGGCGCCGCCAAAGCCTGCCGCCGGTGCCGCGCATACCCGCCGCTGGCCTGGAATCCGCGATCAGGCACGAGGAGCGTGTCGCGAAGATTCGAGCAAAACCCCAGTATGGGCCCCGGCTCGTGCACGGAATCACCGAGGTCGGCCCGCCACTCGCCATCGACGACGTCGGGATGCGAGAGGAGGTTCACGAACGCGCCAAGCCGCCTCCAGGCGGTCGAGAAGCCGCTGCGGCCCGCAAGCCACGAGACATCCGCCTCGATCGCGGCCAGCCGGCCGCCCCGCTTGCGGATCGTCACGATGCTCGCGGTCTTGGGCCCGTCTCCCCCGCGGCTGCGGACCGGCAGGAAGAGCCGGGGCAGGCCGCCATGCAGGCACCGCGCGGCCCGCCACTGGAGCGCGAGCCGCTTCGCCGGGGCGAACAGCCCGTGCAGGAGCGCGGAGAGCTCGGTCGGGAGACGGGTTTTCAAGTCGTCGGCTTAGAGGTAGGTGTTGATCAGGTTCTCGAAGAGTTCCTGACGGCCGCTCTTGCACGGCTCCGCCTCGCCCTTCGTGAGCATCTCCTGCTCGAGCGACTTGAGGCTCTCGCTGCCCGACTCGATCCGTTTGCCGAGCGGGCTCGACCAGGATGCATACCGCTCCTCGACGAGCTTCTGCACCGCGCCGTCGGCCCGGATCGCCGCGGCGATCTTGAGCCCGCGGGCGAAGGCGTCCATGCCGCCGATGTGGGCGTGGAAGAGGTCGACCGGCTCGAAGCTCTCGCGGCGGACCTTGGCGTCGAAATTCACGCCGCCCGGGGCGAGGCCGCCATACTTCAGGATTGAGTGCATGATCTGGGTCGTGAGGTAGATGTTCGTCGGGAACTGGTCCGTGTCCCAGCCCACGAGCGTGTCGCCGGTGTTGGCATCGATCGAGCCGAGGAAGCCCTGCATGCCGGCGTATTCGAGTTCGTGCTGCATCTCGTGGCCGGCGAGCGTGGCGTGGTTGGTCTCGATGTTCATCTTCACGTGCTTTTCGAGACCGTAGGAACGCAGGAAGTTGATGCACGTCGCCGAGTCGAAGTCGTATTGGTGCTTCATCGGCTCGCGGGGCTTGGGCTCGAAGTAGAACTGGCCGGTGAAGCCGATCTCTTTCGCGTAGTCGACCGCCATGTGCATGAACTTCGCGAGGTGGTCGATCTCCCGCTTCATGTCGGTGTTCCAGAGGCACTGGTAGCCCTCGCGGCCGCCCCAGAAAACGTAGCCCGCGCCGCCGAGACGGTGCGTGACTTCCATTGCCTTCTTCACCTGCGCTGCGGCGTAGGCGAAGGTCTCGACGTTGGGGCTCGTGGCTGCGCCATGGACGTACCGCGGATTGCTGAACAGATTGGCCGTGCCCCAGAGCAGCTTCTTGCCCGACCGCGTCTGGTGCTTCTCGAGCGCGTCGGCGACGGCGTCGAAGTGCTTGTTGCTTTCGGCAAGCGTCGCTCCCTCGGGCGCCACGTCGCGATCGTGGAAGCAGTAGAAGTCGCAGCCGAGCTTTTCGAGGAACTCGAAGGCCACGTCCACCCGATTGAGCGCCGCCTTCAGCGGATCGCTCTCGGTTTCCCAGGGGCGGACCATCGTGCCGGGGCCGAAGGGATCGCCGCCGGTGCCGCGCATCGTGTGCCAGTAGGAGACGGCGAATCGCAGGTGATCCCGCATCGGCTTGCCTTCGACGAGCGCATCGGCGTCGTAATGCCGGAAGGCCAGCATGTTCTTCGTCGTGGGCCCCTCGTACTTGATCTTCCCGATGCCCGAAAACGCCTCTGCCATGGAACTCGGCTCCTGCGGTGATTCGTGCGGCCGCCCTCGATAGGCCGCGGGGCCATTGGTATACCGCCCCGCGGGGCGTTTGTCGCTACCCGCGTCGACTCGCCGGCCGTCGGAAACGGATGCTACGATCCTAAGAAAAATCCCGCCGGCCTTCGGTGGGTTGAAAGGATCGACATGAGTTGGCGAGCACCTACAGGGCGGTGCACGGTTCGCATCTTTGCCACGTGCGGCTGGGTTGTCGCCGGTCTGGCTGGAGTCGTCGCCGCCGCGGACAGCCGTCCCAACATCATTTACGTGATGACCGACGACCAGGGCTACGGCGACATCGCCGCCCATGGCAACCCGGTTATCAGCACGCCCAGCCTCGACCGAATGCATGCCGAGAGCGTGCGTCTCACCGAGTTCCACGCGAGCCCGACGTGTTCGCCTACCCGGGCCGCCCTCATGACCGGCCGGCACGAGTTTCGCTCCGGCGTGACCCACACGATCTTCGAGCGGGAGAGGCTCGCCCTCTCGGCGACGACGCTGCCGCAGCTCCTGAAGACCGCCGGCTACACGACTGGCATCTTCGGCAAGTGGCACTTGGGCGACGAGGACGCCTACCAGCCGGCGAACCGCGGTTTCGACCGAGTCTTCATCCATGGCGGGGGCGGGATCGGCCAATCGTTTCCGGGCAGCTGCGGCGACGCTCCGGGCAACACCTACTTCGATCCCGTGATCCGCAGTGACGGCTCGTTCGTGAAGACCAAGGGCTACTGCACCGACGTCTTCTTCGACGCGGCGATCGAATGGATCGACGCCCGCCGGAAGTCGGCAGAACCGTTCTTCTGCTACATCACGCCCAATGCCCCGCATGATCCGCTCGACTGCCCGCCCGGCTCCGACACCCCGTATCTCGCGAAGCTCTTGGCGGCCGGGATCACCGACGCGACAGAGCGGGAGAAGATCGCGAAGTTCTACGGCATGATCGAGAACATCGACGCGAACATGGGGCGGCTCTTCGCGAGGCTCGACGAGTGGGGGTTGGCGGAGAATACGCTCGTCGTGTTCACCACCGACAACGGCACGGCCACCGGGGCGAGGGTCTTCAACGACGGGATGCGGGGTCAAAAGGTCTCGCCCTATCGCGGCGGGACGCGGGTGCCGAGTTTCTGGCGGTGGAAGGGGAATCTTCCCGCGGGCATGGACGTCGCCTCGCTCTTGGCCCACATCGACGTCCTGCCGACGCTCTGCGACATCGCGGGTGTGAGCATCCCGGAGAATCTCGCCGGGAAGATCGAGGGACGGAGTTTCGCGCGCCTGCTGCGGGGCGCGAGGATCGCCTGGCCCGATCGGCCGCTCGTGACGCACGTCGGCCGCTGGGATCGCGGCAAGGCGGCGGAGAGCGGCTACCGCAACTGCCGGATCCGCGAGGGGCAGTGGAGCCTCGTCAACGTGAAGAACCGCCCCGACGGCTGGGAGCTCTACGACATCGCAACCGATCCGGGCGAGAAGGCGGACGTGGCGAAGGAACACCCCGACGTCGTCGCCCGGCTGGCCGACGCGTACGACGCCTGGTGGCGGAGCGTGCAGCCCGACCTCGTCAACGAGAATCTCGACGGCCCGGCGGAGACTCCGTTCAAGACCGCCTACGAGCGGCAGTCTCTCCGAACGTCCGCGACGAAGCCGCTTGTGAAGCAGGAGACGCAGCCTTGAGCACCGTGATCCGGACGTTCGGCACGGTTGCTTGTCTCGCCGCCTCCATCACCGCCGCTGCGGGGATTGCCGCCGATTCCCGGCCCACCATCGTCCTCTTCCACGCCGACGATCTCGGCTACGGCGAACTCGGCTGCTACGGCAACACGGCCGCGATCACACCGAACCTCGATCGCTTTGCAGCCGAGGGCCTGCGGCTCGCCGACTGCCACTCCGCCTGCCCCGTCTGTTCGCCCTCGCGGGCGGCGCTTCTCACCGGCCGGCATCCCTACCGGACGGGCGTCTTCACCCGGATTCCGGAAGGCAGCCCGATCCAACTGCGGGCGAGCGAGGTCACGCTCCCCGAAACGCTCCGCGCCGATGTATTGGCGATGGGGCGGGTTCGTCGCGCTCCGTGAGGGGCCGTGGAAGATCGTAGCGGACGAGGCACCTGAAAAACCGGAGCTCTACAACCTCGCCACGGACCGGGCGGAGACAACGAGCCTCGCAGAGCGGGAGCCAGAGCGACTTGCCGCGATGCTCGCGCGGTTGCGGGTGCTCACCGCCGAGATCGAGGCCGAAGGCCCAGACTGGTGAAGGTCGGAGGCGTGGAACGGCAGCAAGAAATAAGACCGTGGCCGCTGCCCCGCTCCACAAGCCCCTCGCGGAAGCGACGGGGATGACGCGAGCCATCACCATCCGGCCATTCACCCGCGGCGCGTGGCCCGGGCGAGGAGTCGCCGACCGGCGTCGGGAAACCACTCGATGAGACCGGCCAGCAGGCCCACCTTCCGCGGCATCACGAGCTCGCTCGTGCGACGGTCGCAGGCCGCGAGAATTTTCGCGGCCAGGAGATCGGGGTCGAGCTGCGAAAGGCTCGTCGTGCCGCCGGGCGCCGCGGCCTCCGCCGGCAGGCCGGCCGACTTCGCCTCCTTGGCATAGCGGTCGGCGGCCCGGTCGGCGGCGGGATCGTCTTCCGCGCGGCGGATCGGCCCCGGCGAGACGAGCAACACGTGGCCGCCACGCGGCGCCAGCTCGAGCCGCACTGCATCGACGTAGGCCGCAAGCGCCGACTTCGCCACGCTATACGGCCCCATGAATGGCATCACGATCTTGCCGGCGAGGCTGCCGATGTAGACGAGGTGGCCCCGCGCCGCGGCCACGTCGTCGGCGACGGCCTGCGTGATCTCGATCGCCGCCAGCAGATTGGCGTCGAGGTATTCCTGGATCGTCTCGCGGGAGGCTTTCAACATCGCCGCCCTGCCCGACCGGCCGACGCAGAAGAGGAGGTCGTCGATGCCGCCGAGAAGCCGAAGCGCCTCACCGGCCACGCGTCCCCCCTCCCCTGCCCGGCCGAGGTCGGCGGCGACGCCATGCAGCGACGCCGTCGATTGCCCGGATCGCTCACAGGCCTCGAACGCCTGCCGCACGCCGTCGGACGACCTGCCCACGACGAGCACGGTCGCACCGGCCCGCAGCAGATGCCGGGCGAGCACGAGGCCGAAGCCGGCCGTGCCTCCGGCCACGATGACGCGGCGGTTTTTCCAATTCGTGTGGGGCATCCTCATTCCTCGAGGAAAAGGTGTCAGGACTCTTTTTCTCACCACAAGGATGGGCAAGGAAAACGTAGGGTAAGAAAAAGAGTCCTGACACCTTTTCCTTACCTTGAGGATACACTCACCGATCCTTCTGGTACGCATCCCGCCCCGCCGCCCTCCCTCCACGAACAGGACGCGCACCATGCCTTCCCCGGCCACGCCTCCCGCCCCCGCCCCCCGCATCGTCCGCACGAAGATCGTCGCCACGATGGGCCCCGCCTCGCGGTCCGAAGACTCGATCCGCGGCCTCGTCGAGTCTGGCGTCGACGTCTTCCGCCTCAACATGGCCCACGGCTCGATCCCAGAGCACCAGGAGACGCTCGATCGGATCCGCCGCGTGTCGGAGGCGACAGAGCGCCCGATCGGTGTGCTCGCCGATCTTGCCGGGCCGAAGATCCGGCTTGGCGAGCTGCCCGGCGGCGCAGTGGAATGCGTCGAAGGGGCGCATGTCAGATTCGTCCGCGGCACGGAGAGCCACGGCCCCGAGGAATTCACCACCAACTACGCGCCCCTCATCGACGAGCTCGCCGTCGGCGATGCCGTGATGCTCGCCGACGGCACGATCAGCCTCGTCGTGGAGGAGCGCAACGCTGATTGGGTGCGGTGCCGCATCATCCAAGGCGGTACGGTCCGCAGCCGGCAGGGGGTCAACCTGCCCGGGGTGAAGCTCTCCGTCGCGGCGATGAGCAGCGCCGACTGGCAGCACGCCGAATGGGCGGCGTCGGCCGGCGTCGATTTCGTGAGCCTGTCGTTCGTGCGGTCGGCCGTCGAAGTGAAATTGCTCAAGGAACTGCTGCGCACCCGCGGGTCGGTCGCGCGGGTCGTCGCCAAGATCGAGAAGCGCGAGGCCATCGATAATCTCGAGTCGATCGTCGATGCCGCCGACGCGGTGATGGTGGCCCGCGGTGACCTCGGCGTCGAAACCGACGTGGCCAGCGTGCCGATGGTGCAGAAGCTCATCATCCGCACCTGCCAGCGCTACCAGAAGCCGGTGATCGTGGCCACGCAGATGCTCGACAGCATGCAGCACGCGCGGCGGCCCACCCGCGCGGAGGCGACCGACGTGGCCAACGCGATCCTCGACGGCGCCGACGCCTGCATGCTCTCCGGCGAGACGGCGATCGGCGACCACCCGCGGCTCGTGGTCGAGATGATGCGGCGGATCGCCAGCGAGACCGAGAAGCAATACCTCGCCGACCGCTGGCATTACCTCGAAGGCCGCTTCCAGGCGGCCCGCGGGTCGGCGGGCGTGCCCGTGCAGGAGTTTCTCCCCTCGCCGGAATTTCTCGTCGAGGGGCTGCACCCGATCACGCAGGCCGTGGTCGACGGCGCGAGCCGCATCGCCGGCGAGCTCGACGCCAAGCTCTTCGTCGTGGCGAGCAAGAGCGGCCTGACGGCGATCGCGCGTTCGAAGCGCCGCGGCGCCGTGCCGACGGTCGGCCTCTCCGACGATCCCGCCACGCTCCGGCAGATGGCGCTCTACTGGGGCGTGACCCCGCTGGCGGCCGTGGCGACCACCGACTCCGGCGCGATCCTCGAGCACGTCACCGCCTGGGGGCTGCGCGAGGGGCGTCTTCAGCGTGGCGACCGGATTTTGCTGGTGGCGGGTTCCGGTTTCGGAACGGGAGGCCACAATATGGCCCTCGTGCACGAGGTATGAAAAACCCGGCAGTTGATTCGCCGGCTCCGGAACGGCAGAAGTCTCGTCGCGGGGGCGAGGATGCGCCCAATGCTCCTCGAGCTTCAGCCGATTCCGGAGCCTACCTCTATGACGATCGCCATCTTGTGAGAGAAAAAAGCAGATGAAGAAAAAGTGTGTGCTGGCTTATTCGGGCGGGCTCGATACGTCGGTGATTCTCGGCTGGCTCATCGAGAAGGGGTATGACGTGATCGCCGTCTACGTCGATCTCGGGCAGCCCTGCGAGGATCGCGAGGCGACGCTCAAGAAGGCGCGGGATTGCGGCGCCGTGAAGGCCATGATCGTGGACGTGCGCGAGGAGCTCTGCCGCGACTTCGCCTTCCCGACGATGCAGTGGCAGGCCCGCTACGAGGGCACCTATCTGCTCGGCACGTCGATCGCCCGGCCGCTGATCAGCAAGGTCTGCGTCGAGATCGCCCACCGCGAGGGAGCGACGGTCTACGCCCACGGCGCCACCGGCAAGGGCAACGACCAGTGCCGCTTCCAGCTCGCCGCCGAGGCGATCGACCCCGCGATCACGGTGCTCGCCCCCTGGCGGATCGCCGAATTCCGCGACCGCTTCCCCGGCCGCAAGGAACTGATCGAGTTTTGCGAGCAGAAAAACATTCCCGTGAAGGCCTCGAAGGGGAAGCCCTACAGCTCCGACGAAAACTGCCTCCACACGAGCTACGAGGCCGGCCTGCTCGAGGAGCTCACGGCCGACGGCTTCGGCCTCGTCGATTTTGGCATGACGGTCTCGCCGCAGGCGGCGCCCGACACGCCCGAGACCGTGACGATCGATTTCGAGCAGGGACTGCCCGTCCGCGTGAACGGCAAGGCGATGAAGCCCCACGAGATCGTGCTCGCGCTCAACGAGATCGGCGGCAGGAATGGCATCGGCCGAACCGACATCGTCGAGAACCGGCTCGTCGGCATGAAGAGCCGCGGCGTCTACGAGGCGCCGGGCATGACGCTCCTCTACGAGGCCCACCGGCTCGTCGAGCAGATGACGCTCGACCGGGATCTCGTCCATCTCCGCGACCGGCTCTCGCCGGAGGTTGCTGAGATGGTCTATTACGGCTTCTGGTATTGCGCGAAGATGGACGCCCTGCTCGCCTTCATCCGCGAGGCGCAGAAGCCGGTGGCCGGCACGGTGGAGCTGAACCTCTACAAGGGCAACATGCTCGTGAAGAGCCGCGAGAGCGGCAATAGCCTCTACGACGCCGCGATCGCGTCGATGGAGGGGGGCGGCTCCTACAATCAGACCGATGCCGAGGGCTTCCTGCGGATCCTCGGCCTGCCGCTGCGGGTGCAGGGGCAGGTGCGGCCCCGGTCCTGACGGCCGGCCGCCAGCAGGCTCCGGGTGATCGTGCCATGCCAGCGCTCGACGAGTCGCTCCGGCTTGCCGGACTCTTTGCGCGGACCGACGCGCGGCGGCCGGCGTCGTGGCTGATGCTCCTGGCAGCCGTGCCGGTCGCGGCGGATGCGTCGCATGCAGGGACCACCTCAGGCATGGTGGCGCTCGGCGCGGGAGCGTTGCTCGCGGTCGGTGCCATCGGCAACCTGCCGCTGCGGGCCTGCGCCGCGCTCGGCACGGCGTCGCGGGCGCCGCTCGTGTGGCTCGTCGAGCGGGTCGCCTGGCCGGCCGTTGGCCTCGTCCTGGGCGCCGCGCTGGCTCCTCCCTGCCCCGCCCCGCCGGCGGTCGCCGCGTCGATCGGGCTCGCTGCTGCCGCGGCGACGTGCTTCGCGGTCAGGCGGCGCGGCGTTCCCGCCGCCGATGCGGCGAGTCTCGCGCTTGTGATGGCGGGCATCGCCGGGGCGGCCGGCGCCATTGGGGCCGTGCAGATCGCTGCGCCCGTGGGCATGCCAGCGTCGGGCGTGGCGCCGGTGATTGCCATGGCTGCCTGGATCGTGGCCGGGCTCGTGGCGGCCGGCATCGACTGGCGACGGCGTGCGGCCTATGCATGGCTGCACGACTCCGGGCCGCCGCGAACGCTCCGGCTCTGCCTCACTGCGGTCGCGATGGCCTCGGCGCTTGCCGCCATGATCGGCTGGCTTTTTCTTGATCCATCGCGGGCGTCGCTCCTTCCTCTCTTGTCGGCCGGCTGGTTCGTGGCGCTCGCGGTGCCGGAGGCCGCGCTTGGTGATGGCGCGATCGATCCGGGAGGCTGGCGGCGGCCGCGGGTGCGGCAGTCGCTCGCTGCCATCGTGACGCCGGCGGCGATTCTCGGCTGGCCGGCAGTCGTCGCCGCCGCGCTCGGCGCCGGTGGGATGACCGGGATCCGTGCCGCTGCGGTCACGATCGTCGTGCTCGTCGTCGCGGCGGCGGTGCTGGCGGTGATCGTCTGGTCGCTCGCCGTCGCAGGGGCATCTGCCGAGACCGCCCAAGCCGTGGCGCTGTCCGTGGCCCTGGCTGCGGCGCTCACCCTGCTCATTGGCTTTGGACTGGCCGCCGCGCGGCCAGCCGGGGTGGCCGACGTCGGTGCCCAGACACCCGGAATTGCCGCAAGCGCCGCGGCACAATGACATTGAGCAATTTGCCCGTTCCTGCCACACTGTCATCAGTTGAGCCCGTTTTTCTTGCAGATCAAAGAAGGAGCTTTCGTCGTGAAGGGAAACATGCTGCTGGGGGTTGTCCTCGGTCTGTTGCTGGTGCCGTCTGCGGCTGCCGCTGGCTCGTTTCCGCCCAGTGAGACCGTTTTCCCCGCCACGACCCGGGCCTGGCTGAGCATCGCCAATCCCAAGGCCCTGCAGGCGGCCTTCGACCGCACCGAGTATGGCCAAATGGTGAAGGATCCGGTCATGAAGCCCTTCGTGGAGAGCTTCCGCGAACAGCTGAAGAATGCCGGCAAGCAGCGGCTCGGCAAGCTCGGGCTGACGCTCGAGGACCTCGAAGAGATCCCCGGCGGCGAGCTTGCCATGGCCGCGATCGAGCCCACGCCAGGCATGCTGACCTCGCTGTTGCTCGTCGATACGACCGGCAACGAGGCGGAGACGAAGGCGCTGGTCGACCGCATCGAGCAGCGATTGCTCGAGCAGAAGGCCACGAAGGTCGCCGACGAGGCGGCCACGGCCGCGGGCATCACCACGTTCAAGCTGCCGCCCGAGCCAAACGCCATCGTCGCCCGCGAACGGCAGGTGTCGTTTGCGCAGGCCCCCTCGGCGCTCGTCGTTGGCGACAACCCGGCGATGGTCGCGCAGGTGCTCTCCACGCTCAAGCAGGGCCGCAAGGACAACCTATCGACGCTTCCCGCCTTCCAGGCCGTGGCGACACGGTGCGGCAAGCAGGTGCCGGCGGCCGCCTCGCCGCTGCGCTGGTTCGTCGATCCGCTGGGCTACGCAAAGGTCTATCAGGCCAACAATCCGCCGCGCGAGAAGCGCAAGGGCCCCGACTATGTCGCCATCCTCGGCCGGCAGGGCTTCGATGCCATCAAGGGTGCTGGCGGCGTCGTCTTCTTCGACGACGGCATCTACGAGGCTCGCCATCACTCGATGATCTATGCGCCGCCGCTGGCCGGCCGGCAGCCCTTCGCGGCCGATCGCTTCGACCTCGCCGCGCGGATGCTGCAGTTTCCCAACTCCGACCGCATCGACCCGCCGCAGTGGGTGCCGCGCGACGTGTCGAGCTGGGTGGCGATGCAGTTCGACCTTGCCAACGCCTTCAACTCGGCTGAATCGCTGGTGGACGACGTCGTCGGCGAGAAGGGCGTGTTCGACGACGTGATCGCCTCACTGAAGGAGGATCCGGATGGTCCGCAGATCGACGTCGAGAAGGATCTCGTCGCCTGCCTGGGGAAGCGAGTCTCCGTGATCAGCGACTACGCCACACCGATCAGCACCGATTGCGAGCGGCTGGTGATCGCGATCGAAGCCGTTGACGCGGACAAGGTCGCCGCCACCGTCGCCAAGAGCATGGCCACCGACCCCGACATGCAAAAGGTGCAGTCGGGCGACCATGTGATCTGGGAGATGATCGACCGCTCGATGGCGATTCCGAAGCTCGAGGTGGAGACGCCGGGCGGTGCGATCGCCCATGCCGATGGCGGCGATGGCGATGACGACGACGCCCACCGGCGCCGCAACCGGCTTCGTGAGCGCGAAGAAAAGCTGCTGCCCCATTCGGCCGTCACCGTGGCCCATGGCCACCTCTTGATCGCCTCCCACCGCGACTTCCTCGAGCGCGTGCTGGCCACGAAGGGGGGGGGCGAGTCGCTCGGCTCCGCCGCCGACTACACGGCCGTCACCGCCGAGATGAAGAAGCTCTTCCCGGCGACGAGCGCCATGCGTTCGTTTGGCCGGGCCGAAGAGGCGGTGCGGCCCGCCTACGAGATGCTGAAGTCGGGCTCGATGCCCAAGTCGAAGAGCCTGATGGGCCAGTTGCTCAACGGTCTCCTCGGCGACGGCAAGGAAGGGACTGTGCGGTCGCAGAAGATCGACGGCAGCACGCTGCCCGACTTCGAGCTCATTCGCCGCTACTTCGGCACGGTTGGCCTCGGCATGGAGTCGGTCGCCGACGGCTGGTATCTGGCCGGCATCGCCCTGCCCCGCAGTCAGCAGGAGCCCGAAGTGGCCCGCACGCCCGCCACGCCTGTGGGGCGGTGAGGAATCCCCACGTGACAGGCTGAAGCCTGTCCTACCGGGACTCCACGACCGCCCAGAAGGGGTGCTGGCGGTCGCCACGGAGGCGGAGGTCTTCGAGGATCACGTCTGCGCTTGGTTCGATCTCGTCGCGGGCGAGCTTTCGGCCGTCGAGCGTGGCGGAGATCGGCTGACCGAAATCGACGAGCTCGGGTGAGAGCCAGATCTTCACCCGATCGGCGCCGCACCGCACCACGACGCCGTTGCCCGGCGTCGTCTTCGCCTCGATCGAGAGCGGGCGAAAGCCCGTCGCGGGCGGCCATTGCGCGGGCAGGACGACCGTCTTCGGCGGGGCGCCCGCGAGCTCCACCCACCAGAAGAAGCGGTCCCATGGTCGCATGGCCACCACATCGATCGACGGCGGAAAGAACATCCGCTGCTTGCGGCTCATCCAGTCGAAGATCCGCAGCAGTTCGTCGGAAAAGTGCTCGTGACCGCGGCCGCGGTATTCGACGTAGGTGGCGTCGAACCCTTTCGTGAAGTAGCGGTCGAGGTCCATGCCATTGCGGCCCATGAGCGCGGAATCGAGTTCTCCGGCGACGACGTAGATCGGCAGCGTGCGGGCGTTGTGCCAGTAGTGGTTCACGTATTTGCCGGCGGCCGGCGAGATCGCCACGAGCCCCGCCCAAAGATCGGGGTGAGCCAGTGCGATGTCCCAGGCAGCGTCGCCGCCGAGCGAGTGGCCGGAGAGAAAGACGCGGTCGGTGTCGATCGAGAACCGCTGCTCGGCTCCCCGCAGGGAGTCGAGCACCGCCGCATGCTCGCGGGCCGAGTAGCCGTAGGCGGGCTGACCGGATGCGGCCCACGCCGGGGCGATGACGATCGCGCCGTGCCGCGCCGCCTGCCCGCGGCGGATGCCGTCGGGGCCGGGCTGCCCCGCCCACCATTCGATCTGGTTGAGCGGCGTGGACCAGGCGGAATGGAGTGAAACGATCGTGGGATAGCGACGCAGTGGATCGTATTCGGGGGGAAGTTGCACGAGGCAATGCACCGGCGGCTCACCGTCGCGGGCCGGCAGTTCGACCTCGTGGAGCCCGGCCGCGATCGCCGCCGGCGGATCGAGCGGCGGCCGCATCTGCCGGGCGATACTGGCGACGGTGGCCGGCGAAAAGGCCTCCTCGGCGCCGAGCTTCGCCCGCAGCCGCCGCCGCGCCTCGGGATCGCCTTCCCGTAGGTAGTCGCGGACGAGATCGCGGACCCGGGCGGCCGAGACCGCAAGCTTGAGGTTGTCGGTGGCGTCGGCGGCACCTTGCAGCCAGCCGGAAATCGCGATCGCCAGCGCCCGGTCGGCCGGCAGCGTGGGATCGGTGCCGAGGCGGTCGAACGCCGCGAGCCGGTCGAGCGAGGAAAACGAGAGTTCGCGGCCGATCTCCTCGACGATGGCCCCTGCGGGGGAATCGCTCGCCGCGTCGCCGGTGGCGGCGAGCCGGTCACGAATCGCCTGCACGAGCCGACGGGCCCGCTCCTGCCGCTCGCGGTAGGCATCGCGGGCCTCGCGCACCGCTTCGACCACTTCGCCGCCGGCGTCGGCGGCGGGAAAGTCGGTCAGCAACTGCATGGCGAGGCGATCTTGGCCGGCCCGGCTCCGCATCAGGATTTCGTCGAGCAGCTTGGCGGCGGCGAGTTGCGCGAGTCCCTTGCGTTCGGCGGAGAGGCTGGCGAGATCGGGGAAGGCCGCGAGCACGGCGTCGAGTTCCTGGCGGGCGTCGTCGTAGCGATCCGCCTGCAGCAACAGCCGCACGACCCGCAGCCGCTGATCGGCATTCGTGCGGTCGATGTGCTGATCGATCACCCGTCGCAGCACGTCCCGCGGGATCGACGACGTGGCGACCCGCATGTCGAGGAGCACCGGATGCTCCGTCGCGATCCCTTCCACGCTCGTCCAGCGCGGCGTGATCCGCGTGATGCCCTGCACGAGGTCCACCCGGCCTGACCCCGTGGCGAGGCCGATGACCCGCCGGCCGAATTCATCGAATGGCGTCGTCTCCACGATGCCGCCAACGGCCGTCACCCGCCGGCCGTTTTCCGGAACCCGCTGGGGAATGTCGATCCGCTCGAGGCCGGGGCCGGGCTCGGAGGCCTCCACCCTCACCACCCGCCGTTTGGAGACCATCGTGCGGGTGAGCTCGTCGTCGCACATCAAGATCGGCGTGCCGGCCGGGTTGCCACGGGCGGCTTCGATCGCCGGATCGAGGGCCACCCCCGGCAGCATCACGAAACGGCCCTCGAGCACGCGGCCGTCGGAGAGTTCGACCCGATCCGCCGCCGCCCATGGAGCCGCCAGGGCGGCGGCCAGAACGAGGGTCGGGATGAAGACGAGGCGGGGCACGGGCCGGGGGCGTCGCTGTGGCATCGTTCCAGTGTAGCGCGAGCGGGTGTTTCTTGACGATGGCCCTGCCACCGTCGCACAATCCCCCGGTACCGTCATCACCGGTTCTTTCGCCACCGCACCGTTGACCACCTGAGGAAAATCTGGCCCATGCGAGGAGTGTTCAGGCGAATCCTGCTGGTCGGCGTGGCCTCCTCGCTGCTCCTCCCCGTGGCGATGTCGATCGTCTTCGGGCTGGGTACCCTGCTCGATTCGCTCGGCGACGAAACCGGCGGCGCCGTGTGCGGCCGCGTGGCGCTCGGCCTGGCCGCGGTCTGGCTCACGGCCGTGATCGCTACCGCGGTGGCCAGCGGCGTTTCCGCGCTCGACCAGCCGCCTCCGCGTTCGTCGCGGCGGCTCGAGGATGAACTCGGGCGGGGGCCCGGCGATGCCGATTGAATTCCGCTGCACGGGGTGCCGCGCGAAACTGCACGTGCCAACCCGCTGGGGTGGAACGACGGTCCCCTGCCCCAAGTGCCAGACCCGCGTCGTGGTGCCGGGCATGCAGCGGGGCATGGTCGCTGCCAAGACGACTTTCGAGACCCGCGAGGTGGAGAAGTCGATCGCCGCGCTCGAGGCGGCACCCGGAGGCTCGTTTGCCGACCCGGGGTTTCAGCTCCCGGATGCCGGCGCCGCGGCCGGCGCCGAGGATGGGGCGATCGCCGTGCCCGTGGGCGTGACCTTGCCGCGCTGGGCCGTGTATGCTCTCGCGGTCCTCGTGCCGGTGGTCGGTATCGTGGCGTTCGTGCTCGGCGCGATGTTCGGCGGTCCTCTGGTTGGCCCGCTGGATCGCTAGGGCCGCCGCAGATCTGCGATTGGGGAATTCGACATGCGACGCGTTCCCGGGCTGCCAGCGACGATCCCGCTGCTCGTCGCCATCCTGCTGGTGACGGCCACGAGCGGATCGGCCGCCGACGTGTCGTTTGCGTCCGCGGTCGCGCCGGCGCTCGTCGAGACCTGCAGCGGCTGCCACGGCGACGATCGCCCCAGGTCGGGCTTCTCGGTGACGACATTCGCGCAGCTCATGCGCGGCGGCCGGAGCGGCCCCGCGATTCTCGCCGGCAAAGGGGCGGAGAGCCTGCTCGTGAAGAAGATCAAAGGCACGGACATCGAAGGGCAGCGGATGCCGATCGGGAGACCGCCGCTCTCGGCCGACCTGATCGCGAGCATCGAGCAATGGATCGACCAGGGGGCGAAACTCGACGCGCTCTCGGCACAAGACACGCTCGCGGCGGTCGCGTCGGCCGGCAGGGTACGGGCCATGCCGCATGACGAGCTGTTGAAGCATCGCTTCGAGGCGGCCGAAAAGCTCTGGCGGCGGGCGTTGCCCGATGAGCAGCCGATTGTCGAGCCGCGCGACGGCCTCGTCGTCATCGGCAACGCGAAGGCGACCGACATGGCATCGGCCGCCGTTGCCGGCGAGAAGGCCGCCGCGGCGGTGCGACGGTTGCTCGTGAACGGCGATGCGCCGCTCGTGAAGGGAGGCATGGCGGTCTTCGTGTTTACGAAGCCGGTCGACTATTCAGAGTTTTGGGAGGTAGTCCTCCACGACGAAAGGCCCAAGGGGCTCGTGGCCAACGCGGGCATGATCGGCGATGTCGCCTATGGAGCCTTTGTTTTCACGGCTGCGAACATCGAGGCGTTCGCAGCCGAGCAGATCGCCGCGGCGGCCCTCGTCGCGCGGGGCGTGCCGGCCTGGTTTGCCGGCGGTGCCGGGAGAATGGCGGCCATGAAGGTGGCCCCCAAGGCCCCGGTCGTGAAAGCCTGGCGTCGCGAGCCGTTCGAGCACCTCCAGCGGCTCGAATCGGCCGAAGATTACTTCGACGGCCGCGCCGGGCCGGTGGCGATCGCGGGGATCGGCGGCGGCTTCATCCCGTCCATCGCGAAGTCGGAATCGCGGCTGCGGGCGTTCATCGAAGCGATCGACGCCGGTGCCTCGTTCGACAAGGCGTTTGCCGATGTCTTCAAGGAGTCGCCGCAGTCGCTCTTCGCAGCGTGGGCCGCCAAGGAGTGGAAGAAACCCGCCGCCAAGAGCGCGGGGCGATAAGTTTTCCACCGCAATGCCGTGGCGACGGGGAATGCGGAGAGCTCGTTCAAAAAAAGACGGGGGTGCCTTGATTCCGGGGCATGTGATCCGAGCGACGACGGACGAACCGCCGCCTCCGGCTATACACGCGGCCAGAACCATCGGCCCCCAACGAGCCTCGTTAAGAGCTCACCGACATGGTTCGACGCAACACGAACATGGCAGAAAACTTATCGCCGCACGCTCCTTTCACTGCACCATTCTAGAGCACGGTCGCGTTTGGAGTAGCACCGGCTCGGGAGCGGCAGAAGTCACGTCGCGGTGGCCCTCGAAGACTCGGTCCAAATGCTCCGTGAGCTTCAGCCGACTCCCTCGCCTCGTCACTTGGATCTCATCACCCGTCGAACGCGTCGCGGCCGAGTGGCTCCATCGACTTGGTGTTGCGCTCGACGGCGAGCACCACCGTCTGCCGCTCCACGCCGTCGGCCGTGCTGGCGATGATCGGCAGTACCTGCCGCTTGTTGGGCAGATCGACCCGCACCCGAAACGAGCCGTCGGGCTGCACCTTCACCGGCTCCCCCTGGAGCGTGACGTAGGAACCTGGCTGGGTGACGCCGTAGACGATCATCTCGGCATCGACCTGCAACTGGAAGTCGCTCGTCCGCTCCTCGTTGGACTCCGATTCTGAGGACGAACGCCGCGAGGCCGGCGGGCCCATCGGCCGGCGCAGCCGCTCTTCGAAGAGCTCCTGCAATTCGGTGCTGTTGTTTTCCGGCGAGAAACCGCCGCTCATCGAGTAGATCTTCTCGCAGTTGGAGGCGATGTCGCCCCAATGGGCATCGAGGGTGTCGCACTGCGAACCGGCGGGGGTAGAGACGGCGTTACTGCGGGCGAGCGCGTGGAAGCGGCCCGACGGCGTGGCATACCCGATCTCGACGCGGCAGCGGAGCGGTTCGCGGATGTCGATGAACCAGTTTTTCACGCCCCCATGGACGGGGATCGTCCGCACCACCCGCTCCGAGGGCGAGCCCGTCAGTCCGTTCTCGAGCTCCAAGAGCCGCAGCACCGGCCGGGCCGCGTGCCAATCGGAGTCGAGCGCCGCCTGGGCCCGGGCGATGCTCCGCGGGGTCACCTCCCAAAAGGCATGGATCCAATGGGGGCCGCGAACCATCACCACCATCCGATCGCGGACGGTGCGGGAGCCGCGGCCGTTTTCGGGGGGCGTCGAGAGATTCTTGACACGGGCGAGCCGGTCACGGGCCTCCTGGAGCCTTTGCGCAACGACGGCGTCGCGCATTCCCTTCGTGGGCCCGATCTCCTCGCTTTGCCGCTCCACCAGCTTGCGGCCGGTTGAGGGGGTGGCATCGGTGACCGGCCGACGCGCTTTGGCCTTGCGGATCAAGGCCTTGATGAGCTGGTCCTTCCGCATCGAATGCCAGCCGGCGACGCCATGCTGCTTCGCCATCCGAGCAAGATCGCGGACGGGCTTTTCCTTCAGACTGGCCGTGGTCAAGGCAGGATCCCCGGTGGATGACGGAACTCGATCAACCGCTCGTTCAACGCTACCGAGAAACGCGATAAAACGCAAACAATCACCCGCCCGTTGGGGTGGGGGGCTGAAGCCCAGAAGGGCTTGTTTTTCAGCGTTTTGCGCCGCGTAGGCGTCGGCGGGGTTCCCTGCCGGCGGTCAGTCGCCACGGAGCTTCAGACCCCGCTCGGCGAGCTTTTCGCGAACCTCGTTGAGGCTCGTGACGCCGAAGTTCTTGCACTCCATCAGGTCCTCGCCCGTCCGCCGCACGAGCTCGCCGATCGTGGCGATGCCGAGCTTCGTCGTGCACTTGCGGGCTCGCACCGAGAGATTGAGTTCGGTGATCGGCAGCGAATAGATCTCCTGCTCGTCGGCCGATGGGGCTTCCGCTTCGCCGGCCGGCTCCTCGGCGACGACGGCTGTGGCGAGCTGCCCGAGCGACAGACCCTTCGAGGCCAGCATCTCCTTGATCTCGACGAGGCTGGTCTCGCCGAAATTCTTGCTCTCGAGCAGCTCTATTTCGCTGGTCCTCGCAAGGTCGCCGAGCGTCAGGATGCCCATCTTCTGCAGGCAGTTGCGGCTGCGGACCGAGAGCTCGAAATCGGTGACGGGCAGGCTCATGACCTGGTCGAGGCGATCCCGCGACTTGAGCTCCTGCTCGTCCATCTTCAGGTCGCTCGCGGCGGTCGAATCCTTGAGGAAGAGACGGGCCCGCGCGTGGTTCGGAAATGCCTCGAGAATCCGCTTGTAGCACCGCTGGGCGTTGGCGAGGTCTTCTTCGTCTTCATAGAGCAGGCCGAGGTTGAGCAGCGCCCCGACGGTCGCGGGATAACGCCTGAGCGACCGCTCATAGCAGCTCTTCGCCTCGTCATCGTTGCCGAGCCGGTCATTGATCACGCCGAGCGTGAACAGCGCCGTGGGATGGCCGGCATCGAGGGCGATCGCCTTTTCGAGGGCCGCGACGGTGTCGGCGAGCCCCCCGCCCTGCTCGGCGAGCAGCGAGCCCTTGAGGGCCCAGTAATCGGCGGAGCCATCACGCTTCTCGACCTTTTCGATCGCCTTTGCGGCGTCGTCGAGACGGCCCTCGGAACGCAGCGCCTCGGCGGCCGCGACATCGCACGCAGCCGCGTCGTAGCCGGCCTTCCGCGCTCCGGCGAAGGCCTCGCGGGCCTTCTCGTAGTGGGCCGCCTCGGTCGCGCCCAGCGACGCGTGGGCCAGCCCCTGATAGAAGAGGGCAAGGGCGCTGCCGTCGCTGGACTTGAGCGTGTCGAGCGCCGCCTGTGAGCGGCCGAGCAGATACTGGCAGACACCGAGCCGCACCGCTGCCGCCGGGCTACGCTCGCCGGCATTTTCCAGTTCCTGAACCGCCAGCCGCAGGTCGCGGTGGGCGGCCGCTTCGGCGCCGAGTGCCTCCAGCAGGTGGCGGATCTCGGCGGGGCCAAATGGCCCGGTGCCGGTGACGAGGTCGCGGATGTCGAGGGCGGCGGTAGCAGTCATCGAAAAGTGCCTCTGCGAAGGACGGATGAAGCGTGGTTCGTGAGTTCGGATCACAATCGTAAGTCGAGAGCCAGCGGCGGGAGTCGAACCCGCAACCCCCGCATTACGAATGCGGTGCTCTGCCAATTGAAGCTACGCTGGCGGCGGCCGGGCTATAGACCGGTGGGGGACCAATAGGAACAGCCGGAATCCCGCAAAAATAGCGCAGAAACACGGCCAGCGTCAAGAGTCTGGGGTCCCACAGGCGGCACAATAAAAAAAGTGGGGCCTCAGACTCGGCAGGAGCGCCCTGCCATGGACATGCGGGTCAGGGGCAAGCGACCGCACGGCCAGAAGGAAGTCGGAGGCCCCACCTTGAAGACGTGTGTGTCTTGAGTCAGTGGGTGTCGGAAACCCGGAGGTCCCCGACGACGTACCAAGAGGTGCATCCCGCGTGCCAAACCGCCGGCCCGCGTGCCGATTTTTTTACGAACGGCAGCGGCTGCTGCATTTTGGCTCGTTTGCGGATGCCGCGGCTGAGTTTTGCGGTTTTTGCCGCGCCGCAGCACGCGGCGCCGGCGCGTTCGATTTCGCCACACCGCGTTGCAAATTGCGGCGGTTTCGGCCGCGTGTGGGAGCCCGTGCCGTGATCGTCGGCCGAAGGCCGGTATGATTTGCTCGCGCCTGGAGAAGCCTTGCCCGGGCAGCCGTTGCTTCCCAGCGGAGAAATTGGTCGTGACCCCGGAGACTTCCTCGTGAATCCGCGCCTGCCGGCCGTCATCGGTCGCCATCACTGTGGCCCCGGTTGCCCGCTGCTCGTCATCGCCGGGCCCTGCGTCATCGAGAGCGAGTCGCTCTGCCTCCGGATCGCCGAGTCGCTCGCCGTGCTCGCGCAGCGGCTTTCCATCCAGGTCGTTTTCAAGGCCTCTTTCGACAAGGCCAACCGCACGAGCGGCGGCGCGTTTCGCGGGCTCGGTATCGACGAGGGGCTGGCCGTGCTCGACAAGGTGCGACAGCAGACCGGCCTCCCCGTGACGACCGACATTCACCTGCCCGAACAGGCCGCGGCGGCTGGTCAGGTCTGCGAATTGCTGCAGATCCCCGCGTTCCTCTGCCGGCAGACCGATCTCCTGCTCGCGGCCGCTGCCACGGGGCGGGCCGTGAACGTGAAGAAGGGGCAGTTTCTCGCGCCGGGCGACATGCGGCACGCCGTGGCCAAACTGCTCGCCGGCGGCTGCCGCGACATCATGCTCTGCGAACGGGGGACGTTCTTCGGCTACGGGCGGCTCGTCAACGACTTCGCGGGGCTGATCACGATGCGGTCGCTCGGCGTGCCCGTGATCTTCGACGCCACGCATTCGGTGCAGCAGCCGGCGAGCCTCGGCGGCGCCACCGGCGGCGACCGCACGCTCGTCGAGCCGCTGGCCCGCGCGGCCGCGGCCGTCGGGATCGACGGCGTGTTCTTCGAAACCCACCCCGACCCCGATTCGAGCCCGAGCGACGGCCCCAACATGGTGCCGCTCGACGCCCTGCACGGCGTGCTCGAGCGGGTGCTCCTCATCCACGAGGCTCGGCTTCGCGGCAATCCAGAGCAGAGGCCGCAGGCATGATCCGTCGAGGGCCGCTTCGCCACTGGCTGCAGGGACTCGCGCTGGCCATCGCGTGCTTCGGCATCTGCGGCTGCGGCGGTCGCACCACGGCGTCGAGCCACGGGCAGGCGGGGGCCGGAGCCAACGAGGCCGTCCGCGCCACCGCGGCGGTGCCGCAGGCCGTTCGCGATCGATTGCTCGACGGCGCGATGGCGGTGCTCGGGCGGCTCGAGGGATACGATGAAGCCTCGGCCTTCGCGCAGGTCTTCGACCGCATCAACCAATGGAGCCATGCGGTCGCCTTGGAAGGGGGTGATCGCACCGTCTCCTGGAAGCTCGATCCGCTGCTCGAGACGCTCCCGGCGAATCTCCGCGGCGACGCGGCCGAGACGCTCTCGAGCAGCACGTTCGACGCTGTCAACGACATTCCCGCGCTCCGCGACCAACGCTGGCTGGCCGACATCGCCGCCACCGCCCGCGGCGATGCGATCGATGATCTCGAAGTGGCACAGAAGCTCTTTGACTGGACAGTGCGGTCACTGGCGATCACGAGCGATCCGCCGATGGTGCCGACGGTAGCCAATCCGGGCAGCCGGTGGTTTCTCCCCGGCGAGATCCTGCTCGCCGGCCGGGCGAGCGGTCCGCAGCGGGCCTGGATGTTTCTTGAACTGCTCCGGCATGCCGGCCTCGATGGCGTGATGCTCGCCACCGGCGACGCCGCCGCCGGCACGCTGCGGCCCTGGATTCCGGCGTTGATTGCCGGCGGGGAGGCCTACCTCTTCGAGCCGACCTATGGGCTGCCGATCCCGGGGCCAGGGGGCATAGGTGTGGCCACGGCGCGGCAGGCGGCAAGCGAGCCCGCGATCCTCCGCGGCCTCGACCTCCCCGACCGGCGCTATCCGATTCAGGCGGCCGACATCGCCGAGCTTTCGGTGCTCGTGCCCGCCACCCGCGAGCAGCTCTCGCGGCGGATGCACCTGCTCGACGGTCGCCTCGCGGGAGTGCGCCGGATGGATCTCGCCATCGACGCGAGCGATCTCGGGGCGCGGGCGGTCGACGCCCTGCCCGGGGAGAAAACCGGCGACCGCACGAGAACGTCCGTGAGAATCTGGGAATTTCCCTGGGAGACGCAGCGACGGCGGCGGGAGAATCCGGCGGCGCTCGCCGTCGCCGGCCGGCGCGAACTCGTGGTGTTTTCGGTAGCGCTCGAGGCTGCGGGCATGGATGGCGCCGGGCGGAGCATCCGGCCGCTGTATGCGGCGCGGCTGCGGGAATTTCGCGGCGACCTCGACGGCCCCGAGGGCGCGAAGGCCGCCTACCTGCTCGCGCGGCCCTCGAGCAGCGTGATCGCCGAGGCGCTCGCGCGGGTGCCGCCGGAGCAGGCGGATACGGCGCGGCGGCTCTATGGCCAGATGAAGGAGGATGCCACCTACTGGCTCGGCGTCCTCACGCTGGTCGAAGGGGAATACGAGACGGCCGTTGATTACCTCGGCCGCATGACGCTCGACGCCGCCCCGGAGGGCCGCTGGGCCGAAGCCGCCCGCGTGAATCTGGCCACCGCAAAGCTCGGGCTCGGCGACACGGCGGCGGCGGTGTCGCTCCTGCGCGCCGACGCCTCGCCGCAGCGATTCGGCAGCCGGATCCTCGCGGATCGCATCGGGAAAACGGGCAATCCTGCACCCGCGTTGCCCGCGGGGCGATGAAGCGTTATCCTTTGGGATTCCCTGAAGGCTTTCCTGGTTTCCCGAGGGAAGGCGCGTATACAGTTTCGAAGGACGAGACCATGAAAGACGGCATCCACCCCAAATACATCGACACGGTCGTCCGCTGCGGCTGCGGCAACACCTTCACGACTCGCAGCACGGTGCCCGAGCTCAAGGTCGACATTTGCAATGTCTGCCATCCCTTCTTCACCGGCAAGCTGAAGTTCGTCGACACGGCCGGCCGCATCGAGAAGTTCAAGTCAAAGTTCGCCGGTGCCGGCTACGCCAGCCTCAAGAAGGGCAAGAAGGCCGCCGCCGACACGGCCGCTTCCTGACCGTCTGCGGGAAAAGCCTGCCGGGTCCTTTTCCCCACCCCCCATGCGCGACCAACTCGAAGCCAAACTTGCCCGGTTCGAGGAACTCGAACGCGCCATGGTCGATCCGGCGGTGCTGACCGAGCCTCAGAAACTCGCGGCCGTCGCCCGGGAGCATGGCACGCTCGCCAAGCTCGCCCGAAAATACAGGGGCTTCGTCGGCCTGGAGCGGCAGATCACCGAGCTCGAGGAGATGCGGCGCGGGGGCGACCAGGAATTGAAGGAGCTCGCCGAGGCGGAACTCCCCGAGATCGCGGCCCGCCGCGAGAAGGAATGGGACGAACTCGTCGATTCCTGCTCCGACGATCAAGACGCCGATCGCGCGCGGTGCATCATGGAACTGCGTGCCGGCACGGGCGGCGACGAGGCGGCGCTCTTCGTGCGCGATCTCTACGAGATGTATCGCCGCTATGCGACCGAGGTGGGCTGGGACATCGAGGTGATGGACGCGAGCCCCACCGAATTGGGCGGCTTCAAGGAGCTCGTCCTCGGCGTCTCGGGGGAGAACGTCTTCCGCAAGCTGCAATACGAGAGCGGCGGCCACCGCGTGCAGCGGGTGCCCGACACGGAAACCAAGGGCCGCATCCACACGTCGGCCGCCACGGTCGCGGTGCTGCCGGAGCCCGAGGATGTCGAGGTGTCGCTCTCGCCCGACGAATACCGTAAGGATCTCTTCTGCGCGAGCGGCCCTGGCGGCCAGCACGTCAACAAGACCGCCTCGGCCGTCCGCCTCACCCACCTTGCCACGGGCATCGTGGTGCAGTGCCAGGATGAAAAGAGCCAGCACAAGAATCTCGCCAAGGCCCTGCGCGTGCTGAAGACGCGGCTCTATGAATACCAACGGAACATCGAACATCAGAAGCGGTCCGCCGAGCGGAAGAGCCTCGTCGGCTCCGGCGACCGCAGCCAGCGGATCCGCACCTACAACTTCCCGCAGAACCGCCTCACCGACCATCGCATCAACGAGAGCTTCACGCTCGACCAGGTGATGGCCGGCCGGCTGGGGCTGGTGATCGAGGCGACCGAGCAGCACGCCCGGCAGTTGCGGAAGACCGAAATGGAAAAGGGCGTGTCCTGAGATGGCAGACGACGTCTGGACGGTGGGCCGGCTGCTCAACTGGACGACCGACTGGCTCGCCGCAAAGGGAAGCGAGGCGGCGCGGCTCGAGGCTGAGGTGCTCCTCGCCCATGTCCGCGGCTGCCCGCGGATCGCCCTCTACACCGCCTTCGACACGCCCGTCGACGAGACCGTCCGCGGTCATTTTCGCGAGCTCGTGAAGCGGCGCGGCGCAGGGGAGCCGGTGGCGTATCTCGTCGGCAGCCGCGAGTTTTTCTCGCTCCCGTTCCGCGTGACGCCGGCGGTGCTCGTGCCGCGGCCGGAAACCGAGGGCCTCGTGGTCCGCGTGATCGATCTCTGCAAGCCGCTCTCCGCGCCGCGGATCATCGACGTGGGCACCGGCTCCGCCGCGATCGCCGTCACGCTCGCGAAGCACCTGCCGCAGGCGGTGATCACCGCCACCGATGTCTCGGCCGAGGCGCTGGCGGTGGCGCGGGAGAATGCCGCGCGGCACGGCGTGGCCGACCGGATCGAGTTTCTCGAGTGCGATCTGCTCGGGCATCCGCGGGCCGCCGGGCCGTGGGACGTGATCGTGAGCAACCCGCCCTACATCCGCGACGACGAATTCGAGACGCTCTCCCGCGACGTGCGGCTGCACGAGCCGAAGGGAGCCCTCGTCTCGGGGCCGACTGGTGTCGAGGTGATCGAGCGGCTCGCCGCGGCGGCCGTGGATCGCCTCGCTCCGGGCGGCTGGCTCATCTGCGAGATCGGCCCGCCGGAGGCCTCGGAGGCGGCGCTCGCCCGCCAAGCCGGCCTCGCCCCCGCCCCGACGATCCGTGACCTCGCCGGCCTCCCGCGCATCGTCCAAGCGCAGCGCCGGTAGGACAGGCCTCGGTGCCTGTCGCCCGTAGACCGCTTGCTCCGCATTCGGAGCCAAGGGAGGCATGCTCGAAGCTGTCATCACGCCAAGCATCGGCATCCTGCCGATCTTTGCGTGGCGGGCATCCGCCCGCTGGTGCTGACCAGCCCTCCGGGCCTAGCGATCGAAAGAGTCCTCAACGACTCCCTTCTTCTGCGCGTGCCCACCGACCGTCTCCGCCGAAAGTTCTGAACTTTTTGCCCCTGAGGGCAGTGGCTCTCGTCATAGATGGGAGCAGGAGCTTTTCGCGTCCCCTCACGGCAGATCCCTCGATGCGCAATTTCGGCCATGCAGCGGTCGACTGGTGCTGCGACCGTGTCGATTCCCTCTGGCTGCGCGCCGGTCGAATGGCCGAGGTGGGGCAGACGGCGATCGAGATCGGCTGGGAGCGGCTGCGCGGTCTGCTGCGGCGCGAGCCCCTGCCCCGGCGGCCGCTCGTGGCCCTCGCCGCCGCCGTGATCGTCGGCTGCGGGCTCGGGCCGTGGTGGGTGACGGCCTCCGATGCGGCCAGTGAGGCGACTGGCGCAGCGGTGATCGTGCGGTCGGTCGTCGGCTGGTGGCTGGTGGCGGGCCTCGCACTTCTTGCCTGGCGCGGGCTCGTCGGCGGGCGGCCCGCTTTGGCGCCCATGGCGCTATTCGTGGCGGTGGCGTGCCTGGCGGCCGGCTGGGCTGCGGCGCGGCACCGGCTCTTCGCGGCCGACGACCTCGCCTGGCAGTTCGATTCTGGCGCGGCCGGCGGCCCCGTGCCCGTCTGCCTTGAGGGGATCGTGGTCGAGTCGCCGCGGCTGCTCACCCCGCCCGCCCCTGACCCGTTGCGGCCGCTTTCGCTCGGTCCGTCGAGTGAATGCGTGATCGCGGTGCGGCAGGTCCGCGCCGGCGATGCATGGCGGCAGGCCAGCGGGCGGGCCGCCGTGATCATCGATGGTCAGCCGCCGGGCATGACGGCAGGGAGCCTGGTGCGCGTGCTCGGCCGCGGGCTGCGGCCGCAGGCGGCCGCGAATCCGGGAGAGTTTGATTTCCGCGAGCGGGCGCGGCTGTTGCGCTGCCTGTCGATCGTGAGATGCCACGGCAGCGAATGCATCAGCGTGGTCGCGCCGCCGTCGCTCGTTTCCCCCGCGGCGATCATCGACCGGCTGCGGGCGGCCGGCGTCGCGGCCCTTCGCGGCCACATTTCGGCGGCTCGGGCGCCGCTTGCCGCCGCGTTGCTCCTCGGCAGTCGGGAGTCGCTGCCCGCGGAAGAGTCGCGGGAATTTCTCGTCACCGGCACGATCCATATTTTGTCTATCTCGGGCTTGCACGTGGGAATCCTCGCCTTCGCGCTCTTCGGAATCCTGCGGGCGGCGGCCGTGCCGCGCGGCTGGGCGATCGTGGCCGTGGCGGCGATCACGGGGTGTTACATGCTCCTGGTGCGGGCGGAGACGCCCGTCGTGCGGGCGACGCTGCTCGTCTGGCTCACGTGTGTCGGAGCCGCGATCGGCCGCAGGTCGCTCGCGATCAACGCGCTCGCGGCGGCCGCGATCGTGGTGCTCGCCTGGCACCCGCCCGAATTGTTTCGCGTGGGCACGCAGTTTTCGTTTCTCTCGACGGCCGTGCTAATCGGTGCGGCGGCCATGATCCGTCGGCGGCCGACCGACGACCCGATCGACCGGCTGATCGAAAAGAGCCGCTCTCCATTCGACCGCTGGTGCCGCCGCCAGGCGCGAGGAATGCTCGATGTGATCGTCACCGGCGCGGCCGTCTGGGTGTTGACGGCGCCGCTCGTGGCGATGCGGTTTCACGTGGTCAGTCCGGTGGGGCTGCTGCTCAATCCGCTCGTGGCGCCGTTCATTCCCCTCGCGATGGTGTGGGGATTCCTCTGCCTGGCGCTGGCGCCCGTGTCGGCGACGCTCGCAGGGTTCTGCGGCAGCCTCTGCGACGCGACGCTCTGGTGCGTGAGCGGGATCGTCGGCTGGGCAGCGGCCATGCCCGGCGGGCATGTCTGGGTGACGGGCCCGCCACGCTGGTGGGTGAGCGGATGGTATCTGCTCCTCCCGTTGGTGCTTCTGTGTCTGCCAGTCGAGCGGCTGATGCGGATCAAGACCTGGGTCGCCGCGGCCGGCTTCTGGGCCGCCGTTGGCCTGGTCGGCGCGTCGGCCCAGCCCCTGCTTGAACGGCAGCCGGCGCACCTGCGGGTCGTGGTCGCAGCGATGGGGCACGGTTGCGGGATCGTGGTGCGAAGCCCGACGGGCCGCGTGCTCGTCTACGATGCCGGCCGGCTCGGGGCGCCGGGGGCGGCCCGGCGCGGGATGGAGGCTGTCCTCTGGAGCGAGGGTGTGTCGCGGATCGACACGCTCGTCGTGTCACATGCCGACACCGATCACTTCAACGCCGTGCCCGACTTGCTCGAGCGATTCGCCGTCGGGGAGGTCGTCGTCTCGCCTGCCTTTCTGCGGAGCGATTCAGGGGCCGTTGGCGAGCTGCTGCGTCGCATTCATGCGCTGCGGATTCCCGTGCGATCGGTGGCGGCGGGAGACGAATGGCCCTGCGATCCGCTCTGCCGCATTCGCGTGCTCCATCCTGACGCGGACGAGGAGGATGGTCCGACGAAGCCCGTGGCGGCCGCCGACAACGAGGCGAGCCTGGTCCTCGCCGTCGAGGCGGCGGGCCGCCGGCTGCTGCTCACGGGCGATATCGAAGGGGAGGCAGCGAAGCGCTTCGTGTCGGCCAGGCCCGATTCGTGCGATGTGGTCGTGGCACCCCATCATGGCAGCATCACCAGCCTGCCTCCCGAGGTCGCGCGGGCGACGCGACCGGAATGGGTGCTCGTCAGCGGCATCGGGGGCAGCCGCTGGCATGACGTGCGGCGGGCCTACGAGCAGGCGGGGGCAAACCGCGCGGCTGCGGTCGTGAAGACCGGCGGCTCGGATGGCGGCGCGATCGCGCTGGAGTTCACTGCGGGCGGCGTGCGGGTGGAGCAGTTCACGGCCGGCCGATGGCGGCCCGTGAAGCTTCACGTCAGGCCGCGGCGGGAGCGCGTGTCTCCCGCCGCCAGCGCCATGCTGCCGCAGCCAGGAGCGCGACATTCAGGATGAGAAACGCGAAAAACTCGGTCTGGCCACCTTGGCCGAAGCCGTAGGAGTGGAGCCCCGCACCGAGCAGGAAATTGACGCCATACCACGACATGCCGATCACGGCGGCGCCCAAAACGGCCCCGGCCGCGAGACCGAAGTTGCCGATCCAGCCCGCATAGCGGCCATGCAGCACGACGAGGTAGGCCAAGAGCGAGACGAGCGCCCACACCTCCTTCGGATCCCAGCCCCAGAAACGGCCCCAGGAGACGTCGGCCCAGAGCCCGCCCAAGATCGTGCCGGCGGCGAGCAGGAGCACCGCGACCTGCATCGCCTTGTAGATGAAGCCGGCCAGTTCAACGCAGGCCGCCGGCGGCTGCTTGGCCCGCCCCGCCCCGGGCTCGCGGTAGGTGCCGAGCAGGTAGTAGCCGAGCGAGAGCAGCCCGAGCCCCCAGGCGAGCGCCCCGGCCGCGTAGCTCGAGACGATCGTCAGCACGTGGATCGTGAGCCAGAAATTGTCGCGAAGCACCGGTTGCAGCGGGCTGAACTGCTTGCCAGGAATCGGGAAGAACCAGGCGATGAACGTGCCCGCGAAGGCCACGGCCGTCACGACGAGTCCAAACGACTTGCGGCCGTAGACCTGCGGCAGCATCTCTTTGAGGTGGCCGCCGCCCCAGGAGAGCGGAATGGTCGCGATCGCGGCGAGTGCGGCGAGCGCGACCCGCGGCAGATACCAGACCGCCGGGGCGAGCATCGACAGGCCGACGATCCAGACCACGAGGTTGTTGAGATTCGGCAGCGACCGATCGACGTCGGTCTGCGGCAGGAGATTGATGATGGTGCGGCCGCCCGCGGCATAGGGGGCCATCGCGAGCACCCAGAGCACGACCGCGGAGAGCGCGATCCGCGGCAGGAGCAGGGCCCAATTCGCGAGGCTCCATCCTCCCGCCCCGAGCTGCGCGAGCTGGCGTGGCTCGAGCGGCGTGGCCTCGCCCGGAATCGCGGTGCCGAGCGGCGCCGGCAGCGCGGTGAGCCGCCAGGCATCCTTCGCGCCGCGGGCGCAGGCCGGGGCGAGCAGGAAGCAGAGCCCGAGCAACGAGAGGAAGAAGGGCACATAGATCACGGTCTCGTACATGTTTGTCACCGGCGCCCAGCCGGTGATCGCCACCCGCGCGGCGAAGGCCGAGGCTGTCCAGGCGAGCTCGAAGACGAGGAGCCCCACGCCGAGCCAAAACATCACCCCGCGGGCCCGACCGAAGGCGAGCGCGAAGGCAAACAAGGCGAGCAGGCTCGACACCCACGAGAGTCTGAAGGGATCGCTCTCGTTGTAGGCCACCTCGCGCCGCGTGCTGCCGACGGCCGGGTACGCGGTGTAGCGCATGAGATCCGCATCGGCCCGCTCGACCGGGAGGCTACGCCGCAGCGGCTCGACCGCTTCGCCGAGGCCGCGGAGCGCGGCGGCGAGACCATCGGCCGCCTGGCGGGCCGCTGCCTGGCGGCTGCCGTCGGCCGCAGGCGAGACCGCGGCCGTGGCGATCGCCGCAAACGCCTTGCGAACCGCCTTCACGCGGTCGGCCGGGTAGTCCGCCAGCAGTGAGTCGGGCGCGTCGAGGAGCGTCGAGAGGGAGAGCCACGGCGGCATGTCGTCGTCGGCGTTGCGCTCCGCCTCGAGCGCCTCGGCGTGGAGCGCGGGCACCACTGGCAGACCGCCGCCGTTGTCGTAGAGCGATTCACCGAGCACCGCGACATGATCCTCGAACCGGCGCACGGAGCGGACGACCGCCGGCGGCGACGACGCCACCGCCGCGCGGAGGACGGCGGCCGCCTCGCGCAGCCGCTCGATGCCGGGGAGCGCGTCGGCGGTGGCGAATCGGGTGGATTGGCCGAGCGATTCGGCGAGCGCAAGCAGCGCCGTCTCGACGCCGCGTCCCGCCTCTGCCGTGTTCTCTGCCGTGGGCAACTGTCCGCGAAGCTGCCGCCAGCGGCCGGCCAGTTGCTCGAAAAGCTGCACGAATCGCGAGCGGCCGATCGCGTCGCCGGCCGCGCGAAACGTGAGCTGCCGCCATGTTACGTAGGCCTGCCAGAGCTGATCGACTTTGGCGTCGGCCCCTTCCAGCATGAACGACGTGCCCTCGGCCCGTGCGGCGCGTCGTCGCTCGTCGATCTGGATGAGGCGTTGGCGGAGCGGTTCGCAGTCGGCAACGTCGGCGGGGGAGGCATGCTTGAGCCGACGGCTGCCCCCTGTCGTCTCGAAGACCGGCAGCTCGAGCAGCTTCCGCACCTCCTCGTGCTCGGCGATCAAGAACGGCACCTCTTCCCAGGCCTGCGGCCGCGCGAGCCAGTCGAGCAGCAGTTCGTCGGCATGCCACTTCACGAGAGCGCCGCCGGGGCCGGTCTCGAGCCGCGGCGACTGTGCATTGCAGATCGTCTCCGCATGGCGGCGGGCGAACGTGTCGAGGGGCATGATGCGGCCGTCTTCGAGGACGGGAATCCCGCGCCAGGCATCGAGCGCGGGCTCGAGGCCCGGCTCCAACGGCGCGGCGGCCACGTGCGGCGGCGGGAGGAATGCGGCCACGAGGGCCAGCGTGATGGCGACCAGCGAGCGAACGATATGGCCGTGCATCGCGATCATGATGCGACTCCGGGGAGAGGGGCAGTCTGCTTGCGGGGCCCGAAGAAATAGGCCCGCATGTAAAACATCGTGAAGATGCCGACGACGATCAATCCGCTGCCGGCGTATTTCACGCCGCGGCCCGGATCGTAATTGACGGTCAGCACTGAGGCTTCGAGCCGCTCCGGCTTGTTGGCGAGTTTTTTGGTAAAGCGATCGTAGAGGTCGTCGCCCGGGAGCCACGGCCCCATGAAGCTTTCCTGGAAGAGCCGGTAGGAACGGCCCGTCTCGGGGTCGGAAAAATCGACTGGCGCGTTCATCGTGATCGTCACCGGCCGCTTCACGAGCGGGCTGCCCTGCCGTGACAGGAATTCGACGATGCTCGAGAAATGAGAGGCCTGGCTCGTGCCGGGGTCGAGCCGACGCTCGAAGTTGTCGAGTTTCACGTCGAAGCCGATGTCGATCGCGTCGGGCACGAGGCTGATCGTGACGCTTCGCGACCGCCCCTCGACCGTCCGCTGCTCGGCCGGGCCAGGCGGCTCGGCCATCTCGCGGGCCGGCTGGATCGGCAGGCCTGCGAGCCAGAATTCCTCTGCGTGGCCATCGACGGTGAGCCGCACCCGGGCGGCCCGCCGCTTGGCAGATGGTGGCTTGTCTTTCGAGAACGGCACCGGCAGCGTGGCGACCTCGAGCGCATCGGCCGGCAGGAAGCGATCGACCCGCATCTCGAGCTTGCCCATCGGCATCGCAAACGCCGGCACCGGGCTGCCGTCGGTGGGCAGTTCGCCCGCTGCGGCGGTCGGCTGCTGCCACTTTCGATACAGGAGCCGATGTTTCCCGGCGGCCTGTGCGGGCGCCTGCACGATGTCGATCCGGCTTTTCGTCTTGCCCTGCATCCGCTCCGACGCGTCGGCGGCCGCCCGCTCGATCCAGAGCGTGCCGTAGACGAGCGACCGCGGGGCATGAATCGTCACTTCCGGCAGGTCCGCCAGCACGACCATTTCCTCGTCGCGGCCTTCCGGGCCGCGACGCACCTTCAGCCGCACCGCCGAGAGCCGCTCCTGAAAATCGGTCACCTCGACGAAAAGATCGCTGCCGTCGATCTGGAGTCGTTCCTTGCCGAGCACGTCGTCGATTCGAACGCGGTGCGGACGGCCATCTGCCACGAGCACGAGTTGCCCCTTCTCGCCGTAGCCGATCGCAGGATCGGGCAGGCCGGCGAGAAATGCCTCCGCTTCTGCGGGCGCGGCGACCTTCCAGAAGACGACCGTGCCGCCACCGACGCTCGCACGATGCCGCATCGCCGACGACCGCAGTGGATCGGGCTGCCAGGCGACCTCCGCCGGCATCCACATGCTCCGGCCCGCCGCGCCCTCTCCGCCGAAGGAGTCGCTGCCGATCTGCAGCTTCACACTCGGCGCGAGCGCCGCAGTCGAATCGGCGTAGAAGTCGAGCACCTCGAGGCGAATGCCATCGGCGTCGTAGAGGAGCCCGGTGTCGCGCGGGGCGAGCCCCCAAGGAAACCAACTGCGTTTCGTCCAGTACTCGTTCCAGTTGAAGGGGCCGGAGCGGAATGCGACGGGAATGCCGTCGTTGGTTTGTGGTTTGCCGCCCGTCGGCCCAAGTCGCAGGGAGAAATGGTGGGAGTCTTCGTAGGCCCGGCTCCCCTGCTCCCCTTCGAGCAGCGGGATCTGGGCGTCGATGCCGCCGCGCTGCGACATGAGGCAGCCGGCCAGCAGCACGAGCAGGCCGATGTGGGTGATCACGAATCCGGTCTGGTGCCGCTTCCAGGGGTAGCGGATCGCCGCGGCGCAGAAGATGCTGACGGCCAGGAGGGCGTTCAGGAGCGTGAACCACCAGGTGTTCCAGACCCCGAACTTCACCGCCTCGGTGCCGTAGCCGCTCTCGACGAACGTGCCCAGGCCGAGCACGATCGCCAACAGCGCGATCAGCACGACTGCGAAGCCCAGCGAGGCAAAAAACTCGTAGGCACCGAGCACCGTTCGGACGAGAGCGGGTTGGTCGGGGGTGACAAGCCGGCGGGCTGCCATCGGAGTCCTGCGGGATGGGCGGGGGCGGCAGCGGACCGCCGCCACTCCCAAAGTATAGCGCGAAACCGGCCAGGGCCGAGAGGCCGGGGCTGCGGGCTTTACCGCCAGCCGAAGGCCCCAGCCATCGCGTCGAGCAGCGGGGTGGCGATCGTCACTCCCCTCGTGGTGCCGATCGTCCGCACGAGGTCGAAGGCGATGAACCCACCGAAGAGGAGGAGCAGCGAGCAGCAGATCAGCCCGAGCGTCTGCAGGAGGCTGAATTTCATCTCCGGGCCGCCACCGAAGGGCAGATCGAGCGCTTCCGAGGCGACACTGCTCGACGCGACGCTCTCGTCGGAGAAGCTCGAGCCATCGGCCGCGACCATCGTCTGCCCGAAGAAGCTCGAGTCGCCGCTCTCCGATTCGGCTGCGATCACCACCGAGGCGCTTTCGTCATCACCGGCTGCCTGGCCGAGCTCGAAATCATCACCGCCGAGCACCGTGCCGCCGTCAAGCGGACCGGACCCGCCATCGTTCACGGTTCCCAGGTCGATGCCCGACATCTGGATGTCGCCATCCTCGAGTGACAGGCCGCTGTCGAGCGCGCCGGAGAGCGAAAGCCCGGCGCCGCCGTCGGATGCTCCGGAGAGGGCCGCGCCCGAGCCGAGAGCGAGCGAGCCGCCGGCGGGCATGCTGGCAACATCGGACAGATCGATCGCGAGCGTGCCGCTGGCGTCGGACAGCGCTGGGGCGACCAGGCTCTTCGGCGTCGAGACCGCCGAGCCGCTGGCGAGCGACGGCGAGGACGAGAGCAACTGCGACGAGCCGCCGACCACCGACTCGAGCGCGAGGTCTTCACTCTCCGGTCCCTCCCCGATCACGCTGTCGCCAAAGACCACGTCGGCCGCCGACGCGCCCCCGAGGGACGGCAGCGACAGTCCGGAGGCCGGGCCCACGGCGATGGCGCTACTGCCCAGAGCGGCGTCGCCGCGCACGAGCGTCTGCGAGGCTGCATTGGGCTCGGGGGCGTCGCTGGAAAAGATCGATTCGCCCGCTTCGATCGCGTCGCCCACGACGATGTCGTCGGTGTCGAGCCCGCTGAGGCTGCCGGCTGCGGAGAGAGCCGGAGCCACGTCGGGCATTTCGAGATCGAGCGACAGGTCGCCCGACATCGAACTCTCCTCGCCGAGGGAACGGCCGACCCGCTCGACGTCGTCCGCCTTGAACTTGATCGTCGCGCCATCGCGCATCGGAAACAGCTTCTTGCGATCGACGAGCCTGTTGACTTCGTCCACGCTCACGCCCAGTTGGCGGGCGGCTTCCTCGAGTGAAAGAAATTTACCAGCCATGGATGTCAGCCGTGTGGCGCGTGCGGGAATAGGGCGGCGAAAATACCGCCCCCCATCTAGTTTCGTCGGTCCACCGCACGAATTCTACGCGGGGGCCCTCCAAGACGCGCGGTCGGAACGACCCTGCCGGTCGCCTACGGCCGATTTTGCCCAATCGGACCGGCTTCCGCCCCGACTTCGAGCATCCGCTTGAGCGCGGACGGTTTGGGCTCGAGGGCGTTGAAGTCGCCGACCATCAGGTCCCAGGAGATGTCGCGGGTGCTCTTCAGGGCGAGCGTGCCGCTGCCACCATCGACGTGGTAGATCGCCGCGTTTTTGACCGTCGGATCGATGACGATGAGCAATTGCCGCTGGTCGTCGAGCGGTGTGGCCGAGATCCAAAGATGGCCCGGGGCACCCGCGTCGGCCATCGGTCCGCCAGGCCGCATCGGCCGCTGGGCCATCAGCGCGTTGCCGCCCGCCAGCATGGCAATGGCCACCGCAACCCAGCCGGAGGTGCGGAGCCACTTGCTTCCGGTCATCGAGAACGCTGCGAGATTTCGCATCGAAGACATCCTGAGGGTGATCTCCTGGCAGAACCCTAGGGCCCGGGCCGGTCCGGCATCAATCCCGAACACGATCGTGGCCTGAGGCAAATTGCCTGCCTTGCCTGGACGCCCCAGCCCCCTTCCGGGATCTGCCTTTCGACGCTGACGGCTGTTTCGATTCAATCGGTCGGGCAGAGACTGACGATGGAGTGGATGCGCGAAGGCTTTCACGAGGCCCGCACCGCGCCGTTCCTTTCCGTTTCGGAGGTACATACGCGTGTCGAAGGTCAACGATCTCTCCAACAGGCTGATTCGCTCCCCCCTGCTCTGGGGCTCGGCGATCTCGTTTCTCTTCTTCGCGCTGATCCACGGCGGAGTGATCACCGATGCCAACGTGATCCGTTACCTCGCCGGCCACTGGGTCGAGTATGTCGAGGTGGTCATGTTCGGCGTCGGCCTAGCGGCGCTGGCGATCAAGGGGGCGGACCTCGTCCGCCAGCGGGCGGTCGTCAGCGATGAGCTCCTCGAGGCCATTCCTGAAGGGGGGCAGGAGCCGGCCGAGGCTGAAAGGCTCACGGAGGCGCTCTCCACTGCCCAGGGACGGGAGGGCTATCTGCCGCGCCGCCTTCGGGAGGCGCTCGATCTCGTCGTCCGCACCGGGTCGGCCGATGACCTGCAAGATCATCTCAAGTATCTCTCCGACCTCGACGCGGCCCGCGCCGCCCAGAGCTACGGGCTCGTGCGGTTCGTGATCTGGGCCATTCCGATCATGGGCTTTCTTGGCACGGTGATCGGCATCACCGTGGCCATCGCCAGCCTCTCCCCCACGGAGCTTGAAAACATTTCCGGCGTGGTGGCCGGCCTCGGCACGGCATTCGACACCACCGCGACGGCCCTCGCCCTCTCGATGGTGCTCATGTTCATGCAGTTCGTCATCGACCGCTACGAGCAGGCACTTCTTGGTGAGGTCGATCAGGCCGCCTGGGCGGCGCTGGCCGGCCGATTCCAATCGGTGGAAGTGGCCGACGACGGCACGTCGCTCGCGATCGCCCGGCTCGGCGAGGCTGTGGGCCGCAGTTCGACGCGGCTGATAGAGGCCCAGGAGCAGTCGTGGCGGGCGCTCGAGCAGTCGGCCGCGGAGAACATCGAGAAGGCGTTCGCCGAGACGGCCGGCCGCCTGCAATCGACGCTCTCGCACTCGCTCGACTCGACGCTGGCGAAGTGGTCGGAATCGCTCGTGAAGGCCCAGGCCGAGCTCGCATCGACCCGCGAGGATCGCTGGACGGCCGCCGCGGAGTCGATGGCGGCGGCGATGCGGAGCTTCGAACAGCACCAGAAGACGCTTGCCGGCCAGGCGGAGCTGCTCGGCAAGGTGGTCGATGCCACGCACAACGTCGCCGCGCTCGAGCGGGCGCTCGACAATAATTTGGCCACGCTCGCCGGCAGCGGCCGCTTCGAGGAGACGATCGCGACGCTCGCCGCCGCGGTGCAATTGCTCGCAGCCCGGGCGCAAGACGCGTCGGTCGAGCCCCGCCGAGTCGATCTGCTCGTCTCCGCCCGTGGAAAGGCCGCATGAGTCGCGCCCGCCCGGTTGACGGGCCCACCATCTCGCTGTTTCCGTTTCTGGCGGTGCTCCTCTGCACGATGGGCGCGCTCTTGGTACTGCTCGTGCTCTTCAGCCGTTCGGCGCAGCACGGCGGTGCGGCCGAGGCAGACATCGCGGAGCTCGAGCTCGCGAAGGAAAACCTCGCCTGGCGGCTCGAGCAGCTCGAGGGCGTGCGCGACCGCACGGCCGACGACCTGGCCAAGGCCCGGCTGCAGCTGGCCGGCACGGAGGAACACACCCGCGACCTTGCCGACGAGCTCGAACGGCTCGAGAAGCTCCATGCCGAGCTGGCGGCCGGTGCCGGCTCGAAGCAGGCCGATGCCGACCTCGGGGCGCTCGAGGCGAAGCTGAAGAGCGCCCGCGAATCGCTCGACAAGGCGCGGGCCGAGATGGCGACGAAGCCGCCCGCCTATGCCGTCGTTCCCTACGTGGGATCCAACGGCACCCATCGGCGTCCGCTCTATATCGAGTGCTGCATCGACGGTGTCTTCCTGCAGCCCGAGGGAATCCGACTGAATCCGTCCGATTTCGAGGGGCCGCCCGGGCCGGGCAACCCGCTGGCCAGCGCCCTGCGGGCGGCGCGGGAGCACATCGCCAAGACGACGCCGACGAACGGCGATCCGGCCGCCCAGCCCTATCCGCTGCTGCTCGTGCGGCCGTCCGGCGTGATGGCCTACTATGTGGCCCGCGAGGCGATCCAGTCGTGGGGCAGCGACTTTGGCTACCAGCTCGTGGACGAGGACTGGACGCTCCAGTTTCCGCCGCGTGATCCGACGCTCGCCGAGGTGGAGAAGCGGGCGATCGAGGAATCGCGCCGACGACTCGAGTGGCTCGCGCAGGTGCGGCCGGCGCGACCGGCCCGGCCCGCGCCGCAATACCGCGCGGCGACAACGCGAGGTGGCGTGGTCGAAGAAGGAGGCCCGAGCGTGCTCGGCGACACGTCGCGGTTCAACTGGACGAGTCAGCAGGCCGCGGCCGGAAGTGGAAACGGTGCCGGGGGCCTTGGCGACGGCACGGGCGGCGCCGCAGGTGCCACCGGCGCCGGCAGTGCCGCAGGCGGCAGCCCTGCCGGGCGTGGAAGGCCGCTCGCGGCCAGTGGTGATCCAAGTGAATATGGCGGCGATGGCCAGGCCGCGGGCGATGTCATGCTCGGTGGCGGCGGCAATGGCGCCGGCCCCGGCGGCCACGCTCTGGCCGGTGGCGACCGTATGGCCGGTGGCGACCGCTACGCCGGCACGTCGCGGTTTGCGAGCACCGGCAGTGCTGCTTCGGGTGGCGTGGCCGGTGGCACCGCCACCGAGGGCGCTGACGCTGGCGGCACAGCACCTGGTGGAACGACAGCCGGGGGAACTGCCGCGGGCGCGGCATCGGGAAACAGTTCGACCGCTGGCGGCTCGGCCACCGCGTCGGCTGCAGGAGGTGGCGGCGGCCAAGGCATGTCAGGCGGGCCCGCGATGCCGGGGCTCATGCAGAGCGGCGGCGCCGCGGGGTCGTCTGGTGCAGCGGGCGCGTCAGGCGCGTCGGCGAGCGTCTCCATGGCGCAGGCCCGCGGAAAGAATTGGGCGAGCCTCGCCACGCAGGATCGGCCGATTCCGCTCACGCGGCCGATCCGGCTCGAGTGCGCGCTCGATGAATTCCGACTGCTCGACGAGTCGGGTCGCCGGGTGCAGGTGAAGATTCCCGTCGGCGGCGACACTGCCGAGGCGATCGATCCGCTCGTGCAGGCGATCCATAAGCGGGTCGCGGGCTGGGGGATCGCAGGAGAGCGGATGTATTGGAAGCCGCAACTCGTGCTCTCCGCCACTCCCGATGGCCAGTCGCGTCGAGAAGACCTCGAACGGCTCCTGGCCGACAGCGGCATCGACACGCGGTCGCAGAGGCCCGACGACGAGATTCGCGACCTGCCGCCGGTGCGTCGCACCAGTTACACGACATCCGCACGCTGACCACGAGAGCCCGCCCGATGCCGCGCCCAAAAACCGAAGACACCAGTTCCGCCGGCCAGGATTCATTCCTCGACGTCGTCACGAACATCGTGGGCATCCTCATCATCCTGGTGATGGTGATCGGCGGGCGGGTGCAGCAGATCGTGCTGAAGGCAGCGCCGGCGTCGGCGGCGAAGACGGAGACGCTCCTCCGCGAGATCGAGGATCTCGAAAAGACCGCGGCGATGGCGGAAAGCGAAATCGATGATCTCGCGAACCAGGCCCGCACGGTGGCGACGGCTGCGTCGTTTGCCGGTGAGTCGCGGGTGCAGCTCGCCACCGCCGTGGCGGCGGCGAAGGTCGAGGTGGAAAAGCAAAAGCAATCGGCCGACGCGGAGAAGGTCGCCGCGGCCGAGGCCGCCGCCCGCCGCAAGCAGATCCAGAAGGAGATCGATCGCTGCACGCTCGAGGCCGAGGGGATCGCCCACGCCGCGGCGACGACGCAGGAAGTCCTCGCCTACCCCACGCCCATCGCCCGCACGGTCACTGGCGATGAGCTCCACTTCCGCCTCGAAGCGGGCCGCATCGCCTACATCCCGCTGACGGAGCTCTTCGAACAGGCCAAGACGCAGACGCGGCGCCACTCCGGCTCGATCGCGTCGCTCTCCAACCGGATCGAGACGGTCGGACCGGTGCAGGATTTCTCGCTCGACTACGTGATCGAGGCCAAGGTCGATCAGGCTCGCGGCCAGGTGCTGATCCGTTCGCGGGAATGGGTGGTGCGGCCTGCCCGGCAGCAGATCGGCGAGACGGCCGCCGAGGCGCTCGCGCCGCGATCGCGGTTTCGCCAGGTGCTCGCCGACGTCACGCCGGAGACGACGGTCACGCTCTGGTGTTATCCCGATAGCTTCGAGGAGTTTCGCACAATTCGCGAGGAGCTCCACCGGCTCGGCGTCCCGACGGCCGGCCGCCCGATGCCAGAGGGCGCCCCGATCGGCGGCTCCACCGACGGCAGCAAGTCGGTCGTGCAGTAGCCGGGCCAACTTGGACGAAGGCGAGCGGGTCGGCGGAAGCGTGACGAGCATTTGGCCCGAGTCCTCGAGGGCCACCGCGAGGAACCTTCTGCCGCCCGCGAGCCGGTGCGACACCGTTTGATCCGCTTGCGGAGAAAGCGGTCTACTTTGAACGGTCTACGCTGTAATGTCCCGGATGCCGGCTTCGGCCGCGGCGGCGAGGTGGTCGATCTCGTCGAGTGAGATCGAGAGCGGCGGCATGAGGACGACGGTATCGCCGAGCTGCCGCAGAAGCGCGCCGTGCTTCCTGGCAGCGAGGCAGGCGAGCGTGCCGCGCTTCTCCTGCCACGGATAGGCCGTGCCCGCGGCCTTGTCGGCCACGAGGTCGAGGCCCGCGACGAGGCCGCACTGCCTCACCGCGCCGACATGATCCAGCTGCGCGAGCCGCGACGCATGCTCCTGCAGACGCGCGATCTTCGCGGGCAGCGAGTCGAGCACCCGCTCGTCACGAAAGACGTCGAGCGAGGCGATCCCGACGGCCGCGGCGAGCGGGTTGCCGCCGTAGGTGTGGCCGTGGAAGAAGGTTCTGCGGTCGGCGTGCGTGCCGAGAAAGGCGTTCCAGATTCGCGCGGTCGCGAGCGTCGCCGCCATCGGCAGATAGCCCGCCGTGAGGCCCTTGGCGAGGCAGAGCAGATCGGGCGACACGCCCTCCTGCTCGCAGGCAAACATCGTTCCGGTGCGACCGAAGCCCGTGGCCACCTCGTCGAGGATGAGGAGCACGTCGTGCCGGGCCGTCCGTTCGCGCACCCCGCGCAGAAATCCCGGTGGATGCACATAGATGCCCGCGGCCATCTGCACGAGCGGCTCCATGATGATCGCCGCGACGGTGCCCTGGTGCACTTCGAGGATCTTCTCGAGGGCAGCGAGCGATTCGTCGAGCGACGGCGCCGGCCGACCGGTGTGCGGGCACGGGCCGCCGGGGGATGGCAGCCGGATCGCCTCGAACGTCAGCGGCGCGAACATCGCCGTGAAGCGATCGACACCGCCGACGCCGATTGCGCCGAGCGTGTCGCCGTGATAGGCCTCGCCGATCGCGATGAATTTCGTGCGGGAAGGCCGCGGGGGATCGGCCTGCAGCCAGTATTGAAAAGCCATCTTGAGCGCGGCCTCGATCGCGCTCGAGCCGTCGGCGGAGAAGAAGACCTTCTCGAGGCCTGCAGGGGCGATCTCCACGAGCCGCCGGGCGAACTCGACGCTCGTGGGGTTCGAGAGGCCGAGGTTCGTGGTGTGGGCCACCTTCGCTGCCTGGGCGGCGAGCGCCGCGTCGAGTCGCGGGTGGCGATGGCCGTGCACGTTGCACCACATGCTGGCGGAGCCGTCGAGATAGCGGTGGCCCTCGGTATCCACGAGCCAGCAGCCCTCCCCCCGCTCGATCAGGAGCGGCTCATACTCCTGCATCTGCGTGAACGCATGCCACACGTGGTGGCGGTCGAAAGATGCGAGGTCGTGGTCGAGCATGCCCGGAGTCTACAGATCCCGTCGTCGCCGCCAACGGCTTTCGGGAATGCGAGGTGGTGCGGTCGGCAAGCAGCTCGCCGAGCCGCATTGACCCCCGTCAGGCATGTGGGTACGCTGTAATTACTTTTGCGATCAGCCTGCGGACGCGTGTCTCTCGGAGTCGTCGCCTTGAAATCAAAGATCATCTCCATCGGCAATTCGCAGGGGATTCGCATCCCCAAGCCGATGCTGGAGCGAACCGGGCTGTCGGGCGAGGTGGAACTGGTCGCCCGCGACGGTGTTTTGTTGGTTCGTGCCGTCAACGGCCCGCGTGCCTCCTGGGCGGAGGCCTTCCGCACCATGGCTGCCAAGGGGGACGATCACCTGGTCGATGCGCCGCCCGCGTCGTCATCGCGGTGGGACGGGGACGAATGGGCATGGTGATCAGTCGCTTCGAGGTGCATCTGGTGGCCCTCGATCCCACGATCGGCCGCGAGATCCGCAAGACGCGCCCCTGCCTCGTCGTGTCACCGGACGAAATGAACCACACCATCCGCACGTCCATCGTGGCGCCGATGACCACGAAGGGCCGCGGCTATCCGACGCGCGTGTCCTGCCGGTTCGGCGGTAAGACCGGCCAGATCGTGCTCGATCAGATTCGCACGATCGACCAGGCTCGGCTCGTCAAAAAGCTCGGCCGCATCGACGCCCCCACCGCCCAACGGGTGCTGGACATCTTGCAGGAAATGTTCGCCCGCTAGTCGCGATGCCGGTGCCCGAGCCGATGGAAAGCGACGCGCATCACGCTGGTGGCAGGTGGGGCTCCCGCAGGGGGTTGCAGCTTTCTCGATATGCCGCCAGACTCCTACCGCACGTGCAGGCGGCTCCGTGCCGGTCAGCGCCCTTCCCCCGACGCTGATCGCCCTCCCTCGTTTTCGGAGCCCATCCATGCCTCGCACCGTGCCCGACTCCGTGCTCCTGCCGTCGTCTGCCCCCCACGGCTTCCTCATCGACATGGATGGGGTGATCTACCGCGGGAGCGAACTCATCCCCGGCGCGGATCGCTTCGTCCGCGATCTCATCTCGCTTAACCTGCCGTTCTTCTTTCTCACGAATAACAGCCAGCGGACGCGGCGCGACGTCGTGACGAAGCTGCATCGGCTCGGCATCGACGTCGACGAATCGCACATCTTCACCTGCGCGATGGCCACGGCGAGGTTCCTGGCGGCGCAGAAGCCGAAGGGCACAGCCTACGTCATCGGCGAGGGAGGGCTGCTCCATGCCCTGCACCACAACGGCTATTCGATCGTCGATCACGATCCCGATTACGTGGTCGTCGGCGAGGGGCGGGCGGTGACCTACGAGATGGTCGAGACGGCCGTGCGGATGGTGATGGGCGGCGCGAAACTGATCGCCACGAACCTCGATCCGAATTGCCCGACCCAGGCGGGCATGCGGCCCGGCTGCGGGGCGATCGTCGCCATGCTGGAGACGGCCACCGGCCGCCGCGCTTTCAGCGTCGGCAAGCCGAGCCCGGTGATGATGCGGGCTGCCCGCAAGGAGCTCGGCCTCGATGCCGCGCAGACCACGATGATCGGCGACACCATGGAGACCGACATCCTCGGGGGCGTGCAGTTGGGCTATCGCACGATCCTCGTCCTCTCGGGAGGAACGTTACGGGAGGATCTCGGGTCGTTCGCCTATCGCCCCGACATCGTCGTCGACTCGATCGCCGATTTATCGGCCTCCCAACTGGCCGGGCTCGACGCGCTGCTCGCGGGCTGAGCCGCCGGCGGCCGGGTCGCGTTCCGCGACCGAGACGGGCGTGCCGACGCCCGCCGCGAGCCGTTCGTCGGCGCGGCCCTCCACGACGGCGATTTCCACGAAGCCCTGCGAGCCGACGAGGGCGACTGGCGTGCCCCGCGCCGCGTCGCCGTAGGTGTGCACGAGCGTGGTGACGGCATGCCGGCCGATCTGCAGGCCGACGGCGGCGACGACCCGCGGCCAAAGCGCCGCCGGCAGGTTCGTGACGAGGTTGCCGAAGGCGTCGACGCGGATCACTTCCCCCTCGAGGGCGTGCGGCGTCTCGAGCGGCTCGGGCCAGGCGAGCTGCTCGAGGTTTGTTGCCGACTGGCCGAGCGACTCTGGCAACGCGCCGTCGATCAGTCGCACCGCCGCCGGCGCGATCACGTCGCGGCCGTGAAATGTCGCCGCCGCGCCGCTCTGCACGGAGATCTCGTGTGCCTCGCCAAGGCCGGCGCGGCGGATTGCCCACGAGAGCACGCCGTTGTCGGGGGCGATGAACTCCTGCTCACCGATCCGCGCCCAGACCAGCCGGCGGGACGTGCCGACGCCCGGATCGACGACGACCAGATGCAGCGCGCCTGCGGGAAACGCGAAGCAGGCTTGGCCGACGAGCCAGGCCGCGGTGCGGATGTCGTGCGCGGGGATGTCGTGCGCGATGTCGACGAGCGCGAGCGGCTGCCGCGCGTGCAAGAGGCGGCCCTTCATCTCGGCGACGTATTCGGAGCCGGAGCCGAAGTCGGTGGTGAGCGTGATGATCCGCGGCATCGGGGAACAGTATAAGGTGACAGGCACGGAGGCCTGTCGTACTGAGGCGGAGCCCGTCAACCAAAAAAACGGAAGTCTGTCCGACCGGTTACGACATGGCGCGGATGAGGTCGAGGCACATCGCGCGGACTTTGCCCGGATTGACGTTCGGGTTTTTCTTCTTGGCCTGGCCGATCAAGCCGGCCGCAGCCTGCTCCTTGCCCCCCTTCACGTCGGCGACGATCTTCGGGTTTTCGGCGATGAGCGCCTGGCAGAGTGCGACGAGTTCGTCATCGCCCACCGCCGCGATCCCGAGCGACGCGACCACGTCGGCGACGGCGCGGCCGCTCGAGAGCACCTCGGCGAAGATCTCGCGGCCCCGGCTCGTGTCGAAGTCGCCCTTCTGCACGCGGCCGATCAGGTCGGCGAGCGCGTCGGGGCGGATCGGGAAGGCGTCGATCGTCTCGCCGCGCTCGTTGAGCGTGCGGAGGACGTCCTGCTGCAGCCAGTTGCTCGCCACCTTGCCGTCGGCCACCTTCGTGGCCACGTCTTCGAAATAGGCGACGAGGTCGCGGCCCTGGTTCACGAGCACGTCGGCATCGTAGGCGGAGATCTTCCACTTGTCGGCGAGTGTCTTGCGGAGTTCGGTCGGCGGCTCGCCCATGCCCGCGCGGACTTCCGCCAGCCGGGCGTCGGACACGGTCACCGGCACGAGGTCGGGCTCCGGGAAGTAGCGGTAGTCGCTCGACTCCTCCTTGTGCCGCTGGGCTCGCGTGATGCCGGCGGGATCGTCCCAGCCGCGGGTCTGCTTCGGAGTCGTGCCGAGTTCGGCCTTCGTGACCTGCCATTCCTCCCACTGCCGCGCGGCCTCGTAGGTGAGCGCCCGCTCGACGGAGCGGAAGGAATTCATGTTCTTGATCTCGACGATCGGCGTCTTCGCGATCCGGCCGTCGGGCTGCGGGATGTGGAGGTTGACGTTGGCGTCGACCCGCAGGCTCCCTTCCTGCATGTTGCAATCGCTCACGCCGAGATAGACGAGCAGGAGCTTCAGCTCGTTGAGCCAGGCACGGGCTTCCTGCGGGGTTCGCAGGTCGGGCTGCGAGACGATCTCGCAGAGCGGCGTGCCGGCGCGGTTCAGGTCGATCCGGGTGTCGGCCGTGCCCGCCGCCTCGTCGTGCATGCTCTTGCCCGCGTCCTCCTCCAGGTGCACCCGGATGATGCCGACTCGCCGCGAGAAGGCTCCCTTGGGGTCGACCACCTCCAGAAACCCGTCGCTCGAAAACGGCAGGTCGAACTGGCTGATCTGATAGCCCTTGGGGAGGTCGGGGTAGAAGTAGTTTTTCCGGTCCCACTTCGTGAACGGCGCGATCTTGCAGTTGAGCGCGAGCGCCGCCTTCATGGCGAGCGCGAAGGCCTCGCGATTCATCACCGGCAGCGAGCCGGGCAGGCCGAGGCAGGTGGGGCAGACCTGCGTGTTGGGCGGGCTGCCGAATGTCGTGGAGCAGCCGCAGAAGAGCTTTGTGCGGGTCTGCAGCTGGACGTGCACCTCGAGCCCGATGATCGTCGTGTAGGGCGCGAGTGATTCGGAAGCGGCGGAGCTCATGGTCAGACGATCTTCTTGGGGCGACGGGTGTGCCAGTCGGTGAGCCGCTGGAAGCGGTCGGTGGCCCGCAGGAGGAGCGGCTCGGCGAGGGCCGGGCCCTGCAACTGGAAGCCGACCGGCAGGCCCGACTTCGTGAAGCCGCAGGGAAACGAGATCCCGCCGACGCCGGCGAGGTTCGTGGCCACCGTGTAGAGATCGACGAGATACATCGCCAGCGGGTCGCCGGTCTTCTCGCCGAGCTTGAAGGCGGGCGTCGCCGACACCGGGCCGGCGATGAGGTCGACCTGCTTGAAGGCGTCGAGGTAGTCCTGCCGGATGAGCCGGCGGACCTTGAGCGCCTTGGCGTAGTAGGCGTCGTAGTAGCCGGCCGAGAGGGCATACGTGCCGAGCATGATTCGCCGCTTCACCTCCGGGCCAAAACCCTCGGCGCGGCTGCGGCAATACATCTCGACGAGCGGGGAATCGAATCCGCCGGCCTTGGAAGAAGATCTATGGCCATAATGGATGCCGTCGTAGCGGGCGAGATTGCTCGACGCCTCGCACGGAGCGATCAAATAATAGGTCGGCACGCCGTACTTGGCGTGTGGCAGTTCCACGTCCACCACCGTCGCGCCGGCCGCCTTGAAGACGGCAAACGCCTCGTCGACCCCCTTCGCCACTTCCGGGTCGAGCCCCTCGGCGTAGTGCTCCGCCACGCGGCCGATCCGAATCCCGGTGAGCGGCTGCTCGAGCAATTCCGTGTAACGCGGCACGTCTGCGGCGAGCGACGTCGAATCGCCGGGGTCGTGGCCGGCGATCGTCTCCATGACGAGCGCGCAATCGGCGGCCGACCGGGCCATCGGGCCGATCTGGTCGAGGCTCGACGCAAAGGCAATCAGCCCGCGTCGGCTCACGCGGCCGTAGGTCGGCTTGAGCCCCGTGATCCCGCAGAGGCCGGCGGGCTGGCGGATCGAGCCGCCCGTGTCGGAGCCGATCGCGACGGGGGCCATGTCGGCGGCCACGCAGGCGGCCGATCCACCGCTCGATCCGCCGGGGGCGCGGGTGAGGTCCCAAGGATTTTTGACGGGGCCGAAGGCGGAGTTTTCGTTCGAGCCGCCCATCGCGAACTCGTCCATGTTCGTCTTGCCGACGATCACGGCATCGGCCTCGCGGAGCCGGCGGACCGTGTCGGCATCGTAGGGCGGTCGGAAGTGCTCGAGCATCTTCGAGGCACAGGTCGTGGGCAGGTCGGCCGTGCAGAGGACGTCCTTCACCGCGACGGGCAGGCCGGCGAGCGCGCCGATCGATTTGCCGGCCTTGCGGCGGGCGTCAATCTCAGCCGCCTTCGCGAGCGCACCATCGCGATCCACTTTCAAGAATGCGTTGACCGCGCCATCGAGCGCTTCGATCCGCGCGAGGAAGGCTTCGGTGCATTGAACGGCCGAGAGGTCGCCCTGCCGGACGGCGGTCACCAGGTCGGTCGCGGAGAGTTCGGCGGGTTGCATGGGCGTGAGCGGGAGGGCGGCGTGCGGAAGCGGTCAGGCCGCGCCCGACTCGCCGAGAACGGCGGGAACGAGGAAGCACTCGCCATCGTGCCGCGGCGCCGATTGGAGGGCCTCGGCCGTGGAGAGCGAGGGCTGCGGCACGTCGTCACGAAACACGTTTTGCGTGTCGAGCGGATGCGCGAGCGGCTCGACGGCCGACGTGTCGAGCTCCTCGAGCAGCGACACGAAGCCGACGATCTTCGAGAGCTCCCCTGTCATCCGATCGAGATCGGCGTCGGAGAGCGCGAGCCGCGCCAGCATCCCGACCTTTGCGACGTCCTGGCGGGAGAGTGGCATGGCGGCGGACAATTACGGGCGGGCGCGGGGACCGGACGGCACAGCCTCTTCGGCCGCGGCCTTGGCCTTCTCGACGGTGGGCAGCCGGAAGGGCTGCTGGCGAACGAGCTTCGTGACGGCGCCGCTCTTGATGCACTGCGTGCAGACGAGGGCGGTGGTGCTGGTGCCCCGGCCGACGGTGATCCGCAGCCGCTGGAGATTTGGCTTGAACTTGCGGCGGGAAATGCCGGTCACCTTGGTGCCAACGCCGCCGAGATACTTCGCCTTGCCGCGGATGGTGACGGTGTTTCCCATCGAGAAACCCTTGCCGCAGACCTGACAGGAACGTGCCACGAAAACACTCAATCAATGGAGGTCGGAAGAACTGAAATACAAGGCTGTAAGGATACAGAACGGCCGGTTTCCGGCAAGGCCGGCCGGAATCGCGGCCCCGAATCGCCCGTCCCGATGGAGCGCTGCCCCGTCTTCGCGTCACGGGCATGCTATCTTCTGCCGGCTTTTTTCATCCCCGAGGAACGCTTCGATGCGCGTGGCGAACACACTTGCGGCGGTTCTGGTTTCGGCCCTGGCGTCGGCTCTGATTCCCAGCCTGGCGATCGCCGCGGAGGCGGGCAAACCGCTCAAGGTGCTCTGCATCGCCGGTGGTGGCTGGCACGACTACGCGGCGCAGTCGCAGATCCTCAAACAGGGAATCGAGGCCCGCGTGCGGTCGCAGGTCGACGTGGCCTACAGCCCCGAGCCATCCGGCAAGGCCACGTTCGACATCTACGGCAATCCCGACTGGGCAGAAGGCTACGACGTCGTCATCCACGACGAGTGCTCGTGCGACGTGATCGACCCCGCCTATATCGAGCGGATCCTCGCGGCCCACCGTCGCGGCACACCGGCCGTGAACCTCCACTGTGCGATGCACTCCTATCGCCGCGGCGACGTCCGGCAGCTGGTGAAGGCCGGCGCCGACAACGCGGCATGGTATGAGATGATCGGGCTGCAATCGACGGGCCATGGTCCGCAGCTACCGATCGAGGTGACCTTCACCGATCGAGCGCATCCGATCACGAAGCCGCTCGCCGACTGGAAGACGATCAACGAGGAGCTCTACAACACCGTCCAGGTTCTGCCCACCGCGAAGGTGCTCGCCTCTGGCCGGCAAGTCGTGCCGCCGAAGCCAAAGCCGGGCGCGCCAGCCGATCCGGCAGCCCAGCCGACCGAGGCGACGTCAGCCGTCGTCTGGGTCAATGAGTATGGCCCCAATAAGACGCGGATCTTCAGCACGTCGCTCGGCCACAACAACGGCACCGTCGCCGACGGTCGGTATCTCGACCTCGTGGCCCGCGGCCTGCTCTGGGCGGCCGGCCGGCTCGACGACGACGGCACGCCCGCCGCGGGGCTCGAAGTATCCCCCACGTCGAGGTAGCCGCCGGCGAGGGGATCTTTCGACCTGCCAGTTGAGGTCGCGAACGTTACGCCCGCCAGATTCGCAGCCGGGAATGACGGGCGGCGTGGGCGAAATCCTGATCGGTGGTCAGAAGGGTCAACTGGTGTCGGATGCACAGTTGGGCGAGCAAGGCGTCGATCGTTCCAATCTGCACGCCGCCACGGCGGCACGCCGTGCGAAGTGCCGCCGCCTCGACATGATCCTGTCGGTCGGGCTGCAACAGCGGCAGCGCGGAAAAGCAATCGATGATCTGGGCTCGGGCCTTGGGGCCGGAAAACCCCTGCAACAGTTCTTGGAGTACGAGGCCCGTCGTCACGACGGCCTGCGTACCGAGCAACGCCTGCTCAAGCTGCTGCACCTCCGGCATCATGACGGCGACGTCGCGCCGCAACGCCAACGACCACACGCTGGTGTCGACCAAAAGCATCATCGGCGACGCGAGCGTTCGGCCTTGTAGTCGAAGGCCGGATCCCACTCGAACTTGCCCAGCAACTTCGCCACGCGTCGCTGCTCCCGCCTGGCTATGAACTCCTGCAGGGCCTTGGTCACGGCGGCCTTCTTCGTGCGTTCACCGCTGACGCGGACCGCCAACTCCAAGAGCGCGGGATCGATGGCGAGGTTGGTGGCCATGTGTAACTCCTTGTGTGGGATTCTACACATCCTCGGTTCCGCAGGCAATCGTGAAAGCCGGGATGTGTGTTGCCGCGGCTTGGCTGTCCCGCCGGTCACCCGGGGTGCAGGTGCCGCAGCGCCTCGTCGTGCACGAGGCCATTGGTGGCCAGGCCTTCGCCCGAATCGATGCTTGTCCGTCCTTGCCAGTCGCTGAAGCAGCCGCCCGCCTCCACGATCACGGTCTCCACCGCAGCCGCATCCCAGGGGCTCATGATCGGGTCGGCCATCACTTCGGCCCGCCCGGTGGCCACGAGCAGATAGCCGTAGCCGTCGCCCCAGGTCCGCGCGATCCGGCACGCTTTTTCGAGCCGCTGCCTCGCCGCATCGCCAGCCGTGCCGTCGGCCCGCTTTCCGAATGACGTGAAGTCGCTCGTGCAGAGCAGGCTCTCGGAGAGCGCGGGCCGCGATGATACGCGGGCCTGCGTGGCCGCCGCGTCGCCGCAGGCATGCCAGGCCCCCGCCCCGGCGGCCGCAAACACCCGTTCGCCGAGCGCGGGGATGGCGATCACGCCGATGATGCCCCGGCCCTCGTGGCGGCAGCCGACGAGCGTCGCATACAGCGGCACGCCGCGGATGAACGACTTCGTGCCGTCGATCGGATCGACGATCCATTCATAGCCGGAGGAGCCGGCCGCCGTGCCCGACTCCTCGCCGAGAAAGGCGTCGTCGGGAAACGCGGCCAGCAGGTGCTCCCGCAGAATCTTCTCGGCGGCGTGATCGGCCTGCGTGACCGGCGAGAGATCGAGCTTCTCGGTGACCGCGAGCGAAGGATTGTTGAACCAGCGGAGCGTTTCGCGGCCGGCCTTCTCGGTGGCGGCGAGCGAGGCCTCGAGTCGCGCGAGGATGGCGGGGGCGGAGCCTGCAAGTGAGGCGGTGATGGCGGCGGGAAGCGTCATGGGGTGGGCGCTGGCGGCGTGCGGAGCGAGAGGAGCAGGAGCAGTCCCGCGCCGATCACGAGCCACGTATCGGCGAGGTTGAAGATCGGCCAGTCGATGATGCCTTCGAGCGTGAGGTGAATCCAGTCGCGGACGGCGAGCACCGGCGTGCCCGCCCGGGCGATGGGCGCATGCCAGGTGAGCCCGGGCAGTCCGAGCCTGTCATACAGGTTGCCGACGATGCCCCCGGTGATCAGCGCGAGCGCCACGAGCAGCCAGCGATCCTCGCGGGTCGGTCGCCGGGAGACGGCATAAAGAATGCCGCCGATCGCAACGCAGGAGATGCCCGCGAAGAGCAGGCCCATCCCCTGCCCCATGCCGAAGAGCGCGCCTTCGTTGAGATTCGTCTCGAGCACGAGCACACGTGGCACGAGCACGATGCCGGGCTGCTCCCCCGGCATGCCGAGCCGGCGGAAGATCGCCCACTTCGTGACGAGGTCGATCGCCGCGGCGACGCTGGCGATCGCGGCGAAGAGCAGCCAGCCGCGGGAGCCGGCCGTGGTGCCGGAAGGAGTGTCTGGCATGGTGGTGCGAAGTCCGTTTCGCTCGCCGGTCCGTCGGCCGTGGGGAACCTGTGTCAGCGTGGCTGCCGCGGCCGGCCGCCCGACGGATTTTCCTGTTTCTCGGCGCAGCGGATGCAGAGCGACGCGAACGGAATCGCCTCGAGCCGCTTCTTGGCGATGACGCCGCCGCAGTCCTCGCAGGCGCCGTACGTGCGCGAGCGAATCCGGTCGAGCGCGTGCTCCACCTGCTCGAGCGTTCCCTCTTCGCTCGCCATCAGGCTCAGCGTGAACTCCTGCTCGTAGGCGTCGGAGCCGAGGTCGGCCATGTGGATCGGCATGCTCGAAAGATCGCCGCTCGCCTCGGCGCGGGTCTTCCGCAGGGCCGCGTCGGCCATCGTCGAGACGTCTCCCCGCAGTCGCGCCCGCATGGTTTCCAGCGCTTCCTTGAAGGGCTTCATTTCGGCCGCTTTCATCGTTGCACCCGCCATTGCTCGAAAGGGGCGGCTGGAGGCACCCATTGGGGTGGTTTCGACCGCGCCAGGGATAGCCCCTCAGATTACCCTGCCTGAGGCGGCTGTCAAACTGGCAGCCCGGGCCGCCCGAGCCGGTATTTCCGGTTGCGCAGTCTGGGCAAAAGCTTCTTGCTGCCGGTCAGATGATGACCTACCTTTGCCGGAGTCGGTGGTGAATCACTTCGCAGTCGCCCGGCCCGAATTGCCGACTGTTGTTGTGTCGCCGTCGAGAGAGTCGAAGGAGCCCCCCGTGGCTGTCGCCGCCCGCACCGATCTTGCCTTTCAGCAGTGCATCTCGCCCGCCTGCGGTGCGACGTTTTCCGTCGACGAGGTGCTGACGAGCTGCCCATCGTGCGGAAATCTGCTCGACGTCGAATACGACTGGGACCGGCTCCGGCCCCCCACGTCGTTCGAGGTGTTCGAGCGGAAGTGGATGCGGCGGAGCGACCCGCTCGCCTTCAGCGGCGTGTGGCGGTTTCACGAACTGCTCCCCTACGCGCCGCGGGAGAGCGTCGTCACGATCGGCGAGGGGCAGACGATGTGCCCGCCCTCCGATGGCGTCGCCCGCTACGTGGGCGTCGACAACGGCCGGCTGTTCCTGCAATACGAGGGCCTCAATCCCTCGGGCTCGTTCAAAGACAACGGCATGTCGGCCGCGTTCACCCACGCCCGCATGATCGGGGCCCGCCGCGCCGCGTGCGCCTCGACCGGCAACACGAGCGCGTCGCTGGCCGTCTACTGCGCCGTCACGCGGCTGATGCGGGGCATCATCTTTATCGGCTCCGGCAAGATCTCCTACGGCAAGCTCTCGCAGGCCCTCGACTACGGCGCCCTCACGATCCAGATCGCGGGCGACTTCGACGACGCGATGGCCCGCGTGAAGGAAGTCTCCGGCAAGCTCGGCATCTATCTCGTCAACAGCGTCAATCCCTTCCGGCTCGAAGGCCAGAAGACGATCATGTTTCGCGTGCTCGAGTCGCTCGGCTGGGAGGTGCCCGACTGGATCGTGGTGCCTGGCGGCAATCTCGGCAACTCGAGCGCCTTCGGCAAGGCGTTCGCCGAGCTGCGGAAGCTCGGCCTCATCGACCGCGTGCCGCGGCTGGCCGTGATCAACGCCGCCGGCGCCAACACGCTCCACGAGCTCTACACCCGCCGCGGCCTGCGGTGGAACGGCGGCCGGGCCGACCTCTCGGCGGCCTGCCATTACTACGACGAGCTCGACCGCGACAAGAAACGGGCCGACACGATCGCCAGCGCCATCGAGATCAACCGCCCGGTGAACCTCAACAAGTGCCTGCGGGCCCTCGAGGTGTGCGACGGCGTCGTCCGCGAGGTGAGCGAGCAGGAGATCCTCGACGCGAAGGCGCAGGTCGGCGCCGGCGGACTCGGCTGCGAGCCGGCGAGCGCCGCGAGCGTGGCGGGCGCGAAGCAGCTCGTGGCGGAGGGTGTGATCGGCCGCGACGAGCGGGTCGTCTGCATCCTCACCGGCCATCAGCTCAAGGACCCGACGGCCACGGTGGCCTATCACACCACCGATCAAAAACTCTTCAACGAGGTGCTCGGCAGCCGCGGCGTGAGCCGGGCGAGCTTCGCCAATCGCTCCGTGAGCGTGGGCAATCGCCTCGACGAGATCGTGCAGGCAATCGACCTCTATGGCTGAGCCGCTGCGTCTGGTCGTGCATGGAGCCGCAGGCCGGATGGGGCAGCGGGTGGTCGCGTGCGCCGCGAGCGACACGCCGCCGTGGAAGCTTGTCGCCGCGATCGAGCGGGCCGGTCATCCGCGGAGCGGCGCCGATGCGGGCGTGCTGGCCGGCATTCCCGCCGCCGGCGTGACGGTGAGCGATGCCTGGACCTGCCCGGCCGACGTGGTGATCGATTTCTCGCTGCCGGAGGCGGTCGCGGGAATCGTGGCGACGTGCGTGCAGAAGCGGGTGCCGCTGGTCGTCGCCACGACCGGTCTCGACGAGGCGGCCCGCCGCGCGATCGCCGACGCCGCCAAGACGATCGCCGTGCTCCAGTCGCCAAGCATGAGCTTGGCCGTGAATATCGCGATGGACCTTGTGGGTCGGGCGGGCAGCCTGCTCAGCCGCGTGGGCGGTCGCACCGACGTCGAGATCATCGAGTGCCACCATCGCCACAAGGAGGATTCGCCGAGCGGCACCGCGCTCAAGTTTGGCGAGATCGTGCAGGCCGAGATGGGGCAGACGAAAGCGGCGCACGGCCGCGAGGGCCGGCCTGGCGCCCGGCCCGCCGACGAGATCGGCTACCACGCTGTCCGCGCCGGCGACAATCCTGGCGAGCACACGATCCTCTTCGGCATGGAGGGAGAGAGTTTTTCCGTGAACGTCCGGGCGACGAACCGCGATTGCTACGCGCGTGGCGCCCTCGCCGCCGCGCGGTTTCTCGTCGGAAAGCCGGCCGGCCTCTACTCGATGCGCGACGTCCTCGGCATTCAGTAGGACGGGCCTCCGTGCCTGTCCATCGTCGACCCTTTCCGCCCGTGTGGCTCGCCTGGGTTCCGCATGCGGGAGCCTCTGGTTAGAATCGTTGCCGATCCGGAGGGTAAGCGAATGGCTAGCGGCGACACTGGAAATGTCGTGCCGGGAAACCGGTTGCGGGTTCGACTCCCGTGCCCTCCGCTGCCGATGACGTGCGTGTGGCATCAGGGATTTCCGTGGTCCGATGGCGGTCCTGCTCGACATCAAAAACGCCTCGAAGCGCTACGGCGACCAGGTGCTGCTCGATCGCGCGTCGGCCACGATCACCGATGACGGGAAGATCGGCTTCGTCGGCCGCAATGGGGCCGGCAAGAGCACGCTGCTCCGCGTGATCCTCGGCGAGGAGGAGCTCGATTCCGGCGAGGTGATCCGCCATCCCCGGCTGCGGCTCGGCTATCTGCGGCAGCACGATCCCTTCCTGCCCGGCGAGACCGCGCTCGCATTCCTGATGCGCGACAGCGGCCAGCCCGACTGGAAGTGCGGCGAGGTGGCCGGCCAGTTCGAGCTCAAGACGCCCCACCTCGAGGGGCCCGTCCAAAAACTCTCCGGCGGCTGGCAGACCCGCGTGAAGCTGGCCGCGCTCCTGTTGCACGAGCCGAACCTCCTCCTGCTCGATGAGCCGACGAACTTTCTCGACCTGCGGACGCAGATCCTGCTCGAGCACTTTCTGCGCGGCTATCAAGAAGCCTGCCTGATCGTGTCGCACGACCGGGCGTTTCTCGCCGCCACCTGCGACCAGACGCTCGACCTTTCCCATGGCAAGCTGACGGTCTTCCCCGGAAAGATCGACGCCTTCCTGATTCACCAACGGGAGAAAAACGAGCATATCGAGCGGACGAATGCCGCCGTGCTCGCCAAGCGCCGGCAGCTTGAAGACTTCATCGCCCGCAACAAGGCCCGGGCCTCGACCGCCTCGCGTGCGAAGTCGAAGAGCAAGCAGCTCGAGAAACTGGAAGTGGAGGAGATCGCCGTCGACGCCCCCACCGCGGCGATCCGCTGCCCGGTCGTGTCGCCGCGCAAGGGCCCCGCCGTGCGGTGCCGCGACCTCGCCATCGGGTATCCGGAGCACACGGTCGCGTCCGGGATCGACGTCGAGATCGTCCACGGCTCGCGGGCCGCGATCGTCGGCGACAATGGCCAGGGGAAAACGACGTTTCTCCGCACGCTCGTCGATTCGCTCGCGCCCGTCTCCGGCGACGTGAAGTGGGGCTACGGCTGCGAGATCGGTATCTACGCGCAGCACGTCTACACGAGCCTCGACGAGCGGCAGACGGTGCTCGAATACCTCGAGCGGGCGGCGATGATCGGCACGAAGCAGCAGCAGATTCTCGACCTGGCCGGCGCGATGCTCTTTCGCGGCAAGGCAGTCGAGAAGCGGGTGAGCGTGCTTTCCGGCGGCGAACGGGCCAGGCTCTGCATGGCCGGGCTGCTCCTGGGGCCGTTCAACGTCCTGGTGCTCGACGAGCCCGGCAATCATCTCGACGTGGAAACGGTCGATGCGCTCGCGCAGGCGCTCGTCGACTACGAGGGCACCGTGATCTTCACGAGCCACGATCGCTCGTTCATGAAGACCGTGGCCACGAACGTGGTCGAGGTGAAGGACGGCCGCGTGACGAATTACCTGGGCGACTACGCCGCCTATCTCGCCGCCGTCACCCGCGAGATTGACGACGCGGAGGCCGGGGAGGGTCGCGGGCGTGGGAATGCTGCCGCCCGCAAGCCCCCTGCCCCGCAGGCTGCAGGGGCAAAAGCGGGCCGGGCCCGCGAACGCGGCGAGCGCGAGATTCGCAAGGAGATCGCGAACCTCGAGCGCACGATCGCGAGGCTCGATGCGGAGAAGCGCGGGCTCGACGCTCTGCTCCTGGCCGCCACCGATCCCGCCGAGGCCCTGCGGCTCCACACGGAGATGACGGCCGTCGCGGCGAAGCTTTCCGCCGCCGAAGAGCGGTGGCTCGCGCTGCAGGACGAACTGTAGACCGCTTGCGGTCTACTTGCCGTCGTTGCGCGACGAGAGACTGCGGTGGACGGCGGCCTCGATGCCGAATTCGACCATGCGAACGGAGCCGTCCACCATCGCCATGCCGCAGCCGTCGGGATGCGCGCTGCCGAAGACGATCGGCAGTGGGTACTTGTTGGATCCGCCGGTGAGGCCATTTGTCGTGCTGGGGTCGCCGCGGGCACGGTCTTGGCACGGGGGTTCGAGCCCCACGCGGAGCACGTCGCGCTCGTGCCCCGAATAGACGCAATGGTCGTCGTCGTCCGACGTGCCGGCGGACAGCAATGACGGGTCGACATATTTCTCGCCGAGCAGATACGTTCGGGACGTGCCGTCGGTCACCTCGCGGAGCCGAACCATGCTGCGGCGAAAGACCATGCCGTCGGTCGGCGGACCGAAAGCGCTCTGCCATTGGGCATCGGTGATCCACGCATCGACGAAACTGGCCGGTGAATACGAGGCGCCGCTGCGATAGTTGTTGGAGGAGAGCGTGCCGCTCCCCATGTTCGCGGCGTAATCGCCGCGGACGACGGCGACTGGCCGCCACGACGGCGTGGCGGGAGTGGCCGTGACGAGATACGTGTTGTTTTTCCCGTTGGGCCACAGGGCCGGCGCTCGCCGGGTGGGGCAGGTGAATGTGGGCATAGGCGTCGTGAGCCGTGCGATCGCAAGGTCCCGCTTCTGTGTCCCATCGGTTACGCCGGCGCCGAGCGCATGCAGGTCGGCCTGTTCGATATGCGGCAGTAGGGTGTAGGCCCAGCCGCCGGGCTGTTTCTTGTCGAAGCCCCTGTCAGGATCGCCCGTCCAGTCTCGTCCCCAGCCGCCAGTCGGAAAGAAGCCGCGGATGTGCTCGTGCTGAAGGCAGCCGAGCGTGAGCTGGCGGAGATTCGAGAGGCAGACGGTGCGGCGGCCGGCCTCGCGGGTCGCGTTCACCGCCGGCAGGAGCATACCCACGAGCAGCCCGATGATCGCCACGACGACAAGCAGTTCAACGAGGGTCAGCCCGCGTCGCGGCTCGGGTGTCGGTCGATGTCGTGTCATGGCGATTCGTCCAGCTTTGGCGGGCCGAGATCGACGATGCCCACGCGGCCCTCGCGCGGGGCGGCGCTGTCCGGTGCGGGGATGGTCCCGCCGCCCAGCACGATCGCGCGGCCGTCGGCCGATGCGCTGACGGCGTTGATCTGCCAGCCCGGCCGCAGTTCGTCGAAGAGCGCGAGCGTGATCGCGTCGGAAAACCGGAGGCTCATGCTGTCTGCCGACAAGAGCGTGCGGCCGTCGGGCGAATACGCGAGCCAGAGGAGATCGCGCTCATGGGCGGCGAGGCTGCCGGTGCGATCGCCCGTCACCGCGTCGAAGAACACCACGAAGCCGCCGTTGGTCGCGCAGGCGAGCCGCGTGCCGTCGGGCGACCAGGCGGTCGCTTGGACATCGCCCGGCAGGGATTCGAGGGAAAAGAGTTTGCGGGCTGCCGGAGCGGCGGCCACCGTGCGGGCCTGGGGAAGCGAGAACACGGCCACCTCCTTGCCAGACCCTGCCGCGATTATTCCATCTCCGACTCCGCAGATGCTCACCGTATACACGGGCTTCTCGAAGCGATGGAGCTCCGTCATCGCCGTGAGCTCCGGATTCCACGCAAGAAGCCGGCCATCCGCGCAGCCCGCCACGAGCGCGCCTTCCGGCGTCCACGCGAGAGCGGTGACCACAGCGGTGTCGCTGGCGGGCAGCGACACCTCGCGCCATGCGCCCGCCGAATCGAGCACGAACGCCTTCAACGGCCTGCCTCCATGCTCCACGGCGAGCCGGCGGCGGGGGGCATCGTAGGCCATGTCGCCGACGGCACTGTCCGCGAGCGGGATGCGGCGCGAGCTGCCGTCGCTTGCGAAGAGGAGCGGCGACCGGCCCGCCTGCATGGCAATGAGGCCGTTGCCGCCTTGGTCGCAAGGCAGCGACAGGATCGAACGCACGACGCCGCCGTCTGGCTCGAGCGTCGTGAGGCCGGTCGACCCGGCGCACCCACGCGGATCCCAGCGGCGCACGGTTCCGTCGGCGCCTGCCGTGATGACGAAGCCCGTGGAGTCGAACGCGGCATCCCAGACGCGGCCGAGGTGGCCGACCAGCCGTTGCCGCAGGCTTCCATCTGCGATGTCGAAGACCCGCGCCACGCCATCCTTCGAGGCCGTCACCGCCTGCCGACCATCCGCCGAGAAGCCGCAACTCAGCACCCAGTCGGGGTGCTCGAGGAGACGGCGAACCATTCTTCCATCCGTCGGGTTCCAGAGGCCGGGGCTGCCGTCGTGGCCGGCGCAGAGGATGAGGCTGGCATCGGGCGACACGGCGGCTCGCGTCATGGTGCTCCTCACCGCGTCGATCGTCCGTAAGAGTTGGCCGTTCTTTGCATCGAGCAGCATCACTGCCTCGCCGCAGGCGACGGCGATCATTGTGTCGCCGACCCGGCAGATCGATTCGATGTCGGCGTCGGGCCGCACGTCGGCCTGGCAGGTGTGGAAGACGCGCGCCGGAACATCGTCGTGGCCATCGCCCGTCGTTGGAATCGTTCGCACGATCCGATCCTCGCCGCCAAACAAGACGGCGTCTCCGCTCGCGGTGAACGACACGCCGTACAGCGGCGCTTCGCCCGGGGCGGCTCCGCCGAGGCTTCGGCCGTCGGCGGCCCAGAGTCTCATTCGCCCATCCTGTCCCACCGTGGCGATGCGGGTGCCGTCGGGCGAAAAGCAGACGGCGTTGATTTCATCATGGGCGGCGACAGCCAGTGGCGGCTTCTCAGGCGACGAGACGAGCGGTGCGATCAAGAGCCGGCCGTCGGCGGAGCCCGCGGCGATCGAGCGGCCGTCGGGCGCCAGCGCGATCGCGTGGATGCCGGGCCTGCTCCCATCGGGCCGCCGGCCCGTCTCGAGCACGATCGAGTGCTCGCCGTGGATGCGGCGTGTGAGCCAGCGGCCGGCAATCGAATCCGCCAGTTGCCGGTCGATCTTCGCGCAGGCCCGGAGATGGCCGTCGGCGCCGGCGGCGTTGCCGGTGCGCCAGGCATCGAACCCGCGGCGCAATTCGGCGGTGGCCTCGTGGCGGCGGATGTCGTCGCGATAGGCTGCCTGCTTGGTGGCCTCGAGTGACCGCTCCCGCATTAACCAACCTGCCACGAGCGTCGCGCCGAGAACAGCCACCGAAAGCGCGGCCACGAGCGGTCGCCGCTTGACCTCGTGGATGAGCCGTCCGATCGGCGCAAGCGGCCGGGCGAGCGTCGGCCGTCCGTCGAGATAGCGGGTGAGGTCGGCGGCGAGCTCGGCCGCGGAGAGATAGCGGTCGGAGGGCTGCTTGGCCATGCACTTGAGGCAGACGGCGCCGAGATCCCGCGGCACGCCGGCCGACACGCGGTCGGCGGGGGGCGGATCGTCGAGCAGCACCTTGCGAAAGGTCTCCGCGTCGGTGCGGCCCGCCCGCAGGTTGCGGCCGGTCAGGAGCCGGTCGAGCAGGACGCCGAGGCCGTGGATGTCGGTCGCCGGGCCGACGGGGCCGAACGAGGCGTCGATCTGCTCGGGCGCCATCCACGCAGGGGTGCCGAGCCGCATCCCCGACTGGGTGAGTTGCGTGAGCGTGTCATCGCCCGCATCGTCGGCCACGAAGGTTTTGCCAAGGCCGAAATCGCCGAGTTTGATCGTGAAGCCATCGTCCTGCAGCAGCGCCATGTCGCCGGACGCGGCATCGACCGGCACGAGCAGCACGTTCGCGGGCTTGATGTCGCGATGGACGATTCCATGCGAGTGGGCATGGGCCACGGCCTGGGCAAGGGCCCGCACGAGCCTGGCTGCAGTCCGGGGCTTGAGCGGGCCGGGATGCCGCTCGAGCCAGTCGGCGAGGCTGCCGCCGACGCAGTATTCCTGTGCGATGAAGACGAGGCCGCCCGCCTCGCCCACCTCGTGGATGCCGACGATATGGGGATGGGTGAGCCGCGCCGCGATTTCGGCCTCGCGGATGAACCGCCGGCGCACATCCTGCGAAAGCAGCGCCTCGGGGCGGGCGATCTTCAGGGCCACGGTGCGGTGAAGCATCGGGTCGATGGCCTCGGCCACGTAGGCAAAGCCACCCCGCCCTGCCTCGCGCACGATCTGAAACCGCCCGACGGTTCGGGGCAGCGCCGCCGGCGGCTCCGGCGGCCGCGCATCGGCCGCGGCCGTCTGCCTCAGGAGGAGAATCGCGTCGAGCGCTTCGGCGAGCGCCGGATCGGCGAGCGAGCGGTCGTCGGGCATCGCGGCCGCTTCGCCCGGCGGCATGCCGCCGAGGCAGTCGTCGATCGCCGCGAGCCGTTCGGCTGCGCCGGCGTCCGCCGCATCAGGGCTCGCGGTCGTGGATTCGTGTCGCATCGTCGGGTGAACGGAGTTCGTCCTGCAGTTTTTGGACGGCGCGGTACCAGAGTTTTCTCACGGCCTCGGCCGACCTGCCGAAGCGGTCGCCGATCTGCTGAAACGAGAGGCCGTCCCAATACCGCATCCGCAGCACGATGCGGTAGTCATCGGGGAGTCGGGCGAGCACCGCCTCCACCTTCGCGGCGTCTTCACGGCGGATGATCGAGCCGTCCGGCGGGCGCGACCGGTCATGCGGCCACGAGACCGCCGTCTGCCCGTTGTCGCGACGATCGGTGAGGGAGGCAAGTCGCGTTTCCTTGGCGACGTCGCGCTTCTGCGACGCCTCGTAGCGACGAACCGCGTCGCGCAGATTGTTGTGCAGGATGGACCGCAGCCACGCGTAAAACTCCTCCGGCGTGCTGCCGGCGAACCGCTGGAAATCCCGGTGCGCCTCGATCGCCGTTTCCTGCACGAGGTCGGAGGCGCCAAACTTCGCCTGCAGGCCGCGGGGCAGTTCCTTGTTTGCGAGAAAAAGGAGATACGCTCGCGCGGATTCGAAGAGGCTGCCGATCGCGGCGTCAGACCCGTGTCGGGCCTCGTCGAGCAGTCGCTCGATGGGCTGGGCCGGGGATTCGATGGAGCTTTGCGTGGCCATGCTGCATCCGGGCAGAAGGTTGGCGGTGCGCCGGGGTCGTCCCCTCGATCCGGAGATTACCCGTCCGTCGCCCGGTTGGCGAATGGCGGCCTGTGTGAAAATTCAGTAACTCGTGAGCATTCCGCCCCGCGGGGGCCGCGTTCAGCCGAGGGCGGCCTTCGTCGGGCTTGCGTCGACGATCGACCGGGCATTTGCACCCGGTCGAAACGCGGTTTATAGTGATTTGCAGTGGAAGCAATATTCTTTCTTGTCGAGAAACGCTCGTGAGCGCGAAGGTCGCCGCCGGAGATTCGTCCCGGTGCGGCCCCCTGAACAACGCGTGAGTTCGCCAGCCGTGGTCGGCTCGGTTTTGCTCGCGCCGTGCTGATCTGGTCGTTGTTCAGCGTCGCCCCGTTTCGATCGCGTGGTTCATTGCGCGAGATCGTCGTTTCCGTCGGCTGCACCTTTGCGTATCGCGCACGGGGGGCAGTAGGCATGAATGCCAGGAACATGAAAGCCGGAACAAGTTGGTTCGCGACATGGGCAGCGGTTGTGATCGCGGTCGTCGTGGGGCCGCTCGCGACGCCCGCCCGCACCGAGGTGATCGGCAGTTGGGATTTCTCGAGCCCTACCCCGCTCATCGCAGCGTCTGGCATCGCAGGCATGTCGCTGAACTATCTCCCGACGACCCCCTACTACACACCGTTTGGCGGCACGGCCAATCCTCCCGCGCTCGACTACCGCACGACATCGTCTTTTGGGATCACGCCGCTCGCGGGCCATGCGGGGAACGTGATGAAGATGCCGAACATGAGCGGTCGCGGCGCCGCGACCGGACTCATGGCGACATTTCCGTTGCGTGCCAATGGCACCAACAACGGCAGCCCAGCGGCCAAGCTCAATCGCTATTCGGTCGTCATGGACGTGCTCGTGCCGGGAACGAGCTTTGTCGGCCCGAAGAATCACATCAATCTCTTTCAGCCGCGAGCGAGTGCAGACGGCTCGCTGTTTCTACGCGAGCCTTCGCGGAATATCGGCGGTGCCATCTATTCCGGCACAGGCACGTTTCAGCCGGATACCTGGTATCGGCTGGCCTTGGTCATGAATCTTGATGCGGCGTCGAATGTTCCGCGGTACGAGTCGTTTCTCAATGGGCAGAAGGTCGGTGAAATCATTTGGGACCAGATCGTCATTGATGACACTCGCACGGACGATCTGAGGAATCGAGATCTGATCGTGGACGGGGCATGGTCGGTGGGGTCGGCTTCCGACACCCACCCTTCCCTTTCGCCATCGCTGTCGGCGTTCTTTTTGTTCAACGACAACGACAACGAAGTGGGTGAACTCTACGTGGCCAACCTGCAATTCCGCGATTCGGCAATGACGCAGGCCGAAGTGGCGCAGTTGGGCAGCGCTACTGGCGGCATCATCGCCGTACCGGAGCCGGCGTCGATCGTGATCGCGGGCTCCGCCCTGCTCTGCCTCGGCGGCGCATCGCTGTGGCGTCAGAGAACAGCTTCGAGACGGCAGGGCCGCCGGAATCGCGCCTGCGGATAGTAGCGGTTGGTCCAGCCTGCGCCCGTCTCGCGCCGCACGAAATCCTCCGGCCGCGTGAGGATCGCGATCGGCCGATTCGGGATGCCCCGCGCGGCGAGAAACACGGAACGGTCGATCAATTCGAGCGGCGACTCGAAAAGCGCCGGCAGGTCGTCGAACCGGTCGTGCGGGTCGATCGCCGCCGTGCCCCGCACGCCGGCCAGTTGATACATGAGCGACCAACCGTAGATCTCGGGCCGCCCGCGGCAGGCGGATTCCGGCCCCGCGGCTCGTCGGGGCCTCCGGGGCGGGGCCGCAGCCATATCTGCCGGCGTCGCGAGGGCCGCGCCGACGCGGCATTGCCGTCCCAAGGCGCGGTGCAGGCCCACGATGCTCTCCAGGTCTTCCGGCGACTGCGGCGCATGGGGCAGCAGCCTGCCATCCTCAGACACGTCGATCGTCCACGCGGCGCCCGCATGGCCCTCGCGATGCAGGATCGCGAGGCCGGCGAAAAGCGGCCGCAAACGTTTCCGTGTCTCCGCGACGAGCCGAACGCTCGTCATGACGAATGCGGGGGGATGATTGCGGAAGCGGCTCATGAAACCCTCGTCGATGGACGGCAGAGGAGGTCGGTCCTTGCACGAAGGGCGGGATAGGAGCGCCACGGCGGACGCGAACGGCCGCCAAAAATTTCCGCCAGCGGCGTTTCAGGCTGAAAAAACAGCCGTGCGGAGGGTATTCTGAGAGGGCCGTTTGCGGCTCGGCCCCCTCATCCGTCGGGGCGTGCCGCGGCGGCGGCCCGCGGAAACATCCATGGACTCCCTCAGCCGGCACGAACAGCTGCTCCGCGTCTTCCACCTGATCGACATCCTCTTCGGGGCCCGGCAGCCGCTCACCACGGCCGAGCTCAAGGATCGGCTCCGCAGCCGGGGCGTGATCGAGGAGATGTCGGACAAAAACATCCGTCGCGATCTCGAGTTTCTGGAGCGATTCGGCTACGCGCTCAAGCGGTCCCGGAAGCGGTCCGACCGCGGCGCATCGTGCCAGGCCTGGTCGATCGAGCCGGGCAAGGGGAAGGTGGAATTGACGGCGCCTGCGATCTCGCTGCCCGAGCTGCTCTCGCTCGCCGTGGCCCGCGACTTCCTCGCGCCGCTGGCCGGCACCTTCTACTGGCGCGGCATCAGCCAGCTCATGGCGCGGGTGGAAAGCGTGGCCACGCCCCAGCTGCTCGCCTACGTGGAAGAGCATCGGGAAGGCCTCGTGGTGCACCCCAAGCCCCCGGCCGCGAAATACGGCGCCCGCACGCTCAACGCGATCAACCGCGCGATCCGCCATGCGCTCGAGCTCAAGATCCGCTACACGAGCCTCGCCGACGGCAAGCCGAAGACCTCCGTCATCCACCCCGAGGCGCTCGTGCTCTACGATGGCAGCATCTATGTGGCCGCCTATCGGCCGCCGGCCGCCGGGAGCCGTGGCGGTGCGGCCGATGGCGGCGACACGATCCGGTTCTTCAAGCTCGACCGGATCGCCGACGCGAAGCCTTCGTCGCGCACGTTCAAGCGGCGGCGGGAAAGTGTCGAGTCGCTCCTGGCCGACAGCATCACGATCTTCCGCTCGGCCGATCCGCCGCGGCGCTACAAGATCCGCGTCGATGCCTCGCGGGCCCGCTGGGCGCGGGAGAAGCCGTTTCATCCGCGGCAGAAGGTCCGCGAGGAACGCGACGGCAGCGTGCTCCTCGAGATCGACCGGGCCTGGGACGACGAGATGATCCCGCAGTTGCTCGGCCTGGCGGACTGCGTCGAGGTGATCGAGCCGGCCGACGTCCGCGAGCGAATCCTCGAGATCGCGCAGCGCATCGCCGCCAAATACATGTGCCACCACCTGCGATCGTTCGAGGAGATCTATGCCGGAGGTGCCTGATCGCCCTGTCTGCTCCGGTCATCCGGACGAGCGGCTGCGTTCGCGCCGCCGGTTCGCCGTGGAGTCGCTCTCCGTGCTCGCGTCGGGCTGCCTTGCGGCCGGCGGTGGCCAGGCCGCGCCGGGCGTGGCCGAGCAGGCTGCCGGCGTGCTCGCCGACTACGCGCTCGCGGCCGATCCCGCCACGCGGTGCGAGCATGTGGCCGACGGGGAAGTCGCGGGGGGCCGCTACGCCACCTGCCGCCTCGTGAGCCAGACGTGGCGCGGCGCGGAGTGGGCGCACGAGCTATCCATCTACTGCCCGCCCGATCCCGCGTCCACGGAGACGATGCTGCTCTGGATCGACGGTGGCAGCGCCGGGAAGGTGCCGGCGGCCGGCCCTTCCGACGCCGTGAAGACGCTCGCGCTCTTTGCCAACGCGGCCGGCCTGCCCGCCGCCGTGATCCGGCAGGTGCCCTACCAGCCCATGTTCGACGGCCTCTTCGAAGACGATCTGATCGCCCACACGTTCGTCGAGTTTGCCCGCACGGGAGATGCCTCGTGGCCACTCCTCATGCCGATGGTGAAGTCGGCGGTCGAGGCGATGACGGCGGCCGGAAAGATCGCGCGGGATCGGTTCGGGCTTGCGATCGACGGCTTCGTCGTCACGGGGGCGAGCAAGCGCGGCTGGACGACCTGGCTGGCGGCAGCGGTGGACGATCGCGTGCGGGCCGCCCTGCCGATGGTGATCGACATGCTCTCGATGGAGCGGCACGTGGAGCTGCAGTTCGCGAGCTTCGGCGCGATGTCGGACAAGCTCGAGGATTACACGTCGCGGGGCATCGAGAAGCTCCTGCAGACGCCGCGCGGCCGCGAGCTCATCGGCATCGTCGATCCCTACCGCTACCGCGACCAGATCACGCAGCCGAAAGTGATCGCGCTGGGTACCAACGATCCCTACTGGCCCCTCGAGGCGCTCGATCTCTATTTCGAGGGGCTTTCCGGGCCGCGTTGGGTCTCCTACGCGCCGAATGCGGGGCATGGCCTGCCCCCGGTCCGCATCGCCGGCCTCGTGGCGGCGCTTGGCCGCCATGCGATCGGCGCGGAGCGGCTCCCCGACCTGCGCTGGAAGTTTGCCGCCGCGGACAAGGGCGTGACCTGCACCGTGCACTCCGACGAACAGCCGACGGAGGTGGTGCTCTGGCAGGCGACCTCGCCCAGCCGCGATTTTCGGCAGGCCCGTTGGACGTCCACGCCCGTGGCGGCCGCGGCCGACGCCTGGCAGGCGCTCGTCGCCCGGCCCGCCGCAGGGCATGCGGCGGCCCTCGTCGAATGCCACTATGCGCGGGAGCCGGCGCCGCTCGTGCTCACGACGAGCGTGCATGTGCAGTCTGCCGGATGAGGATGCAGCGGGAAACGTGAAGGAGGCGGATGATGCGTTGGTTTTGGATCGATCGATTCACCGAATTCGTGCGCGGCCGCACGGCGCGGGCCGTCAAGGCCGTGACGCTCGCCGAGGAGCATCTGCACGACCATTTTCCCGGCGCGGCGATGATGCCCACCACGCTCGTCATCGAGGGCATGGCCCAGACGGCCGGCCTCCTCGTGGCCGACTCGTTCGAGTTCAAGAAGCAGGTCGTGCTCGCGAAGGTGGCGAAGGCCGACTTCCAGTTCGACGCGGTGCCGGGCGACACGCTCGAATATGTCGCCGAGATCGTCGAGACGATGGCGGGCGGCTCGCTCGTGAACGTCACCAGCCGCGTGGGCGACCGCCTGCATGGCGAGGCCGAGCTCTACTTCGCCCACCTCGAAACGGGCGTCGTCGTGCCGAAGCTCTTCAAGACCGACGAGATGCACCGCTGGCTCGACAGCCTGCGGATCTACGACGTGGCCGTAAACGTCGACGGCACCCCGGTCGCCCGCGGCACGGGAGAGTAGCCCGCAAAGAAGACAGGCACGGAGGCCTGTCGTACTCGCGGGCGGAGCCCGCCAAGCAAAGATCGGCAGGATGCCGATGCTTTGCGTAACGTAGTCCGCCCGCCTCATCCGTAGGACAGGCCTCCGTGCCTGTCTCCTTTTCCGTCTACTGTGCCGCGAGCGCGGCGAGCGGCACCTCGACCCAGTCGGGGCGGTTGTGCAGTTCGTAGGCGAGTTCGTAGATCGCCTTGTCGAGCGTGTAGGCAACGAGCAGGCCGTCGGCTTCTTGTCTTTCGGTCGGCCACCAGGCGTGGCCGTGGGCGATCTCGCGGTAGGCGTCGAGGTAGGTCTGCTCGAGCAGCGCGAGGTCGCTGGAGTGATAGGTGCCGCCGGTCGTGCGGGCCACGTGCCGCAGCAGATAGTCGAACGAGCGGCACATCCCGGCAACGTCCTTGCAGACGCTCGTCTTCGCGCGGCGCTCCTCGAGCGAGCGGCCCGGCTCTCCCTCGAAGTCGATGACGAGGATGCGGGCATCGTCGGGGCCGACGAGCACCTGCCCGAGATGAAAGTCGCCATGCACGCGGATGTCGCTGGCGGTCGTCGGCACTTGGGCAAGCGACTCGAGGCCCGCGAGGAGCCGCTCGGGGTGGGCGATCGCCGTCGGCAGCCGCGCGGCGGCGAACTGTAAAACCTGCCTCGCATGCGCGGTCATCCGCGCCGCCTGTGCGCCGCGGCTGGCGGCCGTCGCCGGCTGCGGGGCGAAGGCCTCGCGGTCTGTCCGCGCGCCCAAGGCGCGGTGCATGCCGGCCGTCGTGCGGCCGAGCGCGGCCACGATGCCGAGGGTTTTTTCGCGGTGCGTGCCGGCAAGCCCGCCTGCACTGACGAGTGCGACGAGCCGGTCCCACGCGGTCGTGCAGCCCGGCGCGAAGTCGTGCACCGTCGCGATCGCGGTCGTGCTGCCGTCGGCTCGATGCTCGATCCAGCCGCGGAGCCGGGGTGTGCCGTCCCACAGCGCGCCCTCCGCCAGGAATTGGCCGATCTCAACCTCCGGCTGGATGCCCTCCCGACACCGCCGCAGCAGCTTCACCGCGTATTCGCCGCGCGACGTTCGCAGGAGCAGTGAAGTGTTCGAGGCATCGCCCCCAAGCGGCGTCACCGTCGGTGCGCGAGCGGCGGGCATCGCCGGGGCCGCCGTGGAGTGGCCGTGGAACGATCCGTGGACAGTCGCGGTGTCGCTGCCCCCAATCGCCGCATCGACGAGCCAGCCGGCGAAGGCGGGCGCGAGCGCGGCATCGCGCCCCTCGCGATCGACCGGCACGGCATACCGCGATCGCTGCCCAGCCGCCGATGCGACCTCGACGATCGCGAGCGTGATGCCATCGGGCAGTTCGGCCTCGTCGGCGACCGTGACCGCGGCGATCGCCTCTCCCTTCGCCGCAAACCAGCGGGCGCTCGGCAGCCAGGCGGTGATCCGATCGGCGGGTGTCATGGGAGCGTGAGACGATAGACCTGCACGGGATGCTCGGGCGTGCATGCGATCGTGATCTCGTCGAGCGTCCATTCCATATCGTCGCCCGTTAGCAGGTCGTGGGCGTGGATGACGTCGGCGCCGTCGAGGCCAAGCGTCGCCACATCGAGCGAGAGGCTGCCCGACCGCGGCTCGGCCGGCTCGAGGTTCACGACCACGAGCACGCGGCTGCCGCTCGCGGGATCGTATTTGCACCAGGCGAGCAGGTGCGGGTCGTCGATCGGCTGGATGAGCGGCGGCCGGACGCGGTGCATCGCCGGCTCGCTCCGCCGGATCTCGTTGAGCCGGCGGATGAAGGGGGCGAGGCTGTGGGCGGCGTCGAGATCCCACGCCTTGATCTCATACTTCTCCGAGTCGAGGTATTCCTCGCCGCCGGGATCCCGCGGCGTCGCCTCGAGCAATTCCATCGCCGGGCCGTAGATGCCCCAGTTGCCGACGGAGAGCGCGGCCAGCGTGAGCCGCGCCTCGAACATCGCCGCGCCGCCGCGCTGGAGCGTCTCGTGGAGGATGTCGGGCGTGTTGGGCCAGAAATTGGGGCGGAAGAATTCGGAGACGGGCGGCGTCGTCACCTCGCGGAAATAGTCGGCTGTCTCCTGCTTCTCCGTCCGCCACGTGAAGTAGGTGTAGGACTGCGTGAAGCCGAGCTTCGCGAGGCGATACATCGTCTTCGGACGCGTGAAGGCCTCGGAGAGAAAAAGCACGTCGGGATGCGTGCGGTGGATGTCGGCGATGAGCCATTCCCAAAATGCAAACGGCTTCGTGTGGGGATTGTCGACGCGAAAAATCCTGACACCCTGCTCCGCCCAGAAGCGAAACGCGCCGCCGAGCGCGTCCCAGAGCTGCCGCCAGTGCTCCGACTGGAAGTCGAAGGCGACGATATCCTGGTATTTCTTGGGCGGGTTTTCGGCGTATTGGATCGTGCCGTCGGGGCGGTGGCGAAACCACTCGGGATGCTCCTTCACCCACGGATGGTCGGGGGAGCATTGCACCGCCATGTCGAGCGCGATCTCGAGGCCGAGCGATTCGGCGCGGCTGCGCAGGCGGGCGAAGTCGTCGAACGAGCCGAGCTGCGGATGGATCGCGGTATGGCCCCCTTCCGGGCTGCCGATGCCCCAGGGGCTGCCGACGTCGTCGGCAGCCGCGTCGAGCGCGTTGTTGCGGCCCTTGCGAAACGAGCGGCCGATCGGGTGGATCGGCGTCAGGTAGAGCACGTCGAATCCCAGCGACCGCACGTAGTCGAGCCGGTCGGCGAGATCGGCGAACGTGCCGTGCCTGCCCGGCGGCCCCCACGACCGCGGAAAGACCTCATACCACGCGCTGAACCGCGCCTTCTCGCGATCGACCCACACGGGCCGCGGCGGGTCGAGCCTCGTCTCGTCGCGGCGGTCGGCGTAGAGCGTCATCAGCTCCGCGAGGCGTTTGCCGCGCACGACCTCCGCCCAGGCCGGCGACTTGAGGCGGAGCGCAAGCTCCTCGATCTCCCGCGCGTCGGCCGGAGGCGCGAGGTGCGCGGCGGCGGCCACGATCTGCGACCCGACGACGAGCTCGACCGCGAGGTTTTCACCGGCCGCCTCGCGGCGGCCGAGGTCGCGCAGCCAAGTGCCGAAGGCGTCGATCCGCGCGGTCATGGTGTAGTGCCAGAGGCCGATCCGGTCGGCGATAAAAAAGGCCGTCCAGCGGTCGTTGCCCTGGCACTCCATCGGGATCACGGTCCACTGCCCCGTGTCGCCGTGCCGCACGTGGAGCCGGCATTCGAGCTCCTCGTGGCCGTCGCAGATGATGTCGGCGTCGACGGTGACGACGTCGCCGCGCACCCGCTTGACGGCAAAGCGGCCTCCATCCACCTCGGGGCCGACGCGATCGATCGCCACCCGACGCCTCAGGTGGTGGGGCAGTTCACTGGTTTTTTCCCGCACGATGCTCTCCGGCATGCTCGAGGCGGCTATCGATGGCCGGCAGTGTATGCCGCGCGCCGGGAGTAGGACAGGCCTCCGTGCCTGTCACGATCGGCGGCAGACAGGCACGGAGGCCTGTCGTACGAGGGCAGATGACGAAGTTAAGCGGTTTCAACGCCGCGATCGAGCAGGGCGAGTTCGGCCGTGAGGCCGGGGCCGAAGGCCATCGCCACGCAGGGGCCGGCGCCGTGGCGGAAGACCCGCTCGAGGATGAAGAGGATCGTCGCGCTCGACATGTTGCCGTGCTCGGCGAGGACGGCGTGCGAGACGTCGAGCGCCCCGGGGGGCAGCGCAAGCGCCTCCTGCACGCCGGCGAGCACCCGCGGCCCACCGGGATGCACGGCCCACGATCGCACGTCGCCGGCTGCGAGGCCATGCGCCGCGAGCGATTCTCCCACGAGGCCGCCGATGTCACGGGCGATCGTGCCGGGCACCTGTGCCGAGAGGCTCATCTCGAAGCCGTTGTCGCCGATCACCCAGCCCATCTGGTCGCCTGATGCCGGCAGCACCCGCGATGATTGCGCCGCGAGCCGCCACAGGCCCGTCTCACGGCCCCGGCGGTGCGATGCGCCGACGCCCACCACGGCCCCGGCGCCGTCGGCGAAGATGCTGTTGGCCACCACGTGATCGCTGCGCGAGCCGTATTGAAAATGCAGGCTGCAAAGCTCCACGCAGACGACGAGCACCGTGGCCGCCGGGTCGGCCGTGGCGAAGGCGTCGGCCACCCGCAGGGCGTTGAAGGCGCCGTGGCAGCCCATGAAGCCGACGTGCGTGCGGGCCACCGCGTCGCCGAGGCCGAGCGCGTGCATCACCTCGAGATCGACGCCCGGGTTGGCAAAGCCGGTGCAGGAGCAGGTGACGAGATGGGTGATGTCGCTGGCGGCCACCCGGCCCGATTCGAGCGCGAGCCGGGCTGCGGTGGTCGCGAGGCCGCCGGCACGTTCCTGATAGCGGGCCATCCGCGCGGCCGTCGTCGGGCCGCTGTCATCGGTGTCGGCTGCCGGAGGATAGAAGCTCTGCGCGAAAGGCTTGTCGGTCGGCTCCTCGAGCAGCACCGATCCGCGAGTGCGGATCCGCGTCTGGCGATAGATCGCGGCGAGCGTCCGTTCGCGGCCCGGTTCGGCGTTGGCAAAGCCCGCGGCGAGCACGGCCGCGTCGGCCTGCGTGATGGTTCGCTCCGGTGCCGCCGTGCCGATACCGAGAATCGTGAGGCTCATGCCGCAGCCTCCCGAAGTGCGGCTGACGGTGCGGGCCGCGGCGAGCCGACGACGAAGGGCATCGCGCCTGCCGCGATGCTGGGGGCAAATCGGGCCAGACGGATCGCCGCGCGAACCAGCCAGGGATGCCGCACCGCGAGCGCCACCCGCCGGCAGCGGGCATGGTGCGCTGCAAAGAAAGCATCGTGGCCGCGCGAGAACGTCGCGGCGATCGCCGCTGGCGGCCCACCGGCAACGATCGCCTCGGCGAGGAGCCGCCCGCTCACGAGCGCCCAGCCCATCCCCTCGCCCGTGAAGGGCTCCACATAGCCTGCGGCGTCGCCGATCCGGCAGAGCCGGCCCTGGCTGCCCGCCACGAGCGGCGCGCGGTGGGTGAGCGCGGGCGTGGCCCGCACGTGCGCGGCGTTCACCGCAGCGAGGTCGAGGCGGAGCCCCGCGCCTGCGAGCGCCTCTTCGAGGAGCGCGGCGATGGCGACCTGCGGGCGGCCCGCGGTGGCGACGGCCTGAGGGGCGAGCGCGGCGGCGATGTCGATCCGGCCATCTTCGAGCCGCACGATCCCCGCGTAGCCGCCGCGGCCGACGACCATGATCAGATCACCGGCGGCAAGGTCGCTGGCCGTGGCCGCGAGCGAGAGCCCGATGCCGATGCGGCTCTTTGGCGCCACGAGCCGCCGCGGTTCCCGCCGGCGGGCGGAGTTCGGCGATGCGTGGCCACACTCGATCCGCACGTGGTCGGCGAGCCCCGTCGCGATCACGGCATGGTCCGCTTCGAGCAAAAGCGGTGTGCTGGGCGCGACGGCCGGTCGAACCGTGAGCCGCACGTGATCGGTTGTCTCGGCGATCGATGCGACCGTCGCCTGCGGCAGCCAGTCGGCCCCATCTCTGATTGCCCGCGCGACGAGCGCCGTGTCGAGCGCCTCCCGCGAGAGCGTGGCGCCGGCGAGCGGGAGCCGCGCCGCATGGCCCCCGGCAACGAGCTGCACCGCTTCGAGCACGACAGGCCGGGCTTCGCTCGCCGCGAAGGCATCGAGGCCTTCCAGTTCGGCAAGCGCCGTCGGCGACAGGCAGCACCCGCAGACCTTTGCCCGTGGCATCGCGGCCCGGTCGACGAGCAAGACGCGGCGGCCGGCGCGGGCGAGCCGGATCGCGGCTGCCGAGCCGCCCGGCCCACCGCCGACGACGATCGCATCCCAGTGGCGGTTGGCGGCCACGGATGGCGTGAGCGTGGCGTCGATCATGCGGTGGCTCCCGGCGGATCGCGTCGCCATGTGATGACCGCGCGTTCGGGCCAGGCCCGCCGGATCGTGGCCCCGTGGAGGCCGGCGCGGTCGAAGAGATCGCGGTATTCGGAGAGCGTTCTGGCGGCGCGGACGGAAAGCGGGCCGTCGACGCGGGCCACGCGCGATGACGAGAGCACGGTCGTGCCGAGCATTGCGAGCGCGAGCCCCGCCCTGCTCCGCAGCAGGTCGGAGACGACGACGCCGATCCGCGCGGCGGCCGCGAGCGACCGCAAGACGCGGATGGCATCGGCATCGTCGAGGTGGTGCAGGAAGAGCGAACTCGTGGCGATGTCGCATGCGGGGCAGCCGTCGGCGACGACGTCGCGCACGGCAAACGCCACCTCGGCCCCGTCGGCGATCCGCGCGTCGGCCGCCCGTGCCGTCGCGTGGGCCACGGCCCGCGGGCTCACGTCGATGCCGGTGACCCGCACGGCGGGCCTCGGTGCGGCGCCACTGCGTTTGAGCCTCAGCCTGGCAAGCCGGCGGGCGAGCGCCATCGTCACGTCGCCGCCGCCGCAGGCGATGTCGACGATCTCGAGCGGACGCTCGGGCAGTGCCGCGGCGGTCAGCCTGCGGATCGCGGCGGCCAGCTGCGGCGCCGTCCCGGAGAAGGCGTTGATTCGGGCGAGCGCGGAGAGGGCGTGCAGGTGATCGGCCGCGGCGAGCGATGGATCGTCCATCAGCTCGGCCTGACGCGACGGTGCGACCGTCCAGAGACTCACAGCAGACCTCCTCGGCCGCGGAGCGCGGCGTCGATAGGTCTCACTATATCCGCTTTTCGTCGTCGCGGATGCTCACGGGCCCGGCGGGCACGGCGGCGTCTGGCCGGCTCCCTCCACCACCACGTGCCCACTTGTGACGACTCCCTGGCCCTGGCCGCAATCATTCGGACAGGGGCTCGAGTGCGACGCGACGACGGGGCCGGGCATCGCGGCTGCCGGCTCGGCGCCTGAGGACATGACGACGGCAGGCGGCCCGGTGGGCGCCGCCGGCAGCGCAGGAGCCTGCGGCTGCGGATAGACGGGCGGCGCATACGGGGGTGCGTACGCGTAATCGTTGCGATGGTGCGCGCAGCCGATGCAGGCGGCAATCAAGCCGACGCACGCAAACCAACCGGGCCTCAGCATGGCTGAATCCTCCTCATAGCGGGGCGGGAGGATAGAAAGCCCACCCGGCCCGGGCAATGCCGAAAGTACGGGGCGGCGTTGTCAGGCCGTGGCAATGTGGAATAATCTGCGTCCATGATCACAACCCTCGAGCCGCCCTCGGCTTCCCTCTGCGATTCCATGGACACGATCGACCAACTGCGGGCCGTCGGTCGGGAGTTTCACGGCCGGTCGTGGTCGCTCGGCACGAGCAGCAATTACAGCGTGGTCGCCGCGCATGATCCGCTCGAGCTCTTGATCACCGTCAGCGGCAAGGATAAATCCGCCCTCGGCCGCGACGACTTCGTCCGCGTCGGCGCCGACGGCCGGCCCGTCGATGGCTCGGGCAAGAAGTCGTCCGCCGAGACGCTTCTCCACTGCCTCATCGCCGAGCTTGTGCCGGCGCTCGGCGGTCCCAAGGTGGGCGCGGTGCTCCATACGCATTCCGTCTGGAGCACGATCCTCTCGCGGGCCGACCTGTCGCGCGGCAGCCTCCGCATCGAAGGCTTCGAGATGCTCAAGGGGCTCGACGGCATCGCAACGCATGAGACCTTCGAGGAGGTGCCGATCTTCGCCAACAGCCAAGACATGGTGGAGCTCTCCGGCCGGATCCGTGAGCGGCTCTCGAAGGCCGATTGGAGCAATCGCGAGCGGCCGCCGGTTCACGGGCTGCTGCTTTCGGGCCACGGCCTCTATACCTGGGGCCGCGATCTCGCCGAAGCCCGCCGCCACATCGAGATCCACGAGTTTCTCTTCGAAGTGGTCGGCCGCAGCCGTCTGCTCGCTTCCGCGCACACCCATTCCTGAAGGAGCCATCGATGGCCATCGTGACCGTGCCCGCCGCGGGCCGGCGGATCACCGACCCCGCCGAGATCAAGTCGTTTCTCGCCGACCACGGCCTCGATTACGACATCTGGCCGCTCGCCGACCGGGTCGATCCGGCCGCCCCCGCGGAGCGGATCCTCGAGGCCTACGCGCCGGAGATCGACGAGCTCAAGCGGCGGGGCGGGTTTGTCACGGCCGACGTGGTGGACGTCTACCCCGACACGCCGAACCTCGACGCGATGCTGGCCAAGTTCAGCAAGGAGCACACCCACACCGAAGACGAGGTGCGGTTCATCCTGCAGGGCCGCGGCGTCTTCCACATCAACCCCGGCGACAAGCCGGTCTTCGGCATCGAGGTCTGGGCGGGCGACATGATCAGCGTGCCGATGGGCACGCGGCACTGGTTCGACCTCTGCACCGACCGCCGCATCCGCGCGATCCGTCTCTTCCAAGACATGAGCGGATGGACGCCCCACTATGTTTCCGAGGGCGTGCATGCGGGCTACGAGCCGCTCTGCTTCGGGCCGGCGTGGATCGGCTCGACGGGAAGGTCGGCATCGTGATTGTGTTCGGCGGCCGCGGCATTTTGCTCGACGTCGAGGGCACGACGTCGTCGATCTCGTTCGTGTATGACGTGCTCTTCACGTTCGCGAAGGAGCACGTGGCAGATTTTCTCGTCCGGCATGCCGGCGATGAAGGCATCGCGCCCCTCGCCGCGGCGCTTGCGGCGGAGACGGGCGCCGACGCGCGTGATCCCGGCCGGCTCGCCCTCGCCGCGATCGACCTCATGAATCGCGACGTGAAGAGTACGCCGCTGAAGGCCCTGCAGGGGCTCATCTGGCGGGGCGGCTTCGAATCGGGCGAGCTCGTTTCGCATGTGTTTGACGACGTGCCGCCGGCGCTCGAGCACTGGGCGCACTCGGGGCTCGACGTGCGGATCTATTCGTCGGGCTCGATCGAGGCGCAGCGTCTCTTCTTCGGCCACACCGCCGCCGGCGACCTCACGCCCCATCTGCGCGGCCACTACGACACGACCACCGGCCCGAAGCGCGAGGCGGCGAGCTACGCGAAGATCGCCGCCGACATGGGGATCCCGCCGCGGGAGATCCTCTTCGTGAGCGACGTCGGCGCGGAGCTCGACGCCGCGCGGCAGGCCGGCATGGCGACGGCGCTGGCCATTCGCCCGGGCAACCGCGAGCCGGGTGGCCTGCTCGAGCACGATGCGATCGAGTCATTCGTCGAGATCACCATCTGACGAATTCGTGCGGGAGGGAGCCCGATGCCAGCCGACAACCATCCGCCGCACGACGTCGCCTGCTCGGTGGGCGCCTCGACGGCCGCGCAGATCGAAGACGCGATCGCGGAGGCCGCCGCCACGGCGCGGGCCGGGCTCGCCGGGGCCGAGGCCGATCTCGCCGTCGTCTTCGTGTCGAAGGAATATGAACGGGCGATCCGTCCGGCGATGGAGGGGCTCGCCGACGCGATCGACGTGCGCACCCTGATCGCGGCCACCGCGGAGGGCGTGCTCGCCGGCGACCGCGAATATGAGACGGGCCCGGCGGTGGCCGTCTGGCTCGCGCGGCTGCCGGGCGCGGAGATCGTGCCGCTGGCGCTCGAATACTCGCAGTCGGTCGATGGCGGCATGTTCATCGGCTGGCCCGAGCGGCTCGAGGACGAGTGGCCCGCCGATGCCACGCTGCTCCTCCTCGCCGATCCGTTTTCGTTTCCCGTGGACCGGCTGATCGCCCGCCTCGCCGACGACCATCCCGGTGTGCCGATCATCGGCGGCATGGCCAGCGGCGGCTATTCGCCCGGCACGAACACGCTCGTGGTGGATCAGCGGTCGTACGACTCGGGCGCCGTCGGCGTCGTGATCGGCGGCGCGAAGATCCGCCCGGTCGTCTCGCAGGGCTGCCGGCCCATCGGCCGGCCGCTGGTGATCACGAAGGCGGAGGAAAACCTGATCGTTGAGCTTGGCGGCCGTCCGGCGCTCGAGCGGCTGCGGGAGGTGTATGCCGAGCTCAGTCCGATCGACCGGGAACTCGTGAAGACGTCGCTCCACGTGGGCCGGGCGGCCAGCGAATACACCGACCAGTTTCGACGCGGGGATTTTCTCGTGCGCAACGTGCTCGGCGCCGATCCCGACATGGGCGTGCTTGCGATCGGCGATGCCGTGCGGGTCGGCCAGACGGTGCAGTTTCACGTGCGCGACGCCGGCACGGCCCACGAAGACCTCGTGGAGTTGCTCGGCCGCGACGAGGTCGCCGGCTCGAACCCCGCCGGCGCGCTCGTCTTCACCTGCAACGGCCGCGGCAGCCGGCTCTTCCAGACCGCCGACCACGACGCCCGCTGCATCGCCGAGCGGCTCGGCCCGATCCCGGCAGCGGGGTTTTTCGCGCAGGGCGAAATCGGCCCGATCGGCCGCCGCAACTGCCTCCACGGCTTCACGGCCAGCATCGCCCTGTTTGAAGAGTAGACAGTTACAGATACGGCGAGAAGAGCCGGGCGATGCCGTCGCGGAGCCGCACCGGGATGCTGCGGCTATCGACCTCCGCGAGCGTCTTCGGCCGCGAGCGGCTGATCACGTCGGCGATGTGGCGGTCGATCCGCGCGGCGAGCGTGCGGTCGTAGGTCTCGACGTTGCATTCGAAGTTGAGCCGCATGCTGCGGTCGTCCCAGTTGCCGCTGCCAAACATCGCCCATGCGCCGTCCACCACCATGAGCTTCGTGTGGTCGAAGGGCGGCGGCGACATCCAGACGTTGCAACCGCGGCCGAGCACCTGCCAGAGCATCGCTGTGGAGGCCCAGCTCACGAGCGCGAGGTTGTTTTGATCAGGCAGGACGATGTCGACCTGCACGCCGCGCATCGCGGCCACGTCGAGCGCCTGGCAGATGGCGTCGTCGGGCAGGAAGTAGGGCGTCATGATCCGCACCGTCTTCTGCGCCGCGGCGAGCGCGCCCACGAGCACGAGCTTGATCCGGCCGATGTCGGGGTCGTCGGGGCCGTAGCGAACACCGCGGGCCAGCGCGGTGCCCGCGAAGGCGAGGTCGGGCGCCCACGGACCGTCGCGCAGACCGTCGGGCTCGGGGGTCGCGAGCTGCTCCCCCGTCGCGAATTCCCAGTCCTCGACGAAGACCTCCAAAAGCTGCGTGACCACCGGCCCACGCAGTTCGAAGTGCATGTCGCGAACCGGGTGACTGGGCGTATGGGCGAGCCAGCAGCCGTCGCGGATATTCAGGCCGCCGGTGAACCCGATCCTGCCGTCCACCACCATGATCTTCCGGTGGTTTCGCAGGTTGGCGTAGGGGAAGTAGACGGGCACGCTCGTGGGCAGAAATCGCTCCGCCCGCACCCCCTTCCCCGTGAGCACGCCCACGATCGACGGGAAGGTGTAGGTCGAGCCGATGCCGTCAATCAACACCCGCACGTCCACGCCCCGCTTCACGGCCCGCGCGAGCGCGTCGGCGAAGATCCGGCCGGTGGGATCGTTGTCGAAGATGTAGCTCGCTAGGCCGATGCTTCGCGTGGCGGCGTCGATCGCGGCGAGCATCCGCGGATAGGCCTCGTCGCCGCCGGCGAGCGGCTCGATCGCGTTGCCGTCGACGAGGGGGCGATCGGTGACCTGCCCGACGAGCGTCTGGAGCGACCGCAGTGGGGCGTGATCCGGGCCGATCGCCTCGGCCAGTCGGGCGGCGCTCGGTACAGCGCCGGCGAGCTCGTGGGTGACGGTGCGGGTGCCGGCTCGCAGCCGGCTCGCGCGGGAGCGAATCCGGTTGACGCCGAGCACGGCGTAGGCGATCGCGCCGAAGACCGGCGAGAGCCAGATCAGCCCCACCCAGCCGATCGTGGAGCGGTTGTCTCGCTTCACGAGGATGGCATGGGCCGACGCGGCCACGTTGATCGCGATGATCGACCAGGCGAGCACGTGCGGCCAGAGCACGAGCCACCAGCGCCATGCCGTCGAGATGAATGTTTCCATTTAAAACACGTTTTAAAACACGTTCGCCACGAAACGGCCGCCGCGGCAGCGCTTCAGATACTCGAGCGCCGCCACCTGTCCCGTCGTCTCGAGCGCATCGCGAAAGACGGGGTCGTGGAAGCCTTCGATGTCGATGCTGCCCCGCCAGCCGCACATCCGCAGCGTGCTGATGAGGTCGGTCCAGTTCGTGTCGCCGAAGCCGGGCGTGCGGTGGTGCACGTAGGGCACTCCGCCGCGGATGCCGTGTGTGCGGATCACGTCCCAGAGCAGCGTCGCGTCTTTGCCGTGGATGTGCCAGATGCGGTGGGCGTAGCGGCGCAATTGCGGCAGCGGGTCGACGAAGCTCACGAGCTGGTGGCAGGGCTCCCATTCGAGGCCGATCACGGGGCTTTCGACCTCGGCGAAGATGGCGTCCCAGGCCTGCGGCGCGTGCGCGATGTTCCAGTCGCCGCTCTCCCACGTGCCGCGCTTCTCGCAGTTTTCGAATGCGATCCTCGCGCCCCGGTCTTCGGCCCGCCGGGCGAGCGGACGAAAGACCTCGCCGAAGCGGCCATACGATTCCGGCACCGGCCGTCCCGGCACGCGGCCGGCAAACCCCGACACGATGTCGCAGCCGAAGAGCGGCGCCGCATCGATGACCCGCTCCCAGTCGGCGATCGTCTCCGGGCTCGTGAGCGGATTACCGTAGACGCCGATCGCGCTGACCCGCGGCCGCAGCCCGTCTTCCGTCGCCGGCGCCGCGGTGAGCATGGCCGCGACGGCCGCCGCGAGCCCCTCCACGTCGAAGTTGCCCACGCTCCGGCCAAACGAAATCTGGAAGGTTTCGAATCCCAACGGGATGAGCTGGGCGATCACGTCGGGCGTGCGCTCGTGGGCGGCGACGAGCGTGCCGATCCGAATGTCGTCGTGGGCGTGCATGGCGAAAGATTACGATACCTTCGGCCCCGGGGTACAATGCGAGGGCGATGAACAAGGCGTTTTGCAAGGAGCCCGATTCCGCGGTGCCGCCCCGCTGCCCGCGGTGCGGCAACGAGGGGTCGCTCGTGTCGAGCGAGACGCTCCTGGCCCACGTGGCCCCCGCGGCGGCCGAATCGCTCGGTGAGCCGGCCTATTTTTGCGGCACTGGCGCCTGCGACGTCGCCTACTTCGACCTGATGGAGCGGTCAATTCCGGTGGCCGATGCCCACGGCCTCTTCTGGCCGAAGGATCCGCAGGGCCCCTTGTGCTCATGCCACGGTCTCACGGTCGATGACGTCGATGCCGATCTCGCGGAGGGCGTGCCCACGCGGGTGCGGGCGGTGGTGCAGCAGGCGGCCCGGCCGGATGCCGCCTGCGCCGCCACGAGCGCCGACGGTCGCCCCTGCGTGGCCCGCGTGCAGAAGCACTATCTCCGCCGCCGGTCGGAGTTGGGCGGCGCGTCATGAGGCTCCTCAGCTGGAATATCCACAAGGGGATCGGCGGCCGCGACCGCCGCTATTCGCTCGCGCGGATCATCGACTGCATCGAGGCGGAGAATCCCGACATCATTTGCCTGCAGGAGGTCGATCGGCTCGTGCGCCGCAGCCGCTTCGACGACCAGCCGCGGCTGCTCGCCCGGTACTTCCGCTGCCATTCGGTCTTCCAGGCCAACGTGCCGGTGGGGGCCGGCGCGTATGGCAATCTCGTGCTCTCGCGGTGGCCGGTCTCGAGCCGGCATCGGATCAGCCTGCGGCACAACTCGCGGAAGCCGCGGGGCGCGCAGCTGCTGGTGGTCGATGCCCCGGAGGGACGTCTGCATCTCGTGCACACGCATCTCGGCCTCGCCGAGCAGGAGCGGCAGTGGCAGATGCAACGGCTGCTCGGCCACATGCTCTTTCGCTCGGCCGACCGGCACCCCACGGTGATCGTGGGCGACTTCAACGACTGGCGCGACACGCTCGCCCCCGCGGCCCTCGCGGCGAATGGGTTTGCGCAGGTGACCGCGCCGGTGGGGCGGTTTCGCACGTTTCCGGCCTGGCTGGCGATCGGCTCGCTCGACAAGGCATTCGTGCGCGGGCCGATCGACGTTCGGCACGCCCGCGTGGTGCGGACGAGCCTCTCGAAGCGGGCGAGCGACCACCTGCCGCTCGTCGTCGACTTCCACCTCCCGTAGGACAGGCCTCTGTGCCTGTCACGCCCCGCGCCCGTCCGGCCGGATCGCCAGCACCAGCGCCACCGACAGGATCGCGAGCACCGCAAATCCTCCGAAGATCGCGGCCAGCGACACGTCCGCATCCCGCAGCACGCCGAAGCCCCAGTCGGCGAAGCCGCCGAAACTGATGCTCACGAGATTCATGATCCCGTAGCCGGTGGCCCGCAGGCTCGGCCTCGCGATCTGGCAGAGGATCGGCATGTTGTTGCAGTCGAAGAATCCCCAGCCGAGGCCGAAGAGCACGAGGCAGGCGATCGCGAAGCCGAGCGTGCTCGACAGGCCGACCCCCACGAGCGCCGGCAGGAAGAACGACATGCCGAGGGCGCTCGTATAGATCCGCCCGCGGTCGGTCGATTGCATGAGCCGGTCGGCGAGCCAGCCCCCCGCGACCACGCCCACGAGCGACGCGACCTGCACGAAGAGCACGGACGACACGCCCGCCTGCCCCTGCCCCAGGCCGAACTTCTCGCGGAGGATGTCGGGCATCCAGTCCTTCACCACCCAGCCGGCGATCGCCGGCAGCGTGAACACGGCCACGAGCAGGAGGAATTGCCGGTTCCGCAGGAGCTGGCCCACGGCCGCGAAAAACGCCGGCTCGTCGCCGGTGGCCCGGCCGTGCGGCGGGTCGCGCAGGAGAAAGAAGAGCGGCACGGCGTAGATGATGCCCGCGATCCCGCAGGCGACGAAGGCCAGCCGCCAGCCGAGGGCCGGGTCGTCGGCCACGTAGCCGGAGAAGCCGCCGAGGATCACGCCGGCATAGATGCCCGTCTGATGGACGCCCACCGCCCGCGACCGCGTCGAGCCGGTGTGAAACTCGGTGATCAGCGCGAGGGCGGCGGGAATATAAAAGGCCTCGCTGATCCCCATGATCGCGCGGGCGGCGACGAACGACTCGAACGATTCGACGTAGCCGGTCACCCAGGTGACGGCCGACCAGACGAAGAGGCTCGCCACGATGACGAGCCGGCGGCTCGTGCGATCGGCCACATAGCCGCCGAGCGGGCTCAGGATCGCGTAGACCCACTTGAACGACCCGAGCACGATCCCCCAGTTGGCCCGTGTGGCGATGTCGGGGATGTCGGCCATGATCGACGGCTTCATCGCCGCGAGCATCTGCCGGTCGAGATAGTTCAGGAGCGCCACCGGCACGAGCAGCGCGACGACGATCCAGGCCAAGCGGCTCACGCCGGGCGAACCGCGTTCGTGCGAGGAATCAGAGGGCGGTGCGTGATGCATTGGGGACGTACTATATCAATGGGGTCACCGCAGCAACCGCGGCCTTTGCCGCCGCGCTCCCAAAGCCCCTCGCGGGAGCGAGCGGGGTGATGCGAGCCATCACCATGCGGGCATTTCATCAATCCGGCCTACCGCGCCCCGAGCGATTCTTCGGCGGCTTTGATCGTGCGGTCGATGTCGGCGTCGGTGTGGGCGATCGAGAAGAAGAGCGCCTCGTATTGGCTGCAGGGCAGATAGACGCCGCGGTCGATCATCTTCCAGAAGAAGTCGGCATAGCGGGCCGTGTCGGAGAGGCTGGCCGTCTTCCAGCCGGTGACCGGCACGATCCCCGGCCCGCGCTGGAAGAACATCGTCATCATGCTCCCCACCCGCGCGACCCAGGCCGCCACGCCCGCCTGCTCGGCCGCCGCGCGGAAGCCGGCCTCGAGCCGCGCGCCATGCCGGTCGAGTGCGGCATACGGCGGACGATCGCGGAGCTCTTCGAGCGTCGCCGTACCCGCCGCCACGGCCAGCGGATTGCCCGAGAGCGTGCCCGCCTGAAAGACCTTGCCCGCCGGGAGCACGTGGTCCATGACATCCGCGCGGCCGCCATACGCCCCCAGCGGCAGGCCGCCGCCGACGATCTTGCCGAGCGTGGTGAGATCGGGCGTGATGCCGAAGAGCTCCTGCGCTCCTCCATAGGCGAGCCGGAAGCCCGTCATCACCTCGTCAAAAACCAGGAGCGCCCCGTGCTTCGCCGTGAGCCGCCGCGCCATCTCGAGAAACTCCCGCGTGGGCACGACGAGCCCCATGTTGCCCACCACCGGCTCGAGCAAGACGGCCGCGATCGCGTCGCCCTGCGCCGCAAACGCCTGCTCGAGTGACTCAGGCTCGTTGTATTCGAGCACGAGCGTGTCGCGGGCGGTGCCGCTCGTGATGCCCGGGGAGTTTGGCACGCCGAGCGTCGCGGCCGACGATCCGGCGGCCACGAGCAGGCTGTCGACATGGCCGTGATAATTGCCCGCAAACTTGATCAGCTTGTCGCGGCCGGTAAACCCGCGGGCCAGCCGCACGGCGCTCATCGCCGCCTCGGTGCCACTGCTCACCATCCGCACCTTCTCGATGCTCGGCACGGCCGCGATGATGAGTTCCGCGAGCCGGCTCTCGGCCTCGGTGGGGGCGCCGTAGCTCGTGCCCGTCGTGAGCGCCGCCTCGATCGCCGCGATCACCCGCGGATGGCGATGGCCGAGGATCATCGGGCCCCACGAGCCGATGTAGTCGAGATAGGTGTTGCCGTCGATGTCGGTGAGGTGCTGGCCGGTGGCCGACCGGAAGAAGATCGGCTCGCCACCGACGCCGCCAAAGGCGCGGGCCGGAGAATTCACGCCACCGGGAATGAGCGCCTTGGCGCGGGCGAAGGCTGCGTGGCTCTTGGTGAATGTCGTGCTGGTGGAAACGCTGGGCATGGGGCGGCTTCTTCCATCCTTATCGCGGGCTAGGGGCGAGTTTTTCCTTGGCGGCTGCGACGGCCTTCGCGGCATGGGGCCGTTCGCCGTAAAGTTCGACGAGCCCTTCGAGCAGCGCGCGACGCTCGTCGAGGGCGGCTTCGCGCTGCGCGGCATCGGGGAGCGCCGCTGCCCGGACGGCCAATGCATCGGCCTGCTTGAGAATCGTCGCGGTCCGCTCAGCGTCTTCCGCCTGCTCGCGGGCCGCCAGCGGCGCGAGCAGGTCGATCTGCCGTTGGACGAGCTTGAGCCAGAGCCCGTCGTCTTCGGCCTTTGCCGACGAGCCATGCAGCGCGAGCAGTGCCTCGAGCGCCTCGCGGCAGGCCGACGGGCTCTCCGCCTCGCGATCCATCGCGGCCCGGTAGTCGCGCTCGATCGGCGGGAGCACGCGGTTGCCGAGCACGCGGCGGCGCGACCGCTTCTCGAGCGCGTCGAGATCGAGGGATTGCTCGAGCGCCTTCACCTCGGCAGCCCGGGGATCGGCGGCATGCCGCGCGAGAAAGAGCTCGATCGACGGGCGGGCGTCGCGGAGATCGATCTCGCTCCCCGCCACGTCGGCCTGGGCCTGGATCTGCTTGATCCGGCCAAAGAGCTCGTCGGCTGTGAGCGGCTTGAAGAGCAGATAGCCGCCGGCCCCGAGCGTGGCGATCGTCACGACCGCGGTGAGGGCCTGCCACAGCCACTGCCGAGTGCGGTCGCGGGCGGCCCGTTCGCGAGCCTGCTTGTCGAGCTCCTCGACTGTCGTGAAGCGATTGCGCGGCGGCCGATCGACCACCGTGCTGGAGCTGGGCGAGAGACTTTTTTCGGCGCTCTTCGGGGCGGCGCCGGCTGTGGAAGCCTGCGTCGTGTGGTGCGGACGATTGCCGGTGAAGGCCTGCGTGGCGGGGACCTCGCCATCCACGGCAGTCGCCGGCTTCTGCGCCCAGATGATGCCGTCGTCGGGCATCGTGTCGGGGAACGGCTCGACGGCGTTGCCCGAGGCCGGCGTGTGGGGCAGCGTGGCGGCAAACAGATCGACCGCGGCGGCGGGCTGCGGCGCGACCGGCTCTTCTTGCGGCGCGGGTGACACCGCCGGCGGCGTCTCCACCGCGGCCGCATCGATCGCCGAGAGCAGCCGGCCGAGGGCCAGCGCGTTGGCCGGCCGCGCAGCGGGATCTTTTGAAAGCAGCTTGTCGATCAGCTGGTCGAGCGCCGGCGGCACGTCGGCCACGAGCGAGGCGATCCGCGGCGGTGGCTCGCGGCGCTGGCTCTCGATCACGTCGGTCACCTGCTTGCCCTGAAAGGGCGGCCGGCCCGCGAGCATCGCAAACATCACGAGCCCGAGCGCGTAGAGATCGGCCCGGTGGTCGAGCGGCTTGCCGGAGGCCTGCTCCGGCGCCATGTATTCGGCCGTGCCCACGATGTGGCCGTGGGCCGTGTGGCCGGTGGCGCCGAAGAGCCGCGCGATGCCGAAGTCGGCGAGCTTCACGTCGGCGAGCTGGAAATCGCTCGCTGTGCCCTCGGCGGCAACGCCGGGCACGAGCAGGTTGGCGGGCTTGAGATCGCGATGGATCACGCCGTGGTCGTGGGCCACCTTGAGCGCCCGCGTGACCGCGAGCGCCACCGCGATCGCCTCCCGCCATGTAAACCGCCGGCCCGAACGCAGCAGTTGCTCGAGGCTCTTGCCGCGGACGAGCTCCATCGCGAAATACGGCTGCTCGTCCTCCTCGCCGAATGCGAGCAGCTGCACGATGCCTGGATGCCGCAGGCCCTTGAGCGTCTCGATCTCCGACGTGAACCGCTTGCGGAGACCGCTGTCGTCAGCCAGGTGGGCGGCGAGCAGCTTGACGGCCACGGTCGCGCCGGTGGTCGTGTCGGTGGCCTCGTAGACGGCTCCCATGCCCCCGCGGCCGAGGCGACTGCCGAGTGTGTAGGGGCCCATCTGCTCGCGTTGCATGGTGGCAGTGTATCCTGCCGCCATGACTGCAGACCATTCCACCGTCGTCCTGCCGCGAACGACGAACCAAGCCCGCGGCCTGGCCCGCTATTGCATCGATTTTCTCGCCAGCCCGCGGCCGATCGGCCGGGCCACGCTCGAGCGGCTCGGGCAGTTTCACCTCGACAGCGTCGGCTGCGGTGTGTCGGCGATCGCGCAGGGGGCCAATGCCCCGACGGTGCTCCGCCGCGAGGCGCTGGCCACCGCGCCGGCTGCGGGCACGCGCGGCGGCCTCTGCTTCGGCTCCGCGCAGCCCTGCGCCATCGAGAAGGCCGTGGCGGCGAATGCGTCGGCCGTGCGCGAATGGGATTCCAACGGCACGAACTTCGGCTACGACAAGGCGAAGGGGCGGACGGCGGGTGAATTCGGCCACAACGACTATTATCCCGTCGCCATCGCCGCGGCCCGCGAGGCCGGCCTCGACGGCGATGCCACGCTCCGCGTGATGCTCGTCATCGACGAGATCCGCGGTCGGCTCGCGGAGGTCTTCGCGCTGCGGAACTATGCGATCGACCACGTGCACCACGGCACGGTCGCCTGCGCGGCGGCCTATGCGGCGGCGCTCGGCGGCACGGAAGACCAGATCGAGTCGGCGATCGGGATGGCAGTCGCGCACTACGTGCCCTTCCGCGCGATCCGCGCCGGCCACCAGCTCTCCGATTCGAAGGGGGCGTCGGCGGCGCTCGCCGCGGAGGCGGCCGTGATGAGCGCGCGGCGGGCGCTGGCGGGCTTCGTGGGGCCGCAGGATGTTTTTCGCAATCCACTCGCGATCTACCGGCTCAACCAGCCCTGCCCCGACGGCGAGAGCCCGTTCGATCTCGAGCTCGGCGTGACGGGCGACGCCTTCGCGATCAACGCGATGCACTTTAAGCTCGGGCTCTACGAGCACCAGTCGGCCGGGGCGCTGCAGTCGCTCGTCGATCTCTTCGCGGCGCGGCCCGCGGTCGCCGCAGACCTCGACGCGATCCGCCGCATCCGCGTCACAATCTACGAGCCCGCCTACTCGATCATCGCCGACCCGGCCAAGCGCACGCCCACCACGCGGCAATCGGCCGACCACTCGCTCCCCTTCATCCTCGCAAAGACGCTCCTCAAGGCCCGCGCCGCCGCGAGCCGCGGCGAGGCGATCGGCTGGGAGTCGCTCATGCTCCTGCCCGACGACTATTCCGACACGGCGATCGCCGACCCCGAGGTGAAGCGGCTCATCGAGCGGATCGCGATCGAGCACGGCGGCCGCGACTACGACGCCCGCTATCCCGAGGGCATTCCCACGAGCGTGGCGATCGAGCATGAATCGCTCGGCACGCTCGGCGGCGAGCTGGTGGATTTTCCGCTGGGCCACGCCCGGTCCGACGCCGCCCGCACCGGAGTAATCGTGAATCTCAAGTTCGACCGGCTCGTCGCCGGCGCGGTAGACGATCCGGCCACGCTCCGCGAACGGATGAAGCTCGCCGGCAAATCAGCCGCCGAGATCGCGGAGTTGTATGCGTTTGAGTTGCGTACGCCTCCGGCGTGCGATTGACAGGCTGAAGCCTGTCCTCCCTTTGGAGTTCCCGCATGACCGATCATTCCGAACACTCATCCCCCGCCTGGATGTCGCGCTGGCTCGTCGCCGCCGGCATCTACAACCTCGCCTGGGGCGGCCTCACCGTGCTCTTCCCGCGGTGGCTCTTCGACCTCACCGGGATGGAGCAGCCGAATTATCCGTTCATCTGGCAGTGCGTCGGCATGATCGTGGGCGTGTATGGCATCGGGTATCTCGCCGCAGCGCGGGATCCGATCCGGCATTGGCCGATCGTGCTCGTGGGGTTTCTCGGCAAGATCTTCGGTCCGCTGGGGTATGCGATGGGCGTGCTCAAGGGCGAAGTGCCGGTGGCCTTCGGTGTGACGCTGCCCACCAATGACCTGATCTGGTGGGTGCCGTTCGCGCTGATCCTCTATCGGGCCGCGAAGGCTTCGAAAACGTGACGCTCTCCGACCTTCTGCTCATGGCGCAGGCAATCGCCTCGGGGGCGATGTGTGGCGTGATCTGGTTTGTGCAGATCATCCACTATCCGCTCTTCGTGCGGCTGGACGGCCCCGACGCGACGGACTACGCCCAAGAAAACCAGCGTCGCACGGGCAGCGTCGTGATCCCGTTCATGCTCGTCGAGGGGCTCGCGGCCGCCGCGCTCGCCTGGCGGCCGCCGCCGGGAGTGCCCTTCCCCGTCGCGATTGCCGGCGTGGCGATCGTCGTCGCGCTCTGGCTCTCGACGGCGCTGGTGCAGATGCCGCTGCACGCGCGGCTGGCCCGCGAGGGCGAGTCGCCGGCCGTGGTCGCCGCGCTCGTGCGGTCAAACTGGCTGCGGACGGCCCTCTGGTCGGCCCGCGCCGCGCTCGCCGTCTGGATGCTCCGGGCGGCGGTGTAGTTTTTGACCGCGATTCGGTCTACGATTGAGCCTGAAGGGATGGCCTCCATGAATGCTGATGGGTCGGCACAAACCCCGTGGACGAGCGAACAAAAAGCTGCTGCGCGCCGATGGGTGGATGCCTGGCGGGCGGCTGGGCCCGCGCTCGAGGCGGTGCGAGTCAAAGAACTGCGTGCGCTCGATGGTCATCGAGCGATCGCCCTGCTGACGGGGCCGGCGGATTATCGCGCGGAGCCGCGGAAAGTTCGCTCGTCGTCTGGGCTCGTCGAACAGCAGCGTTGGTTCATGAAGGCGCGCGAACGTGCTTGAGGTCTATCGCGCTGCCGCGGAACTGCAGCGTCGCTGCGATGCCCAGCGGTGGCGCTTCTGCCTGATCGGCGGCCTTGCTTTGCAGCGCTGGGGCGAGCCGCGCGAAACGATCGACGTCGACGTGACGTTGCTGACGGGATGTGGAAGCGAAGAGTCATTCATTCGGACCATCCTTTCGTGGTACGAGCCGCGGGTGCCGGATGCGATGTCATTCGCCCTCGTCAACCGGGTTGTTCTCGTGCAGGCTCCGTCCGGCGTCGGCATCGACATTGCCCTGGGGGGACTTCCCTTCGAGGAACTGGCCGTCGAGCGAGCCACGCCGTACGAATTCATGCCGGGGGTTTTTCTGCGGACTGCCTCGGCCGAAGATCTGATCGTCATGAAGGCCTTTGCCGCCCGCCCGAAGGATTGGGTGGACGTGGAAGCCATCATCATCAGGCAGGCTGGGAAGCTCGACTGGCCCTACATCCGCGGCCAACTCGGCCCTCTGGTGGAGCTGAAGGGTGAGCCGGAGATTCTGTCCCGGCTGGAATCGCTGCGTGAGCGTGGCGAGTAAGGCTGCGAAAAACACCGCTATCACGATCGTGGGTCCCGCCATGCGCCATGTTCTGAACGGCCTGATTCCCGTCGACAAGCCGACGGGGGTGACGTCGCGCGGCGTCGTCGATCTTGTGGCCAGGGCGCTCGGGATGAAGGCGGTTGGGCATGCGGGCACGCTCGATCCGCTCGCCGCCGGCGTCGTGGTCGTGTGCGTCGGTCACGCGACGAAGCTCGTCGAGTATGTGCACGAGTTGCCGAAGAGCTATGCGTCGGCATTCCTGCTCGGCCGGTCGAGCCCGTCGGACGACTTCGAGACGCCGATCGAGGTCGAGGAGAGCCCCGTCGTGCCCACGCGCGATGATGTCGAGACAGCCCTTGCAGGTTTTCGCGGCGAGATCCTCCAGCGGCCCTGCGACTATTCCGCCGTTCACGTCGACGGCAAGCGGGCCTATCGCCTTGCGCGGAAGGGCCGTGAGATCGTGCTCGAGCCGAAGCGGGTGCGGATCGACCGCCTCGAGATCACGGGCTTCGAATGGCCCCGGCTCGCGCTCGACGTGGTTTGCTCGTCGGGCACGTTCATTCGTGCAATCGGTCGCGATCTGGCCGAGGCCCTCGGCACGAAGGCCGTGATGGAGTCGCTCGTGCGGACGGCGGTCGGGCCGTTCACGCAGGCTTTGTCGCTTCCGCTCGAGGCGATCACGCCCGAAGCCGCTCGCGCCGCCCTCCTGCCCTGCGCGGCGGCCGTTTCGCATCTCGAACGCGTGACGCTCGCCGGGGATCAGCTCGCCCTTGCGATCCGCGGCGGGCTCGTCGCCGCGTGCTCCCCTGCCCCGGCGCTGGCCGCGGTCGATCCGACGGGCGACCTCGTCGGCATCCTCAAGCTTCACGAATCGGGCAGCCACCGCCTGCGGCCGAACTTCCACGGACTGGGCTGACCGCCCCCGGTTCCCGGGAAGCCCGTGGCGGAGAAGCCCGCAGCGCAAGCGAAGTGGACATGCTGCCGCAAGACCGCGCTATTTCCCGCGGAGCGAGTCTTTCAGGCTGATGAAGTCTGAAAGCAGGAAGATCACGGTGAAGAACGCGAGCGTCACCTCCATGAGCGTGACGAGCTTCGCGGCGATCGACTGCGGTGTGATGTCGCCGAAGCCGAAGAATGTGAAATTCAGCAGGCTGTAGAAGAAGCAGTCGAAGAGGATCCGCGGCTCGCCAAGCCCCGCCGTGAATCCCGCGAAGCTCTCCGGCTCGGCCGCCTCGAGCAGGAAGAAGTCGAGCGCGAAGGAGACCGTGATCTGCGCCATGTTCACGCCCATCAGCGCGAGAAACCTGTGGTAGGGAATCTCGTGCGACGTGGCGAGGAGGATATGCTGGAGGTTTTCGACGAAGAAATAAGCCGTCTTGGCGAGGGCGAGCGTTGCCACGATCCAGCAGACGGCCGCCGGCGAAACGATCCCCGCCCGCCAGACCTCGTGCACGATCGCGGCGACGACGAGGATGACGACGGTCTCGACGACCTGTCGCGAAAACTGGCTGGGATGCGGACGGGCGGTCATGCAGGGAATTGTACGTCGAACGTGGCTAGTAGACCGCTTGCTCCGCAAGCGGATCCAAACCCGCTTGCGGAGCAAGCGGTCTACTTTCCAATCCGCTCAACCGCCCCCACCCGCACGACCGGAACCGTTGACCGCGCGGGATGCCCGCCGCCCGGCCGCCCGGGCCAAAACTGGCCTGTAGAGTTTGGATGGAAAGGACTCCCCATATGGCAACCGTCGATCGCTCTCTGCCCGCATCGCTCGCGCCCCGCAGCACCTTCGGAGGCCGCTTCGGCGCCCCCAAGGCCCCTGCCCTCGAGATCACGGAGGTCGCCCCGCGCGACCGCATCCGCGATCTGACGGCGCTCGTGCTCCTCGCGGTCTGCGCGTTTCTGATCGCGGCCCTGGCGACGTTCGATCCGGCAGACCCGCCGGCAGCGCGGGAGTTTCCGCCTCACGCCCGCGCGACCAATGCCTGCGGCCTGCTCGGCTCCACGGTCGCGACGGCGCTCACCGAAAGCTTCGGCCTCGGCGCCTGGTTCATCGTCGCGCTTCTCGCCGGCCTCGATGTCGCCCTGCTCCGCCGCCGCGCGCTGCCCGATCTCCCGCTGCGGGCCGTGGGCGCCGTGCTGGCGACGATCGGCGTCTGCACGCTTCTGGCGATGTTTTGCCCGGCCTGGGTCGCGCGGCCGATCTGGGGGCCAGGCGGGGCGACCGGCGCCACCGGCCGGCTCTTCGCCGAGGCCTATTTCGCCACCGCGGGCGCCGCGATCGTGGTGACAACGCTCACGGGCGCCGGCCTCTTCCTCGCCTGCGACGCGGTGCTCGTGCGGGCGGCCGCGGCTGCGGCTGGGCTCGCGACGATCGTGGGTGAGGCGGGCAGCGCGCTTGGCCGTAGGCTCGCGGCCCGGTCGGCGGCAGCCACGCCTGAAACTGAGTTGTCCGATTCGCTGGAAAGATTCCCCGGCCTGCGGTCTCGCCTCGCAGTCCAGCTCGATGCCGACGACGAGGATGGCGCCGACGACGAAAGCGACGACGAGCCGACGATCCGCGTCCGCCGCCGCGAGAAGCCCGCCATCGAAACCGACGAATTCGAGGCCGACGCCGCCGACGCTGATGCCGAGGCCGCCGACGAGGCCCTCGAAGACGACGAGGAGAGTGAGGGCGAGCCGGAGCCGGTGGTGCCGATCAAGTCGCTCGCGATGCGCCGCAAGAAGCCCGAAGTGCTCGATCTCTCGCCGGATCCGACGGCCGACTATGAGCTGCCGAGCCTCGACCTGCTCCTCCCGACCGAATATCTCGAGAGCGACCAGCAGGAGCAGGAGGTGCGCGACCGGGCGCGGGTGCTCGAGAAGACGTTCGGCGAGTTTGGCTTCAAGGTGAAGGTGGTCGAGATCGAAACCGGCCCCGTGATCTCGCAATACGAGATCGAGCTCGAAGCGGGCCTGCGGCTATCGAAGATCACGAACCTCGCCGACGACCTCGCCATCGCGCTGCGCGTGCCGAGCGTTCGCATCGTGGCCCCGATCCCGGGCAAGAACTCCGTCGGCATCGAGGTGCCCAACACCACGCGGCAGATGGTCCGCCTCCGCGAGGTGATCGAGGAGACGCAGTCGAAGAGCCGCACGATGAAGATCCCGATCTTCCTCGGCAAGGACGTGGCGGGCAATCCGATGGTGGTGGACATGGCGAGCATGCCCCACCTCCTGATCGCCGGCCGCACGGGCACCGGAAAATCGGTCTGCTTGAACTCGATCATCGTCTCGATGCTCATGACCCGCCGGCCCGACGAGGTGCGGATGCTGATGATCGACCCGAAGATGGTCGAGCTCACGCCCTACAAGTCGCTGCCCCACCTCATGCATCCGGTCGTCACCGACATGAAGAAGGCCGAGGCGATCCTCGCCTGGGCGGTGGACAAGATGGAAGAGCGCTATGCCCTGCTCGCGAAGGTGGGCGTCCGCCACCTGACGCAATACAACGCGCTGGGCCGCGAGACGATCCTCGAGCGGGTCAAGCCCGAGACGGAGGAGGCGGCGGCCGCCATCCCCACGACGATGCCCTTCATCGTGATGATCGCCGACGAGATCGCCGACATGATGATGACGGCGGGCAAGGAGATCGAGGCCCACATCATCCGGCTGGCCCAGAAGAGCCGGGCCGTGGGCATCCACCTCATCCTCGCCACGCAGAAGCCGACGGTGGACGTGATCACCGGCCTCATCAAGAGCAACCTGCCGGCGCGGATCGCCTTCCAGGTGGCCAGCCGCACCGACAGCCGCGTGGTGCTCGACGAGATGGGGGCCGAGCGGCTCCTCGGCAACGGCGACATGCTCTTCCTCTCGCCGGGCACGAGCCAGATCCTGCGCGGCCAGGGCACGTTCCTCTCCGACGACGAAATCAACCGCGTGATGGGGGCGATCGGCACGAGCGAGCCGCAGTATGCCGCGGAGCTCGTGAACCTCCAGCCGGCGCCGTCGGGCGATGCGCCGAAGGGTGGCAATCCGAAAGACAAAGACGAGCTCTACGAGGCGGCCGTGGAGGTGGTGATCCGCGAGGGCCGCGGCAGCGTGTCGCTCCTGCAGCGGGCGCTGGGCGTGGGCTACGGCCGCGGCGCCCGGCTCATCGATTTCATGGCGGAGGACGGCGTGGTGGGGCAATACGCCGGCTCGCAGGCCCGCGAGGTCTTGATCACGCTGGAGCAGTGGGCCGAGCGCAACGGCACGCAGCCCCTCCCCGCCGACCCGGCCCCGCGCAAGCTCAAGATCCAGCCGCACGCCGCCCCGGCCGCGGAGCTCCTCGACGCCGACGAGGACGAGGATGAGGACGAAGAGGACGCGGAAGACGACTTCGAAGAGTCAGACGACGACTTCGAAGACGACGAAGAGGAATCTCCCCGGTAGGACAGGCTGCAGCCTGTCACACAGCAGGCCTCAGCCTGTCACCAGCCTGTCGAACGTGCGCCTCCGGCGTGCGAAAGACAGGCACGGAGGCCTGTCCTACGGTAATGGAAACGTCGCCTCCACCGCGTGCTCGGTCGCCCCATCGAGCTTGCGGCTCTCGTAGAGCTGAAATCGATCGACCGGGATGCCGTCGATCGCGAGGCCCGACGTATCGGCGAGAAACCGCGCCATCCACGCCCGCGGCACGGCCGGCGTGAGCCGTGCGAGCGTGACGTGCGGCACATATGGCCGATGCTCGACGTCGAGCCCGCACGATTCGATCGCCGTGGCAATCGCGGCATGCAGTTCGACGAGCGGCGGCGACTCCGCCACCGCCGCCCAGAGCACGGTCGGCCGGCCGCGCGGCGGAAACACGCCCGTGCCGCGGAGTGCGATCGGAAACGGCCCCTGCCGCACGCGGGCGAGCGCCGTCTCGAGCGCCGCGCGGCTTTCATCCTCGACGTCGCCGAGGAAGTGCAGCGTGAGGTGCAACTGCGCCGCCCGCACCGGTCGCACGCCCCGCGGTGGCTCGGCGACCAGCTGCCCGAGCTGCCAGCAGACCTGCTTGGGCAGGTCGATCGCGATGAAGAGCCGTCGGGGCATGGCCACGCTTTCAGCGGGATCAACGTGGGAAACCAGCGGTGATTTTCGGGTCTGGGGATTCCGACTACGCTACCAGGATGCGCACGATCGAAATCTACGACACCACCCTCCGCGACGGCTCCCAGGGCGAGGGTGTGAACTTCTCGCTCGAAGACAAGCTCGCCATCACGAAGCGGCTCGACGAGGCGGGCGTCGATTACATCGAGGGGGGCTATCCGCTCTCGAATCCAAAAGACGCGCAGTATTTCACGCGGGCCCGCGACCTCGCGCTGCGGCACTCGAAGGTCTGCGCCTTCGGCATGACCCGCCGCCGCGGCATGACGGCCGCCGAGGACCCCGGCATGAAGGCCCTGCTCGATGCCGGCACGAGCGTGGTGACGATCGTCGGCAAGACATCGGCCTTCCATGTGAGCGAGGTGCTCGGTGTCTCCCGCGAGGAAAACCTCGCCATGATCGCCGACACGGTCGCCCACCTCACGCAGGCCGGCCGCGAGGTCTTCTACGACGCGGAGCACTTCTTCGACGGCTGGAAGCTCGACCGCGACTATTCCGCCGCCACGATCGTCGCCGCGGCGCAGGCCGGCGCGACGCGGATCGTCTGCTGCGACACCAACGGCGGCACGCTCCCCGACGAGGTCGCCCGCATCCTCGGCGAGGCGGCGGCGGCCCTGAAGGCGGCCGGCTGCGAGCGGCCGCTGGCGATCCACTGCCACAATGACTGCGATCTCGCCGTCGCCAATTCGCTCTCCGCGGTCGCGGCCGGCGCCGTGCAGGTGCAGGGCACGATCAATGGCATCGGCGAGCGGTGCGGCAACGCCGATCTGATCTCCGTCATCGCCAACCTCGCGCTCAAGCTGCCCGGCTACCGCGTGCTCCACCGCGGCGACGGCTCCGGCACGGCCCACCTCACCGAGCTGTCGCGATTCGTCTACGAGACGGCGAACATGAGCTACCGCCCCGGGCAGCCGTTTGTCGGCGCGAGCGCCTTTGCCCACAAGGGCGGCATGCATGTGCACGCCGTGGCGAAGGCGACCGAGTCATACGAGCACATTCCCCCGGAGGCCGTCGGCAACTCGCGGCGGATCCTCGTCAGCGAGCTCTCCGGCCGATCCAATATCGCCGCGCTCGTGACCCGGCCCGACGTGAAGAACGATCGCGGCCTGCTCGATCGGGTGCTCGCGGAGGTCTGCCGCCTCGAGAACGAAGGCTGGCAGTTCGAGGCGGCCGGGGCGTCGTTCGAGCTGCTCGTCGACCGCTGCGCCGGCACGTTCAAGCCCCGCTTCGAGAAGCAGAGCTACAACGTAGCCGTCGAGAGCCGCGACGGGCGGGACGTGCGGACCGAGGCCACCGTGAAGCTGCTCGTGGACGGCGTGCAGCGGCACGAGGTGGCCGAGGGGGACGGCCCCGTGAACGCCCTCGACGCCGCGATCCGCAAGGCCCTCGACCCCATCTACCCCGGCCTCGCGCGGATGCACCTGCTCGACTACAAGGTGCGGGTGATCAACGCCCAGGAGGGCACGGCGGCGAAGGTCCGCGTGTCGATCGAGAGCACCGACGGCGAAAACGTCTGGGGCACGGTGGGCGTGAGCGAAAACGTGATCGAGGCGAGCTGGCTGGCGCTCGCCGATTCGTTTCACTACTACCTCTCGAAGTAGGACAGGCTTCAGCCTGTCCGGAAGTGCCGACAGGCTGAAGCCTGTCCTACTCATGCCGTAGCCGCCGGAGTTGCGGGGTTTTTGCGGAGGGGGTACAAGCGTAGGAAATTCCGCGACATATCCGTCCTTTTCCTGAAACTGGGTGACACGATGCGCTCCTCCGCTGCACTGATGCTCTGCTGCCTGTTTCTGACCGCCTCCGCGTGCGCCAACGAGGCCGGATGGACGAGCCTGTTTGACGGCAAGACGCTCGCCGGCTGGAAGAGCTACACGGGCAAGCCGATCGGGAGTCAGTGGGTGGTGGAGGACGGGGCGATCCACCTCGCCACGGGCGGCGGCGGCGATATCGTCACGGAGAAAGAGTTTCGGAACTTCGAGTTTCAGTTTCAATGGAAAGTGGCCCCGGGCGCCAACAGCGGCGTGATGTATCGGGTGCGTCCCGGCGACAATGCCCCCTACTTCAGCGGCCCCGAATACCAGGTGCTCGACGACTCCAAGCACAGAGACGGCGGCAATCCGAAGACATCGGCGGCCGCTCTCTACGGCCTGATCGCCGGCGCTGGCAAGGAGCTCAAGCCCGTCGGCGAGTGGAATACCGGAAAGATCGTCGTGAACGGCAACCACATCGAGCATTGGCTCAACGGCCGCAAGGTGGTCGAGACCGACATCGGCACCGATGCCTGGCGCGGCCTGATCGCCGGCAGCAAGTTCAAGGACTGGCAGCAATTCGGCGGCGCGCCGCAGGGCACGATCTGCCTCCAGGATCACGGTGACAAAGTCTGGTTTCGCGACCTGAAGATTCGCGAACTCGAGCCACGATGACGGCCCGCCGAGAACCCTGCGATGGCGACGCTCATCATTCAAAGTGTGGATGCGACCAGCCCGGATCGCGTCATGCGAGTCGAGGGGAAGATTGTCTATATTGGCCGCTCGCCGAAGTGCACGGTCCAGCTCAATGACCCGACGGTGAGCAGGCTGCATGCCGCGCTCACGCGGCAGGCAGACGGCAGTTGGGCGCTCGTCAGGCACAAGGCGGCCCAGCCGGTCTGGATCGATGGCGAGGCGGTCGACAAGAAACCGCTCCGCGGCGGCGAGAGCATTCGGATCGGCGGCTTCACGATTCTCTTCCAGGCGGAAAATAGTCCGGTGGCTGGCGTGGACGACGAGACGGTCCGCGGTCAGCCGGTGGTCGCGCTGCCCGAAGATGCGACTGAGGCCACGCTCTGGTTTGAAGCGGGTGGCCCGGGGGCCGAATCGCTCCCGCTGACCCGCGTGGTGACGGTGTTTGGCCGGGGCGAGGAGTGCGACGTCGTTCTCGACGACCAGCGTTGCTCCCGCAGGCACATGGAGATCAGCCGCGTCGGCGATGCCTTCGTGCTGCGGGATCTCGGCAGTACCAACGGCGTGCTCGTCAACGGCGAGCGCGCGACTGGCGAGGTCGAACTCGTCAGCGGCGACGTGATCCAGGTGGGCGGGGCGCGGATGCGGTTCGAGCTCGACGACGAACTCGAACCATTGACCATCCCGGCGACGGCACCCGTCGCCGACGCCGCCCTGTCCGATCCTCCCCTCATCCCCACCGCTCCTTCCCTGCCCGTCGCGCCTGCCGCGGCTCAGGGCCTGGTCGACAGGTGGACGCGGGCCACGCCCTTCACGCAGGTCGCCTCGGCCCTGGCGGCGGCCATGATCATCGTGGCTGGATTCTTCATCGCGACCGTGTGGTCGCGACGCGATGCGATGCAGCCGCAGGAGATGGCCGCCCGCCCCGCCGGCCAGAAGACTGCGGCGCCGGTCAAACGTGGCGATCCTGCCCCTGAGGCCGATGACGAACGGGTGGCCGCGACCATCGAGCAGCCGGAATCCCAGCCGGAGTCGGAGCCCGATCCCGTCGCCACGGAGGAAAGCGAGCCGCGCAACGCGGAAGTGGACGACGCCCCGCTCCTCGCTCTCGCAAAGCCGCGGAAACCGCGAGACCAGGCACTGGAGCCGATGCGCGGCTCCGGGAAGACCGCCAAGGCAGCGGCTGAAGACGACGATTTTGCCGACGCGGAAGACGCCGAAGAATCCTCCGAGCCGGATCGCAAATTCGCCGATCTGCTCGAGCAGGGCGAATCGAAGAAGGAACGCCGCGAAAAGCAGCGTGAAGAGCCGGTCCAAGAGGCGAGGGAGGAGGCGAGCGAGGAGACGAGTGACGAGACGGCTGAAGAAGCGAGCCACGAGACCGAGGGCTCGGAGGCCGCCAAGACGGCGCGGCTCGCGGTGCCCGATGAGGCCGAGGTCGCGGCGGCGCTGGCGAGCATCAAGGAGGTCTATGCCGAGGACCTCGCCGATTCGCGGGCGCTCGGCCCCACGCTCTCGAAGCTGCTCTCGGCGGCGAAGAAGTCGTCGAAGCCGGCGAGCAAATACGCGTTGCTTATCGCGGCCGAGCAGAAGGCCGTGCAGTCGGGCGATTTCGCGGAAGCGATCGACGTCATTGACGAGCGGGCCGAGATGTTCGACGTGGATGCCCTGCAGTGCCGGCTCGACATGCTGCGCGAGGCATCGAAGACCGCCGCCGACGCCAACGCCGAGATCTACGTATTCACCGTCAAAGTGGCGGGGGATGCGATCGACGCGGAGCGATTCGAGGTGGCGACGAAGGCCGCCGGCCTCGCCGCACACGTGGCCGTGATGCTCGACCAGCAGTCGCTGGCGAAGGTGGTGCGAAGCCCGTTTGGGTCGAATGCCAGCGGCCCGGGTGCGGGCCCGGCGCCCGCCACCAAGGCGGATGGCCCGCGCAGGGCGGACTCTGCCAAGCATCTGCGGCTCGCCGTGTCGGAGTGCAAGAAACTGCATCAGAAATATGAGCAGGCCCGCGCGGAGCTCGCGCAGACGCCGGGCGACGAGAAAGCCTCGGAGACCGTCGGCAAGTATCTCTGCTTCGTGAGGGGGGATTGGCAGGCCGGCCTGCGGGCCCTCGCCGCCGGCGAAGAAGGCGTCTTGCGGTCCCTTGCCGAGCGCGAGCTGGCGCTCATGCTGGATGCCGGAGCGGATCCGGCCAAGGTCTTTGCCTTGGCGGGCGATTGGTGGGCCCTCGCCGACGCGCCGCGGCGATCAGCCGACCTGCCGGCGCTGGCCGCTGCCACCGTGAAGCATCACGCAGCCGGCATCTACGAGTGGATTCTCGGCAAACTCTCCGATCCGATCGAGGCCGAGCTGGCAAAGAAAAGAATCGCGGCGGCCGCCGACGAATCGCCTCCCTGGCGCGTCGAGCCGCGCAGCCGAGACGAGCTCTAGGGCAAATCCGCTTGCGGAGCAAGCGGTCTATTGCCCTCCCGACTCCGGCTGCCTTTGTTGACCAGGTCATCTGGTCTGGTATGATTCCACCATGAAGACCGTCATCCTCTCGACGTTCAAGGCCCACTGCATCGCGCTGCTTCGCGAAGCGCAGAAAACCGCCGAGCCGATCATCGTGACGCGGCGCGGCCGACCACTGGCCCGCATCGAACCAGTCCAAGAGCCGGTGCCGATGCGCCGCTTCGGCAAACAGCGCGGCCGCATGCGGATCAAGGGCGACATCGTGCATGCGGACTTTTCGGCCGACTGGGAAGCGGCTTCGTGAGCTTTCTGCTCGATACGCACGTCTGGATCTGGACGCAGGAGCAGCCGGATGCCATCGGCCCCGAGGCCAGAACCCTGCTCGAGACAACCAGCGATGAATTATGCGTGTGCGCCGTCTCGTCGCTCGAGATCGCCCGCCTCGTTGCCGGCGGTCTGTTGGAACTCAAGGGCAGCCTTGATCGCTGGGTGCGGACCGCGCTCGATACGCTCGAGGCCCGTAGCATCGACATCGATCACCGGATTGCGATCGAGGCCTACAAACTCCCAGGGCGTTTTCACAAGGATCCCGCCGATCGGATGCTCGTGGCAACGGCGAGGATCAACGGCCTGACGCTCGTGACCGCCGACGAGCGAATCCTCTCCTACCGGGCGGTTCGCACGCTCGACGCCCGCCGGTAGGTTGCGGGCGACCCAGCGCGAGCGGGGGCCTTGAATCGGCCGCGCACCCATTCGCGCTGGCACCCGATTGCAGACGTCGGCTACATTCCCGTGCTTCCGGACTCCGGGCTTCCTGCATTCACCCCCGGATCTGCTGTTTCGATCAGACCCGCTGTTCCGAATCAATTAGACCTCCTGTTTCGATTCAATGCCCGAACTGCCCAAGCAATACGACCACAAGGCCGCGCAGGCCCGCTGCCGGAGCCTCTGGGACGCCGGCCGCTACTGGCACGCCGAGCCCGAGGCCGGCCGCGACGTCTTCTCGATCGTGATCCCGCCGCCAAACGTCACAGGCGCCCTCCACCTCGGCCACGCCCTCAACAACACGCTGCAGGACGTGCTCGTGCGCACGCGGCGGATGCAGGGCTTCCTCACGCTCTGGATGCCCGGCACCGACCATGCCGGCATCGCCACGCAGGCGGTCGTCGAGCGGCGACTCCTCGAAGAGGAAAAGCTCTCGCGTCACGACCTGGGCCGCGAGAAACTCGTCGAGCGGATCTGGGCCTGGAAGGAGCAGTACGAGAAGCGGATTCTCGGGCAGCTCCGCGACCTCGGCGCCAGCTGCGATTGGGACCGCACCCGCTTCACGCTCGACGAGCGGTGCGCGGGAGCCGTGCGCGAGGCCTTCTTCCGGCTCTTCCAGAAGGGCCTCGTCCGCCGCGGCAAGCGGCTGGTGAACTGGGACACCTTTCTGCAGACGGCCGTGAGCGACGACGAGGTCTTCCACGAGACCGTGAAGGGGCACTTCTGGCACATCCGCTACGATGTGATCAATCCCGAGCCGGGCGAGCCTGCGAGCGTGGTCGTGGCGACCACGCGGCCCGAAACGCTCCTCGGCGACACGGCAGTGGCCGTGCATCCCGCGCCGGCGGCCGCGCTCGATGCCGCCGAGCAGGCGCTCCGCGAGAGGCGGGCCGCGGCCGCGGCCAAGGAACACGCCGAGATCGACAAGGCCCTCGACGATCTCGCCGCCCGCCGCGCCGAGCTCCTGCCCGGCCTCGAACGGCTGGCCGCGATGGCCCGTGCCGGACGGCATGTGAAGCTCCCGCTGCTCGGCCGCGCGATCCCGCTCGTCGCCGACGAGTGGGCCAAGCCCGAGATGGGCTCCGGCTGCGTGAAGATCACGCCCGCCCACGATCCAAACGACTACGACGTCGGCCTGCGGCAGAAGCTGCCGATGGTCAACATCCTCAAGCCCGATGGCACGCTCAATGCCGAGGCGGGCCCGTATGCCGGGCTCACGATCCAGAAGGCCCGCACGAAGGTGGTGGCCGACCTCGAGGCGGCCGACCAGCTCGTGCAGGTGGAGGATCGTGTCATCGACCTCGCCCACTCCGACCGCTCGAAGACGCCGATCGAGCCGTTCCTCGCCGACCAGTGGTTCATCCGGATGGACGAGCTCGCGCAGCCTGCGCTCGACGCCGTGACGAAGGGCGACGTGCGGATCGTGCCGGAGCGGTATGCGAAGAGCTATCTCGACTGGCTCGGCGAGAAGCGGGATTGGCCGGTGAGCCGCCAGCTCTGGTGGGGCCATCGGATCCCGATCTGGCACGTGGAAGGCGTGGCTGAGGCCGATCTCGCCAAGGCCTTCGCCGGCCGCGCGACCGTGGCCTGGAAGACCGACGGCGCCGACGGCTGGCATGTGTCGTCGTCGGACGAATCGCTCGGGATCGACAGCGTCAGCGGCAGGCCGCTCGTGCGCGATCCCGATGTGCTCGATACCTGGTTTTCGTCCGCGCTGTGGCCGCATTCGACGCTCGGCTGGCCGGAGGCCACGCCCGAACTCGCCTGTTTCTATCCCACCACCACGCTCGTCACCAGCCGCGACATCATCACGCTCTGGGTGGCGCGGATGGTGATCATGGGCCTTTTCGACACGGGGAAGATTCCGTTCACCGACGTCGCCATCCACCCGAAGATCCTCGATCGCTACGGCGAGACGATGAGCAAGAGCAAGGGGAACGGCGTCGACCCCGTGGACGTGATCGACGCGCTCGGCGCCGACGCGCTGCGGTTTGGCATGGTCAGCATGGCGACCGAGACGCAGGACGTCAGGATGCCGGTCGAATTCCAGTGCCCGCACTGCGAGGCACGGATCGAGCAGACCGTGCAAAACCGGATGCTGCCGCGGATCGAATGCCCCAAGTGCAAGCAGGCCTTCCGCACGCAGTGGGCGTCGAAGCCCGAGGACGTGGCCCTGCCCCGCGGTCCCGCGCTCTCGGAGCGGTTTGAGTCGGGGCGGAATTTCTCCAACAAGCTCTGGAACGCCACGCGGTTTGTCCTCATGAACCTCGAGGACTTCGCGGGGGAGGATCTTTCCGGCTGGCAATCGGGCCGCGGCCCGGCGGCGGACGCGCTCGAGGACCGCTGGCTCCTGAGCCGGCTCGCGAGCGTCACCCGCGATGCCACGAAGGCGATCGACGAATACCGCTTCGCGGAGGCGGCGCGGATTCTCTACGCCTTCGCATGGGACGAATACTGCAGCGCCTATCTCGAGCTCTGCAAGGCCCGCCTCGCCGATCCGGCGACGCGGAAGCAGGCGCAATCGATGCTGCTCGTCGGCCTCGACACGATCCTGCGATTGCTCCACCCGATCATGCCGTTTGTGACGGAGGAGATCTGGCAGCACCTCGCCGTCGCGGCGGCCGGCCGGCGGATGCCCTGGGACGCCGCGGCGCCGGCGGCATCGATCATGGTGGCCGCCTGGCCCGCGCCGCCCGCCTCGTGGGTGGACGACCGCACCGAGACGCAGTTCGGCACGTTCCTCGCCGTCGTCGGGGCGATCCGCGAGATTCGCGCCCGGCAGAACGTGCCGCCGAAGACCCGCGTGAAGGTGGTGATCCGGGCGGCCCGCGAGACGGCCGCCCTGCTCGAGCCGATGCAGGCCGCGATCGCGTCGATGGCGGTGGCGGAGATCACGGCGCTGGGACCGGAGGCGACCGGCGCGGCGGGTGCGGCGACGGCAAACGTGCTCGGCTGCGACATCTTCGTCGATCTCGCCGATCTGATCGACGTGGGCGCGGAGATCGCGCGGCTGACGAAGGAAAACGAGAAACTCGCCGGCTTCATCGCCGCCAAGCGGGCGAAACTCGCCGACGGCACGTTCGCCTCCAAGGCCCCGCCGGCCGTTGTGGAGAAGGAACGGGCCCAACTGGCGGACCTCGAGGAAAAACTCGCCAAAGGCCAGTCCACGCTCGCCGCCCTCCAGGCTCGGCCGTAGGACAGGCTTCTCTGCCTGTCACTGACCCTCGCTTGGACAGGCACAGAGGCCTGTCCTACGGGCCCGTGAATAGCACCCTGCCATCGGGTAGCATGGAAGGCACACGAAGCCCCTCAGGTGCGGAGCAAATCATGAGCGTCCAGATGGAACTCTCGCGGATCATCATCAGCGAGATCAACGACCAGCAGGTGGTCTACCTGAAGGAGGTCGAGGGCGACCGCACGTTTCCGATCCTGATCGGGCTCTTCGAGGCGACGAGCATCGACCGCCGCGTGAAGCACCACCAGTCGCCGCGCCCGCTCACCCACGACCTGCTGGTGGCGGCCGTCGAGCAGCTCGGCGGCGAGTTTCAGGACGTGGTGATCAGCGAGCTCAAGGAGCACACCTACTACGCCACGATCCGCGTCCTCAAGGATGACGAGATCATCGAGATCGACGCCCGCCCCTCCGACGCGATCGCCGTGGCCGTGACGTGCGATCCGCATCTGCCGATCTACGTCGCCGAGGAAGTCCTCACCGACGTGCTCGGGTAAACGGTAGGACAGGCTTCAGCCTGTCGGATGTCGGTGACAGGCTGAAGACTGTCCTACCACCAGTTACCCCGGGGGCCAGCCCAACTGGCGGCCGCCGAGCAGGTGCACATGGAGGTGGTCCACCGACTGGCCGCCGTCGCGGCCGCAATTCACCACGAGCCGGTAGCCGCCGCCGAGGCCGAGCTTCGCGGCGAGCTCCGTCGCTACGACGACGAGATGCCCCACGAGCGATTCGTCGGCCGCCGTGAGGTCGGCCAGCGACGCGATCGGCCGCTTCGGGATCACGAGCACGTGAGTCGGCGCCTGCGGGGCCACGTCGTGAAACGCCAGGCAGCGGTCGTCTTCATATTCAATCCGCGCGGGGATCTTCCGGTCGATGATCTTCGAGAAGATGGTCTCTGGCATGGCTTTCCCTCTCCTGGAACATTAAGCCCGCGACTGGAGCCCGAAGGCCGCGCGCAGCACCTCGAGCGACTTCTCGCCGTGCTCGGCGGCCACGACCACGTTGAGCCTGACCTCGCTCGTGCTCACGAGGTCGATGTTGACCCCGCAATCGGCCAGCGGCTTGAAGAGCCGGTCGGCCACGCCGGCGTGGCTGCGGATGCCGACGCCCGTGATCGAGAGCTTGGCCACGTGCGGCACGTCGGCGACGCTCGCCCCCCGGGCCGCGGCGATCTTCTGCGCCACCTCGATCGCCCTGTCGCGGTCGCCGGCCGGCACCGTAAACGAGATCTCGGCCCGGCCGTCGCGCGGATGGCTCTGCACGATCATGTCGACGTTGAGGCCCGAGCGGCCGAGCTCTTCGAACACTTCCGCCGCCACACCCGGCGTGTCGGGCAGCTCGGTGAACGTGACGAGCGCCTGCGAGGCGTCGAGCTGGCAATCCTCGATGGCAAGATCCTCCATCCCTTCGAGCCGCCGCACGACCTCGAGCGGGCTCGACTTCACGAGGCTCGTGCCCGCGACGTCGGCCTCTCCCTCGGCCGTCTCGGCATCGAGGCCGAAGGCGCGGTGGACGGCCTGCACGGCCGCCTGGGCGTCGCCCTTGTCGACGAGGACGGAGATCTTGATCTCACTCGTCGTGATCATGCGGACGTTGATCCCCGCGGCCGAGAGCGCCGTGAACATTCTTCCGGCGACGCCCTCCGCCTTCTCCATGCCGACGCCCACGACCGATACCTTCGCCAGCGCCGCATCGTGCGAGACGCCGCTCGCGCCGAGCTGTTTCGCCACGGCGGAGGAAAGCTCGAGCGCCTCGGCCAGGTCGTCGGCGGGCACCGTGAACGAGATGTCGGCCCGGCCCCCCTGCCCCACGTTTTGCACGATCATGTCGACCGCGATGCCGGAGGCGGCCAGCCGCGAGAAGAGTGCGTGGCTCGAGCCGGGCTGGTCGGGGACGTTTTCGAGCGTGATCCGAGCTTCGTCCTTCGCGAGCGCCACGCCGCTGGCGGGCCGCGGCGTCGATTCCTCCGCCGACAGGATCACCGTGCCCGGCACGTCCTTGAAGCTCGACCGCACGAGCACCTTCACGCCAAACTTCTTGGCAAACTCGATCGACCGCGAATGCATCACGCCCGCGCCGAGGCTCGCCAGCTCGAGCATCTCGTCGTAGGAGATCGAGCCAAGCCGCCGTGCCTCGGGCAGCATGCGGGGGTCGGTGGTGTAGACGCCGTCGACGTCGGTGTAGATCTCGCAGAGATCGGCGTCGAGCACCGCCGCGAGGGCCACGGCCGTGGTATCGGAGCCGCCGCGGCCGAGCGTCGTGATGTTGCCGTTTTGGTCGATGCCCTGGAAGCCGGCCGCGATCACGATCGCGCCCGAGTCGAGGAGCGACTTCACGTGGTCGGTGGAGATCGACTTGATCCGCGCCTTGGTGTGGGTCGAATCGGTGCGGATGCCGATCTGGGCGCCCGTGAGGCTCACGGCCTTGTGGCCGAGCGACTGGATCGCCATCGCGAAGAGGGCCACGCTCACCTGCTCGCCGGTCGAGAGGAGCATGTCCATCTCGCGGGCGCTGGGACGGTCGGTGATCGCCTTGGCGAGGTCCACGAGCACGTCGGTCTGGTGGCCCATCGCGCTCACGACGACCACCACCTGGTGGCCCCCCTGTTGCCGCGCGATCGCCTTCTGGGCCGCCGCCAGGATCTTCTGCGGATCGGCCACGCTCGTCCCGCCGAACTTTTGCACCACGAGAGCCATCGACTCATTCTCCCTGCGCCGCATCGGGCGCGGTTGGTATGACGACTACCTTCCCAGAAACTCGCCCATCAGCTTCCAGCCCGGCTCGATCCGCTTGGCGGACGCCGCGGCGGCGATCTCGTCGTAGGACCGCTGCCCGGAGGCCGGGATGCCGCTGCCGGCCATTACGAACGGCACGTGGCCGCGGGAATGCGTCTTCGTCGAGATGAATGTCGGATGATCGGGGCAGACGAGGATGCGGTGGTCGCCCGCGCCGGCGAGGTGCTTGACGATCGGCGCGACGATCTTCGCGTCGATCTCCTCGATCGCCTTCACCTTCTCGGCGGCGTCGCCCTGGTGGCTCGCCTCGTCGGGCGCCTCGATGTGCACGCAGACCAGATCGGTGCGGTCGAGCTCCGCGATCGCATACCGCCCCTTGGCCGCGTAGTCGGTGTCGAGATAGCCCGTCGCCCCCGGCACCTCGAGCCGCTTCCAGCCGGCGAGCGCCGCCAGGCCGCGGAGGAGGTCGACGGCGGTGATCATCGTGCCGCTCATGCCGTATTTCTTCGCGAAGGGCTCCATCGCCGGCGCCCGCCCCACGCCCCAGAGCCAGACATGCGTGGCCGGCCGCTTGCCCGCCTTGATCCGCGCCTCGTTGACCGGATGCCCTTCGAGCCAGGCGGCGCTCCGCGCCATGATGTCGGTGAGCAGGCGGCTGCCGGTGCCGCGGGGAAACGCATCTCCCACCGGCTTGTCCATCAGGTCGTGCGGGGGCGTGGCCCGCAGGTCGCTTCCGAGCAACGCCGCGCCGGGCCGGCCGCGATGGAGCAGCAGATTGCGGTAGCTCACGCCCGGCTTGAACTCCCAGCCGGCGAGCCCGGGGAAGTCGGCGGCGAAGCCGCGCTGGGCGGCGGCGAGGAGCTCGGTCGCCTCCTCGGTCGTGATGTGGCCGGCGGTGAAGTCTTCCATGATCGGCCCGCCCTCGGCCGGCTGAATCGTCACCAGATTGCACCGCACGGCCCAGTCGTCGGCGCCGAGCGAGATCCCCTGCGCGGCTGCTTCGAGCGGAGCCCGGCCGGTGAAATACGCGAGCGGGTCGTAGCCCATCAGGCTCATGCAGGCCACTTCCGACCCCGGCGGCAGGCTCTCGGGCACGTGGTTCGTGAGCCCGACGGTGCCGCGGGCGGCGAGCGAATCCATGGCGGGCGTCCGCGCCGCCTGGAAGGGCGTCTTGCCGCCGAGCGAGTCTTGCGGCGCGTCGGCTGCGCCATCGGGGATCACGATCACATATTTCATCGACTGGGTTTCCTTCCCGGTTGCCGGTGCCCGTGGGGCCGGCTCATTCCTCGAGCACGCTCAGGCAGACGCTCTTGCCCCGGACCACGTCCGAACGATCGATCGCCGCCACCGCCTGCTGCACCGCGGTCGAGCCGCCGGCATGCGTCATGATGACCAGCGGGACGCCGGCGTCGGCCGAGCCGGTTTCGGCATGCTGGATGACAGACGCGATCGAGATGCCGTGGTCGCCCAGGATGCCGGTGATCTTCGCCAGCACGCCGGGCCGGTCGTTCACCATGATGCGGAGAAAGTGCCGCTCGTGCGATTCGACGCCCGCGAGCCTGGCGGCGGGAGTGTCGGCGGTGAGCACGCCGGTGGTGCGAAACGTGATCGCGGCCCGGCCCACGACCGTGTCGATGATGTCGGCGACCACGGCCGACGCGGTGGGCATCTGCCCCGCCCCGAGGCCGTGGAAAAACATCCGCCCGACGGCGTCGCCCACGATACTGACGGCGTTGTAGGCGCCGCGGGTCTCGGCGAGCGGCGTGCCGATCTTCACGAGCGCCGGGGCCACCCGCATCGCGAGCCTGCCGTCGCTGCGGCTCGCCACGGCCACGAGCCGGATGCGATAGCCGAGTTCGGCTGCGTAGTTGAGCAATTCGAGATCGATCCCCTCGATGCCGGTGCGGGGAATGTCGGCCCATGGCACCCAGACGCCGAAGGCGAGGTGGGCGAGGATCGCGAGCTTCTGCGTGGCATCGGTGCCGTCGACGTCCATCGACGGATCGGCCTCGGCGAAGCCCTTCTCCTGGGCGAGCGTGAGCACGGCGGCGTAGTCGGCGCCGTCTTCTTCCATCCGCGTGAGGATGAAGTTGCTCGTGCCATTCAGGATGCCGCGGATGCTCTCGATGCGGTTGGCGGCCAGGCATTCGCCGATCGCGGCCACGATCGGGATGCCGCCGGCGACGGCCGCCTCGAACGCGATTGACCGGCCCTTGCGGCGGGCGAGCTCGAAGAGCTCGGGCCCGTGCTCGGCGAGCAACGCCTTGTTGGCGGTGACGACGTCTTTTCCGTTTTCGAGCAGCTCGACCATCATCGACCGGGCCGGCTCGAGCCCGCCGACGAGCAGCGCCGCCACGGTGATCGAGGGATCACGGGAGATGTCGCGGATGTCGGAGGAGATTTTCCCGCCCGGCACCTGCACGCTGCGAGCCTTCGTCACGTCCTTCACGACCGCCTTCTCGACGACGATCCGCCGCCCGGCATGCCGCTCGATGTGGTCCGCCGATTCGACGAGCAGGCGCACGACGCCCGACCCGACGGTTCCCATGCCGACAACGCCGACTCGCACTGGTTCAGACATCGAAGGTGCACCTGCTCCGCTGGAGGAATCTTGGATCGTAATGAGCGTAGCTTGAACCGGAAAGCGAGTCTGGTTGCACGCGGCCGCCACGGGCCTGTACCGTGAAGCTTTCCGCCCTCGCCCATGGCTTTGGAGCGGTTGTGCCGATCGGAGCGGTTATCCCATGGAGGTTCAGTCTTGGAAGCCACAGCCCGCGATTTCCTCGTCCGCCTGCTCGAGACCCCGAGCCCGTCCGGCTACGAGCAGCCGATCCAGCGGCTCGTCCGCGACTATCTCTCGTCGGTCGCCGACACCGTCACGACCGATTCCCACGGCAACGTGATCGGCGCGAAGAACCCCGGCGGGCAAACCCGGATGCTCCTCGCGGGCCACTGCGACCAGATCGGCCTGATCGTGCAATACATCGATTCCGACGGCTATATCTCGGTGCAGCCGATCGGCGGCTGGGATCCGATGCAGCTCGTCGGCGCTCGGGTGAGCGTCTGGACGGCCTCGGGCCCCGTGCCGGGCGTGATGTCGCGGAAGCCGATCCACCTGCTCACCGAAGAGGAGCGCAAGCAGGTGCCGAAGATGAAGGATCTCTGGATCGACATCGGTGCCACCGACAAGGCCGACTGCGAGAGCGTGGTCCGCATCGGGGACAGTGTCACCTTCGAGCTCAAGTTTCAGCCGCTGCGCGGCCAGCGTGCCTGCTCGGTGGCGATGGACGACAAGATCGGCCTCTGGGTGGTGATCGAGGCGTTTCGGCGAGCGTCGCAGGCCGGCTCCCTGCCCTGCGCGCTTTTTGTGGCCTCGACGGTGCAGGAGGAGATCGGTCTCCGCGGGGCGCAGACGAGCTCGTATGGCGTCGATCCCCACGTGGCGATCGCGGTGGACGTGACCCACGCCACCGATTGCCCCACGATCGACAAGAAGTCGGAGGGCGACATCGGCCTCGGCCGTGGGCCTGTGGTCTATCGCGGGCCGAACATGAATCCGCACGTGGTGCAGCGGCTCGTCGACGTGGGCCGCGACCGGGGCATCCCGATCCAGCTCGCGGCCAGCGGCCGGGCGACGCCGACCGACGCGAACGTCTTGCAGACGACGCGAGCCGGCGTGGCGACGGGCCTTGTGAGCGTGCCCAACCGCTACATGCACTCCGCGGTGGAGACGATCTCCCTCGACGACGCCGACCGTGCCGCCAACCTGCTCGCGGCATTCGTCCGCGGCCTCGAAGGCCCCATCAACTGGGCGCCCTAAAACGCGCGATGGCTATACGCGGGCCGGGGGGGCCGCGTGGACCCGACGCGAGTTGACGTATCCTCGTCTCCGAAGCGGAGGGTCCACCCGGCCACTCCGGCGGCCCATCTCATCCGGCGCGTCACGCTCCTGCCAAAACGGCACGGACCCTCGGTCGGCCCGTTCTTCGCGACGTGTTTTGCCCGAGATAGGCGCAGGTCCCGCTGCTTTGGCACGCCGGTTGCTTCCTTTTGGGCCAAGCCGTTCAATGGCTGCCAAAACCGCATTTCCCTCCCCCATCTACGCCCTGCACCCTAAAGGAGTTTCCCGTGGCCAAACAAATGGTGTTCGACGATGAGGCCCGTCAGCCGCTGCTCGCCGGCGTCTCGAAGCTGGCCCGCGCGGTGAAGAGCACGCTCGGCCCGCGCGGCCGCAACGCCGTGCTCGACAAGGGCTGGGGCTCGCCCAAGGTCACGAAGGACGGCGTGACGGTGGCCGAAGACATCGACCTCGAAGACCCGTACGAGAATCTCGGCGCGCAGCTCGTGAAGGAGGCCGCCAGCAAGACCAACGACGTCGCCGGCGACGGCACGACCACGGCGACGGTGCTCGCCGAGGCGATCTTCCGCGAGGGCCTCAAGATGATCGCCGCGGGCGCCGACCCGATGGCGCTCTCCCGCGGCATCCACAAGGCGGTCGAGGCGGTGGGCACGTCGATTCTCGCAATGGCCACGCCGATCAACGAGAAAAACAAGAAGGAGCTGATGCAGATCGCGACGATCGCTGGCAACAACGACCCGACGATCGGCAACGTGCTCTCGGAGGCCTTCCTGAAGGTGGGCAAGGATGGCGTGATCACGGTCGAGGAAGGGAAGCAGGCCGAGACGACGGTGGACGTCGTCGAGGGCATGCAGTTCGACCGCGGCTTCCTCTCGCCCCACTTCGTCACCGACGCCGACTCGCAGACCTGCGAGATGGAAAACCCCTACATCCTCCTCTTCGAAGAGAAGATCTCGAGCGCGAAGAATCTCGTGCCGCTCCTCGAGGCGATCAGCAAGGCGGGCAAGCCGCTCGTGATCATCGCCGAGGACGTCGAAGGCGAGGCGCTCGCCACGCTCGTGGTCAACAAGCTCCGCGGCATCGTGCAGTCGGTGGCGATCAAGGCCCCCGGCTACGGCGACCGCCGCAAGGCGATCATGGGCGATCTCGCCGTGCTCACCGGCGGCCAGGCGATCTTCAAGGATCTCGGCATCGCCCTCGACGCCGTGAAGCTCAGCGACCTGGGCCGGGCCAAGAAGGTGATCATCGAGGCTGAAAACACGACGATCGTCAGCGGTGCCGGCACGAAGGCCGCCATCGACGGCCGGGCCAACCAGATCCGCGCCGAGATCGAGACGACGACGAGCGACTACGACCGCGAGAAGCTCCAGGAGCGGCTGGCGAAGATCGCCGGCGGCGTGGCGCAGATCAACGTCGGCGCCGCGACGGAGACCGAGATGAAGGAGCGGAAGGCCCTCATCGAAGACGCCAAGAGCGCGACGCAGGCGGCGCTCGCCGAGGGAATCGTCCCTGGCGGCGGCGTGGCCCTGCTCCGCAGCGAGAAGGCGATCGAGAAGCTCGATCTCGAAGGCGACGAGAAGCTCGGGGCGTCGATCGTGAAAAACGCTCTCCGCTATCCGCTCGAGGCGATCGCCGCCAACGCCGGCGTGGACGGCCCGGTGGTGGTCAACCGTGTCCGCCACATGAAGGGCAAGAACGACGGCTACGACGCCGACAAGGAGGAGTATTGCGATCTCGTGAGCGCGGGTGTCATCGACCCGGCCAAGGTGGTCCGCACGGCCCTCCAGAATGCGGCGAGCGTGGCGGCGCTTTTGCTCACCACCGAGTCGCTCATCACCGAGATCCCGAAGGCCGAGGAAGAGGCCGGCGGCGACGGCCACGACCACCACGGCATGGGCGGTGGCATGGGCGGCATGGGTGGCATGGGGATGGGCGGCATGGGCGGCATGCCCGGCATGATGTGACCCCGAAGCGATTCACCAGTTGCAACTTTTCCTACCTTTTTGGAGAGCATTTCTCATGGCTGCGAAGAACCTGAAGATTCGTCCGCTCGATGACCGCGTGGTCGTGGAGCCCGTCGAGGCCGAAGAGCGGACCGCCGGCGGCATCGTGCTGCCCGATTCCGCCAAGGAGAAGCCGCAGCGCGGCCACGTGGTGGCGCTCGGCCCGGGCAAGCTGCTCGAGAGCGGCCAGCGGGCCACGCTCACGCTCTCGATCGGCGACGAAGTCATCTACGGCAAGTATTCGGGCAGCGACATCGAGGTCGACGGCCACGAGGTGAAGATCCTCCGCGAGAGCGACATTCTCGCGAAAGTGCTGTCTTGATCGACAGTCCTGTCGTTTCCATTCCACATCCCATCCCCTGACCATCCACGCCTCATCGAGGAGATCGATCCGTGCCCAAGCAACTGATGTTCGACGACAACGCCCGTGCCAAGCTGCTCAAGGGAGTTGAGAAACTCGCCGGCGCCGTCGCCGTGACGATGGGCCCGACCGGCCGCAACGTCATCATCGACAAGTCGTTCGGCGGCCCGACCGTCACCAAGGACGGCGTGACGGTGAGCAAGGAGGTCGATCTCGACGACGCCTTCGAGAACATGGGCGCCAAGCTCGTCAACGAAGTCGCCTCGAAGACGTCGGATCTGGCCGGCGACGGCACGACCACGGCCACGGTGCTCGCCCGGGCGATCTTCCGCGAGGGCACGCGGATGGTGGCCGCCGGCAGCAATCCGATGGCGGTGCGCCGCGGCATCGAAAAGGGAGTGGCGGCCGCGGTGGGCCGGCTGATGGAGATGGCCAAGAAGGTCGATCGCCCCGAGGAAGTGGCCCAGGTCGGCGCCATCAGCGCGAATAATGACCGGGCGATCGGCGACCTCCTCGCCGAGGCCCTGCAGAAAGTCGGCAAGGACGGCGTGATCACGGTCGAAGAGGGCAAGACCACGGAGACGACCGTCCGCTTCGTCGACGGCATGCAGTTCGACAAGGGCTACATTTCGCCCTACTTCATCAACCGCACTGCCGAGATGGATTGCCAACTCGACGACGCGCTGATCCTGATCCACGAGAAGAAGATCTCGAATCTCCGCGACCTGCTCCCGCTGCTCGAGAAGGTGGCCCAGTCGGGCAAGCCCTTCCTGATCATCGCGGAAGACATCGACGGCGACGCCCTCACGGCGCTCGTCGTCAACAAGCTCCGCGGCGTGCTCAACATCTGCGCCTCGAAGGCTCCCGGGTTCGGCGATCGCCGCAAGGCGATGCTCGGCGACATCGCCACGCTCACCGGCGGCACGCTGATCAGCGAGGATCTTGGCCTCAAGCTCGAGAACCTCGACCTCTCCCACCTCGGCCGCGCGAAGACCGTCACGGTCGATAAGAACGAGACGACGATCGTGCAGGGCGCCGGCAAGCAGGCCGACGTGCAGGCCCGCGTGCAGCAGATTCGCAACCAGATCGAGGCCACCGAGAGCGAGTATGACCGTGAGAAGCTTCAGGAGCGGCTCGCGAAGCTCACCGGCGGTGTGGCGATCGTGTCGGTGGGCGCGGGCACCGAGGCCGAGATGAAGCAGAAGAAGGCCCGCGTGGAAGACGCGCTCCACGCCACGCGTGCGGCCGTCGAAGAGGGGATCGTTCCGGGCGGCGGCGTGGCCCTGCTCCGCTGCCGTGAGGCGGTCGAGAAGGCCCGTTCGCAGGCCAAGGGCGACGAGAAGATCGGCATCGACATCGTGCTGCATTCGCTCGAGGCCCCCATCCGCCAGATCGCGGAGAATGGCGGCATCGACGGCTCGGTGGTGGCCGATGAGGTGGCCGGCAAGGACATCCACATCGGCTACGACGCCAACAAGGGCGAGTATGTCGACATGCTGAAGGCCGGCATCATCGATCCGGTGAAGGTCGTCCGCGTTGCGCTGACGAATGCTGCCAGCATCGCCGGCCTGCTCCTCACCACCGAGGCGCTCGTCACGAATCTCGACAAGGATGACAAGAAGCGGAAGGCCGAGGGAGCGGTGCGGTAAACGCTGCCGCGCCTCATGTCTCAACCACGCGACTTCTACGAGGTGCTTGGCGTCGACCGACGGGCGACGACCGCGCAGATCACGGAGTCGTATCGCAAGCTGGCGATCCGGTTTCACCCGGATAAAAACCCGGGCAACGAGGAGGCTGCCGCCCGCTTTAAGGAGGCGGCGCGGGCCTTCGAGGTGCTCTCCGACGACAGCCTGCGGGCCCGCTACGACCGCTACGGCCACGCCGGCCTGCAGGGCGGTCCGCAGCACGAGTTCAACGACATCTCCGACATCTTCGAGGCCTTCGGCGATCTCTTCGGGGGCGGCGTGTTTGGCGACGCTTTCGGTGGTGGCGGCCGGCGGGGCAACCGGCCACGAAAGGGCCGCGACGTCTTCTGCACCGTCTCGCTCTCGCTCGTGGAGGCGGCCCGCGGCGCGACGAAGACGGTCGAATTCTCGCGGCACGAGGCCTGCGCGACCTGCGATGGCAGCGGCGCAAAGAAGGGCACGAAGCCGGTCCCCTGCGACTATTGCGGCGGCCGCGGCCAGGTGATCCAGCAGGCGGGCGTGTTTCGGATGCAGACGACCTGCCCGGCCTGCCAGGGGGCCGGAGCCGTGATCCGCGAGAAGTGTCCGGCGTGCGGCGGCGACGGCCTCTCCGAGGAGCACGTCGAGCGGCGAGTGACAATTCCCGCGGGCGTGGACCGCGACGTGCGGGTGCGGCTCGCCGGCGAGGGGGAGCCGGGCGGCAACGGCGGACCGCCGGGCGATTGCTACTGCGTGATCGAGATCGATGATCACCCCTTTCTCACCCGCGACGGCCGCGACCTCCACTGCGAGGTGCCGATCACGTTCAGCCAGGCGGCGCTCGGCGCCACCGTCGAGGTGCCCACGCTCGACGGGCCGAAGCCACTCGAGATCAAGCGGGGCACGCAGGCGGGCGACGTGATCCGCGTGCGCGGCTTCGGGATGCCGGAGGTCCGCGGCCGCGGCATCGGCGATCTGCATGTGCACGTGCACGTGGAGGTGCCGAAGACGCTCTCCGCCAAGGCCGAGCAATTGCTCCGCGAACTCGCCGCCGAGGAGCAGAAGGCCGTGAGCCCGAAGCGATCCAGTTTTTTCAGCCGACTTTCCGAGTATTTCCAGCCGCACGATGATGCCGGTGTGGCCCGCGCCAAGCAGGAGGAGGCATGACGATGCATTCTGAAAATCACGACGAGCAGGAGCCGGGACAAGTACCAGGACAGGCACCGCACGAGGAGGCGGCGGCGCCGCGCACCCCGGCGACGGCCGCCGCGCTGGAGCAATCGCTCAAGGACGCCGAAGACCGCCTGATGCGGTCGCAGGCGGAACTGGAAAATTTCCGCAAGCGGTCGCGGCGCGAGTATGAAGACGCGCAAAAGTATCGGGAGATCGACCTGCTCCGCGACCTGCTTCCGGTGCTCGACAACGTGCTGCGGGCGATCGAGGCGAGCGAGAAGACCGCCGACGTGGAGAGCCTGAAATCGGGCTTCCGTATGACGGCCCAGCAGATCGAGAAGCTGCTCGATGCGCACGGCTGCAAGACGATCGAGACCGACGGCCAGCCCTTCGACCCGGCCGTGCACGACGCGATCCTGCAGCAGGCTGCGCCGACTGCGAAACCGGGTACGATTGTGGGAACGGCGAGCCGCGGCTATCGGCTGCACGACCGCGTGGTCCGGCCCGCCCAGGTGATCGTGGCGAAGGAGGAGTGACCGATGCCGACCTACGACTACGTCTGCGACGGCTGCGGCCATGCGTTCGAGCTGTTTCAGTCGATGACCGACAGCGTCAAGAAGACCTGCCCGAAGTGCAAAAAGCCGAAGCTGCGGCGGCTGATCGGCGCTGGCGGTGCGATCGTGTTCAAGGGATCGGGCTTCTACAAGACCGACTACCGCAGCGAGTCGTATAAAAAGGGCGCTGCGGCCGACGGTGGCTCGTCGGGCAAGTCGGATAACGCAAAGTCCGACGGCGGCAAGAAATCCGACTGAACTGGAATCCCATGCCACGCTGCCCCGTCTGCGATGCGAACGTCGATCTCGAGCAGACCCCGACGGTCCCGTTCTGCAGCGACCGCTGCCGCCTGATCGACCTCGGCCGCTGGCTCGACGAGGCCTACAGCGTCCCCGACGTCAAGAAGCCCCCCGACGACGAAGCCGAAGAGTAGGACAGGCCTCCGTGCCTGTCTCCCAGCGATGCTGACAGGCACAGAGGCCTCTCCTACTGTTGCCGTTAGCAGCGTTCCGGCGGGCGCGTATACTCACGCCACATTTTCCGGACCCCCTGAGGACGCCCTGATGGCAACCGACGCTTCCGCTGCTCCCGACCATGGCCGCATCGTCCACGAAATCCAGTGGAGCGAGGCCCTCCCCTGGTGGATCCTCTTCCGGGCCGCCGGCACGGCCTTCGCCCCGACGGTGATCCTGCTCGCCCTGCTCGGGTCGCTGGCCACGTGGGCCGGCTGGTCGATCGCCGACAGCCTCAAGCTCGCCGGCGGCGATGCCGCGGCCGATGCGATCCTCGACGCCGAATTGGCCGGCGGCGGTGGCGGCGGTCTCGTGATCCCCACGCCGGGCGGCTCAGCCGGCCTGTCGCCGGCGCTCACGCCGAGCCGGCAGGTCTTTCCCGCCCTTCTTGGTTTCGTCGAGCGGCTGCCCGCGCCGGTCTCGGATCTCGTGCGGCTGGTCGGCATTCCGTTCCGGCCGTCGGCGTCGCTCGCGCAGATGGGCGGGGCGCTCGCCCGCCTCGGCTGGTTCGTGCTCGTGTGGTCGATCTTCGGCACCGCAATTGCGCGGCATGTCGCGCTGAAGCTCATCGGCGAGGAGGCGCCCGGCCTTCTGGGCTCCGCGCTCTACGGCGGCCGCAAGTGGCTCTCGGCCTTCAATGGCGTCGCCTTCGTCGTGCTCGGCATGCTGGCCCTTTCGATTCCCGGCGCCCTGCTCGGCCTGCTTATGCGCACGGAATCGGGCCTCGCCCTCGCCGGCGCCGTCTGGCCGCTCGTCCTCGCCGGCGCCGTGGTGCTCGCGATCCTCGCGATCGGTGTCGTGGCCGGCTGGCCGCTGATGGTGGGCTCCGTCGGCGTCGAGCGGGGCGACAGCTTCCAGGCGATCTCGACCGCGTTTTCGTATCTCTATCAGCGGCCGCTGCACTATGCGTTTTACGCGCTCGTGGCCCTGGCCGTGGCGATTCCAGCGATTGCGACCGCGGGCCTCTTCGCCGATGCGACGAGTACGCTCGCGCTCTGGGCGGCGAGCTTTGGCATGGGGCACGACCGCACCGCCGCGGTGATCGAGGGCATGGCCTCCGGCGCCGCCGACGCTCCGTGGGGTCTCAAGGCCCTCGGGTTTTGGACCCGCGGGCTCGAGTCGCTCCTGGGCTCGTTTGGCTGGGGCTATTTCTGGTCGATTGCCACGGCGGCCTACATGCTGCTGCGGCACGATGTGGATGGCACCGAGCTCGACGAGGTGGTGATCGACGAGCCGGGAGACGTGGCCGGCTGAGGGCACCGCCCATCGTAGGACAGGCCTCTGTGCCTGTCCCAGACAGGCGGAGGCGCCTGTCCTACGGGGCGAGCCAGCGGTTGACGAGGGTGGCGAAGCCGCCGAGCAGTTCGCCGCGGCTCACCACGGCGTCGGCGCCGGCCGCCTGAGCCTGGGCGAGCCGCTCCTTTGCCACGTGCGGCCCGAAGGCCACGAGCGTGGCATCGATGCCCGACGCCGACCGCTGGGCCTCGATCAGCCCGCGCACGCGGTTGACGACGACGGCCGGGTCGCCACTCACCGTCTGCAGATCGAGGAGCATCAGCTCGTAGGGTCCACCCGGCACGGCGTCGTCGAGGCTGCGGAGCGTCTCCACCTGCGCCGGCAGCGGCCGCGCGAGGCCCGCGATCCGGCTTGTCGAGAGCAGATCGGGCGACACAAGCAGGATGCGAATGGGTGTGGTCATGACAGAAATTGTACGACAGGCCTCTGTGCCTGTCTGCATGTGCTTGTGACAGGCACGGAGGCCTGTCGTACGTCACACGGCCTCGGGGCCGCGGACTTCTCGGTAGAGCTGCACCGCATCCGCGATCGGCACGACCGAGATTCTCGCTTCCTGCGCAGCGGCCGGCCCGAGGGCGGCCGTGATCGCGTCGAGCGTGCGGTCGAGAAAGTCATCGTTGACGGCGATCTCGATCACCGTCTGCTGCACGATCGGCCCGGGGCCGCACGGGCCCTCGTAGCCCTGAGCGTCGCAGACCGTCAGCCGCGTGACGTGCACGGCGGCCAGCGCCTCGCGCACCACTTCCAATTGCGACGGTCTCAAGACCGCGATCACGAGCCGCATGATGCCGCCTCCCTTCCGCCGCGCCGCCTCATGGTCGCGGCAGTTCGAGGCTGGCGTCGAGCACCTTCTTGATCCGGGCCTGGAGCTCCGTCAGGTGGGCTCGCGAGTAGTCGTCGAGCCGCACGTCGTTCTTCGCGAGGAGCGTGCCGATCCGGGCGTCGAGGCCGCGCAGCTGCGCCGCCGCAATCGACTGCGCGTCGGGCGAGGCGGGGTTCGAGCCCATCGCCAGGCCGCCAAGCCGGGAGACGTAGGCCCGCTGCAGCGAGCGGCGGAGGCTCGCGATCGCCGGCTTGCGCGGCGTGTAGTCGCCCGCGGCGGTGGCATCGACCTCGGCCATGATCGCCTTCGTGAGCCGGTCGAGCAGTTCGGCCGTGGTGAAGGCATCCTGGTCGGCGGGCACCTTCAGCTCGCTATCCCGGACGCGGGAGAGCGTGAGCGGGTCGAGCAACTTGCCGAGCACGCGGTCCTGCCACATGAGCATCACCTCGTGGACCGGATAGTCGTCGCGGTCGGGGTCGCGGGTGCCCCAGTGGAGCCAGCGGCTGGCGACGAGCTGGTTATAGAGCTCGGGGGGGAAGGAAAACGGCCCGGCCGCAAACATCTGCTGCTCGAGGAGCGCGAGCGCGTCGCGCTGCTGCTGCGCTGCGACCACGCGGAAGGGCGCCTGGGCATTCGCGTCGCCCTTGTGGCTGCGGGAGACGTGGAGGCCGCCGATGAGCCGCGAGGCGTTGAACATCGCCTGGCCGTGCGCGGCGAGCAACACGCCGAAGGCCTGCCGCACCCGTTCGTAGCCGCCGCCGGTGCCGTTCTTCTCCTTCACCGTCATGCGCTCCGCGATCCGCGGCATCACCTGCGCCACGAGCTCGGCGCGCGTCTTCGCGAATTCGAGCGGGTCGCTGCCGAGGTCGAAGCGATTGGAGAGCGGGTCGGGATCGCCATATTCCGTGTCTTCGTCGGTCGCGTAGGCGAGCGCGGGCTCACCGGAGCGGGCGGCGATCTTCTCGAGCTCCGGCAATTCCGCCTCGGGGCTGCCGCCGGCGAGCGGCTTGTAGCCGTATTCGATCGCCCAGAGGTCGTAGGGGCCGAGCTTCGCCGCGTAATACTCCCCCTGGGTCCGCCCCTTGGGCACGATGTTGACGGGGATGTAGTCCATCACACTCGTGCTGCCCCCCGACTGCGCGGTCTTCACGGCGTCGTTGAAATCGGCGAGCGTCCGGAAGGCGCTGCCCTTGAAGTTGTGCCGCAGTCCGAGTGTGTGGCCGACCTCGTGCATGGCGACGAGCGTGAGCCCCTGCAGCACGAGTTTCTCCTTCTCGGCCTCCGAGAGCGGCTCGGCCCCCTGCGTGGCCAGGGCCGTGGCCGCCAGCGCCGTCTCGCGGGCGTGGCCGTCGAAGAGGCGGCACGCGGCGCCGCAGCAGTGAGCCGTCTCCGCGGCGGGGCCGCCGTTGGTGAGCAGCGCCACCGACTGCGGCGTGAAGGTCTCGTATTCGTTCCGCCAGAATTGCAGGAAGTCGCCGTCGAAGATGATGTCGGCGTCGAGGATCTGACCCGTCCGCGGGTTCACCCGCGATGGCCCCATGGCGAAGCCGGCGCCGGCCGTGATCCAGCGGAAGGTGTTGTAGTTGACGTCTTCGGGATCCCACTCGGTGACATCGGGCTGCTGGCGGACCTCGATCGCCGTGGCGAAGCCAGCCTTCTCGAAGGCCTCGTTCCAGGCCTCGATGCCGTTGCGGATCGCCTGTCGGTATGTGAAGGGCACCGTCTTCTCGATCCAGAAGACGATCGGCTTCTTCGGCGGCGAGACGGCCGCCGATGGGTCGGCCTTCTCGAGGTTCCAGCGGTTGATGTAGCGCACGAAGCGGTCTTCGTCGACCTTCTGCGAGAAGTCTTTGAGGGCCGTCACGAAATAGCCCACGCGGTCGTCGGCGAGCCGCGGCTTGTAGGCATTCTGCGGCAGGAGGCTGATCGAATAATGCACGTTGACGGTCGCGCCGCGGGAGTCGGGCACGGTGTCGATCCGCGCGGTGCCGCTCGAGCCGTAGGTGGCCGCCACCTGCAGCTCGACGTTGTCGGGAAACGCCTTCACTCGCGACCAGGTGGAGCGGTCGCGGGCGAACGAAAACCCGGGCAGCGTGGCCGAGATCTGCGGCAGGTCGGTGAGGAAGATCGGCGCGAGGTCGATCACCGGCGCCCCGGACGGCGCAAACGTGGCGATCGGCACGCTGAAGAGCACGCTATCGGTGTAGGCCAGATCGACCGCCTTCTCCTCCGGGCTGCCCTTGTCGGCGAAGAAGCGGACGTTGCGGCGAACCACCTGGACATTGTCGTCGATCCGGCGAAACTGCCAGACCCAGTCGTCGCCATCGCCCCAGCTCATGCCGCCGAGCACGGACCGCTCGCCGATGCCGCGGGCGATGGAGATCAAGACGAAGAGATCCTTGCCGAGAATGGCGTCGGAGAGTTCGGCATAGACCTTGTCGTCTTTGCGGTGGAGCGGGATGAGGCCCGGGAGCCTCGCGGCATCCTTGAGCAGGACGGCGAAGGCGGGCTTGCCCCCCTTCCCATCCGGTTGCTGCTGCTGGCCGTCTTTCGCGGGCGTCGGCTGCTGCGGGGCGGGCGCGGCGGGAGGTGCTGGCGGGTCGGCCTGCTTCTGGGGCGGCTCGGCGGCTGTCGGCTCGTCGGCGCGGCCCGTCATCGAACCGGAGAGAAGTGCCGTCATTACCGCCACCGCGATCCATCGCCCTGCCAGCCTGCTCGTGACCGCCGCTCGATTCGCCATGCTCGCTCCCGCTGCCTGTCTGAAAGTGTCTGGTTGATTGCCGTGCAAGCAGCGTAGCATCGGGGTGGGTTCGCGACCAATTTTCGGCGAAACGTACGACAGGCCTCTGTGCCTGTCTGCAGTGGGACAGGCACGGAGGCCTGTCGTACGAAACATGCCCACTTCTCAAACGCTTCCAGCATCGATCGAGCACGCGATCGCGGCCTGGCTCGGCGGCGACGCGATCCGCCTTGCGCCGCTTGCGGGCGGCGGGTTCAGCGGGGCGGCGGTGCACTCGGTCGAGCACCTGGCGACGGGCCGGCGGTTCGTGCTCAAGCGGTTTCCCGAATCGGCAACCATCGATCGCTGCACGTGGGTGCATGCGCTCATGCGGCACCTCCGCGCGGTAGGTATCGATGTCGTGCCGGAGGTGATCGATCGCCGACCTCAGCCGCCGGCCGAAGGCCAAACGTTTCTTCTCGATCATGCCGGCGGCCCATGGGAACTCGTGGCCTTCATGCCCGGCCGGGCCACTGATCGGCCGACGTCCGGGCAGGCCGCCGCGGCGCTTGATGCGCTCGCGCGGGTGCACGTCGCGGCGGCCGGGATGGCGGGCGTGCAGACGCGCGGCCCTTCTCCGGGCGTGATCCGTCGCCGCGAGCAGGCGCGGCAATTGATCGCGCTTCCCTGGCGGCAGCGGCGGGCTGCGATCGCGCGTGATGCCGATCCTGTGGTGGTTGCACTGTTCGACGAGGCGATCGACGCGTGTGACCGCGCGGGCGGCGCGCGCACGCTGGCAGCCATCGCTGCCGCCGAGGTTCCGCCACTTGCGCTTCAGCCGGTGCTGCGGGATGTGTGGAGCGATCATGTGCTCTTCGCCGATGCTGGCGACCGCGTGTCGGGCATCGTCGATTACCATGCGGCAGGCATCGATACGCCCGCGACCGATCTGGCGCGGCTGCTCGGCAGCTGGTCGCTCGCGGGCGCAGGTTGCGAGCAGCCGCTGCTCGACGCCTGGCGGGATGCGGTCGAGGCGTATGAGCAGGTGCGGCCGCTCGCGGCGGCCGAGCGACGGCTCATTTCCTGGCTGCACGCCTCGGGGGTGATCCTCGGCCTCGACAATTGGTTTCGCTGGACGCTCGAGGAGCGACGCACGTTTCCCGATGCTGCGCGGATGCACGAGCGAATCGCGCGGCTCGTCGCCGCACTCGGGCCCATCCTGCGAGATTGACCGCTGGAAATCGCAGCCGCTAGACTTTTTTTCGTCGGTAGCAACTTTTCCCTCCCTCCCCCTCCCCGTGATGCCGCGAACGCCCGCCCTGCCGTTTGTGCCCGCGATCTCCGGGCTCCTGATCGCCTGCTTGCTGGCGGCGTGTCCGGTCGTGGCCGAGACGCCCGTTTCGGGCGGCGCCGTCGACCCGCTGGCGACGATCGCAGCCGGGCTCGGCAGCCCCATCGACGTGGAGGCCGTCATCGAGAAGGGGCGGAATGGCGGCCCCGACGTGCTCGCCGTCACGGCCGTGCTCCAGGAAGGCTGGCACCTCTACTCGCTCGAGCAGAAGCCGGGCGGGCCGAAGGCCACGAAGATCGTCGTCGCCGAGGATTCGCCGCAGGCGCCCGCGGGGCCCTTTCAGCCCGATCAGAAGCCGCGCGTGCGCACGGTCGACGACGTGCCCGGCTGGAAGGGGCTCGTCGTCGAGGAGCATTCCGGCCGGGTGACCTGGCGGGCGACGCTGGCCCCGAGACCGGCCGGCAAGGCCGACGCCGTGCATGGCACCGTCAGCGTGCAGCTCTGCCGCGACAACGCCTGCACGCCCCCCGAGACGCTCTCGTTCACGGCCAGCGACACCGTCGCCGCCGCTCCCGCCGGTTCGGGCACGCTCAAAGCGCTGCCGCCGGCCGCCCACGTTCCGGAGCGGGGGCATGTGAAGGTCGAGGCCTCGTTTGGCCCGTCGCGGCCCGGCATGAACGGCCGGCGGGTGTGGCCGCTCATCGTGCGGCTCGTGCCCGAAGAGCACTACCATCTTTATGCCCCCACTTCGAAACACGATTCGGCCGTCGGTCAGGGCAAGCCCACGATCGTGTCGGTCGCCGCGAGCGAGACGGTGCGGGCCGTGAGGCTCACCACGCTCGAAGCGATCCCGTCGGCTGACAAAGCGCTCGCCGCGGTCGCAGCGGTCGATGGCGCCGTGGCGATCGAGGTGCTGCTCGAGCCGGTGGGCGATGCGGCCGCAACCGCCAAGCGAGAGATCGAAGCGATTCTCGGCTTTCAGACCTGCACCGATTCCGCCTGCGATCCACCCTCCGCGGCGCGGCTGACGGCGACGCTCCCCAGCGACGATGATCCGATGAGCGGCACGGTGGCCTTCGCCGCGGCCCGCTATGCCGAGGCCGCCAAGGCCCCGGCGGCGATCGAACCGCTCGAGCGCGACCGGCCGCGGGGCGCGAGCATTTCGCAGGCGCCAGCGCGGCTCGCCGCAGCATCGACTGCGGCCGCTGGCGGCATCTCGCTGCCGACCGCACTCCTGATGGGCCTCGCCGGCGGCTTGATCCTCAACCTCATGCCCTGCGTGCTGCCGGTGCTCGGCCTGAAGCTGATGTCGTTCGCGCAGCAATCGGGCCGCGCGCGGCAGGAGGTCTTCCAGATGAACCTCTGGTATTGCGCCGGCCTCTTCGCCGTCTTTTTCGTGCTGGCCACCGCGAGCGTGGCGGCCAACATCGGCCTCGGCAGCGAGAACCTCGCCTGGGGTGAGCAGTTCACGTCGACGCGATTCAACGTCACGATGGCCGCGATCGTCTTCGCGTTTGCGCTCTCCTTTCTCGGCGTCTGGGAACTCCCGATCCCGGGCTTCATCGGCGAGAAGGCCGGCCACGTACAGTCGAAGGAAGGGCCGCTTGGCGCGTTTCTGAAGGGCGTCTTGAGCACCGTGCTGGCGACGCCGTGCAGCGGGCCTTTCCTCGGGCCAGTCTTCGGCTTCACGCTCTCGCAGCCGACCTACGTGACCTACGCCGTCTTCGGGGCGATCGCCACCGGCATGGCTCTGCCCTATCTGCTCGTCGGGCTCTTCCCCGGGCTCGTGAAATTCCTGCCGAAGCCGGGCGCCTGGATGGAGACGCTCAAGGAGGTGCTCGGCTTCGTGATGCTCGGCACCGTGGTCTTCCTCTTCACGTTTCTCGATCACGACTACTTCGTGCCGACCTTCGCACTGCTCGTGGGCATCTGGGCGGCCTGCTGGTGGGTCGGCCGCGCGCAAGAGGCGAATGGCGGCGCCGGCTTCGGCCGATGGGTGCAGGCGGCCGCCTTGGCCGCGGCCGTGGGCAGCGTCGCCTTCGCCTTCCTGGGGCCGGTGAAGTCGGTGCTCCCCTGGGAGCCCTTCTCGCGGGCCCGGCTCGCGGAATTGCGTGAGCAGGGCGCGACCGTGCTCGTCGATTTCTCGGCCGATTGGTGCATGACATGCAAGCTCAACCTCGCGACCGCCATCGAGACCAATCGCGTGAAGGCGGCGATCGACGCCAACCGGGTCGTGCCGCTGCTCGCCGACTGGACGGAGGAATCGCCGGAGATCAAGGGGATGCTCGAGACGCTCCAGAGCCGTTCGATCCCCGTGCTCGCGATCTTTCCCGCCGTCCGCCCCGACGAGCCCGCGCGGGATCCGATCGTGCTCCGCGATCTGATCACCGAATCACAGGTGCTCGAGGCGATCGAGCAGGCCGGCCCCTCGCGGCCAACCGTGGGCGACGTCCGCGCCGCGGCGCTACCGTAGGACAGGCTTCAGCCTGTCACCGTAGGACAGGCTTCAGCCTGTCACATTGAAGGCTTGCTTTCCTTTCGACAGGCAGAGACGCCTGTCCTACCTCAGCAGGACGCGTTCTTCGGCGGCCGTGCCAGCGTGCACGCTGCCGATCTTCCAGCTCTGATGCCCGCAATCGGCGAGCTGCTTTTGGATGCTGTCGGCGAAGTGCGGCGCCACCACGATCACCATGCCGACGCCCATGTTGAAGACCCGCTCCATCTCGTCGGCCGCGATGTTGCCGAGCTTCTGGACCCATGGAAACACGCCCGGCACCTGCCAGCTGCCGCGCTCGAGCCGGATCTGCACGGTATCGGGCACGATCCGCGCGAGGTTTTCCACGAGCCCGCCGCCGGTGATGTGGGCGATGCCGTGCACGACCTGCTTCACGCGGTAGTGCCGCAGGACGGCCTTCACGGGGCGGGCGTAGAGCCGCGTGGGCTCGAGAAGCAGTTCGTTGATGGTCTTGCCGCCGAACTCGGCCACGCGGTCGCCCCCCGCGAGCCCGCCCATCTCGAAGACGGCCTTACGCACGAGGCTGTAGCCATTGGAATGAAAGCCGCTCGAGGCGATGCCGATCGCGATGTCGCCCGGCTGGATCTGCCCGCCGTCGACGAGCCGCTTCCGCTCCACGACTCCCACGCAGAAGCCGGCGAGGTCGTAGTCGCCGCCGTGATACATGTCGGGCAGGATCGCCGTCTCGCCGCCCACGAGCGCGCACTCGCACTCCACGCAGGCGTCGGCGATGCCGCGGACGATCTGTTCGAGGAGGTTCGGGTCGTCGTGCGACATCGCCACGTAGTCGAGGAAGAAGAGCGGCTCGGCGCCGGTGCAGAGCGCGTCGTTGACGCTCATCGCGACAAGGTCGATGCCCACGGTGTGGTGGATGCCCGCGGCCACGGCCACCTTGAGCTTCGTGCCGACGCCGTCGGTGCAGGAGACGAGCAGCGGATCTTCGTAGCCGCGCTGGAAGAGTCCCTTGAGGTCGAGCGAGAAGAGGGCGGCGAAGCCCCCCTCGGGGCTCATCACCCGCGGGCAAAGCGTCCGGCGCATGTGCGCAGGGAGGCGAGCCATGCCCTCGCGGTACAGCTCGAGATCGACGCCGGCGCTGGAATAGGTTGCTCCGCTCACGCAGCGTATCATCGCCGCGTGGTGGCGACCCGCAAGCCCGCCCGCGGTCTCGCGGGGGTTGCTATGATTCTGGCATGCCTCCCCGCAAGCCGCGGGCGCCCGCCAAGCGGGCGCACCGGGAACAACCGCTGCCGCCGCTCCAGTTCAGCCATCCGCTGCCCTACGGGGCCGTGTTGCACGACAAGGGGGTGCAGTTTGTGGTCTATAGCCGCTCGGCCACGGGGATGCGGGTGCTGCTCTACGACAGCCCCGACGCCCCGGAGCCGTCGGAGGTGATCGCGCTGGATCCCAACAAAGACCGCTGGGGCGACATCTGGAGCATCTTCGTGCCGGGGATCGGCCCGGGGCAGCTCTACCACTTCCAGGCCGACGGCCCGTTCGACCCCGAGCGCGGCCAGCGGTTCGACGGCCAGGCCCGGCTCGTCGATCCCTATTCCCGCGCCCTGGCGGGCCGCTTCCTGCCCGGCACCGACGGGATCGTGCGGCCGCCCAAGAGCGTCGTGATTGACGATTCCTTCGACTGGCAGGGCGACCGCCATCTGCGGCGCGGCCTCGCCGACACCGTCATCTACGAACTGCACGTCCGCGGCTTCACGGCCAGCCCCACCAGTGGCGTGAAGCACCCCGGCACCTATCTCGGCGTCATCGAGAAGATCCCGTATCTCAAGTCGCTCGGCGTGACGGCGGTGGAGCTCATGCCGGTGCACGAGTTTCCCACCGAGCTGCCCACCGGCGAGATTTCGGAGCGGGCGAATTACTGGGGCTACGACCCGATGGCCTTCTTCGCGCCCCACCGCGGCTACGCGGCCGGCACGGAGCCCGGCTGCCAGGTGCGCGAGTTCAAGGAGATGGTGCGGGCGCTGCATGCCGCAGGGATCGAGGTGATCCTCGACGTGGTCTTCAACCACACGGCCGAGGGCAATCACCTCGGCCCCACGTTCTCGTTCAAGGGGCTCGAGAACCGCGTCTATTACATGCTCGGCGACGGCGGCAGCTACTACCGGAACTACACCGGCTGCGGCAACACGATCAACGGCAATCACCCGATCGTCCGCGAGCTGATCTTCCTTTGCCTGCGGCACTGGGTTCACAACTACCACATCGACGGCTTCCGCTTCGACCTGGCGAGCATCCTCTCCCGTGACCGCAACGGCGACATCCTGCCGAATCCGCCGATCGTGGAGGTGATCACGGAAGACCCGATGCTCGCCGACACGAAGATCATCGCGGAGGCCTGGGACGCGGCCGGCGCCTACCAGGTGGGGTCGTTTGCGAGCCTGCGGTGGGCGGAGTGGAATGGCCGCTACCGCGACGACGTCCGCCGCTACTGGCGCGGCGATTACGCCCAGACCGGCCACCTCGCCACGCGGCTGGCCGGCTCGAGCGATCTCTATGGCGACGACGGCCGCCAGCCCTACCACAGCATCAACTTCGTGACCTCGCACGACGGCTTCACGATGAACGACCTCGTGAGCTACCGCGAGAAGCACAACGAGGCCAACGGCGAGGGCAACCGCGACGGTGACAACAACAACTTCTCCGACAACTACGGTCACGAGGGGCCCACGAAGCGGTCCGACATCGGCGGCCTGCGTGCACGGCAGATCCGCAACATGCTCGCGACGCTGCTCGTGAGCCAGGGCGTGCCGATGCTGCTCTTCGGCGACGAGTGTCGCCGCACGCAGCAGGGCAACAACAACGCCTACTGCCAAAACAACGAACTCTCGTGGTTCGATTGGACGCTCGTGGACGAGCACACCGATCTCGTGCGGTTCGTGCGCGAGCTGGTGCGGTTTCGGCTCGACAACCCCACGCTCAGGCGGCGGTCGTTTCTCGTCGGCGGCACGAGCCACGATGGGCAGCTGCCCGACGTGGAGTGGTTCACGCCGGAGGGCACCCACGTCGACTGGTATGCGGCCGATGCCAGCCTCGTCTGCTTCTTCGGCGCCCCCACGCCCGACAGGCTCCAGGGGGAGAGCGACGTCGCGGCGGGCGGTGTCGAGGGCACCGCGCGGCACGTCCTCTTCTTCGCCCACGCCGGCTCGCTGCCGCGGACCTTCCAGTTTCCGCGGCCCATGACGATCCGGAATCTCACCTGGCGGATGTTCATCGACACCGGCCGGGAGCCGCCCAACGACGTCTTCGAAGGTGGCAAGGGGCCGGTCATCGACGTCATGAAGCCGCTGGAATTGCCCGAGCGGTCGTTCGTCTGCCTCGTTGCCGACGCGGAAAGGCCGGAATCGGCCGGCCGCCAGAAGCCGCCTATCTGACGTTTCGAAAATCGATTGCAAGTATTCGCGGTGGGCCGCTATCCTCCAAAGACCTTCGGAGAAGCTTCAATGCTGCGCTCGATCTGCATAGTCCTGCTCCCGCTCGTCTGCCTCGCGTTGGGCTGCGCCCCTGCGGCAGCGCCTCCGGCCGCGACGGCCCGCGGAAGCAACAGCCACGAGCATGACCACGGCCATGATGGCCACGACCACGGCGACGAAGACTACGACTCGCCCAATACGATCGCCGCCGGGATCGCGGCGCTCGAGAAGATCTGCGGCGAGGTGAAGGCCGAGCTGGCCGAGGGCGATCTCGACGACGCCGACGGCAAGGTCCACATGGTGGGGCATCTCCTCGACGACCTGCGGGTGCTCGTGATGGATGCGAAGCCGGCCGCGGACGTCGAAACGGCCGCGAAGAAGGCGCTCGACGGGATCTTCGACTGCTTCGACAAGATGGACACCGCCCTGCATTCCGCCGACGAAGCCGAGCGGAAGTCGCTCGACTATGCCGCCCACGCGGCTACGATCGAAGCAGCCATCACGAGCCTCAAGGCACTGTTCCCGTAACCCCTTCACTCGTCACGCACCACGAGAACCCCATCATGCCAATCATCCGCCACCTGCTGATCGCCTGCGTTGCAGTCGCCTGGTCCGTCCCCTGCCCTGCCCTCGAGATCGATCCCGCGGCCGTCCGCGGCCAGCTCGTGCTGGGTCAGGAACCAGTCGGGGCGCTGAGCCTCACCGCCGCCAAGCAGCAGCTCACGAGCGAGCCGAAGCCGATCGTCGTGGCGGGGCGGATCGGGGCCAAGGGGATCGAGCCCTTCCTCGAAAACAAGGCGTCGTTCGTGCTCGTGGAGATTCCCGCCGACGACCATGCGAAGAAGCCGGGCCACGACGCCGACAATTGCCCGTTCTGCAAGAAGAAGCAGGCCGGCGCGCCGATGGCGGCCGTGCAGTTTTTGGGCGCCGACGGCAAGGTGATCCCGATCGATTCGCGCAAGCTCTTCGGCATCGAGAAGGGCGCCGACGTGGTCGTCCGCGGCACCGCGATCTTCGATCCGAAGCTCGCGATCCAGGTGATCCAGTTCACCGCCGACGGCATCTACGTCCGACCCCGATAACGCACCGGCTCGAGGACGGCAGAAGGTGCCTCGCGGTGGCCCTCGAAGACTCGGGCCAAATGCTCGTCACGCTTCCGCCGATCCCCTCGCCTCCGTCCGTAGGACAGGCCTCCGTGCCTGTCGAAACCAGCCCGCCTTCATAAAACAAAACAGCCACATGCAAACCGCCTTCAAAGAATGGGCTGCCATCTGTCGGGCGCTCGCCCAGCGCCGCCAAGATGTGATCCTGCGCAAGGGCGGCATCGTCGAGCCGGGGGGCGGCTTCCGGCTGGAGCACCGTGAGTTTCTCCTGCTCCCCACGTTTCTCCACCAGTCGCCCGAGAGCCTGATTCCGGCGGCCCGGGACCTGCTCGACGACATCGACGCCGACCGGCCCCCGCCGGGGCAGGTGGTCTTCACGCATGCCGCCAGCGTGACGCAGGCGCACCAGATCCGGGCGCGTGAGGAGCTCACCCGATTCCGCAGCCGCCACGTCTGGTCCGACGCGGTCGTGACCGAACGGTTTCATCGCTGGCGCGACGAACTGCACGTGCTCGAGGTGGACGTCACCCCGCTACCCGAGCCGCTCGTGCTGCCGTGGCACGACGACTACGGCGGCTGCAAGTCGTGGGTCACACTGCGCTCATGAGGCGCACGCCTCCGGCGTGCGATTGACAGGCTGAAGCCTGTCCTACCATGGGGCGAATACGGCACATGATCTACCGCACGACCCGAGCGCCGCCGCCCTTGATCTGCTTCTCCACCTCGGCGCGGGTGGCCATCGAGGTGTCGCCGGGGGTGGTGCTCGCCAGGGCCCCGTGGGCGGCGCCGTAGTCCACCGCCTTCTGCGGGCAGTTGAATTCGAGGAACCCGAAGGCGAGGCCGCTGGCGAAGCTGTCGCCGCCGCCGACTCGGTCGAGGATCTCAAGCTCTGGATACTTCCGGCTGTCGTAGAATTTCCCGTCGTGCCAGCAGATGGCGCTCCAGTCGTTCTTCGTCGCCGTGATCACGCGGCGGAGCGTCGTGGCGGCCACCTTGAAGTTGGGAAACTCCTTCACGGCCTTCTCGATCATCGTCTTGAAGGCCTTCGTCTCGATCTCGCTGATGGCGTGATCCACCCCTTCCACCTCGAAGCCGAGCGACGCCGTGAAGTCTTCCTCGTTGCCGATCATCACGTCGACGAACTTCGCGATTTCGCGGTTGACCTCGCGGGCCTTCGCCTGGCCGCCGATGCTCTTCCAGAGGCTCGGCCGGTAGTTGAGATCATAGGACACGATCGTGCCGTGCTTCTTGGCCGCCTTCACGGCCTCGACCGTGAGCGCCGCCGTCGTCTCCGAGAGCGCCGCGAAGATGCCGCCGGTGTGAAACCAGCGGGCGCCGAGCTTCCCGAAAAGGTGGTCCCAATCGACGTCGCCCGGCTTCAGCTGGCTGGCCGCCGTGTTGCCGCGGTCGGGCACGCCCACCGCGCCGCGGATGCCGAAGCCGCGCTCCGTGAAATTCAGCCCGTTGCGAACGCTCCGGCCGATGCCGTCGTCGGCCCGCCACTGGATGAAGTCCGTGCAGACGCCCCCCTGCATGATGAAGTCTTCGATCAGGTGGCCGACCTCGTTGTCGACGAACGCCGTCACCACCGCCGTCTTCAGGCCGAAGCACTTCCGCAGGCCGCGGGCCACGTTGTATTCGCCGCCCCCTTCCCAGGCCGTGAAGCCGCGGGCGGTGCGGATGCGGCCCTCGCCGGGGTCGAGGCGGAGCATGATCTCGCCGAGGGAGATTTGGTCGAACGTGCAGGAGTCTTTCGGTTTGATGGGGAGGGTCATGAGGTGTCCTTTCAGTCAGGCTTCCGTTGATCGAGGGGCGCCGGCTCGGGGGGCGGCAAAAGTCGCGTCGCGTGGGCCGCGGCGGCCCAATGCTCCGCGAGCTTTCGCCGATTCCCCTCACCTCACCGTATGTTTGACGGGAGGCGAGGTATCTGGTCAGACGGTTTTTAATGTGTCGATTTGGAGAACTGGCAGTCCTGCCTCGTGGGCGATTTCGTTGAGGGCTTCGACCTCGGCCTTGGAGAAGAGCAGGCCGCCGGCTTTTTCGCTGCGGGCGGCCGCCTCGGCTTCGAGTTGGCCCGGCAGCATGCATCGCTCGTTGCCGTGGCCGAGGATGTCGGCGAGGACGGCCTTTACGTTTTCCGCCTGCGAGCGGCCCTTCGCGAAGGCGCCTCCGGAGAGCGCGTCTGGATGGATCACCTGGAAGAAGAAGGCACACGTCTGCTTCTCGCCCGGCACGGCCGGCCGGTTGCGGAGCGTGGGCAGCGAGCCGCCGATGAAGCCCGCCACGATCTCGTTGATGAGCGAGAGGCCGTAGCCCTTGTGATCGCCGAAGGGCAGGAGCGAGACGGCCTTGTCGGGGTCGGTCGTCGGCACGCCGTCCTTGTCGACCGCCGCATTCGGCGGCAGCGGCTTTCCCTCGCGCTTCAGCTGCTGCACGCGGCCCATCGCGATCACGCTCGTCGCCCAGTCGATCACCACTGGAAAGCCGATCGCGTCGGTCGTCGGGAAGCCCCACGAATGCGGGTTGGTGCCGAGCGTGGGAAACACGCCCTTGAACGGCACCACCTCGGCGAGCGCCGCCGTGCAGTTCGTGTAGGCGATGTAGCCCTTCTTCGCGGCCTCCATCACGTAGCCGCCGCCCCAGAGATAGTGAAACGCGTTGTCGATCGAGACCGTGCCGGTGCCGTAGGTGTCGGCCAGCTTCATGCAGGTGTCGATCGCCTCCCAGGCCACGGCCTGGCCGAGCTTCTTGTGGGCGTCCCAGATCTCGGCGGCCTTGAACCGGCTCGGCAGCTTCGTGATCGCCGCCTTCGGCACGCAGCCGCCCCCCTTGGAGCCGAAGAGCTCGTCGAGGTGGAGCGCCTTGATGGCGTTGTGCGTGCGGATGCCGTGCTTGGTGGCGGCCGTGGCGAGCTTCGCCGCATGGTCGGCCTCGGCGGCATCGAAGCCCCGCTTCACATAGGCGGCGCGGACAATCGCCTCGTGGGCATCGATCGCAACGACATGAAACGTTTCGGGCATCAGACGACCTTCTTCACCGGGACCTCGGGGTTCACCTGCGCCAGCGGCTTCTCGCCGTGCATCGCGTTGATCAGGTTTGTGACCGATGCCATCGCTTGCCGCTGCACGCTCTCGCTCGTGCGGGAGCCGATGTGGGGCGTGACGACGCAGTTCGGCAGCTTCGCGAGCGGATGATCGGCCCGTGGCGGCTCCTCGTCGAGCACGTCGGTGCCGTAGCCGGCGATCTGGCCGGAGGCGAGCGCCGCGGCGATGTCGGCCGTGTTGACGATCTCGCCGCGGGCGCAGTTCAGGATGATTACGCCCGGCTTCATCTTCGCGATCGACTTCGCGCAGACGAGGTCGCGGGTCTCCGGTGTGAGGTTCGTGTGCAGCGAGAGATAGTCGGCCTGCGCGAAGAGATCGTCGAGCGTGGCGGCCCGCGGGATGCCGTGCTCCTTGGCGAAGGCCTCGTCCCAGTAGACGTCGTAGCCGATCGGCTTCATCCCGAAGGCCTTGGCGCGAATCGCCACCTCCTTGCCGATCCGCCCCATGCCGACGATGCCGATCGTCTTGTCGAGCAGCTCGTGGCCCGTCTTCCGCTTCCAGCCGCCCGACCGGGTCGAGTCGGTGTGAAACAGCAGATTTTTCTCGAGGGCCAGGAGCAACAGAAACGTGTGCTCGGCGACCGTGGTGTGGTTGACACCGGGCGTGAAGAGGAGCGGGATGCCGAATTCGGTGCAGCCCTTCACGTCGATCTTGTCGACGCCGATGCCGTATTTCGAGAGCACCTTGAGCCGCGGCCGGGCCTTTTCGAGCACCGCTCGGGTGATGCAATCGTCGCCGCAGATGTAGCCGTCGATCTCGCCGACCAGGGCGAGCGTGTCGGCCTCGGAGAGCGGGCCGCGGGCCGTGACGATCTCCCAGCCGGTGGCCGCGAGCTTCTCATGGTGCGGGCCGGGGGTGTCTTGGAACGAGGTTGTGGTGAGCAGAATGCGTGGCTTCATGGGGCGTCCTGGGGGCGGCTCAAATCCTGCGAAAAGTAGCCGAATCGGCCGAATTCGGCAACGCGACGCCAAAGGAGACCGCTTGCAAAGGAGACCGTTTGCTCCGCAAGCGGATCCCAACTGGCGGCGCACCGGCTCCGGGGCGGCAGAAGGTGGTCGCTGCGCGACTCCTCCGGATCCTCGCGGAGAACTTCCGGCCTCGGGCCGGCCTGGGCCTGTCTCCGCTGACGACCTACGGAGCTTCATTCCCCCGAAGGTCGAAAGTTCCTAACGCTCGTCACGCTTCTGCCGACCCCCCTCGCCTGCGTCCGTAGGACAGGCTTCAGCTTGTCGAGAGCAGATCCGCTTGCGGAGCAAGCGGTCTACGTGCGGCCTACAGTCGCCGCACCTGTTCCGGGAAAAACGCCCTCACGAGCGCGGCGGTCGCGCCGTTCCACTTCCAGAGATGGCAGAACCTCCGCTCGCGGCCGCAGCCGGTCGTGCCGGTGCGGTGGAGCCAGTGCTGCTCGCCGGGCGAGAGCGGGTAGGCGGCGAACTCGTGCCGCCGGGCCTCCGGCACCCGCAACTTGATCCAGCTCCAGTGGTTGACGTGGAGCCGGTGGTCGGGATCGGGATGATCCTTGGTCCACGAGCGATACTCGCGCTCCGTCACGGCCACCACTCGATCGCGGAGGCTCTGCATGAGCGGCTCGTCGCGATCGAGAATCTCCTCCGCGGCGGCGATGCCGACGGGCGACGTCGTGATCACGATCGCGGGATCGTCGTTGCCGTCGCGATCGCCGAGCAGCGTGGCAAGCTCGTTCTCGAACCAGGTCACCAGGTGCGCCGAGAGGATCATCCGCTCGGCGGCTTCTTGGGCGGGGTCGCTCCCGGGCCGGCCCGCCGAGCCTGCGGCGCGTCGCGCTGTGGCGACAGCCTCACGCAGGCCGGCGAGCCAATGCCGGGAGTCTTCGCTTAACGGCTGAATTGCTGCCGCAGCCACTCGTTTTTCCGCTTCTCGAGCTCGATGAGCTTCTTGACCGGACCCTGGCGGTTGGCCTGGGCCGCCTGACGGGCCTCACGGTTCTGGGCAGCACTCGCGCTGCCCACGAGGAACATGCTCGAAACGATAGCCACGACGAATGCAAGCCGAATCATAAAGAAAAGCTCCTGACGTGATTGAGAGACTGGGGATGGGATAGCATTCCGCGAAGCCGGGGGGCTGCGACGGTTTTTTTCTGTCGGAGACGAGCATCGGCAGCCGACAGGCGGCGACTCGATCGGAATTCTTTGCGGATGGCGCACGAGACATAGCCGCCACGAGCGGTGCGCGAGGATTTCCGGGCACCCGCGGCATAACCCTCACCCCGTGCGCTCCGTGGCCCAACCACATCGTGGATGACGGATCGCGTCACCCCGCCTGCTACCGCAGGGGGCTTGTGGTGGGGTGGCGCTGCGGCGGCAGATCGACGAATCCGGCTTTTGTCACGCCCGACATCGGACTGGCCGTCACGACGTCCCACGCGATCTGTTGCAATTCGCGACGGAGGTCGGGGTGGATCTCGTCGAGCTGCCGGTCGCCGTCGTCGAGCCCGACTGGCGAGCGGCCGTAAAGGCAGGCGAAAGTGCAGTAGGTGACCAGTGCGATCACCGGCGCCTTGCCATGGCCGATCGGGTCGGTGAACAGGTCCGACTGTCGCGCGATGCCGGGCATGTCTCCCGCGGCCACACGCTCCCGCAGGCGGATCACCGCGTCGGTGACCGGCACGATGCGGATCACGGCGCGGCCCCGCGCCCGGTTGATGTCGGCGACTTGCCTCTCGATCACCGCCGTGATTCCGGCGCTCGCCGCCCGCAGGCTGTCGAGCGTGCGGGCGTCGCGTTCCTCGTTGTGGTGGATCTTCTTGGCCGGATTCCAGAGCTTCGGATCGCTCGGCTCCCAGTGGTCGAAGCCCATCCAGGAGATCTGCAGGAGCACACGCAGCTCGGGATTGTGCTCGAGGCCGAGGTCCGTGAAGAGCGGGATGGCGTCGTCGGGCACGAGCCAGTTGGGCGACATGGTCAACACGTCCACGTCGCCGGCGACGAGCGACGCCTTGGCCTTGTTTTCCGCGTCGGGAAGGTTCCAGTGCTGCCGCACGCTCGACCCGCCGATCATCTGCCGACCGACCAGTTCGTGTCCGGTGATGCCCGCCGCGCGGGCCAGCGGCGTGAGGCGATCGGCGACGAAGATGTGGAAGCTGTGCCCCATCACGAAGACCCGCAGGCCGTCTTCTGGAGCCACGCGAGAGGGGCCGTCAGCCGCGCGAGCCGGCGCAGCGATGGCGCACGCCACGATCAGAGGTGCAATCCACGCTGATTGGTTCATGCTCATGGGAGCATGCTACCCTCTCCAGGCGAGGCGGCGAAAACGGGCAAGTGGCTGGATCGTGATCGAGGAGATTCCCGGATGGTGATGGCGGGCGGATTCCCTCGCTAGTGCAACGGGCTTGTCGGGAGCCGCTTGCGGAGCAAGCGGTCTACTTGAGCCGGCTACTCGTCGCGTTTGAGGCCGGAGCGGGTTGCCTTCACGGCCAGCGGGTCGTCGGGCCAGGAGTGCTTCGGGTAGCGGCGGCGGAGTTCCTTCTTCACCGTCGGATAGGTGCTTTTCCAAAAGCTTGCGAGGTCACTCGTCACCTGCTGCGGCCGATGGTTGGGGCCGAGCAGGTGGAGGATCACCGGCACGCGGCCGCCGGCGATCCGGGGCGTTTCGGCCAGGCCGAAGAGTTCCTGGATCCGCACGGCGAGCGTGGGCGGCTGCCCGGGCTCGTAGACGATCCGGTGCCGCTTGCCGTTGTGCAGTTCGTATTCGGCAGGCGCGAGCCGGTCGATCTCCGCGAGCCGGTCGTAGCCCACGGCGGCATGCAGCCGCGAGAGCCAATCAGCCGCGCGGATCTCCTCGAGCGAGCGCAGCCCCGTGCAGACGTCGGGGAGCAGCGCGGCAAGCGCCGCAGCATCGAACGAGGGCAACGAAAGATCGGGGGCCGCGGCGGCGAGCCAGCGAACCCGGGCGATGAATCCGCCGGCCGCGGATTCGGCGGGCGGGATCACGCGATCGAGCTGCGCTGCGGCCTCGCGGGCGAGCACATCGGCCGCGGCTCGTTCGTCGGTGATCGCGATCGGCGTCTCGTCGAGCACGAGGTCATTCCACGTCGTGCAGCGGCGGGCCTCCACCTGCCGCCGCGATGGATGAAACATGAGATCGTCTGCCTGCCGCAGGTTCGTCGAGGCGAGCGGCTCTTCGTCGAGCCAGGCCCGCTCGACCGCCGACGCCTGCCGCACGCTGGCCTCGCCGCCGGCGTCGTCGAGATCGATCGCGAGAAACAGAGGCTCCTGCCGCACCCGCGAGCCGCCGTCGAGCCGCACGCCGCGGCCGCCCACCATCGTCGCCCGGTCGGTCGTGCCGGCCCGCAGCCGCGCGAGCCGGTCGGGAAACGCCTCCAGCAGCGCCCGCATGAGCGCCTCCGCGGGATCGGCGGCGCGCGCGGCGAGCGGCGACTCCACGAGCCGGTAGAGCTGCTCGGCGGTGCGGAGCACGTTGGCCGCCCCGCCGTGGTGGAGTTCGAACTCTGTATCGTCGAGCGACAGGCCCGCATGAAAGGCCTGGAGCGCCGCCACGCGATCGACCACGTCGCTCCGTGTGCGCACGGTCATGCGGTCGCGCGGGCCGCGGCGAGCGTGGGCGGCCGGGCGGAAGGGATCCCGTTCCGAGAGCAGCGCGGCGGCGATCGACGCCTCGCGCAGCACACCGTGCCGCGCGCCGGCGAGCAGCAGCCGCGCCAGCCGCGGGTGGGCCGGCAGACGCACGAGCTCGCGGCCGAGCGGCGTGATCCGGTCGCCGCGCGTGGCGCCTTCGTCAATTGCTCCCAGCTGTTCGATCGCGCCCAGCTGCGCGAGCAGCCGTCGGGCGTTGGCGATCGCGTCGGGCGGCGGGTGGTCGAGCCACGGGAATCCCTCCTGTTCGCCACTGGCAATCAGCTGCAAGAGCGGTCCGGCCATGTCGCCGCGCATCGCTTCGGGCGTCTCGGCCGCGGGCCGATGATGATGCGACGCCCCGTCCCAGAGCCGCCAGCAGACGCCCGCGGCGGTGCGGCCCGCGCGGCCGGCCCGCTGATCGGCCGACGCCTGCGAGATCGGGATCAGCTCGAGCCGCGGCAGCCCCGTGGAAGCCGCAACCCGCATCTGGCGGGCCAGGCCCGAATCGACGACGGCCGTCACGCCGGGGATCGTCAGCGACGTCTCGGCGACGTTGGTCGAGAGGATGATCTTGCGGCGGCCCATGTCGGCGAGCACGCGATCCTGCTCCTCCGGCGGCAGGTCGCCGAAGAGCGTGAGCAGGGCGTGCCCCTCGCGATCGGCGAGCGGTGCGAGCGCCTGTTCGCAGCGTCTGATCTCGCCCACGCCCGGCAGGAAGACGAGCACATGGCCATCGGTCTGCTTGAGCGCCTCCGGCACGGCCGCGGCCACGAGCTCGACGATGTCGCGCCGCTCGCCGCGCTTGCCATAGCGCATCTCCACCGGAAAGAGCCGGCCATCGGCCGACACGATCCGCGCGCCGCCGAGCAGCCGCGCCACCGGCTCCGCCGCCAGCGTGGCGCTCATCACGATGATCCGCAGGTCGGGCCGCACCGTCTCCCGCACCCGCACGAGCAGGCCGAGCACGAGATCCATCTCGATCGACCGCTCGTGGAATTCGTCGAGCACGACGGCGGAGATGCCCTCGACGGCCACGTCGTCGAGCAGCCGCCGCAGCATGATGCCGGTCGTCTCGACGACGAGCCGCGTGTCGCGGCCCACTTTCGCGTCGAACCGCACCTGGTAGCCCACTTCGCCCCCGACCGCGGTGCCGCGGAGCCGCGCGATCTGGTGGGCGACGGCGCGGGCTGCAAGCCTCCGCGGCTGGAGGAGCACGACCTTTTGGGGCGCGGGGAGATCGTCGAGGATCGCCGCCGGCACGAGCATCGTCTTGCCGGAGCCGGGAGGCGCGGTGACGACGACCGCGCCCGTCCGCGAGGCCGCCACGACCTCGTCGAGCACGTCGGCGACTGGCAGCGTGGCGAAAAAGGGTTGGAGCACGGTTCAAGCGGGCGGAAGGTGGCGGGCAATATCGGCATCGTACTATGCATTGATCGTCCTCGCCTCCGTCCGTAGGACAGGCCTCCGTGCCTGTCTCCTTCGAGTATGCTGGCCGCTTTCACAAGGCCATCGGTCGCACCATGCAGTCGTTCGACGTGATCGTCGTGGGCAGCGGCGGCGTCGGGAGCGCGGCTGCGTATCACCTCGCCTCGCGCTGCCGCCGGGTGCTCGGCCTCGACCGGTTTCCCATCGCGCACGACCGCGGCAGTTCCCACGGCCAGACGCGGCTCATCCGTCAGGCCTATTTCGAGCATCCCGACTACGTGCCGCTCCTACTGCGGGCCTATGAGCTCTGGCGGCAGCTGGAGCAGGTCGTCGGGCGGCGGCTGCTCGTCGAATCGGGACTCATGATGGCCGGGCCGCCGGAGGGCAGCGTGATCGCCGGCGCTCTTGCGTCGGCGGACCTGCATCGGCTCGAGGTTGACCGCATGACCGCCCGCGAGGCCTGCGGCCGCTGGCCCGTCTTCGCGCTGCCCGAACACTGGGCCGTCGTCCACGAGCCCCGCGGCGGCTATCTCTTCGTCGAGGCCTGCGTGCGGGCGCACGCCGAAGCGGCGCGGCAGGCGGGCGCGACGCTCGAGCACGGTATCGAGGTGCGCGGCTGGCGCATCGAGGGGAGCGGCGTCGCGGTCGAGACGAATCGCGGAACCTTTTTCGCCGACCGGCTCGTCCTCGCGCCGGGCCCGTGGGCTGCCGGGCTCCTGCAGCTGCCCGCGGTGCCGCTGACCGTGCTGCGGAAATCGCTGTTCTGGTATGCGGCCGCGGCCGAATCGCAGGCCGCCTTCGCCGCCGGGGCCCTCCCCTGCTTCGCGTTCGACGCACCGGCAGGATTCTTTTACGGCTTTCCGCAGATCGACGGCCGCGGCGTCAAAGTCGCGGAGCACACGGGCGGGCGGGCCGTCGCCGATCCGCTGGCCGTGGATCGCGAGATGGATGCCGACGAAAAGGAGCGCGTCGAACAGATCCTCGACGTGCATCTCCCCGCGCTTGGCTGCCGCTGCACGGAGCACGCGGTCTGCCTCTACACGATGTCGCCCGACCATCATTTTTTGGTGGGGTTGCACCCGGCGAGCGAACGGGTGGCGATCGCGGCTGGATTTTCTGGCCATGGCTTCAAGTTTGCGAGCGTTATGGGGGAGGTGCTCGCCGATCTCGCGATTACGGGCGAAACGTCGCTGCCGATCGGGTTTCTTTCGCCGCAGCGAAAGTAGACCGCTTGCAAAGTAGACCGCTTGCTCCGCAAGCGGATCTGGACCCGCTTGCGGAGCAAGCGGTCTACTTTGATAGTCTGAATCCTGTCCTTCGGTTGTCGGTTTGCGCGGGTGGGGGTACCGTTAGCTCAGGTCGCAAACGGCACGGAGGCTCGGTGATGAAATTCTTCGCATGGATGGCGGTTGTCGTGTCGCTGCTTGGCGGCAGCGTGATGGCGGAAGACTGGCCGCAATTTCGGGGCGGTGCGGCCTTGAGCCAGGCGCCCTTCGCGAAGGTGCCGCTCGCCTGGGACGCGGCGAAGAACGTCGCCTGGCGGACCACCGTGCCCGGCGCCGGGTGGTCGCAGCCGGTCGTGTCGGGCGACAGGATCTTTTTGACGACGGCCGTCGCGCCGAGCGGTGGCCGGCCGAGCGGGATGATGGGGGGAGTGATGTCGCTCTCCACCTGGGGCATGGGATCGGCGCCGTCGGAGCCGATCCAGTTTCGCGTGCTCTGCCTCGACCGGGCCGCTGGCGGAATCATCTGGTCGAAGACGGTCGCCGACGTGAAGCCGACATTCGGCAAGCACACCTCCAACACGTTTGCCACCGAGACCCCCTGTGGCTCGCCCGACGGCGTCTATGCTTTTTTCGGGGCGACGGGCACGGTCGTCGCGCTCGACCGCGATGGCAACGAACGCTGGCGGCGCGAGCTCGGCCCGCAGCCCACCACGAATCAATTCGGCACGGGCTCGTCTCCCCTGCTCGCGCAGGATTCGCAGGGCCGACCGCGGCTGTTCGTGCAGCTCTATAACGACGATCGGGCCACGCTCGTCTGCCTCGACGCCGCCACCGGCGCCGACGTCTGGACCGCCAATCGCGACAAAGGCACGTCGTGGGCGACGCCCGTCGCGTGGAACAACGACGGCGCGGCTGAAGTGATCACCGCCGGCCAGGGCATGGTGATCGCCTATGACGTCGACACGGGCGCCGAGCGGTGGCGATTCGGCGGGATCGACACGTCGTTCGCCTGCTCGGTCGTCGCCGATGCCGAAGGCGTCTACTTCGGCACGTCGAGCCCGGGGAGCCGGGCGCCGGCTTACGCGATCGCCCGCGGCTGCCAGGGGGATCTCACGCTGCCCGCCGGAGCCACGCAGGGGGGCAAGGTGCTCTGGTCGAAGACGAAGTGCGGCGCCGGAATGCCATCGCCGGTCGTCATCGGCGATCACCTCTACTTCCTCGACAAGATCGCCGTCTGCTTCGACAAGCGCACGGGCGCGGAAAAATATCGCAAGCGGCTGCCGGGAGGCAGCACGGCGGTGGGTTCGCCGCTCGTGATCGGCGACCGGATCTACCTCGTCAACGAGCGCGGCAAGGTGGTCGTGTTGCAGGCGGGCCCCGAGTTCAAGGTGCTGGCGGAATCGTCGGTGGGCAGCGGCGATGAAATCTTCTGGGCCACGCCCGCCGTCACGGAAGACTCCCTGCTCATCCGGTCCACCGACGCGCTCTATTGCATCCGCTGACCGCCCCCTGCTGGAAAGCCTTTCGATGCGACACGCATGGGTGCCGACCGCCGGCCTGCTCGTGGCCTTCTTGATCGCGCCGGCCCGCGGCGGCGACTGGCCGCAGGTGCTCGGGCCGAATCGAAACGGCATCGCGGCCGCGGACGAGCGGCTCGCAGAGACGTGGCCCGCGGAGGGGCCGCCGGTCGAATGGCGGCGCGAGGTGGGAGCCGGCTATGCAGGAATCGCGGTGGCCGGCGGCCGCGCCGTGCTCTTTTCCCGCGTCGGCGATCGCGAGGTCGTCGAGGGCATCGATGCGGCCACGGGCAAGACGCTCTGGAGCGACGGCCATCCGACCACGTTCGCACCGCAGGTCGGCGGCGGCAACGGACCGCTCTGTACGCCGGTGATCCACGGCGGCCGCGTGATCGTGTGTGGCGCGCAGGGCGTGCTCGCCTGCCTCGACGTGGCCACCGGCAAGCGGCTTTGGCAGCGAGACACGCACCGGGAATTCGACGCACCCGAGGGATATTTCGGCGCGGGCAGCACGCCGCTCGTCGTGGGCGACCACGTGCTCGTCAACGTCGGCGGCTCGCGGCAGGAGGCGGGGATCGTCGCCTTCGATCTCGGCACCGGAGCGACCGCGTGGAAGGCCACGGCCGAGCCGGCAAGCTATTCGGCGCCCGTGGCGGTCGACATCGCCGGCGTTGCGCACGCGCTCTTCGTCACCCGTTACCAGTGCCTGCTCGTCGAGGCCGCGACCGGCACCGTGAAATGGAAATTTCCATTCGGCATGCGCGGGCCGACGGTGAATGCGGCGACACCGCTCGTGATGGCCGGCGACGCCGCCGACAAACGGCTGCTCGTCACGGCCGCCTACGGGATCGGCTCGGTGTATGCCTCATTCGACGGCAAGGCGGCGCAGACGCTCTGGGAGGGAACCGATTCGCTTGCCACGCAATACTGCACGCCGATCGTCACGCAGGGCATCCTCGTGGCGATCGACGGCCGCGACGACATGCCGCCGGCCGACCTCAAGGCCGTCGAAGCGGCGACGGGCCGCGTGCTCTGGACCGAACGCGGCTTCGACTACGGCACGCTTCTTTCCGCCGACGGCAAACTGCTCGCGGCGAAGACCGACGGCGAGCTCGCGCTCATGCGGGCCGATGCGGCGGGCATGAAGGTGCTGGCGCGGGCCCGGCCGCTCGCGGGCACGATCCGGGCGCTTCCCGCCCTCGCGGCCGGCAGGCTCTACGTGCGCGACGACGCCGTGCTCATCTGCCTGCGCGTGGGCCGGTGACGGCCGCGCCGGCGCTGCGCCGCCAGACCTCGCCGAGCAGGATGCCGCAGGCGACCGACACGTTGAGGCTCTCCACGGCGCCGGAGCCGGGAATCTGCACGCGCCGGTCGGCAATCGCATCGATCGCCCGCGAGACACCCTCGCTCTCGCTGCCGAGCGCGAGCACCAGGTTTTGCCCGAGGGGCGAGGCATAGAGCGGATCGCCCCGGTGGCTCGACGTTACGACGATCTCGTAGCCGGCCTTGCGGAGCCGGCCGAGGTCGGCGGCCGGGGTCGCGAGATCGCACACGGGCACGATCTCCGCGGCGCCCTCCGCCACCCGTACGGCCGCCGGCGAAAGCGCCGGCAGCGACTTCTCCGGCCCGAGGATCGCAGCCACGCCGAAGTGCGCCGCCGTCCGCAGGATCGAGCCGAGGTTGTGGGGATTCTGCACGCCGTCGAGATAGAGCATCGGGCCGGAGAGCGCCCGGGTGTCGATCGCCCGCAGCAGGTCGGCGAGGTTCCAGCGGCGGATCTGCCTGGCGAGGATTGCGACGCCCTCGTGGTGCACCGAGCCGGTGAGCCGCTCGAGGCTGTCGGGCTCCACCACCTGGAAGCCCTTGCGGGTGGCGATGCAGTGCTCGATGAGCGGCGCGAACCGCCGCTGACGGTCTTTCGTCAGGTAGACGCGGATGATGTCGTTGGGCCGCCGCGCGAAGAGCGCCTCGCAGGCATGAGCGCCATGATACTTCTCTTCCGACTTGTCTTGATGCCGCGGCTTCATGATGGGGGAAGTCTACGTGACTGGCTGCTATTGAAAGTAGGACAGGCCTCTGTGCCTGTCTCTTTGGCCGCTTCGTAGAAGACTGCTCCGCGGGGAGGCAGGTTTTCGACAGGCACGGAGGCCTGTCCTACGTGTGACAGGCTGAAGCCTGTCCTACAGCGCGCGGCGGTATTTCTTTGGGCCGCGGGGCTTGGAACCGGCGGCCGGCGCGGCGGCCGGGGCTGCTGCTGTGGCACGCTTCTCGCCGCGGGGCTTGCCCTTGCTACGGCGGCCCTTCGCCGGCTTCGTGCGACTCGGACGGCCGCGCTCGCCGCGGCTGCCCGCGTGCGACGCCGGCCTTCTCGGGCCACGTTCCTCCGCATCGTCGGCCTTCGGCAGGTCGGCGGGGAGGTCGGTGCGCTCGGGAATCTGCTTGCGCAGGAGCCGCTCGATCGCCGCGAGCCGCGGCCGCTCTTCGCGGTCGCAGAAGCTCAGGGCGACGCCCGTGAATCCGGCGCGGCCGGTGCGGCCGATCCGGTGGACGTAGGTCTCCGGCTCGTGCGGCAGCTCGAAATTCACGACGTGCGTCACCTGGTCGACGTCGATGCCGCGGGCGGCGATGTCGGTCGCGATCAAGACCGGCGGCCGCTGCGACTTGAACGACGACAGCGCGAGCTCGCGCTGGTTTTGGCTCTTGTTGCCGTGGATCGCCGCGGCCCGGATGCCGGCCTTCTCGAGATCCCGCTGCAGCTTGTTGGCCCCGTGCTTCGTCCGCGTGAAGACGATCACGCGGGCCATCCCCTCGTGCTTGAGGAGGTGCACGAGCAGGTGCTTCTTCTGCTTCTGCGGCAGGAGAAACACGGATTGATCCACCGTCTCGGCGGGCGTGGCCTGCGGCGCCGTCTTCACCTCGAGCGGATCGCGCAGCATCGTCTCGGCGAGCTGCCGCACCTCGGCGGGCAGCGTGGCGGAGAAGAAGAGCGTCTGCCGCTTCTTCGGCACCTGCGACACGATCTTGCGCACGTCGTGGATGAAGCCCATGTCGAGCATGCGGTCGGCCTCGTCGAGCACGAGAAACTCGACGGCGCGGATGTCGACGAGCCGCTGCTGGATCAGGTCGAGCAGCCGGCCCGGCGTGGCCACGAGCACGTCCACGCCGCGCTGCATCGCCGCGGCCTGCGGCTTCTGGTTGACGCCGCCGTAGATGACGGCGCTCCGCAGCTTGGCGTGCTTGCCGTAGGCGCGGAAGCTGTCGTGGATCTGGCTGGCGAGCTCGCGGGTGGGGGCGAGCACGAGCACGCGGCAGCGATGCGGCTGCACGTCGCGCCGGTCGGCCATGAGCCGTTCGATGAGCGGCAGCGCGAAGGCGGCGGTCTTGCCGGTGCCGGTCTGGGCACAGCCGAAGAGGTCGCGGCCGGCGAGCACGTGGGGCATCGCCTTGGCCTGGATCGGGGTGGGGGTCGTATAGCCTTCGGCGGCGAGCGCCTCGAGAACGGGCGCGGAGAGCCCCAGCGATTTGAATGTCTGCATCGACAGAGCATAGCCTCCCCGCGGCGCGAGCGAGAGGGGAACGACGAATCGCGGCGTGAACGACGGCCTTCGCCGGCGGATCAGCCGGCCGCGGCGTCGCGCAGGAGCCGGGGCATGAACGTGGGATCGATGAGATCGGCGGCTGTGATCCTGACACGTCGTGCGACCGCGCCCGTGGCCGCGAGTTCCGCCGCGGTGATCGGTTCGCGGGCGGCGATCTGCGCCCGCACGACATCGGCCGTTGCGTCGGAGGCATCGGTGCCGGCCGCCTGCCGCGCCGCCACGCGGGCAAGCACCGCCTCGGCGGGCAGGTCGAAATCGAGCCAGACGATCGGCACACCGGCCGCGCTCGCCACGGCGGCGATCGTGTCGCGTTGCCCGCGGAGATTCGCCGCCGCATCCACGACCACGCTCGCTCCGGCGGCAAGCAGCGTATGGGAGAGCGCGGCGAGCCGGTCGTAGACCTTGGCTGTCGTCGCCGGATCGTAGAGCGATTCCGCGTGGGCCGCGTCGTGCGGCCGGTCGGTGCCGGCCATGCCAAAGAGCCGCTTGCGCTCGACGTCGCTCCGCAGCCGCACCGCCTCGCAGCCGCCGACGATCGCCGCGGCCACGGTCGTCTTGCCGCTACCGGAGATCCCGCTCGTCGCATAGAGCACCGGCCGACGCGGCTGCGTGAGATGCTCGGCCAGTTCGAGATAGCGGTCGGTCTCGGCCCGCGCGGCATCCTGCGCCGCCCGATCCCCCGCCGCCTGCGTGCAGCGAATCGCCGCCACCGCGGCCCGCACGATCGCCCGGTAGACCTTGTAGACGGGGAGCACGCTCGCGGCGTCGTGGTCGTCGGCCGCCTCGATCCAGCCGCTCACGACCTGCGCCGCGAGGTCCGGTCGGCCGCGGGAGTGGAGGTCCATGGCGAGAAACGCGATGTCGCTCGCCACGTCGATCCAGCGGAGCGACTCGCTGAACTCGATCGCGTCGAAGGGCATCATGCGGCCCTCGTGAAGCACGATGTTGGCGAGGTGGAGGTCGCCGTGGCACTCGCGCACGCGGCCCGCCGCCCGCCGGCGCTCGATCGCAGGGCCGACCGCGGCGAGGCGTCCGTCGAGCCAGTCCTCCAGATACATGTCGCAGGCGCGCGTGTCGGGCCGCGCGGCCCTCAATTGCGCGAGGTTGAGCCTGACGGCGTCGCCCACGGCCTGCGCCGTTCCCAACGGTGCAGACGCCGCCGCGATCGCGAGCCGCGTCTGCACCGCGGCGATCTCCGCGCCGAGCCGCCCGCAGTCTTCGGACGAGAGCCGGTGATCGGCGAAGATCCGGTCGAGCCGGCAGGCCTCGTCGAACTGTCGCAGCTTCACGGCCCACTCGAAGGCCGGGCCGGGGCCGTCGACGCGCGGCGCCGCGGGGGAGCCGGTGATCGGCACCACGCCGAGATACAGTTCCGGCGCGAAGCGGCCGCTGAGGCGGACCTCCTCGAGGCAGCAGGCATGCCGCTTGTCGAGCGACGAGAAATCGAGAAACCCGAGGTCGCAGGGCTTCTTGACCTTGTAGACGTAGTCTCCGGTGAGGATCACCCAGGAGATGTGGGTCTCGATCAGGTGGATGCCCCGGGTGGGATGCGGATAGGCAGCCGGGTCGAGCAGCCGCTGCACGTCAACGCGCATGCGGCCGCCGGAGGTTGCGCACCTGGAATCCGTCGCCCGCCGTGAGCAGGCGGTCGAACGCGGTGGTGGCGTCGATGCCATCCTCGATCGCGCTTTCGATCACATAGGCGATCTCGTCGTCGTCGAGCTCGATCCGTCGGTCGCGCTGGATCGCGGCCACGAGATAGCCCCGCTCACCGTGCGTGCAGTTGTCGCAGAGCCACGTGCGAATCGCGTCGAGTGGCGAGAGGCCCTTGAGCATGTCGAAATTGGGCGAGTCGAAGCGGTCCTTCTCGTGCGTGAACATGGTTTTGTTCCCCTGTGAGGTGAATCCTTTCCCCTGACGGCAGCGAACTGTACGTCGCGAAGAGTCCATAGGCAACGGACGTGGGACTGGTTTTGGGGGAGCGGAGGCACCCCGCGGAGGGATGGGTAGGCCGCGGGGAATGGGCGGGAGGCTGGGGCAGGCACGGAGGCCTGTCCTACTGGGCGGTGAGCTTCGACACGTCGAGGGCTTCGATCGTCTCGATCGCCTGGCCGGCGATGCCCTGCAGGTCGCCATACATGCCCGCCGTGGCGGCCAGTACCGCCTGGATCTGCATCTCCCGCTTCGCCCAGAGCTTCGTCATCGTCGTCCGCTCCTTGGCGAGGTCGGCGTGCATCTCCTCGAATTTTTCGATGATCGCCGTCACCCGCTGCCGGAAGCGATGGCCGGTGAGGTATTGGTAGACGAGCTCCATCTTCGTCTGCTGCCCCTCCCCCGCCTGCCGCGCGAGGGCGAGCTCCATCAGCGTGTGGCGGAGGGCGATCGCCAGCGGCACGAAGGTCCGCGTGCCCGTCACCCAGACGCCGTCCACATGGCCAAACGTCTCCACACCCTTGGGGAGCGTGTGGCTCACGATGACGGCGAGATCGGCCTTCGCGGCCCGCTGGTCGTCGCGGAGTTTTACCAGCCAGCCTTCGCTCCAGTGCTTCGTGCGCTTCGATTCCCAGAGGATCGTGCCGCAGGCCTGGCCGTCGGCGCGGGCCACCGCATGCACCACGTCGCCGCCAAACTCCCCCTTGGCCACCGGCGTGAAGACGTCCGACGGAAACGACTGTTTGAGCACGGCTTCGATCTCGAGCTCCTGCACCTCTCCCTGGAGCTGCTGCGAGCCCTGCTCCGCCCGCCGCTTGAGCTCCTCGATCTGCCTCTGCATGGCGGTGATCGTCTGCTCCTTCTCGGCCATCTTGAGCTTGAGATCGCCTTCGGCCTCGCGCTTGGCCTGCTCGCGGGTGGCCGCGAGCGATTCCTGCACCCGCTTCTCGATCGAGAGCTCGAGCTCGCGCTTCGCGTCGTCGAGCTCGCGCTGCTTGCGCAGAGCGTCGGTCTGGGCCTGCTGCGCCGCGGCGAGCTTCTGATCGCGTTCGGCAAGCACGACGTTGAGTTCGGCGATCTCCTGGGCCTTGCGGTCCATCTCCGCGGAGAGCGCGAGCCGGGCCTTCTTCGCCTCGGCCTCGGCGATCGTGGTTCGCTCGGCCCGCAGCTTGGCCTCGTATTGGGCCCGCGTGGCCTCGACGATCGGCGCGGCGAGCGATTCCGTGAGATGCACTTCGCCCTTGCAGTGCGGGCAGGTGATCGTGGGGTCGGCGTGGGTGTGCATGGGGGGCTCCGGACAGAATGGAGCAGGTTTGTATCCATCTGTCCAGTAAGAGATCCGGGGCGAGAGACAGGCAGGGACGCCTGTCCTACGAGACAGGCTGAAGCCTGTCCTACCGGGTGTGGAAGGTGTCGATGTAGACGAGGTCGGCGATCGAGCCTTCGTCGGTCCAGAAGCGGGCCCTGATCGCGTAGAGCTTGTCGCGCTCCACGATGCAGGCGAAGGGCTCGCGATACTTCACGCCCGGGTTGAGCTGGTAGCGGCCGTTCACGAAGTCTTCGTTCGTGGCCAAGAGGTTGCGCTTGAGCAGGAGCGGCCGGGGATTGCCGTCGGCGGAGTTCCAGTCGAACCAGGGCACCCCCGGGTCGGCCTCGACATGGGAGGCCTGCCGCACGGCCGGCGTCGCATCGCCGAGCGGCTCGATCTCCACGATCGAGATCTCGAGGCCAAGGTCGCGCTCGCCATCGCGCTCGGGAAACCGCGGCCTGATCGCAACCTTGCCGATGTTTTTCATGAAGACGTCGACGTTGAGCAAGACGCGGTCGCCCGAGAGCGGATGCACGCTCGGGCTCACCGTGACCTCCATCGTCGGGTCGTGCGTGCGCTCGACCGTGAAATTCGTGTAGGTCCACCAGGCGGCCACGAGGATCGCGGCGCCGCCGAGCACCTTGCTGAAGAAGTCGGCCCAGAGGTGGGCGGTTTCGAGCCGCGAACGGCCGTCGTCGTGGGGCATGCGTTTCTCCGCGGGGACGCCCAGATTTGTAGGCCCGCCCGGCCCCCTGCCGCCAGCCCGTTTCGCCCGGCGCAGCGGCCAAAATGTCCGCGGGGCCGCACGCGACACCCAGGCTGCGCAGCTTGACTGGCGGCGCGAAGAAACCTCGGCCGCGACGAGGGTTGCCCGGCAACGCCTGCGGGGGCCGCTTGCCCGGTCGCCATACGATCCAGCGACGACACGACAACCGGGAACGGATGCCATGCTCTTCGCCCTCCGCCCTCGCGACGCCGGCAACGCCGTCAGGCTCGTGGCGGGGCTGCTGGTCGCCATCCTGCTCGCGGCCGACGCCGTCGCTGCCACCGGCCGTCGGCCCTACATCGCCGGCATGGTCGGTTCGTCGCTCGGGCAACGTTCGGCCGAGGCTGCGGCCGGCAACGTGGGTGGCTCGTTCTCGAGCCCTGTCCTCGATGGCGAGGGCGCCATCGGCGTGGAGATTGCACGGCCGGCAGGCGCGGTCAGGCTCGAACTCGAGGGGCGGACATTGGACGACGCATTCGCGGCGGCGAGCCAGCAGGAGTGGTCCACACTCGCGAATCTCTGGCGCGAGCTATCTATCGCGGAGCATTTCGGCGCGTATGCCGGCGGCGGCCTCGGGGCGGGCGGGTTTTCCGCGGCCGGCATCGCTGCCCCGGATGGTCGGGCCGCGGTCGTGAAAACCAGCGGCGTCGTCTGGCAGGCGGGCGCCGGGATCACCTGGGCGTTCACCGATCGGGTGACCGTGGACGTGGGCTACCGACTCCACGGGCTCGAGGCGACCGCGGGCCACACGGCGGGAGACAGGACGGCGAGCGAAGTGCTCGTGTCAGTGCGGGTCTTCGAGCCGTTTCGGGCGTGGCGGTAGGACAGGCTTTAGCCTGTCGGCGGCGGAGGCAGGCTGAAGCCTGTCCTACCGGCGCTTGGCCTTTTTCTTTGCCGGCTTTTTCTTCGAGCGCTTGGCGGCGGCGCGGACGGCTCGCAGGGCCTCTTCGACCGCGTCGAGGAATTCGTTGGCCGTGTCGGCGAGTTCGCTGGCCGAAAGCGGCTCCACCTCGTCGATGATGAAGAGGGCGAGATCGCCGCGCTGCTGCGCCCCCATGATCGCCTGGTATTCGACCAGCGAGAGATCGTCGTGATCGTCGTCTTCGCTCGTCAGAAACTCGAAGCCCACGCGGGCTTTCGCGTCCCAGCCGTCGATGTGAAACGAGACGCCATGCTCATGAAACATCAGGTTGCGGGCGATCGTGTAGCCGCGGGCGCGGAAGAGGCGGGCGAGCAAATCGCAGGCCTTGGTTTCGGAGAGGGTGTCTGGCACGGTTTCTGATTCCGGGGTGTTAGCTGCGATATTCGAATGTGTACTTGCCCGGCATCGGAACCGGATAGGTGCCGTCCGCGTTCTTGGCCAGGAGCGCCGGCGACGAATCGGTGAGGCTGTCCACGCCGGCCGTCAGGTCGTCGGGGCTGTTGAGCATCTCGTCGTAGGTAACGAGCCGGCCGGTGTGGGCCGCAAACCGTCCCATCGCCGTGACGAGGCTGGCCTCGGCGCCCCGCTGCGCCTCGTTGTAGGGCGTGTCGGCGAGGATCGCGGCGACGAGATGCTCCCATTCGAGGCGGTAGGGGTTCTTTTCGGGCTGCGCGGCGGTCCAGAGGATGTTGTCCTTCTCCATCCGCTGGCTCTTGTAGATCGTCGACTTCGCGGGGGAGTGGCCGCTCGCCGAGATCGTGAACGCTCCCTTCGATCCCTGGCCGAAGAGGCCGAATTTCTGATTGCAGTTGGCCATCGTGCGGCCGGAATAGAAAAACTTCGCGCCGTCGGCAAACGTCCATTCGACGCTGTACGTGTCGAAATTCTGGTCGTCGAGTTTGCCGCGGAAGTGCCGCCCGCCGGTGGCCTCGGCCTTGACCGGCCAGGCGTTTTTCATCCAGCAGGCCTCGTCGATGTGGTGGACGTAGAAGTCGCTGAAGACACCGCCGCTCGCCCAGAGGAAGTTGTGGAAGCGCCGCGCCTGCCAGAAGAGTTCGCTCATCCCGTCGGACGGTCCGGGAAAGAGGTCCATCGGCATCACCGGCCCCTGCTCGCGGTAGCCGCGGAACGTGATCAGGTCGCCCGCCTCGCCGTTTTGCAGCCGGTCAAACAGCTCCTGCCGCGCCTCGCTGTGGCGGCACATGAGCCCGACACCCACCTTCAGCTTCTTCGCGTCGGCCTTGGCGGCGAGCTCGATGATCCGCTTCGTGCTCGGGCCGTCGATCGAGACCGGCTTCTCCATGAAGGTGTGCACGCCCTTCTCGATCGCGTAAGCGAAGTGGGGTGCCCGGAATGCCGGCGGCGTGGCGAAGATCGCGATGTCGCCGGGCCGCAGGCAATCCACCGCCTGCTTGAAGCCATTCATGCCGACGAAGCACCGCTCCTCCGGCACGTCCACCCGCTCCTTGAATTGCTCGACCAGCGCCTTCCGCTTGATGTCGATCCTGTCGCGGAAGATGTCGGCCATCGCCACGAGCTTGAGGTTCGCGCCCGGCACGGAGAGCGCGTCGATCGCCGCCCCTGCCCCGCGGCCGCCGCAGCCAACCAGCGCAATGCGGATCTCGTCGGTGCCTCCGGCGTGGACGGCCGGCTTGGCCTCGTCGGCGAGGAGCCGCGCGGGCAGGGCCGAAAGCGCCGCCGCGGCGCCGGTGGCACCGAGGAAATCCCGCCGCGATTTCGCGGCGACATACAGCGGATGAAGCTTCGGCGTGGGCATGAGGTCTCTCCTTAAGAACCGCTGTAGGCGGCGATGGTGGGCGTGCGGACGAGATCTTCGTCGAGCGGGCGGCGCGGCTGAATCCCCAGCCGGGCCAGGCTTCCATGATACCCCCGCACGGCCTCCTCGGGCGAGAGGTCGCCATCGGCCACGCCCCGCAGAAAACGCACGAATTCGAGCTGGTGTTCGGCGGCATTGATCTTCCGGCCGAAGAGGGCGACCCGCGCGCCGTGCCGCTTGGCGTCGGCGACGAGGGCGAAGGCGTCGTGCGTGGTGCCGGCCGCCCCGCCGAGAATTCCCACGACGAGCGACCGGTCGTAGGCGGCCAGTTGCTCGGTCACGTCGGGACCGAGATACGGGATCTTGAGGAAGATCGGCCGTCCGGCCCGCGGCACGCCGGCCAGCGCCCGCACGACGTGATCGGCGAGGAACCGCGCGATGTCTTTGGGCGCGTCGCCCGCCGCCTTTCCCGCGACACGGCCGAGGGCGTTGGGGAAAAACACTTCGAGAAAGTGGCGGAAGCGGTGCCGCTCCGCCGCGAGGCGAAACTCCCGGTAGGCCGTGAGCATGTCGCGGTCGAGCGTGGCATCGTCGTTGAGCGTGAGCGAGAAGAGGCCGAGGTCGGCGCCGCGGGATGCCTCGCCGGCCATGCACTCAACACGGCCGCACTGCGCCTGTGGGATCGTGGTCGTCGAGAAAGGCAGCGCGGGCTGCTTGCCGTAGCCGCCCGTGCCGGCGGCCAGCCAGATGTCGGTCGTGTCGTTCATCCGCACCGCGGGCGTCACCGCCGACGATGCGAAGATCCCCCCGTCGATCGTGAGCCGCTCGCTCGTGCTCGCGCTCATGAGCATGATGTCGACGAGCCCCTGCTTCACGATCTCGCGGATCTGGTCGTGATACTCGTGGAGCGTGCGATAGGGGCCGCGGGCCGCATCGCCGCCCGGCGCGAGCCCCGGGGCCGCCAGGCCGAAGGCCATGTCGGCGTCTTTCGCATCGGCGAGGATGAAGTCGCGGCACGACGAATCGGCGAGAATCCGCGCGAGCTTCGCGTCGAGCGATTTCGGTTGGGCGTGGGGGGAAGCGGCTGTCATGCGGAAAAACCTCCGGTCAAACCGTAACGGGATGTATCGGCGCCGGGCGAGGCCGCCGATGAAAACGTAAAACGTTTTTGCGATCGCGTAAGGATCGCGTGCGGGACATGCTACCTTATAGCCGCAGATGATCACCGCCGACCTTGAAAACTTGCGCGGCCGCCTCGACGGCGACCTGTTGCTCGATCCGCTCGCCCGCACGGTCTATTCGACCGATGCGTCGGAGTATCAGGAGCGGCCGGTCGCGGTTGCCCTGCCGAAAACCGACGCTGACGTCCGCGAGCTCGTCCGCTTCGCGGCAGCCACCGGCACGCCGCTGATTCCCCGCGGCGCCGGCACGTCGCTCGCCGGCCAGGTCGTCGGCGGCGGCATCGTTGTCGATCTCGGGCGGCATCTCAACGAAATCGTCTCGCTCGACGTGGCCGCACGGCGGGTCCGCGTGCAGCCGGGCGTCGTGCGAAACGAGCTCAATCGGTATCTCGCGCCCCACGGGCTCTTCTTCGGTCCGGAGACCTCGACGGCCGGCTGGGCGATGATCGGCGGGATGGTGGGCAACAATTCCTGCGGCTCGAATTCGATCGCCTACGGCACCACCCGCGATCACTTGGTCAGCGCCCGCGGCTTCCTCGCAGACGGCTCGGAGGTGACGTTTCGCCCGCTCGATCCCGCGGGCTTCGCGCGGGCCTGCGACGGGCCCGACTCGCTCGAGACCCGCTGCTACCGCGAGATCCGCGATCTGCTCGCCTCGCCGATTACCCGCGAGCTCATCACCGATTCCTTCCCGCGGCCCGAGGTCACCCGCCGCAACACCGGCTACGCGCTCGACGCGCTGATGGATGCCACCTGCTTCGACGCCGCCAGTGATCGGCCCTTCAATGTCTGCCGGCTGCTGGCGGGCTCGGAGGGCACGCTCTTCCTCGGCGTGGAGTTCGAGCTCGACCTGCTCCCGCTGCCGCCGCCCGGCGGCCTGCTCTGCGTGCATTGCACGACGGTGGACGAGGCATTGCGGGCGACGGTCGTCGTGATGCGGGATCTCGCCCCGAGCGGCCTGCGGCCGACCGCCTGCGAATTGATCGACAAAAAAATCCTCGACTGCACGAAAGACAATCTCGAGCAGGCCCGCAACCGCGAGTTTGTCGTTGGCGATCCGGGCGCGGTGCTCGTGGTCGAGGTGCGCGATGCCGACCCGGCGAAGCTGGCGGCCGATCTCGACCGGGTGGAGGCGGCGCTCGAATCGCGCGGCCTCGGCTACGCCTATCCGCGGCTCTTCGGCGCGGAGGGAGACCGCGTCTGGGAATTGCGGCGGGCCGGCCAGGGGCTCGTCAACAACCTGCCGGGCGACGCGAAGCCGCGCGAGATCGTGGAAGACACGGCCGTGGCGGTGGAGGACCTGCCCGCCTACATCGCCGAATTCGACCGGCTCCTGGCCGAGAAATACGGCATCGACTGCGTGCATTACGCCCATGCCGGCGCGGGCGAGCTCCACCTGCGGCCGCTCTTCAACCTCCATTCGCCGGAAGGCCTGCGGATGTTTCGCGACGTGGCCACCGACGTGGCGAAGCTCGTCAAGAAATACCGCGGCTCGCTGAGCGGCGAGCACGGCGACGGCCGGCTGCGGGGCGAGTTCATCCGCATGATGGTGGGCGACGAGTGCTACGCGCTCTTCGAGCGGGTGAAGCGGGCGTTCGACCCGCAGGGGATCTTCAATCCGGGCAAGATCGTCGCCACCCAGCCAATGGACACGAGCCTGCGGATCGCCCCAGGGGCGAGCGAGCCGCGGCACGAGACCGTCTTCCGGTTCGCCGACACCGGCGGCATGCTCCGCGCCGCCGAGAAGTGCACGGGCGTGGGGCAGTGCCGCAAGACACACCTGATCGGCGGCACGATGTGCCCGAGCTACATGGCCACCCGCGACGAGCAGCACACGACCCGCGCCCGGGCCAACGTGCTCCGCCAGGCGCTCGCCGATCCCGCGAGCGCCGATCCCTGGAGCCGGCCGGAGCTCGCGGAGGTGATGGATCTGTGCCTCTCGTGCAAGGCCTGCAAGAGCGAGTGCCCGTCGAACGTCGACATGGCGCGGCTGAAGGCGGAGTGGGAGCAGCAGCGGCAGGATCGCGAGGGCGTGCCGCTGCGGTCGCGGCTCGTCGCCGGCTCGGCCGGGGCGATGCGCTGGGCGGGCCTCGCCCCCTGGCTCTACAACGCCGCCGTCACGGCGCCGGGCATCTCGTGGCTCCTGAAGCGCGGCATGGGATTCTCCACGCGGCGGTCGCTGCCCGAGCTGCCCGGCACCACGCTCGCCGGCTGGTATCGCCGCCACCGTCACGGCCGGTCGCGGCCCCCTGCCCCGCTCGGCCGCGTCTATCTATTCTGCGATGAATTCACCGACACGCTCGACGCGCCGATCGGCATCAAGGCGCTGGAATTACTCGAGGCGCTCGGCTACGAGGTGGTGATCCCCGCGCACGTCGACAGCGGCCGGGCGCAGTTTTCGAAGGGGCTCGTGCGGGAGGCCCGCGACCTCGCCGTGCGCAACGTCGAGCGGCTGGCGCCGGTGATCACCGACGACGCGCCGCTCGTCGGGATCGAGCCCTCGGCGATCCTCGGCTTCCGCGACGAGTATCCCGACATCGTGCCGGAGTGGCTCGCCGACTCCGCCCGGACGCTCGCGAAGCGCACGCTGCTCATCGATGAATTTCTGGCCCGCGAGATCGACCGCGGCCGGATCGGCCCCGAGCCTTTCACGCAGGAGCCACGCCGCGTGCTGCTCCACGGCCACTGCCATCAGAAGGCGCTCTCGTCGCTCGCGCCGACGGTGGCGATGCTGGGGCTGCCCGCGCATTACACGGTCGAGGTGATCCCGAGCGGCTGCTGCGGCATGGCGGGGTCGTTTGGCTACGAGGCCGAGCACTTCGACCTCTCGATGCAGATCGGCGAGCTCGTGCTCTTTCCGGCGGTGCGGCAGGCGGCCCCCGACACGCTCCTGGCCGCAGGCGGCACGAGTTGCCGCCACCAGATCAAAGACGGCACGGGCCGCATCGCGCGGCATCCCGTTGAAATCCTCCACGCCGCATTGCGGTCTCGGTAAGTCGCCGCAACGGCAGGACAGGCTTCAGCCTGTCTTCTCCCAAAAGCATAAATAATTTACACTTCAGCGTAACGCCGTCACGGTAGTCTGGCTCCTCCTATTCCCACCTCACACCCGCAACGCATCAGGGAGCCCGGCAGATGGCAGACGCATATCGTTTCTCGATTGGTCCTTGGAACATCGGCCGCGGCGCCGATCCCTTCGGTCCGCCGGTGCGGCCGCAGGTGTCGTTCGACGAGGTGCTCGATGCCGCCGTGAAGCTCGGCTTCGAGGGGATCCAGTTCCACGACGACGACGCCGTGCCCGAGCTCGAAAACCTCCCGCCGGCCCGCATCGTGGCCGAGGCCGAGGCCATGAAGCGGAAGCTCGCCGACAAGGGGCTCGTGCCCGAGTTCGTGGCCCCGCGGCTCTGGGAACACGCCAAGGGCGTCGACGGCGGCTACACGAGCAACGATCCCGCATGCCGCGCCTGGGCGCTCGAGCGGTCGAAGCGCGCGGTGGACGTGGCGCTCGCGCTCGGCTGCCACCTCATCGTGATGTGGCCCGCCCGCGAGGGCACGTCGGTGCGCGAAAGCAAGAATCCGATGACGGCCTCGGCGCAGATGCTCGACGCCATCAACACGATCCTCGCGGCGAGCCCGAAGGTGCGGATCGCGATCGAGCCCAAGCCCAACGAGCCGGTCGATCATGCGTTTCTGCCGACGATCGGGCACGCGCTCGCCCTCGGCAGCCGCGCGGCCGATCCCGCGCGCGTGGGCGTGCTCATCGAGAGCGCCCATGCGATCCTCGCCGGCCTCGATCCCTCCGACGAGATGGGCTTCGCGCTGGCCGCGGGCAAGCTCTGGAGCGTGCACCTCAACGACCAGAACGGCCTGAAATTCGACCAAGACAAGGTCTTCGGCGCGGCCAACCTGCGCGGAGCGTTCGACCAGGTGCGAGTGCTCGAGCTGGCGAAGTATGCGGCGTCGGGCGCGTTCGTCGGCTTCGACGTGAAGGCGCAGCGCACGCAGAAGGCGGAGTCGGCCACGGCCCACCTCGCCACGAGCAAAGCGGTGTTTCTCCGGCTCGTCGAGAAGGTCCGCACCTTCCCGGAGAAGATCGCCGCCGAGTGCATCGCCAACCGCGATTACGAGGCGCTCGAGCGGACGGTCCTGGAGCATCTGCTCGGCTGACACAGGGGCGCGTCGATGGTCGGCAGCAAGGCGGAAGGCGGCGCGGCATCGCGGCTCGTGGCCGTGATCCTCGATGCCGCCCGCCCCTATGACCGGCTGATCATCGGCGGCATCGCGCAGTATGTGAAAGAGCATGCGGGCTGGAGCCTCTATGTGGAGGAGGATCCGCTGCAGAAGCTGCCCGATCTGAAACGCTGGCAGGGGCACGGGATCATCGCCAACTTCGACGACCGCCGCGTGGCCGACGCGATCCGCGGCCTGACGATCCCGATCGTGGGCGTGGGCGGCGGCTACGGCTGGCACGATCCCGCCTCCGGCATCCCTTACCTCTATACCGACAACGCCGCGATCGGCCGGCTCGGCGCCGAGCACCTGCTCGGCTGCGGTTTCGAGGCGGTCGCCTTCTACGGCTATCCGCGGACGGCCACGAGCGGCTGGTCCGAGGAACGGGCGGCGGCCTTCGCTTCGGCGGCGGCCGCGGCGGGCCGGGCCTGCCACGTCTTCACGGGCCGCCATGCCACAGCCCGCCGCTGGGAGGATCTGCAGCGGGAGCTCACGACCTGGATCGAGAAGCTCCCGAAGCCGGTCGGCCTGATGGCGTGCAACGACGTTCGTGCCCGCCACGTGCTCGAGGCCTGCCGCGCCCTCGGACTGCGGGTGCCGCACGACGTGGCCGTGCTCGGCGTCGACAATGACGAGATGATCTGCGAGCTCACCGCGCCCCCGCTCTCGAGCATCGATCAATCGGCGCGGCGGATCGGCCACGAGGCGGCCGCCACGCTCGACCGGCTCATGGCCTCGCGGGCCCGGACGGGCTGGTCGCGCGCGGCGGCCGTGCCGCGGAGCGTGGTCATCCCGCCGATCGGCGTCGTCGCCCGTACGTCCACCGACACGATGGCCACGACCGACGAGGCCGTGCTCGCGGCGATCGAGACGCTGCGGGCCAATCCCTGGAAGAAGCCCGATATCGACGGCATCGCCGACGGCGTCTGTCTCTCGCGGTCGACGCTCGAAAGCCGGTTTCGGGCGGTGACAGGCCGGTCGATCCACGAGGAATTCGTGCGGCTGAAGGTGGCGGGCGTGCGCCGGCTGATCGCCGAGACCGAAGTGCCGCTGAAGTCGATCGCGGCCCGCGCCGGCTTTCCCTCCGTCCAATACATGACCACGTTTCTGCATCGCCACACCGGCCTCACGCCGGCGCGCCTGCGCGTCGTCGAGCGCGGCCGGAGAACTCCTTCCCCGTAGGATCCCCATGAACACATCAGCCCCCGGCTCGCGCGAGATCGATTGCATCGTCTGCGGCACCTGCGTCGCCGACATCCTCGTGAGGCCCGTGCCGCTCTCCGTGCCGGTCGGCGGCGGCCGGCTGTTTCACGTCGATCCGATCGAGGCCACGACGGGCGGCATCGTCTGCAACACGGGCATCGCCATGCGGCGGCTCGGGATGCGCGTGGCAGCCGCGAGCCTGGTCGGCGCCGATCCCTGGGGCGACCTCGTGCGATCGCGGCTCGCCACCGAGGGGATCGAGACGACCGCCGTCGAATCGCATGCGAGCCGTGCCACGAGCACCACGGCCGTGCTCATCGACCCCAGTGGCGAACGCAGCTTCGCGCACCACGTCGGCGCCCCGCATGCCATCGACCTCGCGTTCATCCGCCGCCTCGGCCCCCAATGGTCTCGCTCGCGCGTGGCGCTCGTCGGCTATTTCGGCCTGCTGCCCGGTCTCGAGCCCACGTTTGCCGAGGCGATCGCCGCCGTGAAGGCCGCTGGCTGCCGCGTGGCCGTGGAGACCGGCGGCAGCGGCGGCGCGCTCGAGCAATTCGCCCCCGCCCTGCCCCACATCGACTCTTACGTGCCGAGCCTCGACGAAGCGGTGCACCAGACCGGGCTCACCGATCCGCGGGAGATCATCGGCTGCTATCGCGGCCACGGTGCGGCGGGGCTCGTCGGCGTGAAACTCGGCAGCCGCGGGACGGTGCTCAGCGCGAAGCCGGGGGAATTCCTCGACATCCCCTGCATCCCGGCGCCCGGCCCCGTGGCCGACACGACCGGCGCGGGTGATTCCTTTCTCGCGGGACTGCTCACGGGCATCCTCCGCGGGATGACGATCCGCGAGGCCGGCCTCCTCGGGGCCGCCACCGCCGCCTGCTGCGTCACCGGCCTCGGCGCCACCGCCGGCCTCCGGTCGTTCGAAGAAACCGTGCGGCTCTGCGTTGGAACCCCGGCCGCGTAGCGAACGTGCTCAGAAGCCCACGTGCCGCGAAGCCCGCAGCGAGCCGAGTGGATTGTCCCGTTGCTGAGAAGCCCGTGGCGCACGCCGAGGGAATGCGGGTGGCCACACGGTGATGGGGAGCGGATTCTCTTCGCGTGCGCCGCGGGCGTGTCGGCAACGGGTTTTTCCGTTGCCAAAAACCTGCAACGCTGTCTTCCATGATTGACGCACACACGCCCTCCGCCAGCTCCCCGCTCCGCGTCGGCTTCATCGGCACCGGCATCATGGGCCGGAGCATGGCGGGCCACCTGCTTGCCGCGGGGCACGAGCTCCACGTGCACAACCGCACCCGCGCGAAGGCCGAGCCGCTCATCGTGCAGGGAGCCCGCTGGCATGATGCGCCCGGCACCCTCGCCGCCGCGAGCGATGTCGTGATCACGATGCTCGGCCTGCCGGCCGACGTGGAGAAGATTTATTTCGGTGGCAGTGGCGCCGTGCCCGCGGGGCAGGGGATCCTCGATCGCGCGCGACCGCACACGCTCCTCATCGACATGACCACGTCGAGCCCGGCGCTCGCCGCGCGGATCGCCGCCACCGCCGCGGCCGGCTCGCTCGATGCGCTCGACGCGCCGGTCTCCGGCGGCGACCTCGGGGCGCGAAACGCGGCGCTCGTGATCATGGCCGGCGGCTCTGCGGCGGCGTTTGAACGGGCCCGACCGCTCTTCACGCGGCTCGGCAAGTCAGCCACGCTCCTGGGGCCCGCCGGCGCGGGGCAGCGATGCAAACTCGCCAATCAGATCGCCGTGGCCGTGGGCATGGTGGCCTGGTGCGAGGCGCTCGCCCACGCACGGGCAGGCGGGCTCGATCCCGCGCTCGTTCAGCAGGTGATCAGCGGCGGTGCGGCCGGCAGTTGGGCGCTCACGAATCTTGCGCCGCGGGCGATCGCGGGGGATTTTGCGCCGGGGTTTCTGGTGCGGCACCTCATGAAAGACATCCGGCTTGCGCGGCAGGCCGCCGAGGAAACCGGCGTCGAACTCCCCGGCCTGGAGACAGCTGAACGGCTCTACGAGGCCCTCATGGCCGGCGGCTGGGGGGATCAGGGTACGCAGGCGCTTATGAGACTCTATAGGTAGCACAGGCTTCAGCCTGTCATGCCGATGAAAGGCGAAGGCCTCTCCGGTGGCGTCGCCGGGCCCTCGGATGCTGTAATTCCGAACTGGTCGTTCGTGCCGCCGAAGAACGCTGTGGTGCCGGCCGATGCGGCCACGCGCTGCCGCCGGGCGCGACGCCGCAAGACGCCGCCGCCTGGACGCTCGTGTCGCGCGTGCTGCTCAACCTCGACGAAACCGTCACGAAAAACTGAACCACACCTCGAGGTGCGTCATGACGCTTGATCGCCACATCCACGAAGCCCGGGCCCGGCTCCTGTCGCGCCGCTGGTTCTTCGGCGACTGCGGGATCGGCCTGGCGGGCATCGCCGCCGGGGCGCTCGCCGCGCGAGAATCGGTGGCCGGCCTCGCGCCCCCGTCGCCCTTGGCCGTGAAGCCGCCGCACTACGCCCCGAAGGCGAAGCGGGTGATCTACATGTTTCAGGCCGGGGCCCCGAGCCACCTCGAACTTTTCGACTGGAAGCCCGAGCTCGCCAAGCACGACGGCAAGCTCCCGCCGGCCGACCTCCTCAAGGGCTACCGGGCCGCGTTCATCAATCCGAATTCGGCGCTCCTCGGCCCCAAATACAAGTTTCAGACCTACGGCAAGGCGGGCATCGAGATGGGCGAACTCGTGCCGCACATCGGCGGAATCGCCGACGACATCTGCCTCATCCGCTCGATGCAGACCGACGCCGTGAACCACGCTCCGGCCCAGGTGCTCATGAACACGGGCTCGCAGCAGTTTGGCCGGCCGAGCTTCGGCGCCTGGACGCTCTACGGACTCGGCAGCGAGGCGGAGGATCTCCCCGGGTTCGTGGTGCTCACGAGCGCCAAGGGCACGAGCGGCGGCGCGAGCAACTACGGCGCGGGCTTCCTCCCGACGGCCTATGGCGGCATCCCGCTGCGTGGCAGCGGCGACCCGGTGCTCTATCTCTCGAACCCGAAGGGGATCGATCGCGACACGCAGCGGGCCTCGCTCGACACGCTCAACCGGCTCAACGACATGGCCCTCGGCCGGTTTGGCGATCCCGAGATCGCCGGCCGGATCCAGGCCTACGAGCTCGCCTACAAGCTCCAGCAGAGCGCGCCCGAACTCATGAACCTGGCCGACGAGCCGAAGGAAGTGCTCGCCCGCTACGGCATCACCGACCCCGCCCAGCCCGGCTACGCCCGCAACTGTCTGCTCGCCCGGCGTCTGCTCGAGCGGGGCGTGCGGTTCGTGCAGCTCTTCCACGAGGCCTGGGACCAGCACGGCGACCTCACGAAGGCCATCAAGAAAAACACGGGCGACACGCAGCAGGCCTCGGCGGCGCTCGTCTCTGATCTCAAGGAGCGGGGTCTCTTGGACGACACGATCGTGATCTGGGGCGGCGAATTCGGCCGCACGCCGATGGTGCAGGGAGGCAACGACGGCCGCGACCACCACAACCGCGCCTTCTCGATGTGGCTGGCCGGCGGCGGGATCAAGGCGGGCCACGTGCACGGCCACCTGGTGAAGGGCATCTTCGCCTGACGGGCTTCTTGGCATCGTCGGCCGGCTGTTCTGCACTCCCTTCCTGGCCACGGTATGCTAGAGGGCTTTCCCTTCCGCCCAGCCGTGCCCGCCATGAGCCTGCCTCCACTCCGCGCCTCAGAGCATCTTCACGACGTCCGCTACGAGATCCGCGGAGCGCTCGCCCGGCGTGCCGAGCAGCTCGAGCGGGAGGGGCACGAGATCGTGAAGCTCAACATCGGCAACCCCGGCGCATTCGGGTTTCGGATGCCCGGCTCGATGCGGGTGGCCGTGGTCGAAAACCTCCACCAAGCCGATCCCTATTCGCATCAGAAGGGGATCTTCGCGGCCCGCGAGGCGGTCGTGATGCAGCAGCAGAGCCGCGGCGTCATGGACGTCACCGCCGACGACGTTTTCATCGGCAACGGCGTGTCGGAATTGATCATGCTCGCCATGCGGGCGCTCTTGAACCCCGGCGACGAGGTGCTCGTGCCGAGCCCCGATTACCCGCTCTGGACGGCGAGCGTGGTGATCCACGGCGCGAAGGCGGTGCACTATCCCTGCCGCCCCGAGCGGGGCTTCGTGCCCGACCCGGTCGAGGTGGAGCGGCTGATCACGCCGCGCACCCGCGCGCTCGTCGTGATCAATCCCAACAATCCCACGGGCGCCGTCTATCCACGGCAGACGCTCGCCGCCCTGGCCGACATCGCGCGGCAGCGGCACCTCGTCTTCTGCGCCGACGAGATCTACGACGAGATGCTCTACGACGGCGCGGAGTTCGTGCCGGCGGCGAGCCTCGATGAGTCGCTCCTCTGCCTCACGTTCGGCGGCCTGAGCAAGGTCTACCGGGCTTGCGGCCTGCGGGTGGGCTGGCTCGTCTTCTCCGGCGAGCGGGAGCATGCCCGCGACTACATCCAGGCCGTGGAGCTCTTGGCCAGCCTGAGGCTGTGCTCGAACGTGCCCGGCCAATACGCAGTGCAGACGGCGCTCGGCGGCCACCAATCGATCCTCGACCTCACGAAGCCCGGCGGGCGGCTGCATGCCACGCGGGCCGCGATGCTCGACGCCGTGCGGCGGAGCAAGTATCTCTCCGTCATGCCGCCGCAGGGGGCGATGTATGCCTTCGTGAAGGTGCATGCCGACCGGCTGCCCGGCGGCGTCAACGGATTCGACGATCAGGCCTTCGCGCTCGATCTGTTGGAGCGGAAGCACGTGCTCGTGGCCCCGGGGTCGAGCTTCAACGTGCCGTATCGCGACCACTTCCGCGTCACGCTTCTGCCAGACGCGGAGCAGATGGCCGATGTTTTCGGCCGGATCGAATCGCTGCTCGACGAATACGCCGCCCGGTAGCGACGGGCAACTCGGCAACCGCATAGCCCTTTGCGGAATCGCGTTCATCGGCGATATTCTCGCCGTCGTGGCCGTTTCCCGCACGTCGTTTCCCCGAAGGACCGCCCCATGGCCGAGAGTTCGCCGCAGCAGCGCTTTGAATCCCTGAAGCTCACGCTTCCCCCCGCGCCCAAGCCCGTGGGCGTCTACAAGCCGGCCCTCATCGTGGGCAAGCATCTCTATGTCTCGGGCCACGGCCCGCTCCTCCCCGACAACACGCTCATGCGGGGCCGCGTGGGCCGCGACCTCGACGCCGACGGCGGCAAGAAGGGGGCTCGGCAGGTGGGCCTCACCATGCTCGCCACGCTCCTCGCCACGCTCGGCAGCCTCGACAAGGTGAGGCGGGTGATCAAGGTGCTCGGCATGGTCAACTGCACGAGCGACTTCGAGAAGCACCCCTACGTGATCAATGGCGCAAGCGAGCTCTTCGCCGAGATCTGGGGCCCCGAACACGGCATCGGCGTCCGGAGCGCCGTCGGGATGGGGTCGCTCCCCGACGACATCCCCGTGGAGATCGAAGCCCTCTTCGAGCTGGCCTGACCATGAAAACATTCGGCAAGGACGAGATCTCGCAGGCGCTCGCGCGGCAGCGGGCGCTGCCGCTCTTCAACTGCGACGACGCGGCCACCGGCATGCAGGTGCTCGAATCGCTCCATGCGGGCGGCATCCGGTTCGTGGAGTTCACCAACCGCTCCGCCGGCGCGCTCGGCGTGTTCCGCACGCTCGTGATCAAGGGCGTGTGCGGGCCGTGCGCCTGGCTCACACGCATGCCCTCCGGTGGCGTGACGCTCGACGAGGCCAATCTGAAAGCATGGTTCGCCGCGGGAGTGCACTGCGTGGGGATGGGATCGCACCTCGTCGACGCGAAGACGCTCGCCGAAGGCGCCTTCGCCGACCTCGCCGAACGGGCGCGTCGGCTCACGTCGATCCTCGCCACGGTCTAGCCCATGCTGCCGCTCGTCGTCATTGCCGCTGCGATCGCCGCCCTCGTGGTGCTCGTCGCCTGGGCGAAGGTGCATCCGTTTCTCGCGTTCATCCTCGTCTCGGCGGCCGCGGCGGTCGCGCTCGGCATGCCGCTGGCCGACGTGCCGGGTGCGGTGCGGAAGGGAATCGGCGACATTCTCGGAACGCTGTCGATTGTGATCGTCTCGGGGGCGATGCTCGGCAAACTCGTCGTGGAAAGCGGCGCGGCGCAGCGCATCGCCGACACGCTCGTCGCGGCGTTTGGCGAGCGGCGGATGGCCTGGGCGATGGGGCTCACCGGCTTCATCGTCGGCATTCCGCTCTTCTATGGCGTCGGCTTCGTGCTGCTCGTGCCGATCATCTTCGCCGTGGTGGAGCGGTATCGGCTGTCGCCGCTGGTGGTGGCGCTGCCAGCGCTGGCGGCCCTGAGCGTCGCCCACGGCCTGCTGCCCCCCCATCCGGCCCCGACAGCACTCGTCTCGACGTTCAACGCCAGCCTCGGGCTCACGCTCTTCTATGGAGTCGCGATCGCCGTGCCGGCCCTCGTGCTCGCGGGCCCGGTCTTCGCGCGGGCGATGGCGACGATTCCCGCGCGGCCGCTCGCCGGCCTCGCCACCACGCCACGGCCCCAGCACGAGCTGCCCGGGGCCGGCGTGAGCATCCTCACGGCCCTGCTGCCGGCCGTGCTTCTCCTCGCGACGGCCATCGGCGGCGCGATCGTGCCTGCCGGATCGGCCGCCGCCACGGCGATGAAATTCATCGCCGATCCCGACGTGGTGATGCTCACGGCGCTTCTCTTCGCCACGCTCACGCTCGGCATCGCCCGCGGCCGCTCACTGCCGGCGGTGATGAACACGTTTGCCGCGGCGATCGGCGACATGGCCTCGATCCTGCTCGTCATTGGCGGCTCGGGCGCCTTCAAGCAGGTGTTCGTGGCCAGCGGCGTGAACAGCCTCATCGGCGAGACGATGCAGGGCCTGCCGCTCGATCCGCTCGTGCTCGCCTGGCTCGTGACGGCCGTGATCCGGGCCTGCGTGGGGTCAGCCACGGTGGCGGGGCTCACGGCCGCGGGCATCCTGGCGCCGCTCGTGACAGCCGGTAGCGTCGATCCCAATCTGATGGTGCTCGCGATCGGGGCGGGCAGCCTCGCTTTCTCGCATGTCAACGACGCCGCCTTCTGGCTCTTCAAGGAATACTTCAGCCTCAGCATCGCCGACACGCTCAAAAGCTGGACCGTGATGGAGACGATCGTGTCGGTCGTGGGATTGGCGGGCGTGCTCGTGCTCGCCCGCATCATCTGACTGACCTGGGCCGCTTTGCAAAAATGCCCGCCGCCTCTATTGTGCTCGGCACGCGCGAAAAGAGCGTGTTTGGCTTGACGCCCGAACGTGGCCGGTGGGGATTCATCCTCGTCGGCCTGGCGATCAATCTCTGCCTTGGTGCGGTCTACGCCTACAGCATCTTCAAGCCCGCGGTCGAGAAGGTGTATGGCGTAAATGCCTTCCTGGGCAACCTGCCCTTCATGACGTTTCTCTTCTCCTTCGCCTTGACGATGTTTTTCGGCGGCCGATTCTTAGAGCGGGTCGGGCCGCGGCTGCTCGCCCTCGGCGGCGGGCTGATCGTGGGGCTGGGTTGGATCCTGTCGAGCTATGCGACCTCGATCTGGATGCTCGTGCTCACCTACGGTGTGATCGCCGGCTCGGGCGTGGGGCTCGTCTACGGCTGTCCCGTCGCGATGGGCGCCCGCTGGTTTCCCGATCGCAAGGGGCTCGCCGTCGGCCTCATGCTCGCGGGGTTCGGTGGATCGGCCCTGATCACCGGTCGGATCGCGAGCCTCCTCATCGGCGACCACACGACACTCCCCCTCGACGAGCTTGCCCGCTCGCTCCCCCACACGTTTCTCTGCTTCGGGGTGGCCTTCGCCGGGCTGCTCTCGCTGCTCTCGCTGCCGTTTCGTTTTCCTGCCGCCGGCTGGAGGCCGCAGGGCTGGACGCCGCCGGCAGCCGCCGCCACCACCTGCGACCTCGACGGCTCGCGGATGCTGAAAAACTCCATGTTCTGGGGCCTCTTCCTCTGCTACATGATCGGCTGCCTCGCCGGCCTGATGGCGATCGGGATCTCGAAGCCGGTGGGCAGCGACGTGATCAAGATCGCGTCAGGCACCACCACGTCGCTCGTCGGCGTGTTTGCTGTGTTCAACGCCGTGGGGCGGCCGCTCTTCGGCTGGCTGGCCGACAGGCTCTCGCCGCGGACGGCGGCGGTGATCAACCTGTCGATCATCCTGGCGATGTCGCTGACGATGCTCTGCGCCGGCGAGAACACGACGGCCCTCTACGTGGCGGCTTTCGCGGGATTCTGGCTCTGCCTCGGCGGTTGGCTCGCCATTGCCCCCGCGGCCACGGCCACGTTCTTCGGCATGGCCCACTACTCTCGCAACTACGGCACCGTCTTCTTCGCCTACGGTCTGGGCGCGATCCTCGGCGGCATCATCTCGGGCCACGCCAAAGACTGGTTCGGCAGCTACACCTACGCCTTCATCCCCACGGCCGGCCTCGCAGCGCTCGGCATCGTGATTGCGATCCTGTTTCTCGGCCGGCCAACTCGCGCCGTGTAACGCCCCTCGCCGATCACGCCGGCTCGCACACGCTCCGCTGGCTGCCGAGGCCGTCGATCGCGAGCGTGACGACGTCGCCGGCCCGCAGGAAGACCGGCGGCTTCATCCCCATGCCCACGCCCGGGGGCGTGCCGGTGATGATCACGTCGCCCGCCTCGAGCGTGATGAACTGCGAAAGGTAGTGCACGATGTGCCAGACGTCGAAGATCATCGTCGCCGACGTGCCGTTCTGCCGCCGCACGCCGTTCACGTCGAGCGTGAGGCCGAGCTTCTGCGGATCCCCCACCTCGTCGGCCGTCACGAGCCACGGCCCGAGTGGCAGGAAATTGTCGCTGCTCTTGCCCTTGCTCCACTGGCCGCCCCGCTCGATCTGGAAAGCCCGCTCGGAGACGTCGTTGGCCACGCAGAAGCCGGCGACGTGGTCCTTCGCCGCCTCCTTCGACGCGAGATACCGGGCGTCGCGGCCGATCACGAGGCCGAGCTCCACCTCCCAGTCGGTCTTCTCGCTGCCGCGCGGAATCAGGATCGGGTCGTGTGGGCCGCAGACGGCGCCCGTCGCCTTCATGAAGAGGATCGGCTCGGCGGGAATCGCGGCCCCCGTCTCCTTGGCGTGGTCGGAATAGTTGAGGCCGATTGCGAAGACGTTGCGCGGGCGGGCCACCGGGGCGCCGATCCGCACGCCGGCCGGCGCGTCGGGCAAGGCGTCGGGCTTTGAAGCGATCGTGCGGAGCGCTGCGAGGCCGCCAGTGGAGAAGAAGGCGTGGTCGTAGTCGCGCACGTGGGCCGACACATCTTTGATGCGGCCGTCGGCGGTGACGATGCCTGGCTTTTCCTGACCGCGGGTTCCAAAGCGCACGAGCTTCATCGCGATTCCTTTCGGGGTGATTTTCGGGAAGGGGAAGGTTTCAGGCGGGCGGAGATCGCGCCGGCCAGTGTGTCGCGTGTGGCCTTAGTTTTCCAGCCGCGGCATCACTTTGATCCAGCCGGCAACGTGACGGCGGGCCACCTCCGCCGCCTGCTTCACATCGCCTGAACGAATCGCGTCGAGAAGGTGGTCGTGCGACTCGACGGTCGCCTGCCGCGTCCGGTGCGTCACGGCCTCGTGCCGCAGCTGCATCTGCGTCAGCCAGAGGGCGAACTGGTCGCGGAGCGAGTTCCAGCAGAGCAGGAGCCGGCGATTGCCCGCGGCGCGGACGATCCGATCGTGAAACTCCGCATCGAGCCGCGACACGTCGGCGAGCGTCTTCGCCTTCTTCATGGCTTGGATGTTTTTCTCGAGCACCGCGAAGTCCTGCTGCGTGCCGCGCTCGGCGGCCAGTCCTGCCGCCACCGGGTCGATCATCAGCCTCACCACGTAGATCTCCTCGATGTCACGGGGCGTGAGCACCGGGATCCGCGTATGGCCCGTCGGGTCGAAGTCGACGAGCCCGCGAAGTTGGAGTTCGATGAGCGCCTCGCGGATCGGCGCGCGGCTCACGCCGAGCATCGCGGAGAGCGTCGGCTCCGAGACTCTCGCACCCGGCTCGAATTCGCCGCCGATGATCGCGTGGGAGAGCTGGGAGAAGACGGTCTGTGAGAGCCGGCTCCGCTCCCGGCGTGCGAGGCCCGTCGAGAGTGATTTCTTTGGCATCGAAAAAGTCTTCAGACCTCCTCCAGAGGGGCAGTGGCGTCGCCGAACATCTTTTCCCGGACGCCCATCTTTTCCATCAGCGACAGATACAGCCGGCACATCTGCCGGTCCGGCTTGCCCGAGTAGTCGAGCACGCGGCCCGTCTCGATTCCCCCGCCGCCGCTTCCGAGCACCACCATCGGCAACTGGTCGTTGTCGTGCTTCGAGCCGGCCATCATGCTCGAGCACATGAGCACCATGGAGTTGTCGAGCGCCGTCCGCTCCCCCTCCTGGATCGCATCGAGCCGCCGGGCCACGTGGGCCAATTGCTCCGTGAAGAACCGATTCACCTTCAGCCAATCGGTGTTGTCGGAGTGGGAGAGCAGGTGATGGATCATGTAGTCGATCCCCTGCGACGGGTTGTCGGTCCGCGGCAGGTTCGGAAACCGCAGGGCCGAGTGGTCGTTGTTGAGCTTGAGCGTGACGATCCGCGTCGTGTCGGTCTGGAAGGCCAGCACGAGGATGTCGCACATCAGCCGCATGTGCTCGGCGATGTCCTGGGGGATCCCGTCGGCCGGCCGCGGGATGTCGGGCTTTTCGAGCGCAGGCTTCCAGCCCTGCAATTCCCCGCGCTGTCCGGCGGTGGCGATCCGCTGCTCCACGTCGCGGACGCTGTCGAGGTATTCGTCGAGCTTCCGCCGGTCGGCCACGCTGATCCGGCGGCGAAGATCGTCGGCCGGCTCGAGCACCGCGTCGAGCACGCTCTTGTCGCCCGCATGCGACTCGTCCTTGAAGAGCCGGTCGAACGCGAGCGCCGGATAGATCTCGAGCGGCGTCGGCGTCGTCGGGCTGCTCCAGGAAATGTGAGAGCTGTAGAGCATCGAGTAGTTTTTGTGGACGCTCGGGTTGCTCTTCTCGCAGCCGAGCACGAGGCTCGGCACCTTCGTGCCGCGGCCGTAGGTCTGGGCGAGGTGCTGATCGAAGCTCGTGCCCGAGCGGATTTCGCCGCCGGAGGCGAGCGGGGCGCCCGAAAGCAGGTTGCCCGTCTGCGACGAGTGGATGTTGCCCTTGCGGGCCTGCTCGTTGTAGAGGCCCTTCACGAAGAGCAGCTTCTCGCGGAAGTCGGCCACCGGCTCGAGCACCTTGCCGAGTTTCATCTCCTTGCCCGAGCCCTTCGCCCACCACTCCTTCGAATGAAAGCCGTTCCCGGCGAAGAGCACGGCAAGCCGCAGTGGCGGGGGAGCCGGGGCCGCGCCTGCCAAGGCCGGCTCGCCGGCGAGCGTGAGCGACTCCATCCAAGGGAGAGCCATCGACACGCCGAGGCCGCGGAGCATCGTGCGGCGGGAAAGGTTTTGAGTCATGGGAAGGCTCCTTTCGGTGGCTCTGCGGCAATCTTCCTTACGAAGCGTCATCGGCCGCGTCGCGGCCGCGGATCATGCGAAACTGCGGGCTTGTCACGATCGCGTCGATGGCGACCGAGATCTTGTAATCGGAGGCCGCGAGGCGGGCCGCCATCTCATCGAGCAGCGGCTCGTCGGAGAGCTGCACGCCGCGGCCGAGCGCATACCCGAGCAGCTTGCGGCAGAAGACCCGCACGAACTGGTCGCGACGCGGGCCGAGCAGATACGTCCGCACGCTCGCCTGCCCATCGAGCGTAGCGCCGTCGGGCAGGCTGGCCTTCGTGTCGAGCGGCTGGCCCGAAGCGTCGGCCGTGCGCAGCCGGCCGATGGCGTCGAACTCCTCGAGTGCGAATCCGAAGGGATCGATCCGCCGGTGGCACTTCGCGCAGGCCGCGTTTTCCGAATGCATGGCGATCAGCTGCCGTTCGCTCAGGCCCGTCGGCACCGTCTCGGCCAGCAGTGGCACGTCTTTCGGCGGCTTGGGAAGTTTCTCGCCGAGGATCGTCTCGTAGAGCCAGTTGCCGCGGAGGATCGGGCTCGTGCGGGAGGCGCCGGCCTGCGTGGAGAGCGTCGTGGCGAGGCAGAGGATGCTGCCGCGGCCGTGCTTCCGCACGCCCTCCACCCGCTGCCACGTATCGCCGGCCACCCTCTCGATTCCATAGTGCTTCGCGAGCCGCTCGTTCAGGAATGTATGGTCGGCATCGATGAGCGAGAGGATCGAGCGGTCGTTGCGGAAAAAGTCGTCGAGGAACCGCACCGTCTCCTCCTCCATGTCGGCCCGCAGGTCGGCGAACTCGGGAAAGAGCTCGGCGTTCTTTTCGTCGAGCGACGCAAAGCCGTGCACGTGGAGCCACTGCGTGCCGAACTCCTCCGCCAGCCGCCGCGACGCCGGTGCGGCGAGCATCCGTCGCACCTCCGACTTCAAGACCTCGGCATCGTGCAGCCGACCGCTCTCGGCCGCCGTGAGCAATTCCGCATCGGGCATCGACGACCAGAGGAAGTAGGAAAGCCGCGTGGCGAGTTCGTAGCCGGAGACCGGCGCGGTGGCGGTGCCCGGCGGGGCCGTCTCGATCTTGTAGAGGAAGTCGGTCGAGACGAGCACATGAGCGATCACGGCGCGGATCGCCTCCTCGTGGGGGATTTCCTTCTTTCGCAGCGTGTCGTAAAGCGTGCGGAGCCGGGCTTCCTCCCCGGGCAGGAGCGGTCGGCGGAACGCCCGGCCGGCGAGGGCCACCACCGCGTCGACGTGCCGGGGCTCGACGTCCACGAGACGCTTCTTGAAGGCCTCGGCGCGGCCGACGATCGCCGGCTTCAACGGTGCAAACCGATTCACGAGTTCAGGCCGGTCCTGCGAGGCATAGCCCATCAGCTGTTCGTAAACGTCCTCGAGTTCGAGCGGCTCCTGCGCGATGAAGAAGAGCTCGTTCCAGAGCCGGTCGAGTTCCCTGGTCTCCGCGTCGTCGAGCATGAGCCGGCGCAGCTGATCGTCTTCGCGGTAATACAGGTTCAGCGTGACGACCTCGTCCACCGGCACGACACGGCCGTAGCAGAGCGCCATGGGAAAAAGATCGCGGACTTCGGCAAACGAGGCATCGAGACGGCTCCACGCGGTGGATTCCTTCCGAGCCACGACCGGCAGCGAAGGCACGAGGCCGGTGGGCGCGGCATCACCGGAAATCGCCGCGGCCTCGATCTGCACGCTCGCGTCTTCGCCGGCATCGGCATGCAGCCCGGCGACCGTCACGAATTCACAACCCTCGGTCAATTCTGCGGGAATCGTGATCGTGATCGAATCTGGCGCCTGCATGCCCAGGTCACCAGCCGCGACCGTGAGCCCCTGCGGATGGCGGCCGTAGCGGGCGGGGTCGAGGCCCACTTGATTGGTATCGCCTTCGCTCACGCTCACGCTCGCGGTCGCCGGCGGGGCCTGCGGCTTGATGCCTGCGAGCAGCGGGCCGGTCGCGGAGCGGAGCAGTCGCCGCAACTCGGCATCGGAGGAATTCTTGGCCGGCTCGACGCCGGCGGCCGAAAGCAGCTGCTCGATCTCGGCAGCGAGCGTGCCGCGCTCCTCTGCGTCGTTCGCCAATCTCCATCGGGTGAGAAGCGACCCGGCGGGAATCGTCCAGCCGGATGCCGAGCCTTCGGGCTCGACCGCGAAGTGCCAGACGTTGTCATGGCCCTGCCCGTCGGCTTGCGGATTCGCGGCGAGGATGTCGGCCGACACGTCGCGGGCCAGGTCCCACTCGCGGTCGCCGGAGCGGATCGTGAGATCGACGCGGGTGAGGTCGCATCTCGCGTCGCCGTCGCGGGCCCCCACGACGACCGCAACCACTTCACCTTTCCGGACGGAAAGCGGCCCGAAAGGCCCGAACGCGCCGCCGTGGTCGACTGCGCTCGTGAGCGTCTCCCGGGTCTTGCCCCGCCAGACCTCGACCGACCAGGCCGTGCCGTTCGAGCAGCCCTGGTGGGCGCTCGTCGCCCCGCCGCGGATCTCCACGGTGGCGGTGATCGGGCTTCGCCAGCCGACCACCACCCGCTGCTTGGCCTCGGGATGCACCGCCACGCCATGCGGATGAATCGTGCCGGGGACGCGGTACTGCTCGTCCGACGAGTTGGCGATCACCCGCAGCTCGCCCTCGCCGCCCCAGCCGTTGACCGCCTCCCAGCCCTCGATCTTCTCGAGCTTCTTGTCGAGCAGCGTGGCGAAGGCCGCTTCCGGCATCCCGATGCCAAGATACGAGCACCAGGCCGCGAGCAGCCGCGGTTCGACGGCATGCTTCTCGGCAAGCGTGGCGACCGTGGCGCCGAGGCCGTCGGGCGTGACCTCGGGGCCGGCCATCGCCTCGGCGACGGCAGCGAGGCATTTTGCCGCCGTGGCGGCGAGCCGTTCGCGTTCCGAGGCAAGCAGCGCCGTCATCGGCCGCACGAGCGCGAGTGGAAGATCGGCCCGGCCGGGGCCAACGAGCCGCGGATTGTGCCAGACGACGGCATCGTGCTCGCGGCCGTCGCCCGCATCGCCGGCCGCAAGGCTGATCGTGACGAAATCCTTATCCTTCGGCACCGCGAGCTTGACGCGAAACTCCCGCCGCTCGACGAGCGGCGTCGCCGCCTCCATCCAGGAGGGCGTGCCATCGGAAGCGCCGAACTGGCGGACGATCTGGCCAACGGTGTTGAACTTCCAGAGCGAGTTTTGCCACTGGGCGACAAACCCGGCCAGCTGCGGGGCATCCCCCGGCGCCGCGAGCTTCCAGCGGGCCCGCAGCGAATCGAGAACCAGGGACGGGTGACCGGCCGATGCACCGGCCGGGGCTCGTTCGGAGGCGGACAGGGCGGCAAAAAGCGTGGCCAGGTATTTCGGGCTCAGGCCCCGCTCGCGGGCCACGTCGACAATCGCGTCGCCGCCGCGTGCCAGTCGCTCCCGCTCGGCGAGCGTCGCCAGCAGATATTTTTCCACCGGCAAAAACCCCTCGTGCCCCGTGTCGAGCGTGATCCCCTGTTGCACCGTCTGCCGCGCTGCCACGTCGAGCGGCTGCGTGTACTGCGAGTAAAAATGCTTCAGTCGCGCGAGTGCCTCGTCGGTAAAGTCGCGGCGGGAGTCGCCAGCAGAGAACCGCAGGCCGTCGGGTAGGAACACGGCGTGGGCCGCGATGCCCTTCGCGGCATCGAGATACTTCGTGGCCAGGCTCGGCGACATCACGAGCGATTGCCCCGTGTTCGTAAAGCCTTCCCCCGCGCCGCCGTCGGCGGGAAACTCTTTGGCCGGATCGAGCGAGGCGACGCCCGTGAGGTCGCGGATCGTGTGCGTGTATTCGGCGTTGTTGAGCCGGCGGAGGACGACGCGGCCCGGGTCGCCGGCGTGCGCCTGCGCCTCGGCGGCCAGAAACGCCCGCAGCCACTCGGCCAGCACCCGCCGGTCCTCGTCGGTGGGTTGGTCGGCGTCGGGGGGCGGCATCTGGCCGCTCGTGACCATCTCCGCGACCCGCTGCAAGAGCCTGACGTGCGTGCCGAGCGCGGCGTCGTCGCCCGTGAAGGAGAGATCGACCTCACCCTCGACCGAGTCGCCGGAATGGCAGTCGAGGCAGTAGCGGGCGAGCAGCGGCCGGACCGCCGCCACGTCTGCTGCGAGAGCCGCGTTGCCGACGAGGCAAGCCAAAAGACTGGCGAGGCGCACGACAAGGGCGGATCGCCTGGCTGCTGCAGCGCCGCCCAGGCCGGACAGAGAACTGCCCAGAAAAGCCGACGGGCTCGACAGAAAAAAACCTTCACCGCTCATCGCGCACACTCCAGCCGGTGCCCGGCCATCGGAACGACGTCGCGGGAGTATAGCACCGCTCCATCTTTCTGTCGACAGTTTCGGTCAGGTGAAACGCGGAAAAAACCGCGACACACGTCGCCATGCGTTGCGACCGGCGCGTGTGCGTCCTTTGCCACGAGCAGCCGAAACGCCATCGAACGAGGTCGTGGAGAGCACGGTGCCGCGTGAGACAGGCCCGGCTGCCGCGGAGTGCAAGCAAGAACCGGCGCCGAATGACGTGGAGTGGCAAACAGCCCAAGATACGAGGGCAGCCGATCGTGAACCATGAGTTCCAACAGCGTGCCCTCATGACGATCGGCGCGAATGACCAGCTTCTCCACGATCGCGGCAAGCCGTTCGAGCTGAGACTCGGTGCGCGCCTGTGCCTCGGCGAGCTTCGCCAGAGCGACTTCGAGCCTCGACGTGCTCCTGGCATGGGTACACACGAACATTGCTTGCTGGCGGCGGTCAACGGCGGGAGCGAGCGACGCGTGCCGATTGCTTGGAACCCCGATGCTCGAGCCGTGGCGTAAGCGAGGGAATCCGCCCGCGTGACCATTCCCCGCCGATGGAGTGGCTCTTCGAGGCACCTCGTTCTCGGGCTGGAACGGCGACACGAAGCAGACCTGGCGGATCGACGACGGCGCGATCATCGCGGGAGGTCTACGAGCCGGCGCATGTCAGGGCGAAGCCGGCGGCAGTGGCCCTCGACGACATGGAGCAGTTTTCAACGCGGATGCGGCGGATGTGCCGCGAGGAGCGGGTGGAGTTTTTCGACATCCGCAAGGCCGGGGAAGACTACATGCTGCGGTCGTACAAGCCCTACGATCATTTCGCCCGCGACGCGATCCACGGCAACAGCCGCGGCAAGCAGATCGTGGGGCGGATCCTCACCCGGTATTTCGAGCCGAAAGACGCCTCCCGGTTGGCTGGCCACGGGCTTCTTGGCACGCAATACCGCGCTGCCAAAACCCCTCCCGGCTGTATATAATGGAGAGAACTTCGCCAGGAACTGCGTGCATGGGTTGCTCGTCCCCCTACCGATTCTCGTGGCTGATGCGTCTCGCGGCGGCCGCGGTGGCCTGTGTCGCCACCACCATCGGTTCCGCGGCGACACCCGCCCCGCCGCAGCCCCGAATCTCGTTCAACAACGACATCCGGCCGATCCTCTCCGATAACTGCTTCGCCTGCCACGGCCCCGACAGTGCCAACCGGCAGGCCGGACTGCGGCTCGACACAGCCGAGCATGCGACCGCCGAACTCGACAGCGGCACGCGGGCGATCGTGCCCGAAGATGTCGCTGCCAGCGAACTCGTCGCCCGGATCATCAGTGACGATCCCGACAGCGTGATGCCGCCGCCCGAGGCCAAGATCGGCCGGCTCACCGTCGAGCAGGTCGATCTCGTCAAACGCTGGATCGCCGAAGGGGCGCAGTATGAGCCGCACTGGGCATTCGTCGCGCCTGTAAAGCCCGCGGCCACGGATGCCACGGCCGCGATCGACGACGCCGTCACTGCCGGGCTTGCGAAGCGTGGCCTCAAGCTCCAGCCCGAGGCCGATCGCCAGACGCTCATTCGCCGCGTGAGCTTCGACATCACCGGCCTGCCACCGACGCCCGCCGAGGTCGATGCCTTCGTCGCCGACACGTCGCCCGACGCCTACGAAAAACTCCTCGACCGGCTGCTCGCGAGCCCGCGCTACGGCGAGCGGATGGCAGCCGACTGGATGGACCTCGCCCGCTATTCCGACAGCTACGGCTTCCAGGTCGATCGCCCGCGGCCCGACATGTGGCCGTGGCGCGACTGGGTGATCCGGTCGTTCAATGCCAACCTTCCCTGGGATCAGTTCGCGCTCTGGCAGGTGGCCGGCGACCTATTGCCTGACGCCACGGACGAACAGGTGCTCGCCACGGCCTTCAACCGGCTCCATCAGCAGGAAAACGAGGGCGGCTCGATCGAGGAAGAGTATCGCGTCAACTACGTGAACGATCGCGTGACGACGTTCGGCACGGCCTTCCTCGGCCTCACGTTCGAGTGCTGCCGCTGCCACGACCACAAGTTCGACCCGCTGGCGCAGAAGGATTTTTATTCGCTCTTCGCCTTCTTCGACGACATCGACGAGGCGGGGCTCTATTCCTTCTTTACCGAGGCGGTGCCGACGCCGAAGCTGCGGATGCTCGACGCGACGACATCGGCAGCTCTCGCCAAGGCCGACGAGGCGGCTGGCGAGGCAGCGACGGAATACGAGCGGGCGGAGGCGGTGGCCCGGGCGACCGTGACGGACTGGATCGCCGGCAAAGCCGTGATGCCGACCGCTCTCGAGGCCGCCGGAGGCACGATTCCGGGTGAACTCGTGCATTACTCCTTCGACGGCCGCGGGACGGACGGGAAGTTTGCCAACGAGTTCGGCACGAAGGAGTCGGCCACGGCTCCCGTCGAGATCGTGGTCGTGGACGACGCCCGCGGTGGCAGCGCCTGCCGCGCGATCAAGCTCACCGGCGACCATCCGGTGAATACGCCGGTCGGCAACTTCCGCCGCAGTCAGCCGTTCACCGTGTCGGCTTGGATCAAGCCGGCGGCGAAGCACGACCGGGCGGTCGTGTTTCACCGGTCGCAGGCCTGGACCGACGCCGGCAGCCGCGGCTACGAGCTGCTCGTGGACGGTGGCCATCTGCGCTGGTCGCTGATCCACTTCTGGCCCGGCGACGCGGCGAGCGTGCGGTGCGCTGAACCGCTCCCCGTCGGCGAGTGGACGCACGTGGCGGTATCGAGCGATGGCTCGGGCAAGGCGGCTGGGCTCACCATCTTCGTGAATGGCCACGCGGCCGCCACGACGATCGTTCGCGACAGCCTCACCCGCGAGATCACCGGCGGCGGTGGCGACACGATCACGATCGGCGAGCGGATGCGCGACAATGGCTTTAAGAACGGACTCGTCGACGAGTTCCGCGTGTTTGCCCGGGCGCTCTCGCCGCTCGAGGTGCGAGATCTTGCCGCGCCGGGGGCGATCGCGACGGCCCTGGCCGAGAAGCGCGACGCCGAGTCGCTCGGTGGCTACTTCGCAGCGGCCTTCGCCGACGAGCCGGCCGCCGCGCGGGCAAAACTCGAGGCCGGCCGTCGCCACCGCGACGACCTCGCCGAACGGCCGCGGGAAATCATGGTGATGCGGGACCTGCCGCAGCCGAAGATGGCCTACATCCTCGAGCGCGGCGACTACGACAAGCGTGGGGCACCGGTCGAGCCCGACACGCCCGCCGCGCTGCCACCGTTCCCGGCCGACCAGCCGAAGAACCGGCTCGGCCTCGCCCGCTGGCTGATCGACCCCGAGCATCCGCTGCTCGCCCGGGTGACGGTGAACCGGCTCTGGCAGTCGCTGTTCGGACTCGGGCTCGTGCAAAGCCCCGAGGATCTCGGCAGCCAGTCCACGCGGCCCGAATATCCGGAGATGCTCGATCTGCTGGCCTGGCAGTTCGCGCACTCCCCAGCCGACGGCGGCATCGGGTGGGACATGAAGCGTCTCATCAAGACGATCATGCTGTCGCAGACCTATCGGCAACGGAGCATCGCCGACGCGAAGACGATGGCCGACGATCCGCTCAACGTATGGCTCGCCCGTGGCCCGCGGCATCGCCTCCCTGCGGAGATGATCCGCGACGGTGCGTTGGCCGCCTGTGGCCTGCTCGTCGAGAAGCTGGGCGGCCCGCCGGTGAAGACCTACGACATGCCCGACTCGTTCAAGCCCGAGAAGGCCGACACGGGCGAGAGGCTCTATCGCCGCAGCCTCTACACATTCTGGCGGCGGACGGGGCCCGCGCCGATGCTCGAAACCTTCGACATGCCGAAGCGGGTGGTGTGCGTGGCCAAGCGCGACACCACCAACACGCCGCTGCACGCGTTCGTGCTCATGAACGGCCCGCAGTTCGTGGAGGCGGCCCGCGTGCTGGCGGAGCGGCTGCTCGTCGAGTATGACGGCCAGGCCGAAAAGGCCCTCGACAGGGCGTTCGAACTCTTGACGAACCGGCCGCCGGACGACGAGGAGCGTCGTATCATCCGTCGGATGCATGCAGCCCAGCTCGACTGGTATCGCAGCCATCCCGACGATGCCGCGAAGCTGGTGGCCGTGGGCGAGAAAAAGCCGAACGACGCGCTCGCGGCCGTGGACGTGGCCGCCGCGGCGGGAGTGATCAACGCGCTTTTGAACTACGATGGATGCGTGGTGAAACGATGATGCAGACGCCTTTCAACCGCCGGCAGTGGCTGAACTCGTTTGGGATGGGCCTGGGTGGCCTCGCGGCCGCGGAGATGCTCGCGCAGGCCGCGACGGCCGAAGAGCCCGCGGCAGACGGGGCCGGCGGCGTGCTCGGCGGGTTTCACTTCCCGCCCAAGGCGAAGCGGGTGATCTATCTCTTTCAGTCGGGCGGTCCCTCGCAGCTCGATCTCTACGACCACAAGCCGCTGCTTGTCGAAAAGACCGGCATGCAATTGCCCGACAGCGTCCGCGGCGGCCAGCGGCTCACGGGCATGTCGGGCAACCAGAGCTCGATTCCGCTCGTAGGCTCGCCATTCAAGTTTGCCCAATACGGCGAGAGCGGCAGTTGGCTCTCGGAGCTCCTGCCCCACACGGCGAAGGTGGCCGACCGGCTCTGCTTCATCCGCACGATGTATACGGAGAGCATCAACCACGGCCCCGGCGTGACGTTCATGCAAAGCGGGAACCAGATCCCGGGCCGGCCGAGCATCGGCGCCTGGCTCGACTACGGGCTCGGCAACGCCCACGATGATCTGCCGTCATTCGTCGTGTTGATCACGAAAAACAAGGGCGGCCAGCCGCTGATGAGCCACCTCTGGGGAGCGGGCTTCCTGCCCACGAAGCACCAGGCGGTGCGGTTTCGCTCCGGCGGCGACCCAGTGCTCTACGTCAACAATCCGCCCGGAGTCTCGCCCGCGAATCGCCGCCAGCTCCTCGACGGCCTCCGCGAACTCCACGAGCACCAGTTCGCCGGCACGCCCGACGCCGAGATCACGGCGCGGATCGCAAATTACGAGATGGCCTTCCGGATGCAATCGAGCGTGCCGGAGGTGACCGACTTCTCGGATGAGCCCAGGAGCGTGCTCGACCTGTATGGCCCCGACGCGAAAGACCCCGGCACGTTTGCCGCCAACTGTCTGCTCGCCCGCCGGCTCGCCGAGCGGGGCGTGCGGTTCATCCAGCTCTATCACCAAGACTGGGATCACCACGGCGGGCTCAAGGGTGGCATCAGCTCGGAGTGCAAGCAGACCGACCAGCCGGCCGCCGCGCTCGTGCAGGATCTCGCCCAGCGCGGGATGCTCGACGACACGCTCGTGGTCTGGGGGGGCGAGTTTGGCCGCACGAACTACTGCCAGGGGCTCTATAAGCCGGGCATGGATTTCGGCCGCGACCACCACCCGCGGTGTTTCACGATCTGGATGGCCGGCGGCGGCGTGAAGCCCGGCACGACCTACGGCGAGACCTGCGAATACGGCTACAACATCGTGAAGGACGGCGTGCACGTGCACGACTTCCATGCCACGATGCTCCATCTTCTGGGCATCGATCACGAGCGGCTGACCTACAAGTTTCAGGGCCGCCGGTATCGGCTCACCGACGTGCACGGCAAGATCGTGACCGGCATCCTCGCTTGACGGGCACGGGCGAGGGCCTCCGCCGCCCGCGGCTTTCGGCCTGTGGCCGGCCGGATGCAGCGGTGTAGACTACTGACTTGGAAATTAAGGTTGGTTTTCCGCTCCGCCAAAGGTCGACACGTGCATGAAATCCTTCCTCTCCGGGGCGGGATTTCCCCGCTGCCGTTCGCATCTCTCGTGCCCGCGAGGCTCTGGGCCGCGGCGATGGTGCTGGTCTGCGGCTGTGGCCCCGCCGTCCGGAAGCCCCCCCCCGCCGATGTGCCGGTGCCGCTTGTCTCGTCGTACGACTGCCGGTTCACCAACGACCCGGTCACGATCGATGGCACGCTCGACGACGCGGCCTGGAGGCATGCCCCGGTCATCGACAATTTCTCGATGCCTTGGCTCGGCAAGGACAACGCGCCTGCGCTGAAGGCCACCCGGGCGAAGATCCTCTGGGACCGGGAAAACCTCTACGTCGCCGCCGACCTCGACGACGCGGATCTCTACGCCGACGTCACCGAGCACGACGGCCAGACCTGGGACAACGACGTGTTCGAGGTGTTCCTCAAGCCGGTCGTCGACAAGCCGGCGTACTACGAGTTTCAGGTCAACGCGCTCAACACGCAGTTCGACTGCTTCATGCCGCGGCGCGGCCACACGGGCCGGTTCAGAAAGCTCCATGACTTCGGCATCGAGTCGGCCGTGAAGCTCCGCGGCACGCTCGACATCTGGACCGACACCGACGAGGGCTGGTCGGTGGAGATGCGGATCCCCTGGTCGGACTTCATGCCCACCGGCGGCCGGCCGGAGCCGGGGGACGAGTGGCGGTTTGCCCTCTGCCGCTACGACTACGACACGAATCGCGAGCAGCCGCAGCTTTCGACCTCGGCCCCGCTTTCCCAGATGAGCTTCCACCGCCACGAAGAGTACGCGCCGCTGAAATTCATCGGCCCGGCGGCCGCGGCCACGAAGCCCTTCGGCATTCCGAAGATCGTGCCCGTGACGACGTCGAAGGTGGTCGGCTCGCCCGAGCCGCCGCTGCCCTACACGGTCGAGCGGGCGCTGCCGAAAGCGATCATGTCGGGGCCGATCACCGTGGCCCATCAGCCCGGCAGCGATCGGCTGCTCTACGTGACGGAGCCTTCGGCCTACCAACCCTCGACCGTGATGCGGATGCGGGACGACGCGTCCGTGTACGACCCGGAGGTGCTGATCCCCGCCGACGACATGACCGTGCATTACGCGATCACGTTTCACCCGCAGTTCGCCGAGAACGGCTTCGTATACATCGGCTCCAACGGCTTGAAGAGCCCCGATGGCCGCGTGCCGGTGGACGGCCGCAGGCGGACGCGGGTCACCCGCTACGTGATCGACCGCGAGCCGCCCTACGCGTTTCACCGCGACTCGGCCACCGTGATCATCGAGTGGGATTCCAACGGCCACAACGGCGGCGACATGGCCTTCGGGCTCGACGGCATGATGTATGTGGGCTCAGGCGACGGCACGAGCGACTCCGACGAGGACCGCAAGGGGCAGGACCTGACGAGCCTGCGGTCGAAGATCCTGCGGATCGACGTCGACCATCCCGATGAAGACGTGCCGAACGACGGCCGACACTACTCCGTGCCGAGCGACAACCCGATCTTCGACAAGGGCAGCCTCATCGCCACGGTGAAGGGCGCCCGGCCCGAGACCTATGCCTACGGCATGCGGCAGCCGTGGCGGGTCGTGATCGACAAGGCCACCGGCCAGATCTGGGTGGGCAACCAGGGGCAGGATCTCTGGGAGCAGATTTATTTGATCGAGCGCGGGGCGAACTACGGCTGGAGCATCGTCGAGGGCACGCATAAGTTCAACGACGATCAGAAGGCCGGCCCGACGCCGATCTCGAAGCCCGTCGCCGAGCATTCGCATGCGGAGGCCCGCGCGATGACCGGCGGCCTCGTCTACACCGGCTCCGCGCTGCCCGCTCTCAAGGGCGCCTATCTCTACGCCGACTATTCCACCGGCCGCATCTGGGGCATCCGTCACGACGGCACGAAGGTCACCTGGCACGAGCTCATCGCCGACACGCAGCTCAACATCACAGCCTTCGGGACCGACTCCAAGGGCGAGATCCTGATCTGCGACCACCAGCCGGGCGACAAGGGGGGCTTCTATCGGCTCGTGCCCACGCCGCCGGTCTCGAAGGACAGGCCGCCCTTCCCGAAGAAGCTCTCGGAGAGCGGCCTCTTCGCCGACGTCGCCACGCACCGGATGGTGGATGGCGTCGTGCCCTACGAGCCGGTCTCGCCGCTCTGGAGCGACGGCACCCACAAGGCCCGGTTCTTCGCGTTGCCGCCGACCAAGGATGCCTCCGGCACGATCGTGCCGGCGAAGATCGGCGTCACGAATGCCCGCGGGTGGAATTTCCCCGATGGCACGGTGCTCGTGAAGTCGTTTGCGATCGATGATGTCGAGGGCGATTCATCCACCCGCCGCTGGATCGAGACCCGCTTCATGCTCAAGGAGCAGGGAGAGTGGGCCGGCTACAGCTACGAGTGGAACGACGAACAGACCGACGCCGTGCTCGTGGCGGCCGAAGGCAAGGATCGCGATTTCGAGATTCGCACGGCCGAACTGAAAAAGCACGCCGACGGCGTGAAGACGCAGCAGTGGCACTACCCCTCGCGGACGGAATGCATGGTCTGCCACAGCCGGGCGAGCAACTACGTGCTCGGCATCTGCACCGTGCAGCTCAACCACGAGTTCGACTACAAGGCGGTGCTCGGCGAGGGCCACGCCACCGACAACCAGCTCCGCGCGCTCGAGCATCTCGGCCTTGTGGAGGTCAGAGGTCCGGGGGCGGCCGCCTCCTCCCTGCTCGCACGAGCTCCGGAGCGGACCAACCACCTCGTGAATCCCTACGACGACTCGCATCCACTCGAGGCCCGGGCACGCTCCTACTTGCACTCCAACTGCTCTTCCTGCCACATCTACACCGGCGGCGGCAACGCGCAGATCGATCTGGAATACATGTCGGCCTTCGAGACCAAGCCGCTCGACGCGATGAAGGCGATCGGCGTGAAGCCGCTCCATTCCACGTTCGACCTGCCCGACGCGAAACTGATCGCAGCGGGCCATCCGGAGCGGTCGGTGATCTACGAGCGGATGAACCGCCGTGGCCCGGGCCAGATGCCGCAGCTCGCGACTCGTATCGTGGACGAGCCCGCCGTGGCGGTCGTCCGCGAATGGATCGAATCGCTCGAAGCCAAGGCAGACGACGTCTCGGCCGCGTCGCTCCGCTTCACGTTCACCCGATAGGGATGCATCCGCGCCCAGTAGGGGTCGAACCAGAGTTGGTCATCTTTTTCGTTCGTGAGATCGACGAGGGCCGCGCGAAGCTCGTCGCTCGCCGCGATGAACCGCTCGATCAGCGGCCCGGGATTCTCGATCGCCCAGGAGTGGCCGCCGAGGATCAGGTCCGGGGCGATGCCGTGGAGGTAGCTCATCGAGCCGGGGCTATTGCCGGCGGTCTCGGCGCACCAGATCTCGCGGCCCCGCCAGGAAAACGTATCCATCTTCTCGAACGCCCGGTCGATCGGAATCGGCTGGATCGGCGGGCGGACGTAGCTCGCCCCGTGGACCGTGAACTTGTCGGAGAGCTGCGGCACGGTATGACGGAAGTCGAGCGGCTTCTCGAAAAGGGTCGCGCTCGGCGGCGGCCGCCGCGATCTTCACGCCGCGGCAAGCCGGATGGCCGGCGCGCTTTGGAAAGCCCTGGCACTGCTCGCGGTGGTGGGTGAAGAGCACCCACTCGACCTGCGTGACGCCGATCTGCGGCAGGGCGTCGAGCACGCTCGCGTCGCCGAGGTCGACGAGGATCGCAGCGGAGCCATCCTTCACGACACGTGACGGCCCAGCCGAAGACGCCAGGCGCGAGTTGGGTGAAGGCTTGCGGCATCGCCCAATGATACCGAGTCGTGAGCGAAATGCCGCTGCCACGAACCGCAAAAGCCCCTCGCGGAAGCGAGTGGGGTGACGCTGGCCATCACCATCGGGACATTTCATCGCAACGACCGATCGATGGAACAGCGCGAGTGGGAGTGGATCGCGTCACCCCCCTGCTGCCGCAGGGGGCTTGTGGTGGGAGTCGGTCGCACATTCCCTCGCTGGCGCAATGGGCTTCGCGGCACCGTAGCGAGCCCGAAATCGCACGCCACGAAAAAGTTGACAGAATATGTACGGGCGTATATTCTTTGCAGGTCGCCATCAGGAGGTGCATCGTGTCGCCAGAAGGCATTCGCAAACTGCTCCGGCAACAGCCGTTCAAGCCGTTTCGACTCGTGATGTCGAGCGGCAAAGCATATGAAGTCCGCCATCCGGAGATGGCGCTGCTACTCCGCAATGACATCCTCGTGGGCGTGGAAGTTGCCGAGGACGGCATGCCCGCCGAGTTCGATATCTGCCCGCTGTTGCATGTTGCCTCGATCGAGGCTTTCAATCTCCAGGACTCAAATCCGGCTGCGTGAGAAAAGTCGCCGCCTGGCAGGAGGCCGCCGACCCCGCGACGTTTCGCCCAACGGAGCGGACCAACGGCAACATTTCGGTATCACGCTCGAGCCGGCGACTCGCGTGCCGTAGGGCAACACGATATCCCCTCCGGAACCCCCGGGACGTTACACTCGGTCAGCAGCAAAGAGCTTCGTCGCGCTGTGTGCCAAGAGGATCGCCGCCATGCCTCGTCTTTCGTCGCCCACGGCTCTTGTTACGATCTCGTGGGCCGCGTGCCTCGCGCTCGGCGCAATCACGACCGCTGCTGAGACTCCTCCGGTTTCGCCGCAGACCCGCTGGGAACAGCCTGTCGAACCGATGCCGCTGGCCACGGTTGACGGTCCCGGCGACCCCGCTTCCTTCGCCGTGCCGCAGGGCTTTCGCGTCGACCGCCTCGTCGTCGTGCCAAAGGGAGAGCTCGGCTCGTGGGTCTGCCTCGCCATCGATCCCAAGGGGCGGATCATCGCCAGCGACCAAGGCGACGAGGGGCTCGTGCGGATCACGCCCGCGCCGCTCGACGGCTCGAAGCCGACGGTCGTCGAAAAAATCCCGATCGACATCTCCGCCGCGCAAGGACTCCTCTGGGCGTTCGACTCGCTCTACGTCGTTCGCAATGGCGGGGCGACTGGCCTCTACCGTGTCACCGATTCCAACGGCGATGACACGCTCGATACGGTCGAGAAACTCCGCGAACTCAAAGGGGGCGGCGAGCACGGGCCTCATGCCCTCCGGCTTTCCCCCGATGGCACGCGGCTATTCATGGTCTGCGGCAACCACACGCAACCGCCCTTCGCGGTCGAGGATGTCACGCCGCCGCAGACCATGGGCGGCATCCGCGCCAATCAGCGGCGCGTGAAGCTGCCGGCCGACGGCACAAGCCGGCTGCCCGCCACCTGGGACGAAGACCAGATCATCACGCGGATGTGGGATGCCAACGGCCACGCGGCCGGCATCCTCGCGCCGGGCGGCTACGTGGCGAGCACCGACCGCGACGGCAAGGCCTGGGAGGTGTGGACCGGCGGCTACCGCAATGCCTACGACATGGCCTTCAACGCCGACGGCGAGCTCTTCGTCTACGACTCCGACATGGAGTGGGACTTCGGCACGCCGTGGTACAAGCCCACCCGCGTGAACCACGCCCCGAGCGGCAGCGAGCTCGGCTGGCGGAGCGGCTCCGGCAACTGGCCCGCCTGTTTCCCCGACTGCCTGCCGGCACTCGTCGATATCGGCCCCGGCTCGCCCGTGGGGGTCGACTTCGGCTACGGCACGCGGTTTCCGGCGAAGTATCAGCGGGCGCTCTTCGTCTGCGACTGGACGTTCGGCACGATGTATGCGATCCACCTCGAGCCAGAAGGATCGTCCTACACAGGCGTGAAGGAGGAGTTTCTCTCGCGCACGCCGCTGCCGCTCACCGACATGGTGGTGGGCAAAGATGGCGCGATCTACTTCGCCGTCGGCGGCCGCGGCGGCCAGAGCGAGCTCTACCGCGTGCGATACGACGGCGCCGAATCGACCGCGCCGGTCGATGCCCGCAACGCGACGGGCGTTGCCCAGCGCACGCTGCGGCACGACCTCGAGGCCCTGCACCGGCGGGCCGACGACCCGGCCGCCGCGGTTGCGAAGGCCCTACCCCACCTCGCGAGCCCCGATCGCTTCATCCGATATGCCGCCCGCGTCGCCCTCGAGCACCAGCCGATCGAGCTTTGGCAGGAGCAGGCCCTCGCCACGAAAGAGCCCCGGGGCACGATCGCCGCCGCGATCGGCGTGGCCCATCAGGCGGAGCCATCAGCCCAGCCGGCCGTGCTCGCCGCCCTCGACCGGATCAATCCCGCATCGCTCGACGTGGCCGGCCGGATCGATCTCGCCCGGGCGTATGAGCTCGCGATCGTGCGACTCGGGGAGCCCACGGCCGAGACGAAGGCGCGGATCGCCAAAATGTTTAGCCCGCTCTTCCCCTCGGGGGATTTCGAGCTCGATCGTGAGCTCTCAAATCTGCTCGTGGCCGTGCGGGCTCCCGGCATCGTGGCGAAACTCTTGGGGCTGCTCGCGGCGACGACCGCGTCGGGCGGCGCGACCAATCTCGCGGCCGACGAGGCCGAGCTCCAGCGGCTCATCGAGCGGAATGGCGGCTACGGCAGCGCCGTGAAGGCGTCGCTCGAGAAGCGGGCCGACCTCCTGCAGGTGCACTACGCCTACGTGCTCCGCACCATCAGGGAAAAAGACGCCTGGACGATGGCGGATCGCAAGGCCTACTACGAATGGTTCGCCCGGGCCCGCGAGTGGGCCGGCGGCAACAGTTTCCGCAAGTTTCTCGCCAACATCGAGACGGAGAGCATGGCCGGTATGACCGAGAACGAGAAGCTCGCCCTCGAAACGCTCGGCGTGCGGAAGCCCTACGCACCGCCGCCGCTGCCGAAGCCGGAGGGGCCCGGCCGCTCGTGGACGCTCGACGCGGTGCTGGCGGCGGCCGACAAGTCGCTCGCGAGCGGCCGCGACTTCGAGCACGGCAAGAAATCGTTCGCTGCGGCCCGGTGCGTGGTCTGCCACCGGTTCGGCGAAGACGGCGGCGCCACCGGCCCGGATCTCACGCAGGCGGGCGGCCGGTTCCAGGTGAAGGATCTCGTCGAGGCGATCGTGCATCCGAGCAAGGTGGTGAGCGACCAATACAAGGCAAGCATCGTGCAGACGGTGGATGGGAAGGTGCACGTCGGCCGGATCGTGGCGGAGACGCCCGACCAGATCACGATCGTGACCGACCCGGAAGACGCGACGAAGTTCGTGCAGGTGCCGCGGACCGACGTCGAGGAGATCGTGGCGGCCAGCGAGTCGCTCATGCCCAAAGGCCTGCTCGACCAGCTCAACGAATCCGAGGTGCTCGACCTCATCGCCTACACCCTCTCCCGCGGCAACAACCACGGCCCGCGGTTCAAGAAGAACTGAGCAGTACATGATTCTCGACTCTCTCCCGCTCTGGCGGCGCTATGCCGAGCTCAATCCGCGGCTCGCCCGCGGCTTCGCCTTCCTCGAGCAGCTCCCGCCCGACGTGGCCGTCGGCCGCCACGAGATCGACGGCGACGCGGTCTACGCGCTCGTGCAGCGGTATCAGACGCGGCCCGTCGAGCAGATGCAGTTCGAGGCGCACCGTCGCTACATCGACATTCAATACCTTGCGAGCGGTCGGGAAGTGATCCAGTGGGCGCCGCGTGCGAGCCTTGGCGTCGCCACGAAGCCCTATGACGAAGTCACCGACGCGGCGCTCTTCGCGCTCGCTCCCTGCATGATGCCAGTGCAACTGCAGGCCGGGCAGTTCGCGATCCTCTTTCCCGACGACGCCCACGCCCCTTGCTGCGCCTGGGGCGATCCCGCCGAGGTGCTCAAGGTGGTGATCAAGGTCGCGGTCTGACGACCTCCACCCCCCAAAAGCCCCTCGCGGCAGCGAGCGGGGTGACGCGATCCATCACCATCCGGGCTTTCCCCTTGCGCTGGCGATCCCGGCCCGTCTTTGGTCTACTCTTTACGACGTTTCCAGCCCTGCAGGAGCACCCATGGCCGCCATGCCCTCCACCGTCCCGTCGTCGCCGATCTACCGCGGGCCGCTCCCGCACGTGCACACCGTCGAGCGCCTCCCGGTCACCGTCTACGACCAGCCGGGCGAGGCGAGCAAGGCCGTGGCCCGCGAGATCGCCGAGCTCGTCGTGTCGCGGGCGGCGGCCGGCAAGAAAACGGTGCTTGGGCTCGCCACGGGCAGCACGCCCGTCGGCGTCTACGACGAGCTCATCCGCCTGCACCGCGAGGAGGGCGTCTCCTTCAAGACCGTCGTGACGTTCAATCTCGACGAATACTGGCCGATGCAGCCCGACGCCCTGCAGAGCTACCACCGCTTCATGCGGGAGCACCTCTTCGACCACCTCGACATCCCCGCCGACGCGATCCACATCCCCGATGGCACGCTGCCGCGTGAAAAGGTCGCGGCGGCCTGCGTGCGGTATGAAGAAAAGATCCGCGAGGCCGGTGGCATCGACCTGCAGATCCTCGGCATCGGCCGCACCGGCCACATTGGTTTCAACGAGCCGGGCAGCGCCCTTGAGAGCCGCACCCGCCTGATCACGCTCGACAGCGTCACCCGCTCCGACGCGGCGAGCGACTTCTTCGGCGAATGGAACGTGCCGCGGCAGGCGATCACGATGGGCGTGGGCTCGATCCTCGACGCCCGCAAGGTCGTGCTGCTGGCGTTTGGCGAGCACAAGGCACCGATCGTGCAGCGGGCCGTCGAGCAGGCGCCCTGCAGCCATGTCTCGGCCAGCGCCCTCCAGCAGCACACCGATGCCCGGTTCGTGCTCGACCGCGCGGCCGCGGCCCGGCTGACGCGGTTTGAATCGCCATGGGTGGTGGGGCCACTCGACATGATGGGCCTCGAATGGACCGACGCCCTCACCCGCAAGGCCGTGATCTGGCTCGCGATCAAGCTCCAGAAGCCGATCCTCAAGCTCACCGACGAAGACTACAACGAGCACGGCCTGCAAGACCTGCTCTCTAATCGCGGCCGGGCCTACGACCTCAACATCGAGGTCTTCCGCGCGATGCAAGACACGATCACCGGCTGGCCGGGCGGCAAGCCGGGCACCGTGCGGCGGGTGCGGAGCCTCAAGGCTGCCGAGAGCACGGGCCGCGCGGAAGAATTCCCGAAGCGGATCGTCATCTTCAGCCCCCATCCCGACGACGACGTGATCAGCATGGGCGGCACGTTCATCCGCCTCTGCGAGCAGGGGCACGAGGTGCACGTGGCCTACCAGACGAGCGGCAACATCGCCGTCTGGGACGAATCGGCCGACCGCCACGTCGATTTCGTGGAGGAATTCTGCCGCGTGTTCGGCGTCGGCACCAAGACGGCCGAGATCGCCGAGAAGATCCGCACGTTTCTGCGCACGAAGCACGCGGGTGCGGTCGATCTGCCCGAGCTCCAGGCCGTGAAGGGGCTCATCCGCCGCACCGAGGCCCGCGCCGGCGCCCGCTATTCGGGCGTGAAGCTGGAAAACATCCACTTTCTCGACCTGCCCTTCTACGAGACGGGCCGCGTCCGCAAGAAGCCGATCGGCCCGGAAGACATCGCCATCACGCTCGATCTCCTCGACCGCGTGAAGCCGCATCAGATCTATGCGGCCGGCGATCTCTCCGATCCCCACGGCACCCACCGTGTCTGCCTCGCCTCCGTGGTCGACGCCCTCAAGCAGGCAGCCGACCGCGACTGGGCAAAGCAGTGCGAGCTCTGGCTCTACCGCGGCGCCTGGCAGGAGTGGGAGCCGCACGAGATCGAGATGGCCGTGCCCCTCTCGCCGGAGGAGGTGGAGCGGAAGCGGATGGCCATCTTCAAGCACGAGAGCCAGAAGGACCGGGCCCTGTTCCCCGGCCCCACCGATCCCCGCGAATTCTGGCAGCGGGCCGAGGATCGCAACCGCGACACCGCCCGGCTCTACGACAAGCTGGGGCTGCCCGAATACGAGGCCATCGAAGGCTTCGTGCTGCACAAGACCTGACGCCCGGACGCGCCCGTCCGCGGCATCCGCAAGGAGACGACGATGAACGACAAAGCGCCGACGTTGCGCCTCTGGATCATGATGGTGCTCGAGTTTGCGATCTGGGGCGCATGGCTGCCGCTGATCTGGGGCTACATGGGCAAGGACGGGCTCGCCTTCAGCGATTCACAGGTGGCCTGGGTGGGCAGCGCCTTCGCGATCGCCTCGATCGTGGGCATCTTCTTCTCGAGCCAGTTCGCCGACCGCACGTTCGCCGCCGAGAAGTTCATGGCGGTGAGCCACCTGATCGGCGGCCTCGCGATCCTCGGCATGTATTGGGCCAAGGATTTTCCGACGTTCTTCGGGCTGATGCTCGTCCACTCGCTGCTCTACGTGCCCACGATCTCGGTCTCGAATTCGATCGCCTTCACCCACATGAAAAACGCGCAGAAGGAATTCGGTCTCGTGCGGATGGGAGGCACGATCGGCTGGATCCTGGCCGCCTGGCCGCTTTATTTCGTGCTGCAGGGCAAGAGCGGTGCCGAGGCGGTGGCCGCGAGCCGCAACATCTTCCTGCTGGCGGGCTTCACGTCGCTCCTGCTCGCGGCCTACAGCCTCACGCTGCCGCACACGCCCCCGAAGCGGGCGGCCGCGGCCGACGGCGGCTTCGCCTGGGCCAAGGCGGCGCGGTTCCTCTCGCAGCCCTTCCTGCTCGTGTTGTTCATCGTCACGTTCCTCGATTCGGTGATCCACAACGGCTACTTCCTGCTCGCCGGCGGCTTCCTCGGCAGCCCGGCCGTGGGAATCAAGCCGGAATGGATCATGCCGGTGATGAGCGTCGGCCAGGTGGCGGAGATCCTCACGATGTCGGTGCTTGGCGCGGTGCTCGCGCGGCTGGGCTGGAAGACGACGATGATTCTCGGCATCCTCGGCCACGCGGCCCGCTTCGCGGTCTTCGCCTTCATGCCGCAAAACACGTCCGTGATCATCGCCGTGCAGGTGCTCCACGGCATCTGCTACGCCTTCTTCTTCGCCACGCTCTACATCTTCATCGACGCGGCCTTCCCGAAGGACGTGCGGTCGAGCGCCCAGAGCCTCTTCAACCTGCTCGTGCTCGGCCTCGGCGACCTCGCGGCCAAGTGGTTTTTCATCCCGCTGCAGGGCCAACTGACCACCGACGGCGTCACCGACTTCCGCCAACTCTTCCTCTGGCCCGCAGGGCTGGCCCTGGCGGCAGCCGCACTGCTTTTCATCGCCTTCTGGCCGCCGGCCTCGCTCGCGACCGCGTCGGAGACCACCGACGACCTCGAGACAGAGCCACAGATCGCCACCTAGGAAGAGCACCATGCCACCCCCCGTCCGAATGCTCGTCGCATGCTGCAGTTCGAGTTTCGGCTCACGCCCGGCGCCAACAACGGCCTCGCGATCCGGATGCCACCCGAAGGCAACGCCGCGTTCGACGGGATCGAGCTCCAGATTCTCGACGACGGCCACGAGAAATACCGCGGCATCGAGCCCTGGCAGGCCCACGGCTCGATCTACGGCGTCGTGGCCGCGGAGCGGGGCACGTGCCTGAAGCCAGCGGGCGAGTGGAACGTGGAGGAGGTGACCGTGCAGGGCACGCAGGTGAAGGTGGTGGTGAACGGCAAGACGATCGTCGACGCCGACACGGCGCCCTTCCGCGATGGTCGCCCCACGCTCGACGGCAGGCCCCACCCCGGCCTCGCCCGCACGAAGGGCCACATCGGCTTCGCGGGCCACAACGACGAAGTCCACTTCCGCAACATCCGCCTCAAGCCCCTGTAGGACAGGCTTCAGCCTGTCCCACGCCTCTACTCCCTCACCGCTTCGCCGCCGGCGCGGGTGCTCCAGGCGACGTGCAGGCCCGCGTCGACCGATTCCTCGACCGTCCGCACGGAGCCGTCGCAGATCAGGAACTGCGCGAACCCCGGATGCGACGAGGAGACGTCGCGATCGTCGCTCTCCGGATGATTCGGGGGATGGCCGGACTGAAACAACACCATGTGGCCGTGGTCGTCGGTCGGGTCGTCGAGGTCGCGAACGGCCCCCGCCCAGATGGTTTCATACTGGAAGTGATTGCCGTGAACGGCGGCCTGACGGAATGGACCGTTCTGACGCTCGCCGAGCATGTAGGTCTTGGAGAGGCCATCCGAGATGTCTTTCAGGCGCGTGCGGCTGTTGCGGCTGAACACGCCTTCGCGTTGCTCCTGGGTCTCGTCCAGGTCTGGTGGACCGAAGTTGCCGACGTAGCAGGCCATCGCATAGCGCTCGTCGCCCATGGGGACGAAGCCGGTCGCCGAAATCGTGTCGGCCGGACAGAGAAAGACCGGCAGGTGCCGCTCCCGCGCCGCCAGATTCGCGGGAGCGTGGATCGGGAGATCGAACCGCAGCGCCTTGTAGACCGCATCCTCTTCGATGAACGGCAGCAGGAGCGCGCCCCACGAAAACCCGGAGGCGTTGCCCTGGGGGTGCGTTACGAACCGATAGCCGGTGGGAAGCTGCCTGCGGCCCGTTTCATAGCTGTGCATCGCCACGCCGAACTGTCGCAGGTTGTTGCGGCAGGCCGTGGTTCGGGCGGATTCCCGCACCGACTGAACGGCCGGCAGGAGCAGCGCGACCAACGTGGCGATGATGGCGATGACGACGAGCAGTTCCACCAGGCTGAAGCCCGCCCTGGGCGAAGGCCGCGGCAGGATCGTGTTCATCCGCATGGCTCACGCCTGCCCTTCGGGTGGAACGTAGCACCACGGCGTTCTGCCCCGGGACGATTATCCCGCGACGGCACCGCGGCTGGCCGGCTGCGGCTTCCTCTTCGCGCCCGGGGAAAGCAGGGCCGACCGCACCCAAACCCCGTGCAAGCAGTCACTTCCGACGCGGTCAGGCCGGCTCGCCAGATGCGCGGCTCGCGAGTGCCCGAGCCAGTGGACAAGCAGTTGAAGCAGGTTCGCCCCGTCGATATGTCGACAGCAGCTCCTTCGACCGCAGCGCAAGCATCCGGCGAACCTCCCGGCGCTGTCCCTTCACGCGGGCGATTTTCATCGAGTCGTAGCCGGTCGTCTGGTGTCGCATCCAGGCGATCACCGCAGCCTCGGCCCGCCGCTCGATGGGAATGCGCTTCGTGCGGGCCACGGTGCCGCTGCCGACCGGCGTGGCGTGTTCCGCGACGGCCTTGGCGAGGTGCTGCGCCAACTCGGCGTGCCGCTCGTGAAATGCCAAAAACTCCAGCACGGCCGCCCGAAAGTCTTCGACATACCCGGCCTGCTGGGCGTCGCGACGCTTCGTGTCTGCCGCACGCCGCTTGGCATACGCCGGGGTGGACCGCTCAGCGACCAGTTCTTCCCGAATCTGGTGGATGGTGTCCCGGGGCGCCCAGACGCCACGAGAGAAAATGTTGCGGCCGACCTTTTCCTGGATGAGCCAGTGCTCGCCGGCAGCCTTCACACGGCGAGTCAGGGCTGCATCACCGGGCGGCACGAGTTCCCAGCCGGGCGGGATCGCAAGCGTCTGGCCGGAAGGGGTGCGGACGGTGTTGGGCGTCGGGCCGGGAAGAAAGGTCTGGGCGGGCATGATGGGAGTGTTATCGGCACCGGCGACGCTCCGGGAAAAGCCCGCTAGCCAGAATGACCGCCGGCGGGCAACCTATCGGTTATGAGAACGCCATCCCCCCGGTGCTTCAACCAGTGGCATGCCTACCGATCGATCGTGGAAGTGAATTGGATGGCGTGCTCCTGCGTTACCCGGGTCCGTTCACGCTCTTGGACCTGGGCTTGACGAAAGACTCGCAATCATGAGCCAGAGCCGGGCCGCCTCCGAGCACAGATTCAAGCTCAGCCACGTGGCGTTCTTCGGCCGCACGCTGGATGAATACCTGCGGATGCTGGCCCTCGAGCAGGAGTCGCTCACCGGGCTGCGGATTCTCGACGTCGCCAGTGGCCCGGGAAGCTTCGTCGCCGATGCTCTGGCGCTCGGCTACGACGTGACTGGCTGCGACCCTCTCTACGGCGGCGATCCCGAGACGATCATTGCGCAAGGGAAGGCCGACATCGTTGCCTGCCGAGAGCAGATTCGCAGCCATCCCGGCGTGCTCGTGTATGACGACATCGATGCTTTTTACCGGTCCAAATACGCCGCCCTGGACCGGTTCGCGGCCGACTATCGGCAGCGACGCGACACGGGCCGCTACGTGGCCGGCGCGCTGCCTTCGCTGCCGTTTGCCGACGGGGCCTTCGATCTGGTGCTGACGGCGAACTTCCTCATGGTCTATGCCCCGCTCGCAGACGGCGGCATGCATGCCGGCGACGAATTCGGCCTCGCGTTTCATCTCCGGTCGGTCGAGGAGTTGGCCCGGGTGGCCCGATGCGAACTGCGGATTCCGGGCATGCACACGTGGACGCAGCCGCCTGAGCGCCACCCCTACTGCGGCCCGATCATGACGCGGCTCCAGGAACTCGGCTTTGCCGTCTCGCTCGTGCCCAGCGACTACGATGACGGGTGCAACGCCGCGGCCCACGCCTGCAACCAGGTTCTCGTCGCCAGACGCTGATTGCGAAGCCACCGATGCCTCCAGAGCAGCCGCACCAAGAAAACACGAACGGCCCCCAGGAGCCCGACTGGTACTTCGAAAAC
>Ga0209985_10000009_pt1 | contig 230128 bp, 189 predicted proteins | sample NOAtaG_FD_187305 | JGI IMG/M metagenome (GOLD analysis project Ga0209985, IMG submission 187305) | Freshwater lake microbial communities from Lake Erie, under a cyanobacterial bloom - NOAA_Erie_Diel6S_1000h metaG (SPAdes) (version 2) | ecosystem: Environmental > Aquatic > Freshwater > Lake ... | reverse complement strand
GTCTTCGACGACTACCAACACCTGCTGGACGCCGGCGCCGAGGCTTGGCAGCAGCTCACCCCCGAACTGCTCCGCTCCGTCTGTGCCTGCGACTACATCACGCACGACTTGGAGAGGTGATCCGTATAATCTGGGCGATATGCCACGACCACTGGTGATCCTGCACGGCTACAGCGACACATCGCGGACGTTCAAGGTTCTTGCGGATCGGCTGGCCGAGCGACTCGGGACGGCGGTCGCGCCGATCGCGCTGGGCGACTACATCACGCTGAATGACTACGTGACGTTCGAGGACCTCCGCTCGGCGATGGATCGGGCATGGAGCGAGTTCGGCCTGCCCAGGCGGGACCGGAGCGTGGGCATGGTTGTTCACTCGACCGGCGCGCTGGTGGCAAGGCTCTGGCTCGCGGGACTGAACGCCGGGCCGGGGCCGGTGCACCATCTGGTGATGCTCGCGCCGGCGAACTTCGGTTCGCCGCTTGCGCACAAGGGGCAGAGTTTCATCGGGCGTGTGCTCAAGGGGTTTCAGGAAAACGGCGATGCGCCGATGCACTCTGGCCTGCGCGTGCTCAAGGGTCTGGAACTTGCCAGCCCGATGCAGTGGGACCTGGCCCACCGAGATCGCTTCGGCGATGCCAACCGCTTTGACACCGGCGGGTGCCTGTGCACGGTGCTGGTCGGCAATCACGGCTACGACGGGATCGCGGCGATCGCCAACGAGGCCGGGAGCGACGGCACGGTCCGGCTCAGCACGGCGAACATGAACTGCGCAAAGCTGTCGATCGACTTCGTCGAGAACGCGCTGCGGCCGGTCGCGACGATGACGCCCAGCGCGGGGCGATGCGGGTACCTGGTGCTGGATGATCTGGATCACTCCACCATCACGCTGACAGGGCTCAAGGCCGATCGGCAGCGCGCGGTCGTCGATGAGATCGAGCGGGCACTGCGCATCGGTGATGGGGAATTCGCGGCGTACTGCGACGATCTGGCTGAACGCACGAACACGCTCGTGCGCGCGATGGAGCAGCGCGGTGACGAGGACTTCGAGGGGTTCCAGAACACGGTCGTGCGGGTGAGCGACGACCTCGGCCGGCCGGTGCGCGACTACCTGGTGGAGTTCTACGAGGACGATGACGACAGGAACTTCATCGCCAAACTGTTCCACACGACGGCGCTGGCCAATGTGCACGTCCATAGCGACGACCCGAGCCTGCGCAGCCTGTACGTCAACTGCACGGCGCTGGGCAGGATGCTCGACAAACTCAGCGAGGCGCTGAGCGTGTCCATCAGCGCCAGCCCGACGCTGGAGCAGTCCTTCGGACGCGTGGGGTTCAAGACGTTCAACGATGGCGATGTCGGCGGGCTGCGCATTCCCGCGTCACAGGTCCGGAAGTACTTTTCGCCCAACCGGACGCTGCTGGTGGAGATGCGGCTGAAGTGGCATCAGGGCGACCTGTTCCGGCTGCGGGAGCGGGGAGAGGGGTATCGGCGGCTGTGAGGTGTGTGGAGCGCGGGGTGGGCGCGGGCCGCCGGGTGGGGGGTGGTCGGGGGCGGCGGGCGGGGCCCGCGGCGTGCATTGTTTGGGCCCTGATTGGGTTTGATTGACGGGGGGGCGGGGTCTAGTATTGGGCCAAGAAAGTTGGATCGACCTTGGGGCCGGAGCCTTGGGGAGACGAGTCTTGGGCGGCGAGGCTGTGACGAGCCGAGCCGCGAGCACCCCTGACAGATTTCAGCGAAGATTGACCATGACCACGACCGCCGAGCATCGTACGAATCTTGTCAAGAAGTTCCAGACGCACGCGAAGGACTCGGGCTCGCCCGAGGTGCAGGTGGCGTTGCTGACCGAGAGGATCAACGACCTGACCGAGCACCTGAGGCTGCACATGAAGGACAACGCGTCGCGTCGCGGTCTGGTGCTGATGGCGGCCAAGCGCAACCGGCTTCTGAAGTATCTGGCCCGCGCCGACCGACCGCGGTACATTGATCTGATCGGCCGACTGGGCCTGCGCAAGTAATCGACCCTCAACAGGCCCGCGGGAGAAACTCCGCGGGCCTGATTGTTTTTGACAACTCGGGTGACGGACGTACACGGAGGCAGTCGGCCTCGTGCAGTTCCGCGACGCCAAGGGCGATGAGCCCGCGATCGTCGGAACTGCCCGGCGCCTTCTGCCCCCTGCGGTGCGTCCGAAAGCCCCGCGTGTCCCAGGCATCGGCCGGAAACGTTGCGGCTGATTGGTCGGGCTCGCGTAGCAACCGGGATTCTCCCGGCAAGGATGTGCCTCATGAGTAGCGTGACCCCCATTGTGATCGAGAAGGAAATCGGCGGCCGGGTGCTCCGGCTGGAGACCGGCAAGGTCGCCAAGCTGTGTTCCGCCGCCGTCATCGCCACCTACGGCGGGACGACGGTGCTGGCGACGGTGACCCGCGGCAAGCCCCGCGGCGACTTCCCCGACTTCCTCGGGCTGACGGTCGACTATCGCGAGAAGACCGCCGCGGCGGGCAAGTTCCCCGGCGGCTTCAAGAAGCGCGAAGGCCCGCCCAGCGAGAAGGAAATCCTCACGATGCGGATGATCGATCGCCCGATCCGTCCGCTGTTCCCCGATGGCTACTTCGACGAGGTTCTTCTCCAGTGCTTCGTGCTCAGCCACGATCAGGAGAACGACGCCGACGTGATCGCCGGCACCGCGGCCAGTGCGGCGCTGACGATCAGCGATGTGCCCTTCGAGGGGCCGATCGCCACGATCCGCGTCGGCCGCGTGCACACCGATGACGGCGCCAAGTTCGTCCTGAACCCCACTGTTTCCCAGTTGGAGTTCAGCGATCTGGACCTGGTGCTGTCCGGTCACGCCGACGGGATCAACATGATCGAGGTCGGCGCGGCGGAGATCAGCGAGCAGGACATGATGGCCGCGCTGAACTTCGGCTACGGCCAGATCCACGAAGTTCTGGCGATGATCAACGAACTCAAGGCCAAGGCGGGTCGTGAGAAGATTGTCGGCGACCTGTTCCTGCCCGCGCCGGAGGTCACGCAGGCCATCGCGAGCCTCGCGGAGACCCGGCTCGTCGCCGCCCGTCAGCTCAAGGGCAAGCAGGAGCGCAACAAGGCCGTCGATGCGCTCCGCAGCGAAATCCTCGATCAGCACTTCGCCCTCAAGAGCGACGGCACGATGGGGCAGTACAACGAGTCCTTCAAGCGTCGCATGCAGGCCAAGGAGGCCTTCAAGCGCCTTGAGGAGAAGGTGACGCGTCGCCTGATCGCCGAGAGCGGCATCCGCGCCGACGGCCGCTCGGCTCTGCAGATCCGGCCGATCGAGGGCGAGGTTTCGATCCTCCAGCGCACGCACGGCTCGGCGTTCTTCCAGCGCGGCGAGACGCAGTCGATCGTCAGCGTGACGCTGGGCACGGGCAAGGACGAGCAGATCGTCGACGGCCTGCTGCCGGAGTACAGCAAGAAGTTCATGCTGCACTACAACTTCCCGCCGTTCTCCACCGGCGAGGTCAAGCGCATCATGGCGCCGGGTCGCCGCGAAATCGGCCACGGCGCGCTGGCGGAGCGTTCGCTGCTGGGCGTGATCCCCTCGCCCGACGAGTTCCCGTACACGATCCGCGTGGTCAGCGACATCACCGAGTCCAACGGCTCATCGTCGATGGCGTCGGTCTGCGGCGGCTGCCTGGCGCTCATGGATGCAGGCGTCCCCCTGCGTGCGCCCGTCGCGGGCATCAGCGTCGGCCGGTTCACCGATGATCACGGCAACAAGGAGGTCTTCGTCACCGACATCATCGGCGAAGAGGACTTCTTCGGCGATATGGACTTCAAGGTCGCCGGCACGCGCGAGGGCATCACGGGCATTCAGCTGGATCTGAAGATTCGCGGCCTGACCCTGGCCCAGTGCGAGAAGATCTTCGTGCAGGCCCGCAAGGGTCGGCTGGAGATCCTGGACATCATGGAGCGCATCATCGCCAAGCCGCGGCCGGAGATCTCGCCGTACGCGCCGCGACTGGTCACGATCATGATCAACCCCGAGAAGATCGGCAAGCTCATCGGCCCGGGCGGCAAGACGATCCGCGGCATGCAGGAGAAGTGGGGCGTGACGATCGAGGTCGAGGACGACGGCTCCGTGCAGATCGCCGCCAACGACGGCGACGCGATGGCCGGCGCCCGGGGCGAGATCGAGGCCCTGTGCGAGGACATCAAGGTCGGGACGGTCTACACCGGCAAGGTTGTCAGCACCAAGGACTTCGGCGCGTTCATCGAGCTGGCTCCCGGCACCGACGGCATGTGCCACATCTCCGAACTGGCCGACGGCTACGTCAAGAGCGTGGGCGATGTTGTCAAGATCGGCGACATGGTCAAGGTCAAGGTCATCCTCGTCGATGAGCAGGGCCGCATCAAGCTCAGCCGCAAGCAGGCGATGCGCGACGACGCGATGGCCGCGGGCGGCGCTTCCAACGCACCGAAGATGTGAGCCCGACGGCCCGCGGCTCGCATCCCCAGACGGTCGATGCATAAACCCCAAGCCCGCCGGCATCCGCCGGCGGGCTTTTTTATCGACCATCCCTGAATGGGCGGATTGAATAGGTCGACCATTTGGTTGGTGTTTGGATCAGCTTGGGAGGATGGGATGCTGATCGGGAGTTTTCCTTAAAATGAACGTTTCGTACGACGGATTGCCCCGGCTGGGGTACCCTAGACGTGCACGAGATTGCCTCTCAGGAAGGGATCGCATGGGCGTCCCCACGAGGGCTATGCGAGGGTTTTGACGGAGAGCTGAAACCCTCGACAGACGGCGATTCGTGTATGCAAGGGTGACTTATGGATATGTCTGTCGATCGGCTGGTGAATGTCGAGGGAACGGTCAAGTGGTTCGACCCGAAGAAGGGCTTCGGCTTCATCATCGGGCCGCAGGGCCAGGACATCTTCGTTCACTTCAGCAAGATTGAGGGAGAGGGCTTCCGCGTGCTCAAGGACGGGTCGTCGGTCTTCTACGACGCCGAGCGCGGCGACAAGGGCTGGAACGCCTCGCGCGTCGTTCGGGCTCCGGGCGTCGAGGACGCTGCGACGGCGCGACGGACGTACGCCAGGACGCCGCGGCGGTGAGAGGCCGGCGCGCGGATAATCGGGCGTGCTGATGAACGAGGTGATGTGGTTCGGGGCGGGGCTCTCGCTGGGCCTGGTGCTGGCGTCGGGGGTGCTGTACGCGCTGTTTCGCCGGCGGCTGGCGCGCGTGCGGTCGGCGGAGCGCCGGGCGCGGACGGCCGAGCGGCTGGCGGAAGTCGGATCGATGACCAGCGGCTTGGCGCACGAGATCAAGAACCCGCTGTCGACCATCGGGCTCAACGCCCAACTGCTCAGCGAGGCGATCGAGGACGGCGTGAGCGACGGCGAGCTGCGCACGCGACTGACCAATCGCGTGCGGACGCTTCGGCGTGAGACCGAGCGGCTCAAGGGCATTCTCAGCGACTTTCTCGATTATGCGGGCGAACTGCGGCTGCATCCCGAGCGGGTCGACGTCAACGCGCTGGTCGGCGAATTGATCGACTTCTACGCGCCCGAGGCCGAGCGCGCGGGCGTGCGACTGCGGGCGGATCTGGCGCCCGGTGCGATCCACGCGCGGCTCGACACGAGGCTGATCAAGCAGGCGCTGCTCAACCTGATGCTCAACGCGGTGCAGGCCATGAGCGGGGTTCGTGCCGCGTCGGGCGGACCGACGGTCGGCGCGACCGCCGGAGAGCTCATTCTGCGAACGCAGACGCTGGTCGAAGAGGGGCGCGAGGTGGTGAAGATCCACGTGATCGACACGGGGCCGGGCATCACGCCGGAGAACCGTTCCCGCATCTTTGAGCCGTACTTCACGACCAAGTCCGGCGGGACGGGGCTCGGCCTGCCGACGGCTCGGCGCGCGATCGAGGGGCACGCCGGGCGGCTCGACCTGTACTCCGAGCCCGGTCGCGGAACGGACTTTACCATCGTGCTGCCCGTCGCCGGGCCGACGCTGCCGCACGACGGCGGAACGCCGGACCGGGGACCGGCGGGGCGCGGCGGACGCTGACGCGACACCGTGGGCAGGCCGCGCCGGGCGCGGAGATGGGCGCGGAGGCGGGAGTGGGGTCGCTCGCGTACACTCCGGGCGATGATCAAAGTCGCTATGAGCACGGTGGCGTGTCCGGAATGGACGCTTGAAACGATCGCCCAGGCTGCGCAGAGCTGGGGCTATCACGCGGTCGAGCTGCGGACCTTCGGCGATGCATCGCGGTCCTTCGCGTGCGACCCGGCGCTGACGAACCCGGAGAAGATCCGGCGGTGGTTCGGCGATCGCGGCCTGACCGTCGCGTCGCTGGCGACGGGGCTTGGCTTCGGCGAGGCGATCACGCCGCCGGTGATCGGCAACGTGATCACCGACAGCGAGGTCAGCGTGCGGGCGGCCAAGCGGGCGATCGACCTGGCGATCAGCCTTGAGTGTCCGCTTGTGCGGGTGTTCGGCTTTGAGTTGCCGACGCGGGAAAAGCGTTCGCTGGGCGTGGCCCGCGTGGCGGACCGTCTCGGCCGGGTGATCGATCATGCGCACCGCACGGGCGTGAGCGTGATGATCGAGAACGCCGGATCGTTCATGAGCGTGCAGAGCCTGATGGATGTCGTGCGCGAGGTGAACAGCCCCCTGCTGGGCGTGTGCGCGAACATCGCCAATTCGTTTGTGGCGGATGAGGGCGGCGAGTCGGCGATCGCGGCCGCGGGCACGAGCCTGATGGCTTTGCGTGTCAAGGACCTTGCGCGCGGCAGCGACGGCGTGATGAAGCCGGCGGCACTGGGGGCGGGCGTCGTGCCGTTCGCGCCGAGCGTGGCGATGGCCGCGGCCCGGGTCAGCGGCGGGGGCGTCAGCGGCGGGGCGATGCCGGTGATCTTCGAGTACGACCGTGCCTGGCTCCCCGGGCTGGCCTCTGCCGAGAGCGTGCTGCCCGCGGCGTGCGAGGCGATCGTGCGAGCAGCCGGTGCTCAGGCCGCGGCGGGCGCACCGTCGCGAACGCCGATGGCGCGGGCCTGAGAGCGATCGGCGCGGGTGAGCGCTGAGGAATGCGAGTAGCGCGTGGGCGAGAGCGCTGAGAACGCCGGGCAGCGGGAGCGGATGGAAGTGCTCTCGCGGGCCGTGATCGCGCGTTGCCGCGCGATGGGCTTTGCGCTGGCGGGGGTGTGCGAGTGTTCGCCGAGCGAGCACGCCGAGCATGTGCGAGCGTGGTTCGCGCAGGGGCGTCACGGCAGCATGGCGTATCTTGCCCGCCTGGGCGAGGAGCGGCTGGACCCGCGGCGGGTGCTGCCCGAGGCGAGGGCGATCATCGTTGTTGCTGATCAGTACGCCCCACGGGGTGATGCATCTCCGGTCAAACGCGATGGTGTGGGCCGCGTTGCCCGGTACGCGCACGGCGAGGACTATCACGTGCTGATCAAGGACCGGCTGCACGCGCTGCGCGATGAACTCATCGCCGAGCATCCCGGTGAGCACTTCCGTGCGTTCTGCGATACCGCGCCGATCCTCGAGCGAGAGCACGCGCAGCGTGCGGGGCTGGGGTGGATCGGAAAGAACACGCTGCTGATTCACCCGCGGCTGGGCTCGTACACGCTGCTGGGCGGGCTGCTGACGAGCCTGCCGCTGGTGCCGCCGCGGGAGCAGGAGCGGCACGAGGATCACTGCGGCTCGTGCACGCGGTGCATCGATGCGTGCCCGACGGGGGCGATCTCGGCGTACAGCGTGGATGCGTCCCGGTGCATCAGTTACCTGACGATCGAGCGGCGCGAGCCGACGCCTCCGGACCTGCGCGAGAAGGTGAGCGATTGGATCTTCGGGTGCGATGTGTGCCAGGAGGTCTGCCCGCACAACGCGCCGGTGCGGGCCGCGGCCGATGACGAGCGTTACGCCCCGCGGGTGAACGACGCGTATCGCGGACCTCGTCGCGGGCTGGATTTGCTGGCGGTGCTGGGTTGGACGGCGGAGGATCGAGCGCGCGAACTGCGCGGCTCGGCGATGAAGCGGGCGACGCTGGAAATGATCAGACGCAACGCGGCGACGGCGATGGAGAATCAGCGGCGAGCCGCGGGCGAGGCGTGAACTCCGCGGATCGCGGCAAAATGGGCGGGAGCAAAAAGACAGCGCCCCGGCACGGGGCCGGGGCGCTGCGGAGTTGCGTGCATCTCATGCCCGCGTTGCGGGCGCGAGTTCGTCGAGCCGATTACGGGCAGCCGACGAAGAAGGTGGCGAAGAAGAGGGTGAAGTCGCCGTTGTCGACGGTGCCGTCGGCACCCGGATCGCCGTCGGTGTTGGCGATGTCGGCAACGAGGCGGTTCGGGTCGCCCTCTGCGAGGAAGAACGACGCGAAGAAGAGGCCGAAGTCACCGTTGTCGACGGTGTTGTCCGGCGTCGGATCGCCGTCGGTGTTGGCGATGTCGGCGGGCGAGCAGCCGGCGATGGTGGTGAGGTTGAGGGTGACGAACTGGTCACCGGCGATGGTGCTGAAGTTGATGTTGCGGGGATCGGCGAGGTTCGCGGCCTGGCCGTTGGTGCCGACCGGCAGGCCACCGAGGACCTGGTTGGACATGAAGTCGTAGTTCGAGCCGTTGATGCCGCCCGCGACGCGGATCGGCGTGACGCCGTCCCAGCCGAGCTCGGTCAGGGAGATGGCGATCTCGATGCCCGAGTTCACGGCGCGGGCATCGTTCGGATCCGCGGCGGTGCCGGTGACGCCCAGAACGTTGCTGTTGTCGATCGCGACGACGATGCGGTCGTTCAGCGATGCGGGCGGGCTGGAGAAGAAGTAGAGCTCGGTGTTCAGGTCGAGCTGGAGCAGATCCGCCAGGCCGCGGGGCGGGTGGTTGGCGGTGATGTGCCCGTCGGCCGTGGGGGGCAGCGGCGCAGCGGGGCCGTTGAAGCGCATCGGGTTGTTGACGGGCGGCAGAGACTTGGCGCCGCCGGTGAACGCACCGTAATCGAGGCTGCGGAACTGGAAGTCCTCGCGGCGGCCGCTGGCGCGGAGGACCGCGGCGTTGGTGAAGGCCGAGACGGGGTTGCCGCCGTTGGTCACCGCAACGACGTAATCAGCGGTGAAGCCCTCGTCGAACGTCCAGCCGCCCGAAGCGACCGGGTCGGTCGGGTCGATCGGCAGCGGAGGCGTGGTGCCCGACTGCACGCGGGCGCCCATGCGCCAGAGACCGTCGGAGTCCATGCGGGGGTTGCCGCGATAGCCCGGCCAGAGGGCGCTATCGGTGCGGCCGCGGAGACGGTTCTGACCGTCGTTGGGATCAACGTCAAAGAACAGAACGAGCTTGTTGAAGTTCGTCTCGAGGTTGCCGGTGACGAGCAGGTAGAGCATGTCGCCGTCACGCGCGGCGTAGAGGGCGTTGAGCTCCGAGCCGTAGGCGCGGTTCTGGTTGGGGGCGGCGTTGGTGGAGCCGACTTCCTGACCGACCACGCCGGCGATGTTGGAGTTGTCGACCGTCACGCGGATGGCGGGCGCGCCGGCGTCACCACCGGCCAGCGTGCCGGCGGGGGCCAGGGGGTCGAGAGCGGAGGGGTCGAGGGCGCCGGCGAAGCCGGTGACGCCCGCGTAGAGCTTCGAGCCGCCGCCAGCCGGCAGCGGGTAGAAGTCGACGTAGATCTGGCCGCGGTCGGGGCCCGGGGTCGGGAAGACGACCGGCTGGGTCTCGCCGTTGCGATTCGCGCCGAGGACCAGGAGATAGTCGGCATCGAAGTTCGTCGGGAAGCGCAGGCCGTTGCCCGAGCCGTCGTCGCTCATGGTGGCCAGTTCCTGCGGGTTGGCCTGGACCAGACGGTTCTGGCCCTGACCGGCGACGGTGTCGATGAAGAGGTTCAGCTTGTTGTTGTTGGCCTCGAGGTTGCCTGCGAGGAAGAAGTAGAGGTTCGTCGCGTCCTGAACGACGTACAGGGCGTCGAGCTCGGAGCCGTTGGTGCCATCGGGCCCGGCGATGATGTTGCCGTGGGAGGCCTTGCCGAAGCCGGTGTAATTGGTCTGCAGCGCGAAGCGGTTGCCGTAGATCGTCAGCGGGGCGGTGGGGTTGTCGCGCTGGCCGTCGATGACCGGTGCGGTGGTGACGGTGGCGGGGGTGATGTTGGAGACGACGACGCCGGGGATGTCGGCGAGGTTCACATCACGCGGGAAGCCGAGGTTCGGGGTGTTCAGACCGAGGCCGCCGGCGGAGGAGTTGCTGCCGCGGGAGAAGAGGAACTGGTTGGAGAAGAAGTCATTGCCCTGGCCGTTGATGGCGGCAATGACGCGGATGGGACCGCTGGTGTAGCCGACGGAGGCCTTGGGGACGACCAGTTCGATGCCGCGGACGACGGTGGCGGGGGTACCGACGTCACCGGCGCCGGCGCCTGCACCCTGGACGTTGTCGCCGAAGCCGGTGGGAACGTTGTTGAGCCACTGGGCCGGGCCGTAGCCGTCGGAGGCGCCCTTGAGACCGTCAACGACGGGGGCGGCGATGGCGGCGCCGGCAACAGCCAGCAGCAGCAGAGCGGGATACATCTGATTCTTCTTCATCTCGAACTCCCTGGAAGTGAGCCGGGCACGAACGCGCTCGGAGAACCCGAGGACGCGACGGACCGGCGGCGTGGTGAATGCGCCCGTATGCGCACTGAGATAAAGAGTACCGCGTGCTCCGGCGAAGGCCAAAAAACACCGCGTCGGCGTGTACGGATGCCCAAAATCACCGGAAATTTGACCCGGCGGTCCACCGTCCCGGGGTACCCCTAATTTGTCTCGGTATGCGGGCTCAGGATGGGGGATTGGGCGGACTGTGGCCGGGAATGGCGTTCCATGCCACGGAGGGAATCGAGTCGGCAAAGCCCGACACGATCGATCGGGCAGGCGTTGGCACGAGGGGCTGTATACAGGCGTCAACGATTCGGCGGAAAATGGGCAGAAGGAGTTTGCATACCGCCGGCGACGTTCGATAATCTCAGAGGTGTCGGGGGTGTGTGTGCATGCCTCGCGGGGCGGGAGCGGCGGAAAGTCGCCGGGAAACAATCGGAGGTCCCAATGACAAACTGTGCTCAGATGAACATTCGTGGGCTGTTCGGCCGACGCGGCTTCACGCTCATTGAGTTGCTGGTGGTGATCGCGATCATCGCGCTGCTGGTCGGCATCCTCCTGCCCGCTCTGGCCAATGCCCGCGTGCAGGCGCGGCGTACGGCGTGCCTGAGCAACGTGCGCCAGATGGGCGTGGCGTTCAGCGTCTACGCCAACGACTTCAAGGGCTGGTATCCGCTGCTGCCGTTCGACCCGAGCAACGCGGGCCGCGCGAACTTCACCCGTCCGAACAACGCGGACCGCTTCCTCGACTTTCAGTACCAGTACGGCGGCGTGGCCGGCATGTTCAGCCTGTTCCAGGATCCGGGCAACGGCCGCCCCGGCTTTATCGGCACGGGTCTGGGCAACCCGGACAATGCTCAGTACTACCCTGGTTCGGGTCTGCGCAACCCGATCATGCGCGGGTACATCGAGAACTTCGGCGTGCTGACGAGCCCGGCTCATCGCGAGGATCGGTACTGGGGCGCGGGCGCGAATCCGTCGCCGAGCGCGCCGGATCTGTCGACGACGCAGCCGATCCGCCCGACGATTGCCGCGAGCGAGAAGGACGTCGTTCACTACAACATCAGCTACCTGTACATCGCGGGCCTGAAGTCTGATGAGCCGACGATCCTCAAGGCCGCGCCGATCTGGGGTACCGAGACCCTCGGCCCGGACGTCGGCACGCGGGCGTGGTACGGTCGCGCGAGCGATGCGACGTTCGCGCAGACGCGCAACGGGTTCTACGGCCCGCTGGACATGTACGGCAAGGACGGCGGCAACTTCGTGTTCTCCGATGGTCACGCCGAGTTCCTCAAGGACGATGTGGCGTTCCAGTTCTTCTCCGCGCCGTCGGCCAACAACCCGCAGTCGATCAACGCGATCGACAGCTTCCGGTCGCGTCGTACGCAGGTGATCGAGTAAAAATCGGGGTTGATCTCACCGGCATTGGCATCGTGGAACCGGTATCATCCGCCCCGTGAAGTCGGACTCTTCTCCAAGCCGTTCAGACCAGCCCGCCCCCAGCGCCGGACCAGCACCCACGCGCACACCCGCGGCCAAGCCGCTGTGGGTGCGATTGGCCACGCTGCAGGAATTCGGCCTTTGCATCGTCATCGCGGTGATGATGCTCGGCCTGACGCTGGCCAGCCCGCTCATCCCCGAGCAGCGCAGCAGCCGCGAGTTTGAGGCTCCCGCCGGCGCGACGGTCACGACCGAGGGCGGCGTGATCCGTGTGGCGTTCACCGCCGATGGCGCGGCCCAGGAGCGAACGTTCAGCACGGGCTCCGGCTGGCGTCTGACCGAGCGAGCGGGCAGGCAGATCATCGAACGCATCGAGCGGCGGGAGTTCGCCGACGCGACGGTCTCGGTCATTCGGCCGGGGTGGAGGTTCGCGCTGCCCGGGCAGGAGGCACGCGAGTACATCCGTGGCGACGGGTGGGACTTGGTCGAGAGTGCGACCGGCCGCGCGATGGAGCGCGAGGACACCGACGCTCAGGGCAACGTCAAGAAGGAACGCATCGAGATCCCTTCGGGCGTGCGGGTGAACGACATCCCATCGGGCGTGCGCGTGACGCGGGGTTCGACGGTTGAGGAGTACTACGCCCGCGACGGTTGGCGCATGTCGCGCGATGCGACCAACGCCATCGAGCGCGAGCCGCGGGTCAATCGGTTCCTGCGGCTTGAGAATCTCGTGCTCGTCGCGACGCAGGCGTCGTTCATCGCGATCATGGCTGTTGGTATGACGGCGATCATCGTGCTCGGCGGAATCGATCTGTCGGTCGGGTCGATCTACGCGTTGTCGGCGGTCATCGGGGCGATTGTGCTCAACAGTTTCGCGTCTTCGCCGATTTTTGCCGGCGACGGCGGCGTGCTGGCGGCGGTGGGGGTGGCGCTGCTGGTCTGTTGCGGCGTGGGCGCGGTGTGCGGGTTCATCAATGGTGCCGCGAGTGTCGGGCTGAATGTTCACCCGTTCATCATCACCCTCGGCGGCATGGCGGTGTACCGCGGCGTGGCGTTCGTGGGCAGCAAGGGGCTGTCCATCGGCGACTTCCCGCCGGGGCTTCAGAGCGTGATCAAGTGGTCGGCGCTGGGCGTTTCGCCGGTGCCGATGCTGCTGATGTTCGTCATCGGCATCATCGGCGCACTCGTCTTCTCGCTGACGGTCTTCGGCCGGCGGATCTTCGCCATCGGCGGCAACGAGACCGCGGCCAAGTACGCCGGTGTGCCGGTCGGGGCGACGAAGATCTGGTCGTTCACGATCTGCGGCATGCTCGCCGGGCTGTCGGCGGTGCTGATGCTCGGCTACTTCGGGGCCGCCAGTTCCGACGCGGGCAACGGGTACGAACTGAACGTGATCGCCGCGGCGGTGGTGGGTGGGGCGTCGCTGTCCGGTGGGCGCGGCTCGGCGCTGGGCGCGGTGCTCGGGGCGCTGATCATCCAGTTGATCAACAACGGCTTCGACGTGCTCGGTCTGGATCAGAACTACCGGCAGATCGTCATCGGTCTGGCGATCGTGCTGGCCGTGGTGGTTGATCAGGCCAAGTACCGACTGACGACGAACAAGAAGTAGACTGTTAGTCTGTTTGTGGCGGTGGGGGCTTCTGGCGGCACGTTCTTGGGGGTGTGCTGGTGGGTGGAGGGTGAATCGGGGATGGGTTGCGTCCGCTCTGCGTGGGGCGGCGAAAGCAGGAGGCCGGGGTCGGAACCCTGGCGGGAATTCAACTCTGGAGCACAGCATGCGCAACTGGATCAAGGGGCTTCTGACGGTCGGTGCGGTCGCCGGCCTGGCGATGGCGGCGATGGCCGCGGCGCCCGACGCGAAGAAGACCGAGGCGGCAAAGCCGAAGAAGTCTCAGTACGTCATCGGGATGGTGGCCAAGAGCAACAGCAATCCGGTGTTCCTCGCGGCCCGGACGGGCGCGGAGGACGCGGCCAAGGCGTGGGGGAAGAAGCTGGGCGTGGATATCCGCATCGACTGGCGTACGCCGGTGGCGGAGGACGGCCAGAAGCAGGCCGAGGCGATCGAGCAGTTGGTCGCGGGCGGTGCCGACGGCATCGCGGTTTCGGCCAGCGATGCGAAGCTGCTCAAGGCCGCGATCGACTCGGCCGTGGAGCGCGGCACGGTTGTGGTGACGTTCGACTCGGACGTGCCCGACTCGCAGCGACTGGCGTACTTCGGCACCAACGACTTTGAGTGCGGCAAGCAGTTGGCCGGCGAACTGGCCAAGAGCATGGGCAACAAGGGCGTGGTGGCGATCCTGGCGGGCAACCAGAACGCGCCGAACCTGCAGGCCCGCGTTCGCGGCGTGCGGGAGGGGATGAAGGCGTTCAAGGACATTCAGATCCTGGACACGTACTACCACGCCGAGACGCCGCAGGACGCGGTGCTGAAGGTTGAGCAGGTGATGGCGGCCAATCCGCAGATCACGGGCTGGGCGATGGTGGGCGGCTGGCCGCTGTTCACGCAGAACGCTCTCAAGAGCGTGGCCGGGCGTGCGAAGGTGGTGGCGGTCGACGCTCTGCCGGCGCAGCTGGATTATGTCCGCTCGGGCGAGGTTGACACGCTGCTGGCTCAGCAGGTTTACGAGTGGGGCACCACGAGCGTGCAGTTGATCATGGAGAAGCTGGTCGAGAACAAGCAGCCGGCCAGCCCGATCGTCAACGCGCCGCTGGTGGTCGTGAACAAGGCCAACGTCGACGAGTACGGCAAGAACTGGGACCGCTGGCTGGGCAAGAGCAAGTAATCGCCCGGCGCGGCAGGATGAACAAGACCCTCGGCCCGTGGCGATGAGCCCGGGCCGATCAAGGACATGTCGGTGAACAACGCCAGGCCCGCCGCGAAGAACTCGCGGCGGGCCTGTTCGCATTTTCGGGCATCGGGGTACCCCGGGGAGTTCGAGGGGGCGTGTTCGGCGTGCCGCGATTGGGGAGGCTGATGTTGGCGATGGGCCGGGGGTCGTGTACGCTTGGGGCCTCATGAGCACAGCGACTGCGGAACCATCGGCCGGGGCGCGCACGCGGATCGGGAGCGACCTGTTGGTCGTGACGAACGTGAGCAAGCGGTTCGGGATCACGCAGGCGCTGGACGGTGTGAGCGTGACGTTCCGGGCGGGCGAGGTTCACGCGTTGATGGGGGAGAACGGGGCGGGAAAGAGCACGCTGGGCAAGGCGATCGCCGGGCTGCACAAGCCGGACACGGGCTCGATCGTGCTCGATGGCCGCGAGCTGAGGCTGGGTGACATCGATGACGCGTTCGGGGCGGGTGTGAGGATCGTGCACCAGGAACTGGCGCAGTGCCCGAACCTGTCGGTGGCGGAGAACCTGTGCCTGCACGACCTGCCGACGCGTGGCGGTGTGCTGAGCCGGCGGATGATGGAGGAGCGGGCGTCGCGGCTGCTTTCGGCACTGGCGCCGGAGATCGATGTGCGTTCGCCGCTGGGATCGCTCGCGCCGGGTCGGCGGCAGATTGTGCAGATCGCCGCGTCGCTGGAGGAGCGTGTCGGTCCTGACGGCAGGCCGGAGCCGGCGGCGCGGGTGATCATTTTCGACGAGCCGACCAGTTCGCTTTCGGTGGCGGAGGCGGACCGGCTCGGGGCGATTGTGCGGGACCTTGCGAGCAAGGGGCTGCTGTGCATTTACGTGTCGCACCGGATGGGAGAGATTTTCTCCGTGTGCGATCGCGTGACAGTGCTGCGCGACGGCAAGTACGTCGCCACCAGCGAGGTCAGGGCGATCGGTGAGGCGGACCTGGTTGCGCAGATGATTGGTCGGAGGATCGACTCATCCAAGTCGTACCGATCGGGCCGGTCGCAGATGGTCGAGGGCGATCGGCGACCGCACGCCTTTGATGGCGAGCCGGTGCTGCTGGAGGTCTCGGGGCTGAGTTCGCCGGGGCGGCTCAAGAACGTGTCGCTGAAGGTGCACAAGGGCGAGGTGCTTGGGGTGGGGGGGCTGGTCGGTTCGGGTCGGTCGGAGTTGCTGGACGCGATTTTCGGGCTCGACGGCTCGGCGTCTGGGGGTGTTTCGATCCCCGGGCGGACGTTCACGCCGGGGCGGCCGCGGGAGCGGATCGTGGCGGGCGTGGGCTATGTGCCCGAGGATCGGCGCTTGCAGGGGTTGTTTTTCCTGCTGGGTGTGGATGAGAACATCATCGCGCCGAAGATGCCGCTGCTTGCGAAGCTGGGGATCCGCCTGCGGAGCGCCGAGCGGAACGAGGTGGCCGAGCGCGTGAAGAAGTTCCAGGTCAAGACGGCGCGGTACACCTCGCTGCCGGGCGAACTGTCGGGCGGGAACCAGCAGAAGCTGCTGCTGGCGCGGTGGCTGGCGAAGGAGACGTGCGTGCTGCTGCTGGATGAGCCGACGCGCGGGATCGATGTCGGGACCAAGACGGAGATTTATCGGCTTGTGCGAGCGGCGGCCGATGAGGGGCTGGCGGTGTTGCTGGTCAGCAGCGAAATGCCGGAGTTGCTGGCGCTGTCGGATCGGATCGTGGTCATGTGCGACGGCGAGATCACCGGCGAACTCATCGGCGAGAAGATGACGCAGGAGAACATCCTGCGTCTGGCGACGGTGAGGCACTGATGGAGCGGCGCGGAGAAACGGAGATCGGCCGATGAAGCAGCGGAAGCGGAAGAAGCGTTCGGGCGAGGGCGGCGTGCCGACGATTCATGATGGGATGATCAGGCCCAAGGCCCGGCTGGCGAACGCGCTGGTGGTGATCATCGCGATCGTGATCGTGCTGATTTTCGCGGCGCTGCTGCTGGCGATTTTCGGGGGGTAGGCCGTGCCCGCCGCGGTGCGGTTGCACCGGGAGGCGGCGGGGTCGACTCAGATGATGTGCGATCGCTTCGCGGCGTAGAGGCATGCCGTTGCGTTCCGACGAAAGCAGGAGGTGATTGCCATGGGCATCGACATTTGTCTCACCGCAAAGCTCCCCAGAAATGCACCACCGGAAGAGGTCCTTTCGCGAGCCAAGGCGTGGATCGATCAGGCCGCGAGGTTTGTGTTGGTTGCGCCGACGACGATGTTGCCGACCGATGACGGCAGCATGATCGCGGCATCGCTCTTTCCGCAAGCCCAGGACGTTTTCGTTACGGCCTCGGCGGGTCGGCTGGGCCTTGAGGCTCGGACAAACTTTCCCGGTCCCGGCTACCACGACTATGTCTGCACGTTGGCCAAAGGGCTCGCCGCGCACCTCGGTGTGGTTTGGGAGGCCGATGATGACACGGAGTACTTCGACACAGGCGACTGGAGCGCTCTGCGGGGCAGCATGCTGTCATGGCTTCGGCGCCTCGCCGAGGTTCTGCTGGGGGACACCGAGAACGCGAGCGGGATCGCGCTTTGCATGGACATGAGGCATGGGTTCAAAGTCGACGCTGCGGTGGCAACACCGACGGGCCCGCGGTCGAGGGCTTGGATCGAGCAAGTTGCCGCGGATCCGATGAGCGGGACGGACTTTTTTGCGTGGTGGGACAAAGGCTTGACGGCACGCACCCTTCGCGATCGCGCCGTCGTTCGTATGTGGTGCGACGTCCACTGGACGCGTCCGCTCACGCCGGAATCGACCGGAGTGCTGAAGGATGTCAACAGTTGCCTTGAGCAAGCGAATGCTCTGGACTCGGAACTCGACCTCCCTTGGCCTGAATGGCGAGAGATTCTTGGCCAGATCGAATCTGGTACCGGAGAGCGCCCAGCGTCACGAGCCATCGTTGACGCCAACGTTCGCTCGGGAGCGATGCCTCGGATCGGCTACCGGCGAGCTCCCGTCGTTCACCGCCTGCCCGGATGGGAACTGACGCTCCCGGGGTCCCTTGAGCTTCAGTACGGCGATGAGTGGGTCGCCTTCGATGAGACCCGTTCGGTACGATTGACGCTCATGAGAGCATCTGAAGATTCTGCGGAGGAGCGGGATCCCGAAGAGATGATCCGTGAGCAGAATCCTCGGGCGAAGTTGAAGATCTGGACGAACGGTCAGGCAAAGTTCGCGGCGCACCTGGAGAAGATCGTGGAGGAGGCGGACTCCTACCACTCGCTGTTCGTCATCGGCTCGAGTGGACCCTGCCTCTGCCTTGCGACAATCACGTTCGTCGAGGATTCTGATCGCGAATGGGCGATGGGTGTTGCGCAGAGCATCAAGCGATACAGCGATCCGAGTTGATCCCCGTCGATGTCGCCCGATTGCCAGCGTCGCGGGCACAAGCGGCTGTTGGATGAAGTTGCGAACTCCATGCCGCGAGCGCGGTCGTGGGCGTGGCCCGACGGCCTGGTGTGATCACGAACGCCCGGTCGACGGCAGGTGCTTCGTCCAATCACGGCGATCGGCAAAGCGGTCTGTGCCACGCCGCCTCATCGCGTTGGCTCGGGAGTGGGCGTGCGGCGGGTCAGGCGGTTGATGGTGGCGGCGAGCCACGCGTCGCCGGGCATGGCGTACGGGCGGAACTTCTCGACGGAGCCCTGTTCCTCGCTGTACAGCAGCGCGCGGTTGTTGCCGATGGTGCCGGCGAACGGGGTGTCCATGAGTGCCGAGGAGTCGGCGCCAGACATCTGGAACAGCACGCGCTGGTCGAACTCGCGGAGGGCGTTGCGCTCGAGCGTGCGCGTGAGGTTGGCCACGGTGTCGCACCAGCAGAGGGTGTGGATGCCCATGGCCGCGCCCTCGCGCATGATGTTCGCGAAGGCCTTCTCGGGCGCGACCTGCGCGTCCGGCTCGTCGCCGGTGCTGGCGGAGAAGTCGAACTCGTTCTCGCTGCGCCGCAGGGCGCGGTAGCGCTGCAGCGCGTGGACGAAGAGGTACCAACTCGGAGGCTGCGCGCTGCCAGACTCGCTCTCGGCGGCCAGGGCCGTGCGGCGCGAGAGTTCCGCGTTGAGTTCGTTCATCGCGCCGGGCACATCGCGCAGGGCGATGACGCGGATGTCCAGCACGTCGGACAATGAGGCGGCGAGCTTCGGCAGCACGCCGAAGCCGGGCTGGTCGGCGGGGGTGCCATCGAGCAGGTAGATGCGCGGCGCGGGCGACGCGGCGTCGGTGCCGGCGCGCTGGGCGTGCTGCGCGGCAAGCGAGAGAATGGATGCGACCATCATGGCCAGCGCCGAGTCGTCCTTCTGGCCCACGATGAGCAGGTTCGCGCCGGCCTGGCGGCGGAAGATGCCGGCGGACGGGTCCTTGATCGCGATCGCGTCGCCCAGCCAGGCGTTTGTGGGCTTGCCGTGCTCAACGGGCGCCGCGGCGGCGAGCGCGAGCGAGAGCGGATGGTTGGCCTCGATGTTGGCCGGCACGTTGCCCTCGAAGACGATGGGCGGAACAAGGCGTGCGCGGGTGGACTCGGGGAGTGTCGGGATCCGCGAGCGGACCTGCGAGAGGAAGTGCTCGCGCTGCTCATCGGGGAGCCAGGCGACCTGGAAGGGGCTGTTGCCCTCGATTGCGCCGCTGGCGTCGTTGTAGATCGCCTCGCCCGGGCGGTTGAGCAGGCGCGGGGCGGAGTTGTCGTCGCTCATGATGAGCATGGCGTCGGCCTCGGAACACTGAAGGGCGATGCGGACGGCCATCTGCCCGATGGTGGCGCGGGCGAGGGAGTACGCGCCGCCGAGGGTCTGGCTGCCGAGGATGACGTGCATGCCGAAGGCGCGGCCCTGGCGCACGAGGCGGTCGAGCAGGAGCGATGCTTCCTGCGCGAGCTTGTCGTCTTCGACGAAGAGTTCCTGGAACTCGTCGACGATGAGCATGATGCGGGGCATGGGCACATCGGCGCGGGCTGAGCGGAAGGACTTGAGGTCCTGAACCTCCTGATCGCGGAAGAGGTTGCCGCGGCGCTTGAGCTCGGCGTCGAGTTTGCGGAGGACGCTGAGGCCGAACTCGCGTTCGCTCTCGATGGCGATGACGCGGGCGTGCGGGAGGCCGAGGGAGGCGTAGGCCTTGAACTCGACACCCTTTTTGAAGTCGATGAGGTAGAGTTCGACCTCATCGGGGGTGTACCACATGGCGAGGTTGGTGATGATCGCGTGGAGGAGCGTGGACTTGCCCGAGCCGGTGCGGCCGGCGATGAGGGCGTGCTGGCTGGTGCCGCGGCCGAGGGAGAGGTGCTGGAGTTTGGTTGCGCCGGCGCGTCCGAGCGCGACGCGGACCTCCGAGGCGGAGCTCATGGTCCAGAGTTGCTCGCGCTGCGGAGCGATCATGGCGAAGGGGACCTGCACGCGGTTGGCGTCCTTGCTGGCGACGCCGACGCGGTGAACCAGGGCGTTGAATCGCTCATCATCGGGCGGCTGCTCGACGGCGACGGGGAGCGAGCCGAAGTCCGGGTCGTCCCAGACCAGGCCGGGGGCGGTGGGGGGAGTGGCGGCGGGATCGCCCTTGCGGTACGTGAAGCGAAGGGCGTTGCGCTTCAGGTCGGCGGCGGTCAGACCTGCGGGGAGTTGCTGGCGGGTGTCCATTGCGATGAGCGTGTACACGCCGCAGCGGGGGCCGCTGGCGAGGATGGAGGCGAGGCGCTTGGCGGAGACTTCGGAGAAGTTCGCGGGGAAGTCCGCGATGACCAGGAAGCGATAGGGCTCGGCGATTTCGCCGGCCTGCTCGTTGTACTCCTCGATGCTCTTGAACTGGTTGCGGAGGTACTTCTGGATCACGTTCTCCATGTGCTCGGTCAGGTCGGTCAGGCGGGCCTCGATGTGGCGGGGCTCGGTCCAGATTCTGTCGGTGACCAGCGCATCCTCGTAGTCGGCAAGGTGCATGAAGCCGGCGAAGCTCTGGCCGAGGCCGACCGGGTCGAGGATGGTGAAGCGGAGTTTGCCGGGCGGGAAACTCGTCAGCAGCCGGAGCATGGTCGAGCGGAGGACGTTGATGGCCTCTGTGCGGGCGGTGCCGCCGGACTTGTCTCCGGCGAACTGCAGCAGGAGCGAGGCGTGATCGGGCAGTTCGAGGAACGCGGCGGGGTGGAGCGTGTCGGGGCCCGGCGCGCCGGCGGGCGAGAGCGAGAGCTCTGCATCGGCCGAAACGCCGCCGGGCAGCGACGCGAGCGAGAGCGTGGCGTGCGCAACGGGAATGGCTCGCGGGCTGGTGGCGGCGGGTGTCCAGGCGTTCGGGCCGGAGTCGGGCGCATCGGGGGCCCAGCGGTCGGCGGACCATGGGAGGAAGGGCGCGCGGGTGTCGGAGACCAGGGCATCGACGGCGCGGGCGTCGCGAAGGCCCTGAGTCCAGTCGCGGATGAGGTCGGCGCGGGCCTGGTCGTGGTCGCGTTGTGCCTGTGAGAGCGTTGAGTCGAGGGTCTCGGCCAGCGCGGCGGTGCCTTCGCGGAGGTCGAGTTCCGCAGCGGCCGCCGCGGCGGCGCAGCGTTCCTGGAGTTCGCGGAGCGCATCGGCGCAGGCGCGGTCGATGGCCTCGAGTTTGGACTTAAGGCGGTTGTCGATGTCCGAGAGTTTGCGTTCGCGGATCTGGGCGAGTTCCTGGCGTGTTTCCTCGTACTGCTCCTTGGCGAACGTGACCTCGCGTTCGCGCTTGGCCTGGGCCTTGGCCTCGGCCTCGGCGCGCTCGTGCGTGGCGACGGTGCGTGCGTGGGCGATCGCGGCGCGGGCGGTGGCGAGGCTCGTGTGCAGGGGGCGGGCGATCCTGATCACGCTGCGCCGGACGGCGCCCAGGGCCAGGAATGCGAACACGCAGAAGACCACCAGCGACGCGACCGCTACGGCGATGGTGATGTTGTCGACTTGCCATGCCCGCAGCCACGCGACGCCCGCGCCGACGCCGCCGGCGGCGAGCAGTGCGTAGACCCACGGCAGCGGCTGCATCATCATGGGGGGCAGCGGCATGCTCGCGAGGCGATCGAGCTGGACATTGGCCGCGGCGGTCTGGTCCTTGATGGTGTCGGCCGGGCTGGGGAACTGGGTCTCGCTCGGCGAGATTCCGTCGAGCCACGCGGGGGTTGTGCCTGCGCGCGTGGGGACGTAGCGTGAGAGCAGCACGGCGGCGGCATCGATCTTGGTCAGCGCGGCGTCGTTCTCGGTCAGTTGCTTGTCGAGTTTGTTGAACTTCTCGCGCTCTTTGCTCATCGCGCCGTCGAGGATGGTGTCGCCCATCCAGACGGCCTCCTGCAGGCGTTTCTTGGCGGCGGTGCGGTCGACCTCGGCGCGTTCGACGATGCTGCCGCGTTCGCCCTGGAGTTGCAGCGTGATGCGGGAGCGCTGGCTCTGGGCATCGGCGGTGATGCGCTCGGTGCCCTCGCGAAGTTCGGTATCGGCGGCGTCGCGCGCGGCGGAGGTGCGATCGGTCAGGGCGGCGAGATTCGTGTCGTGCTCGGCGCGTGCGCGGCGCTGTCGTGTATCCAGCGTTGTGCGGATCTCCTCCTCGCGCTTGGCGCGGTCGCCGGAGAGCGCGGTGAGCGAGCGGAGCATCTGACGCTGGCTGAGGTTCAGGGGGCCTTCGGACATTCGTGGGCTCGCGAGGTCGGCGGGGCGGAGGGGGGAGAGGGGAGTGAGCGATCGGCGTGTGCAACGGTACGGGCGGGCTAGTCCTGCTCGCGCGAGCACTCGCGGCGCGCGGTGGCGAAGAGTTCTGCGAGTTTGCCGATGCCGCTGTGGGCGGCGAAGACCTTGGAGTCCATCGGGCGGACCAGTTCGTCATCGAGGCTCTTGCGGGCGGGGTCGTCCCAGTGATCGCGTGTGCGCTCCCAGCGGGCACGGAAGTCGCGCAGCGCATCGCGGAGTTTGGTCTGTGCCACGGCCATGCTCATCGGTTCGTTCCTTCGCGAGTGGGTGTGCGTGCGGTCACGGGTTCATGGGCTCCAGACCACTTCGTCGGTCGAGTCCAGCAGCAGTTCGACGCCCGACGGGCTCAGAACCGCGAGTGTGCCCTCGGGCAGAGCCAGAAGGTCTCGCCAGTCCGGACGCGCAGCGAGAATCTGCTCGATGCTCAACGCCGCGATCGTCGCGGGGACCGGCGCGGCACCCGCGCCCTCGTCGGATCCGCCGATGTACCAGCCCGAGTCGCTCGGCGAGGCGGGAGACAGGCGGACGAGAAATGGATCGGCACCGTCGAAGACGCCCTGAGCGATGACGACGCGACGATCGGGAGCGGGCAGCGCGGCGCTCAGGCCGGCGCGATCGAGCAGCGAGAGCTCCGCGGCGGGTTCTTCGGCTGCTTCGGTTGACACGGCCGGCGTGGCATCGGGCGAGGTGTCGTGCTGCGGGGCGGATGCGTCGGCGGACGAGTCGCTCGTCGCGACCGGGGCCGCGGGCTTGGGCTCGGCGCGTCGCGGTGAGAAGGCGCCCCACGGGCGATCGACGGCGGGGGCGGCGGCGCGTTGCTCGGGCGTAGGGACGCGCGGTCGGAGACGCTTGGCGTGCTCGATGATCGCCGAGAGCAGTGCCGCGGCGGCGTCGGCGTCTCCGGGGGCTTCTGTGCTCGCGGCGGCCTTGGCGTTTTCGGCGTTCGGGTCGAGCGAGACCGCCGCGTACGCGTACAGCGTGCGGATGAGTTTCTCGATGCGGGCGAGGCCCTTTGGCGCGTCGCGCTGCGTCAGATCCTGGAGCGCGGTGATCGAGCCGCGGTATAGCGTCCACTCGCGGTCGAGTTCGGTGATCCAGAACTTCGTACGCTTGAGGCGAACCTCGGCATCGGCCAGCGCGGCCTTGGCCTTTTCGACCGCTTTGCGTTCGTCGACGCAGGACGGATTTTCCTGCATGCTCGAGAGTTGTTTGCGAAGAAGTTCCGAGCGGGCGCGGGCGAGCAGTTCGCTGCGGCGGATGATCTGGTTCTTCCAGAACGGGACCTGCTCCATGCGGAGCCATTGGATCGTGCGTCCGGCTTCGACATCGACCTCGCCCAGCGCGGTGCTGACCTCGTGCACGAACTTCGCCAGTGCGGTCTTGGCGTCGCGCAGGGCTTCAACGGATGTCACGCGTGCGGCGGGCATGTCGTGGGCTGCTCATCCCGTGCCGATCGAGCTTGCCGCCGAGGATGCGGCGGAGCAGGGCTCGCTTCAGCGCTGGTTGAGATACTCCTCGATCTTTTCGGCCTTCTTGATCAGGAACGGGATGTGCTGGGTCGAGAGGTCGTTGAAGCGGTTGAGCACCTTCATCGTCTGCTCGAACTCCTCGACGAACTTGACCTGCTCCTGATCCCGCCAGGACTGGCCCAGCGTAACGAGCCGACCGGAAAGGACCGCCATCTGGCCCTGCAGGTTGGCCGTGAAGCGCTTGAGGTCCATCGCGAAGCGACGGAGTTCGGCCGGATCGACGACTGCTTTGCCCATGTGTGTCCCGGTTCCTGCGAGGGTGCGAGGTTCGGGCGCGATCGCCCGGGAATCCGTACGAGCATACAGGCACGGGGGATCCCTCGCGGCGGGGTTCGGGCGATCATCGGGCGGAGCGGCGAAGTCGCAGGCGAATCGGGCCGCGGGCGGTGCTGGGGTCAACGACTCGACCGCCCTGGGTGATGTCGATCTGGCCCTTATCGACGAGCCTTCGAGCCGCGGCTCGAGCCGGCTCCATGAGCGGTCGCCACGCTTCCGGCACGTTCCCGGCGACGGCGATCGCGGCCTGACTGGGGCAGATGGTCGCGTCGGCGGCGCGGAGCTCCCTGAGCAGCCGGAGGATCGCCAGTTCCAGTGCGGCATCGGTGTCGGTAACGCCCGCGCGGCGGCAGGCGTCTGAGCAGTAGCGAATGTTCTCCCAGTCGCGTTCCCACTTCTTGCGCCAGGTGATCGAGCGGCCGCAGACGGCGCAGGGCTTGGTGGGCAGGTGCGCGTTCGGCGTGGACTTGTGTCGGCGGTCGGGCACGGTGAACTCTGGAACTGATCGGCGTTTTGGAAGAGGCGAATGCTCGGAGCCTGTTCGGGTGCCTATCTTCGGGGCGATGTCCGCACTGCTGGACACGAGCGAGGTCGGGCTGTTCTGTGCCGACGGCGGGTTCGCGGTGGACCCGTGGCGGCCGCGGGCGGGTGTGCGCGCGATCATCACGCATGCGCACTCGGACCACGCGCGCGCTGGTGCCGATGAATATCTTACCTCGCCATCGGGCGAGCACGTGCTGCGAGCGCGGCTCGGGCCGGGCGCGAAGATCACCGCGATTCCGTGGGGCCTGGCCGGGGCGGTCAGGCTGGGCGATGTGCGTGTCTCGCTGCACCCGGCGGGGCACGTGCTCGGATCGGCGCAGGTGCGCGTCGAGCGGATCGGCGGGAGCGCGGGGCCGAAGGGCGAAACGTGGGTGGTATCGGGCGACTACAAGGTCGCCGATGACGGCGTGAGTGAGGCGTTCGAGCCTGTGCGATGCGACACGTTCATCACCGAGAGCACATTCGGGCTACCGATCTATCGCTGGCGGAGCAACGAAGAACTCATGCGAGAGGTCTCGGCGTGGTGGCACCACAACGCGGCGAACGGATGCCTGAGCGTTCTGCTGGCGTACTCACTCGGCAAGACGCAGCGGCTGATGGCCGGTCTGGCCCGTGCGGGGCTGGCCGGGCCGATTCTGCTGCACGGCGCGGCGGTTGAACTCACGGCGGCGTACGCGCGAGCGGGCGCGGTGCTGCCTGCATTCGAGCATGCGACCAAGGCGAGCGCCAAGGCCGCGGGGAGCAAGGCGCTGGTGATCGGCCCGGCATCGATCGCGGGGTCGGCGTGGCTGCGCGGCATCGAGCGTGCGAGCGGGGCGGATGACCTCGCGATCGCGTCGGCTTCGGGATGGATGCAACTCCGCGGCGTGCGCCGCAGGGCGGGTCTGGCCCGCGGGTTTGTGATCTCCGACCACGCCGACTGGCCCGGCCTGATGGGAACGATCCGCCAGACCGGCGCGGAGCGTGTGGGCGTGACGCACGGGTTTGTCAGCCCGATGGTTCGGCACCTGCGCGAAACGGGTGTCGACGCGTTCGCGGTCGCGACGCGGTACGTGGGCGAAGCGCCGGGAGCAGCGGCCGAGGATGGTGAAGCGGACGGCGAGCCGGTTGGTGACGCGAGCGGCGGTACCGGCGCGGAGCGCGACGCATGATGCGCTTCACGAAGATGTACGACGAGCTGGACGCGACGACGCGCACGAGCGAGAAGCTCGCCGCGATCGAGCGGTACTTCCGCGATGCGCCACCAGGCGACGCGGCGTGGGCCCTTTGGCTGCTGGTGGGCAACAGGCTGAAGCGCGTGGTCACGAGCACGGAACTTCGGCAGTGGGCCTGCCAGAGCGCGGGGGTCGCTTCATGGATGCTCGATGAGTGCTACGCGAGCGTGGGCGATCTTGGTGAGACCATTGCGCTGCTGCTGCCCAGGCGCGAGGCTGGCACCGCCGGTGGTGATCGACTGGCCCCGACGCTGGCGGAGGTCATCGAGCGGCACCTCATCCCGATGCGGCGGATGGGCGCGGCGGAACGCCGCGAGCGGATGATCGGGCTCTGGAGCGTGCTCGAGCCGCGGGAGCGGTTCGTGCTGCACAAGCTCGTCAGCGGTACGTATCGCGTGGGCGTGTCGCGCGCGATGGCGGTCCGCGGCCTCGCGGCGGCGGTGGGTGTCGACCCGGCGGTGATCGAGCATCGGGTGATGGGACAGTGGAACGCGACGCCCGAAGCGCTGGCGAGAATCTGCGCGCCGGCGCGCAGCGCGACGGCGAGAGGTGAGGCGGGACCGTCCTCGAGCGGCGGTGGCGGCGGGGAGCATGCGCCGGTCAATGAGCCCGGCGCAGCGCACGCGATGGATGAGTCCCAGCCGTATCCGTTCTACCTGGCCCTGCAGTTGCCGACGAATGCCGATGAGCCCGCACGCACGCTGGGCGAGCCGGGGCCGTGGATGGCGGAGTGGAAGTTCGATGGCGTGCGATGTCAGTTGATTCGGCGCGGCGATGACGCGTCGCTGCCGATGCTCTGGTCACGCGGCGAGGAGGTCACGACCGATCGGTTTCCGGAGGTTGCGCGTGCCGCGCAATCGCTCGGTCCGGGCACGGTGCTCGATGGCGAGGTGCTCGCGTGGGATTCGGCTGGTTCTGGGGGCCCGGTGCAGGGTCCGCTGGCGATGCCCGGGCGGCCCGCCCCGTTCGCCATGCTTCAGACGCGCATGCAGCGAAAGGGGCAGAGCGATCGGCTGTTTCATGATGTGCCGGTGGTCTTCGTCGCGTACGACGTGCTGGAGCATGGAGGACGCGATGTTCGCGGGCTGCCTCAGTTTGAGCGTCGTGCGCTGCTGGAGTCGATCGTCGAGGGGCTTGACGGCGATGCGCGGCGGACCATGCTGCTTTCGCCGCAAGTGGCCGGTGGCGGAGAATCGAGCGGCACGGGCGTGGCGACGTGGGCCGAACTGGCGGCGCTGCGGGCGCGTTCGCGCGAGATTAGTGTCGAGGGGCTCATGCTCAAGCACCGGCTCTCGCCGTACGGGCAGGGACGGCGTGTGGACGCGAGCGCCTCGGCGGATGCGGGCGAGGGGGCACGCGGCTGGTGGAAGTGGAAGATCGATCCGTACACGCTCGACGCGGTGCTCGTGTACGCCCAGCGCGGCAGCGGTCGGCGCGCATCGCTGTACTCGGACTACACCTTTGCGCTTTGGTCCGGGCCTGAACGCGGCGAGGGCGAGTTGGTGCCGTTCGCCAAGGCGTATTCGGGGCTGAGCGATGAGGAGATGGCGCGGGTCGATGCGTTTGTCCGAGAGGCGGCGATCGACCGGGCCGGTGCGGATCGCGCGGGCTCGGGCTTTCGCGTCGTTCGCCCTGAACTTGTGTTCGAGATCGCCTTTGAGGGTGTGGCGATCAGCACGCGGCACAGGTCCGGCCTGAGCGTCCGATTCCCGCGGATGAGCCGCTGGCGCACGGACAAGAAGCCTGCGGAGGCCGATACGCTCGCCGCGCTGCGCGCGATGCTGCCGACATCGGCGATGGATGCGGTGCCCGCTTCCTTGCGTGGGCGCTCACGTGCCCGAGGGGGGCCGCGATGAGCGATCGCTCATGTCAGACCCCTGCGCACACGATGTTCGCGCAGCGCGGCTGGGTGCCGGCGCCGTTTCAGGAGCGCGTGTGGGACGCCTATGCGTGCGGCCGGTCGGGGCTGCTCAACGCGCCGACGGGTGCGGGCAAGACGCTCGCGGTGTGGATGGGCCTGCTCAATGAGGCGGCGGGCGACGCGGCGGTTGCGCGTGGGCCGGGGCTCAAGGCGCTGTGGATCACGCCGCTGCGGGCGCTGGCGAGCGACACGCGGGCCTCGCTGCAGGCCGCGGCGGATGCGATGGGGCTCGATTGGACGGTCGAACTGCGCACCGGCGATACGGCCGCGGCGATCAAGAAGCGCCAGCGCGAGCGCATGCCCGATGCGCTGGTGACCACGCCCGAGAGCCTGAGTCTGCTGATGTCGTACGCGGGTTGTGACCGGATGTTCGCGGGGACGCGGCTGAGCGTTGTCGATGAGTGGCACGAACTGCTGGGAACCAAACGCGGCGTGCAGGTGGAACTGGCGCTGGCTCGCCTTCGCGCCTTGGTACCGGCGCTGCGAGTCTGGGGCGTATCGGCCACGCTGGCGAACTTGCCGGGCGCGATGGCCGCGCTGCTCGGACGGGGCGGTGCGAGCGCGCCGGCGGGTGAACTCGTGCGTGCGGAGGACACCAAGCGCATCGAGGTGCAGACGCTGCTGCCAAAGGACATCGAGCGGTTCCCGTGGGCGGGGCACCTGGGCCTGCGGCTCCTGCCGGCGGTGCTGGAGAAGATCGAGAGCGCCGGAACGACTCTGTTGTTCACCAACACGCGCGGGCAGGCGGAGATCTGGTTCCAGGCGCTGGCGCGGGCGCGGCCCGACTGGATCGAGCCGATCGTGAACACCGATACGGGTGAGCAGATGCCAACGGGCAGGCTCGCGATTCATCATGGCTCGCTCGATCGCGACCTGCGCGGCGTGGTCGAGGGCGAGTTGAAGGCGGGGCGGGTGCGCGTGGTCGTGTGCACGTCGAGCCTGGACCTGGGCGTGGACTTCCCGCCGGTTGATCAGGTGATCCAGATCGGATCGCCCAAGGGCGTCGCGCGGCTGCTGCAGCGTGCGGGCCGGTCGGGGCATCAGCCCGGGCGTGTCTCGTCGATCGTCTGCGTGCCGACGCACGCGCTGGAACTCATCGAGTTCGATGCGGCGCGCGGCGCGATGATGGACCGTGATGTTGAGGGACGCGAGCCGCTGACGATGTGTCTCGATGTGCTCTGCCAGCATCTGCTGACCGTCGCGTGCGGGGACGGATTCGTCGAGTCGGAACTGCGCGACGAGGTGCGCGGGACCCACGCGTTCGCCGCGCTGAGCGATGAGCAGTGGGGCTGGTGCATGGACTTTGCGGCCCGCGGCGGCGCGGCGCTGCGAACGTACGACCGGTTTCAGCGCCTGGTGCAGGTCGATGGCCGATGGCGCGTCGCGGGCGAGCCGCTGGCCAAGGTGCATCGGCTGGGCATCGGCACCATCGACAGCGCCAGCGCGATGATCGTGCGTTCCATGAGCGGCGCATCGCTCGGAACGATCGAGGAGTCGTTCGTCGCGAGGATGAAGCCGGGCGACGTGTTCGTCTACGCGGGCCGCAGGCTGGAACTGGTGCGCGTCCGCGAGATGAGCGCGTACACCAGGCCCGCGCGGAAGCGATCGGGCAGCGTCGTGTCGTGGCAGGGATCGCGGATGCCGCTGAGCAACGAGCTGGCACGGCGCGTCCGGCGGACGCTGGCCGTGGCGCGTTCGGGCCGGCTCGAGTCGCCCGAGTTGCGCTGCGCCGAGGGTGTGCTGGCGGTGCAGATGCGTTGGTCGCGACTGCCGGTGAGCGATGAGTTGCTTATCGAGCATTGCCGCACGCGCGAGGGCTGGCACGCGTTCGTGTACCCGCTGGAGGGACGGCTTGTGCACGAGGGGCTCGCCGCGCTGTGCGCCGCAAGGCTGGCGCGCGCCGAGCCGCGCACGTTCAGTCTGGCGTACAACGACTACGGCTTCGAGCTGCTGAGCACAACGGCGTTCTGGCCTGATCCGGAGCGGTGGCGTGAACTGCTGAGCACCGAGGGGCTGACGGAGGACCTCATCGCATGCGTGAACGCGGGGGCGCTTGCGCGGAGGCAGTTCCGCGAGGTGGCCCGCGTCGCCGGGCTGCTGGTTCCGAGCTTCCCCGGTGCGCAGCGCGGCAGCCGTCAGACGCAGGCGTCGAGCGAGCTGTTCTTTGATGTCTTCAGCGAGTTTGATCCGCGGAACCTGCTGCTGGATCAGGCGCGGCGCGAGGTGATGGATCGGCAACTGGAGCTCGCCCGGCTGCGGGGGTGCCTTGAACGACTCGAGGCCGGGAGCGTCCGGATCATCGAGACGCCGCGGCTTACGCCGTTCGCGTTTCCGCTCTGGGCCGATCGTTTGCGCGAGAGCCTGACCAGCGAGCAATGGGCCGACAGGGTGCAACGCATGGTCGCGAGCCTTGAGCAATACGCCGACGGCTCGGCGACTGCGGATGAGCCGCTGCCCGGCGACGGGTTGCCGCTGCAGGTGCCGCGGCGTGTCGGTGCGGAGTTGCGGCCGAATCCGGATGCGCCCGACGCGCGCGGGAGCCTTGCCGACGTCGATGCGCAGTTGGCGGAGGAGCGACGCGTTGAGCGCAGCGCGCGGCTGCGCGGACGCGGTGGTGGGCGGGGCGGTCGGCGCGGGCGCGGCAGCGGCGGAGGCTCGCGATGAGCCGCGAATCGATCCACGAGGTCGTCGGGGCGACATCGATCGATGTCGATGGACACTCGCTCGTGCTCGTGCCGCCGCCCGCGGGCCCGGCGGTGCTCATCTCCGATGGGTCGCGGCGGGTTGTGCTCGTTGCGGACCTGCATCTTGGCAAGGCCGCGAGTTTCGGCGCTCTCGGTCGGCCGATCGCGGGTGACCTGGCGATGCGCATCGCCCGGGCCGACCTCGATCGCCTCTCGACGCTTGTTCGCCAGACGCGTGCGACCGAGCTTGGTGTCCTCGGCGACCTGATTCACAACCGTGCCGCAAGAGATCCGGGCGTGATGAGCGAGGTTGCATCGTGGCGGGCCGAGCCGCTGATCGCGCCGCTGACGTTCACGCTTGTCCGCGGCAATCACGACCGACACGCGGGCGACCCGCCGAGTTCGTGGGGCATGCGCGTGGTGTCCGGTCCGTGGGGCCTGCTCGCGAGCACGCCGGGGCCCGGCGGGGAGCCGCGGCCCGCCGTCGTGGGGTTGCACGAGCCCGCGCTCGTGCCCGGCTCGCTGGCGATCGCGGGGCACATTCACCCGATGGTCACGCTGGGCGGCCGGGAGCGGTCGGCGTGCTTTGCCATCCGGAGCGGGCTGATGATCGTGCCGGCGTTCGGCAGTTTCACCGGCGGAGCGAGCATCGCGACGCTGCCGCCGGATATCGCGCCGACGCGCGTGCTGGCCGTCGGGCCGGGTCGGGTGATCGAGGCGCCCCGTGCGCTGTGGGCCCGCTGAGCGAGCGCCGATCAGGCCCGCGGCTTGAGGCCCTGGAACGCGGCCATGACGCGATCGCGAACCTTCGCGCGATCGACGATCGGACGCGGGTAGTCGAGCTTCATCCTCGCGATCGGCGGCAGGCCATCGTCCTCATCGTGCGGCGCGTGAATCGCCGCGCCCTCGATCCCCGACAACTCCGGCACCCATCGGCGGATGTACGCGCCATCGGGGTCGAAGTTCCGGCTCTGGCTGATCGGGTTGAAGATGCGGAAGTACGGCGCGGCGTCGGTGCCCGTGCTGGCCGACCACTGCCAGCCGCCGTTGTTGCTGGCCAGGTCGCCGTCGATGAGGTTGAGCATGAAGTGCTTCTCACCGTGTCGCCAGTTCAGGAACAGATCCTTCGACAGGAACATCGCCACGATCATGCGAGCGCGGTTGTGCATCCAGCCTGTGGCGGAGAGTTGACGCATCGCCGCGTCGACGATCGGCACGCCCGTGCGGCCATCCTTCCAGGCTTGAAGGTGGGCAGGGTTGTCTTCCCAACGAATGGCGTCGGTCTCGGGCTTGAAGGCCCGGCCCATGCACACCCGCGGGAAGTGATGCACGATCGACTTATAAAACTCGCGCCAGATGATCTCGCTGACCCATGTCGCAGCGCCCTCGCCGCCCGGGCCCTTGTCGTCGAGGCGACCGGCGTTCGCCTCCATCGCCAGAGCCAGACAGGTTCGCGACGAGACCGCCCCGCAGGCCAGGTACGGCGAAATCGCGCTGGTGCCGTCGGCGGATGGAAAGTCGCGGCGGGCCTTGTAGCTGCGCAGCGAGCGATCCGAGAACGTGCGAAGTCGGGCCATCGCCGCGTGCTCACCCGCGGGCCAGAGGTCCGCGGCAACCGCGCTCGAGAATCCCTCGACCCGATCCGGCACCTTGTCGCCGGAGATGCCCGTGTCCGCCTGCCGCCGCGGCGCGGGCAGCACGGGCGCGCCGCCGCGTTCGTCGAACCGCTTGATCCACGCGCGCTTAAATGGCGTGAAGACGGTGTACGGCCCGCCGGCGCCGGTGCGGAGCTCGGTCGGACAGATCGCGACGGTATCGGTGAATGTGGTGAACTTGGTGCCCTGGCGGACCAGCACTGCGCTGACCGCTTCATCGCGCCGGGATTCGTTGACCTCGTACTCCCGATTGGCCAGCACCCGATCGGCCTTCACCTCGCGGACCACCTGAGCGACGATCTGCGGCACATCACGGTGTGTCGGCGCGACACGGATAAGCAGCGGAATGTTGAGCTTCTTCAGGTCGGCGCTCAGCACCGCGAGGGTCCGCAGGATGAACTCAACGCGGTACGGTGCGGTGTCATGCCGTACGTAGTCGCCCGGACAGATTACGTGCAGCGCCACGCACGAGGCCCCCGCGTGGTCGAAGGCGTTGTGCATCGCGGTGTTGTCGCTGACACGAAGGTCGTTTCTGAACCACACAAGGCTGCGCATCGATGGGAGCTCCACGAGAGTCGCGGATCATTGCCTCGCAAAAGTGAGCGAGGCCGGCTGGCTTTCGCCGACCGGCCCGCCCGAATGCGGCTCGTGGGGTTGCCCACCTCGAACAAACCGGTTCCCGATGGTCCCGCGCCACCAGGTCCGCGAGCCGCAAGTCCGCAGAGCGCCTTCCGTCAGGCGCGTTGCATCATCAGGCTGATCACTTCCGCCCTCATCGCCGCGTCTTCAACAAAGCAGCCACGTGCGGCGGTGGTGACCATGTCGGCGTGCTGCTTGTTCACGCCACGCATCTTCATGCACAGATGCTCGGACTCGATCACCACCAGCACGCCCTTGGGCTGCAGGAACGTCGCGATCGCGTCGGCAACCTCATTGGTCAGTCGTTCCTGCACCTGCGGTCGACGCGCGTACACCTCGACCGTGCGGGCGAGTTTGCTCAGCCCGACCACTTCCTGACCGTCCGGGCGATAGGCCACGTGCGCCTTGCCGAAGAACGGGAGAAGGTGATGCTCGCACATCGAGTAAAACTCGATGTTTCGGCAGATCACCACATCGTCGGTCCGCTCGTGGAACACGCGGCCCAGATGCTTCTCGGGGGACTGGCTCAGGCCGGCGAAGATCGTCGCATAGGCCTTCGCGGCCCGGGCCGGGGTCTCGACAAGACCCTCACGATCAGGATCCTCGCCGACAGCCAGAAGAATCTCGCGGACCGCCCGCTCGATGCGAGCTAGGTCCACGGTTCCTTCCGTCGCACCCCTCGAGGAGGTGCGCTTTGTGCGGTTCTCAACTCCGCCGCAGCATGAAGAAGACGGGCTTCCGAGAATCATGGCGGGCTCCGGAAAACGTTCAAAACGTTCAGAAGGAGAATAGTGGATGATCGTCAGTCTGTCAAGCAGAGTTTTCAAGAATCTCTGAAGAGAATGATTCTCTCCTGAATTTTCTGGAATTCGTGCGTTATGTCGATTTCGACTGGGCCAAGCCACAAAGAGAATGTACAATCGGTCAAATCGGTCGTATCGTTCACGGTCGTTTCACCCCCAAGGAACCCCATGGAAGTCCTGCTCACACCCAAGAAGGTCGCCGAGGCCATCGGCGTCAGCGAGTCGTCGCTCAAGCGGTGGAGCGACGATGGGCTGCTTCAGGCGGCGCGGACGGTCGGGGGGCATCGGCGGATCGCGTTGTCCGAGGCGGTTCGGTTCATTCGGCAAACCGGCGCACAAGTGGTTCGGCCCGACTTGCTGGGTCTGCACGAGGCCTCGGCGATCGATGCCGATTGGCTCAAGGCGCAGAACCCTGGCGAGGGGCTCTACGCGGCGTTGGAAGCGGGAAATGCGTCGACGGTTCGCGGGATGCTGCAGGCGCTGTATCTTTCGGGCAAGTCGATGGCTTGGATCTTCGATGAGCCGTTGCGCGATGCGATGGCGCGGATCGGGCAGTTGTGGCTGCACGCCGAGTGGGGGCTGGTCGTGGAGCACCGGGCGACGAACATCGCGATCCAGGCGATCAGCCAGATGCGGTCGCTGATCCCGCCCAGGACCGAGGTCGGTCCGGTGGCCGTCGGTGCCGCGGCGGAGGCAGACGCGTACATCCTGCCGTCTCTCATGGCGTCGATGGTGCTGGCGGACGCCGGCTTTGCGGATGTGAACCTCGGCCCGCTCACGCCGATGCGCGTGCTTCGCAACGCATCGATGCACTACCACGCGCGGGTGGTGTGGCTGACCGTGAGCGTCGCGCCGGACATGGACAAACTCATCATCGAGATCCTGAAGCTGGCCGATGAACTCGAGCCGATCAAGGCCAACCTCGTTGTCGGCGGGCGAGGGCTCGCGGGCGTTCCCGCGGCGAAGCTCCCCGGCGTGATGGTCGGCAACTCGATGGCCGAACTGGCCGCTTTCGCGACCGGTATGCTGACCGCAAGCCCAGCCGGGCAGCTCGGCGGGATTTCCCAGCTCAAGGGCCCGTTCGGTTGAGCGCTCGGCGGCGGGCCGCCCGCTAGAATGCCGCCGCGTCCGGTGCTCGGACGCTCCGAGGGCTCCGCGTGCGAATCGCTCCTGAAGGTTGGATCGTGATTGTTCCGTTCGTGGCGGCGCTCGCGCTGCTCGCGGGTGGTGCGTACTGGCTGATCGGGCTCTTCTCGCTCCCGCTGCTGACTGTCGCCGCGCTGCTGATTTTCTGGGCGTTCTGGTTCTTTCGGGATCCGGTCCGGACCACGCCGCAGACGGTGGGCATGATCTTCAGCCCGGCCGACGGCAAGGTGATCAAGGTCGATCGTGCGCCCCTTCCGCCGGAGGTTGCACAGGAGTATCGCCGCCACGCCGGACTGCCGACCAGCGGTCCGGGCAGCGACCAGCCTGTCATCCTGCCGCGCATCGTGATCTTTCTGAACCTGCTGAACGTTCACGTCAACCGCGTTCCGACCAGCGGCAAGGTTCTCTCGCTGCTGTATCGCCCGGGGATGTTCCTCAACGCGGGCGTTGACAAGGCCAGCACGGACAACGAGCGTTCCAGCGCGATCATGCGCGACTCGAGCAATCGTCTGATCGTGTTCATCCAGATCTCCGGGCTCATCGCGCGGCGGATCGTCAACCACTTGCGCGAAGGCCAGAGCGTCGTCGCGGGTGAGCGGTTCGGGCTCATTCGTTTCGGTTCCCGCGCCGAGGTATTCCTGCCCCAGGGCAGCGAGATGCTGGTACGCGTCGGCGAGCATGTTGTCGCTGGACAGAGCCAGATGGCGCGTCTGCCCGCGGCCCCGGCCGGCGTGGTCACGGCCGCGACGGCGCGGACGACGGTACAGGCGGGTGCGAACGGATGAGCGGAGGCTCGACCGGCATCGGCGGGGGAGAGCAGGGCGCCCCCGGCCCGGCGCGCGAGCGAAACGTGCGTGTGCGCGACGCGACGATTCCGCTGCGCAAACTCATTCCGAATCTCATCACCGCCGCGTCCCTTTGCGCGGGCGTGGCGGGGGTGCACTTTGCCCAGCAGGGCGCTTTCGAGAAGGCGATCGGCGCGATCGTCGTCGCGTTCGTGCTCGATGGTCTGGATGGGCGGATGGCGCGGCTGCTAAAAGCCACGAGCAGATTCGGCGAGACGTTCGACTCCATTGCGGACTTCACTGCCTTCGGCGCGGCCCCGGCGTTCATCATGTACCAGTGGATCGTGCAGACCCACGCGGTCAAGAGTTCGCAGCCGTGGGAGGCGCTGGTTGCGCTGGTGGTCGTGATCTACGCGCTGTGCGCCGCGATCCGCCTGGCGCGATTCACCATGCAGGCCCGGCGCAAGAAACTCGGCGCGCCGACCACGCCGTTCTTCCAGGGCCTGCCGGCACCGGCATCAGGCGGCGCGGCGCTGGTCCCGGCGATGCTCTCGCTCAGCAGCGCTTCGTTCGTCACGCCGTACTGGGCGGCGGTGGCGTGGCTGCTGCTGCTGAGCGTGTTCATGGTCAGCACGATACCGATGCTCTCGATCAAGGGCGTGCGGATCAGCCGCCGGCTGATCCTGCCGTTGATGGCGGGCGTCGGCATTCTCGCGCTGGGCGTGATGAAAGACGCGTGGCTGACGGGATCGGTGTTCTTCCTCCTGTATCTGGCGACGTTTCCGATCGCGGTGGTGCTGCACCGTCGCCACGAGCGGGCATCGGCGGGCGCGGGCCTCAGCAGCCAAGGAAGAAGAAGCTGAAGAAGACGTTGAAGTTGCCGTTGTCAACCTGACCGTCGCTGCCGGGATCACCATCGGTGTTGGCGATGTCGGCGTTGAGCAGGACACCGGCCCGGTGACGGCGCGATTGCGGAGCGGGCGGCCAAGGCTCATCGGCCCGCGGCCACCAGGGGGCGTGCCTCCGGACTCGCTGATGGTGACCACTGATGGTGACAAGATCCTGCTTGCCGCCGACCTGCAGGTCGTTTGGCGTGTTGAAGAACGCTTCACCGCCGCGGATCGGGCTGCGGCGTCGGCGTTCGGCGTGGACTTATCCATCCTCGGAGTGGGGTGCCTTGAAGTCCGCCGCCTCATTGATCGCGCCGCCCCTGGTCGCGCCCGGGGCGTCCGCGTTCCCGCCGCGGATGGTCACGCCATCGATCACCGCCTGCACGGCGAAGTCGACGGTGACAACGTGCAGGGAGTTGTCGGCGCGATTGGCGATGATCAACGGATCGACCGGATCATCGCCGCAGAGATCGCCGGAGAGAATCGTCTCGAACTGAGCGCTGTTGCGCTCGCTCAGCCCCGGCTCGCCCGTCGCGGGGAAGCCGCCCAGGATCGTCAGGCGCGAGAACATCTCAAAGCTCGCCGAGCGCTCGGCGAGCGTCACGCTGCCGCAGCCTCCGACAATGCTCGCGGGCTTGTAGGTTCCCGCGGCCAGCCAGATCTGCACCCCCGTCGGTGAGTTGAGAGCACGCCCCGCAGTGAGTGCGTCTGACAGGTTCGAGAAGGCCGAGTTCCACGTCGTGCCATCCCCGCCAGTTTGGGCACCGGGACGAACCCTGAGCACAACTTGCGCGAAGCACGGAGCGGCAAGAGTCACAATGCCGACACTCGCCAGAACGATGAATCGTGAGCCAAACATGGGCATTTCTCGGCGAATCGGAGTGGATGGCGCATTGATCAGATTACCCGAGGACTCGCTTGGATCTGTGATACCGTGTAGGTGAAATTGCGATAGGGTTTGGCGATCGCAGCCTCCAGTTTCGAGCGGCGAGCGCGATCGCGAATGTCGCGCGACATCTCGCGAGCGCCTTTTCCGCTTATTCAAGAGGCGAATGTGCTGGCGAAGTCGTCGTCCCGCGGCGAGAGTTTGGTCAAGGTCCGGTTTTGCGGACAAGCCGATTTCGCCCAGGTTCCCCGCATCGCCCAGTTTGACTGTCTTCAAAGATCCGGATGAGCCACAAAGGAGAATTGGAATGTCAGACAACCTGCCGACCGTGCCGCCCGGCGCCTCGGATCAGTCCGCGCCGACCATCGCTCCCGGTGCCCACGATCCCATCATGCGTGCGTCCTCGGCGGATCGTCACTGGAGCGATCGCCACCCTCAGGCGCATCCCGAGCGGATCGGGCCGTATCGCATCGAGGGCGAAATCGGCGGCGGCGGCATGGGCAACGTCTACGCCGGAATCCGCGATGACGGGCAGGTCGCCCAGCGCGTGGCGATCAAGGTCATTCGGCGCGGCATGGACAGCGACGAGATCGTGCGGCGCTTCCGGCGTGAGCAGCGGGTCCAGGGGCTGATGAAGCACCCCAACATCGCGCAGATGCTCGACGCGGGCACCATGCCCGACGGCAGGCCGTACATCGTCATGGAGCACGTCGAGGGCCAGCCCATCGATGTGTACTGCGACAAGAACGAACTGACCATCCGCCAGCGGCTGGAACTGTTCCGGCGGGTCTGCGACGCCGTCGCCCACGCCCACGGCAGGCTCGTGGTCCACCGCGATCTCAAGCCCAGCAACATTCTCGTGACTCCCGCCGGCGTGCCCAAGCTGCTGGACTTCGGCATCGCCAAACTCATGGACTCCAACGAGGACCAGGCCCTCATCACGCGGCCCGAGTCCCGGGTGATGACCCCCGAGTACGCCAGCCCCGAGCAGCTCTTCGGCGATCCGGTCACGATCGCGAGCGATGTCTATTCGCTGGGCGTGCTGCTGTACGAACTCATGACCGGCGTGCGACCGTACGCCTTCGAGAAGTACAGCCACGACGAGTACGAGCGCAAACTCAAGACCGAGCCCGAGCGCCCGAGCACGCGCGTGGCCAAGACGATCACCGTCGGCACCGCCGGCCTGACGCGCGACCCCGACACCATCGCGCGGGCCCGCGACACCGAGCCACGCTCGCTCCGACGGCAGCTCGACGGCGATATCGACAACATCGTCGTCAAGGCCATGGAGAAGGTCGCCGGCCGTCGCTATCGCAGCGTCGAGGCGCTGAGCGAGGACATCCGCCGCCACCTGAACAACGAGCCCGTCGAGGCCCGGCCCAAAACCTTCGTGTACGTCGCGACCCGATTCATGCTCCGCAACCGCGGCGGCGTCGCCGCGGCGGGCCTGATCGTTGCGCTGCTGGTCGGTTGGGGTATCACCACGACGGTGATGTGGAACCGCACGATCGCCGAGCGCAACCGTGCCGTTGCGGCCGAACAGGTCGCGACCGCCATCGAGGCGAGCGCTGGCGAACTGGTCCGTGACTTCCTTGAAGGTGTGCTCCTGACCATGAGCAAGCAGGCGGGGGCGGAGGCGGTTCAGAAGGCCGCGGGTGAGAGTGTTCAGGCGTATGTCAAGTCGCTTGAAGGCACCGCGCTGAGGGATAAGCCATCAACGCGCCGAGCTGCCGCGGCCGCGAGTGAGGCGATCGCCGTTTCGCTCGCGGGCATCCGAGGCTCATCGCTCGGATTCGTGAGCGAAGGCGCGAGGGTGATCGAACAGGCGCTCGCGGAGCGGCGAGCGCTCGCCGCAGACGCTCCGAATGATCCGGCTGCGCAGCACGACTTGGCCGTGGCGCTGATCTTCGCCGGCGACATCATCGATCGCGTCGAGGGTCGCGGCCGACCCGAGTCCTTGAAGCTCTACGAAGAAGCTATGAACGTCGCGCAGCGTGCGGTGACCGATCGGCCGCAGGAAAGCCGCTTCAATCGAACGCTCGCAACGGCCCTTCAGAACTCGGCGGATCGTCTCGATCCGTCGCAGACTCAGGAGCGTGTGCGACGATATCAGCGTTCGTACGAGATCCGCGCCGGGCAATTGGCGCGAGTTCCGGATGACTCGACACTCGTCCGTGACCTTGCCATCGGTGCGGGCAGGTTGGGTGATGCGCAGTTGGCCGCGGGCGACAGCACTCGCGCACTGGCATCCTGGGATGACTCGATTCGCATGCGCGAGCGCATACTCGCACAGGAGTCCACTCTGCGTGCTCGACGGGATGTTCAGGTCGCCCGCGAGGCACGCGGCCGCGTGCTCCTTGCCATGAAGCGAGCCACCGACGCCGCGACAACCTTCGAGCAGGTGGCACAGGAGTACCTTTCGATCCGCGATGAGAACCCGAACGACATCCGCAACGCCTGGGACATTCTCAGGGCGAGCGCCGCGCAGGCCAACGCCTTGCTCGAGTCGGGGGATAACGCGGCAGCGCTGGCCGCCGCGACCAAGGCCCATCAGCGCTCGACGGACTTGGCCGCGATCTTCCGTGGCAAGCTCGCGCCCAACGCCAAACTCGATCCTCGCATCCGCTCCGGCATGGGCGACTGTTCACTTGTTTTCGCCAGGGCTCTTCTGGCCACCGGCGACAAGGCACGCGCCGCCGACCGAGCGGCCGAAGCACGCGATCTCTTCGCGGAAATCGCCGCCGACACCCGCGACGAGTCGTTCGCGGCCCTGGCCAGGCAAGCCGAAGAACTCCTGACCAAGGCTCGAACGCCCTGATCCGTGAACCAAGGCTCGCGGGCCGATCTGGCGCCCGCGAGCCCCTACGCCGGCGGTGCGCTCTACCATCCCGCCTCATGTCCGCGCGTCGCCAAAAAGTGCTCTTGGCCATGTCCGGCGGGGTCGATAGCTCCGTCGCCGCGGCGTTGCTGCTCGAGCGCGGGTACGACGTCGTCGGGGTCTTCATGCGGCTCGGCTCGCCGGGCGAGTCGCTCGATGAACTCATCGCCGACGCCACGCCCGCGGCGTGCGCCAAGCCGCTGAAGGTCGGGCATCAGGGCTGCTGCTCGATCAACGACGCGGCGGATGCGCGACTCGTCGCCGCGGGCCTTGGCATCCCGTTCTACGTCGTGAATTTCAAGAAGGACTTCGGGCGGATCATGGAGTACTTCGCGCAGGAGTACACCTCGGGCCGCACGCCGAACCCCTGCGTCCGCTGCAACGACTGGCTCAAGTTCGGCAAACTCCACGATTACGCCCGCCAGATCGACGCCGATCTTGTCGCCACCGGTCACTACGCGCGCGTGCAGCCCGGGCCGGATGGCCAACCCGCGCTGATGCGAGGGCTCGACCTCGATAAGGACCAGTCGTACGTGCTTTTCGGCGTGCCGCGTGATCGACTCGGGCAAATGCTCCTGCCGATCGGCGCGATGCGCAAGCCCGATGTCCGCGAGCATGCCAGACGCCTCGGCCTGCCGGTGTTCAACAAGCCCGATAGTCAGGAAATCTGCTTCATTCCCGACAACGACTACGCAGGATTCGTCGAGCGTCAGCGGCCCGACGCCGCCACCCCGGGCAACATCATCGATGCCGACGGAAGGGTTCTGGGCCGGCACGCCGGCCAGCACCGATTCACCATCGGCCAGCGCCGCGGCATCGGCGTAGCGTTGGGGCACCCGATCTTCGTCATCGATCGCGATCCCGGAGCAAACACCGTCACGGTGGGCCAGCGCGAGCACCTTCTGGCTCAGTCGTGCATCGCCGGTGAGGCAAACTGGCTCGTGAGTGATGACCAGGTGCCGCGGGACTGGACGCCCTGTCTGGCGCAGTTCCGCTCCAACGCAGACCCCGTTCCCGCGAGCGTGCGGGCGCTGGCAACGGCCCCGGCCGAGATCCCGTCGGATGCGCCGAACTACTCAGGGCGGGACTCGTGGCTGGAGGTGCGGTTCGACGAGCCGCAGGAGGCGGTCGCGCCGGGTCAGGCGATCGTGATCTTCGATCGAACGGACCGGCTGGTGGGCGGCGGCTGGATCGCCCGGGCACGCCGAATCGGGTGAGTATGCGCCAAGATTGGCGCATTGCGCTGAAGGTACTTCAAGTCGTGCCGTCAACGCGCTAGCATTCCCCCCATGGCATCCGCCGCGATCAAGGCATTGATGAAGGAACTGGTCGACTACGCGGGTCTCTTTCCGCCCGCGAAACTCGACATGCCGCGTGCTGTCGAGGCGTTCGCGCGGCATCTCGAGAGCGACCACGCCTATGGGCTGGCCCGCTTCGTGGTGCCCGTTTCGCGATTGGGCGAGTTCTCCTCCGCCGCGGACCGCTACCTCAAGCAGATCCCCGAGCGCGACGAGCAGGCCCCGCCGATGCCGTGGCGACTGACGGTGCTGATCGACGGCAAGATCGAGGAGAATCTCGACGCCATCGACCGGTTCAATCAGGCCCACCAGAACGGCACCAGCAGCCACAAGCACGCCCACACCGCGGTGGTCGATACCGTCGAGATCAAGGCCCAGACGCCCGACATCGTCGACGCGGCGGTCGAGATGCTCCCGGAGGATCTCTTCCCCTTCATCGAGTTCCCGCTCGACGGCGACATCCGCGGTTTCGCCGCGGCCCTTGCGGGCACCGGCTTCGGTGCCAAGATCCGCACCGGCGGCGTGACCCCCGAGATGTTCCCGCCGGCGGAGAAGATCGCCGAGTTCATCACGGTCATGCACGCCGGCGAGGTCCCGTTCAAGGCCACCGCCGGGCTGCACCACCCGATCCGCAGTGTTCAGGCGCTCACGTACGAGCCCAACTCGCCGACGGGCATGATGCACGGCTTCCTGAACGTGTTCGTCGCCGCGAGCCTGCTGTGCGCGGATCGAATCCCGGCCGAAAAGGTCGTCGAGGTCATCCGCGAGCAATCGCCCGACGCGTTCAGGTTCGACGATTCCGGTCTTTCCTGGCGAGGCAGCGCCATGAGCGTCAAGGATGTCGAACACGCCAGAGAGAACTTCGCCATCTGCTTCGGCTCGTGCAGTTACGACGATCCGACCAACGACCTGAAGAAACTCGGCTGGCTCTGACCCCCGACGCGCCGTTCGGGCACACTTCTCGGCGCACGAGAGGTGACCATGAAGGCGCGTGAACTCGACAATCTCGGTGTCCCCAAGGCGCTGCTCAAGCTCGCCGCCGCGACCTGTGCGGACCTCGCCAAGGCGGGGCGATCGCGGCATGATGTCCGCGAAACCATCACCAATCTGCTGGCCCGGCCGGGTCAGTTCGTGAGCGATGAGGTGCTCGGTCCGTTCGCCCGCGCACTCGTCGGTACGCCCGAGTCTCAGCGGACCCCCGAGCCGAAGCGCGATCAGCCCGCGCCGCTGAACGTCTGGGGGCTCGATGATCCGCGTCTGGCCATCGACGCCGCGGCGATGGACCAGGCCCGCGACGCGTGCCGACTGCCGATCTCTGCCGCGTGCGCGCTCATGCCCGATGCGCACGTCGGCTACGGCCTGCCCATCGGCGGCGTGCTGGCGACGGTCAACAGCGTCATTCCGTACGCAGTGGGTGTCGACATCGCGTGCCGAATGAAGCTCAGCGTGCTCGACATCCCCGCGCAGGCCCTCGCCGATGCCGCCCGCCGACGAGCGCTCGTGCGCGCGATCGAATCGTGCACGCGCTTCGGTGTCGGCGCGGAGTTCCAAAAGCCCCACGAGCACGACGTCCTTGATGCCGACTGGACCGTTTCGCCCGTCACCCGCAGGCTGAAAGACAAGGCCCGCGCACAACTGGGGACTTCCGGCAGCGGCAACCACTTCGTCGAGTGGGGCGTTCTGACGATCACCGATGAGCACGCGAAGACCGCCGCCGACCCCGCGCTGCTCAACGGCCTTGCGCCGGGCCAGTATCTCGCGCTCCTTTCGCACTCCGGCTCCCGCGGCACGGGCGCTGCGGTCTGCGATCACTACTCCAGGATCGCGATGGACCTGCATCCGCACCTGGACCCTGCGCTCCGCAGGCTCGCGTGGCTGGATCTGGACTCCGAGCCCGGACGCGAGTATTGGATGGCGATGAACCTCATGGGCCAGTACGCCGCGGCGAACCACGCGTGCATCCACGACTCGATCGCGCGTGAACTCGGCGCAACGCGGCTGCTGGACATCGAGAACCACCACAACTTCGCGTGGCTGGAGACGCACGACATCGCCGGTCTGGGCCGTCGCGAGGTCGTCGTACACCGAAAGGGCGCAACCCCCGCGGGCGAAGGCGTTCTTGGCGTGATCCCCGGCTCGATGAACGCCCCGGGGTTCGTCGTCCGCGGCAAGGGCGAGACGGCATCGCTCGCCTCGGCCAGCCACGGTGCGGGCCGGGTCATGTCGCGCACGCGCGCCCGCGAGGCGTTCGTCTGGGGCAATGTTCGGCGTGAGCTCGAGGCCGGCGGCGTCGAACTGCTTTCCGCAGGGATCGACGAGGCCCCGGGCGTCTACAAGGACATCCACGCCGTGATCGCCGCGCAGAGCGATCTGATCGACGTGGTCGCCCGCTTCGACCCCCGGATCGTCAAGATGGCTCCCGAGGGTGAGCGAGCGGAGGACTAGGACAACGCAACACGCGGAAGGTCCGCTGCCGGCTGCCCCCGGCCGCGCCGGACGCACCCGCTCCTATCCTTCTCTCCTATGCCCCGCGTGTACCTCGAGACCTTCGGCTGTCAGATGAACGAACTGGATTCGCAACTGGTTTCCAGCCAGTTGCGGACACTCGGGTACACCTTCACACCCGAGAGCGATCAGGCCGACGTGGTGCTGTACAACACGTGCTCCGTGCGCGAGCACGCCGAGCAGAAGGTCTGGTCGCGCCTGGGCGAACTTGCCCTGCGCAAGGCCCGCCAGCCCGCGCTGGTCGTCGGCGTGCTGGGCTGCATGGCCGAGCGAGAGGGCGAGGCCCTGATCAAGCGCATGCCCGTTGTCGATGTGCTCATCGGCCCGGCGGAACTCGACAAACTCCCCGGGTTGCTCGATAACGCCCTGCGCACGCGGGCGAGCCTGCTCAGCGATGAGAGCGTTCAGGAACTCGCCGCGACGCCCGAGGATGAGAAGCCCGATGTGAGCCGATTGCGCTCGGCGCGCCAGGTCGCGCTGCACGGCGCGGGATCACACGGTACCACCAACCGGCGAAGCAGCACCCTGGCCGCCGCGGCGGATTCCCTTGAATTGCTGGACCTTTCCCGCGCCACCTCGCCCGACGATCATCAGGGCTCCGCGTACGTCCGCATCACCCGCGGCTGCAATAAGTTCTGCACGTACTGCGTCGTGCCGTTCACGCGCGGCGCGGAGGTCCACCGCCCGCCCGAGCACATCATCGATGAGTGCAAGCGACTGGCCGATGCCGGCGTCATCGAGGTCACCCTGCTTGGTCAGACCGTCAATCACTACCGATTTGAGCATGACCACGCCGTGACCATCGACGGCGTGATTCAGCCCCAGAAGGGCCGGGCATACACACACAAGCACGGCATCCACCACGACCCCTACAAGCTCGAAAAGGGCGAGCACGTCACCAGTTTCGCCGACCTTTTGCACCGCATTCACGAGCAGGTTCCCGCCATCAAGCGGCTCCGATTTGTGACCAGTTTCCCGAGATCGTTCGGCGATGACATCCTCCAGGTCATGCGGGACTGCCCCCGGATCTGCCGGTATCTGCACGTCCCGGCGCAGAGTGGTTCGGACACCATGCTCCGCGCCATGAACCGCGGCTACACCGTCGGCGAGTATCTCGAGTTCATCGATCGCGCCCGCTCATTCCTGCATCAGCCGGAAATCGGGCGACCGCTCACGCTCGCCGGAGACATCATCGTGGGCTTTCCGGGTGAGACCGACGCCGACCATCAGGCCACCGCCGATCTGCTCCGGCGTGTGCGGTACAAGAACTGCTTCATCTTCAAGTACTCGCCGCGGCCCGGCACGATCGCCGAGAAGAACCTGGTCGATGATGTGCCCGACGAGGTCAAACGCCGCCGAAACAACGAACTGCTGGCGATCCAGAACACGATTTCCGACGAGGTTTCCCGCTCGTTCGTCGGCCAGACGCTCGACGTGTTCGTGCAGGGCCTCTCGCGCAAAGAGCAAAAGGCCGCCCGCAAGGTCGATGCAAGCGGTGCGTGCAGCACCAGTCCCGGCGGGGTCGCGCTGACAGTGGGGGGCGTCGCGCTCTCGGCCCGCGGCAAGGCCGAGACCAGCACGGACGCGGCGGCGATGCCGAGCGTGGGTGCTGATGCCGGCGGCGCGGCCGAGCGGCGAGGCGCAGTCCAGCTCCAGGGCCGAACCGAAGGGGACCTCATCGTGCTCTTCGAGCCGCCCACCGGTGTCGCGCCCGATTCCATGCTTGGCCAAATCGTCCGAACGAGAATCGATCACGCATCCGCTCTGTCTTTGTTTGGTATTGTTGTGTGAGTCTGGATAACTCTGGCTGGGCGAGGGCTTGTTCGGTTCGGAAAGCCCTTATGCCGTTCGTGTGAACGTCCGTATCTGTGAGATTTCTCGTCCCGTATCTTTGAGTTTTCAGAAACTCGTGATATGTTTTCTCACCGCGGTATGTGGAAACCGCAAAATGTCTCGCGAAAGCAAGTCCGAGAAGAGATGATGCGATCACTTGCTGTTTCGGCTTTGGCCCTGCTCTCTTCGGCAGGTGCGGCGTCTGCTGATTTGTCCTTCACGTTTTCCGACGCCACTCCCGGCGAGATCACCAACACGACGAATGGCACCTCCCCCGGTGTCGGCCGGCTGACGTACAACTCGTCGGCGGTGCTGAACTTCATCGTCAACGGTGCCACCGAGCCCACCCCGTTCCTGACCGCGTTCCCCAACGCGCGTATGGAGCTGGACATGGCCATCGGCACTGCGTCGTCGTTCATGGGCGTCGTTTCCGCCCCGCTGAGCGGCTTTTTCCGGATCTATAACGCCGACACCGGCAACGACATCCTCCGTGGCGACGCGGGTTCGGGTGCGTTCGTCCGTTTCGGCTCGTCGAACGCTCTGCTGTTCTCGGACCCCGTCGGCCTGGTCTACACCTTCGGGGCCGATTTAATCGCCCTGCTGGCCCCGGGCCGCGTTCCGACCTCCCCGGTCCAGGACGGCGTGTTCACCCTGACCAACGTCCGCGCTCCGAGCGGTGCGCCGCTGAACATCGGTGCGGGCATGGTCCCGTCGTTTACGGCTGATACGGCCTTCACCGGCTCGGTGACGATCATCCCGACCCCCGGTGCCGCGGCCCTCATGGCCATTGGTGGCCTGGTTGCGACTCGTCGCCGCCGCTGATTGCCTCCGCCTTAACGTGGCTTTTTTTCGCTAGTCAAGCCGCGATCGGTCTATCCGATCGCGGCTTTTTGCATTCATCGCCGGTCGGATACCCCCAAAAAGGGGTATCTGTGACTTCTGCGCAAGATTGTGTTCCGAAGTAGCTGGCCTTGTGCCACTTTGGTACTAAACTCTGGTGTCGTGTCGGCCGTCATGGCGGGTCTCTCCCCGTCGGCGGCGGGCAGTTTGTGGATCTTTCGGGCGGAAGCTCGACGGAAAGGGAGTGTCTTATGTCGATTCTTCGCGCGGTTTCCGCCACCCTGTTGGTGGCCTCAATTGCCGGGGCGGCTCACGCCGACCTGTCCTTCTCGTTCGCTGACCCGATCAATGGCCGTCAGGTCACGCACACGGCGAACAACATCGCCGGTCCGGGCACTGGGCAGCTCACGTACGATAAGTCCGCAGTCCTGCGGTTCCTGGTCGACGGCAGCTCCGAGCCCAACAGCTTCTCCGCTCTGTTCACCAACGCCCGGATGGAGATGAATCTCATCCTGGGCCAGGCGACCCCGATCGGCGGCGGCAACTTTGTCGCTCCCCTCCGCGGCTTCTTCCGCATCTACGACGCCAACAACGAGAACGTGGACATTCTCCGCGCTGACGCCAGCGGCGGCTCCTTCGTCCGGTTCTCCGGTACGAACTCGTTCCTGTTCTCGGATCTGGACGGCCTGGGCTACACGCTCGGCTCCCCGCTCCAGGCCCTCCTCCTGCCCGGCCGCACGATCGCCAGCCCCGACCTGGTCAACGGCGTTGCGGCTCAGGAAGGCTCGTTCTCGCTGACCGACATCCTCACCGGCGGCCAGCCTCCCGCCGCGCTGGTGAACGGTCAGGGCATCTTCGCCAACTTCCAGGCCAACGCCTCGTTCTCCGGCAACGTCAAGCTCGTCCCGACCCCCGGGGCCGCGGCTCTGATGGGCCTGGGTGGCCTGGTCGCGATGCGTCGTCGTCGCGCCTGATTCGGATTCGTCTCGGCCTTTCCGAGCGATCTGCGGGAGTCCTTCCCGCAGCCAGTTGAGATTCTCTCCGACGGACCCGCACCAGCCCGCGGGTCCGTCGGCTTTTTGCTGCCAGCGGTTTTGGATGCGTCTGTTCGATGACCCAGGAGCCGCGCATCGCCGCAGCGCCGTCCCCCGGCTCCGCCACGCGCCACCGCCCACGCTAAAGCCGCGCCCCGCCGACCACCAATGACCCCACCCGGATTCGAACCGGGAACCAAGCGATTATGAGTCGCCTGCTCTAACCGTTGAGCTATGGGGTCAAAGGCCCGTTTGGGCCGATTCCTCATCGAGCATAGCGGCGGTCCGGCCGTTCTGGCCAACCTGTCGACTGCGTCACGGACATGTTCTTCTCGCTGGCGTCTCCGTCTCTTGAGCGTAAACTGCCGCCATGACCCATCAGGCCTCCGGTATCGACGGCGATCGGCACTCGACAAGCCCCGGCGCGGTTCCCGTGCCGGGCCGGCCGATCGAGGTTCCCGTCCCCGGTGTCCCCGCGGGCGCGGCCGCATCGCGCATCGTCAGCACGGCCGCCGAGGTTCCGTTCCGCGATGTGATGAATGGCAGCCAGCGTCAGGAAATCCGGCTCTACGACCACGGCTTCGTGGCGCTGATGGACGCGATGCCCAGGCTGGTGCCCGCGGGCCAGACCGCCGACAGCGCGATCGTGCAGGCCGCGCGCGTGTCCTACGGCGCGGGGACCAAGAAGGTCAGCGAGGACCGCGGGCTCATCCGCTACCTGCTGCGACACCGCCACACCACGCCATTCGAGATGGTTGAGTTCAAGTTCCACGTGTGCATGCCGATCTTCATCGCGCGCCAGTGGATCCGCCATCGCACCGCGAACGTCAACGAGTACAGCGGGCGATACAGCGTCATGCCCGACGAGTTCTACCGCCCGACACTCGAGGCCGTGCGCAAGCAGAGCGCCAGCAACCGTCAGGGCTCCGGCGACCTGTTCCGCACCGATGCCGACGCCCCCGAAGAGCTGGCCACCGCCAAGGACTTTCTCGCGTATCTCGATCGCGCCCAGGCGCTTCACGCCGAGTACCTCAGCCTCGCCGAGCGCGGCGTGTCGCGTGAACTCGCCCGAATCGGCCTGCCCGTCTCGCAGTACACCCAGTGGTACTGGAAGTGCGACCTGCACAACATTCTGCACTTCCTCTCGCTGCGCATGGACGCTCATGCTCAGGAGGAGATCCGGGCGTACGCCACCGCGATGCACGACCTGATCGCGCCCATCGTGCCGCTGACGATGGAAGCGTGGCGAGACTATCACCAGCAGGCGATGCACCTGACCAGACTGGAGCTCGACGCGATCCGCGATGCGCTTTCCGGCGGCTCCGGACGAATCGCCAGCGACAACAAGCGCGAGCAGACGGAGTGGGAGGAGAAGAAGGTCCGATTGGGTCTGGACAGGATCGATCCCCGCCGATCGTGATCGCGTGGCGCGATCGCCGCGGCGCGGAACTCGTGCGACTTCACGCCCGAGAACGTCGAGCCCCCTCGGTTTGTGCGGGGCACTGCTCCGCCCTTGCTGGGGTGATTGCGCGGGGGTTGCCCCGGGTTGCGTTCTGCCGCGCTCGCCGCTCGCCGATGACTCCATCGTGGAGCCTCACGATCGATCGGGCGCGCGTTGCGACCTCTCGGCTCGGTTTGGCTCCGGCATGCTGCGCACGCCCGTGCGCACGTCTTGGGAGTTGACCGATGAATCATCCGCACCGTCGGCGTTCTTCGCGTGTCTGCCGCTCACTTGTTGGTATCGTGGCGTGCGCGGGATTGATGGTCGCGCCGACCTCGCTGGCCGCTCCGGATCATGATGATCACCCCGCCGGTCACTCTCCTGCCTCGGCCCCCGCCCCGGCCCCCGCTGCACCGGCCACGCCCGCGGCACCCGGCGCCAAGCCCGCGACAAAGTCACCCGCGGCCGGCGAGCGAGCCAGGCCGCGTACGCCATCGGGCACGCCGTCTGGCACACCCGCGGCCGCCGGGCCCGCCTCTTCTCGCACCGCGACTGCGCCGGGCGGCACGAGTGAGCCCGCCGAGCCGGCTGCCGCTCCCAAGTCACGGACAGAGCGATCTGGCGCGAGCAAACCAGCCGAAGTCGCGGCCGAGCCGGTCGACGCGGATCGAGCGCTGACACTGCTGAGCGAGGGCAACGCGCGATGGGTCGCCGGAGAGGCTCAGAACCCGTCGACCGACGCCGCCCGCCGCTCGAACACCGCCGAGAAGGGACAGAAGCCGTTCGTCACGGTGCTGACGTGCGCGGACTCCCGCATTCCCATCGAGCGGGTGTTCGATCGCGGCGTCGGCGAGGCGTTCGTTGTTCGCGTCGCCGGAAACATCGCCGGTCCCAGCGAATCGGGAACGATCGAGTACGGCGTCGGCCACCTCAACACGCCGCTGCTTGTGGTCATGGGTCACACCCGCTGCGGCGCCGTCGCGGTCGCGGCGAGCGGCGCGGAGTTGCATGGCGCACTGGGCGGACTGGTTGATCGGATCCGCCCCGCGGTTGAACGCGCCCGCCGCGCGAACCCGGGACTCGAACAGGACGAGCTTGCTCGCGTGGTGATCACCGAGAACATTTGGCAGAGCATGTTTGATCTGCTCCGCACCAGCGATGAGCTGCGATCGGCCGTCACGTCGGGCCGCGTCCGGCTTGTCGGCGCGATCTACGACATCTCGAGCGGAAAGGTCGACTGGCTCGGTCAGCATCCCTGGCAGACCGAGCTGCTCACGGCGCTGAACACGGGCCAGCCCGCTCCGGCGCACGCGGCGGGGAACACGCCCCCGGGCAAGCAATCGCCCGCCGCGCCGAATCAGCCGGCAGGCGTACCCGCGCACGCCGGGGTCTCCGACGATCACGGCCAGTAACGCCGGCGGTGCTCAGTGCCCCTCGGCCGGCCCGAGGAACCTCTCGACCTTGCGGTTGAGGTACCAGCCGTGGTGCTCGATGTGCCAGACGCTGTAGACCAGAATGTCGCGGAGCACCATTGGCCCGAGTTCGGTGTGCATCGCCGGGCGTTGCATGAGACCCTCACCCTCGAGCGCGAACGCGTGGCGGAGCCACTCGCCGGTCCACTGGCGGAGCGTGTGGATCGTCGCGACCGCGCCCGCGATCGGCAGGCCCTTGGGCGCCAGCGGCGTCGCTTGGCCGTACAGCCCGCGATCGATGAACGCGTTCTCATCCCACGCGCCGAGCACCGGTCCATCTTCGGCCGCGGTTCGGCGGAGGCGGTGCACGAACGACAGCTCCGCGTCGGCACAATGTCCGACCAGCACGCGAACCGGCCAGCGCCCGACCTTGGCGTCGGGAAGGAAGGCCATGTCGAGTTGCTCATCGTTGAGCGAGAAGACGCGGCGATCGAAGTTCTCAACGCCCACCGCGTACCGCTCGAGAAGTTTGGCCGATGACAGGCCCGCGACGAGCTGGCGATCGGGCTGTTCGCTCCGCTTTGCGGGCGGTGTGACACGCGGGCCGGGATGAACATGCTCAGGAGCGCTCATGCACGAGCGTACGCGCCGGCACGCGGCAGGGCGTCAGGCCACCTCGTTCGGCGAGCTCGATGGCGCGCTGGCGAACGGGATCGACCGCCCGTGTTCATCCACCGCGACCATCACCAGTGTCGCGCTGGTCACCGGAACACGCTGGGCCGAGGCGTACCGCTCCGCGAACACGTCCACCTCGACGGTCACGCTCGTGCGCCCGGTCCGCACCGTGCGTGCGTAGAAGTCGACAACATCTCCCAGTTGCACCGGCTGCTTGAACTCGACCCGGTCGATCGCGACGGTCACCCATCGCAGACACGCATGACGCCGCGCCTGAACGAACCCGGCCTGGTCGATGTACGACAGGATCACCCCGCCGAAGATCGTGCCGTACTGGTTCGTCTCCTTGGGCATCGTGACCACGCGGAGCGCCAGTCGATGCGTCGAAAGGTCGGCATCACCGGGCTCCGGGATGTGGGGGTCGGCGACCGTCGGAGAAGATGGCATTCCGGAGGATACGGCCGACATTCCGCGGCCGACTCGCCGCTGTATTCGCTGAGACCAGTGGCCGAACTCCGGATGATCCTCCGCATGAGTGGTTGAGCAGTCATCCGAGGCGTGGGAGCCCTTCCCCAGTTGAGTCGGAATAGTGATCTGTTGGGGTAATTGATGATGATCGTGCTATTTCACGGACTTTGACTAAAGTACGAAGCATGATCACGAGAGATGGCCGAAGAAGCTCGATCCATTCGGCCGGCAACTTGGAGAATTCCTCATGATCTGATCGCCTTGCATTCGGTATAAACAGGGTGTACTCTCTAGGAGTCGAGGATTGAAAGGGCCGATGTTCTTTTGGCCCTGGGGTGCAAAGTTCTGAGTTCTTCACGCGTTCGGACTCGTGGTAGAGCGCGGCCGGTTGGCTTGGTGGGTTCGCTCGAGCGCACAGGATGCGTAAGGGGTTCGCATGAGTCTGGTGAGTTCAACGCACGTTCAAGCCGAGATGCACAACGGCGTGCTCGTGGCGAAGCTGACGTGCGAGAAAATCGACCGGTACGAGGTCGACGCCATCCGTACCGACCTGCTCGAACTGGTCGGGAAACTCAACGGCAAGCTCGCGTTGAACTTCGGCGATGTGACCATGGTCGCCCCGATGGGTCTGGGCCTGCTGACGGACCTGTACAAGGCCTGTGCCGCCAAGAAGGGCCGGCTCGTGCTGTTCAACGTCAACAAGGATCTGGTCAAACTCCTGAAGATGACGCCCGTCTGGAGCAGCATCTACATCAAGAGCGACCAGGAGTCGGCCATTCGGGCCGCGAGCTGATCCCGCCGGCGCGGGCCAGTTCGCGATCGACAAGTCACCGGTCGGGCAGCCAACCGCCGCGCGTTCGCGGGGCGGGACGCTATCCTCTGTGCGGTTGAACTCAACGCGGGTGGGGGGGCGGAACGAGGATGACATGCTGCAGTCCACGCTGATCAAGGCGAAGATGATCGACGGGGTGCTCGTCGCGACGATCGTTTGCGAGAAGATCGGGCAGTATGAGACGGGGATCATCGAGGGCGAACTGCTCCCGGCGGTCCGCAACACGGGCCACCGCCTGGCACTGGACTTTTCCAGCGTTCAGCTCGTCTCGTCCGTCGGCCTGGGCATGCTCGTGACGCTCAACCGCAACTGCCGCGCGGGCAAGGGCAAGATGGCCATCTTCGGCCTCTCGGACAACCTGACGCACCTGCTCAAAGCGACTAAACTCGACAGCGGTCTGACGCTCGTGCGCGATGAGTCCTCGGCGGTGAAGGCGGCCAAGTGACGCACGCGGGCCGACAGCCCGGCGGCGAGTCGGCTCCGACCGGCCCTGACGATTGGACCGTGCCGATGCCCGCCGGTCCTGTCGCTCGTCTGTGCGTGATGATCAGCGGCGGCGGGCGGTCGCTCATGAACCTGCACGCGTGCTGCGCGGGCGGCGGGCCCGTCGGTTCCGAGCGCATCGGCGCACGCGTCGAACTGGTCATCGCCTCCGGACCCTGCGCCGGCGCCGAGCGTGCCCGCGTCGCCGGGATCGAGACGCTGACGATGCCCGGCGTGATCGCGCCCGAGTTGCTCGGCCGGGAACTCGCGGCACGCGCGATCGACTTTGTCGTGCTCGCGGGCTATCTCAAGCTCCTGCGAATCCCCGCGGGCTTCGAGCATCGCTGCGTCAACATCCACCCCGCGCTGCTGCCGGCCTTCGGCGGCAAGGGCATGTATGGCCACCACGCCCACGCGGCGGTGCTCGCATCGGGAGCGAAGGTCTCCGGCTGCACCGTGCACATGGTCGATGAGCGTTTCGACACGGGCCCGATCGTGCTGCAGCGCACCTGCCCCGTGCTCGATGACCCGGCCGACACGCCCGAATCGCTCGCCCGGCGGGTCTTTGATGAGGAACTCATCGCGCTGCCGATGGCCGTGCACGCATTGGCGACCGGTCGCGTGGCGATCCGCCGCGGCGTCGCCCGCGTCGCCGCCGATGGACCGTGGGGTTCGCGGAGGCCCGGGGCATGATCCGCACGCCGCAACGCGCTGCTTACCGCGTCATGCTGCTGGCGGGCGTGTTTGCGATTCCGCTCGCGGCCGGATCGCGGCTCGGCCCGGTCGCGGCGTATGCGCAGAGCGACGCCCGCCCGCCGATCTCCGTTCGCAGCGAGAGCGACGCTCGGCGCGAGGCCAGAGCGATCAACGAGCGGTTCGTCGAGGCCTTCTTCGCTCGCGACTACGCCAAGGCCGAGGGGCTCGTTCGCAGGATCATCGAGCTGACGCCCGATGAGTACATCGCGTGGTACAACCTCGCGTGCGTGCTGACGATGCGCGGGCGCATGGATGATGCCGAGGAGGCGTTCCAGCAGGCCGTTGTGCGCGGTTTCGTCGACTTTCACCCGCTCGTCCGCGATCCGGCGATGCGCCCGCTCCGCGAGCGCGACGGCGTGGCCCGTGTGCTCGATGCGTGGCGCGAGGTTCAGGACGCAACGATCGACGCCCGGCTCGAGCGCGCCCAGAATGGCTTCGGCAAGACCTATGTCGCGCAGCGCGATGAGCAGCGGCGGCTGGCGTTTCTCAGCGGCTATCCCGCCAGCAGCCTCCGCGGCGTGCGCGAGGAGATCGACCGTCTCACCGCGTGGTGGGAGCAGAGCGTGCTGCCCGAGGGCGAGAGCGCGATGAGCGCCGACCCGCGACGCCCGGATCCGTGGGTGCTCGTTGTTCTGCCGACGGTGCGGGACTTCAACCGCTGGGCCGCGCAGACCATGGGCGCCAAGGCCGGCAGCGTCGGCGGTGTGTACGACCACGATCGCAAGGAACTCATCACGCAGAACCTCGGCTCCTCGCTGCGCCATGAATACCTGCACGTTCTGCACTGGCGTGACATGGCCCGGCGCGGGCGCGTGCAGCCGACGTGGATCCAGGAGGGTCTCTGCTCGCTGGTCGAGGACATCCGCATCGAGACCGATCCGGACGGGCGCGAGAGGCTGGTGCCGATCAGCAGTTGGCGCACCAACCAGGTGCTGGGCATGGCGCGCGTGGGCAACCTGCCCGCGTGGGAGAAGTTCTTCGCCAAGGATGCCGATCGTTTCGTCTCGAGCAACCCGCTGGCCAACTACGCCGTGGCGCGGTCGATCTTCCTGTTCATGCACGAGCGCGGCGTGCTGCGCGCGTGGTACACCGCTTATGTCGCGGGCTTCGATGCCGATCCGACGGGCAAGGCCGCGATCGAGTCGGCCTTCGGAATGTCCGCGGCGGAGGTCGAGAAGCAGTGGCGCGCGTGGATCCGCACGCTCGAGCGCGTGCCCGACCAGAACGATGCGGCCAAGGTCGAACTGCCGCTGAGCATCCGCCCGGCCGGCGACGGGCTGGAGGTTTCGGATGTGACCACGGGCGAGGCGAATCTCGCGGGGGTGCGGATCCGCGATGTCGTGCTGTCGGTCGCGGGGCGGCGTGTTCACGACCTGAACGATCTGGCCCGGGTGCTGGCGCCGATGGCCGCGGGCGACCGTGTGGAGGTGGTCATCCGCCGCGGCGGGAACGAGCCGCGAACATTCACGCTGACGCTGCGTGCCCCGTGATGATCCTGCTCGGCGCGGTCGTGCGCGGTCAGCGCGGTCGGTCTACGCTGACCGCATGAGCGTTCGATATCGATTCAACGCGTTGCGTGCGGGTGCGTTCAAGCTCGATGCCGGCTGCATGATGGGCCTGATCCCCCGGGTCGTCTGGTCCCGCTCGGTTCCGACCGACGATCGCAACCGTGTGACGTTGTGCCACAACTGCCTGCTGCTTGAGCGGCTGGGGACCGGCCCCGGCCCACGGCTCGTGGTGATCGAGGCCGGCACCGGCGACAAGCTCGACGAGGCCTCGCGCAAGCTCTTCGACCTTGATGGGCGATGGGTCCAGACGGCGCTGGATGAACTGGGTGTCGCCAGCGAGCGCATCGACGCGGTCGTGATCAGCCACCTGCACTTTGATCACGCCGGCGGGCTGACGCGAAAGGTCCGTGCGGGCGAGGAGCCCGAGTGGGTCGGGCCGGCCGGGGCGTTCACGGGCAAGGAGGGCGCGATCACGCACGGCGTTCGACGCACGTTCCCGAACGCGCGCGTGCACGTGCAGCGTCGCGAGTGGGAGGATGCGCTGGCCGGCCGCGGCATGATGACGCGGACGTACTTCAGCGATCACATCCTGCCGCTGCGCGAGCACATCGAGCTCGCCGACACCCCGAGCCCGTTCACGCTCCCTGATGCGGGCCCCGCGCCGGGCGACCCGACGCGCCCCGAGCGACCCGATGCGGAACTCGAGACGATGATCATGCCGGGCATCTGGGTCATGCGTGTGCCGGGGCACACCTGGGGCCAGCAGGCGGTGCGGTTCGAGGACGAGATGGGCCGCATGATCGTCTTCACGCCCGATGTGATGCCGACCGCGTGGCACGCGGGTCGCGCGTACTCGCTCGCGTACGACGTCGAGCCCTACACGAGCATGCGCTCCCGCGGCTGGCTGCTCCGGCGCGCGTGCGAGAACGGCTGGCTGCTGTACCTTGACCACGAGCCGGGCGAGCCGCTCCGCCGCGTGGTCAGCGATGGTCAGGGCTGGTGGTCCCTGGCGCCGGTCTGAACAGGCGGGTTCCGCGGCCGCTCGAGCATCGAACCCGGGCTCCAGCCGGAGTAGCGTCGCAGCAGCTCCAGTTGCTCGCGGAGCGACGCCTCGTTTGGCGAGCCGACGACGCGCGGGTCGCCGGTGTCGAGCTTGTGCTGCAGCGCGCCGGCAATGTGCCGGTTGAAGTACCGCAGGTTCCAGAACTGCACCTCGCCGCGGGTGTTGTTGCTCGCATCGGGGTTGGCCCCGGCGATGGCCAGCATGGGCAGCTTCGCCGCGGCGGGGCAGAAGGCGATGCTGGAAATCTCCCCGCTGGTCGATGCGGGGATCGTCAGCAGCGCCGGCTCATCTTGGCCCTGAATGTCCCAGAGCTTCACGACGCCGTCGGTCGATGCGCTGGCGAAGATCGTCGGCTCGCCGGGTTGGAAGTCGATGTCGATGATCAGCGCTGAGTGCCCCGTCAACTCGCGTGCGATGCGACGCTCGCCGACGTCGTACACATAGATGCGGCGCGTCCAGTTCCCCCAGACCACCCGCTGCCCATCCGGGCTGAACCGCACGACCCATGGCGTAAGGTCTGTTCGGATCGTGTCGAGCACCTCGCCGCTGAGGGCATCGACGATCCGGATCACGCCCGAGCGGTCCGCCGTGGCGATGCGCCGCCCATCGGGCGCGAACGACACGGACATGGGCTCGGCCCCGTCGGTCGACCAGGAGCGGACCTCGGACCAGTCGCGCGTGTCGATGATCGAGAACCGCGGCCCCCTGCCGCCCCACGCCGCGGTGGCCATCAGCGAGCCATCGGGCGAGAAGTCCAGGCTCCGCGGCGTGCGCGAGTGCATCACCGCCGCGGGCCCGCGTCTGGCGCGAGCGCCATCGGTGCCGGCCTGCTTGGAGAGGTCCCACATCGCCACGCTGTGCGTCATGGTCGTGCGGATCAGCCAGCGTCCGGTGGGATCGAAGCGCAGCCCGCGCGGGCGGGCGTTCACCGGCGCGTCGCTTAGCGTCCGCTGGAGCTCGCCGGTGTGGGTGTCATAGAGCCGGACCGAGCCGCGTGCATCGGCGATGGCCGTCGTCGCGCCGTCCGGGCTGAAGGCGACGACCGCGAGCGTCTCGGCTTCGGTGTTGAGCGTACGACCCGGTCGTTCGGAGAGGTCGATGACGCGGACCGCGTCTTCGCACAGCGTGACAAAGTGGGTCGTGCCGCCGATGAACGCGCCGCCGCGAGTGCTCGTGGCGGTCGCCACGCGCTGCTCGCGCCGACCGGTGCGAGGATCATCCACCGATACGCCCCACCACGAGCCGGAGATCAGCCGCCGCGAGTCATCCGTGAACGCGAGCGTCTGCACGCTGGAGATGCCGATGGGGATGCGGGCGATCACCCTGCCCGTCGCGCTGTCCAGAACGCGGACGCCGTGCATCGACAGCCCGACCGCGAGCATGGTTCCATCGGGCGAGACGGCCACGCGGTGGATTTCCATCGCATCATCGGCATGCAAGCGGCCGAGCTCCCGGCCCTGCAGATCGCTGCGGATGATCAGTCCGCCCTGCAACGCCGCGACAACGCTGGCACCATCGGGGTGCATCGTGATATCGACAATCCTCCTGGCATCGCCGGTCTACGCGGCCAGCTCTCGTCCGTCCTGAAGATCGATCACCCGCAGTTCGTTCTCGTTGACCAGGCAGAGGACCGCCGATCGCGATGGGTCTTCGCTGCTGGGCATCGCGACGCTCAGGATCTCCCGGATCGGTGCGCCGCACAGCGAAAGGTCGCGCACGTGCGCTCCATCGCGTGATCGCCAGATGCGCAGCAGCCCCTCCGAATCGCCCGAGACCACCAGCGATGCGCCGCCCGCGAAGGCCGTCGCGGTCAGCGGGCGATCGTGCGCCCGCGTTGACCAGACCACGCGGGAGAAGTCGTCGGCGAACGCCCGCAGTTCTCCCGCGTCGTTGCCCGCGATGAACGCCGCATCGCCGGCCGCATCGGTCCGTTCCGGGCGTGTCGCGATCGCAAAGCCCCCCGTGCTCGCGTTGGCGAATGTCGCGAGCACCGGCTGGTTGAGGTACAGCTCCCAGAGCGCGTAGAACGTGTACCGGGACTCCGGGTTCCGCAGGTGCTCGGGCCAGATGAGCTGCTCGGCCGTCGTGGCGTTGCCCGCGATGGCCTGCAGCCGGCCCTGCTCGACCTGGCTGCGCGCAAGTTCGCGGTTTGCCCGGGCCGCGGCTTCGTCGGCGCGGGCCCGCTCGCGCCGGGCCTGCTCCAGCGAGCTCAGCGCCTCGGTCTTGGCCAGCCCCTCCGAACGCGCCAGCCTGCTGGCGGTGATCGCCTGCACCGCGCTGAAGACCCCGAGCCCCAGGATCACCGCCGCCACGCACGCGGCGGCGATCGACAGCCCGCGGTGCCGCTCGATCTGCTTGCGCAGCACGTACAGCGCCGAGTCCCGACGCACCGCGATCGCCTCTCCGGCGGTGAACCGCCGCAGGTCCGCGCCCAGATCCTGCGCGGTCTGGTACCGCCGGTCGCGGTCCTTGTTCAGCGCCTTGAGGGTGATGACCTCCAGATCGCCGCGGAACACGCGGTCGATCGTGCTCAGCCGCCGCGGCTCCTGATCGCGGATGATCCGCGCCGCTTCCGGCAGCGAGCAGTTGCGCACGTCGTACGGCAGGCAGTCGGCCAGCAGTTCGTACAGCAGCACGCCCAGCGCGTAGACATCGCTGCGGCTGTCGATGCTCTCGGTCCCCTGCACCTGCTCCGGGCTCATGTACGGCAGCGTGCCGATGAGCTGCCCGACGCCGGTGTGCACGCTGGTCATCTACGCCTGGGCGTTGTCGGCCCGCGCGACGCCGAAGTCCAGGATCTTCGGCTCGCCCTGCTCGTCAACGAGGATGTTCGCGGGCTTGAGGTCGCGGCGGATGATGCCGTTGCGGTGCGCGTGCGTCACCGCGTCGCAGACCTTGGCCAGCAGCAGGCAGCGCCCGCGCGTGGACAGCCGCTTGTCGCGCACGTGCTGCGTGAGCGAGACGCCCGGGACGAGTTCCATCGCGATGTACGGGTGCCGCAGACCGTCGAGCTCGAACGTGCCGGCCTCGTAGATCTGCGCGATGCCCGGGTGCTTCAGCCGCGCCAGCACATCGGCCTCGTGCTCGAACCGCCGCAGCAGCCGCGCATAGGCGGGGCTGGAGTGCGAGGCCCCGAGCGTCCGCCGCATGAGCTTCAGCGCCACCGGCCGCCGCGGCCGCTCCTGATCGGCCAGGTACACCGCGCCCATGCCGCCCGATCCGTGCTGCCGCGCGGGCGTGATCCCACGCTCGTTCTCCGCGCCGGGGTTCATGCGCCGCGTCCCGAGCCCTGCTCATCGGCCTGCGCGATCGCGCGCTTGAGCCACGCCCGCGCAAAGACCCAGTCGTTCTTGACCGTCGCCGGAGAAACGCCCACCGCCTGCGCCGTGTCCTCGATGCTCAGCCCCGCGAAGTACCGCAGCATCACGACCTCGTGCTTGCGCTGGTCCAGCGCCGCCAGTTGCTCCAGCGCGCTGTCCAGTGCCAGCAGCGACTCGGGCTCTGGCTCGCCCTCGACCTGCGCCAGATGCTCGACATCCACATCCGCCCGCGGCACGTTCCCGCCGTGCTTGATCCGCGACTTCTGACGCGCCCGCTCGACGAGGATCCGCCGCATCGCCAGCGCCGCCGCGCCGAAGAAGTGCGCCCTGCCATCCCAGCGAACATCCGCCGAGCCGACCAGGCGCATGTACGCCTCGTGCACCAGCGCCGTCGGCTGCAGCGTGAACCCCGCCCCGCCGCCCGGCTCGCGTGCCAGCCGCGCCGAGGCAAGCTGCCGCAGCTCCTCGTACACCATCGGCAGCAGCGCGCTGGCCGCGCGCGAGTCACCATCGCCCGCGGCGTGCAGCAACTGGGTCACCGGCATCGAGGCTGGATCGCTGATCTTCTTCCTCCTCAAGTCCGCATCCGCGGCACAATGACATCAATGGCCGCCGCCGGCCAAGACCATGCGTCATGTGTGCGCCGCAAATGCCCCAACGCACACCGATCGCAAAGGACAAGCCTCGTTTCGCCCGCCCGAGAACGTTCGGGGTACCTCAAATTCGCGCCGGACTGCTGTCGCCGCCCCGCCGCCGCCGCCGCCGCCGCCCCGCCGCCCGCCGCCGCCGCCGCCCTCGCCCTCGCCCCCGCCCAGGCTCCGTCCCGCCCGGTCGTCCCGATCGTCTACCCTTGCTCCAACTTCCCGGAGGCACTCACATGGCACAGCAGGGCACGCTTCGATCCTTGGGCGGGGCATCGGTCATCCTGATCACCGGCATCGGCTTCGGGCTCACGCTCGGCGGCTTGATCTCCCCGGCCGCCTCCGGCCAAAGCAGCACGCCGCCAGCCCCCGCCACCGCAACACCCGCCCCCGCAACCCCCCCGGCCTCCCCGGCCCCCGGCGCTCCCTCCGCGCCCCCGGGCAACGCCGTGCCGGAAGAGGTGATGAAGGATCTGGAAAAGGCCGCACGCGAAGTCGGCCGCCCGCTGCCGAGCGCGACTCCCGGCACCACTCCCGGTGTTGGCCCTGGTGCTGGCCCCAATGCTGGGCCGAATGCCCCGGGGGTCGCGACCGTTTCGGGCAGCCTGCTGCGCGAGGGATCGTTCATCGCCTCCCGCGCCGGCCGCATGGCCCGCGGCGCTGCGGGCGAGTGGCTCCTGACCTTCGAGAACGACGCCAAGGGCACCGCCATCGCCCCCATGGTCCTCATGCCCTGCCTCAACCTCATGGCCATGGAAAAGCTCGCCGAACGCGGCGGCGAGTCCATCTCGTTCACCGTCTCCGGCCAGGTCTTCGTGTACAAGGGCCGGAACTACCTCCTCCCAACGCTCTACACCGTCAACAAGCCCACCGACCTGAAGTCCGGCGGGTGATCGGAGGGTGGGGGGAGTCGGGGAGAGGAGGAGTGGGGGAGTGGTGAGGATCCGGCGCTTCGGTGGTTCTGCGCTTCGGTGCGTCGGTGGGTGGGCGATCCGGCGTCCGATGGAGCCGGGGAGCGATCCCTCAGCGTCGGTCCGGCCGCCGGGCTCGCCGCCGAGTCTCTCGGAGTTGGTGGCACGGGTGCGCAGCCCTGCCGATCACGCAGGCCGACGGCGTGCCCATCCATAGCCGGGGCGCGTCGCGAGTCGTCGCGCGGAACCCCCGCATCGCGCACGCCATTGCGTTCGTGCCGCGCTTCGCCCCGCAGCCGCCGGTGCTGCTCTCAACCTCCGCATGTTCGACGACCTCTTCAGAATCGCATCACGCCGCGGCGTCATCCCGGGGGCCGCGCTCGCGGACTTGCTCGACCCCCGGCGACGAAGGGCGCAGCATTTCGGGCTCAACGGCGGCCCGGGCGGGTGTCCGCCAGACGTTGGCACGGTCAACCTCCGTGCGCCGAGCGGAGTCCATGCTTCTCGATCGCCGAAGCGAGAAAGCACCGGCTCGTCGCCACCCCAAAGCACGACGAACCGGTGCCACGCTCCCAGGTTTCCAGCGGACGAGCCGCTACACAACCGCTGCCCCGCCACCGCCCGCGCCGCCCGCGCTCCCGCCCCCGCCCCTGCCCCCGCCCCCGCCCCCCGTGCTCGCCGCGCCGCACTCGGGGCACACCCGCGGGCCCTCGGGCAGCTCCGCCAGCGAGTACCCGCAGGCCGGGCAGCACGACCAGCCCTCGCGGAGTTTCGCGGCGATGTGGCCGAACAAGCGCCGGCGTGCGGTCTCAACGCAGAACACGCCGATCACGCACACCGCGGCATTGACAACAAGCCCGGACCACCGCGCCGACTCCAGCGCCGTCTTGCCGGATCCCGCGTCCAGCCCGCTGGCCCTGACCACAACCCACGTCCGCATCGGCCAGCCGCTGCTGAGAATCTGGCCCCTGTACCGACCGCCGTGCGCGCGGTCCAGATCATCCACAAAGTGATTCCCGGCGAACGACGGCAGGTCCATGAAGATCTCGCGGCCCGAAGCGTCGGTGACCCTCGCCGACTGCCATCCCGAGTCGATCGAGTGCACCTCGGCCCACCAGCGCCGATCCGAGTACACGGCCCAGTTGCGGCCGAAACTCGCGACCAGCACAACGCCCGGATCCCCCGGACGGCGGGCACGGAGCGTTGCCGTCGCCTCCGCGGCAAGCCAGAAGTGCAGAGCGAGTGCGAGCACCAGACCGCCCACGGCGGAGATCACAAGGGGCATGGGTATCGGCTCCGGTGCGTTGGTTCGTCAGGCGAAGCAACTGGCCGATGTGCTTGCCGCTTGCTCCGATCACGGGCGGGTCAGAAAGGGCCAGCGCATCATGATATCTGGCCAACAACGTGGTCCAGCACAGCTCATCATGGATCATGTTGGGTCGGCACCCTGAGCCCGCACGGCTGACTATCAGGCGGGAGATGAGCCGGAGGCGGGTAGAGTGCGCACGCAGCCTCTGATGCGGCCACCACGTATCCATACTCATGGAATGCGCGTTCAGATTCTGATATCTCGCTGTACTCCTCAACCGTGCAATCGGGATGCACAATCTTGACCGTACGTGATGCAGCTCCGAAGCACCGACGCTCCCAGCCGCAGATACAAATGTTGACCACGGCGTTGACGCCGAACTCAAACTCGGCCAACGTCCCGAGCGGCGGCGGCCAAGGCAGTCGAAAACTCAGTTTTCCGCGGGCGTCCGCGGTGAATGTTCCGCAAACGATGGGAAATGGTCCGTAGGTCCTGCAAGCGCACGGCACCCCGATCGGTTTCCACTCACCAACGATGCGCTCCGCAAGGCACGGTTGCTCCCACGAGAAAGGCCGCGCGGGCCATGGCCCCAGGTCGCTCTTTCTGCGAACAGCGGCCGTAAACTCTTCCGCTGACAGTTTCTGACCGATCACGCTTTCGAAGAACATCGCGTTCTGCGAAAGCCATCGAGCGGAGTCCGGCGAGCTCGCCATCTCAAAGGGAATGTCGGCGACAGGATACCCGTTGACCTGCAGGAGCTCGAGGACATGGAGGCGGGGTTCATGATCGAATGCTGCAACCAGCTGTCCCAGTGAATCCTCGACTGCAAATCCATTCACATAAGGTTCAGGGCCGACCATCTGATCCATGCCGACAAGCGGCATCTCCCAGTCCTGATCCTGAAAGTCGGGAATGTTGAAGTGCTGCTTCAGCCAGCCCGCAGCCGTATGGGCGGTAGAAGCCGACCAGGCCCGCCCGGACCAGGGCGTTGTGTCGTCCTGAGCCGGACGCTCAAAGAACACCGCACCATAGTTCGAGCCGATCCGCGATCCCTGATCGGCCGTGACGAGGAATCCGATGACGCGGACTTGCGACTGAAGGGGGCGATAGATCGGCTTGACGCTCCAGTTTCCAACCTCGATCTTCATCGAGGATACGAAGGTGACCGCTTGCATCTCCTCGGGAGAAAGCGGTGCCGCGACCGGGGGAGTCCACGGGCCCTGAGCGTTGACAGCACCAGCGAGGAGCCCGCAAGCAAGACTCGCGACGACAGAGAATGAGCCAGTCATGACGATGTTCCTGTGGAAAGAGTCCGAACCGACTGCCACGATGTTCGAGAATACACTGAGCCTGCATCTGCAGTCAATACCTTCTCTTTTCACTTTTACAGGATCTTCGCCGCGGCTCAGATAGTCGAACCCAAGTATTCTAGAACATTGTCCGGACGGAAGCGTGGCACCCGGCTGCTCCATTGTCGTGGGCGCTTGGCTCCGGTTCGTCCCCGCGAAGTGCTACCGGTTCGTCGGGCTCGGGGGTGGCGATGAACCGGTGGGTTCTAGCTTGGGCGTTCGATCAACACGGGGAGTGTACTTTGATCGCTGGTCCCGTGCCACGCCCTCGTCATTCTTTACCGACGGCTCCATCGACGCCGACTTTCGCGGGCTCGGGGATTCGCACCGCGCTCACGGTGACTTCGACAACATCCCATTTCAGACTGAGCGGCTCCGCACTCACGACCAGAAGATACTGGTCATCCGGGGTACGGATCGATGCGAAGGTACCCCCGGCGTAAAGCACCGACACCCGCTGACAGCGGGTGAGACATCCGACCGTGCTCCTTGTGTCGTAGTCATAAAACTGGATGTAGATTCGCTTATCGTCGAACGTTTCGGGATCATCGTTGTTGTACGGCCGGATTACGCCTTTGCTCGGATCGAACCCGGCGCGGGGCTCCGCTTCGAGGTTGTCACCGAATGTGGCGACCGCGATCATGCGGCCTTCGTGGGCGAGCTGCAACGGACGAAAGGCCGGACCACCATAGCGTTGCATAAGTCGGTCAAGGTCACGGGGAGCATCGGCAGGGGGAGGAGGTGGACGGGGAGCAGGTGGCCGAGGATCATCCACATCGCTCCTCTGCCGATGATCATCATAAATGGTCGGCTCCGCTGCATCCCAGTCCGCGTTGGTGGCGCGACGGAGCTCACCGGTGGCGACATCAAACTCAATCACCGCGCCAGCGCGAAAGAACGCGGTCTCGTCTTGCGTCAGGAGCTTCGGAGCGATGTCGTCATCGGGTATAGAGCTTTCGTCACCAGTGGCCTGCGCAAGTTGCCGCCGCTGACGCATTCGAGCCGTCTCTTGCAGGCTTTGCGGCCCTACGAGCACACTCCGAATCAAGTACCGATCGCTTCCGACAGAACTCTTGCGCATGGCAAGGTCTGTTCTGGAGATGGCGATTCCAAGGTGACCCAACTGGCGAGATGCGTCATCATGAGTGAGCCTGATGCTCGCGGTATGCACCGGCAGACAGAACGGAACCGCCGGTGGTCTGCCGACGATTCGATCGCACGCCGGCATGAGGGCGAGCATCGACAGGACGAACAACAAAGCGAGTGTGGCGATCCTGTACATCAACGCTCCTCCGGTCATCGGGTGCGTGGCACCGGTTGGTTTCCGCGGCGTGCCACCGGCTCGTCGGGCTGGGGGGGCTTGGGGGGTCGCGACGAGGCGGTGCGTTTTTGCTTGGGCGTTTGGTCAACACGCTGACGGTTCCAGGTTCAGCGGTACGACCGCCCCGATTCGCCGACAACTCCCACACACTCGCGGCAGCGGCGGCACCATCCCGCGTCCGTGGTTGTGGGGAGTGTACAGGAGAATAGGGAGGTCGGTGAGCGATTTTTGCGTCAAGGTCTTGCTCGGGCGCGCTCAGTTCCCGCTGCGAGTGACCGGCGAGCAGCCGCGGGCGAGGGGCGGAAATGTTTGGGGTGTGTGCGGTTTTTGGCCCGCGCAGAGGCCTTCGGAGGGCGTGACGAGCCGTTCGTCATGCGTGACGAGGGGCTCGTCATGCGTGCAAAGGAGTTCGTCACGCGTGACGAGGAGTTCGTCACGCGTGCAAAGGAGCTCGTCATGCGTGACGAGGAGCTCGTCACGCGTGCAAAGGAGCTCGTCACGCGTGACGAGGAGCTCGTCACGCGTGCAAAATGATTTTGCGCGCGCTCCGCGAAGGGCGGATGGGTGGCGGATCGACGCGGGAACGACGCTGGATCGGTGGAAAGTCGTGCGCGATGGTCGATGTTCGGTGTATGTGCGACAAGGGGCGAGAACTCGGAGGGGAGTTCTCAGATACGGGAGACGGGGGGTGGCGGGGGTGCCCCCTCCGCCGCGAAGACGCGGCACCTCCCCCGCCGAGCGGGGGAGGATCTGGAGGCGGGGGAGGATCTGGAGGCGGGGGAGGATCTGCTGGACTGTGCCACTGCGCCACTGCGCCACTGCGCCACTGTGCCACTGCCCCCCGCCGCCGCGGCGGTCACTTCGCCGCGACCAGCTCTTCGTCCTTCTTCTTCACGCTGATCCCCAGCTGCACCAGCGGGCCGTGGGGCTTCTTGGCGTCCTCGGCGAGCATCGCCGCGGCTTCCGGGTCGACGTAGCTCGGCGTGAGCATCGCCTTGACCGTCGCGAACATGCCGCGGATGCCGCTGAAGGTAAAGTCGTTGGCCGTCGTCTCGTACCCGCAGTGCACCATGCACTGCTGGCACGCGCGGTTCCCGCTGGCGCGGCCGTAACGCTCCCACTCGGTCGTCTCGATGAGTTCCTTGAACGTCTCGACGTACCCGTCCTGCAGCAGGTAGCACGGCTTCTGCCAGCCGAAAATGTTGTACGTCGGCATGCCCCACGGCGTGCACTCGAACTCGCGCTTGCCCATCAGGAACTCGATGAACATCGGGCTCTGGTTGAACTTCCAGTGCTTCTTGCGGTTGGAAAAGATCATCCGGAACAGGTCCGTCGTCTTCTTCCGCTCGGTCAAAAAGCCCTTCTGGTCCGGCGCCTTGGGGTACGCGTACCCCGGGCTGACCATCATGCCCTCGACTCCCAGCGCCATCATCTCATCGAAGAACTCGCGGACCGCCTGCGGGCTGGCGCCGTCGAACAGCGTCGTGTTCGTCGTCACGCGGAAGCCCATCTTCACCGCCAGGCGGATGCCCTCGACCGCGGTCTTGAACGTGCCCTCGCGGCAGACGGCAAAGTCGTGGTGCTCCTCGCTGCCGTCCATGTGCACGCTGAAGGTCAGGTACTTGCTGGGCTTGAACCACCCCGCCTCGAGCTTCTCCTTCAGCAGCAGCGCGTTGGTGCAGCAGTACACGTACTTCTTTCGCGCCACCAGCCCCTCGACGATCTCGACGATCTGCGGATGCAGCAGGGGCTCGCCGCCGGGGATCGACACCATCGGTGCGCCGCACTCTTCCGCGGCCTTCCAGCACTGCTCCGGCGTGAGCTGCCGCTTGAGGATGTGCGGCGGGTACTGGATCTTGCCGCACCCCGCGCACGCCAAGTTGCAGCGGAAGAGCGGTTCGAGCATCAGCACCAGCGGATAGTGCTTGTTCCCCCGCAGTTTCTGCGAGACGATGTACGAGGCGACGGTCCACATCTGCGACAGGGGTACAGCCATGATTGGGCCATGGTAGCGTCGGCACCCTCACGCGGCCCCGTCGGAACGCAAACGTCGCACTATTCGTGAAACCCCCAGAACCCCGCGCTCGTTCATACACTTCAATCGGACACCTGATCGCCTCCGCCTAACCCCGGGCCCCTCACATCGCCGCCGCGCCGACACTCCCCCGTGGATCCCCGCACCGACAACGAACTCCTGCAGGCCCACCGTGCCGGCCAGCCCGGCGCGATGGAAGTGCTCATCCGGCGTCACCACGATGACCTGCTGCGATTCCTCGAGCGGCTGGTGGGCGATAAAACCGCCGCGCAGGACGTTTTTCAGGACACGTTTCTCCAGGTTCACGTCTCCGCCGACACATTTGACCCTTCCCGGCGGTTCAAGCCGTGGCTTTTTACGATTGCGGCGAACAAGGCACGGGACCTTCTGCGTAAGAACAACCGGCGTCGCACGCTGGACCTGTCGGCACCCGTGGGGGGCTCGGCGGGTTCTGGCGATGACGGTCAGACCCGGTTCATCGACCTGATGGAAGTCAGCGTCATTCAGCCGCAGGACGCGGCGCAGCGTGTCGAAGTTCAAGCCGCGGTTCAGGCGGCGATTGAGCGTCTGTCTCCCAGTCTTCGCGAGGTGCTGCTGCTGGCCTACTTCCAGAAACTCTCGTACAGCCAGATCGCCGATGCCCTTGAGATTCCTCTGGGCACCGTCAAGAGCCGCCTGCATGCCGCCGTCGCCGCGTTCGCCAAGGCCTGGGACTCGATGAACCCCGTGCCCTCCGCCGCGGCGAGCGCACCGCGACAGCCTCCCCCGCCCGCCCCGTCGCCCCCGCCGCCCGGCCTCCCTTGATCCCCCCGTCCCGCTCCGCACCATGACCATGACCACCCGCAGCCCCGAGCCCGACCCCGCGCTGTCCGCAGAGGATCTCTCGTGCATCGATGAGCTCACGCGCGCCGGATTCCGCGTGGATCTCGTGTCCGCCAATCGCCGCGAGCAGGCCCAGGAGATCCGACAGATCCTCGAACTGCTCGAGTGCGGCGTGTCGCCCGACTCTCACGCCTTCAGCCCGCGGCAGCAGGCACTCGCCGCCCACCTTGTCGCGGTGGGCCTCGTTGCCAACGGCGTCGCCGGGCCGGATGCGTCGTCGGCCCAGACCTCAGCCAACGCTCGCGGCGATGTGGAACTCTCCCCCGGTGATGAGGATGCGCTCGAAGCGCTCGTCGCGGCGGAGTTCGACCTGCGTCGCGTTTCCTCGGGCGTGCGGGCGCGGGCTCAGCAGCAGTACGCCGTCCTCTCGATGCTCGATGTCGCCGAGCCCGTGACCGATGCCCAGCGCGACGACCTCGTAGCGCGATCGCTCGCGTCGATCACGACGTTCGAGGCCCATCGCGAGCAGGCCCTGAAGTTCGGCCCGCCGGCCGATGCGCCGCTGAGCCGGCGCACGCTGCGATTGCCGGACATCATCTCCGTCGCCGCGGTCATGATGCTCGCCGTCGGCCTGCTCTGGCCCGCCCTTTCCGGCCTTCGTTCGCAGGCGCGGCAGACCGCGTGCCTCGGGAACTTCGCCAGCGTCGGTTCATCGCTCGGGCAGTACCGGCTGGACAACAGGGGCTCCATGCCCATGGCCAGCGCCTCCATCGGCGGCGGCCTCTGGTGGAATGTCGGCTCCGACCCGAGCCAGTCCAACTCCGCCAATCTCTACACCTCCATCCGCACCGGCCACGCCCGGCTGGACACGCTCGCGTGCCCCGGCAACGAGTACGCCGTCAGCGAGCCCGGCACCGCCAGCGCTCAGGATTGGGCGTCGTTCAACGAGGTCTCGTACAGCTTCATGAATCTCTTCGGCAGGCCCGGCGGCGGCCAGATCGACGGATTCGTCACAAACCCGGCGGAGGTCGTCGTTCTCGCCGACCGTTCACCCGTCGTCGTCCGCGCGTTCCGCGGCGAGCGTCTGATCAACGTTCTCGAGAACAGTCTGAACCACTCCGGCAGTGGCCAGGCCGTGCACTTCCTCGACGGCTCGGCCCGCTGGACCCGCTCGCCGATGCTCGAGTCCGGCGATGTGATCTGGATCCCCCGCAGCCTGGAGGAGGGCCTCCGCCTCCGCGGCCCGTTGAGCAAGCAGACCCAGTCGACCCCGCTGCGCGGCCGCGAGGTGCCGACGAACGCTGAAGACGGGTTCGTGGCTCCGTGAGGTTTGCGGGTGAATGGTTTTCATGTGTCATTAAACAAACCGACTGTCGGTTTGTTTTTGGGCGGGAGGGTCCGGTCCGCGGCCCCGGCGGTAACGGTCGGATCTGATGGGCCCGAGAGCGAGAGGACGCTTGAGAGCGGCGGGTGCCGCGCCTAAGGTTGGAATCCCCCTCAGCCCGGCCTGCGTCGGGCGAAGACGGGGCAATCGGAGTTCAGTCATGTCGACCAACAAGCCCCATAAGGGCGTGCTCAAGCGGTTCCGCATCACCAAGACGGGCAAGGTGAAGCACAAGTCCGCCAACAGCAAGCACCTCAAGAGCGTCAAGAGCCCCAACCGCCTGCGTCGCCTGCGCAAGGACAAGTACGTCACGACGGCCGAGGCCAAGGCGTTGGAGTTGCTGTTGTTCCGTCGTCTGCGTGGCCGTTCGCAGCCGCGAGCGGCGCTGAAGATCAGCCCGACGCCCGCTCAGCGCAAGGCCGCACAGGCCGAGCGCAAGGCCGCGGCCAAGACCGCGCCCAAGGCCAAGAAGACGGGTTGGAAGAAGGCCCCCGTCGTCTGAATCAGGAATGAACCCGCGGCGTGGTCGAGCGAAGGCTCGCCGGTCGCAGGGCTTTCCGGGCAGGGTGTTCCTGTCCGGATTTTCGCACCGGCGTCGGGTTGCTAAGCGGGCCGAGACTTTCGGCTCCTCCGCACGCCCAAGTTGGAGTTTGCCATGCCTCGCGTCACGATCGGATCGGCTCGGAACAAGAAGCGCAACCGGATTCTGCGGCAGGCCCGCGGCTACTACGGCAATCGCTCGTCGTCGTACTGGGTGGCGCGTCTGGCCGTTATTCAGGCCGGCTGGTACGCCTATCGCGACCGCCGCCTGGCCAAGCGCGACATGCGTGCCCTGTGGATCACGCGTATCACGGCCGCTTGCCGCATGCGTGGCACGCGCTACAGCGTGTTCATGAACGGCCTGAAGCTCGCCGGCATCCTGCTCAACCGCAAGATGCTCAGCGAACTGGCGATCGTTGACCCCAAGGCGTTCGACGCACTGGTCGCCACCGCGATGAAGCACACGACGGTCAAGGCCAAGGCCTGAACCGTACCGAACTCGGCGCGGATTGCTCGATAAACTCACAGGCCCGGGGCGATGCTCCGGGCCTGTTTGCATTTGTGCCGCCAGACGCTTGGGCGTGCGGCGTGACGGTCCGGAACGCTGAGCAAGGGGCGACGAATGGGCTGGTGGGCCGTTGACTTCTACAACTCGTTCGGGCAGGCGTTTCTTGTCGGGTGGGTGATCTGGGCGCTGCTTTCGGTCACGCTTCACGAGCTTGCGCACGGCTGGGTGGCCGAGCGGCTGGGCGACCCGACGCCGCGGGCGCTGGGGCACCTGACGGTCAATCCGCTGACGCACCTTGGCCCGCTGGGGATCGGCTTCTTTGTCTTGTGCGGTCTGCCGTGCGGCGCGATGCCGGTCGATCAGTCGCGGCTGCGCGGGCGGTACGGCATGGCGCAGGTGGCGTTCGCCGGGCCGATGATGAACGCGGTGCTGGCGCTGATCTGCATCGTGGCCGCGGCGATCATGATCCGAAACGGCGCGCAGGGCGATCCGCGCGTCAGCGTGGCGATGATCGACAAGCTGTACGCCTTCGCCGCGACCGGAGCGATGATCAACACGGTCCTGGCGATCTTCAACCTGCTGCCGGTCTACCCGCTCGACGGCGGGCGTGTGCTGATGACCTTCTCACGCAGCTACGCGCGGCTCATGGAGGGCGAGCATGGCTTCCTGATCTCGCTGACGCTGCTGCTGGTGCTGATGTTCCTGCTGGGCGGGCTGGTCTGGGGTCTCGGCCTGGTGGTTTCGCAGGTGCTCATTGACCTGCTCGCTGGCAGGTGAACCGGGAGTTGCGTCATGGCAGAACTCTTCGTCGAGCGACAGGTCACCGCGGCGGCCGACCGGACCTTTTCGGTGCTCTGCGATATCGATGGGGCACCGGCGTATCAGCCGGCCATCGTGCGGGTCGAGATGCTCACGCCGGGGCTGTTTGGCGTCGGGACGCGCTGGCGCGAGACGCGAAGGGCGATGGGCTCGCATGCGACGGTCGAACTGGTCGTGACGGCGTTCGAGCCCGGGCAGATGTACCGGGTTGAAGCGATGATGGGCCGGACGCGGTACATCACCGATGTGCGTGTCAAGCCGCTCGACGCGGCGACATGCGCGGCGAGTTTCGCCGTGCGTGCCGAGGCGCCGACGCTGCTGGGGCGCCTCGCGGCGCGGCTGATGATGCCGGCGATGAAGCGGGCGATGCGCGATGACCTGGCGACCGTGGCCAAGGCCGCGGAGCGGAAGTAGGTCGGAGGTTCAAGCCGTCAATCGGCGGTGTGCTGCCGATGCCCGTACGCGACGCTCAGCCCGTGCAGCCGGCGAAGAAGGCGGAGAAGAACAGGGTGAAGTCACCGTTGTCCACGGCGCCGTCGGCACCGGGATCGCCGTCGGTGTTGGCGATGTCGGCGATGAGACGGCTGGGATCGGTTTCGGGGAGGAAGAACGATGAGAAGAAGAGGGTGAAGTCGCCGTTGTCGATGAAGCCATCGGCGCCGGGGTCGCTGTCGGTGTTGGCGATGTCGGCCGGGCCGCAGGGGAAGGCGACGAACTGGCCGAAGAAGGGCACGTCGAGGTTGATCCAGCCGATATTCTCACCCCAGGCGTAGCCGGCGAGACGCGAGCCGTTGGCGGCGTCGTAGCGCGGACGCTGGGCGACCGGGAGGGACGGAAGCGAGAAGTTGATCCAGCCGACGTTCTCGCCCCAGGCCAGGCCGGTCAGGGCGTTGGTGGATGGGTCGCGGTTGACGCCGAAGTCTGCGCCGGAGGTGTTGGCGTACTGGAAGCCGTTGGCGGGGGTGCCGTCGCCGAAGTTGATCCAGCCGATGTTCTCGCCCCACGCGAAACCGCTGAGGAAAGATGGGCCCATGCGGACGCCCTGCGTGCCCAGGTTGGCATCGCGGAAGTTGATCCAGCCGACATTCTCGCCCCAGGCAAACTGGTTCGGCGCCACGACGTTCGATTGTGCCCAGGCGGGCGACGCGAGCGGGATCATCGCCAGGGCGATGACAGTGGCCACGTTGCTGGCCGAGAGTCGGGCGGGGCGTGCGAGCGGCGATGGCTGGCGCATGGGAGCGATCCTTGGAAAGGTGACTTCTACAGACTACATGCGACAACGCGACCGTGCCACGCCAATCTCAACGAACATTTGCGGCACGATTGCCCCCTCGAGCAGGCCAGCGCGGTCCGGAGTGAGGGACTCTCCGGGTGAAACTGGGCACCTCGTGAGGGTTGGGGGTGGTCGCGCCGTGGGCGGCACCTCGCCGAGGGCCGGGCACCCCAAGCTTCGGGTGCGCGGCAAAGCGAACGGTGGTCGGGAGTGGAGCGGACCGGACTCGAACCGGTGACATCCAGCTTGCAAAGCTGGCGCTCTACCAACTGAGCTACCGCCCCGACGGGGTCAAGCGTAGCAGCGTCGAGGGCCGGCGGGGTCCGTTACACTGACGATTCTTCCCGAGGGTGATTCTCCCCGATCTCTGGCGACGAGCCGACCGTGCTGACGATTGTGCTGCTGACCATCCCGTGTGCGATTCTGCTGTCGGCCGTGCTGACGGCGGCGGCGCGGGCGCTTGGGCGTTGGCTCAACGCCCACGACTCGGCCGGGGTTGCGGGGCAGGTCAAGGCCGAGCGGCGGAGGGTGCCGAATCTGGGCGGGGTGGCGATTTTCTGGACCATTGCCGCGCCGCTCTCGGCGGTGCTGGCGTTCTCGCTCGTTGGTGATGGGCGCGGGCTGCTCTCGCTCCTGCCGCGGGGGCTGGCGGATGCCGCGGCGACGCACATGCCCGGACTGACCGAGCACGCGTGGGCGGGACTGGTGCTGGTGGGGGGGCTCGCGGTGCTGCACGTGATGGGGCTGATCGATGATCGCCGTCCGCTGCCGGCTCTGCCCAAGTTGCTGGTCATGCTCGGCGTGAGCACGCTGGTGGTGCTGCTGACCGAGACGCGTCTGCTGACGCTGCTGGATTCGTTCCCGGGCGGGATGGTGCTGAGCGTGGTGCTCAGTGTCGCGTGGCTGGTGCTGGTGACCAACGCGATGAACTTTCTGGACAACATGGACGGGCTGACAGCGGGTGTCGCGGCGATTGCCGGGTCGTGCTTCCTGGTCGCGGCGTTGCTGCCGGCTGGGGCTTCGGGCGTGGCCGAACCGCAGTGGTTCGTCGCGACGTGTCTGGCTTTGCTGGTCGGGTCGTGTATCGGGTTCCTGGTGTTCAATGCGCCCCTGCCGCGGGCGAGCATTTTCATGGGCGACTCGGGCTCGCTGGTGCTGGGCTTTCTGCTGGCGTTCCTGACGATGCGCACGACCTACTACACCGGCGTGCCGTCGGAGGTGGCGGGGGCGGACGCGGCGGCGCGGTGGTACGCGGTGCTGATGCCGATGGTTGTGCTGGCCGTGCCGATGTACGACCTGGTGATGGTCGTGTGGCTGCGTTTGGCGCAGGGGCGATCGCCCATGGTCGGCGACTTGCAGCACCTTTCGCATCGTCTGCACGACCGCGGCATGAGCAAACGCCGGAGTGTGCTGGTGATCTGGGGCCTTACGGCCATCACGGCGCTCGGCGGCGTGTCGCTGGCGCGGGCCGACAGTGTCGGCGCGATCGTCGTCGGTGTGCAGACGCTGACGACCCTGATTGTGCTCGCGGCGTATGAGTGGACGGTGGATCCCAGGTTCCGCGCGCTGCGTGGTGCCGGGGCCGGCAATTCGGACGGCGCGGCCGCGGCGACGCCGGAGGCTCGGCGATGAGCGCCGCGGGGTCGGATGTGGACACGGGCTTGGCGGGGGATCGGTCGGCGTCGACCGGCGTGCTCATGTTCGCGACCGCGCTGGTGATGGTGCCGATGCTGCTGCGGGCGTCGATCGGGTTCACAGCAATCGCGGGGTGGGACCTTGATCCGTTTGCTGTCGCCGTGCCGAATTCGGCGCTCACGCCCGCGTGGTCCATGGTCTGCGACGCGGTCGCCATGCTCGGCGCGGCGTGCCTGATCTTCGTGACCCGCGGCATCTGGGCCGCGACGCGGAGCGGGCTCACCTCGGCGGTCTTCGGCGCGGCGGTCGTGCTCGCGGTGATGGGCGTGGTGGCGTTTCACGGGTGGTTTGGTGCCGCCGCATCGCTCGGGCAGCAGCGCATCGGCGCGTCGTGGGCGTCGGCGTTCGCGGGCGGGCTGGCCGTGCTGCTCGGGGCCCGTGATGGGCGCGTGCGCGCGGTGGTCATGGGACTGATGCTCGGGTTCCTCGGGTTGCTGGCGGCGCGAGGGGCGATGCAGGTCTTTGTCGAGAACCCCGCGACGCTCGAGTCGTTCCGGCGCAATCGCGAGGCGATCCTCACGGCGAACGGCTGGGCGGCGGACTCGATTTCCGCCAGGCTCTATGAGCGACGCATCAGCGGGTGGGAGGCGACGGCGTGGTTCGGGCTGGGGAACGTGTACGCGTCGCTGAGTGCCGCGGGCGTGTGCTTCGGCGCGGTGCTGACGGTGATGGCCGCGCGGATGCGAGCGATGGGCGGCGGCGCGAGCGCACGCGGTGTGCTGGTGGCGGGCCTCGGCGTGCTGCTGATCGCGCTGGCGGGTCTGGTGATGACCAACGCCAAGGGCGGGTACGGCGCGGCGGGGATCGGGCTCTTCGCGGCGGCGGTGCTCGGCGTGCTCGCGAGCATCGCGCAGCGCGTGGGCTGGGGCGCGCGGGCGCGTGTGCTGGCGTGGTTGGTCGCGCCCGGCGCGGTGCTCGGTGTGCTGGGCATAGTGACGCTTCGCGGCATGATCGGCGAGCGACTGGGTGAACTCTCGCTGCTCTTCCGCTGGTGGTACATGCAGGCCGCGGTGCGGGTGTTCGGGCAGTCGCCGGTGCTGGGCGTCGGGCCGGATGGCTTTCGCGATGCGTATGGGTTTGCGAAGAACCCGTTGAACCCGGAAGAGATCTCCAGTCCGCACAGCATGATGTTCGACTGGGGCGCGGGGCTTGGGGTTGCCGGGGTGCTCGCCGGTGTGTGGGTCGTGTGGATGCTCGCGCGAGCGACGAGCTGCGCGATGGCCGGAGATGTGGGCGGAGATGTGGGCGGCGGGATGGCGAAGGGCATCGCAACGCTGGAGCGTGACGAACGCCTCCGCGATGAGGGCGAGCCTGAGCGCGACAGCGAGCAGGAACTGACCGCGACGCTGGGCAAGGCCGCGGGGCTCATCGCCGCGGCGGTGGTGCTGGCCGGCGCGTACATCGAGCGCGAGGGCACCTCAGCGCCCGCGGCGATGGCGAGGCTGCTCGGACTGATCGTGTGGGTCGTGCTGGCTTGGGCGATTGTGCGGATGTGCAGGGCGTGCACGGGCACCGATGGCAGCGCGGCCGCGCGGCCGGTGGCTCTGGCGATGGCTTCGGCGGGCGTTGCGCTCATGGCGCACGGCCAGATCGAGGTCACGCCGGGATGGACTCAGTCCGCGGGGTTCTTTGTCATGTTCGTCGCGCTCGCGGCGAGCACGGGCTCCGCACACGCGGCAGGGAATCGTCGCGATGAGGCGAACGCTCCGCGCGTTGGCCGCTCGGGCATGTTGCCCGCGGCGATCGCGATGTCGCTGCTCGCGGCCGCGGCGGGTCTGGCCTTTGGCGTATCGAGGGTGTTCGTGCAGGAGCGCGAACTGCAGCAGGCCTCCGCGATGGCGCGGACTGTCGGCGAGGCCCGGATGCTCCTGGCCTCGGCCATGAGCGAGCGCGACGCCCGTGCGCGCGACCAGATGCTCGCGGAACTTGTCGAGATCGTCGGCAAGCCCGACGGCTCGGTGGGGATTGATCGGCTCGTCGCCGCGGCCGAGTCGCGCGTGCTCGGGCCGACCGCCGAGGCGCTCGAGCGTGCGGCGGACATGGTCGAGTCGTGGGCCGTTCGGCGTGAGGCGAGCAGGGTGCTGCTCCGCTGGGCGATGGACGGCGCGACGCCGCCGCAGCGCCGCGGCGAGTTGCTCGAGCGGGCTCTTCGCGTCGTCGCGCTGCCGAGCGATGAGGCGATGGCGATCGATCGCGTGCCAAAGGTCCGGTGGGGCGGCGTCGCGCTGCGTCTGGGCTGGAGCGCGACCGTTGCGCAGGCCGCGGCGGGAATTCCCGGGCAGGATCGCCGCGCTTGGTTGGCGCGGGCGGAGGGCTGGCTGGTCCGGGCGGGCGAACTGGAGCGGCACTCGCCGGACTTGGCGGCCGAGTTGCTGCGCGTGCGCGAGCAGATCCTTCGCTCGAGCGACCCGGCAGGGCCGACATACGCCCAGGATCGCCAGCGGCTGCGCGATGCGGCGATCGAGGCACTGCGGCGGGATGACCTGCAACGTCTGGACCCGATGCGTCGGCTGCCGCCGGGCGAGCGGACACGGATTGAACGGATTGTGGCAGAGCCCTGACGCGTTCCGAACGGAGGGCTTCTGGGGCGGTGCGGCGCGACGATTGCCGGGTGGTTCTCGATCGATGTGGGTGACGGCGGCGCGTGCGGGTGGGGCGGCTTCTTGACCATCCCCCCCCGGTCGCTAACATTCGCCTTCCCTGCGAGCGTGGGGCGTCGCCCGGTTGGCGGACGCTCGGAGCCACGCGGCACGGGGCACCCATGAGCGACGACGCCGACGAGGACGACGAAGGTTCAGACGACGCGATCGCCCGCGAGGCGATGGCGACGGCATGAGTCGTCGACCTGGGCGGGGTGGGGCGCACGCCCATCGGCGGGCGCGACGAGCACGACAAGAAACGATCCGGTCGCCACGCGACGGGACGAGGCTCCGGGGGCTCGATACGAGCCCGGCGGAGTCGGCCCCGGCGGTGAATCAAAGGCGACCATCGATCGGCAAGAAGCAGTTGGAGCAGGGTCCGACATGTTCAATCACCGCAGACACGAACGCTGCATTCACGCACCTGTTTTACGAAGGAAGTACCAATGGCCGCTGATCTGAGTGGAATCCGCAACTTCGGCATCTGTGCGCACATCGACGCCGGCAAGACGACGGTGTCCGAGCGCATCCTCTACTACACCGGCAAGAACTACAAGATGGGCGAGGTGCACGAGGGCACCGCGACGATGGACTTCCTCCCCGAGGAGCAGGAGCGCGGCATCACGATCCAGTCGGCCGCGACGACCTGCCCGTGGGAGCGTTCGGGCCGCACGTACAAGCTGAACCTGATCGATACTCCGGGCCACGTGGACTTCACGATCGAAGTCGAGCGTTCGCTGCGCGTGCTCGACGGCGCGGTCGCGGTGTTCGACGGTAAGGAAGGCGTCGAGGCGCAGTCCGAGACCGTCTGGCGTCAGGCCGACCGTTATCGCGTGCCGCGTCTGTGCTTCATCAACAAGATGGACAAGATCGGCGCGAGCTTTGACTTCTCGTTCAAGACGATCAAGACGCGTCTTGGCGCCAACGGCATCGCGATCCAGTATCCGATCGGTCTGGGCCATGAGCACAAGGGCATCATCGACCTGATCCGCCAGCGCGCGTTCCTCTTCGAGGGCGAGAAGGGCGAGACCGTCACCGAGACCGCGATCCCGGCCGACATGGTCGACACGATCAAGCAGTGGCGGCACGAGATGATCGAGAAGGTCGCCGAGCTGGACGACAAGCTCATGGAGAAGTATCTCGCCGGCGAGGAGCCGTCGATCGAGGAGATCGTCGCGGCCCTGCGCAAGGCGACGATCCAGCGCACCGCCTATCCGGTGCTCTGCGGCGCGGCGCTGCGGAACGTCGGCATCCAGGCTCTGCTGGACGCGGTCGTCGACTTCCTGCCCGCCCCGAGCGAGAAGCCCGAGGTCGAGGGCACGCACCCGCGCGACAAGGAGCAGAAGATGTCGCGTCCGCACGATCCGGATGCGCCGTTCGCCGCGCTGGTCTTCAAGGTCGTCGCCGACAAGCACGGCGACCTGACGTACATGCGGATCTACTCTGGCCGTCTGGGCAAGGGCACGCGCTGCGTGAACCCCGGCAACGGCAAGACCGAGCTCGCTTCGCGCATCTTCGAGATGCACGCCAAGGACCGCATCCCACTGGAAGAGGCCAGCGCGGGCAACATCGTCGCGGTCGTCGGCATCAAGGACTCGTACACCGGCGACACGATCTGCGATGCGGACAAGCCGATCCTGCTCGAGCGCATGCACTTCCCCGAGCCGGTGATCTCGATGTCCATCGAGCCCAAGACGCAGGCCGACCGCCAGAAGCTCGGCGATGCGCTGCTGACCATCCGCCGCGAGGACCCGTCTTTCCGCTCGTTCTACAACGAGGAAACCGGCCAGACCATCATCTCGGGCATGGGCGAGCTGCACCTTGAGATCATCAAGAACAAGCTCACGCGCGACATGAAGATCGGCGTCGAGGTCGGCAAGCCGCAGGTCGCCTATCGCGAGGCCGTCGGCCGCAAGGTCGAGGACGTTCGCGGGCTGTTCAAGAAGCAGACCGGCGGTCGCGGTCAGTTCGGCGATGTGACGATCAACCTCGAGCCGTACACCGCGGCGCAGGCCGCGGCGGACGAGCTGGACTTCACCGACAACATCGCCTTCGAGAACGCGATCGTCGGCGGTTCGGTGCCCAAGGAGTACATCCCCTCCGTCGAGTACGGCGTGCGTCAGACGGCGCTGGCCGGCGTCACGGCGGGCTTCCCGCTGATCAACATCAAGGTGACGCTCACCGACGGCAAGTACCACGCCGTCGACTCGTCGCAGGTCGCCTTCGAGCAGGCCGGCCGCCTGGCCCTCATGGAGGCCGTCGCCAAGGCCCAGCCGATCCTCCTCGAGCCGATCATGAAGGTCGTCGTCACCGTCCCCGAGGACTACTTCGGTGCCGTCACCGGCGACATCTCCTCCCGTCGCGGCATGATCAGCGAGCAGGAGGACCGCGGCGTGGTCAAGCTGGTCACCTGCGAGGTGCCCCTGTCCGAGATGTTCGGTTACACCACCAGCCTGCGGTCGCTGACCCAGGGCCGCGGCTCGAACACGATGGAGTTCCTCGAGTACCGCCCGATGCCGCGCAACCTGCAGGACGAGGTCATCAAGGCCCAGAAGGCCTGATCGGTCCGCAGCACAACCCGTGAACCCGACCGACCCGCCCGGCGCGGGTCGGTTGCTTTTTGTCCCGCGCGCTCGGTGCGGATTTGCGTCCGCAAGCGGGCGACGCCTACCCTTGGCCCATGCCTAAGCCAGAGTTTCTCACGGCTCAGTTCATCACCAGCGTGCTGACCATCACCATCGTCATGCAAATCCTGCTGGCGATGGCCGGTCTGAGCATCTACTTCGAGCGGAAAATCTCGGCGTGGATGCAGGACCGTTACGGCCCCAACCGCACCGGCTTTGATCTCGGCCTGCCCGTGCTCAAGAGCCTTTTCCGGGGCTTTGGCTTCTGGGGCCTTGGTCAGAGTCTGGCCGACGGCATCAAGATGCTCCTGAAGGAGGACTTCACGCCGCGGAACGCCGACAAGGCGCTGTTCATGCTCGCGCCGGCGCTGGCGGTGATTCCGGCGCTGCTGGGCTTTGCGATCATTCCGTGGGGCGGCACGCTGGCGTTCCCCGAACTGACGATCCCCGTGCTGAACTGGACCATCGAGGCGGCGGAGGTCACCGTCGCCGGCGCCAACATCTCCATCGGCATCGTGTACCTGCTGGCGGTGGGGGCCATCAGCATCTACGCCGTCGCCCTCGGCTCGTGGGCGAGCAACAACAAGTACTCGTTCCTGGGCGGCATGCGTGCCGCCAGCCAGATGCTCAGCTACGAAATCCCCATGGGCCTGAGCATTCTGTGCGTGCTGCTCATCACCGGCACGCTGCTGCCGATGGCCATGGTTGATCACCAGTCGCAGCACGGCTGGCTCATCTTCAGCCAGCCCCTGGCCTGCCTCATCTTCGGCATCTGCGTGCTGGCCGAGTGCAACCGCGCTCCGTTCGATAACGCCGAGTGCGAGGCCGAACTGGTCGGCGGCTACCACACCGAGTATTCCTCCATGCGCTTCGGCCTGTTCTTCCTGGCCGAGTACACGCACATGGCCACCGGCGCGGCGATCTTCGCCGTGATGTTCCTGGGCGGCTGGCACCTCTCGCCGTTCCCCGGCGTGTTCGAGATCCCCGGCCTGCGTGCGGAGGACACGGGAATCCTCGCGGCGCTGCTGAAGTTTGGCGTGCTCTTCGGCAAGGTCGTGCTGCTGATCTGGCTGATGATGCTCATCCGCTGGACCCTGCCGCGGCTGCGGTTCGACCAGGTCATGCAGGTCGGCTGGCAGGCAGTGATCCCCGCGAGCATGCTCCTGGTGCTGATGAACGCGACGATCGTGTACCTCGGCCGCACGAGCCTTGTCGAGCAGTTGATCGCCAACGTTCTGCTCGGCGCGGCGATGTTCGCGACGGTCCGCATGCTGCCCAAGAGCACCAAGAACAAGCGCATCCGCCTCGCTGGCAGCCGCTTCAGCCCGCTGGAGGGCGAAGTGGCCGTCGCCGGTCCCCAGATCGACCTGGCACGCGAAGACCGGCCGGTCGAAGGCTCCGCCCGGTTGGGGGCACACTGAGAGATTTCCGGAGGGTCCTCCCCCGGTTCCGACCGGGGGAGGTGCCGCGTCTTCGCGGCGGAGGGGGCGGGGGGCCAAGCTTCGCCAAGATCTCAGCCATTCCGCGGCGATCTCCTCCCTCCGGCTTACCGACTCGACGTCTGCGTTGATCGGAATCACGGGTAGATCCTGATCCGCCGTATCAAAATTTCTCAAGTCTCCGGAACCGGGGTTGGTTGACGGGCGAATAGACAGGGGTAGACTGATAGTGCTCACTGGTTGTGGGCGACACTGCGCGGGAATCGACGGTTGATTCTCCATGCACTGATCCGCGGCGATTGCCGCACTGATCATTGGCCCTATCGGGCCGCCCCCGCGCAGGGGCATCCACAGCCGACAACTTGAGAGGCTCCCACAGGCGATTGGCCGACGTGTGGTCCGGGTGTGTCTTGGCGGATTGTCAACGACGCGTTTCCCGAACCTCATCGTGCGTGCGGATCGATTCTTCTGGGGTCGTCGGGCTGGTCACGGTTTTCCGTGCGGGCTCGGTGGTCTGGAGTCTCATCGGCTGATCCATCAGCACCGTTCCTGTCTCATGCCGCGATCGGGCGCGAATGGTCCCGTTGCAGCATGATGCGAGCGAACGTCCGAGTATCCGCGTGAGCGGGTGCTTGGGGTGCCGGTGCACACTCGGCTCGCGTGTTCCGCCGACAGTGGCGGGAGCGGAGTGCACGGTGTTCAGGAGCGCAGGTCCGCTCCGAACCCACGAGAGAACTTTGGATCAGCATGTCGAATCGGCTGCCTGGCGATGACCATCGCCAAGACGAACGCAGCATTGTCGGAGTTGGGAGCCGGGGTCGATGGCGACCCGGTCTGATGGATTGTCGGTGGACCCTTGAATCACGAACCGGCGGCGGGATGTTCCCGGCCGCGACAGGTTCTGGAACTTGTTCGGGTAGGCCGTGTTGGCCGTGCACGAACGTTTATCTGGAGTTGGAACGCATGAAGACGAATGTGAATCGGAAGGCTGGCTTCACGCTGATCGAGTTGCTGGTGGTCATCGCGATCATCGCCCTGCTCGTCGGCATCCTGCTGCCCGCCCTGGCCCGCGCTCGCGCCAGCGCCCGCCAGCTGACCTGCTCGACCCGCGTCCGCAACATCGTTCAGGCCTGCGTGACCTGGGCCAACAGCAACAAGGAGCAGTACCCGCTGCCCTCGATCATCGACCGCAACAACACAACGCTGCCACCCTCAGCTAACCCTGCGACCAATCCCTCACCGGCGAAGGACAACACGGGCAACATCCTGTCCGTGCTGATCTGGAACCAGGCGCTCGTTCCCGAGGTCGTGGTCTCCCCGTCCGAAGTGAACTCCTCGATCCGTCAGGACAACGAGTACAAGTTCCAGCGTCCCACGGTCACCGGCTCGCCGAACGACGGCACGCAGGCCAACTGGGATCCCCAGTTCTCTGGTTCCATTGGTGATACGAACCGCCGCGTGCCGTCTGCAGGGATTGGCAACACTTCATACGCGCACGCACCGGCGTTGAACGTCCGCAGCAACGCGCGTCTGAGCCGCTGGAGCAACACCTTCGGTTCGAACGAGGCGGTCTGGGGCAATCGCGGGCCCCAGTTCGCGTCGCCCGCTACCTATTCGTCTACAACGTACGGCACCGCCGCAACGAACCCGCTGGCGAACAACGGGTCTTGGACGTTGGCCACCGGAGCAACCGGTGCGACCTCGAACACGCTTCTGATCCACGGTGGTCGGCAGACGTGGGAAGGCAACATCGGCTACAACGACGGTCGCGTGAACTTCGAGAACCGTGCTGATCCGACCGAGATCACCTATCGCCGTGCGAGCGCGACCTCGAGCAACAATGCGACGCTGCCGGACAACTTCTTTGTCAACGAGCTCGACGAGACGAACCCGGTCGGCACGACGTTCCTCAGCGGAACGAACAACTTCCTTCAGATTTGGTCGAACGTGCTCACTGTTTCTACGACTGAGACGGTGAGCGCGACGTTCTTCCCGGATTGATGATTGTTCTGGTTTGGTTGATTTCGCTAAATCTACACTCTCCCGTCGCCTCGCGGTGGCGGGTGAGATTTGAGTAGGGCTGAAGTGAGTCGTTGCGACACCGTTTTACTGAAGCTGGCGTTGTTGGAGCCTGGAACTAGTCAACGCGTTCCTGTTTCGGCATCTTGTCAGATTATTTGATTTTCGTGTTCCCGATGAGTTGGCTCGAGGTTGATGAGAGATGTGGAGTTGTGGAGTTGACGAATATAGGCGCAGGGAAGCGTACTCTTAGGATTTTGAGCGGTGCGGCATCCGACGGCGCGGTTGCCATCGGAGATTCTCAGTTTTTTTCGAATCTTACATGCCCTGAGTTTTTTTTTGGACGCTCAGGCTCTCGTTTTTGGCCCCGGGTGTATTGCAGTCTGTGCAGAATTGAGTCACAGGAAAAGATCTAGAGCATTTAATTGCACTATTCAAGTCTTCGGCCGATAATCGAAAGATCGTCGGCCGGATTTCCCGAAAGCGGGTGATGAACCCGTGATCGGGACGAGACGGCGGTTCTGTTCGTCTCGTCGATGTTGGGTGATTTGCGGCTGGCCTCGGGGCCTGGCGGGGTGTTTCCTCTCGGGGGGAATCGGGGCGTCCGTGCGCGCCGGGGAGGGCGCGCCCGGACCACCGGTAAGGGGCGGGGGTGGTCGGGTGGGGGTGATTGGGTGGTGAGTGGGGCAAGGGAGCGACGGCGGCATCGGACGACGAGAGTCCGGGGCCGCCGTCGCTGCATTTGCAGGTGGGGACGTGAACGATCTGGACCGGCGCAGCCCTGGCCTGCCGCCGCGCGTTCCCGCCGCGGCGAACGTAACGATGGCGAGCCCTCTGCCCCTTCGGGGCAGGCGAGGGATTCGGGGATCGACTCCACGGGTTGCGCTCGCTCGAGGACTCGCTCGCTTCCCCCGTGGCGACAGCCCGGCGTCCCTTCGGGACGCTTTGGAGGGGAGTGGGGGCGGGGGGCGGGGCGGCGGCGGAGGGAAAGCGTGAGTAACTCTTTGGCCCCGGCGTTCAGCCCAGGCGGAAGAGGCGACAGAAGTTGGCCGACGCGAAGGCGGCGATGTCCTCATCGGGCCAGCGGAACGGGCCGGCGGCGAGGGTGTCGGCGAGGCGATGGAGGTCTCCGGGCAGGTCGATGCCCTCGGGCAGCCGTGCCGCGGAGAAGCCGCCGTCCATGTCGCTGCCCAGGCCGACGTGAGCGCGCGAGCCGGTGATCTGGCAGATGTGCTCGACGTGGGCGAGCGTGTCGATCAGCGATGCGCGGCCGTCGGCGGGGGTGAGCAGGCCCGGCTTGAGAAACTTGCTGTAGAGGTTCAGGCCGATGACCCCTCGGCGCTGCGCGATCGCGCGGATCGTCGCATCGGTCAGGTGCCGCTGGTTGGCCGGATCGCGCATGAGCGAGCGGCAGTTGCTGTGGCTGGCCATCACGCGCGCCTGCGGCGGGAGCGAGTCGAGCAGTTCGGCGCACGCCCGGTCGGAGAGGTGCGAAAGGTCGTGGACCAGGTTCAGCCGCGTGACTTCCGCCGCGAGCGAGCGTCCATCGGCCGTGAGCCCGGTGTCGGCGGGGCCGTTGCAGCCGTTGCCGCTGGCGTATCGCCCCTGATGAAACCACGCCATGCCGACGGCGACGACGCCCTGTCTGGCCCACCATGCCAGTTCCGCGGGCTCGCGGATGCAGTCGGCGTTTTCGATCAGCAGGGCCAAGCGGATCGGCGCGCGGCCGTCGCGCGTGGTGCCCGTGTTGGCCGGCGTGCCCGCGTTGCCCGCGTTGGCCGGCGTGTTGCCCCAAGTGCCCGCGCGGCCCGAGGCGAACCACGATCGGTAGATCTCCAGTTGGACTAGCCCGGCAAGGTGCGCCGTGTGCGCATCGCCGCGGCGATAGGCCACGCGCGGGTCGGAGCCGTCGGGCTCGACGAAGATCGTCGCGAGCCCAAGGCCCACGTGGCACGCGCCCGCGGCCCGTGGCCCGGTGTTGCTCAGCGAGGGCAGCGTGACCGCCGCGGGAAGGTCCGGCCCGGTGACATCGTCGGGCCACGCATCCATGTCGCGGCCGCGAGCGGCGAGATAGGCCAGATCAAGATGAGCGTCGAACCAGAAGTGGTGCATGGCGTGGTTCAGCGTACAAGGTCGGAGCGCTCTCCGCGCTGGCGGTCATCGGCCAAGGTGCTCCTTGGCCTTGTAGACGAACAGCACCGCGGCGATCAGGAAGAGCGTCAGCCCGATACTCATCGACAGCAGCCGCAGCCGTCGGCGCATCGGCGGTTCGGCGGGCTCCTCCGGTGGAACGCGCAGCACGCGGGCGTCGGCGGGAACGGTATCGGTCGGGCCCAGGAGCGTGAGCGTTTTCGGCAGCACGCCGCGGGAACGCACGAAGCCATCGGCGATGTCGGCGCTCGGCGCGACGACGACCAGCGTCACCGGCGTGCCTGTGAGAGGCTCGGTGCCGGCGATCAGGAACCTTGGCTCATCAGAGCTCGCGGCGGGATCAACGGCAGGGGGCGGAGTGTCGGTCACGGTCTGGGCACACGGTCACGGGCTGGGTACAGGGGGGCGATGGCGGAGCGTCAACTTGCCGGGCGAGCGCCGAGCGTCACAGCGCGATCGTGGCGATCGGGCCGTCGGCGTCGAACTGCGCATCGGTGCGGTCCCGGACCTCGTCGAGCGTGTGGCCGGGCGCGATCTCGATGATGCGGAAACGCCCGCGGGCCTCATCGAACTCGAAGACCGCAAGATCGGTGATCAGCAGGTTCACGCACGCCTGCCCGGTCAGCGGCAGCGAGCAGGAACGCACGAACTTGTAGCCCTTGGGGTTGTCGGGTGTCGCCTTGGCGTTGTGCTCCATGGTGACGACGACGCGCTTGACGCCGGCGACCAGGTCCATCGCGCCGCCCATGCCCTTGACCATCTTGCCGGGGATCATCCAGTTGGCGATGTCGCCGTTCTGGGCCACCTGCATCGCGCCGAGGATGCACATGTCGATGTGCCCGCCGCGGATCATGGCGAACGAATCGCTGGATGAAAAGAAGGCGGCGCCCGCGCGTGCGGTGATCGTCTGCTTGCCGGCGTTGATCAGGTCGGGGTCGACGTTGGCGTCCTCCGGGAACGGGCCGATGCCCAGCAGGCCGTTCTCGGATTGCAGCCAGACATCCATCCCCGGCGGGATGGCGTTGGCGACGAGCGTCGGGATGCCGATGCCGAGATTGACGACATAGCCGTCGCGGAGTTCGCGGCTGGCGCGGATGGCGAGTTGTTCGCGCGTAAGCATTCCCGAGGATAGCAGGAGCGAGCGACGGCCGGGCGCTGCCGCGACAGGCCCGGGGGGCCGCTTGGTGCCACCGGCAGGGCCGCTCAGTGCAGGCGCAGGTCGAGCAGTTCCGCCTCGACGCTCGTCCGCCCGGCGTAGTGGTTGAGTTGCGGGCGCACGATCGCATCGAGCCGCTGGCCCGCGGCGAAGAGTTGCCGGCGCTCCCCCCAGCCGCCCGAAGCCCACGCGACGCAGCGCAGGTGCGTCGTCGCGGCGGGGGACCTGAACACGAACGACAGGTGCTGGCCCGTTTGCCCCATGGGCGTCGGGGCCTGCGCGAGGGTGAGGTTCCGAAGGAGCAGCGTCACCGGGGGGTTGCCGCGGCCGGTCGGATCGAGACTCGAGAGACGCTGGACCAGCGCGACGGTGAGTTCATCGAGCCCCGCGTCGGCATCGACGTGGGCCGGACGGACAAGGTGCCGCGGGGTGATCGATGCGCGGCACGCCTCGGTGAATCGTCGGGTGAAGTCCGCCAGCGCCGGCTCGGGCATGGCCAGTCCCGCGGCCATGTCGTGACCACCGAAGCGATCGAGCAGGTCGGCGCACGTTGCGATCGCCCCGTGAAGGTTGAAGCCGTCGATCGATCGCGCCGAGCCGTGGCAGTGGCCGTCCTTGCGCTGCATGAGGATCGTCGGTCGATGAAAGCGATCGACCAGCCGCGAGCAGACGATCCCGACCACGCCGGGATGCCAGTCCGGGTGGGCCAGCACGATCGCCGGAGTGTCCGGGGTGGTCATGCCCGATTCGATCGCCAGCGCGACCGCCTGCTCGACGATTTTCGACTCCGTCTCGCGGCGCGAGCGGTTCTGCAGTTCCAGGAACCGGGCGATTTCCGATGCGCGCTCGGGGCTGGCGGTGGTGAAGAGCTCGACGGCGTCGCGTGCGTGGCTCATCCGTCCGACGGCGTTGAGCCGCGGCGCGAGCTTGAAGCCCACATCGAACGCGTTGACCTTCTCGCTCTCCAGCGACGCCGCCTGCACCAGCGCGCGCAGCCCGATCAGCGGCGAGGTCTTCATACGCTCCAGGCCGAAGCGCGTCAGCACGCGGTTCTCGCCCAGCAGCGGGGCGACGTCCGCGATCGTCCCCAGCGCCACCAGCGGCAGCAACTCGACGAGCAAAGCCCGCAGTGCCGGGGCGACCCGGGGCGAGCCTGCATCCAGCGTCGCGATGCGCCAGGCGAGCTTGAACGCGACCCCCGCGCCGCACAGGTCGGCGAACGGATACGCCGAGTCCGGCCGCCGCGGATGCACGACGGCAAAGGCCTCCGGCAGATCGGCGAGCGTCGCGGGCGGGTTGTGATGATCGGTGATGATCAGGTCGACATTGCGCGCTCGCGCGGCCCGCGCCGGCTCGATCGCCGACACGCCGCAGTCGACCGACACGATGACGCGTGCGCCGTTGTCGGCCAGCTCCTCGATCGCGGCGGAGTTCAGCCCATAGCCCTCGTCCAGGCGGTGGGGGACATAGGTGCGGATGTCGGCGTTCGGCGCGATGGCCAGAAACGTGTGATACAGCACCGCCGTCGCGGTGATGCCGTCGACGTCGTAGTCGCCATAGATCGCGATCGGTTCGCCGCCGCGCAGCGCCAGCAGCAGCCGCCCCGCGGCCTTGTCCAAGTCCGGAATCGATGCCGGATCGTGCAGGTCGGTGAGTTTGGGCGTCAGGAACCGCTCGCGCTCCGGGCCATCGGCCAGACCGCGCGAAAGAAGAATGCGCGAGAGCAGGTCCGGTCGCCCGCCTGAGGAACTCGACCCCGGTGCCGAAGCCGGGATGGGCGCCGATCGCCACACCCACCGGCGCGTCATGCCCATCGCGATGTCACCGGCCTCCGCCGGGCTCGCGGCGGGCCCCGGCGGCGCGATGGCGATGACGGGTTGGCGGGTGGAGGCGAGGCTCATAGAGGTGCTCCGAGCGTACGTTGGCCCGGCTCGAGCGGCGACCATCCACGCCGCCGCGGCTCGCCGGCTCGTCATCCGAGGCCCGGGCGGGTTTGCTACGCTGGACGCGGCAACGCCGGAACACCTCGCCCGGCCGCCGGACAGACCACAGGAGTCGACGCATGGTCAAGCTCAATCGCATCTACACCAAGACGGGCGACACCGGCTCCACCGGCCTTGGCGACGGCCGCCGGGTCCCGAAGGATCACCTTCGCGTCGAGGCCTACGGCACCGTCGACGAGGCCAACGCGGCCATGGGACTGTGCGTCACGCTCTGCGAGCAGGCGGCGCCCGGTTCGGCCACCGCGCGCATCGGCGACATGCTCCGCAGCATTCAGCACGACCTGTTCGATGTCGGCGCCGACCTGTGCTGTCCTCCGGAGAAGGGCGAGAAGCCCGGCGAGCGCCTGCGCGTGCTGGCCAAGCAGACCGAGCGTCTCGAGAAGGCCATCGATCAGTACAACGATGACCTCTCGCCGCTGAACTCGTTCGTCCTCCCCGGCGGCAGCCCGCTGGCGGCCCAGTTGCATCTTGCCCGCACGATCGTTCGGCGCGCCGAGCGCTGCTGCGTTTCGCTCCACGCGGAAGAAGAGGCCACGACCAACCCCGAAACGATCCGCTACCTCAACCGCCTGAGCGACCTGCTCTTCGTGCTCTCGCGCGTCTGCAACGACAACGGCAAGGGCGATGTGCTCTGGGTTCCGGGGCAGAACAGGCCTCAGGCCGATCGCTGAACCGACCGTCGCGGAGATCGCTCGAGCGGACATGGAACGGACGCTGCCAACCCCGGACTTTCTCAACGAACTGGCCAACGCCCGCAGGGCCGTCCTGCGCGAGCGGCTGCTCTGGTGGGTCTCGGTGGTCGCTGGCCTGACTGTTCTTTTCACCTTCGCACGCATCTGGAAGGAGCTGGTCCAGCCCATCGTCCGCGCCCTCCGCGGCCGCGCGGCCGAGTGGCAGGCCGATCAGATCGCACTCATCGTCCCCGACCTGCTGAAGGTCTCGGCCTTCGGCACGTTCGCATGGCTGCTTTGGCGCGGCGGCACCAGGGCGCGCGATCTCATCGCCCGAGGCGAGGAGAACGCCTACTGGCTCCTGATCAGCGTCAGCGCGGCCTGCATGCTGCTCATGTCCGTCATCAGCGTGCTCGTCGGCTCCGGCGAGCGCACGCTGAACGCGAACTTCGGTCCCATCGAAACCGTCTTTGTCATGCACCTGTCCGCGTCGCTGCTCCTGGGCTGGACCGCGCGCGATGCGCTCCGCCCGTGCGCCGGATTGCTGGCCCTGAACATCGGCGTCATGGCGCTTCTCGGTCTGCGTGAGGATGGCTTCTGGCAGATGGTCCAGTCCGCGTTCATCGGCGCGGTCGGCGGCGCGGTCTTCCTTCCGGGAATCGCCGCGGCGTTCTGGATGACGCGTCGCTTCGAGGAGGCCTTCCGCGCCCGCTACTTCGAGAGCCGCTACGGCCAGGTCCGTCAGGAACTCGTCGACGCTCGCAAACTCCACGAGGCGCTCTTCCCTCAGCCCGGACGCGCCGGCTCCGCATGGTTCGAGTACACCTACGAGCCCATGCGCCAGATCGGCGGCGATTACCTTTACGCCCGCTTTGTCACCACCAGCGCCGCGCAGAGTGGCTCGGGCGAACCCGATGACCCCGCCGTCAACCGGCCGCTCCACGTTCTGGTGCTCGATGTCACGGGTCACGGCATCGCCGCGGCCATCACCGTCAACCGCATCTTCGGCGAGGTCGAACGTCTCTTCGCCGAAACGCCCGATGCGCCCCCGGGCCAGGTTCTCTCGTTGCTCAACCGCTACGTCTACCTCACGCTGGCCAATCACGGGCTGTTCCTCACCGCCATGTGCGTCCGCGTCGACGCCGCTCGCGGTCAGGTGGCGTACGCCTCCGGCGGCCACCCGCCCGCGTTCATCCGCCGAAGCGACGGGCGCGTCGAACGTCTCGACGCCACCACCGTCATGCTGGGCATCTTCCGCGATGGCGAATTCGCCAGCGGCGAGGTCACCCTCCCCATGAACCCCGGCGATGTGCTGCTCGCCTACACCGATGGAGCGCTCGAGGCCACGAGCGAAGACGGCGAGGCCTTCGGGCTCGACCGAATCGCCGCGTTCGTGTCCCAGCCCGGCCGCGGCCCGGGCGAGGCCTTTTCCCCCGACGGCAGCCCGGAGCCGGGCGCGTGGTGCAAGGGCTTGCTGCGAGCCGTCGCGGCGTATCGCCACGGCCCGGCGCGCGACGACACACTGGTGATCGAAGTCGGCATCGAGCGCGAACGAGCCCACCACGCTACCGGCGCACGCATGGGCCAAGCCGAACAGCCCGCCTGAGCGCGAGCACGCCGGATCGAGCGACGTTCGCTCACTCAACCAGCCGCAAAGTGAGAAGAGACTTACGCCTCGTGCTCGTCGCGCTGATCCGGCGATGCGAGCATCCCCGCCAGGCGGTCATCACGCACATCTTCGGGCCGCGGCATGTGCAACGCCCCGCACGTGGGGCACACGCAGCCATGCGGACCGAGCGTCTGGCCCGTCAGGTCCTGCCCGCACGAAAGGCACATCGGCCGCGTCAAGCGGTCGGCGACCTTGTTCACACTCACGACCACCGCGGCGACCGCCACGCCGACCACAGGCAGCCACGCCAGCGCCGAAAAGGCCACCACCGCCCACGCCGCGCCCGCGATGACAAGGGTGAAAATCGCCGCCCGAACGCGCACGCGGCTCAGCCACGCTCGCGCGGTGTCGATGTTCAGGTTCGCGTTGCTCTGCTTGCTCATGGTCCTGTTGCTCATTCCGTCCGTTGAACCGGTCCGATGGTAGCGTCCGCCACCCGCACCGGCGAGGACCACGCCGATGCTCCGGGGCCGGCCCGAGCGACAAAGAATGTCGGCACCAAGTTGTGTCGTCGCGGGTACTCCGCCCGCACCAGCGACACGACACCCTCCACCGCGCCGGGCATCATCAGCGCGATCACGCTCCCGCCAAAGCCCGCGCCGGACATCCGCGCGCCGTACACCCCCTCCACGCGCCGGCAGAGTTCCACGATCGTGTCCAGCTCCGCGCAGGAAACCCTCGCCAGCGTCCGAAGCGACTCGTGCGACGCGTTGAGAATCCCGCCAAGCCGCTGGAGTCGCGAGCGCACGAGTTCCGGCGCGAGCGTTATCATGTCCGCGAGCAGTTCGCTTGCCATCGCCACGCGGCGGTTCTCCATCACCACGTGCTTGGCGTATCGGAACTCCTCGTCGGTCAGTTCCGGCTCCTTGTACTCGAGCATCCCCAGATCGACCTCGCGAAGGCTCGCGATCCCCAGCGACAACACCGCCGCGGCGCATGCCGCCCGACGCCGCGCGTACTCGCCCGTGTGCAGCTCGTGCGGCTTTCCGCTGTTGATCACCAGGATCGCCGCGTGCTCCGGCCCCGGCATGGGCGTGTACTCGCACGTCGCATCGGCACAGTCAAGCAGCATCGCGCTGCCCGCGCGGGCCATGACCGATGCGAACTGGTCGAGCACGCCGCACGGCACACCGACGATCTCGTTCTCGGTGCGCTGCGCAAGCGACACCACTTCCCGCGGCGCGAGCTCCGCTCCGCTGAGCCGAGCAAAGGCCATCAGGCTCGCGACCTCCAACGCCGCCGATGATGACACGCCCCCGCCACGCGGCACATCGCTTGCGATGCTCATCCGCAGCGCGAGCATCGTGCCAGCACGCGCACCGCTTGCGCCGCCCGCGCCGAGTCCACCAGAACGCGACGAAACATGCTCGTGCGCCAGAGCGATCGGTCCAAGCGCGTAACGCGCCCAGCGCTGGTGCAGCCGCGAGAGCACGCTCGGGTCCAGAGCCTGTTCCGCCGGCAGCGACAACCGCTCGCCAAGATCCGCCGCGACCACCCGGCTGGTTCTGTCGCGCGTCTCTCGACCGATCGCCACCACGCACGACTGCGCAATGGCCATCGGCAACGCCAGCCCGCCGGTGTAGTCCGTGTGCTCGCCCACGATGTTCACGCGACCGGGCGCGACGCCCAGCGCCTCCGGCTCGACACCGAACTCCGCCCGATACGACGCATCGGCCCGGCGCAGCGCCTCGCCACACTCAACAGGCAGAGTTTGTCCGATCGAGTTCATCACGGCACGCCTCCGGCAGAACCACCCGCGCCCACACCCGCACCCGCGGCCGACGCCGCCTGCACACCCGAGTGCAACGCCGTACCCAGAACCATCACAAGGTACACCGCGACGTGAAACGCGGCAAGCACGTTCGTGTCCGCGACCGACCTCCGGAACAACGCCAGCAGCAAAAGCCAGTACGCCCCGAGGGCCAGAATCGCCCTGAGCCCGAGAACCACCGCCGCGAGCGACGCCCCGCGGTCCACGGGCATGCTCATCACGCACACGCACGCCGAGACCGCGACCAGCATCCTCGCCGCGGCCAGTTCCACGCCGCCCACCCGCCGCCCGAGGAACAGCGCCGCCAGCAGCACCGCGACCATCCCCGTGCCGGTGTGCACCGCGATGTCGAACAGCGTCACAAGCACCCGCCCCGCGCGCAGCACCCACGATGCGCCCTCGCCCGCAACAGGCCCCGGCTGCGTCGCCGCCAGAATCATCGCGATCAGCGACAGCGTCACACCGACGATCACCAGCACCCGCGGCCCGGGAAAAGCCGGCGCGCTGATCACGCCCGAATCGGTCGATGCCGCCGCGTCCGTGTTGTCGCCCTGTGGGTGCGCCGCCGCCCGCGCTGCCGAACTCGTCTGCGCCGGCGATCCCGTTGTCACCGGCGCGCTCGCCCGCGCCACCGGCGCCGCCGGCGGCTCAAGGTCGTACGGCAACGCCGCGTTCGATGCCGGAACCTGCGGCTCCGGTCCTTGCATCTCCGGCTTGTTGCTCTCAATGCTCACGCTGTGGCTCCGGTCTGAGCAACTCGGGAACGAGGGGCCCGAGGGTTCTCGCTCGCGCAGCGTTGCCTAGCCCCGCCGCGGGTCGGGCAGCGCGTGACGCAGGAAAAACTCCATCAACTCGTGCCCGTGGGCGATGTGCAGGTCGCTCGCCGCGGCCTCCGCCTCGGCATATGCCAGCGCCGGCCGCGGAGCCGCGAATCCCTGTCCCGCCAGCAGGACGGGCACCGGCGTTGCATCGTGCTTCCGCGTACTCACCAGCGTGTAGTGATCGGGCAGAATCATCAGCCGCCACCCATCATCCGCACCGGCGTTCGCACCCGTGCCGCGTCCGACCCGGGGCGAGAGCGAGCGCAACTTCGCCACGATCGGCGCGACCACCTCGCGATCGATCGCCTCGATCCCCGCGACCTTTGTCCGCCAGTCGCCCTGGTGCGATGACTCATCGGGCGACTCGACATGGCAGCACACGATGTCGTACCGATCGATCGCGTCGCACGCCCACCGTCCCTGGGCCGCGTAGTCGTTGTCATGGTAACTCGTCATCCCCGGCGGCTCGAGCCGATCCCACCCGATCAGCGCCGCGATCCCGCGCAGCAGATCCACCGGCGTGAGCATCGCCCCGCGCAGCCCGAAACGCGACTCGAAACTGGGCATGTCCGGCTTGGTCCCCTGACCCCAGATCCACGCCATATTCGCCTCGCGCAGCCCCTTGGCCCGCCGCGCCACGTTCACCGCGTGCCCCGGCAGAAACTCTCGCGCGCTGAGCATCAACTCCCGCAGAAACTCCGCGGCCTCGGCATCGTCGCGATCATCGCGTGCCGCTCGCGGCAGGTGTGCCGCCCACGGCTGCCGCGGCACCTCGTGCGGCGGGGTGCACACCACACCGTCAAACCGCCGGCCGCTTGCATCCACAAGAATCGATCGATAACTCACCCCGTGCCGAAGCGTCAGACGCTCCGCCAGTTCCGGCACATCCCGACGCCAGTGCGCCAGCAGATCGGGCACGATCGCCGCGGCCTCCGCATCGCTGATCGCCCCGGCGGAGTGGTCGAGCATCAGCCCCGAGTCCGGCGAGCCCGCATCATCCGGCCCGACGGTCACAAGATTGAGCCGGAAGATCCAGTCGCTCGCCCCCGCCTGCACGCCGCTCGCCGCCGCCTCCAGCGGCGCTCGCCCCGTGTGATACCTCACCGGGTCGTACCCCAGCAGGCACATCGTGCACACGTCAGACCCCGCCGCCCAGCCCGCGGGCGTCGTGCGCGCGGTCGCTAGCCGCCCCGATCGCGCCAGGCCATCCATCGTCGGCGTCGCCGCCGCTTGCAGCGGTGTCTTGCCGCCCAACTCGGCGATCGGCAGGTCCCCCGCACCATCCGCGATGACGATCACGTACTTCAAGCCAAAAGCATACCGCGCCCGTCGCACGCCGTGCCGCCCGGCTCTCGCGCTGCCGTCGCGGCACTCAGGGCCCAGAGGCGTGCTTCGCACCGACCCCCAACCCCTGACCGATCACAACACCGCCCCCGGGCACCGCGCCTCCCAACGTCTGAACAACTCGCGTCCGCTATCGCGCAGGCCGGGCCTCGCTCCGCAGGGCCGCCTCGGCGCTCTCCGCCGCCGCATCCGCCGCGCGCTTGCGCTCCTCGCGTGCCCGGCGGATCGCGTCATCGTCGGTCATCGGCACGCTCGGATCATCGATCCCCAGCAGCCGCGCGAGCATGCTCCGCGTCGCGCTGAACATCTGCGGCGAGATCGATGGTTCCGCCAGCGTCCCCGTGATCCGCGTGCTCACCACCTCATCCCGCAGCCCTTCCAGCAGCGCCGAGACCAGCGGCAGCCGCGCCGCCGACTGGCTCGTCAGCCGCAGATCCAGCCCCATCGTCGGAAGATCCATCGTCCCCGACCCCACGATCGAAATGGAGTTGCTCATCAGCGCGAGTTCGTCGAACGTCACGCGCGAACCCTCGAGATGGCACGCCGCGTGGAAGAAGTCCAGTGGCTCATCGAACGGCAGCTGCAGGTTCGTCAGCCTCAGCAGCGGCACAACCAGCGGGATTCGCACAACATCTCCGCCGAAGATCCGCACGCTCCCGCGACCGATCCGCGAGGTCTCCTCGCCCACGAGCCCCGACAGGCTGATCTCCGCGTCGAGCGAGCCGCGAGAGAGGTCATCCGGCAGGCCCTGCAGGTCCAGCGTCGCGATGTCGATCACCTCGGGCAGTTCGATCGCCCCTTCCATCGTCCGCTCGCCCGCAAGAACCTGCCGCAGAATCGTCGGGTCCAGCCCCTGACTCGGCAGCACGCGCGTGCGACGCGAAATGTCCTTGAGCAGGTCCGCGAACCGCACGCCCGCGATTTCAACCTTCGCCGAGTACTGCCTCGTCGGTGCGCCCGCGGCCGCCGCCCCGCCCTGCACGTCCTCGCTCATCACCCGAGGCTCGACCATCGCCGACCCGCTCAGCCGGCCCCCGGCCGCGCGGCCGGACAGTTCACGCAACTCCAGCACGCCCTCGCGCTCTCCGCCGACCAGCCGCGCCCGCGCGTCGCCCAGCGTCACCACCCCCGCGACCAGGCTCGACGCCGACAGATTCAGATCAAACCGCACGTTCTCGCCCGCGTTGCGGAACACGTGCAGATCGAGCGTCCCGCCGACATCACGCAGCGGGATGCCCACATCCGCGCCGAGCTGCCCGAACGTCAGCGTCCCCCGCGCATCGAATGTCGGCGGCTCATTGCCCACCGCGCTGAGCGTCACGCGCGTATCGGTCAGGATCAGCCCGCGGGAGATCGTCGTGTTCACGCTCCGAAGTCCGGTTCGCACCGCTTCCGGCAGCGACGCCATGATCGTCGCCTCCAGTCGCCCGCCGTCGAGCGTCGGACGAACATCCAGATCCAGCCGCGAAACCCCGTCGACGTTCTTCCTGCTCCACGTACCCGCCAGCGCCGCTTCCCAGTCGTCGTTGCTCAGCGTCAACTGCTCGAACGAGCCCGTCGTGTCGCGGAACGTCACCTGCCCCGACACCACGGGAAACTCGATCCCCGTGCCGTATCGCTCCAGCGCCAGCCACACCGGCCGCACCGCGCCCGACACGCTCCAGGTCCGCGACGGGTCGTCCGCGAGCGATCCGGGCTCGACCGGATCGAGCGACAGTTCCGCATCGATCTCACCCCGGACCTTGTTCTCGTTCAGCGTCGCCAGCACCGCATCGGCGCCGATGAGATCCAGCACCCGCGCCGCGATCCGGCTCTCGGGCCGCACGCCCCGCAGTTCCGCCTTGATCGCGGTCGTCGGCGACAGCCGAACCTCGCGCTTCTCATCGAACTCCAGCCTCACCGACCCGTGCAGCCTCAGCACCCCCGCCGGGTCATCGTCGTAGGTCGACGCGAGCACCGCGTCGTTGAACGAGAACTCGAATCGCTCATCCGTCGGCACCCGGGCGCCCGTCAGCGCCCTGATCGACGCGGTTCCCGAGCGGTGTTCGACCGCCATCGGCCTGTCCAGCAGCCGCAGCCGCACCCCCGTCGCCGCCCGCAGCGTCGCGGACAGTTCCAGATTCTCCGGCGCGGGGAACAGCAGCCCGGCGATCTCCGCATCCGCATCGATGAAGCCGTCCGGGTCATAGCGGTTGCGTGCATCCTCAACCCGCCGCGCCGCCGTCGGCGACACCGCCGCCAGCACGTCCTCGATCGGCAGGCTCAGCCGCAAGCCGCGAACCTCCGCCCGCGCGTTCAAGTCGCCCGCGCGGCTGACGGTCGACCCATCGCTCTGCACCAACCGCAACCGCGGCAGCCGCGACGTGACATCCAGCACGAACGCCCCGCCCGGCTCGCGCGTCCCCGCTCCCTCTCCATCGCCATCCCCGTCGGGAACCTCGACCAGCAATCCCGACAGCGCCGAGATCGCGATCCGATCCTCGCTGACCTCCACCTTCCCGCTCATGTTCGTCATCAGCACACGCGCCGGATGCGTCGCGTCCACGGGCCGCGGCCAACTGGTCAGGTCCTCGAACTCAACCGTCACATCAAACCCGCGCGTCCCGTCCTCGCGGCCACCGATCACCGCCTTGGCGTTCACACGCCCCGACAGCCCCAGCGTCCGCAGCGCACGCCGCACCGACAGCGCACCAAGTTCTCCCGGCGTCGCGCGAAGCACCGACGACATCTCCCCGCGCGCATCCTCCGCGTCCGGAATCGCCGCGATCACCAGTTCGTCAATCGGCACGTCTTTGGCATCCACCGTCACGCGGATCGGCGGCTTGGGCTTGGGCGTCTCCCCCGGCTTCGGCGGCGGCGGCACCGGCACCTCCGCCCGAACGTCCACCCGTCCGCGGCCGCCCGCGCCCACGATCTGCTCGCTGGTCAGCGTCGCGACATCCTCATCGATCACCAGCCGGAGCCCGCGCGCCTCCAGCGGCATCGGGAAGTTCTCCGGCACCAGCCCCGCCTTGGACAGCCGCACCTCGATCCTGCTGTCGATCCGCTGCCCCGGCCCCGGCGCGCGCTTGAGCGAAATCTCCACCCGATCGATCACCCCGCCGAACGCGAACGCCGGCACGCTCAACTGCTCGCGCAACAGCCGGATCTCATCATCGATCTCAACCCGCGCCATCCCCTCGAACCCGTCCGGAGCGTTCTCCAGCAGCACCGCCCGCGCACGCCGCCGCTCGAAGTCCTCGGGCGTCTGCACCAGCCCTTCGCGCAGCATTCGCTCCATATCCCGCCGCGAGAACAGGATGTTCGTGAGCCCCTTGCCCGGAGAAGCATCCAGCGCCTCGATCAACTCCTGATCCAGCGGCGCATCGGTGATCGTCAGCCGGATGTCCACCGCCGCATCGTCCGTCGGCGGGCTGATCAGCCCCTCGGCGAACATCCCCGCGCCGGTCAGCCCGCGCCCGCGCACGCTCGTCAGCCGCACCTCGCGCGTGTTGAAGTCGATCTGTCCCGAAAGGTCCCGCAGGCGGTACGGCAACTCGTCGTACGCCGCCTCACCATTGCGGAACGTCAGCGTCCCCGCGATCTCCGGCGCCGGCGTGATCACCTTCCCCGACGCGTCCGCCGCGCCGGCCTTCCGCTCGATCCGGATCTCCGCGTCCAGCATCGCCGTCGGACCGCTGAACTTCATCAGCGTCCGCTGCACCACCGGCGGCGCGTACCACAGCAGCCGCGGATCGCGCTCCAGCAGAAAGTCCCGCGCCGTGATCGTGCACGTGTACGGCGCATCGCCACCGAGCCCCGTCGACCGGAAACTCACGCTTGCCGTCAGGTCCTCCAGCGATCCAACAAGGTTCGCCTCCACGCCTCCGGGACCGAAGACGATCCGTCCGCTCACCCCGCGCATCGGCGGCGTCCGGCCGCCCGTCAGTTCCAACTGCCCCGCTGGCACCGGCACGTTCAGCCACACATCACGCAACTCGAGTTCCGTGAACACACCGGCCCCGGGACGCGACCGCAGCCGCGTGCTCGCAAGCTCGCCGCGCAGCCGCATCTGCCCCCAGATCTCCCGGAACGCGCTCGGCACCCGATCGATCGGCCACCGCGACAACTCCACGCTCGACAGCGAAACGCTCGCCTCGCCCGTGTTCAAGTCCACCTTCCCCGAGGCAATCAACTCGTTCGTCGCCCCGCTCGCAAGCCGCGGCCCGCCCACCTGCTTGAACTTCACCTCCGCCGTCCGCCCATCCGCGCCCGGCACAACCCACCCCTGAACATCCAGCGCCACCAGCGTGTCGTACGGCTTGTCCCCCTCCCGATCAGGCCCGTGCTCACCAAGCTCCAGCCGCGCACGCACCACATCAACCCGCGGCAGCACGCCCCCGCCGCCACCCTTGGGCACCACAAGCCCCGCAAGGTTCAGGCTCGCATCCCGCCGGCTCTGGCTCACACGGATCGCCGGATCCTCCACCAGCACCCACGTCGGCCGAACCACCCCCGCCAGCACCCCGCTCCAGTCCAGATCGATCAGCACATGCCCAACGCTCGCGAACCGCGCCGCGTGCTCATCCACATCCCCCGTGGCCTGCACGCTCATGCGAATGTCCGTCAACTCCAGCCGCCCATCCGGCCGCAGCGACGCCCACCCCACGCTCACCTTCGCCCCCGTCATCCCCGCCAACTGACCCGCCACAATCCAACTGGCCACCGGGCCCTGCGTCAGCACGATCAGCGCCACCACCGGCGCCAGCATCACCAGCATCCCGATCACCACCCGCCGCAGCCGACGCACCGCCCTCCGCGGCCGCGCGGCCTTCCCCGCAGCCGCTCCCGCCTCTCCCCCCGGCCGATCTGTCGCCTCCGCTTCCTTCATCGCGTCCTTCGCCCCCCGCCGCCCACACGCTGAGCGCCACCAAACAGTAAGGATCGTCCAACCCCCGCCCCGACCGGGATTTTGAATCCCGACCATCTCCCTATCGACAATCCAAACTTCGGCTATCCTCGCCTTCGTGGCAAAGACCCGTCAGATTTTCGCCTGTCGTTCCTGCGGCGCCGTTCACACCAAGTGGATGGGCAAGTGCCCCGACTGCAACGCCTGGGACAGCCTCGACCCCCAGACCCTCGAAACCAAGGCCAAGGTCGACCCGCGCGCCAGCGCCATCGCCGCCTGGACCTCCGACGCCGCACTGGATGACCCCGCCGGCGTCGCGACCATGACCCCCGCCGGCCCCGAGCGCAGCGCCCGCGCCATCGACCAGTTCGACCTCTCCGCCCGCGCCCACGCACGCATCACCACCGGCATCGCCGAACTCGACCGCGTCCTCGGCGGCGGCTTTGTCCCCGGCTCGGCCATCCTCCTCGGCGGCGATCCGGGGATCGGAAAGTCCACCCTCCTGCTCCAGGCCGCCGGCGCCCTGGCCGCCCGCGGCACGCGAACCCTCTACGTCTCCAGCGAAGAGTCCGGCGAGCAGGTCGCCATGCGCGCAGCACGCATCATCAACTCCGCCGCGGCTCCGGCATCGGCTTCCGCCAAGCCCGCGCCGCTCCCGAGCGAACTGTTCATCCTCGCCGAAACCTCCCTCTCGCGCGTTCTGGATCAGGCCGCCCGCGTCCTGGCCACCGCCCCCGCCGCGCCGCCGCACGGCCTGGCCGATTCGGAAGCGTCCGACCAGTCCCGCGCGACGGCGCACAGCCCGCCCGTGCTCATCATCGACTCGGTCCAGATGCTCTACAAGGCGGATCTGGATGCCTTCCCGGGATCGCTCACGCAGCTCCGCCGCTGCTGCGCTGAGCTGGTGTACTTCGCCAAGGCCTCCGGCGTCACCGTCGTGCTCGTCGGCCACGTCACCAAGGACGGCCAGCTCGCCGGCCCGCGCATGCTCGAGCATCTCGTCGACGCCGTGCTCTACTTCGAGGGCGACCGCTACCACGCCCACCGCCTGGTGCGCGCGATCAAGAACCGCTTCGGCACGACGCTCGAGCTCGGCCTCTTCGAAATGACCGGCCAGGGCCTGCGCCAGGCCGAGCCCGGCGCGACCCTCGCCGCGCAGCTGGCCGAGCCGCCCAAGCCCGGCAGCGCGGTCTGCCCGCTCATGACCGGCACGCGCTGCCTCATGGTCGAGCTCCAGGCCCTCACCGCCACCGGCTTCCTCGGCGCGGCCAAGCGCAAGTCCTCCGGCCTGGATGCCAACCGCCTGGCCATGCTCATCGCCGTCCTTGAGCAGCACGCCGGCCTGCGTCTGGCCGACCGCGACATCTTCGCCTCCAGCGTCGGCGGCATCCGCGCGATCGAACCCGCCGCCGACCTGGCCCTGCTCCTGGCCATCGCCGGCGCCCACCACCGCCGCGCCGTCCCGCCGATGACCGCCGTCATCGGCGAGGTCGGCCTCAGCGGCGAACTGCGCCACGTCGCCCACCTCCAGGCCCGCCTGCTCGAATGCGCCCGCCTCGGCTACACGCAGGTCATCGTCCCCCAGATTCGCGGCGAGGGCCGCGCCGGCGAATCCCTCGCCTCCCTTGCCCGCTCCGCCAAACTCCAGTGCCTCCCCACCCGCACCATCAACGAAGCCATCGCGCTCCTGCACTGAGCACCACGCCGATCGCCCCACCGAACTCCTCCCCCGTCGGGGAGTGGCAGAGTGGCGCGGTGGCGCAGTGGCGCAGTGGCGCAGTGGCGCAGTGGCACAGTGGCAGAGTGATCAAATCAGTAAAGCTCCTCCCCCGGTTCCTACCGGGGGAGGTGGCGAGTCCTCGAGCCGGAGGGGGTGCTCCCGCCCGCCCCGCGCGTACCGCCACCCCCATAACACCCCGTACCCTCCTCCATCCCACCTCACGCGTCACCCCAAAGCCACGGGACAACCCGGACGTTTCCGCCCGCCACCCACGCGATCTTCGCAGGGTCGCTAGGCGTTCCGCACAATGCAAATGGAGCGCACGACGCGTCGGCCGCTTCTCCCGGCACGTCGCGCGCTCCTCCCGAGGCCGCGCGCGCTGCAGCCGCGGCCACGGGAACAGCTCCCGACGTCACGGGAGGAGTTCCCGCGGCCACGGGAGGAGCTCCCGACGCCACGGGAACAGTTCCCGACGTCACGGGAAGAGCTCCCGCGGCCACGGGAACAGTTCCCGACGCCACGGGACAAGTCCCCGCGGCGTCGGCAGCAGCACCCGACGCCACGGCAAGAGCACCCCGCGCCACCCCCACACCCCCCACACCCCCCACACCCCGCGGCAACGCCCGCCGCAACAGTCCATCAATCCGCCCGCTCCGCCGCCGCCAAGCCCTTGAAATCCCGTAGACTCTTTCGCAGCCCTCATAGATCCTCCCCCGGTTCCCACCGGGGGAGGTGCCGAGTCTTCGAGGCGGAGGGGGCCGCCCGCGCCCGCCCAACACCCCGGTGCCCCCTCCGAAAGCCCGAAGGGCTTCACGCCAGTAGCCGGGGGTCGAGCGAGTCCGCGAGCGCGACCCCCGGATGGCGCGCGTCTCGATCGGACCCTGAAAGGGTCATCGAACAAGCGGACGTTGCGAGCAGCCCCTCAGGCTGCGGCACGAACGGCGGCTTCCACTCTGGCGTGCGCCTCCCGGGGGTGTCGCTCGATGACTCGCGACACGCCCCGGCTACGAATGGGCAGGCCTTCGGCCTGCGGCGGGGGACGGACGGAGCGGCGTTGACTGGGTACCGCTGAACGGCCAATCAAGGACCGGTCCCTGTGGCAATCAAGCCCCCCAGCAAGAGCGCACCGATCCGTCTCCACCCCCCGATCCCGGCGAACCGGTGGCGCGCCAAGTAGGGATGCTGGTGCCACGCTTCCGAACCCCGACAGATCCTCCCCCGCTCGGCGGGGGAGGTGCCGCGTCTTCGCGGCGGAGGGGGTGCCCGCGCCCGCCCAACACCCCGACCGCATCCGTCCGAACGCTCCTCCGATTCGAACTTCTCCTCGTTTGAACTTCGAACTTTCGCGCACCCAATGCCGACACAACACCACCTTTACAGGCGTTCGGCAACATTTCCTCATCCCCGCCCTCCGCTCGCGTCGATCCCTCAACAGCGGATGACGCAATCTCCCTCATCCGCCGTGACTTTCCCCCGCGCGCCCCCGCCGCGGCTGCGATCACCGCGCCCGAGCCAACACACCGGAGCACCCATGCACCGCATCTGCGCCCTCCTGGCCCTCACCGCCCTCTCCCTCGCCCCGGCCACCCTCCACCCGCACGCCATCGCCGAGCCCTGCCGGCCGCAATGGCTTTCCACACCGGGATCGCCGGGCACCGACGGCAGAGTCGTGGCCATGACGAACTGGGATGCCGACGGCCCCGGCCCCGCAACCCCCGTGCTCGTGGTCGGCGGATACATCACCGTCGCAGGTACTCAAGCCGCCAACGGCGTCGCCACATACGACCCCACCTCCGGCACATGGGCCCCTCTCCCAGCTTCGCTGGGGGACTACTTCCTCGATCTTGCCGCAACGCCCCAGGGCGAGCTCTTCGCGATCCGATACACCTCGCGAAATACCACCGAGCTGGTGCAATGGACCGGTACCCAGTGGTTCACGCTCGCAACCCAACAACAGTTCTACCTCACGTGCGTCGCCGTCCACCCCTCGGGCGATCTTTACCTCGGCGGCGCCTTTTCCGAAATCAACGGCGTCTCCGCCAACAACATCGCCCGCTGGGACCGCACACACTGGCACCCGCTCAACCACGGCACGTCCGGTGCCATCGAGGACATCGACTTTCTGCCCAATGGCGACGTCGTCGTCGTTGGGGCATTCACGTTTGCGTGGCCCGAAATGGTCATGAACGTCGCCCGCTGGAACGGCACTGACTGGGCTCCGTTCCGCTTCGGTATCGGCCCCGCGAACAAAGTGAAGGTCCTCCCGAATGGCAACATCGCCGCGGCGACGCGGTGGCTCGACAACGACTACTCAAATGGACCAGTCGTCGCCGTTTGGAATGGCATGCAATGGTCCGCGTCGATCACCAATCTCAATTCCGAAATCTACGCGCTCGAATCCACCCCCTCCGGCGAGATCTTCGTCGGCGGCAACTTCGGGGGAAATTCGCAGCGGCACGCTTCCAGCATCCTCCGCTTTGACGGCACAACCTGGTCACCGATCGGCTCGATCGCCTTCGCCGACGTCAGCGCCATCTGTGCCCTCCCCGACGGCCGCCTCGCGGTCGGAACCTACGTCACGCTCCCCGATGGATCCCCCGCACAAGGCCTCGCGATCTGGGATGGATCGTCCTGGTCCCGCGCATCGCCCACGATCGGCAGCGCCGGATATGTCTACTCGCTCGACACACTCCCCAACGGAGACGTCATCGCCGCGGGCGACTTCCGCGCTATCGACAACACCGTCGCCAACGACATCGCCCGTTGGGACGGTTCTCGATGGCACTCCATCCCCAACGACTTCTGGGGCGAGATTATCTCCACCGCCATGCTCCCTTCCGGAGATCTCGTCGCCGTCGGAAACTTCGGCTCGCAAAGCGACCCATCACTCCGCCAAGCCGTCCGCTGGGACGGCACACGCTGGACTCCGTTCCATAACTCCCAGCTCTTCGGCGCCCCTCACTCAGCCTCCGTCTCGCCCTGCGGCGAGCTCTTCCTCAGCGGGAACGTTTCGCTCATTCCCAACAGCAGGCTGTATGGCGTCGTCCGCTGGGACGGAACATCATGGCATGCCGTCGGCGATCCGTTCCCCACCCCCACGGGCAGCCTCGTGTTTCTCCCGTCCGGCGAGCCGCTCATCTCCGTCGGAAACTCGTACGCGTGGTACGAAGTCACTCAGTCCACCATCCTCCGCTGGAACGGTTCCGCCTGGTCCCCCCTCGGCCAACCACTCCCCGGCCCGGTCAACAGCATTTCCGTCCTCCGCTCCGGACAGATCATCGCCGTCGGCCGATTCTCCTCCGTCGGCTCCGCCCCCGCCGCCAACCTCGCCCGATGGAACGGCACCGCCTGGGAACCCTTCCCCAACCCTCTCGACGCCTACTCGCTCTGGAACATCACCGAACTGTTGAACGGCGACCTCCTGATCAGCGGCTCTATCTCAGCCATCAACGGCCAACCCGCCGGAAACCTCGCCCGCTTCGACGGTGCCACCTGGTCCCCATACCTCAACTCCTTCGGCGCCTCCATACTCGACATCGCCGCCCTGCCCAACGGCGAGCTCTTTCTCGCTGGCTCCTTCGTCGACGAAAACAACACCGCCTACTCACGCTTTGCTCGCTACCAGTCCTGCCTCACACGCCCCGCCTGCTCCCCCGCAGACATCGCCAACACCGACGCCGAAACCCGCCTCTCCAACCCCGCCCTCGGCGGCCCCGACAACACGCTCGACAACGGCGACTTCGTCGCCTTCTTCGCCGCCTTCTTCGCCCCAGAATCCGACCCCACACGCCTCGCCGCAGACATCGCCAACTCCGACGCCAACCCCACGCCACCCCTCGGCGGCCCCGACAACATCATCGACAACGGCGACTTCTCCGCCTTCTTCTCTCTCTTCTTCCAAGGCTGCCCATAACCCCCGCGAGAACCAAAGCTCCTCACCCGGTTCCTACCGGGGGAGGTGTTGGGGGGGCGAGTCTTCGAGGCGGAGGGGGCGCCCACGCCCGACCAGTGCCCCGACCTCATCCGTCCGAACGCTCCTCCGATTTGTTCATTTCCAAATGTGAACTCTGAACTCTCGCGCAGCGCCCCCTTCTTCGCACGCAGTGCGCACGACCGTTGCCGGCGGCGCAGCGAGGCTCCGCGAGCAAGCCGCCGGTAAACGGCCATCAAACTCCGAGCGGGGGGTGCCGGGGGGCGGCAGCCCCCGGCATCGGCGATTGATGCTCAACTCTCTGCGGCGTCATGCGCTGCGTTACTTCGGGTTCTTCTCAACGGGTCTGTTGCACCGATTGCCCGATCTTGGGCGCAGAGTCGGCGCGGCCGGATCCGCAAAGAAGGAACCGTCCGTCCGTTGATCGAACGCTCACGCAAGAGGGCTCCGGCGCCTCGCCAAGCCCCGACAAACCGGCCGCGCGGTCGGGCAGCGGGTTGGTCCCGCGCTTCTGACTCCGCGCGGTGCCCGTCACTCCCGCGGCACGATGATCGTCTCCCAGCCGTCAAATTCTCCATCGTGCTCCGAAGCGCACTCTTCCAGGTACGTGGTGATATCTGTCAGGTTATAAATCTCAATCTCACACACCCGTCGGAACTCCAGTTCCCACGGCACATCGCGGTCATCCCGCGCGGGCGAAGCCAGTGCCTCCGAGTCAACCTCGAACCCGTTGGCCACGAGCACTTCCGCGAACGAACGCCGGCCACTCTCGGTGCGGAAAAACGCGCAGAAATCGATCGGTCGAGGGCGGGTCGCGTCATTTCCGGATTCAGCCAGAGCCGCGACGACGCTGGAGTTCTGCGCGAACTGCACCTGCCAGAGTGTCGGTTGCAACGGCGTGAGTGCCGTGTACCCCGGATCGTCTGCAATGAGAACCTCGGGCCGCCACTCCGGGCAGGCATCGAGAACCCTTCGGAACTCCGCCGCCGTCGCTCGGCCATCCCGCGCGTAGAAGTGGAAGTCTCGTTCGTGACCACCGACACGCGACGCCACGAGAACCGCCGCCGTGGCCGATGCCGACGCGACGAGCGCCTCTTCCACGGCAACCATGCGGTCGAACGCCTCCGTGGTCGGCAGCCCGTTCGGTCTGGCCGTCGTCCCGTCGTACGAGAGCCGGACCCGGATGTGCGTCGTCGCCCCTGGGTCACGCTCAGCACCGAACGCGACATCCAAGCGTACGAAGTAGTGCGCATCGCCCTCAACGCCGGGGAACATTATCCACTTCTCGTTCGAGGACTCGCTCATGTCACGACATTATGAACACTGCCGCGTGGGCGTCAACGTCCGCCGTTACTCTTTGCCTAAACGCATCCGGGCGTTCATCACAGCGCCGCCGCGCACCGGTCGCAGAGCAGCGCCCCGCCGTGCTTCTCGCGGGCCTTGACCGTGCCGTCGCGCTTCCAGGATCGTTCGCACCGCGGCTCGGTGCGGAGGTCCTGAACGCCGATCGACGCCGCGGCGCGGTCGACCCGCACGCGGCTGACGCCCAGCAGGTCCGCCAGGTCCGTCGCGTCGAACTTCGAGAGCACGCCGTCGCCATCGGGCAGCACCACGCCCATCTCCAGCGGAGAGTCGACGCCCAGCGTTCCCTTGGCTTCCTCCATCGCCCGCAGCGCACGCTCGCGGACCTCCATCGCCGAGGCCCACGCCGCGGCATCGCGCGGGCTGAGCGTCGGGCCGGCGAACGTCTCCGCGTGCACGCACGCGCCCGCGTCCCCTTCGTGCAGAGCGCGGTACGCCTCATCGGCCGTGTGCGGCAGCATCGGCGCCAGCAGGCGGCAGAGCGTCTGGCACAGCGTGAACATCGCCCGCTGCGTGCTTTGCCGCCGCGCAGAGCCCGGCGCATCGCAGTACAGCCTGTCTTTCGTGGCCGCCAGGTACTTGGCGCTGAGCGTGTCGTTGCAGAAGTCGTAGATCGCGATGCTGGCCCCGCGGAAGTCGTACGCCTCGTACGCGGCACGCACCCGCTCGCTGAGCGCATCGAGCTCGCCCAGCACCCACGCATCCAGCGAGTACGGGCTCAGGGCGCTTGCGCCCAATCCCGTTGCGTCCGCACCCCCCGCACCCCCCGCACCCCCCGCACCCCCCGCACCCCCCGCACCAGACGTGCCCGCCCGCGGCAGGTCGTACAGGTTGCTCAGCAGGAACCGCAGCGTGTTGCGGATCTTGCGGTAACTCTCGCCCGTGAGCGTGAAAAACTCCAGGTCCGCCTTCACATCGTTCTCGTACGACAGGCTCGCCACCCACCAGCGCATCACATCCGCGCCGTAGTTGGCCAGCAGGCTCTCGACCTCGTACTGCTTCGCATCCGGGCGGCTCTTGCTGAGCTTCTTCCCGTCCTTGTCGTTGATGAACCCGTGCGTCAGCAGCGTGCGATACGGCGGCCTGCCCATGACGCCGAGCGCCGGCAGCATCGACAACTGGAACCACCCGCGGTGCTGGTCCGACCCTTCCAGGTACAGGTCCACCACATCGCGATGATCCGCGGACGTAAACGCCAGCCCGCGCTCCTTCATCACCGCGGCCCAGCTCGAGCCCGACTCGAACCACACATCCAGGATGTCGTTGCCCTTGCGCAGCGTTGCCATCAGCGCGGCACCGCCAGTGCCCCCCGCGCCACCCGCACCCTTCAGCTCCGCCGGCGCATCGGCATCCGCGTTCACGTCGTAGCCCGCCAGCAATTCGCTCGGCGAAAGCGTGAACCACGCATCGCTCCCCTTGGCGCGGACAACCTGCGCCACCGCCCGCACGCTCGCGTGCGTCATGAGCGCACGCTCCTTGCCATCGCCGCCGATGTACAGGAACGCCGGGATCGGCAGGCCCCACGCGCGCTGGCGCGAGATGCACCAGTCCGGCCTGCTCTCGAGCATGCCGCGGAGCCGGTTGCGTCCCCACTCGGGCACGAACTTCACGTTGTCCGCGGCCGCCGCATCGGTCCTGGCCTGCGCCAGCGTGCGGAGCGTCCCGCCGTCGCGCCGCGGGCGATCGACACCCACGAACCACTGCTCGGTGGAGCGGAAGATCGTCGGCGTCTTGCTCCGCCAGTCGTGCGGATAGCTGTGCATGAACGTGTGCTCATGGAACAGATGCCCGCTCTGGCGCAGGCGCTCGGCGACCATCTCGTTGCCCTTCCACACATCCACGCCGCGGAGCCACGCCGGCGCGGTGTCGTCGTACGTGCCATCGCCGCGGACGGGGCAGTAGATGGGCAGACCGATGCGCAGGCCGGTCTGGTAGTCCTCGACGCCGTGCCCCGGCGCGGTGTGGACCAGCCCCGTGCCGTCCTCGAGCGTGACGTAGTCCGCGCCGACAACGGTGAACACGGCGGGCGCCGGCGTTCCCGTCACCGCCGCGACGCCCTCGCCGGCCAGCGGGTTGATGAACGGATGGCGGTAGCGCAGGCCGATGAGGTTCTGGCCGCGGGTCACGCCGAGCACGACGACTTCCTCGGCGCGCGACATCTGCATGACCTTCTCGACCAGCTCCTTCGCGACGATCGTCACGTTGCCATCGACCCACACCAGCGCGTACTCGAAGTCCGGATTCACCGCGATCGCCAGGTTCGCCGGCAGCGTCCAAGGGGTGGTGGTCCAGATCATGAAGCTCGGCTTCTGCGCCAGGGCCGTGCCGGCGATCGGCTTGGCCGAGGCGTTCTCGACTTCCTCCTCATCTTCATCGCCGGTCATCTCATCGCCCGCGGGCTTGAGCCCGAAGCGCGCGTAGACCTTATCGCCATCATCGCACTCAAAGTCGACGTACACCGACAGGTCCTGCCGGTCGGCGTACTCGAGCTCCGCCTCGGCCAGCGCGGTCTGATTCGCCACCGACCAGTGCACCGGCTTGAGCGCGCGGAAGACCAGATCCTGCTTGAGCAGGTCGGCCAGCACCTCCAGCGTCGCGCCTTCGAAGGCCGGCTTCATCGTCAGGTACGGGTCGGCGTAGTCGCCCAGGGTCAGCAGCCGCTGCATCTGCCCGCCCTGGAGTTTCACGTACTTTTCCGCGTACGCCTGGCACTCGCGGCGGACGACCATGCGCCGCTGATCCTCGCTCAGCGTCGCGAGCTTTTCCATCTTGCCCTTCTCGACAAACTCCTGCATGACCTTGTGCTCGATCGGCAGGCCGTGACAGTCCCACCCGGGCACGAACGCGCAGTCGAAGCCCGCCATCGTCTTGCTGCGGACGACAAAGTCCTTCAGACACTTGTTCATCAGGTGCCCGAGGTGGATCGATCCGTTGGCGTACGGCGGGCCATCGTGAAAGACGAACCGCGGCGAGCCGGCGCGCTTCTGGCGCAGCAGCGCGTAGAGCCCGTTGCCATCGGCGAGGGTCGCCCAGCGCTTCTGACTGGCCGGCTCGTTCTGCACGAGGTTGGCCTTCATCGCGAAGGAGGTCTTGGGGAGGTTGAGGGTGTTGCGGAAGGGCGACTTGCCCTGATCGGCTTCGGGATTGGTCTGGCTCATGGGTCGGGGTCCGGAGTCGTGGGAGCGAACGTGTCGGCGTGGTGTTGAGTCAGGGAACGAACGAACCGCTCGATGTTCCACGTGGAACATTGATTCGGTCAAGCCCCGTCAGCGGGGATGAGACGGATTGGGGACGTTGGGGTGCGTCCGCCCGGCTCAGCCCACACGGGGCCGGGTAATCGAAGGCGGAATGGCGAACGATCGCACCATGATCGCGGATTATTCACGCGCTGGGGGCCGCGGGCAAGGGAGGCCACCCGCGGAGTTGGATTTGGACAGTTGCGGCGGGAGCGCACGCCGCGGGCGCGGAATTGATCACCGGAACTCGAAGATCGTCTGCGTCCGCAGGACCAATCCGCCCTGGGCGAAGAGGTGGTACGCCTCGGCGTGAATCTCGCGGGCCAGGCGGACAAGGTGCAGAACCGAAAGGTTCTTGCCGTTGCCGACGGCCGAGTCGTAGGCGACCTTGAGGCTGTCGGTTTCCTGAGCGAAGGCGAGCATTTCCTGGTAGGTCGCGCGGTAGAGGCTGTCGGAGAGATTCTCGGTTTGCACGGTGGTGATGTAATTCACGCCGTGTTCGCGGAAGGACTGCTCGAAGTCCCTCTCGTTGAGGCACTGGAAACTGGCGACGGCACCGGTCAGGGGCAGGCCGCCGTCGACATCGGTGACCAGTTCGCTAAGGCAGAGGGTCTTGTGCTGGAAGCGGACCATGTGCGAGCCGTTCATGAGCCAGGCTTCGAGCTCGGATGGGCCGTGGACGATGTTCTTGCGGGCCTTCATCTGGAAGAGTTCCGGATGGAGGGGCTTTTTATAGAGGATGAGGTTGTGAACGGCCGGGGCGGCGGCGGGGGCCTTCTGGCCGAGCGAAGAGATGGTGCGTTTGGAGGCCGACGCGGCGGGCTGAAGGAAGGGTGTCGTCTGACGCATGGCGGAGGCTCGAGAGGAGTCGGACGCGGAGTGGTGCGACGAGGAAGACGGGGTGTCCATGCCTGCGGCTCCGATGGTACTGGCGAACGGTCAACCTGCGAGAACCAATTACGAAGAACTTCTTGGTTCTGTGAAGATCGGTGGATCATACCACCGCCTGAGCGGAAGGGCGGGGGTTCCCACAAGATCTTGGGGGCCTGTCAAGAATTCACCCTTGAAGAGGTGGTGTGGAGGGAGTTGAGAAACTGTCGGATGATCGGGTAGGCCGATGAGCTCCGGATCGGCACCGGACGAGGGCGAACTCCTCGCGAGGGGTTTTCCAGCCCGGCGGGTCGGTCGGTCGATAGGACAACATGCCGATGGGAGCAGCCGGATGGATTCGGCGGTTGGCGGGCGGGGGTGCGGCCGGGACGGCCAAGGCGCTGGCGGACGCGATCGTGTCCGCGCGCGCGGCGGGGGAAGATGTTGACTCGCTTTCGGCGGATCTGATCGAGTTGATGGCCCGCGGGCGCGAGCGGGGCGGCGTGCTGGCGCGGGTGAGCGGGGGAGGCAGCGGTGATGATCGGGCGGTGGAGTGTGAGGTGCTGCGGGTGTGGCCCGCGCTGACGCGCGATGCGCGAGAGGCCGCGGTCGCGGTCGGGGGCGAGCGGCTGGAGGCCGAGCTGCGTGCGCGGCTTGGCGGGGCGACGGTGGCCGAGCGCATCGGGGCGCTGGAGGTGATCGGACAAGCGGGGATGCACGCGCTGGCGGTGGCGGTCGCCTCGAGCCTCGCCGATGGCGATGCGACGGTGGGTGATGCGGCGGAGCGCACGTTGGCGGCGCTGTGCGGCTCGGAGGGTGTGCTGGCGGCGGAGGATGGCCGCGGCGTGCGCGGGGTGATGGCGGGGCTGGATCGCGCGGCGGAGTTGTTCGACCGGCATCGGCGTGCATCGGTGATCGGGCTGTGGATGCGGATGGCGACGACGGTGAGCGACAGCGCGGTGAGCGTGGGCGATCGGCGCAACTGGCTGGATGATGAGCAGCACCCGGCCCAACTTGTGGCGCGCAGCCGTCTGCGGCGTGCGGCGGAGGAGGAGGTCGGTGCGGGGCTGGTCAGCGGCGCGGCGTTCGTGTGGATCAAGTACCCGGGGCTGGCGTCGGCGGCGCGGGATCGGCTGCTGGGGCCGCGGGGCCGCGGTGTGGACCTGACGTGGGTGCTGGAGCGATCGCACCTGGTGCTCAATCCTCGTCGGCGAGCGGCGCTCAGCGCCGGTGTGGCGGCTGAGACCGGCGGTGTGGCGGGGCCGGAGTTCTGGGGCGGCGGTGTGGAGCGCGGCGTGGGGGCGGTGCGGTGGGTGTGTGCGCAGGCGATGGGGGCACGCGGACGGGATGCGGCGCTGGCGCCGATGCTGGCCGATGAGCGTGTGGAAGTGCGGCTGGCGCTGGTGCGCGAAGGCGGTCGGCTGGCGCGGCGACCGGCGTGCCTAGTTGATGCGTGCTTCGATGCCGACGGGCGTGTGGCGCGATCGGCAACGCTGGAACTGCTGGCGACGAGCCGGCGCGAGGCGTTGCCGGAGGGCGAGCGTCGGCGGCTGATTCGGCTGCTGCGTCGCAGCCCGCACGCGGCGGTGCGGTCGATCGCGGAGCAGGCCTGGCGCGGGCGGGCGAGCGCGGCCGAGCACGGGTCGGGTGTTGGGGCCATCGCGGGTGCGGCGGACGGCGTGCGCGGCGGGGTCGCTGAGGCCGTGCTGAGCACCGTGCCGGCGCGGATGATGGAGTTGCGGAGCGTGCAGGGGCGCGAGGCGGGCGCGGGGCATGATGCGCACGATGCCCGGCGGCTGCTGGAGATTTCATCGCGTGGGCTGGGCGGGCGGTATGCGCGGGCGATCGCGGAGTTTGTGCGGGGTGTGGATGCCGCGGCGTGGCCGATGAGCGCGGCGACGGGGGCATCGGTGCTCGGGGAGAGCGATGAGTCTTCGGTGGTGGCGACGCTGGTGGAGGTGACGCGTGCGACCGGGCCGGCGACAGCGAGGCTGCGGGCCAACGCGATCGACGCGCTGACGCGGCACATTCGGAGGTGTCAGGGTGCCTCGGCAGAGGTGCGGGCGGCGCTGCTGGATGCGGCGGGGCGGAGCGGAGTTGGCGATGGGTCTGGCGACGGTGGACTTGGCGATCAGGGAGTGTCGGCGGCATCGGGCGGTGAGCATCGCCCGCGCGCTGCGGCGGCGCGGGGGCTGATCATCGCGGGTGATCTGATGGGGGACGGGACGCTGATGCGAGCGGGGACCGCGACGCTGCAGGCGATGCTGCTCGATGATCGGGTGATGCAGCGTGTGGCGGGGGCGTGGTGTGCCGAGCGGGTGGCCTGGCGGCTTGCGGCACGCGATGGGGCGCACGCGTCGATCGCCGCGACGGTGGGGCGGCTGGCGTCGGATGAGGGAGAGAGCCGGGCGGTGCGAGCGCGTGCGCGGCGGGCGGCGGAGAGGCTGCTGAGCGAAGTGCGCGCGGCGTGGGGAGCGAAGGCGGGGGGCGTGGCGCACTGGCAGAGCGGCAAAGTGGCGCAGTGAGAAGTTGAGGATCTGGCGGATGCTGACGATGAGGTTCTGCCGAGAGCCGCGGGTGGCGGCGCGCGATGGCTGAGCGTGCTGGCCGGAGGAGGGTCGAGTCGCGAGCGCGTCGGAGAGGATGAGGTCGGGCTGCTGATCGGATGCGAGCGCTCGCTCCGCCTCGGAGACTTAGTACCTGAGCCTGCAGGACATGGGCCAGGATCGAGCTGCGCCTCGTGCGGTTACTGGCAGCCGAGGAAGAACGCGGCGAAGAAGGCGGAGAAGTCGCCGTTGTCGAGGGTGTTGTCGGGGCCGCCGCCGGTGAGGATGGTTTCGCCATCGGTGTTGGCGATGTCCGCCGCGAGGCGCGTGGGGTCGGACTCTGGCGCGAAGAAGGCGGTGAAGAAGGCGATGAAGTCGCCGTTATCGAGGGCGTTGTCGGACCCGCCGAGGATGGGGTCGGTCAGGCGTGTTTCGCCGTCGGTGTTGGCGATGTCCGCGGGGGAGCACGCGGCGATGGTCATGGTGAGATTGTCGATGTAGAAGTCGTTGGGGAAGGTGGAGGTGTTGAGATTGCGGACGGCAACGACGGAGGGGCCGGCGGTGAGCGGGGCGGTCCAGAGGGCGGAGTGGGCGATCCAGAGCTGCGTGCCGTTGGGCAGTGTGGTCGGGGTGCCGATGAGACTGCCGTTGAGTTGCCATTGGAGCCTGGCGGGTCCGCCGGCGACGGCGGTGGCGGCGTGCAGAGTGAGTCGGTAGGTGCGGCCGGGCAGGGGGTTGACGGTGGCGAACCAGATGCGCTGGTTGGGAACCGTCGAGCCGTTGATGACCATCATGAGCACGGAGCCGGGGATGGAGGGCGGCGGGTTGACGAAGGAGCCGTTGAAGGATGAGCCGTTGGAGCGGACGGTGTATTGGCCCTCGCAGCAGTTGCCGCCGGAGGAGAAGGAGTAATCGGAGGAGAAGCCGGTGTTGCCGAGTTCGAAGTTGCCGTTGGGCAGGAGGTTCTGCGCGACCGCGGCGGGGGTGAGGGGGGTGAGGAGACAGAGCGATGCCAATGCGGCGGAGGCGCGTGAAGTGATGCGGCGCGGTGTGGAGTTGAGCGGCACGTGATGCTCCGGGGGATTGGGTCGCGCGGGATGAGCGCGGCGGGTGGAAGGGCGCGTGGTGCGGGAGGTGGGGAATCCGTCGCGGGCTTCGTTGAGTGTACAAGCAGGCTTCGGGCCGCCGAGGTGAGGGGGAAGTGGCGAGTGGATCGGTGTGAACGGGCCGGAAGCGGGAGCAACCAATATACCCCGTGGGGGTATAATCGTGCATGAGTACACGTGGCAAAAAGCAGGGTGAGAAGGGCGGCAAGTCGCGGAATGGTGTGGGTGCGGGTGCGGGTGAGGCGCGATCGGTGGGCAGTGACGCCGCGTGCGGGTGTGGCTGTGCGGTGGGCCGAGGGGGAGAGGCTGAAGTTGATCGCGGGAGTGGCCGCGTCGGGCCGGGCGGTGTGGCGCACGGGGTGGATGCGGAGATCAAGCGGCGGAATCTGGCGCAGTTGCGGCGGATCGAGGGGCAGGTTCGGGGCGTGGCGGCGATGGTGGAGGGGGATCGGTACTGCGCGGATGTGATCACGCAGATCGCGGCGGTGCGGGCGTCGTTGCTGGCGGTTGCGGGGAATGTGCTGCGGAATCACCTTGAGCACTGTGCCGCGGCGGCGATGGAGCGGCGCGGGCCGGACCGCGAGGCGATGATCGACGAGGTGCTGGACCTGGTGTCGAAGGTGTCGCGGTGAGGCGGGGCGCGGGTGCGGCGTGACGGCTGTGGCGATCCGGGAGTGAGCGCGAGTTCTCATGCAAAGGAGAAGCACATGAAGTTGAATCAACGGCGGATCGGCGTCGCGGTTGTCTGGACGGTGATGCTGGCTGGCGCGGCCGGCTTTGCGGTGTTGGGCGGTTGCGGGGTGGAGCGGCCGCGGGCGGATGCGTCGGTGAACGAGGCGATCGCGGACGATCGGACGATCGAGGGGCGCGAGGCGGTGCTGACGGTGTTCGGGATGAGTTGTCCGCTGTGCGCGAACAACGTCGACAACACGCTCAAGGAGGTGCCCGGGGTTGAGACTGTGTCGGTGGACATGGGCAGCGGCGAGGTGCGCGTGGGGCTTGACGGGAAGACGCCGGTGACGCGCCGGCAGCTTGCGCGGGCGGTTGATCGGAGCGGGTTCAGCCTGAAGAAGGTGGAGGTGCGGCCGTGAGTCGGAGCGCGTGCGCGATCGCGGCGGCGATGGTGGCGGTCGCTGGGGCGAGCGTGCCGGTGATGGCGCAGGAGGCGACGCACACGCCCGCGGCGACGCAGCCGGCGGCGGGGCGGCTGTACATGCGGCAGAAGGTTCAGTATGTGTCGTTCGGCGATGATCCCTCGCCGGAGGCGCGTGACATCACCAAGGTCGTGTCGACGACAACGCTGACCTACGGGCTGCGTCGGGACACTTCGCTGAGTCTGGAGGTGCCGATGGCGTACGCCGCGGAGGTGGCGCACGGCCGGCACGCGACGCGGCGGTTCGGGGTCAACGACATTTCGTTGTCGATCAAGCACCGGCCGTGGCAGTTGGACCTGAACCCGGTGGACTCGCTGCGGCTGGCGGTGGTCGGCGGTGTGGAGGTACCGAGCGGGGATGGGGACTTCTCGAGCCACTCATTCGACCCGTTCGTCGGGGCGGTGTTCACGGCGATTCTCGGGCGGCACGGCGTGAACCAGTCGATCGTGTACAAGTTCAACACCGGCGGCGACGCGTTCAACACGCGGGCGGGCGATGGGCCGGATGATGCGGTTCGGTTCGACACTTCGTACCTGTTTCGGCTTTCGCCGGTGGAGTACTCGGCCGCGTCTGAGGCGGCGACGTATGTCACTCTGGAGGCAAACGGGTTGTACGAGACCAATGGTGATGTGGAGGTGATCGCGGGGCCGGGGATCTTGTACGAGGCCAGGACGTTCGCGCTCGAGGCGACGATCGGGCTGCCGATGGTGCAGGAGGTGCGCGAGCGGCCGGAGGTGGATCTTGTCGTGACGCTTGGACTGCGGATTCTGTTCTAAGGGCCTGTTCGATCTGGAGCCATAACGATGCGTGCGGGCGAGGAGGACCAGCGAGGGGCAACAGGATTGGGTGGCGGTGGCGGTACAGGAATCGGGATTGATGCGAGTGCTGGTGGAGCTGGCGGCCGGCGCGTTGAGATGGCGATCGGCGGGATGTCGTGCGCGGCGTGCGCGGCGCACGTGCAGCGCGTGCTGGAAAAGCAGCCCGGGGTGACATCGGCGAGCGTGAACTTCGCGACGCGCATGGCGACGCTCGGGGTCGATGCGGGTTCGGCGGATGTTGCGGAGTTGGTGCGGGCGGTTGATCGCGCGGGGTATTCGGCGGAGGTGGCGGGGGAGAGCGGAGCGAGGCGAGCGGAAGGAGATGGAGGCTCCGAAGGGGCGAGTGGCGATGCGGCCAGCGATGCGGCCAGCGATGCGGGTGGTAATGCGGGTGGCGACGCTGGCGAGGCGGCAGTACAGGCTGATGCGGAGGATGCCGAGGATGCGCTGCTGGCGCGGCTGGCGCAGGACGGCGCGGTTGAGGAACGGAGGCTCCGCCGGCGGGTGCTGATCGGGGCTGCGCTCGGTGCGCCGGTGGTGGTGCTTGCGATGTCACACGGCATGCTCGCGGGTGTTGGAGGAGTCGGGGCGTGGTTGTCGGGGCTCGGCGGGGCGTGGGTGCAGGCGGTGCTGACGTTCGGGGTGCTCGTTCTCGCCGGGGGCTCGATGTTCGCGGGGGCGTGGCGGAGCGTGCTGCGGCGGGTTGCGAACATGGACACGCTGGTGGCGATGGGGACGGGGATCGCGTTCGTGTACTCGCTGGTTCAGGTCATCATCGCATCCGCGGGCGCGGACCGTGGGGCGCACGCGGGGCATGGGCCGACGGTGTACTTCGAGGCGGCGGCGGTGATCGTGGTGCTCGTGCTCGTTGGTCGGCTGCTCGAGCGGCGCGCGACGGCGCGGACATCGTCGGCGATCGGGGGGCTGGTGCGGCTGACGCCGATGGGGGTGATGGTGGAGCGCGGCGGGACGGAGGTGGCCGTACGGGCGTCGCGCGTGCGAGTTGGAGAGATCGTGATTGTGCGGCCGGGCCAGCGGGTCGGCGTTGATGGGGTGATCGAGACGGGGCGGTCCGACGTTGATGAGTCTGCGCTCACGGGCGAGGCGGCGCTGGTGGTTCGCGGCGTTGGCGAGCGGGCGTTCGCGGGAACGCTCAACCGCACGGGCGTGCTGCGGGTGCGGGCGTCGGCGGTGGGGGCGGGCACGGCGATGGGGCGGGTGGTCCGGCTTGTGCGAGAGGCTCAGGGGACCGCGGCGCCGATCGCGCGGCTGGTGGATCGGGTCAGCGCGGTGTTCGTGCCGATGGTGATGGGGCTCGCCGCGCTGAGTTTCGCGGCGTGGATGGTGTGGGGGCCGGCGGGAGAGCGGCTGGCGATGGGGGTGCACGCCGCGGTGAGCGTGCTGATCATCGCGTGTCCGTGCGCCCTGGGGCTGGCGACGCCGACGGCGATCATGGTGGGGACGGGGATCGGTGCGCGACGGGGCATGCTTGTGTCCAGCGCGGCGGCTCTTGAGGCGGCGGCGGGGTTGCATGTTGTCGCGTTCGACAAGACCGGGACGCTGACGCGCGGGCGGCCGCGGGTCGAGCGTGTGGCCGCGGCGGAGGGGTGGACGCGCTCGGCGGTGCTGGGGCTTGCGGCGGCGGCGGAGCGGGGCAGCGAGCATCCGTTGGCGTGTGCGATTGTGCGGGCGGCGATGGAAGAGCGGGGGGCGGTGCGGGGGGCGGCGGCGGGGTCGGCGGAGGGGGTGGCGGCGGGGGCTGAAGGGAGCGAGTTGGCGGTCGTGTCTTCGCGCATCGAGCCGGGCGTTGGGGTGTATGCCGAGGTTGCCGCGGGCGCGACTGCGGACGGAGGTGATGGTCGTGTGCGGCGGGTTGGTGTCGGGCGGCGGGCGGTGGTGGGCGAGGATGCTTCGGGGTCGGCGGTGGCGCTGGAGCGGCAGGTCGAGGCGATGGCCGCGGCGGGGCTGACGATCGCGTGGGTCGCGGTTGATGGGCGTGCCGCGGGGGTGATCGGGCTTGGTGATGAGGTGCGGGCGTCTGCGCACGAGGCGGTGAGCAGGTTGCGCGGGATGGGTGTGCGCGTGATGATGCTCACGGGCGACCATGAGCGAGCCGCGGCGGCGGTGGGGGTGTTGACGGGGATCGACGAGATCCGCGCTGGCATGACGCCCCCGGACAAGGCGCGCGTCATCGGTGAGTTGCGCGGGCGGGGGCTGAGGGTCGGGTTCGTCGGCGATGGGATCAACGATGCGCCGGCGCTCGCCGCGGCGGATGTCGGGATCGCGATGAGCAGCGGGACGGACCTGGCGCGGGCGTCGGCGGGGATCACACTGGTGCGGCCCGGGGGCGAGGCGGATCTGCGGGGCGTGGCGGGCGCGATCGAGTTGTCGCGCGCGACGCTGCGGGCGATTCGGCAGAACTTGTTCTGGGCGTCGTGTTACAACGTTCTGGCGATCCCGGTCGCGGCGGGCGCGCTGTACCCGCTGACGGGATGGATGCTCTCGCCGATGATCGCCAGTGCGGCGATGGCGCTGAGCAGCGTGAGCGTGGTGGCGAACAGCCTGCGGCTTGGGTGGGGACGGGGGCGGAGTGCGGCCGCAGAGTGATGCGGGGAGCCAGTGGCTCGATGTGGGTTGCGGGCGATGGCGACGCGGACCATCGCGGAGCCGCATGGCCCGGCGTTCAGGTGCATCGCGATGCGTGCCGGGCGGCGATTGTGTCGCGTACGTGTCAGCGTTCGACCGGACCGACGATCGGCGGAATGGTCACCGGTGATGGGGCCTGGCCGAACGGCGGCGCATCGCGGAGGAACGCGCGGCGGATCTTCGGCGGGTTCACGGGCCGGTGTTCGCGGCCCGGCAGCACGGGCGTCGCGGCCAGCCGCGTGAGGGTTTCGGCAGAGCCGACGACCTGAGCGAAGGCGGTGTATTGGCCGTCGAGCCGGGCGGTTTCCTCGCGCGAAAGAGCGATGAAGAACTGGGAGCCCGCGGTGTTGGGGTCGCGATCGCGTGCCATGCTCAGCACGCCGAAGTCGTGCGGGAGCGTGCTGGGCTCAAGCGGCAGTTCGTAGCCGGGGCCGCCCTCGCCGGTGGCGGTGGGATCGCCGGCCTGAATGACAAAGCCGCGCTGCGGGTTCGATCGGCCGACGGCGACGACACGGTGGAAAGCGATGTCGGTGTAGAAGCCGCCCTCGACGAGATGGCGGAAGTTCCATGCGGTGTTCGGCGCGGCATCGGGCCGGAGGCGGATCTCGAGCGTGCCCGCATCGGTTTCCATGATGACGTGTCGATCGACATACGTGCGTACGCCGGTGAACGTGCGCTCGCGGGCCTGGCGGCCGGGCGGATACACGGCGACGGGAAGACGCGGGTCGCGCTCATCGAGGACGGCGCGAAGCGGCGTGAGCATGGGCTGAAGCACGACGGGCGGGCCGATGGGTGTGTGCCGGGGTGCCTGGTCGCCCTCGGGGTTGGCCGGCGTGTCGGTGGGCAGGGCCATGAGCTGCGCGAAGAGAACGGGACGGGTGATGAGCGGTGCTGCGGGCGCGGCCGCGGGGTCGGGTGACGCGTCGGGCGTGGCCGGGGCTGTGCGTTCGATGCCCTTCCAGATCTGCGGCAGCAGCGCGGCGAGGTCCACGCGGCCCGGCAGTGCGGCGGCGCGCGCGATGGGCTCGGCGGTATCGGGCAGGTGGAGCCAGACTTCAAGGCGGGGCGTGCCGCTGGTCTCGGGCGGGAGGGCGACGGTCATCGGGATCGCGCGGTCGACGCCGACGTAGAGACGATCGGGCGTGAGTTGTGCGCGGGCGGTCGTCGGCGACACCAGAAGGAGTGCGCAGGTCAGGATCAGCGGGGCGAGCGCGGGTGCCGCGGCGGAGAGGGCTGCTCGTGCGGAGCGGGCAAGGACATGTCGGATGGAGGCCATGACCCTCAGGCTAGCGTCCGTCAGCGGCGAGCGTGCGGCGCACGATGATCGCCCGGGGGCGCAGGTTCGCGGCCGCGGTGGAGCGAGGGACGCGTTACTTGCCGGCGGGGATGACAATCTGGCCCATCGGGGATGGGATGCCCTCTTCCTCGGCGGCGTCGAGCGCATCGCTGAAGTTGTCGAGGGTCTTCCAGGCTTCCTGAACGACGGTTTTCGCGTCGGCGTCGGTGGGCTTTTCGGGAAGGATCGAGACGAGTGTCTTGTCGGAGTCCTGGAACCAGGCGACGGCCAGATCAGCGCGGAGGAGATTGGCGCCGACGACGTGGTTGAAGTCGATCTGGGTCTGCAGGCCGTCGACCATCAGCGAGAAGCCGCTGCGGAGGGTGTCGAAGCGCACATTCGGATTGGTCGGGCCGCGATACTGGTAGTTCACGGTGATCGAACCGGGCGTGCCAGCCCAGAGGTCGACGGTGGCGGAGAGCGGGTGCGAGCCGCGGTGAGAGGGGCAGTAGAACACGCCGGGGGCGGTGATGTAGTCGTGGAAGAAGAGGGTTCCGACGCCGTCCCAAAGGTTGGTGCCGCCGAGACGTGCCTGCATCATCATGTGCGGCGCGCTGGTGGGGTCGGCGATGCCCTTGACGCTGTGGACACTTTGGGGGAGTTGGCCCTTGCGGTCGCCAGAGAACATGGCGAGGCCGAGTCCGACCTGGCGGACGTTGGAGCTGCAGACGACCTGGCGCGTGGTCTCGCGCACTCGCGCCATCGACGGGACGAGGATCGCCATGAGCACGGCGACGACGGCGAGCGAAACGATCACATCGATCAGCGAAAAGGCCCGAGAACGCGCGAGATCGACGCGCGCATTGGTGCGCGAACCGATGCGGAGTTGAGTTTGCTCACGGAGCTTTGGTTGCACTGCAACCTCCACGGGCACCCCTGCCCAGACGCGCACTCGTGTGTGAAGATAACCGATTGTTGACGAATGTGCTAGTCTTCTGTATCGGGATTAGGGCCCCGGAGATCGAGGGAAAACCAGATCGTCAGGAATACACCTACAAACGCGATGCGAATATGTGAAGATGGGGAATTGTGGTGGGTGCTGATCGAAGTGCGGTCTGAAAGTGATTGGCGGGGATCCGAGCTGGTCGAGTGGCCGTATGGGCTGGCGTGAGAAGTCCGGAGCCTTCCTGGTCTCTTGACTCGAATGGGGTAAACATGCCGTTGTCTCCAGCAGAGCAGGCCGCGGATCTTGCGTTGATGCGAGGCGTCGCGGCCGGGGAGGCGTCGGCGGTTGGTCGTTTGTATGACCGGTTCGGTGCGCTGGTGTATCGGATGGCGTACCAGGCCCTGCCGTCGCGGAATGATGCGGACGAGGCGGTTCAGGAGGTTTTTGTCCGCCTCTGGCGGACCGCGGGGCGGTATGACCCGTCTCGTGCGGCGCTGGTGACTTGGGTGATGCTGCTGACGAGGCGGTATCTTGTAGATCGTTTGCGGCGGCAGCGGACGGCGCCGAAGTTCGGCGTGATCGATGAGCGGGCGCACGGCGTGACGGACACGCGGTCGGGACCCGGGATCGGCACCGCCGGGGCAGAGGGCGAAGGTGCGGGTTGGAGCGGATTGGGCGGCGGGGTTGTGGACCCCGAGCGTGCGGAGCGGTTTGCGGCGGTGATGAAGAAAGTGGAAAAACTCCCTGCGCTGCAACGAACGGTGGTGATTCGGGCGTATCTGAATGGTCAGACGCTCAGGCAGATCGGCGAGGAGCTGGACACGCCTCTGGGGACAATCAAGTCGGCGCTTTCCAGGGCGCTGGTACGGCTGCGGGAAAGTGAACTCAGCGAAGGAGTTCCGGGATGAAGGCCATGAACAACGGACACATGCACGGACAGAACGGTGATGAGGGCGAGCCGAGTCTCGCGGAGTTGTTCGACCTTGCGCAGATGGATGCGCTGGGCCTTCTCGACGAGCCGGGGCGCGTGCGCTTCGAGCATGCCTTTGCGCGGTCGCCCGAGGCGATCAAGGCGCAGTTGCGTGCGCAGCAGAATCTGGCGGTGCAGTTGGCGGCGATGACCCCGGACGTTTCGGTGCCGGCGGGTCAGCGCGAGCGGGTGATCGATCGCGTGGCGGCGGAGGCGGCGGGGGATCGGGACATCATCGCGCACCTGGAGCCGGCGGTGTTGCCGGCGCAGGGTGTCAGCCGCGTGTGGCGAGCGGCGTCGATCGCGTGCGCCGCGGCGGCGATCGTGTTTGCGTTCACGACGATCCAGATGCAGGGCCGGTATCGGGAGCTGGACAACGCGTTCCGCACGGGTCAGGTCGCGACGATGTTCATCAAGGAGTTCGGTCCGCGGTTTGAGACGGCTCTGGCATCTCCGGGGACGCGGTTCATTCAGTTCCAGGCGGTCGATGGTCAGCGTGGTGCCGCGGTGGTGCTGCACGATTCGGCGACGGGCGAGGCGCAGTTGTTCTGCCACGATCTGCCGGAGAAGGAGGCGCGGTATCAACTGGTGATGATCCTGCCGGGCGAGGAGCGTCGCGTGGTGCTGCCGGTGCGGGCCAGCGGAGCGCGGATCGCCCAGGTGATCGAGCGACTGGATCTGCCGATGGGCGCATCGCTGGCGATCACGCGTGTTGGCGGCGAGGAGCAGCCGCTGCTGACGAGCATCAACTTGTGATGCGGGGTGCCGAGCGCCGGGTCGGGCGTGATTCGGCAGGGGCACGTCGTCGGCGAGCGTTCGAGTGTGAGCACATCGGGGTGTGATGGGTGATCGGGGGGCTTGAGCCCGCGCGGCGCGATGGCCCGGTTTCAACGAGCGATCTTCTTTCGAGCGATGACGGCCGATAGAGCCGTCGTCGCTTGTTCTGGCCCGTGTGATCGGGCAGGGCGGCGCGCGGGTCAGATGGCGGCGGCCATCTGCTGCTCGAACTTGAGTTTGGCGCGGGCCATGAGTCGGTAGAGGATGAAGTAGAGGATGGTGGCGAAGGCCAGGCCGCCGCCGCCGAAGGTCGCGACATAGGCGAGGCGGGCGTCGACGAGGGGTTCCTCGCCGGCGCGGGCCGGCTGGGTGATGGTGGTGGCGGCGCCGTCGCCGCGGGCGTCGCGCTGGGCGTTGGCCAGCGCGACCATCGCCAAAGAAAGTGTCTCGAGTTCGCGCTCGGTGCGTTCGCGGCCGACGCCGCGGAGTTCGATGGTCAGCACGCCGGCGCGGTCGGTCATGATGGACATGTCGGCCTTGGTGCGCTTCATGACGGCGGCGGGGGTGGCCAGGTCGGACATGGCGCGCTGCGCGAAGCGTTCACCGGCGAGATTGAAGAACTGAGGATCCTCGGCGAGTTTCTCGTGGTTGGCGGTCCACGACAGCAGGTCGTCCTGCGCGAGCGTGCCTCCCTTGGCGTCGGCTTCGATGACGGCGCGTGCGGCAAAGACGCTCGGCGCGACCTGTCCGGCGATGGCCCATGCCATGGAGAAGATGACCGCGAGGCTGGCGACGATGCTGAGCACCCAGACCGCCGCGTGCGAGCGGCCGGCCTTGGCCTGATGGGCCTTGCGTTCCTCGGCCAGCGCCGCGGCGGCGGCGGCGATCTTCTGACGCTGGGCGATGACTTCCTCGTACTGCTCGCGGCGCTTGGCGATCGCGGCCTTGGCTCCGGCGAGTTTGCGGGATTGGGCGAGGATCAGGTCGCGCTGGCGACGAAGGCGCGAGCGGCGGAGTTCGACCCATTGCTCATCGTGCGAGCGGGCGTTGTTCGGCGCGGTGCTCTCGGCCGAGTCTGCGCGGGCCTCGGCGTCCGCGGCGCGGGTCTCGGCGGACTTGAGCCGCTGGGCAAGCACGCGGAGCGCTTCGTCGCGTGCGGCGAGCGATTGCTGCGAATCCTCGATGCGAGCCTGCAGATCGGCGGTCGCTTCGCCCGCGCGGGCGAGCTGGTCGCGAAGGTCGGCGATCGTGCGCTCGTGCTCGCTGCTGCTGACGCTGTCGGCGGACTGCCGCTGGGCGGCGTCGGCGAGGCTGGCTCGGGATGCGGCCAGTTCGGCGCGGAGGGTGTCCAGCTCGGCGCGGGCGGCGTCAAGATCGGCGCGGGCCGATGCCAGCTCCTCACGGGCCTGTGCCAGGGCGGCCTCGGACTTCGAGAGCGAGGCCTGAAGATCGGCGATGGTTGAGCGGGCCAGTTCGGCTTCGGCGGCCAGGGCTTCGGCACGGGCCCGGGTCTGGGCGAGAGCCTCGGCCCCTTCGCGTGCGGCCTGTGAGCTGGCGGTGTCGGCCGCGCTGAGTGTCGCGATGCGGGCGCGGAGCGAGGTCAATTCGGCGGTCGCGGCGGAGAGTCGCTGTTCGCAGTCGGCCAGGGCCGCACGCGAGCCGTCGGCAAGGGTGCGGAGATCGTGAACCTGTTCCTGCTCGCCGGCGAGGGTGGTGGCCAGCTCGTGGGCACGCTGCTGCGCGGACTGTTCGCGGCGGGTTGCCTGCTCGAGATCTTCGCGTGTGCGGGCGAGTTCATCGGCCAGGCGTGCGGCCTCGGCACTCGCGGCGTCGCTGGTGCTCTGGCTGGCTCGTTCCAGTTCGTTCATTCGCGCCTGCGAGGCGCGGAGTTGCTCGCGGAGCTCATCACGAAGGCGTTCGGCGTCGGCGTGCGCGGCGCGGGCCTCGTCCGCGGCCTGTTCCAGTTCGCGCGTGTGGGTCAGGGCCTCATCGAGCCGCGTGCGGAGTTGCGCGGCCTCGGCGGCGTGGCCCGCGGTGACGCTGGCGGCCTCTTCGCGTGTGCGATTCAGCGAGGCCTGGAGATTGGCGACCTGCTGTTCGAGTTCGCTCGCCTGTGCCGCGGACTGGGTGTGTGCGCTGGTCAGGTCGCGGACCTGACGGGCCAATTCGGCCAGTGGCGTCTGTGTCTGTTGGCGGGTTTGCTCGAGGCTGTTTTGGAGCGCCTGCTCGAGTTCGCGGTGCTGGCTGGTGGCCTGCGCCAGGCGGGCTTCGAGCTCCTCGGCGCGGGAACTGGCCTGTGTCTGCGCGGCCTGTGCCTCGCTGAGGAGTTGCTCCATCGTGGCGCGGTCGCTCTCGAACTGCGCACGCTGAAGATCCAGCGACTCCTGCTGGGCCTGAAGGTCCGCGGCGCGGAGAGCGGTTTCCTCGGCGGACTTCTTGAGTTGTGACAGTTGGGTTTCGAGCGTGCTGAGGAATCCCAGCGCCTGATCGCCGACGGAGTCGCGCGTGCCGCGGGCGTGGCCGGTGGCCGCGGGGGAGGTTCCGCCCGTCGCCGAGGCGGCATCGGCAGGATCGGGATGGAGATGCGTGGTCTTCATGGTGCAAGGCCGGGTCGGCGGAGTGTCTTGTGGATGCCCGAAGAGGCAGGGCGACAAGGACTTGCCGACCGTGATCTATCGGAACTCCGCGGCTGAGGCTGAAGGGACCGGCGCCGCGGATCGCGCTGGTTGGGCAAGAAGGCCTCACAGATGGACCATGGCCGGACGCGGCCAAGGGTTCTCGGGCCGTGGTGTGCCGGTGGCAGGCGACGAACGCGGCGGGGGCGTGGAATCCCCTAAAGTGTGGATGATGATCAACCGAAGGTGAACTTTGTCGTATACTGATTGGGATCCCCTCACGCTTTTACAGGAGAAGGCAATGCGTTCCAATGGCTCGACTTCGTTGTTGGCACTGGCATCGGTGGTTGGGTTGACGCTGGCCGGAGCCTTGGGCTATGGCCTGTACTCCAAGTTCGGCTGCACGACGTGCGTGAGCGAGGAGCAGGCTGCGGTTCTGGCCGAGCAGCATGAGCACACGGGCGACTGTTGTCCGCTGCACAGCGCGGGCAAGGAAGTCGCCAAGCAGGAGAAGACCGACGGCTGCGCCTCTGCGTGCGAGGGCGAGGCCAAGAGCGGCGGTGCGTGCGAGGCCAAGAGCGCGGGCAAGATGACCGCGTGCGGCGTGATGCTTCCCGAGCTGAACGCGGTCGCCCAGAGTGGCACCAAGGCGCAGGGTTGCGAGGCCTCGTGCGAGAAGTCCTGCGAGAGCAAGGCCGGTGACTGCACCGCGGAGGCTGGCAAGGGGACGTGCTGCGGCACGTGCTCGAAGGCTCAGGCCAACGCCAAGCCCTGATCGGGATGGGCGGACAAAGTGAACGTTGAACCCGCCGGGCGAGCGATCGCCCGGCGGTTGTTTTTGGGCCGCGGCGGGTGCGGGCGTGAAGCCGGGCGGGGCAGTACGCTTGGGCGATGGAACCAATCGTGATCACCGACGAGCGGGAGCGGACGCGCTGCGTGATTGATCAGTCGCGCGGCGCATCGATCGTGCGATGGGAGACCGCGGCGGGGATGCCGATCGTCTCGCGGAATGTGCCCGGGGAGGACCAGCGCTCCAAGCCCGGCTGCTTCATCATGTCGCCGTGGACCAATCGTGTCGCGCGGGCGCGGATGACCTTTCGCGGCCGCGAGCACGCCCTTGACAAGCGCGTGGCGGCCGATGGCACGGCGATGCACGGCGATGTGCGCTCGCACCCGTGGACGATCGTCGATCGCTCGCCCGTGTCGGCCCGGCTGACGTTCGAGTCGCGGAGCGTTGCGGGCGGGGCGAACTTTCCGTGGGCGTTTGCGATGCAGGTGCGGTACGAGTTGCTTCGGAGCGTGCTGCGTATAGACATGACCTTGTGGAACCGCGCGGATGAGCCGATGCCGTGCGGCATGGGCTTGCACCCATACTTTCCGCGGGCACCCATCGGCGGGGCGGCGCGGCAGCCGAAGGTGATGTTCCCGTGCCGCGGGAGGTATGAATCGAAGGCGATGCTGCCGGTCGCGTTGGCGCGGAGAGATGGGCTGACGCGGCGGTTCGCCTCGCCGGCGTTCTGGCCCGCGGCGGCGATCGATGATGTGTTCGATGGGTACCAGGGGCTCGCGCACGTGGACTATGGCACGCACGGCGTGACGATGCGGAGCGACGTATCGCTGTCGCACCTGGTGGCGTTCTCGCCGACGGATGCGAAGGGGAATCTCGAGCCGTTCTTTGCGATCGAGCCGGTGACGATGGCCAACGATGCGTTCAACCTCGCGGCGCGGGGCTGGAGGGACACGGGCGTGCGGACGCTCGATCCCGGGCAGAGCCTGTCGTGCTGGACGACGATCGCGCTGGAAGCGTGATGGCGTGTTGGCATCGCGGCGCGGACGGGTGCGGATGAGTGGCGGTTTGGAGGGAGCGGCGGCATGGCGACGTTTCTGATCAAGGGCGATCCGGAGGACTTCGGCTTTGCGGATCTTGTCCGCGAGGGGCGTTCGCGGTGGGACGGGGTTGCCAACCCCACGGCGCTGATCCATCTGCGGATGATCCGCGCGGGCGATGAACTGCTCGTGTTTCACACCGGCAATGAGCGCGCCGTCGTGGGGCTTGCGCGAGCGGTGAGCGATGCGTACGCCGACCCGAAGCGAAGCGGGTTGAACGATCGCGGTGAAGCGAAGTTCGCGGTAGTGGATGTTGAGCCGGTGGCACGCGCGAGCACGCCCGTGACGCTCGCGGAGATTCGTCAACAGCCGGCGATGAAGGACTTCGTGCTGCTCAAGCAGTCGCGATTGAGTGTGATGCCCGTGCCCGCAGCGATCGATCGGGCGATCCGCGCGCAGGCGGGATTGGTGGCTCTGGGCGGCGAAGGCAAGTCGCGTGCGTAGCGGTGATCGCTGCGAGGATCAGTACGCGCGGTCCACGCGTGCGCCGGGATAGAAGCGGGTGAGGATCGTGCGGAAGTCAGCGCCGCGTTCGGCCATTTCCTTGGCGGACCATTGGCACATGCCCACGCCGTGCCCGAAGCCGCGCCCGCGGATGGTCGCGACATCGCCGACGAACGTGATGTCCATATCGCCGGAGTTCACGCGATTCTCGCGGGTGACATTGGCCACGCCGGGGACATCCTGATTGAGCGCCCTTCGGAGCTCCTCGGCGGCGATGGAGAAGTTCTCGCCGGTGGTGGCGGTCAGGAGGTAGCGCGTGGGCCTGCCGGTGTCGTTGGTGGCCGCGACGCGGGCCGAGCGGAGAGACGTGATCGTCTTGACCGCGTGGCCGTTCTGCTGTCCCCAGATGCGGAGCCGCTGCGAGACTTCCTGACGTGTGCGCTGGACGGTCCAGCGGAACCAGGGCGAGGACTGGCCGAGCTCTTCGCGGGAGCTGGCCTGGATGGGCCCGGCGAGGTTGTACTCAAAGCCGCGGACGGTGGGCCAAGTGTCGCGGGCGCTGGCGGCGCGGCCGCCGGAGGTGCTGTGGTAGTACGAGCGCAGGACCTGGCTCTGCCAGGTGAGGACGACGCCGCGGGTTTCGGCGACGGCGCGAGTGGCGACGGGCCAGTCATTGGTGCCGTTGTACGCCTGATCGCGCACGCCGCGTTCGACATCGAAGGCCTGGCCGATGGAGCGTGCGCGGTTGATCTCGTGGATGGCGTAGCTGCGTGCGGCGACGGCCTGGGCCTGGAACGCGGCCAGGGGCCATGTGCGGAACATTTCGGCGGAGACGACGCCGCGGAGATAGTCCTCGATGCCTACATGCTCGATGACATCGAACGAACCCGCGGGAAGATCGCTGCGGATGGACAGTTCGATGACGCCGGGATAACGCGTGCCGTTGACGATCACATCGGGAGTCGGGGCGGCGGGCGGTGTGCCCGGGGCGGCGGTGGTGCTGCCGGCCTGTGCGGCGCGGAGCGAGCGTTCATCGGCGGCGATGCGGATCGAGCCGGCGCGTTCGAATCTGCCGACGAGACCCGAGGCGTCGCGGAGCTCCCAGCCGGCGCTGGTCAGGCGTGCGGTCACGGGCGGAGCCATGCGTGCGGGCGGACGCGAGGCCGTGGCGGTGGCCATGCGCTGGTTGGATGTGGTCTGCACCCAGAGCACCCCGGTGGCGCCGGCGCTGCTGGCCATGCGGATGTTGGTCTGGCCGGCCTCGATGCGCACGCGGATCTGCGGCTCGCCGGCGATGCCGGGGAGGATGACGCGGCCGATTTCCGGAGTGGTGGGCTTGGCGGGAGAGGTGGGAGACGATGAGGGTGAGGAGGTGGGGGTCGTGCCGCTCCGGGTGCCGGAGACGCCGAGGTCCTGACCCAGGCCCTGCATGGTGTTGCAGCCGTGGAGGACCAGGGCCAGAGCGCAGAGGACCAAAGCCATCGCCGAGGGGGCGAGCGCGCGGAACGACAGCCCGCGCGAGGGCGTGAGGAAAGAGCCACTGTTCATGTTCTGGAATATCGGACGCACCCCCCCTGCGGACTGGAATGCAAAGTCTGGACGAGGGAGGCGGATTGAGCCAGCGAGGCCCGAAAGGCTGAGGCGAAAGACTGAGGCGTTGATCCCGTGGAGCGATTGGCTCGCGATTGGGACCGCGGAGAGACTGATCGTGGGATCTTCCCAACCACACGCCGAACGGATAGGCTGGAGGCATGACGAAGCAGCGAGCCGAGGCGAACGACGGCGGCGGGGTGGGTGGTCACGCGTCGATGCGTCAGGAGGAGGGGGAGATCCTCCCGTGGCTGACGCTCACGATGATTCCGGGGCTGGGGCCGGTCATTATCGCGCGACTCGTCGCGGCGATGGGCTCGGCGTCGGCGGTGTTCTCCGCGCCCGATGAGCGCGTGTTGACGGTCGAGGGGATGGGGCCGACGCGGGCGCGGGCGCTGCGGCAGGAGCGAGCGTCGGCGGAGCGTGCCGCGCGAGATGAGTTCGCGCGGGCGCGGGACCATGGGGTGAAGATCGTGAGCATCGCGTCGCGCGGGTATCCGCCGTTGCTGAGGCAGATCAGCGATGCGCCGCCGGTGCTGTACGTGCGCGGCTTGCTCGATGCGGGGGACGAGTCGCGCAACGGGCCGGATGCGTACCCGGTGGCGATCGTCGGGTCGCGGGCGTGTACCGCGTACGGGATGGAGCAGGCGGAACGCTTCGCGACGCACCTTGCCGGCGCGGGGCTGACGATCGTCTCAGGCGGGGCGCGGGGGATCGACACGGCGGCGCACCGCGCGGCGCTGCGGGCGCGAGGTCGCACGATCGCGGTGCTCGGGTGCGGGCTGGCCAAGAGCTATCCGGAGGAGAATCAGGAGTTGTTCGAGCGGCTCGGAGAGCACGCGGATGATCCATCGCGATCGGCGGGGTGTGTTGTGAGCGAACTGCCGATGAACACGAACCCGTCGGCGGAGAACTTTCCGGCGCGGAACCGGATCATTTCCGGGCTCTCGCTCGGGGTCATGGTGATCGAGGCGGCGATGCGGAGTGGGGCATTGATCACGGCGCGGATGGCGGCCGAGGAGCACGGGCGTGAGGTCTTTGCGCTGCCGGGGCGTGTGGATTCGCCGGCATCGGAGGGCACGCTGGCGCTCGTGCGTGCGGGCGGGGCGTCGCTGGTGACATCGCCGGCGGACATTCTGCAGGAACTCGAGTCGCCCGCGCGGCACACCCATGGCGGCACGCACGCGGCGCGGTTCGGTGGGTCGACACTTTTCGACTCTGTCGTGACCGGTGGGGGTGGTGCCGGGAATCGTGCCGCCGGTGCGGAGCACGCCGGCGGCGTGCCTCCCGCGGTTGCGACGTTGTCGCCCTCGCAACGGGCGCTGCTCGAGGCGCTCGGCGAGCCCAAGACCTTCGATCAACTCTCGGCGGAGCTCGCGCGCGATGCGGGCGGACTGCGGGCTGATGTGACGATGCTGGAACTGCGCCGTCTGGTCAAGCGGCAGGGTGCGGCACTGGTTCGGGCGACGGTCTGAGTGGCTCGGGGGCCGGTGGCGATGGGGCTCGGGTTGCTCGAGAGGTACCGAGTTGTCGCAGGGGCTTGGCCCAGTTTCGCCGATGCGGATGGCGTTGGTCTCCGGCGTGACGCGGGCTTGACGCGAGCGGATTGGGTGCTCGCGGCGATCGACTGCGACGAGGTGGATGGGGCAGCGGGGGACGCGCTGACAACAAATGCGGCGATGGGTTGCTGATCGCGCAAGGGTCGAGATGTCAGGGGTTTACGAAGCGCGAGTGGCGAGAACCGACCAACACCCGAAAAAATCGACAAAAATGGTTGCCGATTGGACGATGATCGGCTAGTCTTTACCGAACGACCTTGTCGGACAATCTCAGGCTCACAGGCACCGTGCGGTATCGGGTGTTCTTCGAGCGATGGTCGCGGCGGGTCGGAGGAGAGTTGGTTGTTCGGCTTGGCGGACGCCGAGACGAGTGTGATGACGGATCCCATCGGGTGGAACCCATCGGATGCCCAACGCAGCGAGGCTCACCGATGTTTCAGGCACTCAAGGCATGGCGGCATGGTGCGGATCGGCTCCCGAAGTCCGAGCCTTTGCTGAGGCTTGGGCCGGGTGGCGACTTTCAGCGCGATCTGATCGGCGAGGTTGGTGGTGAGATCTGCGACTCGGGCGAGGGGTTGGACATCGAGCAGGATGGTGTTGGCGGTGCAGGGGGCACTTTGGGGCTTCGTTTGGCAGCCGCGGCGGGTGCGGAGGGCGGGTTTTGGGTCGGTGAGTCCGCGGCTGGTTCGGATGGACGGGGCGATGCGGCGCTGAAGCGTGCGGGGTTGGTGCTCGCGGCGGAGGCGGAGTTGAGCGTCCAGCGATCGGTGGTAGCCGGGTGTCTGGACTCGTGCCGCAGGTTGTTCGGGGAGCTCGGGCCGAGTCGGCAGGAGCAGGGGGCTTTGCGAGGCGGGCTGGGTGGATTGGTGATGCGGATGGGGGGCCGGGTGGTTGATGTTGGCGGTGAATCGAGAAAGCACGCCGGGGCTTTGCCCGGAACGGCATTGACGGACCCCACTTCGGAGACAACGTATGAATCTGACGCCCAAGCAGTTGCGCATCCTCTCGCTCATCCGCGACTGGCGGATTCGTCACGGCTATTCGCCGACGATGCAGGAACTGGCCGACCAGATCGGCGTGAGCAAGGTCACCGTGTTCGAGCACGTCGAGGCGCTCATCAAGAAGGGCGCGCTCGTTCGGGAGGCGAACAAGGCTCGCTCTTTGTCGATCGCTGACGGGATTTCGGTTCCCGACGAGAGCAGGCCGCTGCGTTTCCCGCTGGTGGGCAAGATCGCAGCGGGGTATCCGATCGAAAAGGTCGCCGACACCGACGAGTTGGATCTGCTCGGCGTGCTCGGCCCGCGGGCCGGCAAGGCCGCGTCGACGTTCGCGCTCAAGGTCGAGGGCGACAGCATGAAGGAAGAGGGGATCCTGGACGGCGACTTCGTGCTCATCGAGCGCACGGACGTTGCCGGCAATGGCGACCGCGTCGTGGCGCTGCTTCCGGATGGCCAGACGACCCTGAAGACCTTCTATCGTGAGGCCGACCACGTTCGGCTGCAGCCGGCCAATCCCGCCTTCAGTCCGATCATCGTGCGCGACTGCAAGGTGCAGGGGATCGTGCGTGCGGTGGTTCGGAAGTACAACTGAGAGCGGACGGCGGGTGGCCGCCGTCGGTTGATCTTCGAAAGCGATCGAGGGATGCCGCGATGCCGCGGCGATGCGGTGCTGTGGTCGCGCGCGGTGACCCTTGGCGGACGCTGTTCGCGGTTGGTTTGCGGCAGCGGTTAGCGCACGCGGTGCGTCCGCGAGGCTGTTCGCTTGGCTCGTCGCTTGGCAGGTGATGCGATCGGGTGCTCGGCGCGTGGTTCGCCGCGGGTTATGCCGATGGCTGGTCGCCGCGCTCCGGTGACGGAGCCGCGGCCTCGGGGGCAACAGCGACCTGGGCCGGGCGGACGAGGCGATCGCCGAGCATGTAGCCGATGCGCAGGGTCATGACAACCTTGCCCGCGGGGACGTTCTCGGCGGGCATGTGCATGACCGCTTCGTGGCGGGTCGGGTCGAATTCACTGCCCTGCCCGGGGCGAATCGGCTGCACGCCGCTGTTGCCAAGGACGCGGACGAGTTCATCTTTGATCATCGTCACGCCGTCGATGACTTGCTTGGCGCTCGATCGCGAGGCGTCCTGAGTCAGGGCCAGATCGAAGTGATCCAGGACGGGGATGATGTTCGTCAGCACGCTGCGAACGCCCTGCTCCCGGGCGGTGTGCTCGTTCTGGATCGCGCGGCGCTGATAGTTCTGGAAGTCGGCGAGGGCGCGCTTGTGCGCGTCGATCGCCGCGTCGCGTTCGCTGGTCAGTCGGCGGATGGTGTCCTGGAGTTCATCCAGCAGCGAGGCCGTGGCATCAGGGTCGGCGTGCGCATCGCCCTGGGAGGCGGCGTTGCTCGACGCGTCGTTCGTGCCTGTGGACTCGCGCGGGGTGTCGCTCGGCGTGTTCGCGGCGTCGTCGCGGTCTTTGGGTGTTCGGCGGAACGGGTTCACTTCTTACCTCCGAAGAACTTCTTCCAGAACCCGGGATTGTCAGCGGGAACGGTTTGACCCTCTACGGCGGCCAGTTCGCGCAGGAGTTTCTCCTGTGCGGCGCTGAGTTTTCTGGGGACAACGATGGAGCACACGGCGACGAGGTCGCCGCGTTTGCGATTGCGCAGGTCGGGCAGTCCTTGCGCGATGATTCGGTACTGCTGGCCGTGCTGGGTGCCGCGCTCGATGGTCAGGGTGGTGCGGCCGCCGTCGATTGTGGGCAGTTCGATCTCGCCGCCGAGCGCGGCCTTGGAGAAACTGATGGGCACTTCGACAGCAAGGGTGTTGCCTTCGCGATGGAAGACCTCGTGGGGCTTGACGCGAACGACGACGTGCAGATCGCCGCGGACCCCGGCACCGGTGGGAGACTCGTCGGCGCCGGGGGGCTCACCTTCACCCTGAACGCGGATGGCCTGGCCATCGGAGATGCCGGGGGGGATTCGGACGGAGAGTGAGCGGGCCTTGGGGGTTCGACCCTTGCCGCGGCAGGTGGAGCAGAAGTCCTTGATGACCTGCCCGCGTCCGCCGCAGGCGGGGCAGGCGGTGACCATTCGGAACATACCGCCGAAACCGGCCTGCTGAACCTTGCCGTGACCGTTGCAGGTCTGGCAGGTGACGGGCTTGGAGCCGGGCTTGGCGCCGGAGCCTGCGCAGGGCTCGCAGACATCGAGGCGTTTGAATTCGATATCGCGTGCAACGCCGTGGAAGACGTCTTCGAGGGAGATGACGACCTCGGTCTCCAGATCGAGACCGACGGCGACACCGCCGGGTCCGCGTCGGCCGCGCCCGCCGCCGCCACCACCGAAGATGTCGTTGAACATCGAGAAGATGTCCTCGACGTTCATGCGGGTGAAGTCGTGCGTCGCGGGCCCCGCGGCGGACTGCTTGAGCCCTTCGCGGCCATACTGGTCGTAGATTCGCCGCTTCTGTTCGTCGGAGAGAACCTCGTAGGCCTCGGCGGCCTCCTTGAAGTTCTTCTCTGCCTCGGCGTCGCCGGGGTTGCGGTCCGGGTGGTACTTCATCGCGGCGCGGCGATAGGCGCGCTTGATCTCATCCGCATCGGCGGACTTTTCAATCCCGAGAAGTTCGTAGTAGTCGCGGGGCATGGTCACCACGGAGGGACGGGGACTCGAAGATCATCTGCGGATGCGGTCGTTGGGAACAAAGTTGTGGACGTTCGGACTGAAGCCTGTGCGGGCCCCGGAGAGACTCATCTGTGCGAGCGGTTGAGCATCGTGGATCGGGGCGAGAGATTCGAAGAAGGTGAGGCCGACAATTGCTCATGAGATCGGGATCAGGTTCCCTCGGTGCGCCAGCGGAACATCGAGCTCTTTGCCACCACCTTGGAGCTCAAGCTCGGTGGTGCCCTCGGAGTTCACCCGCATCGACCACCGCCTCGAGTCGGTTCACCTTCGCGGACTCGAACCGATCTGATCCTCGGGCTCTCGGAGCATCGATGCCCGCAGAAATGATCTGGGCGGTCAAATCAACTTGACCGCCCAGATTCATGTTCAGTTGGCGGGTCCGCCGAGTGCTCCGGCTGGCGCGAGCGTGGTGGGCTTTCCGCCGCGACTCGCCGCCCGACCGGAGCATCCGGATGCATTCGCATTAGGCGGATGCGCCGATGGCCGGGGTCGCGTCGTCCTTCAGATCGGTGATCATGACGTCGGTCGTCAGCATGAGGCCGGCGACGCTGGCGGCATTGATCAGTGCGGTCTTGGGGACGGTGGCAGCATCGATGATGCCCATCTTGACCAGGTCGCCGTACTCGTGCGTCATGGCGTTGAAGCCGAACGAGCCGGTGCCGTCCTTGACCTTGCTGACGACGATGTCGCCGTCGGTGCCGGCGTTGATCGCGATCTGGCGGGCGCAGGACTCGACGGCCGCGTGGACGATCTGGAAGCCGAGCTTCTCGTCGCCCTTGGCCTTGGCCATGGCCTTCTCGATGGCGTCCTGCGTGCGGAGCAGTGCGACGCCGCCGCCGGGGACGTAGCCGTCCTTGGCCGCGTGACGCGTGCTGTGAAGGGCGTCGTCGACGGCGTCCTTCTTCTCCTTCATCGCGGTTTCGCTGCCGGCGCCGACGTTGATGACGGCGACGCCGCCGGTGAGCTTGGCCAGTCGCTCCTTGAGCTTCTCACGGTCGTAGTCGCTGGTGGACTTGTCGTGCTGGGCCTGGATCTGCGCGGCGCGGGCCTGGATGTCGGCCTTCTTGCCGGCGCCCTCGACGATGATGGTCTCGTCCTTGTTCACGACGATCTTCTTGGCGCGGCCGAGTTCGGAGATCTCGATGCTCTCGAGGCTGCGGCCGAGATCCTCGCTGAAGAACGTGCCGGCGGTGAGCACGGCGATGTCGCCCATGATGGCCTTGCGGCGATCGCCGAAGCCCGGGGCCTTGACGGCGCAGATCTTCAGCACGCCGCGGAGACGATTGACAACCAGCGCGGCCAGCGCCTCGCTCTCGACATCCTCCGCGACCACCAGCAGCGGCTTGCCGCTGGTGGCGATCTTGTTCAGGAACGGGAGGAAGTCGGCCATGTTGGCGATCTTCTTCTCAAAAAGCAGGACATAAGCGTCCTCGAGCACGCACTCGGCGGTCTTGGGATCGGTCATGAAGTACGGGCTGATGTAGCCCTTATCGAAGGCCATGCCCTCGACGTACTCGAGGCTGGTCTCGGCGGCCTTGCCCTCCTCGACCTCGACGACGCCATCCGGACCGACCTTGGCGATGGCCTCGGCGATGATCGCGGCGATCTGCGCATCGTGCGACGCGGAAACGGTCGCGACCTTCAGGTAGTCGTCCTTGCCCTTGCACTTGACGGCCATCTTGGTGATCGCCTCGCTCGCGGCTTCGGCGGCGGCATTGATGCCACGCTGAAGTGCAACGGGGTTGGCGCCCGCGGCGACGTGGCGGAGCCCCTCAACGAAGATCGCCTCGGCTAGCACGGTGGCGGCGGTGGTGCCGTCGCCGGCCTGATCGTTGGTCTTCTTGGCGACCTCGGTGACCATCTTGGCGCCCATGGACTCGAACGGCTCGGGGAAGGTGACTTCCTTGGAGACCGAAACGCCGTCGTTAGAGATCGTCGGCCCGCCGAAGGACTTCTGGAGGATGACGTGGCGGGCGGTGGGGCCCATCGTGACCTTCACGACGCGGGCCAGGCGCTGAACGCCCTTCTTCATCTCGGCGAGGGCCGAGTCGCTGAACATGATCTGCTTGGTGGCCATGGGTTGATCCTTCAGGGATTCACAAAGGCGGAAAGAGAGTCGACCAGGACGATGGTGAACACGGGACGCGTTGAGGTCGCGGCACCCGGGTGGAACTGGGGTGGGGCCGAGGCGGGGCGTGCCCTGGGGCTCAGCCCTCGATCACGCCGAGCAGCTCGGTTTCCTTGATGATCAGGTGGCTCTCGCCCTTGATCTCGACCTCGGAACCGGCGTACTTGCCGTAGACCACGGTGGAGCCGACCTTGACGCTCATCTGGGCGCGCTGGCCGTTCTCGAGCAGGCGGCCCGGGCCGGCGGCGATGACCTTGCCGCGGATGGGCTTCTCCTTGGCGGACTCGGGGAGGTACAGACCCGAGGCGGTCTTGCTGTCGGCTTCGATGGGCTTGACGACGACGCGATCTTCGAGGGGCTTGATGTTCATGGGTTGCTCCGAATCGATGATGAACAGGGTTTGTGAGTGAGCGGACGATGAGGCCGGGTCCGCACCCGGCCGAGTTGCGGTGTTACTTCGATGAACGCTTGAGTTGGCGGGAGACCAGACGGGCATCGTCGCTGACGACGATCTCGCCGGAGCCGCTCGGGCCCTTGACGTCGAACTCGTAGGTGGTGCGGCCGGAGGAGACCTCGCGGTCGATCTCGGTGATCTTCAGATCGCCCGCCTCGCGCTCGGCGACGGCCAGGACTGACGCGGGCACATCGGCCAGCGTGATCGCCGTCTCGATGCTCGCGATGGTGCCGTCGGCGAAGACCTCGACCTCGGTCTCGCGGCCGTTGCGGGTGAACTCTGCGACATAGACGACCTTGCCGTCGTCGACGGTGGTGGTCAGGTCCGTGATGGAAGAGGCACCGGCCTCGCGCTCGATGGCAGCGCGGGCGGGTGCCGGGAGTTCGGGAAGCGTGATGGCCTGAGCGTCGGACTCCTCGACGGCCTTGCAGCCGCCGGCGACGCCGACCGTGCCGAGCATCGCGATGGCCGTTGCGGGAACGAGCATTCGAGAGGGGAGACGCATAAGGATCCTTCGGAGAACGGAGTGATCGGTCGAGAGACTCATCAACAGAGAGAAGAAACAGTGGGCAGTGACGTGGGCAACCGTCGGCGGGCGCTGGCACGGAGTGCCGCCCCGCGCGATCAGAAGCCCATGCCGCCCATGCCCGGCATGCCACCCATGCCACCCATGCCACCCATTCCGCCCATTCCGCCCATGCCACCGCCGTGGCCGTGATCGTGGTGGTGGTCGTCCTTGTCCTTGGGGGCGTCGGTGATGACGCAGTCGCTGGTCAGGAGGATGCCGGCGACGCTGGAGGCGTTGATGAGCGCCGAGCGGTCAACCTTGGCGGGCGTGAGAACGCCGGCCTTGAGCAGGTTGACATACTCGCCGGTGAGGGCGTTGTAGCCGAAGGCATCGCCGATCTTGCCGTCACCCTCGGTGACGCGGGCGACGACGACGGTGCCCTTCTCGCCGGCGTTGTCGGCGAGAGTCTGCAGGGGGACCTGAAGCGCCTTGTACACGACGTCCATACCCGCGGCGACGTCGTAGGCGAACTGGCCCACATCGTCGGACGTGACTTCCTTCTTCTTGCTGTAAACGGCCTTCCACTCGGGCAGCTTCTCAATCGCGGCGCGGGCGCGGATGAAGCTGACGCCGCCGCCGGGAACGACGCCCTCGGCGACCGCGGCGCGGGTGGCGTGCAGCGCGTCCTCGACGCGGGCCTTCTTCTCCTTGAGTTCGGCCTCGCTGGCCGCGCCGACCTTGATCTGTGCGACGCCCCCGGCGAGCTTGGCCAGGCGCTCCTGGAGCTTCTCGCGGTCGTAGTCGCTGGTGATCAGCTCGATTTCACGCCGGATCTGCTCGACGCGGGCGTTGATCTTCTTGCTCTCGCCGGCGCCTTCGATGATCGTCGTGTTGTCGGCGTCGATCTCGAACTTCTTGGCCATGCCGAGGTGCTTGAGTTCAACCGCGTCGAGCTCGACGCCGGTGTCCTTCATGATCGGCTCGGCGCCGGTCAGGATGGCCAGATCCTCGAGCATGGCCTTGCGGCGGTCGCCGTAGCCCGGGGCCTTGACGGCGCAGACCTGGAGCGTGCCGCGGAGCTTGTTGATCACCAGCGTGGCCAGGGCCTCGCCGGCGATGTCCTCGGCGATGATGAGAAGGGGCTTCTTGGCCTGCATGACCTTTTCCAGAAGCGGGACGAGCTTCTGGATGCTCTCGATCTTGTCCTCGTGGATAAGCACAAGGGCCTTCTCGAGCGTGACGGTCATCTTGTCGGGGTTGGTGACGAAGTTGGGGCTGAGGAAGCCGCGGTCGAACTGCATGCCCTCGACGACGACGACCTCCGTCTCGCGACCCTTGCCCTCTTCGACGGTGATGACGCCGTCCTTGCCGACCTTGGCGAACGCGTCGGCCATGATCTTGCCGATTTCGGCGTCGTTGTTAGCGCTGATGGTGGCGACGTTCTGCACGTCGGCGTTGCCATCGACGGGCTTGGCGATCTTCTTGATGTGATCGGTGGCGGCCTCGCTTGCGCGACGCATGCCGCGGACCAGGGCGTTGGCCTCGACACCCGAGGCGATGTGCTTGAGGCCTTCGCGGAAGAGGGCCTCGGCGAGCACGGTGGCGGTGGTGGTGCCGTCACCGGCGTCGTCGCTGGTCTTGCTGGCGGCCTGCTTGACCAGGCGTGCACCCATGTCCTCGACCTTGTCGGAGAGTTCGATTTCCTCCGCGACGCTCACGCCGTCCTTGGTGACGGTCGGGCCGCCCCAGCTCTTGTCCAGCACGGCGTTGCGGCCGCGTGGTCCGAGGGTGGCCTTGACCGCGCGGGCGAGCTTCTCCACGCCGGCGAACAGGGACTGACGAGCATCCAGATCAAAGGTCAGGGTCTTGGCGGCCATTGGCGTCTCCGAGTTTCGAAGTGCGGAACAGGCGGGTGCGAACGTGAGGGCCAACGGCGGCGATCGCGCGACCGGTGGCAGTGCGGGTCATAGGGCAAGGTCGATGCCAGTCCGGGTGGGGCGGTGCCGGGATGCCCAAGACGCGATTGGTGCGTAATTCGGGCCTGGTTTCGAGGAGATGTTGGGTGTGGAAGGGCTGTGTTCGGTGTTTGGATGGAGGCGCGTTCACCGCCGTCTGCCACCGGGTTTGCCGCCGAGCAGGTGATGCGCGATGGCTGCTGCCGTTCTGGCAGATGCCGATTCTGATTGACCGGCGAGCCCGGGTGGGTGGTCAGTTCCGGCGGCGGCGGGCCGCAAGCAGGGATGCGAGGGCGAGCATCGAACCGGCCGCGGGTGACGGGACGATCGCGAGGCTGGTTGTGCTCGCGGCTCGGTTGCTGGCCATTCAGGGCGTTGCCAGCGAAACAGCCTGGGCTCCATGACCCCGGTCCTGATCGCGGTGGGGGTGTGCCTGGATGTGCCGCGTCTGAGCCCAAAGCGCGGCGATTCTTGCCGCAGGATCGCTGGCCGCATGGTCGCTGTCAGACCGGGTGTCGGTCATGATGACATCTTGTTCAAGGGCGGCGTCGTTTTCGGGCCATGGGGGTTGTTGATACGGCCCTTTCCCGGTCGCTGCCCGGCCACCAATTCTTTACAATTCGGCAATTCTGGTGCAAGATCAGTGTTGGCCGCGAGCATCTCGGCGATGTGGAGCGTGGGTCGGAGTGTTTGCTCTTTCCAGGAGCGCGGGACGATGCTTGATCATCAGACTCAGAGGCCTTGGCAGCGTGTGGCGGCGACATCGCTCGGGGTGCTTGCGCTCTGCGGCACGGCCAGTGCCCAGGAGTACAACCGCCAGATCGTGCCGTCGGAGCTGCGCGTTGAGCACGTGGCGCTCGGGAACGGGAGCGTTGGGCCGGCGATCGTCGCGGCGGTGGCGCTGAGCAGCTCGCTCGCGGAGCCCGTTGACCTCTCGACGGTGCTGAGCGTGAGCATCGACGGTGTCGAAGTCCTCGGCCCCGGCGTGCCGGTGGTGCCGGGGTGGCCGAGTCCGACAACGAAGATCATCGTCGGGCCGGGGATTCCTGGTCCGCCCGGAGGGCCGGCGATCTGTGAGCCGTTTTGCATCCAGACCTGCCGCGGCGGGTTGTGTTACGCGCTGAATCCGAGTCACTGCCTGTGCATGACCGAGGACGAGTTCAAGCCCAGGTATGGTCCGGGCTATCGGTTGATCCTGCCGCTGACGGTGGTGCCCGCGCCGGGAACGGTGATCACGGCGACGCTGCGGGCGGCCGACCCGACGCCGCCGAGCGGCGGTGAGCCGGGGTCGACGCCCGCGGCGGAGATCAACACGCTCGACGACAGCGCCACGTTCATCGTTCCCGGGCCGGCACTTTGCGCGGCGGACATCGCCAACACCGACGGCGAAGCCGGTTCCGATGGTGTGGTCGACAACGGGGACTTCAGCGCGTTCTTCAACGCGTTTTTCCTGGATGCGGGCGACGCAGCGAGGGCGATCGCGGACATCGCCGACACCGATGGAACGGCGGGCGCGGATGGCTCGGTGGATAACGGCGACTTCTCGCTGTTCTTCGCGTCGTTCTTCGGGTGCGGTGCCGCGGCGGGATGAACGGTCGTGGCGCGGTCGCAGTGAGTCGCGGCGATCAGCCGCCGAAGGCCTTCTTGTAGTCCTCGACGAACTTCTTCAGACCGCTGTCGGTCAGCGGGTGGTTCATCATCTGCTTGATGACGCTGAAGGGAACCGTGGCCACGTCGGCACCCGCGAGGGCGCAGTCGGTCATGTGCTTGAGGTGACGCACGCTGGCGGCAAGGAGTTTGGTCTTGTAGCCGTAGTTGTCGTAGATGGTGCGGATCTGCTGGATGAGCACCATGCCGTCCTCGGCGACGTCATCGAGCCGTCCGATGAAGGGGGAGACCAGGTACGCGCCGGCCTTGGCGACCATCATCGCCTGAAGGGGCTGGAAGACGAGGGTGAGATTCGTGCGGACGCCCTCATCGCTGAAGGCCTTGCAGGCCTTGAGGCCGTCGACCGTGCTGGGGAGCTTGACGACGATCTGCGGGGCGATCTTGGCGCGCTCGCGGCCTTCCTTCATCATGCCCGCGTAGTCGGTCGCGATGACCTCCGCGGAAACGGGGCCCTTGACGATGGCGCAGATCTCTTCGAGCCGCTTGGTGTAGTCGTACTTCTCCTTGGCGATCAGCGACGGGTTGGTGGTCACACCGTCGAGAACGCCAAGGTCAGCGGCCTGCTTGATTTCGTCGAGATTCGCCGTGTCGATGTACAGTTCCATGGCCGGAGTGTAGCCGAGCGACCTGCAGGGCGAGCGTCACGCGGGACGATGTGGAGAGCCCTGGCGGGCGTTCTGATGATCTACCATGAGGCGTTGGTCGTGGGGCGGGCGGAATTCATGGAGCCTTGACGTGAACGTGCTGGAGAAGGCTCGATCGGTACTGACGGATCTTCGAGCGGGCAAGCCGCCGGTGACGCAGTTCAAGGCCCGCAACGAGCAGGTCGAACTGCTCGGGCGGCTCATCGGGCGCTTCGTCAGCGACGCGGGGAAGATCAGGGCCGCGGTTGAGACGCAGAATCTCGATGCGCTCGAGGCAATGCTCAATGAGGTCGCCGGCAGGCCCGCGGCTCAGCCGGAGGGGCCGGCGGATGCGGTCTCGCCCGCCGAGATGGAGCGTGCGCTTTCGGCGTTCCGCAAGCGGCTGAAACTCATGCGGCTGGCCGACGAGTCCAAACTCGGCGGGCGATACACGTCTGGCGGACGCGCGAGCAAGATCGACGCGATCGAGCCGCCGATCGAGTTCCCGATGAGCGTGTGGAAGGCCCTTGCCCGCGCCGGCAAACTCAAGGACACCGGCGGCGGCTTCTTCGGCGAAGCCTGATGCCGCGTGGGTGCGGCGGAAAGCACAACGCCCCGGCGTGCCGGGGCGTTGAGGTGCGATCGCTTTGGTGGTGGTCGCTTCCGCGGCTGCGGAGAACTCTGGATGGCGACGACGCTCAGCTCTGGCCAACGGTGAGTTGGGCGGTGCCGGGCTTGGTGCCGCGCTTCTTCTCGGCGATGGCCTCCCAGCCGGAGCCGAGTTCGCCGATGGGATCCGGCGGGATGATCTCGACCTTCTTCTCGCCCAGCTTGACCTCGCCGCTTTCGACTCGGGCCTGGAACTTCTTGCACTCTTCGAGGAGTTTGGGGAGGATCTGCTCCTCGGGCACGTTGGCGACGCGCTCGCCCTGAACGTAGATGATGCCGCGACGGTCACCGGCGAAGACGGCGACGTCGGCGCCCTCGGCCTCGCCCGGGCCGTTGACGATGCAGCCCATGACGGCGACCTTGATGGGCAGGCGGATGTCGGTCGCGAGCATCTTGCGGACATCCTGCACGAGCGAGATGAGGTCGACCTGGATCCGGCCGCAGGTGGGGCAGGCGATGAGTTCGGCGCCCTTACGCTCGCGCAGGGCGAGCGAGTAGAGCATCTCGAGCCCGTCCTCGACTTCGTACACCGCATCGCTGGCGTACGAGATGCGGATGGTGTCGCCGACGCCGTTGGCCAGCAGCGAGCCCAGCGCCACGACGCTGCGGATGCAGCCCGTTTCCTTCGGTCCGGCGTGCGTGACGCCGAGGTGGAGCGGATGGTCGAAGCGCTTGGAGATTTCGCTGTAGGCCTCAAGGACCGTGACGGCGTCCATGCTCTTGGCGCTGATGACGATGTCGTAGAAGTCCTGCTCGTAGAAGATGTCGAGGTATTCCTCGAGCTTGGTGATCATGATCGCCAGCAGGTATCCGCGGCGGTTGTTGCTGAAGAACTCGCCGAGCTCCTTGAGGCGACGCTGCTTGTCCTTGCGCTCGATGATCGAGCCCTCGTTCACGCCGACGCGGATGGGCAGTTTGCGGGCTTTGCACGCCTGGATAACGTCGATGACCTGCGCGCGATCGTTGATGTTGCCGGGGTTCAGGCGGATCTTGTGCACGCCGGCCTCGACGGCCTCCAGCGCACGCTGGAAGTGGAAGTGAACGTCGGCGACGATCGGCACGCGTACCTGCGGAATGATCTGCTTGAGCGCGTCGGTGTCCTTCTTCTCGGGCACGGCGACGCGGACAACGTCGGCGCCCGCGGCGGTCAGCCGGTTGATCTCCGCAACGCACTTGTCGATGTCGTACGTGTAGCCCGTAGTCATGGTCTGCACAGAGACCGGCGCGGGCGCGGTCGGCGTGCCATCGCGGTTGGGCAGGCCGCCGCCGATGCGGACGTAGCCGACGCGATCATCGCCGAGGGTGACTTGCCGAGTGGGACGACGGGGATGGAGGATGGACATCGTGGCCGATGGTAGCGCCCGTGTGCGTGCCCGGTCGATGCGAGGGGGAGGGCCGCTCGCCGAATCAGGGCCGAATTGGGGCCGCGGCGGGGCCGGATTCAGGCCAAGCCGCGAGCAGCGTGCGGGGTCCTGCGTGCGGCTCTTCAGTGTCCGGAGTCCGTGCCGTTTCGGATCGCTCAGGCTCCGCGGGAGGTCTGTGTTTCCGCCGGAACCGGATCTTCGCGTGCGATGGCGTCGCCGGATCGCTCGGCGGGTGCCGCGCGGTCGGGGCGGTGCTCGCTCGCCAGGATGGCGCGGAAGGGGTTGCGCGAAGGGCGCTGGCCACTCGGCAGCACGCGGGGCATGGCGTCGACCTCCGGCGTGCGGAAGGCGAGCATGAGCAGGCCCGCGCAGACCAGCGGCACGCCGAGCATCGCGACGACCAGCCGCGTGCTGATGGCCGCGCCGAGCGTCGTGAGTTCCTTGAGGCCTTCGCCGACCTCGCCGGCGATGTACGCGCCGACGGCTGTCGCGCCGAAACTCGCGACGGTCGTGAGGCTCAGCACGCGCCCGCGCATGTCCTCCGGAGCGAGAACCTGCATGGCGGCCCAGCTCTGGTTGAACGACCAGATCCAGAAGAAGCCGCAGATGAGCATCGCGGCGTAGCCCCACCAGAGTCCCGTGGTCAGCGCAAAGAGGCAGATGGATAAGCCCAGCGACAGAATGGCGACGGGGATGAAGTGGTGCTTGGGATACCAGCCGGGGACCAGCCGCAGCGCCAGGCCACCCAGCACCGCGCCGATGCCCTGAACGCCGAGCAGGAACCCGACGGCGACCTCGGCCTGCTTCTGGCTTAGCGCGTAGACGTCGATGCCGTAGAGCGACAACAGCCGCACGAGCGGCGCGGCCAGCAGCGAGATCGTCACCTGCGCGGCGAAGACCGCACGCGGACCTTTGTTGTCGCGGATGAATGCCGCGGCGTTCGCGATCTGCCGGAGCACCGGCACGCCGGCGGGCGCGGGCGGCGGGGCATGGGGCGTTGTGCGGACGACCCACGCGACCAGGAGAAAGCTCAGGGCGTTGAAGAAGAACAGCGGTGCCGCGGCGATCGACGCGAGCACGAACCCGGCCAGCGCGGGGCCGACAACGCGAGCCAGGTTGAACTGAATTCCGTTGAGCGCGATCGCGCGGGTGAGTTGCACCCGCGGCACCAGCCGCGGCGTGAGCGTCTGCCACGCCGGGAAGTTGAACGCCATGACGCAGCCGTTGATCGCGCCAAGGGCAAAGAGCCACCACACGTGCGTGCGCGGACTCTCAAAGGTGACGAGGCTGACGACGCCCACGGCGACCGCAACCAGTGCGGCGATGATCTGCGTGATCACCAGCATCGCGCGGCGGTCGAATCGGTCGGCCATCACGCCGCCAAAGACGCCAAGGAAGAAGATCGGCAGGCCCTGACACGCGGCGAGTATTCCCTGGTCGTCGAGCCGGCCGGTGAGATTGGCCACGATCATCTGGAGGGCAAAGGCCTCCATCCAGGTGCCGATGTTGCTGACGAACTGGGCCGCCCACACGTTTCGGAAGTGGCGATTGGCTAGGACCTGCGAGAAGGTGATGCTCGAGTCGGTCGGCGACGAGGTGCCGGGCGATTGAATCGGCGAGCGGTCCGCCGCGGCGGTGGTCGCGTCGGCGGCGGACTGAACATCACGGGTCGGCACTGCGGTCTCCAGCGGGTCAGCGGCGAGTCGGACTCTAGCGCGGATGCGGGTGGGTTCGGCCGGCGGCTGGCGAGGAGGGACGCGCAGAAACTGCCGAGCCCGCGCGAATAGGGCACTTGCCTGTCGGCCAAAGTTGCTGGAGCGGTGCGAGGTGGGCCGAAAGCACAGACACGTGCGGGGCTTGGCAGGATGCCGGGGCCCGGGCGAGAGTGAACGGACGGAATCTGGTCGGTGTCTCAGTCAGGAGGTGTGCGATGGCCGAGCAGGATGCGCAGGCCGGCGCGGGGGGCGGGGGCGGAGCAGGTGATGACGCGGCGGCGGCGGCACTTGCGGCTGCCCAGGCGGCGATCGCGGCGGCGAAGGCGATGAACGCGCCGGGTGGCGCGACGGCCACCGCGGCCCCCGCCGCGATAAGCAACGACGACATCGCCGCGGCGATGGCCGAGGGGCAGGCTCAGGCCGCCGCGGCGACGCCGCCCACGGGCGGTATGGCGACGCGGCCGTTCGATGTTCCCAGTTTCGATGCGGGCTCGGGGGCCAAGGCGCCCGAGGGGCTGGACCTGCTGGGAGATGTGAACCTTCACGTCAAGATCGAGCTCGGGCGCACGCGCATGCTGGTCGAAGATGTTCTTCGCCTTGGCGAGGGCAGCGTGATCGAACTGGACAAACTCGCCGGCGACCCGGTCGATGTGTTCGTGAACGATCGGCCCGTCGCCCGCGGCGAGGTGCTGGTGCTCAACGACAACTTCTGCGTGCGCATCAACGAAATTCTGTCCAATACGTCGGATCACGAGTAAGCCGGGGTTCACTCGGCGGCATCGGCGGAGCCCGATGTCCACGCTTAGCCAGGATGGCGACATGGGCAGGTTGTTGACAATCACGCGTGTGGTGCCGGTGTCGTTGGCGATGCTGTGCGCTTCGGCCGCGATCGCGGAGCCGAACGCTGCCGAGCCGCAAGCCGGCGGCACCCCGACATCCGCGGCAGAGATCGTCACGGGTGAGGCCGCGGCGCCTGCTGCCGGGACCGACGCACCGCGGGGTGATGCGGGCCGAGCGCTTGGGCCTCGAACCCCGACAAGTGCTCCCAGCGCCGGTGCCGCGCCCGCTGAGCCCTCGACGATCATGAGCATGCTCGTGCCGCTCGGCGTCGTGCTCGGCGTGATCATCGCGTGCGCGGCGATTTTCAAGCGGGTGGTGGTCGGGAACGGCTCGATCGCCGCGGCCTTCGGTGCGGGTGGGCGTGCGCCCTCGGGCGTGCTGGAGGTCCTCGGACGGTTCCCGATTGCTCGCGGGCAGACGCTCGTGCTGCTCAAGCTCGATCGGCGTGTGCTGCTGGTGGGGCACTGTGCGCCGACCAGAGGCGGGTCGGGCGGCTTTCAGACGATCTGCGAACTGGCCGATCCGGAAGATGTCGCGTCGATCCTCATGAAGGTCAACGAGGGCTCGGGGGACTCGCTTTCGGCAAAGTTCAACGAGCTGCTCAATCAGCAGCAGGACCTCGGGATCGAGGACATGACGCGGCGTTCACGCGGCGCGAACCTCGACACGGATGACGAGATGAGCGCGACGAGCTTCGACCCTCGCGCCCGCGGCGGCATCGCCGCTCGGGTGGACGTGCTCAAGGCGCACCTCTCGGGCAAGTCCAGGGGGCGAGCATGATGCGCGGGCGAGCGATCGAGATCCTGCGTGGCGCATCGCGAGCGTTCATCGCGATTGTGCTGGTCGCGATGGTGGCGCTCGCATCCACGGGCGCGGCGCGTGGTCAGGGCCTCGGGCCGATGCTGCCGGACGATGCGCCGGAGGCGGCGACCCCGGTCTCGCCGATCGATGTGCTCACGCCCGGGATGAACCTCAGTGTTCCGCCGAGTGCGGTTCGCGGGCTGACGACATCGACCAATCCGCTGGAGGTTCTCGCGGACGCGGCGAGGCTCATTCCCGGCGCGGGCGGCTCGCCCGCGTCGATGGTGAGCACGCCGGATGACGGAAACCTGCGGCCCCGGGGGCTGTCCAGTGCGATCAACATCATCCTGCTGCTGACGGTGATCACGCTTGTGCCGTCGGTGCTGCTGATGTGCACGAGTTTTCTGCGGATTGTCATCGTGCTGGCGCTGCTCAAGCAGGCGCTGGGAACGGCTCAGATGCCGCCGAGCCAGACGTTGCTGGGGCTGTCGCTGATCCTGACGCTGCTGGTCATGTCGCCAACGCTCGAGCGGATCAACCGCGAGGCGCTGGTGCCGTACCGCGCGGGCGAGGTGAGCAACTACGACGAACTCTGGGAGCGGGTCCGCCAGCCGATGCGCGACTTCATGTTCGACCAGATCGAGGCGACGGGGAACTGGTCGAGCCTGTACAGCATCATGAACTACCGCGGCATCGACACGAGCGACCCGTCGAAACTCACGCGGGCCGATGTGGACATGATCACGCTGATCCCGGCGTTTGTCATGAGTGAACTGAAGGTCGCGTTCCTCATGGGCTTCCGGGTGTATCTGCCGTTTCTGGTCATCGATATGGTCATCTCGACGCTGCTGATCAGCATGTCGATGATGATGCTCCCGCCGGTGCTGATCTCGCTGCCGTTCAAGTTGCTGCTGTTCGTGCTGGTCGATGGCTGGCAGTTGGTCTGCGGCTCGCTGCTGCAGAGTTTCGTGGTGCACCCCACCGCCACGGCCTCGTCGGGTGCCGCGGGGGATGCGGCGCAGGCATCGATCATCTTCATGCCCTTGTACGAGGGCGTGCGCCCCGTGCTGACAGCGATCGGTCTTGCGTAAGGAGCCCCACGCATGATGCACGACTTCACCGTGCTGGACATTGTGCGTGACGCACTGCTGATCACGCTGAAGATCTCCATGCCCATCCTCCTGGCCGGCGTGGTGGTGGGGCTTGTGATCTCGATCTTCCAGAGCGTCACCCAGATCCAGGATCAGGCTCTGACCTTTGTTCCCAAAATCGTCGTGATGATCCTCGCGGCCATCGTCCTCATCCCGTGGATCGTCGAGCGTCTGGTCCAGTTCACGCAGGAGATGTTCGTGCTGATGTGAGCGAGGCACGCGCCGCTGGCGGTCGATCATGGAACACCTGCTCCCGCATCTTGCGCCCTTTGCCCTGTGCCTGTTCCGGCTCTCGGGCGTGTTCCTCTTCGCGCCGTTGCTGGCCAGCACCGTGATCCCCGGCAAGGTCCGCATCCTGCTGTGCGTCATGCTCGCGCTGGGCATCTACCCGACGCTGCCCGACGCGTGGCTCCGGCCCGTGCCCGATGATGCGCTCTCGCTGGGCATGCTCGTGCTGTCGGAGGTCGCCGTCGGCTGCGTCATCGGCTTTGTGGCGATGCTGCCGATCGTCTCGGTGCAACTGGCCGGCCTGGTCATGAGCCAGCAGATGGGCATGTCGCTCTCGCCGGTGTTCAACCCCGCACTGGAGACCGAGAGCGAGCCCTTCGGCGAGTTGCTGCTCTACACGGCGCTGGCGATCTTCCTGGCCATGGGCGGGCTCGAGGCGCTCTTTCTCGCGACCGCCGGGACGTTCTGGCACATACCTCTGGGCGGCATGGGAATCTCGACGATGCCTTCGGATCTGGTCATGGGCACGTTCGTCGCCGGCTTCGAGGTGGCCATCCGCGTGACCATGCCGCTCATGGCGCTGCTGCTGATGGAGACCATCGCCTCGGCGTTCCTGATGAAGACCATGCCGCAGTTGAACATCATGAGCATCGGCTTTGCGATCAAGATCATCGTCGGGCTTCTGGCGATGGTCATGGCGCTGGGCGCGGTGCACATGGCGATCGAGGGGCACGTGTCGCAGACCGGGCGGGACCTGCTGGCCTGGGCGATGCAGGACCGCGGCCCGGGCAACACCGAACTCGTCCCAGCCGACGCACGCTGACTCACCGTTCCGGAGACGACCTTGGCCGAAGACATGGGCGAAAAGACCGAAGAGCCGACATCGCAGCGCCTGAGCAAGGCGCGGCAGTCCGGCAACATCGCCAAGTCCACGGATCTCTCCGCGGCGGTCGATCTCATCGGTGCCTGCATCCTCGTCTACGTCTTCGGCGGATACCTGGTCTCGGGCATGGCCGACATCATGCGTCGCCTGCTGGGCGACGCTTCGCTCGGGCAGTTCATCGACAAGAACGCCAGCGATTCCGTGCTGGTCTGGGCCTTTACGCGCGGCGCGCTCATGGCCCTGCCCATCATGCTGCTCATGATGGTCGTGGCTTACGCGGCACAGTTCCAGCAGGTCAAGTTCCTGCTCACGACAGAGCCCCTGCAGCCAAAGCTCGACAAGCTCAACCCCGTGACCGGATTCCAGCGGCTCTTTGGCGTGCGGAATGTCGTCAAGACGCTCACCAACTCCGCCAAACTCGTCATCGTCAGCATCATCGCGGTCATGGTTGTCATGACGCATCTGGACGCCATCGCGGGTCTGCCCATGCTGCCGCTGGTTGCGGCGTTCGGTGTGGTCGCGGACATGGTCTTCCACCTCATCGCCTGGATCCTCGCGACGCTGCTGATCCTGGGCTACGCCGACTACATGTACCAGAAGTTTCAGCACAACCGCGACCTGCGCATGACCAAGCAGGAACTCAAGGACGAGCGGCGAAACGACGACGGCGACCCGGAAATCAAGGCTCGGCGGATGCGCCGCGCTCGCGAGATCGCCATGGCCCGCGCCAAGCAGGCCGTGCCCAAGGCCGACGCGGTCGTGACCAACCCCACGCACTTCGCCGTCGCGCTCAAGTATGACCCCGACACGATGGCCGCGCCGGTGGTCGTTGCCAAGGGCGAGGACTGGATGGCCTTCCGCATCCGCGAGATCGCGGCGATGCACGGCGTGCCGATCATTGAACGCCCGCCGCTGGCCCGCGCCCTCTACGCCAATGTGCCGGTCGGGCGCCAGGTCCGTCCGGAGCTTTTCGAGGCCGTTGCCGAGGTGCTGGCGTATGTCTATCGCCTCAAGCAGAAAGCCGCGGCGGGCTGAGCCGCCGAAGTCCGACACTCGCGTGAAGCTCCCGATGATCTACGCACATTCATGACGATTCCACGACTCCGCTGAGCCCCTATGTCGACACCAACAGATACGAACATGCCAGCGTGGCTGGAGCGGCTGCACAAGTCGCGGGGCATTCTGCTTCCGCTGAGCTTTGTCGCGCTGATGTTCGTGCTTGTGGTCCCGCTGCCACCGATGGTGCTGGACGTGCTCATCGCGCTGAACATCGCCGTCAGCGTCGTGATCCTGATGACGACGATGTACATGAAGGAAGCGCTGGAGTTCAGCGTGTTCCCGTCGCTGCTGCTGGCGACGACGCTGTTCCGCCTGGTGCTGAACATCGCCAGCACGAGGCTCATCCTCACGGCCGACGCGAGCAGCCCCGAGGCGGCGATGGCGGCCGCGGGCGGCGTGATCGCGGCCTTCGGCAGCTTCGTGGCGGGCAACTCGATCGTTGTCGGCGTGATCCTGTTCCTGATTCTGGTCATCGTGCAGTTCGTCGTCATCACCAAGGGTGCCACTCGCATCAGCGAGGTCGCCGCGAGGTTCACGCTCGACGCCATGCCCGGCAAGCAGATGGCCATCGATGCGGACCTGAACGCCGGCATTATCGACGAGAAGGAAGCACGCCGTCGCCGCGAGAAGATCTCCAGCGAAGCGGACTTTTACGGTGCGATGGACGGTGCGTCCAAGTTCGTCCGTGGCGATGCCATCGCGGGCATCATCATCACCGTGGTGAACGTCATCGGCGGCATCGCCATCGGAATCCTCATCAAGGGCTGGCCCATCGGCCAGACGATCGAGACCTTCACCAAACTCACCATCGGCGACGGTCTGACCAGCCAGTTGCCCGCGTTCATCATCGCCATCGCCGCGGCCCTCATCGTCACGCGATCCGGCAGCAAGGACGACCTCGGCTCGCAGTTGACGACGCAGGTCGTCAGCCAGCCCAAGGCGCTGAACATCACCGGTGGGTTCCTCGTTCTGCTCTCGTTCACGCCCTTGCCGGCCATACCGCTGCTGTCGATCGCCGCGGCACTCTTCGGCATGGCGTGGCTCATGACGGGCAAGGACCGTCAGGCCGCCAAGGTCGCTCGGAGCGCCTCCGCCGCGCCGCTGACCAAGGCCGAACCTCCGAGCCCCGAGAGCCTGCTGAAGCTCGACACGCTCGAACTCGAAGTCGGCTACGGACTGGTGGCGCTGGTCGACGCCAATGCCGGTGGCGACCTGCTCGACCGCATCTCCGCCATCCGCCGCCAACTCGCGGCGGACCTCGGGTTCATCCTCCCGCCTGTGCGGATTCGCGACAACCTGCAGCTCTCGCCGACCGACTACCGCCTGAAGATCAAGGGTGTGCCCGTCGCAAAGGGCCAGGCGATACCCGGCAAACTCATGGCCATCGATTCGGGCGTGACCAGCGGCCCGATCGAGGGCATCCCGGGAAAGGAGCCCGCATTCGGGCTCGATGCATACTGGATCGAGCCGACGCTCAAGACCCGCGCCGAGACCAGCAACTACACGGTCGTCGCGCCGACGCAGGTCGTGGCCACGCACCTGACCGAGGTCGTCAAGACCTTCGCGGCGGACCTGCTCACGAGGCAGGAAGTCAACGAACTGCTCGCGCAGCTCAAGGCCCGCGCGCCGAAACTGGTCGAAGAGGTCGTCCCCGCGATGGTCAAGACCGGCGATCTGCACCGAATCCTGCAGAATCTGCTCCGCGAGCGCGTGCCGATCCGCGATCTGGAGACCGTGCTCGAAACGCTGGCCGACTGGAGCGGCAAGACCAAGGACCTCGACGTGCTCACGGAGTACGTCCGCAACGCCCTGCGACGGACGATCAGCCAGCAGTACAGCGTGCCGACCGAGGAGGGCCGGTCGCGCCTCGTCTGCGTCACGCTCGACCCGACGATGGAGGACCTGATCAACGCGTACATCGACCGCTCCGCCGCGGGAACAAGCGTGACCATGCCCGCGCACGTCGCATCTGCGGTGACGGCCCAGATCGGACGCGGCATCGCCCAATTGACCAATGCGGGCCACCAGCCGGTGGTGCTCGCCTCGCCGCCGGTGCGGGCGATCGTGCGGCAACTCCTCGAGCCGACGCATCCGACGGCGGCCGTCCTGGGGTACAACGAAGTGGCCAGCGGGGTGGAGGTCGAATCGCTCGCGCTCATCACCGCGCCGCCGGTCTCGGGACAGAACGCCGGCCAGGCATCCGGCCAGCCCGCCGCGGCATGAGTCGGCCGAAAGAGTCCACAATTCGCGATTGAGGCGTTCGCCTCTTGCCATTGAGCGATGAAAAGGCGACAATCCGGCCGACATACAGAACCTCGGGCATGGATGCCCATCGGTTGTCTCGGCCACGGACGGCACAGATGAGACTCAAGACCTATCGCGCAAGCACAATGGCGGACGCGTTGGCCGCGGTCAAAAAAGACCTCGGGCGCGATGCCGTCATCCTGCACACGCGGATGTACAAAGTGGGGGCGATTTTCGGGCTCTTTGGCAAGCCCATGGTCGAGGTCACCGCCTCTGACACCGTTCGCGTTCCGCCGATCACCGGTAAGCAGCCCCGTTCTGCGGCCCGCCACGCGGCGAGCAACCCCTCAGCCCCGGCCGAGTCGGCAGCCTCCGCGGCTGACGGCGGCGATCGTCACAGAGGCCGTGACGAGAACGGCGTGATTGTCGAACTCAGCGGTGCCGCTCGGGCCAAGACGCCGCGCGAGCAAGCAACACCCCGCCCCGACCCTGCCGCCCCGCGGCGAGCCAATGCGGCCGTCGCCTCGCCCCCGACTGGCTCGCCCGGCTCGTCCACCCAGCTCCCGCCGCAGGTCCGCCCCGCCCCGGCATCGCCCGCACGCGAGGTCGCGCGCATGGCGATCCGTCAGTCGACGCGTCCGGTGCCGGCCACGAGCGCCGATCCAGATTCGCACGAGTGCGTCCACACCGAGCGGACCGCGACCCCCGCGACGTCCGATGTGGAAGCCGGTCCGGCGGTCGTTGAGAGCATCGTCGCGGAGGAACTCGCCGCGATCAAGCGCATGGTCGGGCAGGTGCTCCAGAGCAACGCCCGCGCCGCGGCCAGCGGCATCGGTCCGATGTCCCCGGGCGTTCGCATGCCCGATGCGCTGCTGCGGCACTATGTCCGGATGATCGAGAACGAGGTCGCACAGGAAGTTGCCGATGATGTCGTCGGCGCTCTCCGCGATGAACTCACGCCCGCGGAACTTGCCGACGACGACATCGTGCGAGCCGGGGTGCTCCGCCGACTGGCCGGGCTGATCCCCGTGGCCGACGAGGCGGCGCTGCCCGCCGCGCCGAGCGATGGTCGGCCGTTGACCATCGCGCTCATCGGTCCGACCGGCGTTGGCAAGACGACGACCATCGCCAAGCTCGCCGCGGCGTATCGGCTTCGTCACGGGCGACGGGTCGGGCTCATCACCAGCGACACGTATCGAATCGCGGCGGTCGAGCAGCTCCGCACGTACGCGGGCATCATCGGCGTGCCGCTGAGGGTCGTGATGACGCCCGAGGAGATGGCCCAGGCCTGCGAAGCGCTGCGCGACTGTGATGTGGTGCTGATCGACACCGCCGGTCGGAGCCCCGCCGACAGCGCTCGGCTCGAGGAGCTGCAGCAGTTCCTTGCCGCCGCGCGTCCGCACCAGACGCACCTTGTGCTCTCGTCGGTGTGCGCCGAGCCGAGCATGGTGCGCACGATCGAGCGTTTCGCGGACTTGCGTCCGAGCAACGTGATCTTCACGAAGCTCGATGAGGCCGCGAACCTCGGCGTTCTCGTGAACATCTCCCGCAGAATCAACGGCAGACTTTCGTACGTGACCACGGGCCAGGAAGTTCCCGACGACATCGAGCCCGGGCACCGCGACCGTCTGGCTCGAATGGTGCTCGACGGGCCGTCCCGCCCCAGCGCGACCCGCCCCGATCCGAGCGAGTCGGAGCCGGACGCACGAGCCGTTCCCGCAGTTCCCGCGGTCTGATCCCGCATCGAGCCCCATGTGAGCGTGCCGCTGCTCAACCTGACATCGCCAGCATCGGCCGACCTGAGCGGCGCGGCGATGGCGTCGCCGGTTGCCCGCGGCGTGCGCCCGGATCAGGCCGAGAGACTGCGTTTGCTCTCGCGAGCATTCGACGATGACTCCGCCGCGCCCGTGTCGGGCCCGCTCGCCGGTGGGGGGCAGGCACCACAGGCGATGCCGTTCTGCAACGCGCCGGTGCTGGCGATCGCGTCCGGCAAGGGTGGCGTGGGCAAGTCCAACATCGCGCTGAATCTGGCGATCGCCCTGGCCCGCCGCGGCGTTCGCGTCACGGTGCTCGATGCCGACGTCGGCGTCGCGAACATCGATGTGCTCTGCGGCATCAATCCGGCTCGCCGACTCGACGCCGCATTCTCGCCCGGGGCCACACGCCTGCAGGATCTGACCATCGATGCGCCGGGCGGATTTCGCCTCGTGCCCGGGTCGGCGGGACTCTCGCGACTGGCCGAGCTCACCGGTGACCAGCGACAACAGCTCATCGCGCAGATCTGTGAACTGGGCGACCACGCGGACTTGCTCATCGTCGACACCGGGGCGGGCGTCGGGGCGCTCGTGACGGCCCTCGTCGCCTGGGCGGATATGTCGCTGATCGTCACGACTCCGGAGCCGACGGCCATCGCCGACGCGTACGCCCTCATCAAGATCGCGATGGCCCGCGCGCCGCGACCGGCGCTGCGGCCTGATCTTCACATCGTCGTCAACGCGGCGGATTCTGCGAGCGAAGCCGCGAGGGTTCACGCAAGGCTCTCGAGCGTGAGCGAGCGATTCCTTGGCCAGGTGTTGCCCATGGCCGGGGCGATCGCCGCGGATCCGCACGTTGTGCGTGCTGTGCGCATGCGTTGCCCGCTGATGCTGCGCAGCCCGGGTGCTCCCGCGTCGCTCGCGATGATCGCGCTGGCCGATCGTGTGGCCCAATCGCTCGGTCTTTCTCTCGAATCCGGCGGTGGTTTGGCGGTTTCCCGTGGCATTGTGCGGAGGTTCTTGGACCTTTGCAGGGGTACCGTCGGTCCGGATCTTCGAGCATAAAAAAGATCTTTTGTCGGTCGCGGGCGGATTTCGACTCGGCAACAACTTTGCTCTAGTCAAGAGTGATTCTCGATCGACCGACAATCCTCAAGTCAAGAGGTCAGCGCGTTCCATGCGCTGCGAGAACGAGAACAGGCCGCTCGGCCTGAGGCCTTCGAAGGACTGGGAGCTTCGAGCACGTGACACCCGGAACACCGATGCGAGTCATCGCGGCATGCCTGGCCCTGGCTGGCTTTGTCGTCGCGCTGATCGTTGGGCTCTGGGCCGAGAATCCGCTGGACGTGATCCTTTGGCGCGCGGTGCTCGCGCTGATCGTGATGAACGTGCTCGGCCTGATCATCGGGTATCTCGGTGAGAAGACCGTCACGATGGCGATCGAGGAAAGTCGAACCAAAGCCGAACGCCAGATCGAGTTGATGATGAAGTCATCCGCAGAAGGACCGGGGAAAACTGGAGGAGAACTCACACCCCAGCAGGTTCTTTAGGGGATGAGTCTTGCGAAGCGGGATCGTGCGTGTTAGGATCGTCACGTCTCGCGTTGCCCATGGATGGGCTCGCCGAAACAACGAAGACCGGACAAGTCTGCTCCGGGCTTCGCGTGAACGACAGTCGGTGCGCGTCGCGACTCGCGGCGCATGCTGAAGAAACTGATTCGTTGAAGTGGTCAAGGAGCCGACCGTGTCCAAACTCAAGAACAGTGTGCCGTCATCTCCCGCCGCCTCCAACGGCAAGCGGACTTCGAGCAGGTCCGCGGGGCTGCCGGACAAGGGCAGCGTCCCGGCGAACATCACCGCGAAGCTCGACGCGACACCGGTCAATGACCTGTGGCGCGAGTACACGCGCTCCCGTTCGGAAACGATCCGCAATTACTTCTGGGAGCGTTACAACCACCTCGTTCGTTTCATCGCCGAGCGCACGTACGCGCGGCTGCCCGATGAGGTCGACATCAACGATCTGGTCAGCGCCGGCCAGTTCGGGCTCATGGACGCGATCAACGCCTTCGACCTGGCGTACAACGTCAAGTTCGAGACCTACTGCGCCAACCGCATCCGTGGCGCGATCCTCGATGAACTCCGCGCGATGGACTGGGTCCCGCGCCTCGTCCGCGTCCGCAGCGCGAAGGTCGCGCAGGCCGTGCAGCGCTTCGAGATGCGCACCGGCCGATCGCCGACCGAGGACGAACTGACGATCGAGCTCGGCGTGGACAACGAGGAGTGGGAGAAGATCCACCGGGATTCCAAGGCCGTTGGCACCACCAGCATCGACCGCAAGCTCTTCCGCAGCGACGGGAACAAGGATGTCACCGAGATCGACATCATCAAGGACGACACGCAGAGCAATCCCGTCATCGAGAGTCAGCGCCGCGACCTGAAGGAACTGCTCACCAAGGGCCTCTCGCGGGCCGAGCGCCTCATCGTCACGCTCTACTACTACGAAGAGCTCACGATGAAGGAGATCGGCATCACACTCGATCTCAGCGAATCGCGTGTCAGCCAGATGCACTCCTCGATCCTCGCCCGCCTCAAGACCCACATGCTCAACCGCCGCCGCGAACTCGAGCCCATGCGGGCCTGAGCATTGCGGCACCGGCCGGACCGGTACTCCAGAAACGCAAGCGGAGCCCCGAGTGTCTCGGGGCTCCGCTTGTTTTTGCTCAGCATGATCCGCCAGGACCCGGCTCAGGCCACGCGATCGCGGCCGCACAGAGCCGGAACGCCGCTCGGACGCACCCACACCGCCAGCCGCCCCCGCGGCACGCTCGCCGCGCGGAGGTGCGAGAGATAGCCCGACAGTTCCTGCGCCGTAAAGCGCGACAGGAAGCGGCTATCGACCGTCGGGCTCAGTTCACGGATCTGATCGATCAGGCTCATCCGCACAGGATCGGACTCGAACGCCAGGATCGAGTCACGCGCCTCATCCACAACCTTCGCGCTCAGCAGGCCAAGAAGCATCGTTTGTTCCCCGTTCCATGAGGGTTTCGCTTCCGCGCCGATCCATCGCCGCGGACGATTCCTCTGGCTATCGGCCGTCGCCCGCTGTTTTCATGCCGTGGGTAACCGGTGGACAACCCAGGAGTTTCGCCCCCGTATTGCCCGCCCACGCACGATCCGTCGTGGTGCCTAGGGCCAGACTCCCCAGCCGAAAGTGGTTCGGCGGTCACGACGGCCGCCTCCGCGCCTAATCTCAAAATCTTCAAATGGAGCATAAGTTGCGCTCAATTCTGCTCATCGAGCCCCCGAGTCCCGCCTGCGCGGGCCTCGCTCGTCCGCTCGCGCCCGCCGCGCCCGCCGCAGACGCCGCGATCATCCTCGCCCGCGGCCACGCCCTGGAGCCCGGCTTTCTCGATGATCTTCGCAGCGACCTGGACCGTCTCGCTCGCCAAGCGCGGAGCGTTCACGCGTGCGTCGTGTGGTCCGGCACGCTGGGCGATGAACTCTTCGACGCCGATCCGCGCACATGGGGCCCTCGCGGCCGTGCCGCGTGGGCCGAGCGCCTCGCCGAGCTGCTCGCCGTTGCTCGCTCGCACAGGCTGCAGCTCTGGATTCGGCCGCACGCACGCCACGTCGTGAGCGACGCGCCGACAATCGACCGAATGCTCGCCGATCACGCTGGCGACATCGCGCACGAACAGGCTCCGCTCCGAATCCTCAGCGACCCGGCATCGATGTTCACACGCTCCATGCTCGCGTATGCCGAGGATCACTTGGAGCGCGTGCTCTCCGCGACGCGCCGATGGTCCGCACTCGGCGCGTGCGCCGGTATCGTCCTCGCAAACGTCCGCGATCCTTCGGGCGAGCCCGCCGCGGAGGCGTCGCCCATCGATGACGGGCCGGCGCTTCAAGGCGCACCGCTCTTTGACGGTCTGATCCCCGCGCCGATCATCCGTTCGCTCACTCCAGCGTTGCTCCCGAGCACCCTTCCAATTCTCCTGCCATTCGCGGGGGATGAGGGCCAAGTCCGCGCGTTTGCGTGATCGGCTCGACCTACGCTTGATCGTTCATGCCTGCCCCCAAAGAACGTACAAGCATCAAGGTTCAGAGCGAGCGTGCGGTCCTCGCCGCGGTGCGCCTGCCCACATCGAACTACGACACGCGCGACCCGTTCGCCGAACTGGCCAGCCTCGCCGAGCAGTCCGGAGCGGTTGTCGTCGGCAAGCTCGAGCAGCACATGGAACGCCCGGTCGCGGGCACCTTCATGGGTTCGGGCAAGGTCAAAGAACTCCGTGAACTCTGCGACCGCCTGAAGGCCACGCTGGTCATCTTCGACCACGACCTCTCCCCGCGACAGCTCTCGAACATCGAGGAGGTCGTTGAGCGCAAGATCGTCGACCGATCCGAACTCATCCTGGACATCTTCGCCAGCAGGGCGACGACCACCGAGGCCCGCCTGCAGGTCGAGCTGGCCCAGCTCGAGTACACCTACCCGCGGCTCCGCGCGATGTGGGACCACCTGGAGCGAATCGTCGGCGCCGGCGGCATGGCGGGCATCGGCACCCGCGGCCCGGGCGAGCAGCAGCTCGAAATCGACCGGCGATTGGCCCAGAAGAAGCGACTGGCCCTTCGCGACCGCCTCAGCGAGATCGAGGGCCGCAAACGCCGGATGGTCGCCGCGAGAAACGTCGACCACTTCACCGTCGGCATCGTCGGCTACACCAACGCCGGCAAGAGCACCCTGTTCAACACCCTGACCGCCGGCGGCGCATACGCCGACGACCGGCTCTTTGCCACGCTCGTCACCCGCACGCGAGACTGGGATGTCGGTGGCGGCTCGAAGGTGATGCTCAGCGACACCGTCGGCTTCGTTCGCGATCTGCCGCACAACCTCATCGCGAGCTTCAAGGCAACGCTCGAAGAGGCGCTCCACGCCAACGTGCTGCTGATCGTTCTCGACGTCTCCGACCCCGCGGCGGAACTGCAGTACGACACCGTCAACGCGACGCTCGACGAACTTTTCAAGGAGCAGCGAGAGAGCGAGCGACGGGCCGCCCGCGCCGGCGATGAAGCCGCCGCGACATGGCGAGAGCCCAGGCGTGTCCTGCTTCTGAACAAGGTCGATCGCCTCAGCGACAACGCTCCGCTGCTGGTCTGGGAACGCCGCGTGCCCGGTTGCATCCCGATCTCCGCGCGCGATGCGGGCAGCCCCGGGCTGCTGCGGCTTCGTGCGATGATCCATGAACTGGCTCAGGGCGGCGAGCGCACGCTCCGCCTGGTCGTCGGCCTGCGCGACTCCCGCACGATCGACACCCTCGAGAAGCGGGGACAGGTCCACGATCGCGTCTACAACGACGACAACACCGTCACCATGCACGTGACGATCGGTCAGCGTGTGCTCGACCAGATCGCGTCCCTCGGCGGGCGTTTCCGCGTGCTCGATCGAGACTCTTCGCGAGCAGTCGAGTTCACCACCGGCCCGGCGCCCGCGTGGAAGAAGCCCGCCGCGGACGAGAAGGCTCCCCGCCGGGCGGCAGCGTCCACCACCAACGCATCGCCGCCGGAATCGCGCAAGCGGCGATGAGGCGGATCAGACGCTTCGCGCGGCGACCAAGTCAGCGGGCCAGGCTCCAACTCAGCGCTGGACTTCCGTGAGTTTCAGGACCGGCGCGAACTCCGCAAGAGCGGTGTCGCCGATCGCATAGTGCTTGATGTCGACGTTCATCGACACGCGGAAAACGAGCGTGATCTTCTGGTCCGCGCGGCTGGAAGAGACGCTCGGCAGGTCGTTCATCGAGTTGATCGGCCGCCCCGGCATGAAGCGCACGTGCACGATCGAGTTGTCCTTATAGACGAAGCCGACGCACTGGTAGCGAGACCCGTTCGCGTCCACCAGGACCGGAGCGCCGGTGGCATCTCGGGCATCGGGGCCGGTCATGTCCAGCACCGTCCGCGGGCTCACGTCGACCTGAATGATGCCGACATCCGACAGCGACAGGAACGAGTCGACGACCAGCGAACGGTCCGTGCCGCGCTGGAGCATCTGCTCGGGCTTGAACTTGGCCTCGCCGTCGCGGATCTTGTTCTTGTCGTCGACCTCGAGACCGCCCAGCGAGCCTGCACGAAGCATCACGGCCATCGGCAGGCGGTTGCTGATCATCACGGTCTCGCTGGTCCCCTCGACGCGGATGCGCTGGGCCTTGCTCGTGTTCAGCGTGCCGCCACCGGTGGCGTTGGCCGCCGCACCGACGCCGCCGACGCTCATGATCGCCGATGAGGCAATCGCGCTGTTGCGATCGGTGACGCTCGCGAAAGCGCGGCCAACCTTCACCGGCTCGCTCGGCGGCTCGGTGGAGTAGTCCAGCAAGTCGAACCGGATCCCGCGCACATACAGCGCCACAGCGCGCCACGCCTGCCCCGCCGCCGTCCGCGGCACAGGGAACTCGAACGCCGCGAGCGGGTCGGCGCTCGCGCCCGGCGAGGCGATGAACACGCCCTTGGAGTCGAAAGTCCAACGGCCCATCTGCGAAGTCGAGCTATCGGCGTTGCTGATCATCGCAATCGGCATGATCGCGCGAGTCTCCAAGCCGTCGTACGACTCAACAACCAGAGTCGCCGCGCCGTTCCACCACACCACCTGCCCGAACTTCTCGCGAGAGCCCGCGTTGAACTTCAGGACAAAGCCCTCGAGGTAGAACTGGCCACCGTTCTGAGACTTCAGCGGCTCGCCGTTGAGGTCCAGAACGGGCTTGGCGGTCGTGCCGGCCTGACCCATCAGCGCGTCAAAGCCGATCGCCTCACTTGCTCCAACGGTGTAGCGACCAAGAATCTCGACATCGCCCTTGCGGAGCGTGTGACGGAGCGGCTTTTCCTCGTCGAAGCTCTTGCGAAGAAGCGATCCGGCTTCGGCAAGGTGCGGGTAGTACCGTGCCAGGGGAGTGTCGGTCGAGAGCGTTCCACGGGAAACCAGCGAATAGAACGCGGCGGTCAGATCGTCCGCAGGGAACCACAGGTTGCTGCCGCGGACGATGGAGCCGGCGTTGTCGTAAACGGTGCGTTCATGCCCGAAGAGCGAGCTGGTGCCTCGGATGTTGCCGATGGTCAGCAGCAGCATGCCCGCGACGATCGTGCCCGAACCGGCCCCGGCGACGGCGCCGCCGATGCCGTTGGCGACAACGTTCAACTTCATGTTGGCTCGAAGCGCCACGATCGTCAGCCCCAGCAGCGCCGCCAGCGACACCGCGAAGGTCAGGCCGAGACTCGCGCCCCAGACCATGTCGTTGATCCATTCGGCCTGAGTCTGCTCCATGATGAGCATGGCCACAGGCTCCCAGAACGCCAACGCGATCGCCCCCGCGGCGATCGTGCACGCAAGGTGCATCAACGCCGAGAAGAACCCGTTCGCCACGCCCCAGTACGCGACCGCAAGGGCCACGAGAATCACCGCAATGTTCAGGATCATCGATCAATTCTCCGGGTCACTCGTCCGGCCAACCTTCAACGTCAATCACGTTCTCGCCACACGCTCGCTGCCGATGCGCCCTTGCCGTCGGGTTCGCGACCAATCGCGCCTCAGGCCTTGGCCGGTGCCGCGGCTGCGCCCTGCGCCGCCGGCGCGGGGCCGGTCGTCGCTCGCTGAACTTCTTCAACACTCGTGATGCCCATGAGCGCCTTGCGGATCGCGGCCTGGGCGATCGACGGCATGCCGCGCTTGCGGAACGCCGCCTTGAGCCCGGGGAAGTTCCCCGCCGCGATCAGCTCGCGCTCTTCATCGCCGATGGGGAAGACCTCGAAGATGCCTTCCTGACCGAGGTACCCGCCGCCGCCGCAGGTCGGGCAGACCTCGGGCTTGTTCTTGATCAGGACCTGGCCGCCCTTCTTGTACAGGCGCTCGACCTTTGCTTCTCCACCGGTGAGCTTCTTGACCAGTTCGGGTGCCGGGGCGTATTCGACCTTGCAGTTGGGGCACAGCCGACGCAGCAGCCGCCCGGCCACCACACCCCGAAGGCCCTTGGCCGCCAGCGCGTTATCGCCAACCGCCCGGACGTAGCCCTCGACCGCGGCAACCGCGCTCTCGCTGCGCACGCAGGCGTAGACCCGCGTCCGATCGTTGTCGCTCTTGGCGATTTCCTTGGCCGTGTTCGCGTCGGGAACTTCCGCGACGGCCAGAACATCCGGGTCGCGACGCAGCATCGACCGCACCATCGTGCCGAAGTCCGCGCCTTCCGCCTGTGCGTCGAAAGCCTGGTGACGCACACCTTCCAGCTGCAGTTGCGGCTCGAACTCGACGGTCTGCACGCTCTGCGTGTACGCGTCGTGCATCGCCGCGATGGTGTACATGGTGGTCGTCCGCCCGCCGTCGGGCAGGCCGGCCAGCACCACCACGCCGCGCTTCTCGTCGGCGACGATCGCCCGCAGCGTGTCGAGCTGGTTGAGCGGCTCCTTCTCGTTGAGCAGGCCGAGGTCCGTCGCGGCACGCTTGACGGCGATATCCGGATCGAACAGCATCGTCAGCCGCATGCCGCCGGTCACACCGATGCTCGTCAGCCGCACCTTGTGCTTGGCCCCGTCCTTCTCAACGACCAGATCGCCGGTGAGCTTGCGTCGCCGGTCGTTCACGTCCAGCTTCGCGCACGACTTCCAGAAGTCCATGATCTTCACGGCCATCGCCGCGGGAATCGCCTCGCCCTGCGACTTGACACCGTCGACGAGCCAGACCGGCAGATACGTCTGGTCCTTGCCGGGCGTCAGATCCACCTGGCTGGCCCGCGCCAGCAGGGCCTTGATATAGACATCCTCCGCCGCGGCACGCACCTCGTACTCGGGCGTCTCGGCCTGAGGTGGCTGGACGAGCTGCTTGTCCATGCCGCGGATGGCGAGCTTGACGACCGCGAGGGACTTGACGGCCTTCTTGGCCTCGCGCTTCTTCTGCATCTCCGACAGCATCCGCAGGCCGATCTTGAAGTTCTCCGGCACTCGCTCGTCGCGGTTCGCGGCGATCGCGTACGCCGCGAGGCTGCCGATCAGCAGCAGCGTCATCGCGGGCCACGACACGAAGAAAGCCCAAGGTTCCGCGATGGGCAGGCCGAAGCCCACGACCACGGCGACCAGACCGACGCACAGGTGCGCCAGGTTCCAGTTCTCGCGCGGGAGGAAGAATCGCGCCGCGTGCTTGTCGTACACGTTGCTGACGATCCACGCCCATCCGCACAGCGTTGCCAGCAGGACCAGCGGCTTCCAGAAACTCACCAGAATGAGCCCGTCCATCGCCAGCAGGGTCTGGTTGCTCCACATGCCGATCATGCCGACTCCTGCGAAAGAGATCCTGCTGGAGCGTCCGGCTCTGCCGGACGGTCCGGTCCCGCGATCGCCCGGCCCGCCCCGGGCCCATCGCATCGCGGGCTCCAAGCATACCGACCTTGTGCCCCCGACGCGATGCCGGGGCACCCATCATCATTCCCGTCCGACAGCCGCCTGCCGCCGCACGGTCGCCCGTGGCCCGCTTCCGGCCCATTGGCACGCCGCCCCGGCACGGGGCCGGGGCGAGGCGTGAGAGAGAGCGATCGTCCGTTCCGGAGTTCGTGCCGCGAACCTCAACGGTTAGCGCCGCCGAGCTTCTTCAGCCGCATGCGGAACTCGTCGGTGTTCGGGCTGGCATCCTCGGCCACGCGCAGATGGATGAACTCCTTCTCCACCAGCTCGACCAGCGAGCCGTTGAAGTCGATCATGCCGCTCTGCCGGGCCTCGACACTCTTGAGATACTCGCGAAGCTCGCCCTCGCGAGCCTCGAGGATGAACTTGCGGACCAGCGGGTTGTTGATCAGGATCTCCAGCCCGGGGATGCGCGGAATCTCCGGCTTGAGCGTCGGCAGCAGCTTCTGGTACACGAACGCACGCATCTGGTACGCCAGAATGCGACGCACCTGCTCGACTTCCTCCTGCTCGAACAGGCCGTAGATTCGGCTGAAGGTCTGCGTCGTGCTCGAGGCGTGAATGGTCCCGTACACCAGGTGGCCCGTTTCGGCGGCGTGCAGCGCGGCCTCGAAGGTCTCGTTGTCGCGCATTTCGCCGACCAGCACGATGTCCGGGTTCTCGCGGACCAGCGCTCGAAGCGCGATCTTGAAGTCCAGGCAGTCGATGCCGATCTCACGCTGATTGATCGTGGCCTTCTTGTCCGTGAAGATGTACTCGATCGGGTCCTCGATCGTCACGATGTGCACGGGCTTGCGCTCGTTGACGTAGTCGAGCATCGCCGCGATCGTCGTGGACTTACCCGAGCCGGTCACGCCGCTGAGCAGCACGATGCCCTGCGGCTGCATGGCGATCTCGGCCATCGAGTCGGGCAGGTACAGGTCGGTGAACTTCCGGATCTTGCTCGTGATCAGACGGGCGGCCACGCTCAGCTTGCCGCGGGCCTGGAAGAGGTTCACGCGGAAGCGGTTATGGTCGTCGTAGTCGTAGGCGAAGTCGACCGAGCCGAACTTGCTCAGATCGCTCAACTGCTCTTCATCGAGGATGTGCCGCGCGATGTTCAGGAACTCTTCGGCCGTCACCGGCGCGGTGTCAAGGCTCTTCAGCGCGCCGCGGAGACGCACCACCGGCGCCTTGCCGGACTTGAGCAGAAGGTCGCTGGCCTCGAGCTTGATCGCGGCCTTGAGAAAGTCGCCGAAGCGCGTCGCGTGCGGGTCGTGCTTCTTGTCGGGGTCCAGATGGACATGACCATGTGGCACCTCGTGACGCTTGCTGTGCTTTGACGAATGGTCGATGACGCTGTGCTCGCTCATGCTGCTCTCGACTGTGCAAGGGGTGAAGTGCCACGGGTTCCGCTGGCTCGCGATAAACCGGAAACAACCGACGGCACCGGCGTGAGTCCGACTGTAGCCCTCGCGCCCGCGAGGTTGACATTTTGCCGTTTCGCACGAAGCACACCATGGTTCCGATACGCCGACGCAAAAATGAAAAGCGCCCCGGCTCTCGCCGGGGCGCTTGGGGATTCGCAGTGGGGGCTCTTCGAAAACTCTGACGCGGAGATCACGTCCTCGGAGTCAGGGATACCGCCGTCAATCTGGGCGGCGGTCCCGTCGGTCGTCAGTTCAGCGACATCAACTGCTCGAAGGTGGGCTGCACGCCCTCCTCCTGTGCCCGCTGGGCCTCGGCGGCCTCCTTCAGGGCACGGTTGCCGAGGAAGTTCGCTTCAAGTTCGACGCGGATCTTCTCCATCGCCTTGTTCTGGATCTGACGCACACGCTCCTTGGTCACGCCGATGATCTGGCCAACCTGCTCCAGCGTCATGGGCTTGTCCAGCTCGCCGCTCTCGAGGCCGAAGCGGTGCTCGATCACCGTCCGCTCGACCTCCGTCAGCTCCGCACGATTCTCGAGCACGATCCGCTTGACCTCGTCCGCGGCGTCCTTCTCGAACGTCGCTCGCTTGGTCTCCAGGAAGTTGCTCCGCTCCAGCTTGGGGTCAAAGTCCGTCGGGAACCGCTGGCGATACTTGCTCAGCTTCATCCCCTGGCGGCTGAAGGCCTTGAGGATCGCACGACAGGCGTACGTGCTGAACTTGTACCCGCGGCCGGCGTCGAACTTGTCCACCGCACGCAGCAGCGCCATGTTGCCCTCGCTGACCAGGTCAGCAAAGTCAACCTCGCTCATGCGCGTGCGCTTGGCCATCGCCAGCACCAGCGCCAGGTTCGTGTTGGCGATCTGCGTCCGCACCAGGTCCGCCCTGCGATACCAGCGCAGAACATCCTCCGCCTGCTCGCTCGTGGGCTTGCGGCTGGTGGTGGCCCAGACCTCCTGCTGAATCTTCCAGATCCGGTATCGCGCGAAGTTGTACTGGTGGAACAGCACCTTCTCCTGCGCACCGGTCAGGATGACCTGCTGGGCGGTCTTGATCGTCCGCGTGCGGCCCGAAAGATCGTCCATCACGGGGTGATACCACGTGGTGTCCGGCTTCGGAATCGCCGGGGCCTCGTCGTAAATCTTCAACTCCGCCGACTCCTCGTAGAACGCCGGAGAGTCGATGAAGTCCTGCTCCTGCTCAAGGATCGCCGCCAGGAGCTTCTCGTCCTCCCGGCTCAGCGTCCGCTTGACCTTGCGCGGCGCATCGGTCTTGCCCATCTTCACGGGCTTGACCTCCGCAAGATCCACGCGATTGCGACGCCGATGCTGCTGCAAAGGCGAAACGCTCGCGGGTGTCGTGGGCATCAGTGGGGTGCTTTCCATGGGCCTCTCGTGATCAGTGTCCTGTCCTGCGTGGTTCACTCTGCTCGTTCGTTCCGCCTTCGCGGCGGCTTGGTTCTTGACTTCTCTCATCGCCGCGGCGGCATCCGCCCTGACCCCCCGATTCAACCCGGCCTTCGTTCTGGAGTTCCTCGCAGCGATGACTGCGCCTCCAATGCTCTTCTCGCAAACGTCGTCCGCGGCCATCAGCCACATGCCAACAGGCCGTCCAAGGAACGAACTCCCAACAATCCACTCGTCCGGGGTTCCCCCAGGCGAGAAGGCCTCAACCGAACACAGCTCCCGGCCGGTCATCATCCCACGCTCGAGCATCCAACTTCAACCTCTCACCGCACTCGTCAACAGGTCGCCCGCATTCTTTCACCATTCGGCCTCTCGCCTGCCGTTCACGCTTGCGGCCTCGCCTCCATATACGTCGCCGAGTCGCGATCGTTTCGATTCTACCCAACGTTTCCTACACTTTTCCTTCACTCTATCTTGACTGAAAGTCCGCTTTTCGCAGGTGCCAAAACTCCAAAACCTCCCCAATTCACCAATTTGAGGGAGTCGAAATCACTTTGTGCCCTCTCGCTTTCCAGTCGGCCGCCCGTGTTCCTATCAAAAACCGATCAAGAGTCTGCTTTATTCCGAAGGGCCCTAACCATACCACACACATCTTCTAGAACAAGCGTACAGCAGGCAAAGTGCCCTCAGTCCTTGGCGGCGATTCAATCCTTTGCGATTCCGCGCGCTTTCCGGTCTATCCTCGTAAAGCCCAAACCGGCCGCCTCGGCTGGTTTGGGCACGTTTTCGGACCCAAACCCAACTTGGGAGTGACGACTCGTGCCATACACCCTGCCCGCGCTTCCGTATGCCCTCAATGCTCTTGAGCCCCACATCGACGCCAAGACGATGGAGATCCATAGCCAGAAGCATCACGCGGCGTACGTGACCAACGCCAACAAAGCCCTTGAGGGCACGGCGTTCGCCGATGTTCAGGCGGAGGTCATGATCACGCGCCTGGCGGAGCTGCCGGAGGACAAGCGGGCGGTGGTGCGCAATAACGCCGGCGGGCACGTGAACCACTCGCACTTCTGGCGCATCCTCGCGCCGGCGGGCAACGGCGGCGGAGGCACTCCTTCGGGCGACTTGCTCGAGGCGATCAACGCCGCGTTCGGCTCGTTCGACCAGTTCAAGGCTCAGTTCGCGGACGCGGCGACGAAGCGCTTCGGTTCAGGCTGGGCGTGGCTCTGCTGGCACAAGGGCGACAAGAAGCTCAAGGTCTGCTCCACGGCCAATCAGGACAATCCGCTCATGGGCGGCGCTTTGGCGGGGTGCGAGGGAACGCCGATTCTCGGGCTGGATGTCTGGGAGCACGCGTACTACCTCAACTATCAGAATCGCCGCCCGGACTACATCAGCGCGTTCTGGAACGTCGTCAACTGGGCCGAGGTTGCTCGCAACCTGGCCGCAGCGAAAGCCTAAGTTTTGTCGTTCGGTTTCGGTGTGTCAGACCCCCTGTCGGCCGATTGGCTGCCCAAGCCTGAAAGGTATGTGTGATGAGCAAGAACGTCTTTCTGACGCTGTGGCTGCTTACTCCGTTGGCGATTGTCGTGGCACTCGGCTTGGCGGTTGATCGCGAGGCCGCGAAGAAGAGCCGGGAGCGCGTTGCGCAGGCGCGGACGGCCGCGCTGCTCGCGTCGGCCTCGGGTCAGCCCGCCGCGGAGGCAGCAAAGGCGGCCGATGCCGCACCCGCCGCGAAGATGGTCCGTCCGGAGTCGCTGGAGCAGGGCTTCGTTCTCGTCGTCAAGGACGCGGCGGGTCTGGCCAGCGCCAACAGCCCGATCTACCTCGCGGGCAGCCACAACGGCTGGGACCCGAGCGACAGGACGCAGATTCTCACGCCGCGATCCGACCTTCGTTGGCAGATCGTCGTGCCGAAGCTCAAGAGCGACGCAGGGCTCGCGTTCAAGTTCACGCGCGGCAATTGGGACACGTGCGAGGTGAGTGAGACGCTCGCGGACATCGACAACCGCTCGCTGCCGATGGTCGACGCGAGCAAGCTCGCGCCGGGCGAGAAGCCGATCTTCGAATTTGTCGTGCCCAAGTGGGCCGATCAGCGGCCCAACTCCGCCGCCCGTCCGGATCTTGATCCGTACTACACCATCAGCGCGACGGGCACGGTCCGCCGCGTGCAGGTTGCCGGCGGCGGCGTCCCGGCGCTGCGCGATGTTCTGGTCTGGCTCCCGCCGGGGTATGAGGATGAGGCGAACAAGGACCGCCGCTATCCGGTTCTGTACCTGCAGGACGGGCAGAACATCTTCATGAAGATGCCGACGGCTCCCGGCGAGTGGGGCGCGGATGAAACGGCGACCAAGCTCATCGAGGCGGGCAAGGTTGAGCCCATGATCATCGTCGCGATGCCGAACAGCGGGCGCGGTCGCATGAGCGAGTACTCGCCGTTCCCGATCGTCAACGACGCCGCGCCGCGCGGGCGCGAGTATGTGCAGTGGCTCACCAGCGAGGTCATGCCCCGCATTGATCGCGCCTTCCGCACCAAGACCGGCCCGGCCAACACCGCCATCGGCGGCTCGAGCCTGGGCGCGGTGATCGCGTTGTACGCGGCGCAGAGCCGCTCGGATGTCTTCGGGAGTGTTCTTGCCGAGAGCCTTCCGCTGACCAACGCCGATGGCGCGGTCGCGACGTACTTCAGCACGCAGAGCGCCTGGCCCTCGCGTCTCTTCCTTGGCGTGGGCGGCAAGGAGTTCGACACGCCCGAGGCCAGCAAGCGTCTGGTCATCGCGACGCAGGCGCTGGAGGCGGCGATCAAGTCCAAGTCCGCATCGACGAAGGTGACGCTGGCCGTCGACCCCGCCGCGGAGCACAACGAGCTGGCTTGGAGCGAGCGTTTCGGGCGTGCACTCGAGTTCCTGTTCGCCAAGCCCTGAGCGAGCGGGTGGCTCGGTTGAGTGTTCGCGGTCTTCGCGGACTCTGCGCGCTGGCAGTTTGGGAGGTTTGTGCGGGCTGCGGATCCTCCGGGCTCCTTGTCCCGCCCGAACTTGGTGAGTATCCTCAGAACTGACACTTCCTGTGGGGAGTAGCCTCCCGCTGATGCGGGGCTCGGTTCGTCAATACGGCAGGGTTTTCCTTGCCCGGACCGATGCGGACGCCAACGGCGTCTGGTGCCAGACCACGGATCGACCCCTGGCGATCGGCGGTAGCCGACTGCCCCTGGAGCGCTTCCGATGGTCACTGCGCCCCCTTCGCAGACATCAACCACCCGTCCTGCTGCGTCGTCCAACGGCGAGGCTGGCTCATGGCACATGCTCGAAGTCGCCGCGGCGATGTCTCGCGTGGATGTCGGCAGCGCGGGCTTGAGCGATGACGCGGTTGCGCAGCGCCGGGCGAAGTTCGGTCGGAACGAACTGACCGAACGCGGCGGTCGCACGATCGGGCAGATCATCTTCGAGCAGGTTCGGGGAGTGATGATCCTCATGCTCGTTGGTGCCGCGATCCTCGCGCTGGCGCTGGGCAAGGCGGTTGACGGTGTGGCGATTCTCGCGATCGTCGTGCTGTTCGTGGTGCTTGGCGTCGTGCAGGAGTACCGGGCGCAGAAGGCGATCGCGGCGTTGAAGCAGATGTCCTCGCCCACGGTCCGCGTTCGCCGTTCGGGGCAGGTGATCGAACTGCCCGCGGCGGACCTCGTCCCCGGCGACATCGTGCAGATCGAGAACGGCAACGTCGTGCCGGCGGACCTGCGGGTGATCGAGAGCGTGAACCTGCGGATTCAGGAAGCGCCGCTGACCGGCGAGAGCGAGCCGGTGGAGAAGGTCACGCACGCGTTGAGCGATCCGGAGATGCCGCTGGGCGACCGCGTGAACATGGCGTACATGGGCACGTTCTGCTCGTTCGGCCGCGGGGTTGGTGTGGTTGTGCAGACGGGCATGACCACGGAACTGGGCAAGGTCGCGACGATGATCCAGAACGTGGCCCATCAGGCCACGCCGCTGCAGAAGCGGCTGGACAAGCTCGCGAAGATGCTCGCGGTGGTCGCGGTCGTGATCGCGGTGCTGGTGCTCATCAGCGATGTGGTCCGTGGCGTGCCGATCACCGATGGTCTGCTGATCGCGGTTGCGGTCGCGGTGGCGATCGTGCCCGAGGGCCTGCCCGCGGTGCTGACCTTCACGCTGGCGCTGGGCGCGCAGCGGATGCTCAAGCGCAAGGCGCTGATTCGCAAGCTGCCGGCGGTCGAGACGCTCGGCAGCGTGACGGTGATCTGTTCGGACAAGACGGGCACGCTGACGCAGAATCGCATGACGGTCACGTCGCTGGACGTCGCCGGGACCAAGATCGACGTGGCCGAACTCGGTCGCGCATCGGGCAAGACGGCGACGGTGGCGTCGTCGCTGGCGCTGCCGCGATCGTCCCCCGGCGCGACGCTGCTGCTGGCGGCGGGGCAGTTGTGCAACGACGCGACGCTGGAGGTTGCTCAGGGTTCGGGCGAGATGACCAGCGTGGGCGATCCGACGGAGTCGGCTCTGGTCTTTGCCGCGGCGAGGTTCGGGCTGCTCAAGCGCGACCTTGAGCGTGCCCTGCCTCGTGTTGCGGAGCTGCCGTTTGATTCGGATCGCAAGCGGATGACGACCGTGCACCGACTGGGCGAACCGGTGCGGATTGACGGCTTGACGCTGCCCGCGGAAACCAGCGGCGCGCCGCTGCTGGCGCTGGTCAAGGGCGCGGTCGATGGACTGATGCCGCTCATCACGAACATTCTCACGCCCGAGGGCGTGCGGCCGATGAACGAAGACTTCCGCCGGCGCGTGATGGCCAGCAACGACGCGATGGGGGCGGGTGGTATGCGTGTGCTCGCGGTGGCGTATCGCACGCTGAGCGTGGCGCCCCGGCCGGGCGAGCAGGATGTCGTCGAGCAGGATCTGACGCTCGTGGGGCTGGTCGGCATGATCGACCCGCCGCGGCCGGAAGTTCGCGACGCGGTGGCGACGTGCAAGCGAGCGGGCATCCGCCCGATCATGATCACCGGCGACCACCCGCTGACCGCCCGCGCGATCGCGGCGGAACTGGGCATCACCACCAACGACGGCCGGGCCGTCACCGGTGTCGAGCTGGAGCGAATGAACAGCGAGCAGTTCCGCGAGGTTGTCCGCACGACCAATGTGTTCGCCCGCGTGAGCCCGGAGCACAAGCTCAAGCTCGTCGAGGCCCTGCAGGCCAACGGGGAGATCGTCGCGATGACCGGCGACGGCGTGAACGATGCGCCGGCACTGAAGAAGGCCGACATCGGCGTGGCGATGGGCATCACCGGTACCGACGTGGCCAAGGAAGCCGCGGACATGGTGCTGCTGGATGACAACTTCGCGACGATCGTCGCGGCGGTCGAGGAAGGCCGCATCGTTTACGACAACCTCAAGCGCTTCGTGCTGTTCTCGATCGCCGGAAACATCGGCAAGGTGGCGATCGTCGCGTTCCCACCGTTGATCGGTTTGCCCAAGCTGCTCGTGGCGTTCCAGGTGCTCTTCAGCAATCTGCTGACCGACGGTCTGCTCGGTCTGGGCATGGGCGTTGAGCGGGGCGAGAGCAACGTGATGAAGCGTCCGCCGTATCGCCCCGATGAGAGCATCTTCAGCCGCGGCGGTGGCTGGCACGTCGCATGGCTGGGTTCGCTCATCGCGGTCATCGTCATCGGTGTCGCCTGGTGGTACCACAACGAGCTGCTCAAGACCGCGCGGGGAGGCGTGTTCCAGGAGTATGCGCCAGATGCCGAGGGCAAGGCGACGATCATGCCCTCGACGATGTACCTGCAGTTGCTGACCATGGTGTTCATGGTGCTGGCGATCATCCAGATGATGCGCGTGCTGGGCATCCGCAGTTTCGTGGACCCGATCTGGAAGTCGGCCCTGTCGGGCAACCGCACGCTGGTGGCGATGCTGGGCGTGGCGGCGACGCTGCAGGCGCTGGCGGTGTTCTTCCCGCCGACGCAGCAGTACTTCTCGACAACCAGCGCGGGCAACGCGGGCCTGATGGCCGTGGGCCTTGGCCTTGTGTCGGGCGTGATCGTGCTGGTGGCGATGGAGATCGAGAAGATCATCCGCCGCCGCGGCATTCAGGCCTGAGGTCCGGGCGGAAGGTAGCAACGGACAAACACAAACGCCGAGCGGTGATGAGCCGCTCGGCGTTGTGCTTTGGAGTTGGCCCGCGCGGGCCGGAGTCGGTGGGTGCGTTGTCGGACCGCCTCTGCCTCAGCGACCCACGGCGGTATCGTGATTCACACCTTCGGGTGTTGGCACAGCGACGGGGACGGTGCGGGCGGGCCCTGAGCCGGTCTGCGAGAGCGAGTCAACAGCGATGAAACTGGTGTACGCGCTGACGAGGTTGTGCTCCAGTGCGACGCTCTTGATCATGCCCGGCAGTTCGCCGAAGACATCGGGCGGTGAGGTGTCGGCCATGTCGGCGATGAGGTGCCTGGCCCAGAGCGTGCGGAGTACCGGGCGCGTGGTGCCGCTCAGAGCCCTGAGGCTCGGCGAAACGGGGATGAGCACGCGGCCGCCGGCGCGCATGCCGTGGACCTCGATGGTGCTGGGCGGCTCGCCGGCGTATCGGCCCATGATGACGACGGGGCGGCCGACGAACACATCCGGCAGGCGCGACGGGAAGATCGCAGAGAGTGTGCCGCTCGTCGACGAGACCGAGAGGTCCGTCATCGCGGGCTGAGCGACGCGATCGAAGAACGCGTCGATGATGGCCTCCGGCTGGTCGCCCGAGGCGATGTGTGCCACGGCGCCGCGGCCGGCCTTGGCCATCTGGTCCAGCAGGTAGCGGTTGGTCGCGGAGCCGACACCGAAGGAGAAGATTCGCGCTGCACCCAGGCGGGCGCGGATGGCCGAGAGAATGTCGGCTTCGTTGCCGATGTAGCCGTCGGTGAGGAAGAGCACGGTGCGGAGCCGGCCCGGCTCCTGGGGGAAGTTGAGGGCGGCGTTGATGCCGGTGAGCATTTCGGTCCCGCCCTGAGCGCGGAGGGCCTTGAGGTAGGCGATGCCGCGTTCGATGTTTCGGGGGGTCGCGGCGATCGGCGTTGGGCCGAGGCTGCTGCTGCTGGAGGCGAAGTTGATGATCTGGAACGTGTCGCTGGGCGAGAGCCGGCGCAGCGCGCGGGTGATGGCGGTCGTGGCCTGCTCCAGCGGGCGGCCGTTCATCGAGCCCGAGGTATCGAGCACGAAGATGAGCTCCTGATCCTGCCGCGGCAGAAAGTTCGTCGACTTCGGGGGCACGACCGTGAGCATGAACGTGCCGCCGGGCTGGGTCTTGTCCGTGTCGGGCTGGATGTGCAGCGATGAGCGCATCGTGTCGCCCGCGACGGCGATCCGCAGCACGAAGTCGCGGTTGGGAATCGAGTCCGACGCGGCGAGCGTGACCTCGGCGCGGCCGGGCACGCCGAACACCTTCGTGTTGATCACGTGCGACCGGCTGTCGATCGACTCAACATGCACGCCCATCTCCAGACGGACGTGGACGCTGATGTCGTGCCCGCTGCGAGCCTCGGGTGGCAGGTAGGTGATCTCGGTCGGCTGGCCGCTGATGCCCTCCTTGCCGAGGGTCGTTGCGCCGATGCCGGTGTATGTCGCATCGGGGTTGTAGCGCGGGCCGACGACCATGGGGAAGACGAACTCGTACGCGTTGTCCACATACGCGAGCGTGTGGAAGTACGTGATCGCGACATCGATCTGGCGGCCGGGCTCGATGTTCGCGACGCGCTGGGTGAAGATGTTCGGACGGTCCTGCTCCAGCAGCGCGGCGTGGCGACCCTGGGCCTTGGCGGCTTCGTAGATCTGGCGAGCCTCATCGCGATCGCGGATGATGCCGCGGATTGTGCGGTCGCCGATGGTCATGACAAAGTCGTTGATCGCGGCCGACTCGGGCAGCGGAAAGACGTACACCGCCTCGATCTTCTCGCTGAAGGGGTTGTGGAACTGCTGAAGCACCGTCACGCTCGAGAGCGAGCCGGTGATGTCCGCCGTTACGGCGGTGTGCTTGAGCGGAACGGGGATCGTGCGCTGCTCTCCCGCGGCGGGAGTGCCCTTGGTGGGGGGCGCGACGATCATGCACCCGCTGCCGGGAAGGTCGACGCCGGGCTTGGCGCCGGATTGATCGGCGCGGTACCGCTGAATGACCCAGACTTCCTCGTTCAGTGCCGGGCGCTGGCCGGGGACATCGGGCAGTCGCAGCGGCATGACGCGTGCGTTGGCGCCGGCTTCGCCAGCGTTTCGCTTCGCCGACGCGTCGGCGCTGTCGATCGCGCCGTAGCGAGGCCTTCGACCGAAGTCCTCGGTGCGGCCTCCGATCTCGCGGCTGGTGGCCATGTTGGGCGCGTCCGCGTCCTGGGCCGCCGGCAGCTGCGGCGCGGCGGGTGCCGAGCGCGGCGAAGGTGCTCGGGTTGCCGCGGGCGCGGATTCGACCGTCTGTCGTGCGGGTTTGCTGGCGATCGAGTACGGGCTTGCGCCGCCGGGGGAGCCCGGGGCGGCGGACGGATCGGCCATCGGTCCGGAACTCTTGAGGAGCGCGGCATCCGTACTGGGTGATGGGGGCAGTGATGCCGTGCCGCTCCACGGCTCCGATGCCCCGCCCCCGGTACCGATGGCCACGCCCGAACTGCCAGCAGGCGCGGCGGCGGTGGGAGGGGTGCTGTGTTGTGCGGCACAGCCCTTGAGCACGAGCAGGCTCGCGGCGGAAAGTGCGCCGAGGGCTGCGCACGCCGCGAGCACCATCGCCGAGAGCGCTCGAGTGCGTGATAGGGGGGGTCGCCCGGACGGGCGATCTGGCGAGCGATGGGTGTGGCGTGTGTTGTCGGGGTTGCTCACTTGGCGTCTCCAATCTCAAGAGAAAGCGTCGCTGGCACCGGGGCCGCCGCGGCGTCAACGCTCGCGACGACGCGCGAGCGGAGTGTGTCAAGACCTTGGGCCTGGCCGGTCCAGGCGACATGAAGCCGCGCGATGCGCTGGCGACCGGTCTGGCCGCGCGGCGCTTCGGGCTCGCGCGGTTGCTGGCCGGGTGCAGCCTCGGCGTCTCGCAAGCCCTGCGCGATGCCCGCGAGGATGATGCGGTTGTTCTTCAGGGCCGCGGGGTCGTAGAACGGTGTGGGCGAGAACGCGGAGCCGGCGGCCCCGCCCTCGACACCGACCAGCGCCAGCGCGGGCGGGCCGAGCACCTCGACCTGATACGCCGAGAGCGGGCGATCGCCGGAATCGACGTAGATGTCGATCGCTTGAAACGTCGTGGTTGTCGGAGCGGGCTGCACGGCGCGTGCCGCGGGGGCGACGGGGTGTCCGGGGGCCATGGCGCTCAGCGGCGCGAGCGAGCAGGCCAGCGCGAGCGAGATGAGCCGCGCGGCGGTGCGGCGCGATGAGCGATGGAGCGGCCGCGTGCGGGTGTCGGCGGTATCGGTCGGGGTGGTGTTCATCGCGGTGCTCCGGTCTGGGCGAGGATCATCAAGTGCGGCAGCGACGGGGCTTCGGGCTGCTGCAGCGCGAGCGTGAAGTTCGAAAGACTCACCGCTCGGCGCGCCAGTGCGTCGACATCCGCGGATGTGATCACACCGTCGGCGTCGCTGTCCAGCGATGGGTCGAGCCCGGCGGCGTCGAACGTGCGGGTTCCTGCTTGCAGCGCCGCCGAGAGCCGCACCGCGTCGGCGATAGTCGGCGAGGGCGCGGTCCTGGCGCGGGCGAGCATCGGCGTGCTTGCGGCGGTTGTCTGCACCGTCGCCGGGTCTGCACTCGCGGCACCCGCTGCATCGGCGGTGGTGCCGGCGGTGAGGCTCTCGGTCGTCGCGAGTGTGCCGGCGATGGGTGACGTTGGCGTGCGCGCGGGCCAGAGGGTCCAGAGCGCGACGCCCAGCACCAGTGACGCGGCCATCGCTGCACCGACCGTCGCGAAGTTCCGACGCGATCGGGAGCCGCCGCCGATGCGCCCGATGATCCCGCCGCGTTCGCCGAAGTTCGTGCGGGCAATGACGTCGATGCGGGCGTCCAGGCGTGCGCTTGGCCGACGGCCCGCGCCGTCGATCAGTGTCGCGACATCGCGTCCGAATCGGGGCGAGGGCTCGCCGCCGGGTTCGTGCGTCAGCGGCGTCGGGTTGGTCTGGTCGGGGCCCATGGTCTTCTCCATGTTCATGCTCTTCGCGCAGGCGAAGGTTCACGAATCTCTGAAAGTGCGAATCGAATTGGTGCGGCGTTCCCGGACGGTCGGTCCATGCCCCGAGCATCGCTGCGACGGGACGGTGGTGGGGGAGCGGGGTGGATCGGCGAGGCTGGGGTGCAGCGATGTTCACCCGCCGTTTGGGCCGGGCCGCGGCTCGGTGATGCCGAAGTACCGTCGGGTGCCGGGGTCGCTTCGCAGCGTCGTCAGCGCGTTGAAGAGCCTGCTCTTGACCGTGCCCAGGGGGATCTCCAGCGCGAGCGAGACCTCTTCGAGGCTCATGCCGTCGACGAAGCGCAGCACGACGACCTCTCGCTGCGTCGCGGGAAGGACCATCAGCACCTTTCGGAGCGCCTCGAGCTGGTCGGCATCGTGTTCGGAACCTGTGGCGATCGCGCCCTCGCCCCGAGCGCCGAGGCAGCCCGCAAGCGCATCATCATCGGTGCTGGCGTGGCGGAGCCGCGAGCGGCGCAGGCGCAGGGCGTGGTGGCGGATGATCGGGAACAGGAACGTTGTCAGGCGCGAGGTGAGCACGAATCCGGGGAACTTCCCGGCGAAGGTCTCGAAGGCCATCGCGACGGCGTCCTCGGCGTCGTTCTCATCAAGGCTGTAGCGCATAGCCACGCGCATCGCGAAGGCGCGGCAACGGACGTAGACCTCGGCGAAAGCCGTTCGTGCCGAGGCGCCGCCCGCGTTCATGCGCTCGACGAGTGTGAAGTCTTCGTCAAGGCCGCCTCGGGAAAGCGAATCATCCGCGGCGAACCACCCGAACTGTGCGAAAAACCAGAACACGAGAGCACGCCCTCATAAAGTTCCGCCACGAGCGCTGGCAGCGTACACGATCATCGGATCGGGCGCAACGGCCGAGCGCTCGCGGGAGATCCGCATGACAGTTCGAACCGCCTCGTTCGCCGATCCGTCTCGCCTCGCCGCTGTCGCCGTCGCTGTAGTCTCCGTTGCGGCGCTGGCGATTGCCCCGGCCGCGACCGCGCAGCCGATGCCCGTGCCGCCGTCCCCGCCCGCCGCGGTGCCCGATGTCGCGGCGGATGCCCCGGCTGTTCCTGCAGCCCCCGCCGCGGATGCGCCGCGTCCGGTGACGCTGAAGGTCGGCGACGCCGCGCCGGAGTTGAAGATCGAGACGTGGATCAAGGGCGAGCCGGTCAAGGCCTTCGAGCCCGGGTCGACGTATGTCGTGCAGTTCTTCGCGACCTGGTGCGGGCCGAGCCGGCAGGCGATCCCGCGGCTGACGCGGCTGTCGCGTCAGTTCCGCGAGAAGGGGCTGGTCGTGCTGGCCATCAGCAGCAGCGACACCCGCGGCGAGCGTGATGTGCGTCCGTTCGTCGAGCGCATGGGCGATCGGATGGACTACCGCGTCGCGGTCGACAACGCCCGCTCGACCGATGCGCTGTGGATGCAGGCGGCGGGAATGCCGGCGATCCCGGTCGCTTTTGTGGTCAACGCCGCGGGCAAGATCGTCTGGATCGGCCATCCGCTGGCGGGGCTTGACGCGGTGGTGGAGCAGGTGGTCGCGGGCGTGTTCGACGCCGACGCGTTCGCCCGGCGCGAGCGCGAGCTCGAGGCGATGTACGTGCAGTTCACCGATGCGGTCATGGGCGGCAAGTTCGAGGAAGCGCTGAAGGTGCTCGATCGGTGCAAGGCGCTGGCGCCGGGGATGTCGGCGCAGTTCGACTATCAGCGGCTTGGGCTGATGTTCCAGGAGATGGGCGATATCGAGGGCGCGCTGAAGCTCGGCGAGGCGCTGGTCGCCGGCGACTTTCGCGATGATGAGGTGATGCTCGTGCAACTGGCCCAGGCGCTGACGAGCGATCCGCGCAAGGCGCGCGCGGGGGCGGCGCTCGGGCTCAAGGCCGCGGTGCGGGCCGCGGAGCTTTCGCAGGGCAAGGACCCCGGCGTGCTGCTGGTCAAGGCCGAGATGCAGTTCCTCACGCGCGATGTCGACGGCGCGATCGCCACCGCCGAGGGCGTGCTGGCGACGGCAACGACGCAGCAGGACCGCGAGTTCATCGACGGCGTGCTCGCGCGGTACCGCACCGCGCGGAGCCTGACGCGGCCCGCTCAGGCACCGGCTCCATCGCCGGAGGGGGCGGGCGCGGGCGGGAAGTGAGCGGCCGGGGGCGCACCGCGGGCCGCCACGGGCGTCGGCGAGCGCCCCGAGCGCTACTTCAGGCCGTACTCCTTCAGTTTCCGGTAGAGCGTGCGCTCGCCGATGCCCAGGAGTTTCGCGGCCTGCTCGCGGTTTCCGGCAGTCAGGCGGAGCGTCTCGCGGATGGCGCGCTTCTCGAGCTGTTCCAGCGGCGCGCCGGCCAGTGATCCCGGCGCGGCATCGCCGGAGTCGTTTTCCTCCGGCGCATCGCCGGTGCGGATCTCATCGGGGATGTGCCGCAGGTCCAGCTGGATCGGGTCGTTGATGCCGACGACATCCGCCGCGGCCGTGACCACCATGTTCTGCACGACATTGAGCAGCTGCCTGACGTTGCCCGGCCAGTCGTAGGCCGTAAGCCGCATCATCGCGGCGTCGGTGATCGAGGGCACGGGCCTTCCCGGCAGGAGCTTCTGCCCGGTGCGGGCCAGCGCGTTCATGACGATGCGCGGGATGTCGTCGCGCCGGTCGCGCAGCGGCGGGAGTGTGACCTGCGCGCCCTTGATCCGGAAGTACAGGTCCTCGCGGAACTCGCCGCGGGCGATCATCGCCTGCAGGTCCTTGTTTGTCGCGCTGACCAATCGCACATCGGTCTGCCTCGGCTCGTTGCTGCCGACGCGCACCACCGTGCCGGTCTCCAGCACGCGCAGGAGTTTGGCCTGCATCTTCAGCGGCATGTCGCCGATCTCATCCAGGAACAGCGTGCCGTGGTTGGCGTACTCGAAGACGCCCTCACGGTCCTTCTCCGCGCCGGTGAACGCCCCGCGGATGTGGCCGAAGAGCTGGTCCTCCAGCAGTGTTTCGGTCTCCGCGGCGCAATTGAGCGCCACGAAGCGGGCCTTGGCCCGGGGCGAGTTCTTGTGCACGGCCTGGGCGATGAGTTCCTTGCCGGTCCCGCTCTGACCGGTGATGAGCACGGGCAGAGTGCTGGCGGCCACGCCCTTGACGGTGCGGAGGATCCGACGCATCGCCTCGGACCCGGCGATGATTCCCTCGAAGCCCTCGTGAGAGACCAGCTCGCCGAGCCCCGCCCCGGCGGCCTCGTGACGAAGCAGCACCTTCTCGGCCGCACGGTTGACAAGCGTTCGGAAGACCTCAAGGTCCAGGGGCTTTTCGATGAAGTCGAAGACGCCTTCCTTGAACGCGGCGCGCGCGGTGGGCACATCGCCGTGCGCCGTGACCATGAGCGTTTCGGCGGCGGGCTGGAGCTTGCGCGCACTTCGCAGGACGACCATCCCCGCGTCGCCGCCGTCGGCCGATACGCCGTGCACGCCGCCGCTTGCGGGCATCCGCAGGTCCGTGACGATGACATCGAACGTGCCGTGGCGGAGCTCGTCCATCGCGCGTTCGACGCCGCCGACGATCGTGCAGACGTGGCCCGGGCGGCGCAGGGCCTCGCTCATGACCTCGGCGTGGTCCGGTTCATCCTCGACGATCAGCACCTGCGCGCGGGGCGGGGGATGAAGCGGATCGGCGTGGTGCGTGGTGTCCGGCGTGATGCTCACGCGGGGAGTTTATCCGCGAAGTTTCGCGTTTCCCGCCGGCCGCGGCGGCCGGGCGAGCATCGCGGTCGCGCGGCGGCGGGCGGCGCAGAGCGCGATGGCCAGCGCATCGGTCGCATCCATCGGCCTGAGCGGTGATGACAGGCCCAGTTCACGCATCACGCTCCGCTGGACCTGCTGCTTGCCGGCCTGACCGTTCCCGGTGATGGCCTTCTTGACCTCCGCGGGCCGCACCTCGATGACCGGCACGCCCGACTGCGCGCACGCCAGCAGGATCACGCCCCGGGCGTGGCCCATGATGATGACCGAGGCGGGGCGCTCGGCGTGGGTGAAGATCGCTTCCAGAGCGATCAGCGCGGGGGTGTGCCGCGCGATGAGCGCGGCGACATCGGCGTGCAGCTCGACCAGCCGCGCCGCCAGCGTGGCCGATGCGGGCAGGCGGATGACCCCGGCCTCGATGAGCGAGAGGCCGCGCGGGCCGATCCCGCCGCCATGATCGTTCACGCAGCCGAAGCCGGTGATGCGCGAGCCGGGATCGATGCCCAGGATGATCATGCTTTCCCGGCCCGTGGGCCATCGGCCCCCGCGTCCGCCGGCTCTCCGGCCGCGGGGTTGATCAGCCCCGCGAGCGTCTGTGCCGGGAGCGTGCGCAGCGTCTGCACGATGGCCTTGATGAGCATGTCGCCCTCGATGTTCACCGCATGACCGGGCTGCAATTCGCGCAGGGTCGTGCGCTCGAGCGTCTGGGGGATCAGCGCGATCGAGAACGTCCTGGCCGCGTGGTTCACTTCGGCGATCGTCAGCGACACACCGTCGACGCACACCGAACCCTTGGGCGTCAGAGAGGGCGCGACGGCCGCGGGAACGCGGATGGCCACGCGCCAATCGGCCTTGGCCTGCACGGCGATGACCTCACCGGTCGCATCGATGTGACCCTGCACGAAGTGTCCGCCCATGAGCGTGGCGGCCGTGACGGCGTGCTCGAGGTTCACGCGCGCGCCGATGGTCAGTCTGCCGAGCGTCGTTCGGCTCAGCGTCTCGGGGATGACATCGAACCCCCAGCACCCCTGCCGGGAGAGATCCGCGACGGTCAGACACACGCCGCTGACGGCGATCGAGTCGCCAAGGGCCGGCGGCGGCAGCGGATGATCCCAGTTTGTCGGCTCGATGACCATCCGCAAGATCCTGGGCGCATCCGGTCGTGCCGGATCGGGCGTGCCCCGTGGACGAACCTCTCTGAGCCTGCCAGTCGCTTGCACAAGTCCGGTGAACATTGCCGCGAGGGTAGGGTGCGGGAGGGGGCGCGGGGGAAAAGCCACAAAGCAGCGGAGGTTCAAAGCAGCAAATCAGAAAGATCGTGCCCCGAGTTCTATCGGGGGAGGTGGCGGGTCTTCGAGCCGAAGAGTGCGCGCGGTGGGGGGCCGGGGGCGGTTCGGCACGCCGCCGCGGGGTGATCGTTCCGGCGGGTGGGGCCGGGGGTGGCCGGAGCGCCGATCGGGGATGGTCGCAGCGCGGGATGCATGGGGCGGTTCCCGGCTGCGCAGCGGAGCCGCCGCGCTGATGACACGGGCCGCGCGCTCGGCATCGCGGGGCAGCCGTGCGGCCAAGTGCGGGGCTCGTTTGGGGAAACGAGGCCCTCGTGATCGCAGATGAGCACCTCACGTGCGCAGATGGGCTCCTCGTGGTCGCAAACGAGCTCCTCATCTGCGCAGATGGGCTCCTTGTTGTCGAGAACGAGCTCCTCACTTGCGCAGATGAACTCCTTGTTGTCGATAATGAGCTCCTCACTTGCGCAGATGAGCTCCTCGTTGTCGCAAACGAGCTCCTCACTTGCGCAGATGAGCTCCTCGTTATCGCAAACGAGCTCCTCACTTGCGCAGATGAGCTCCTCGTTGTCGCAAACGAGCTCCTCACTTGCGCGCTCGCGGAGCCCATCGGCGGATGTGCCCCCCGCCGCTGCGATCACGCCGCCGCTTTTTTCGGACCTCCGCACAGGACCCGGACAGTTGGGAGGCCGCACCTCTCAAGGTCCTCCCCCGGTTGCCACCGGGGGAGGTGCCGCATCCTCGCGGCGGAGGGGGTGTGGGGGGTGGATGTTCGCAGATCAGCGTGCTGACGGGGCGTTTTCCCCCTCCGGCTCGAAGACTCGCCACCTCCCCCGTTCGGAAACGGGGGAGGAGCTGTCTGATTTGCTGATTTGAGCCTTTGCTGCTTTGAGCTTTCGCCCCGCTCCCCCCGCCGGTTCGACCTGTGATGCGACCCCCGATACACTGCCCCCCGCTCCGAACCGAACTTTGACGATCCGATCCACGGTCCCTCCGGCCACTTTGCCCGCTGCGGGCCTGCCGACCTCATGAGCCCACCATGAACCTTCTGGACATCCTCAACCCCGCTTGCATCAAGGCTCCGATGGCCGCGACCGACAAACGCGGGGTGATCGAAGAACTCGTCGATGTGCTCGTCGCCGGAGGGCGGATCAGCGATCCGGCGACGCTCAAGGAAGCGGTGTGGAGCCGCGAGCAGACCCGCACAACGGGCATCGGTCACGGGCTGGCGATCCCTCACGGCAAGTGTTCGGGCGTGAGCGACCTGTCGATGGCCATCGGCAAGCCCGCGACGCCGATCGACTTCGCCGCGATCGACCGCAAGCCCGTGCAGTTGGTGATTCTTCTGGCCAGTCCGCCCGATCGTGCCAGCGATCACATCCAGGCCCTCGCACGCGTGAGCAGGCTCATGACCATGAGCGACTTCCGCGAGCAGATCTACGCCGCCGGTTCGGCCGCGGAGATCTACGAACTGTTCAAGTCCCACGAAACGCCGTGATGATGCCCCGCGGCCGGGGCGTGCCCGGGAACGCGCTCCCGCGGTCGGGCGTCCGGGGGCAGATCAAGGGGTCGCCGGGTGACCATCTTTTCGCCGATTTGCGTCAATCCCGGCTACGCTCTGTCAACTTCCTCCCTCGGGCACGCGGGGCCGGCGACCGCCGGTCGGGCTTGACCGGATCATCAGCGTTCGGATGCACCATGCCGAGCCACCCAGTTTCCTCAACCACGATGAACCAGGCCGAATCGCTCATGGAGCCCAAGCCCTCTGCCCTGCCCCCCGGCGAACTTCCCGCCGCGATCGTCGCGCCGCTGGCCGACATCGACGCGTATCTGGCCGCGTTCTGCGCCACACTGCCCGCGCCGGACACCCTTCGCGATGCGGTGACCTACGCGGCGATGGGCCCGGGCAAGCGTCTGCGCCCGCTGCTGGCGTGGTGGTGCTGCAAGGCCATCTGTGGCGATGGCCGCCCCAGCCTTGTCGCCGGAGCTTCCGTGGAACTGGTCCACGCCTTCTCGCTTGTGCACGATGATCTGCCGGCCATGGACGATGACGATCTGCGTCGCGGCCGCCCGACCCTGCACAAGCACACCAGCGAGGCCATGGCGATCCTCGCCGGCGACGCCATGCTCACGCTCGCCTTCGCGCTCATCGCCGAACGCGCCGGAACGCTCGGCGGCACGGCGCTTGTCTCGAGGCTGGTCGCCGAACTGGCCGCGGGGACCACGGGCATGATCGCGGGGCAGGTTTATGACTCCCTGGGCGGCTTCCCCGGGGGCCTGAGCGATGAAGAACGCCTGCGGCTGGTGCACACGAACAAGACGGGGGCCCTGCTTCGTGCCGCCTGCCGCATGGGTGGCTGGTCGGCGCTGGCGAGTATCGGCATGCCCGATCTGGCCGGGCGCGAGCCGGCCGCGATGGAGGCCCTGACCAAGTACGCGGACGCCACGGGGCTGATGTTCCAGGTCGTCGACGACATTCTCGATGAGACGCAGTCGACCGCTCACCTCGGCAAGGCCGCAAAGAAGGACGCGGAGGCCGGGAAACTCACCTATCCCCAGGTCCTTGGGCTGGAGGGTTCCCGGGCTGAGGTTCGGCGTCTGGAAGCTGTCGCGCTGGAGGCCCTGCGTCCGCTGGGGTCATCCGCCGAGCCGCTGGCGGTGTTGGCAACATACATGGCGGTTCGGACCCGCTAAACTTCACCCGACGTTTTCCGGATCACCGGATGAATACCTCAGGACCCGCACCCGTTGTGGGCCCGGGGGCCTTGCTGAACGTTGATCACCCGCACCGGCCCAAGGGTTCGATGCGACCAAGAAGGCTACAGTCGTTTCAGGATTCTCTGAAAGCTGATCGAGACTCACACAATGACCATCCTCCCCACGCTCAAGTCCCCCGCCGATCTCCGCAAGCTGCCGATCGAACGGCTCCCGGAGGTCGCGACCGAGATCCGTCAGGCGATCGTCGAGCAGGTCTCCAAGTCCGGCGGCCACCTCGCGCCGAACCTGGGCGTCGTGGAACTGTCGATCGCGCTGCACTACGTCTTCGACTTCGCGTGGGACCGCCTGCTGTTCGATGTGGGCCACCAGTGCTACCCCCACAAGCTCTTGACCGGGCGCTTGTCGGGCCTGCCCGGGCTGCGCACCAGCGCGGGTTTCGCCGGCTTCCCCGAGCCGCGTGAGAGCGCGTACGACCTGTTCAGCGTCGGCCACGCCGGCACGGCGATTTCCACCGCGGTGGGCATGGCCCGCGGCGACACGCTCAACCGCGAGGGCTTCGACCCCGCGACCAAGGCCGACGGCCGGCGCGTGGTGAGCATCATCGGCGATGCGTCGATCGTCAACGGTCTGGCGATGGAGGGCCTCAACGGCGCCGGCACGCTCAAGCGGCAGTTCCTGGTGATCCTCAACGACAACGGCATGTCGATCGCCAAGCCGCAGGGCGCGATCGCCGGGTACTTCGACAAGCTGCGCCTGTCGCAGACCTACGGCGGCTTCAAGCAGGCCGCCAAGGAAGTGCTCAAGACCGTCCCCGGCGGCGCGGCGCTGCGCGAGGCGTATCACAAGATGGGCGAGGGGATGAAGGCCGTGCTCAACGAGGGCGCGTGGACCGAGCACTTCGGGCTGGTGACCGTCGGCCCGGTCGATGGTCACGACCTGCCCTCGCTGATCGCGCACCTGCGCGAGGCGCGGGACTTTGACCGCCCGATGGTGCTGCACGTCAAGACGATCAAGGGCAAGGGCCTGGCGTACGCCGAGAGCGACGCGACGACGTTCCACTCCCCCGCGGCGTTCAACGTCATCAATCCCGATGGCGCGACGCTCGAGCGCGCGGGCCTGGAGAACGAGGGCTGCCGCGTCGAGATCAAGAAGGACGGCCGCTCGTTCACGACGGCCATCGGCGACATCATGGTCGACGCGATGACGCGGGACGCCAAGATCGTCGCCGCCACGGCGGCGATGCCCGATGGCACGGGCGTGAGCAAGCTGCTGCCCCGGTTCCCGGAGCGCACGTTCGACACGGGCATCTGCGAGAGCCACGCGCTGGACATGATGGCCGGTCTGGCCAAGACGGGGTGGAAGCCGTTCTTCGCGGTCTACAGCACGTTCCTGCAGCGCGCGTTCGACCAGTGCTTCCAGGAAGTCTCGCTGCAGGGCCTGGCCGTGCGCCTGCTGCTGGACCGTGCCGGTCTGGTCGGCGGCGACGGCGCGGTGCACCACGGCTTCTGCGATATCGCGATCCTTCGCGTGCTGCCCAAGGCGGCGATCATGGGCGCGATGGATGAGGCGAGCCTGGCCGCGGCGGTCGAGTTCATGCGGAACTATGACGACGGCCTGAGCAGCGTGCGCTACCCGCGCGACAACGTCAGCGCCAAGTTCGCCGAGCAGTCCTGCCCGGCGTTCGAGCTTGGCAAGGCCCGCTGCCTGACGCCGCAGTTGGCCATCGGCGCGCCGGGGAACAACGGCGTGGGCGTGCCGGACGTGGCGGTGCTGGCCTTTGGCACCTGCGCGATCGACGCGATGAGCGCGTGCGAGTCGCTGGCCGCGGCGACCGGCAGCGAGCCGAACGCCGACCTGCGCGTGGCCGTGTACGACGCCCGCTTTGCCAAGCCGGTAGACTCGGCGCTGATCCGCGAGTTGCTGAGCAACAACGTGCCGATCGTCACGGTCGAGGACCACTCGGTCATCGGCGGCTTTGGCGCTGCGGTGCTGGAGGCCGCGGCGGCGATGGGCCTGGATGCGAGCAGCGTGCACATCATCGGCCTGCCCGATTCATGGATCTATCAGGACTCGCGCTCCAAGCAGCTCGCCCAGGCGGGCATCGACGCGGCGGGCATCGCGCGGACGATCCGCAAGGTCGTCCAGAGCACCGGCCGGGCCGAGCAGCGCGCGGGCCAGGCGGAAGTCCAGATCAAGACGGCGACGCCGGCGCGGAGCAGGTGAGCAGGCGAGCGACGGTTGGGGGCCATCGGCCATCGGCGTTGGGCCATGGGCCATCGGCTGCGGGGGATCGGTGCGCGTGAGTGGCACCGGGGTTCTGCGTGGTGCGGGCTGCGTCGTTCGCGCGAACCACTAAAGTGGACCCGAGGGTGCGGCCAAGACACCCCGCAGGCCGAAGGCCTGCCCGCCAGTAGCCGGGGCGTGTCGCGAGTCATCGAGCGGCACCCCCGGAAGCCCGCGCCGTCGCGTGCCCGCCGCCGTTTGTCCCGCAGCCTGAAAGGCTGCTCGCAGCCCCCGCCCCCCGCATCTTCGACGACCCTTTCAGGGTCGAATCGGAGACGCGTCTCATCCGGGGGTCGCGCTCGCGGACTCGCTTGACCCCCGGCTACGAACGGTGCAGCCCTCCGGGCTGAACATCCGCACCGCGCGGGGTGCGCGGCATCGTCGTGTCCATCGAGGTGCTTGCTTGCCTCGGGGTTCGATCAACGCGGAGCCGGGTCTTTCATCGCCGGTCCAGCGGCACCGACTCCCCGTCAATGCTCGGGCAATCGATGGCACGTTCCCGGCACTACTGCATCCCGGGCGAAGAAGCTCGCCCGCGAACGGCGAGCGTCTTGAGATCATCGGGAACCATCTCGAACGGGAACGTCGTGAGAATGACGGATTGCTCCAGCTTGGGATGGCGTGCATCATCGCACAGAATCCGCACCCGTGTACGAGCCGAGTTCTTGGCCAGGAGCGTTCGCGCTTCGTCCCATGAGCGAAAGAAGGCCGCGGTCCGCAGCATCACGCCGTCTCCGCCGCTCGTGTCATTCCCGTCCATGATGAACACGCCGGCCGTTCCTCGGTCTTGACCGCGCAGTCTGGCGATGTGCCAGCCCTTCGGCGCGTGCATGCCGTTTGCCGGCGGGATCATGGCGTCGTCCGGCTCATCATCCTCGTGCTGCGCCTGCGCGCAGCCGCTGGAAGCGAGCAAGGCCACCATGAGTCCAACGAACAGAAGTGTCGCATGATGCTTCATCGCAATGCTCCGATGCACATCGCGGACGCGGGGGGAGTGTATCGGCACGTTCGCATCGAGTGCCCGGTCGAGCCGAACGGTGGATTCGTCGGCGCATGCTGTGCCAACGGGTCGCGCGGGGTTCGGAGGCGTTCTCCGTCATCGCGCCAGGTCCCGAAGATCCTCGGGAATCTCATCGATCGAGTATCCGACGAACACGGTCGCATCCATCGCTGGCGGGTCGTAGGGCCAGCCGACAAGGATGCTCAGGCGGGATCGATCGGGGTACTCGGCGATGATCGCGCGGGCGTCGCCCCAGTGGCGGAAGAACACGGCGGCGCGGCGGCGGGAGCGGGAGGGCGCGGTGTCGCGCGATTGTTGCAACCGGCGAGGTTCATGGTGGTGATCGCGGCGAGCGTGAGCAAGGTCGGTGTTCGCATGGGCGGTCTCTTCGATGATGCGCGGAGGCGGGGGGCTGGGAGGCGGGGGGGAGGGGGGGAGGGGGGCAGTCGGTGCGGGATGGCTTGCGGGCTCGAGCGGCACGGACTTGGATCGTTGGCCGGAGCCCAAGCGGCCCCGTCTCCTGGTTTGACCGTCAAAGCCCGTGGAGTCGGCGTCACGGGACCGGTGGGGAGCTCGCGGCAAATCAGAAGTTCCGTGCTTGGAAGTTCGGGCGACACGAAGGTGGTTCCTTGCTCACGCTTCCGGCCGCACCGGCTGCGCGCCCGCAGCTTGACGTCACCGCCGGTCGAGAGCAAGCTGCGGATCGCCGGTTCCGACAAGCACCAGCCGCACGCCCAGGGGGCGGGGAAGCGACGCCGGATCATCAAAGTGCTTGGCGGCAAAGCTCGCCGCGCGGCAATCGCAGTAGTGCGACGGATCGCCGTAATACCCACCGCGATAAGAGCGCTGCGACAACGCAAACACTGAGGGCTCGCGTACAACCGGATCGAGACCGGTGGGCATTTTTCGCGCCCAGTAATCAAGGCACCATTCGGCGACCGAGCCGTTCATGTCGTGGAGGCCGGCCCAGTTGGCCTTCCGAGTGGCGACCGGGTGGAGTTTGTCGCCCGAGTTCTCGAACGTCCATGCCTGCTCATTGAATGTTGGCGATCGCCAGTTGCCCGCTGTCAGGCTCGGTCCGCCGCACGCGAGCATCCATTGCGCCACGCTCGGGAGCGTGAATCCCTCGGTTTCCCGCTCAAGCGGAACGCCATCATCAGGCCTTCGCCCGCTGACCGCGTCGGCGATCCGCGCCGCCCTGGCCCATGTGGCTTCGGCGATCGGCAACTGTCGACGGTCATCGGCAACCGCCAGGGCTCCATCGACGCCGCCTTCAATGAGCGCCCCCTGTGCCTCGGTCAGCTCCGTCACCGCGATCCAAAAGCCCTTGCTCGCCGTCACGCGGTCGTACTGGGTGTCGGGAAGGCTCTCGTCCTTCGCGATGGCCATCGTCGCGGGACGGATCCACCGCATCCGCATGCCGAACCAGGTGGTCAGCACCGGATGCTCGCGTCGGTCAACAACCACTCGCCCGCTCCCGACCACGCGAAGGTTCTCGTGCCGCACGCCGATGAGCGTGTCATCGAACGGCAGGTGCGTGCCCGCCGCGCGACCCTGCTCACGGGCCGCGCGACGATCGAGCAGTTCGCGGATCGCCGGATCGACTTCTCTCTCGGGCAGGGCCGGCAGCCCGTCGGAGCCATCGATGCCGAAGCGACTCAGTCCGTCGATGATGCTCGGCGGCAATGTCCAGGCCCCGGCCAGCTCCGAGCTCCAGATGACCCGTTCGCCGGGCCCGACGGCGGTCGCCGCGAGCACGACATCGTGGCTCTCCGACGAGACGCGACCGGCGAACGCGATCACCCGGTTGCCCGCCGCATCGAGCGGCACAAGGTCCGCCGCATCGAGCGAAGACCGCGGCGGCAACACGATGATGCGGCCGCTCGGCAGCAGGATCATCGCATCCATCGCGGGCGAGCCGTTGACGATCGTCGTCGCGCCCGCATCGCCCGATTGCTGCACGCCGCCGCTCCGCTCCGGGACGGACGACTGCGCACCCGTGGCGTCCGGACTAGGTTCACCCGCCCACACGCCGCGAATGGTAAAGAGCGAGAGCAACAGGACGGCGGCGTGGCGCCGCCTCCATACCTTGACGTGCCACCGGCTCGCCGGGCCTTTGGGGTGGCGCCGAATCGGTGCGGTCTTTCTTGAGGATTTGATCAGCATCGGCTCGATTCCTTGCTCGGATGGCCAGCGACACAGACTTTACGCCATACCCCGTGGCGTTGATGGCTCGGGGCCGGTGTCACGCGCTCTTACTGTCCCGGACCAAACGCGGGTGCCCGAAGCGTTGTAAAGAGTCCTATACCGTCGGATCGCGACAGCCCCAGAGCCTGAAGACGACGCTCGATCGCCTCATCGAGTTCGGGCACCGCCGACTCGCCGTTGCCGGGAAAGACCTCTGTTGCGGGAGCCTGCACAAGCCATGACGCCAGCGTGCTCCAGTCGCCGATCCATTCGGCCGCGGCGTCGGAGGGCATGGCGTTGGCGACGGTGGCGAGTCGGCCATCCCAGACCGCCCAGCGCGGACCCTCGTCGGTGCGCAGGACGACTCCGTGCTCATCGACACCCCCGGGACTCAGGACCAGGCCCCCAGCCGCGAGCACGCGCGAGTCGGTCGCGAGATGAATGATGCGTTGAACATCGCCCGGGCCGATGCGACCGGAGTAAAACCGACGCTCGCCACCAGCCGCGGCGAAGCGGCTCAGAAGGCCGTCGGACCAGAGCACGACCACATTCGGCGATAGCGACTCCTTCTCGCCCGGGTGCGCAGTCGCGCTGACGAGCGCGAGCACCATCGCGGGTTCCGCAGGGGGCATCCCGCCGCCGATGCGCGGTGAAGCATCGGTGGCCGCGCTGTCGGCGACCTCGATCGCCCAGCGAACAACCCGCAGCCAGTCGGCGTCCGGGTGAGTCGCCAATCGCTCGCGCGCTGAGCGAGCCAACGAGGAATCTGCGTGATCCGCCCGCAGCCCTGCGCCCGCGATCATCAGTTCGGCCTCGATCGTGCTCCACGCGCGCCGGATCTCCGTATCGGCATCCGTCTCGGCGCTCTGCGATCCGATGGCGTCGCCAGCGGCCGCGGCCTCATCCGGAGCCGGCACCGCGCGCGAGGCCTTTGCGGTGAGCATGACGGATCGACCCTGCCCGACGATCGCGAGCGCACTGATTGCTCCAAGACTTGACGATTTGTGTCCACTGTTCGCAAGCTGCGTAAGCCACGGCGTCCGAGACACCCGCCTCGCCAGGGCGATCGTCTCATGGCTGCGGCCCGCGAGCACACCGCCGGAGAGCGGGCCGAAACCGATGCGCATGCATAAGCCGTCCCGCCAGAGAACGACGAGAGGGCGGCGCGCCGCCGAGTCGCTTGCGAGATGGTCCGGATCGCTGACGATTACCGACCACTCGTCCGCAAGTTGTGCTGCGTCTGCCGACATGACGCGGGCGACAGCCGCGCCTTGGGTGGCGGCTGGCGATGCACACCCCGCCGCGATCGACGAGAAGGCCAGTGTTGTCGCAGCGACTACATACCTTCGCATGGCTTCTCCACCACCTGAGTGCTCGTCGGAAACTCGGGAGTCTGGCGCCGCGTGAATCTCGTGTCGTGCCACCGGTTCGTGGCTTGGGGGGTGGCGACGAAGCGGTGCGTTCTATCCTGGCGGGTTCGATCAGCTTGGGCTCGAATGCATGCTCGGTTGTCCAGCGGAGTGGACTCTACCCCGTTCCCCGTGGCGTCGGTGGCACGGGACCGGTGCCGCTCGCTCCCGATCACTTGCCCTTGGGTGGATCGGCTCGGGCCGGACTGATGATCACCGGGAGCGACAGTCGCAGAATCATCCGCCCCCGACCGCCGTCAACGACCGCAACTGGATCAATATCAGTGCGAGACGTGATGGTCTCGCGAGGTAGGCGATAAATATCAAACTGCACTACATCGCCCGCTGAGACGGAGTCTAGTGCATAATGTGCTAGACTGGGATTGTCGTCGGGGCCGTTCGGCGTGACCATAATCCCCATAAATTGCCACATGACCCACGGTCCGCTCGCGCGGAATGCGGTCCCGTCGGGCCGCTCTGCCGAAACGACGCCAACATACCAGAACTGATCGTCTCCATAATCCCACGATAAACGCAGCGAGATCTTGTCTGCGCTTTCGACGAACAGCGTCCCGGCAGCGGCTTCTTGGAGAAGCCGACCGGCGAGCACGGACGGAAAACCGTCTTGTCTGAGCGTGCCCCCTCCGGCGGCAATGGCGCTGCGTTGAGCCACCAGTTCTCTAATGGCGGCGTCATTGGCTCGCTTCTGGAAGAGCTCTCTGAGAGCGTCTTGCGTGAGCTTGGCGGCCCAGGCTTGATTCGCCGCGGGATCCTTGAGTGGCCGATTCATCGCAAGCGTCAAGCCTGCACCCGAATATGCGAGCAGGAAGCAAAGCGCCATCCAGCCGAGCGAGCGAAACCTGCGATCTACAAGCTGTTTGTCGAGCACGGTTGAACTCCATGAGCGGACGGGTGCGAGTTGCCGGTTTCGTACCTGAATGTCCCGCCGACTCGTCGGGCGTGCCGGGCGGTGTAGATGAGTCAGTGCGGTTCGGTTGCGGGGTCGATCAGCACGGGCTCGGGTCCTTGGTCGTGGGTCCGGTGGCCTGCAGTCCACGGCAGAGTCCCCGAGGGCGATGTGATGGTTCCGGTGCAACACTCCCGAGACGCAGAGTTCGACGCTCTCATCGCCCGTGTTGTTCCATCAGCCACTCGAAAGCGTCTTCAGGCATCGCGCCTGCCTCGTTGAGCCCTTCTGCGCGGAGCCTCTGCTGGACCTTCTCCAGCAGCGGTGGCGGGGTGTTGGCGTAGAGCATCTCATCGGTGAATGGCACAAGCGGCGCTTCCTGCAGGAACAGGCTCAGCACGTCCCATTCGCCGCTCCACACGCCCAGGTCGATGCCGGCGATGCTCGTCCGCGGCGCGAGCCGGTCCTCGTCCCAAAGCGCCACGCGCGTTTCCCCGGCTTCGCGTAACGCCATGAGTGCCGGTCTGCGGCCGTTATCAACGGCGAACACCGCAGATCGGGCGAATATCGGCGAGCGACGTGCCTTCGCGAAGATGCGGGCCGTGACCGTCGCTGAAAGAACCCCATAGCCCTGCTTCAACGATCCGCCGCGAGCGGGTGCGTCGTCCCGAGAGTTCACCCAAACCCGCTGATCCGTTGCCGAGATCAGGCCGTCTTCCCAAAGCAGCACCGCGACCGCCCGGTCCCAACTCGCGTTGTCATCGAGCGTGCGCACAAACGCGAGCACCGCAGGATTCGGATTCCCGGGGCGCCGATCGACCGCGTGGCGCTGAGGCTCATCAAGGCGAGCTCTGGCCTCGGCCAGCAGGGCCGCATCGCTCGGCCCGGAGCGGACCGCCGTATAGGCGTGCGCGAAGATCGACCGCACCTGGTTCCAGTCACGAACGAACTGGTCCGCGTCATCGGATGGTCCGTCGGGGCTGAGCCACGCACCCCACAGCAGGCCAGCCGGCTGGTCACGATACTGGCCGTCCGAGACGATAGATCGGATGCTCCCGTCCCAGCCGACTTTGCGCATCGTGCCGCCCATCGAGACTCGGAGAAAGGCGGTGCTGCCGACATGCGACTGATTCACCGGCGGACCCTTCAGCAACCGTGAGAGAGCAGGGCTGGACGCCAATCGCTCGGCCAATGCCATGGTCTCGGCAGAACGATCGACGAACATCATTCGGCAGGCACGCGACCCGCAAAGGTCGATCTCTGCTACGCAAAGCCCGTCGGCCCAGATATACATGGTCGGTGGATAGTCGCGATTCGCCCCGCCACCGCGGCCGCCACCGCCGCCCAGATGGAACTCCGCGTGTTCGAACTCGCCCAGTGATTTATTGCCATCACGCCCGGCAACTTCAGCCGCGGCCCCCGGGGCTGTCTGAACAGCGGACGGCTCCTCTGCCGGCGCGGTTGCGACGAGCGCATGCTGCCCGCAGCCGCCCATCAGAAGGCACGCCAGAAGCAGCGAGGTGAATGGAGGATTACGACGGTGGATCCGATTCGCCATCATGCATCTCCAGCAGCGAAGGAGCTTGGGGCCGCAAGTCCGCTCAGGGGGCGTGGCCCGGGTTCCCCTCTTTGGCGTGCCACCGGTTTGTCGGGCTTGGGGGGTGGCGATGAACCGGCGCATTCTTGCTTTGGGTCGATCAAGGTGGGCTCGAGTCCTTGTTCGCTTGTGTGCCGACATCAACTTTACGCCAGAGACCGTGGAGTCGGTGGCTCGGGGCCGGTGCCGTGCCCGCGACATGATGGCCGAGCTCATGCGATCTCGCCCTGCCCCTGCATCAACACGGGGCTGATTCGTTGTTCGCAGGCCAAGCGGCACGGAGTCGGCGACAACCCGTGCGATCGGCGTCGCATCCCAAGTCACACGGCTCTGCCGCTTGAGAGATGAAAGACACGCTTCGGCGACAAGCGGAGAATTGCACATCCGGCTACCGCGAGTGCGATGCTCAAGGGCACGAACACAAACTCCGGCCCCCTGGAAAAGACGACGTCTGCATTCTCGCCAGCGAGGATCATTCGCGCGAGTGGTTCAGCCGTCATGTCTGCGTTGCCCCATCCAGGATAGTCTTCCGAATATCGGATCACCGATCTCGCGGCGAAATCATGAATGTCACTCCACAGAGCACCGTCGGTGTACAACGCCAAGCACCCGCTCGACGGCGGGCTCTCCCGAGAAAGCCGCAGTCTATAAAAGACGCCACGAACCAAGTGCTCTCCAAATGGAGTCGCTCCCATATAAACCCGGAACACACAGCTACCATCTGCGGCCGATGTTGAATCAAACCCGATTTCTGCAGAGATGAACTTCATGCCGCTTGAGTCAATACACACAGTGCCAAGATCGCGGTCTGGCCCCGGTCGAAGATAGTTCGGTCTTCCAAGAACCAAGTTCTCGAGCCCGCTCAGCCGGAGTGCAAGCGGTACACGCTGTCCCGCACTTAAACCCAGAACAAAACCAAGAGCACAAAGCAGCAAACATAAAGAGACAGTTATCCCAAGCACCTTTCGCACAGCCGACAATCGGGGCAGCACTCCGGTCACATCGCAACGTATTGGGTTGTTCTTGTTGAGCATACACAATCAACTCCCTCGGGGCGTGGCACCGGTATCCGTCATCGATGCGTTACCGGTTCGTCGAGCTTGGGGGTGGTGGTGGGGTGGGGGGGCGAACCGGTGCGTTCATGCTTGCGGGTTCGGTCAGCATGGGCTCGATTCCTTGGTCCGTTGTCCGGTGGTACCGGCTCCGTGCCGTCGAGTCGGTGCCGCGAGAGCGGAGTCATGTCGCCCTTGGTCCTTTAGAAACCGAACCCACACTCGGGACATCGTGCGGCTGTCACCCCAGAAGAGTCGAGCGTCTTTGAACGAGCCCATCGGGCAATCCGAAGTCCGCATCGCAAGACTGGGGAACTCAACAGTGCTCGCATCAGGATCGCCAGCGCGAGCGAGACGGCGACTGATGGAGCCCGGAACACTGGCGCCTCGCGATACTCAGAACTGAACTGTCGGTGCCCAAAGTTGGGTACAAAGGCTTCAATTGCAAAGTAAATACTTCGCTTGCGACCCCGGTCCTCACTCCGAACAAGTCGAATCTCGGACTCCGAAATGAGCAACGCCCAAGCGGGCGATGAGCCGGGCTCAGGCGGCGTTTTGAAGCACAGGTCAAGCTGCGCGGACCCAAGTCCGAAGACGCCGACTTCGACAAGAAGCCACACGATCGCGATGACCGTCGTTCGAGCAGCCCTCCAGCCCCAGGTGTGGGTCCATCGATTCTTCGCGGCACCTTGATGAAGGTTCGGGCTCGGCGATTTCACATGTGCTGGCTCCGCCTGAATCAGCAGCGGATACCCGCATCGCACGCAGCATCCACGAGAACGATTGCGTCGGTGCGTCCGGAGCAACCACAGCGAGCACACAACAACCCCAAAGGCGAATACCAAAGGCCCAATCCCGACTCTTGCACGAACGTCAATCGGCCCACCCTCGCCATGGTCAAGCCGATTCAGTTCAACGCTGTACCACTTCCAATCTTCATCTGGTCGGTCTTCAGGTCGAGACGACTTCACCGATACATACGCCCAGGATCCCGACGGCTCGCGACCAGTCGCGGCCAAAGGCACAGAGACGATCAGGCTGCCGCGCCCGCCGCTAAGAGTCACAGACATGTCGAAGTCACCGACGGCAACGAGCGACTGGAACCAAAACAACCGCGCAATCGCGTGGCCGCAAAGACCGAGGACGATGCAGACAAGGAGTGCTCCAAGCACTTTGCTCGGCAATCCCCGCGGACGAGCTGGGAGTCGGTTTGTCATGAGCTCCAACACAGGATGAACTCTTCCGCAACTGGTCCGCTCGATCGTTCTTTGATTCAATAACGGTGTGGCGCCGGCATCCCCTTTCGGTGGGCTACCGGTCCGTCGAGATTGAGGAGTGGGGACGAACCGGTGCGTTCTTGCTTGGGGGTTCGATCACCACGACGACTGGTCCTTGTTCGCGGGATTGGGTTCGCCGTGGGGTTCAACGCGTCCCCCCCAAGACCCCCTCCGCCTCGAAGACTCGCCCCCCGCACCTCACTCGCTGAGCGGGGGGAGGATCTCGGAGGGTCTTCGAGGAGAGTCTACAGGATTCCGGCGGCTTGGCGGCGGTGGAGCGGGTGGATTGGCAGTCGTTTCGCGGCGAGCGCTGGCGGGCGGGTGTCGGGGGGTGCGGGGCGGCGTGCGCGGGGCCGCGCGGGGGCTTCGCCGATGCGGCTTGGAGGGGTTCCGGGCCGCGCGCGCGGGCGTCCGATGGGCTTCGGAGGGTCTCCGATGAGGCTCGGAAGGGTTCCGAGCAGCGCGCGCGGAGCGGAAACGTGCATCTGCGGTCTTCCGAGCAGCGCGCGCGGAGGAAAAATGATCGTTTTTCGTCTCCAGAGCCTCATCGGAAGGCTTCAGGGCAGCGCGTGCGAAGCACATTCGTGCATTTTTAGTCCTCAGGACAGCGCGCGCGGAGCAAAGTGATACGTTTTTACTCTCCAGAGCAGCGCGCGCGGAGTAAAAGCGATCATTTGTGCTCTCCAGAGCAGCGCGCGCGGAGTAAAAACGTGCATTTTTACTCCTCAGGGCAGCGCGCGCGGAGCACATTCGTGCATTTTTAGTCCTCAGGACCGCGCGCGCGAGGCTCAGATGGGTGAATCGGGCTTCGTTTGGGGCTTCGGAACGCCCCGCGCGGGGGCGAAATTGCGGCTGAACTGGCCGCGGATTCGACGCGGGCGCGGCGGCTGAGGGGAAACGACGAAGAGAACGGCGGGTGGACGTGGGGCGGAACGGGGGCGGGGAGGGGGTAAGACGGGGCGCGGCGGGGTCGGAAGAACCCCCTCCGCCTCGAGGACTCGGCACCTCCCCCGTTGGGAAACGGGGGAGGAGCTTGAGGCAACGGGGGAGGAACTTGAGGAAATGGGTGAGCAGCTTTCTGGCTCCGCCACTCTGCCACTGCGTCACTCTGCCACTGCGCCACTCCGCCACTGCGCCACCCTGCCACTGCGCCACTCCGCCGTGCCGCGGACAGATCTGCGGCGGGATTCCGCTTGCAATTGGTCGGAGTGTGTGCGAGACTTGGCGACCGTCCACTCACCTCAGGAGTTCCCGCATGCGTCCCATGGCTTCCGGATTGTTCGCTCTGGCGGCTCTTTCCCTGGCGAGCTCCGGCGCGATGGCGCAGAGCGGCGGCGGGTTTGACCTGTCGTGGAACACCATCGACGGCGGCGGAGGCACCTCCGTCGGCGGGATCTTCACGCTCTCGGGGACCATCGGCCAGCCCGATGCCGGCACCCCGATGACCGGCGGGATCTTCACCCTTTCCGGCGGCTTCTGGCCGGGGGCCGCGACCGCGCAGCCGACCGGCTGCTCGCCCGCGGATGTGACCAACACCGACGGCGACAACCCCGGCGTGCCCGATGGGGCCGTGGACAACGGCGACTTCAACGCCTTCTTCACCGCCTTCTTCCTGGCCGAGACCGATCCGGCCCGGCTGCTGGCCGACATCGCCAACACCGATGGCGAGACGTACCTCGAAGGGGCCGGCGGGGATGGGACGATCGACAACGGCGACTTCAACGCGTTCTTCGCGTACTTCTTCCAGGGCTGCCCGCTGCCGTGAGTCGGCGGTGAGTGGCGGCGCGGGGCGGGGTGGCACATGTAAGGGGTTGCGCATCGGGTGCTTGGGATCATCCCAAGGGTTGTGTTGCGCGCGGACGGTCGGGCGGGCCGGTGGGGCGGGGGCCGGGGGGCGTGGGGGGGTGGGGCCGTGGGGGCGGGCGCTGGGGTCATTTCCTGCGCGGTATTTGGGCGTTGATTGCGCAGGTTCCTCAAGCCGGGGCGCGGGAATGGCCGACGAACGGAATGCGGGGATGGTCCCGCAGGGCTCGGAGAGCCCGAGGCACCCCTGACGGGTCGTCGCATCGCCCTTGCCGGCGGCGGCGTGAGTTGCGATGGGCCGCGTCAAGGAGGACGCGAACGCATGGAACGGCTGCGACAGGTCTTCGCGACAATCACGGCGGCGATGGGGCGGCTGACGCTGACCCATCGGATGCTCATCGCCGCGATCATGCTCATCGGCGTGATGGGGCTGGTGCTCGTCGGCAGTTACGCCGGGCGCACGAGCATGGTCGAACTGCTGCCCGGCGCCAGCGCCGAGGATCAGGCCCAGGCCCTGGAGTACGTCCAGAGCGCGGGAATCACCTTCCGCAGCGAGGGCGGCCGCGTGTTCGTGCCCGCCGACCAGCGGCGGCAGGTGCAGGCGATGATGTACGAGGCGGGCGTCTCGCCGCAGAGCAGCCAGGTGGTTTTCGCGAGCCTGGCCTCCAGCCAGAGCTGGATGAACAGCAGGGCGCAGAATGATCAGAACTTCATCCTGGCGCTGCAGAACGAGCTGGCCGGGGTGATCTCGAACTTCAAGGGCGTCAAGTCGGCGACGGTGCTGATCGATGCGCCCGAGCCGGTGGGCATGGGCATGGCGTTCCGTCGGCCCACCGCCAGCGTGAGCGTGACGATGCAGTCGGGGCGATCGCTGGACCGGAACATGGTCGACGCGATCGCGGCGATGGTGGCCGGGGCGCGGGCGGGGATGCAGGCGACGGACGTCAAGGTGATCGACGCGACCAGCGGCCGCCAGTTCACGGCACGCTCGCCAGAGGACTTCCGCGCGGGCGACTACATGGAGCAGGTGGCCCAGTACGAGGAGCGGATGCAGTCGAAGATCGCCGAGGCGCTCTCGTACATCCCGGGCGTGATCGTGGCCGTGTCGGCGCAGATCGACAACCGCAAGGTCGTCTCGACGAGCACGACGATGATGCCCACGGGCCAGGGCTCGGTGGCGATCGTCTCCAGCGAGACGGAAAAGAGCGAGAACAACAGCACCGGCGGCGGCCCGGCCGAGCCCGGCCTGCGCAGCAACGTCGGCGACGACATCAACCGCGGCACGCAGGGCGGCGGGAACCGCAATTCCCGTACGGACACGGACACCAAGTTCACCGTTGGGCTGGGCAGCAAGAAGGAAGACACCGTTGACCCGCGCGGGCAGCCGACGAAGGTCAGCGTCATGATCAGCCTTTCGCGCGAGTACATCGAGCGGCTGATCCGACAGGCCGCGCCCGCCGATCAGGCCGAGGCGGATCTGACGCAGCAGCAGATCGATGACCAGTTCGCCCGGGAGAAGACGCGGCTGGAGAAGGACCTGGCCCCGCTGCTGGCCGCGGCGGCGCAGGACCGCTCGGGCACCGTCAACGCCGGGCCGGCGGTGCCGTCGGTCACCGTCTCGATGATCCCCGTGCCGCTGGGGCTGCGGCTGTCGGGCGATGGCGGCGGTGGTCTGCTGGTGGCGGGTGCTGGCGGCGCGGCGGGCGGCGGGCTGAACATCGTCAACGAGATCATCGGCGGCTCGCTGGGCCGGACGATCGTCGTGGGCGTGCTGGCGCTGGTGGCCCTGGGCATGATGATGATGCTCGTGCGCCGCAGCGGCAAGCCGCTGGACCTGCCGACGGCCGAGAGCATCGTGGGCCTGCCGCCGGCGCTGGAGCCCAACAACGACGTGGTGGGCGAGGCCGACGAGAGCCAGACGGCGATGGAAGGCATCGAGCTGGATGAGGGCGAACTCAAGACCAAGAAGATGCTCGAGCAGGTTGGCGAGTTCGTGAAGAAGAGCCCGACCGACGCGTCGGCGCTGCTGAACCGGTGGATCGCGATCGAGCAATGACCGCCCCGCACACGGGCCACGGAGTGATGGCGAATGCCGCGGAAGCCAGGCGAGAAACTCCCGGAGGATCCTTCGCAGCTCGAGGGCCTGACCAAGGCCGCGATCCTGCTGCTGACGCTCGACTCGGACACCGCGGCGGAGCTGCTCAAGAGCATGCCGAGCGAAGCGGTCGAGGAGGTCACGCGCGAGCTGGCCGGGCTGGGGCGCGTGCCGGACCGGCTGCGCAACGCGGTGATCGAGGAGTACTACAACCTCAGCGTGGCCAGCCAGTTCGCCAACGAGGGCGGGCTGGAGTACGCCAAGGTGCTGCTCAAGCAGTCCATGGACCCGGAGAAGGCCAATCGGGTTCTGCAGCAGATCCAGACGCAGGTGCAGAAGACGCCGTTCGCGTTCCTGCAGAAGGCCGAGAGCGAGAACCTGCTGACGTTCATCCAGGATGAGCACCCGCAGACCATCGCGCTGATCGTCTGCCACCTGCCGCACCACAAAGGCGCGGAGATCCTCGGCGGCCTGCCGCAGGCCAAGCAGATCGAGGTGATCAAGCGCGTGGCGAACATGGAGCAGACCAACCCCGAGGTGATCAAGGAGGTCGAGCGCGGGCTCGAGAGCCGGCTGAGCAGCCTGCTGACCCAGAGCATGGAGAAGGCCGGCGGCATCCCGACCGTGGCGGAGATCCTGAATCTGGCGGACCGATCGACCGAGAAAGCGATCATGGAAGGCCTGGAGGCGGAGGATCCCGATCTCGTTGAACAGATCCGCAGGCTGATGTTCGTCTTCGAGGACATCAAGATGGTCGATGACAAGGGCATCCAGACGATCCTCAAGGAACTGGACAACGACGACCTGACGCTCGCGCTCAAGACCGCCAGCGAGGAACTCAAGAGCAAGATCTTCAAGAACATGTCCGAGCGTGCGGCGGCGATGATCGCCGAGAACATGCAGTACATGGGCCCGGTTCGCGTGAGCGATGTGGAGGCCGCCCAGCAGCGGATCGTGGACATCGTGCGTCGTCTGGAGGACAGCGGCGACATCATCATCAGCGGCCGCGGCGGAGATTCGGAGTTGCTGGTCTGACCCTGATGCAACCGTGCGGCACCCGCCGCGCCCCGCACACTTCCGAGAGCATGCATGCCCATCGTCCGTGGACAGACCGCAGTCGAGCTCGCCCGTGGGGCGGTGGTTCTGGACCTGGGCGACCTGCGGAGCCAGGGCGATCGCATCATCGCGCAGGCGCGTGAGCGGGCCGCGAAGATCATCGACGATGCGCACCGTGAGCGTGAGCGGATCGTGGCCGATGCGGCGACGATCGGCCGGACCGAGGGCCTCGCCGAGGGCCTTGCGCAGGGGCATCGCGAGGGCGTGCAGCGAGGCGAGGAAGCGGGGCTGAATGAGCGCCGCGAGAATCTGGCGAAGCTCGAGGCGTCGTGGACCGAGGCGATGGAGCAGTTCACCAGCAGGCGCGAGCGCATGCTCGCCGACGCCCGCCGCGATGTGCTCCGCCTGGCGATCCGCATCGCCGAGAAGGTGACCAAGCGTGTCGTCGTGGTCGATTCCGGCGTGGTGTCGGCGCAACTCGACGCGGTGCTGTCGCTGGTCATGCGGCCGACGCGGCTGCTGGTGACGATCAATCCCCAGGATCGCGAGCTGGCGATGGCGGCGCTGCCGAGTGTGCTGGCGCGGCACGCCGGCAGCGAGCACGTCGAGTTTCTCGATGACGCCCGGCTCGGTCGCGGCTCGGTGGTGGTCAAGCTCGTCGACACCGCCGATGGCGCCGGAGCCGCGGCGGTGGGAGGCGAGATCGACGCGTCGATCGATGTTCAACTGTCGCGGATCGCCGATGCGCTCCTGCCCGGCAGACCCGGCGATGACGTGGTCGTTCCCGCTCCGAGGAACCAAGCGGCCGACCAGCCCGGCGACGCGGACGATCTCGACAACCCCGATGATGCCGACGGCGCCGATGATGACGGCGGGCCGAACGGCGGGAACGGCGGCGGCGATCACGGCGGCGAGCCGCCGCGAAGCGGTTCGAGCGATTCCACACCGCCGAGCGGGGGTGTGTCATGAGTCTGCTCACCGGCGCGGTTCGGGCGGTCTCGGGCGTGCAGTCCATGCAGGTGACGGGGCGTGTGGTCGGGCTCCGCGGCATGATGGTGCTGGTGCAGGATCTGCCGTTGCCGGTTGGCTCTCTGGTGTCGCTGCCGCGGGTCTCGCCGGGGGATGTGCACGGGATCGAGGGGTGGGTCGACCGTCGCGGCGAGGCGCGGGCGCTCCCGGGCGAGGTGGTGGGGTTTCAGGGGCAGATGACCATGGTGATGATGCTCGGTCAGACGACGGGCATCCGTGTGGGCGACCGGGTCATCGGCATGCAGGCCTCGCAGACGGTGCACGTCGGGCCGGGCATGCTCGGGCGAGTGATCGACGGGCTTGGGCGGCCCATCGACGGCAAGGGCCCGATGCTCGATCTGGTGCCGAGGGAACTTGACCCGCGTCCGGTCTGGGCGATGCGACGCGTGCCGATCACGCGGCCGATGCACACGGGCGTGCGGGCGATCGACCTGATGACGACGCTCGGGCGCGGGCAGCGCATGGGCATTTTCGCCGGGCCCGGCGTCGGAAAGAGCACGCTGCTGGGCTCCATCGCGCGGAACTGCTCGAGCGATGTGAACGTGCTGGCGCTGATCGGCGAACGCGGCCGCGAGGTGAAAGACTTCATCGAGGGCGTGCTGGGGCCTGAGGGGCTGGCGCGATCGGTGGTGGTGGTGAGCACGGGCGACGAAACGCCGCTGATGCGGATCCGCGCGGCGATGGCCGCGTGCACCGTCGCCGAGTTCTTCCGCGAGCAGGGCCAGCACGTGATGCTGCTGCTGGACTCGGTCACACGGTTCGCGCACGCGCACCGGCAGATCGGCCTGGCGGTCGGCGAACCGCCCGCCAGCAAGGGCTACACGCCCGGGGTGTTCGCGGCGCTGGCGAGGCTGCTCGAGCGCGCCGGACAGATCGCGCCCCGCGGCGACCGCAAGGGGACCGAGCCCGGGAGCATCACCGGCCTCTACACCGTGCTGGTCGAGGGCGACGACATGACCGAGCCCATCGCCGACGCGGCCCGCGGCATTCTCGACGGGCACCTGATCCTCTCCCGCGCGCTGGCGCAGCGGGCCCACTTCCCGGCGATCGATGTGCTCGACAGTGTCTCGCGTGTCGCCGATGAAGTCACCGACGAGGAGCACCAGGTCGCCCGCCGCACGCTCGTCCGCACGTTGGCGATGTATCGAGATGTCGAGGACCTCGTGCAGATCGGTGCGTATGCCAAGGGCGCCAACGCCGAGAACGATGTCGCCATCGAGTTCCAAGGGCGCATCAACGAGCTGCTGCGGCAGAGCTCACGCACGCGCGAGGCGTTCGCGCAGAGCAGGACCAGAGCGTTGCGGATCGCCAACGAGATCCTCGCGGCGTTGCAGTCGCGTGGACGGAGGGCCGGCTGATGCCGCGGGTCTTCGTCTTTGAACTTGATCCGGTGATCGAGGTGCGCAGGCGCGCCGAGCGTGAGCACATGGCCCGCGTCGCCAAGCTCGAGCGCGAGCGGGTGGTTCTTCTCGAGCGCGTGCGCGAGGTGCAGGAGAACATGGCCGGGGCGCGGGCGTCGCTGGGCGAGTTGCTGGGTGGCCAGGGCACGGGCGATGGCGCGGCGCCGACCCGCGTTTCGGCCGTGAACATGCACGCGGTGAAGATGCAGGCGAACGCGTCGCTCCACGGCGTGATCGCGCTTCAGCGCGCGGCGCTGGAACTGGCCGGACTTTCCCGCCGCGTGGAGGCCGCGCGTGCAGAACTGCTCAAGGCAGCCGTGGCGCGAAAGGCCGTCGAAGAGCTGCGCGAGCGACGATTCGCGATGTGGAAGCGCGAGCAGACGATGAAGGAAGCCATGGAGATGGACGATCTGACGGTGATGCGAGGCGCGAGCGTCGGTCGTGAGGTTGAGTCTGGCGGGTCGGTTTCCTCGACGGGTTCTCGGACGTCCGGCGCGTATGGCGCATCGCCCGTGTCGCGACGCGGGCCGATGGAACTTGCATCGATGTCGCTTTCGTCTGCAGGCGAGTCCGGCGATGCGCTCGATGGGGGGCTTGACGAGGCTGGTGGCGACCGTGAAGGTGGAGCGAGCGAATGAAGTCAATCTGGATCATCATCTCGACCCTCGCGATCATCAATCTGCTCGGCATCGTGGGCTTTGTCGGTTGGCTGGTCAACAGCGGACGGCTCGATCAGGATCGCATCGATCGCATCCGCGAAGTGCTCACGGAGCCGATCGCGATGGAGAAGGCACGCCTTGCCGAGCAGGCGGCCAAGGACGAAGCCAAGGCCAAGGAGGACGCGGAGGCAAAGCGTCGATCGGGCACCCCGGAGTCCGCCGCGGAGGCGATCCGCCGGCATCGTGACGAGCTCGAGGCCAAAGAAGCTCTCGTCGCGCGGCTTCGGCAAGAAGTCGCGCAGCTCCAGGCGCAACTGGCGACACAGCGGAGCAAGGTCGACGCGGACCGAGTCGCACTGGATGAGCGGGCCAAGGCGCTGGCCGATCGCGAGATGGAGCTCAACAGCAGCCTGCAGAGCGAGCAGTTCAAGACGGCTCTGTCGGCGCTCGAAGCGCAGAAACCGCCCGCGGCCAAGCAGATCTTGCAGACGCTCATCGACGATCAGCGCAAAGATCAGGCCGTCAGCTACCTTGCCGCGATGGGTGAACGAGCCAGGACGCGGATCATCGCGGAGTTCATCAAGAGCGACGAGAAGCTGGCAGCGGACTTGCTGGAGAGGCTGCGGACCCGCGGTGTTGACGCCGGGTCTGCCGCCACCACCGCCAGCGCGGGCGACGGTGGCGGCACGCCGACCGCACCCTGAGCCCGAGCCATGGCGGGCGATGCGGCGGTAGTAACTGCTCACGCCGCGAGCCGTGGTGCCATGAAGGTCCAGCCAGTTCTTTCCAACCTGGTGCTGCAAGTTGCGGGTGCCTCGCGGCCGGTCTCGACGAACGCCGGACCCAGCACCAAGTCGCCGCGTCCAAGCCCCGATCCGCTCTCCGAGCGAAGCGAACAAGCGAAGATCAGGCCGCGAGAGAACACGAAGCGGGCACCTCGCGCTGCCGATGACCCTGTCGGTTTCGCCGCGTCGCTCAGGCGAACGCAGGATCAGGCAGACGGTGCATCTCAAGATTCGGATCCATCTTCATCGTCCGAGCGATCGGCCGCTGAGGCGACCGCCCGCGGGGGAGATGCAAAGACATACGGGCGCGATGGCGAGTCCGCGAAGCCCCAAACGAAAGCGGGAGTGCCGAAGTCGCTGACCAGCGGCGCGGGCCACGTCGCAGCGAACAGCGATACGACCGGTGCCGAATCACTGGCTACAGACAGCGCACAAGCTGGCGGAGATGTGCCCCAAGTCCGGCTCGATCCTGAGGCGCCGCTGGCGCAGATCTTCGGGATGCCTGCAGCGCCGAACGCAAGTGTGGCGATCGATCAGGCGAGTGAGTCGGCGTTGATGCCCACAGCCGATGGAATGCCTTCCGCGGCCGTCCCTGGCGGACCGTTCGTGGACAGTGCCCGCAATTCGGTCGTCGAAGCCCGTTCCGCCCAAGCCGGCGTGCAGCCGATGCAGGCCGCCGTGGCTTCCGATCCGGCTTCAACTGTCAGCGTCGAGCGCGTGGTGTACGAGCGACCGTTGACGATCACCGCGCTGAACGAACTTCTGGCTCGGCTTGATCCGACGCTCGCGCGAGCGGGAATTGCAGCGTCGGTTTCCCAAGGTGCCCCCGCCACCGGCCGCGCCGACGCTCGGAGCTTTGCCACGCTTCGCGAAGCACGTTCGGCGGGTGCGGGCGTTGACTCGCGCGAGGTCGCCGCGGGCGCAACGACCCTGCCCGGAGGCCAGGGGGCCGCGGCTCCGGTCGCCGGCGATGGCATCGCGGGTGACCTGCCGCGATCGACCTCGGGCGACGCGAGCGGCCCGGTTCGCGGCCGCGCATCGGTCGGCAACTCCGACGCGGAGCAAGACGCAATGCCCTCGAGCGAACGCCTCGCGATCTCCGCAAGGGCACGCGAGAGCGCAACTCACGGAACCCCAGCTTCGATCAACCCATCCGGTTCCAACGCGGTCGCGCCATCAGTTTCATCAAGCGGTGACCGAACGGATCCCGGCGTGCGTGCGGTGCCGACGGTCGGCCTAGTCGGGGCCCGAGTCGCTGCCGGCACCCGCGCTTCGTCCAGCTCGCCAGCAGGCCCCGCGCTCCCCGCGACGCTCGATGCGCAGGTCACGCGCGGCGTGAGCGCACTGCTTGCCCAGGGACCCGGCAGCATCACGCTGCGCATGGTCCCGGAGGATCTTGGGCAACTTCGCGTTCACATGACCATGAAGGAAGGCTCGCTCAGCCTCCGGTTCGAGACCGGTAACGGGGCGGCACGGGAGTTGCTTGACTCTGCCGTCGCGGACCTCCGCTCCACGCTGGAGGCTCGCGGACTGAGTGTCGAAAGGCTCAGCGTGACGATCGATCCATCGCTGGCTGAGCCGGCGAGCGCCCGGACCCATATGGGCACCGATCGTACGAATGACGCTGATACTCGCGAACGCCTCGGCTCGCAGGATGCGGGCGGGCAGGATCTCGCGGGCGGAGGCTCGGATCGTGGCGGAGCCGGGCAGGATGCCCGCGACTTCGCCGGGGCATTCCGGGGCAACTCGGCAGGCCCGATCGCCGCGGCGGGCACGGATGCCCGAAGCGACGAAGTCCCGACGCGGAGCGTCGGAAACGGACAGGTGACAATCGAGTTCGAGCCCGGTGGAACCGGAGGCATCGGACGAGCGCGGATCGACGGCGTGCTGTAGCCCGCCCGCCGGCCGGCGCAGTGAGTCCGCACGTGCTTGAGTTGCGGCGTGCTTGCACGCCGGGATCGGAGTGTCCATGTCCACGGTTGCCCAGACAGGTTCGACCGCACCAGCGACAACCCAGCCGCGGAACGCCTTCTCCACGCTCTCAAGCGAGGAGTTCGTGCGCATCATGTTCTCCGAACTGGCCAACCAGGATCCGCTCAAGCCCAACGACTCATCGCAGGTTCTCGAGCAGATGTCACAGATCCGCTCGATCGAATCCGACATGCAGCTGCAGGAGAATCTCAAGTCGCTGGTCTCACAGAATCAGTTCGCCAGCGCGGGCAGCATGCTCGGTGCGTACATCTCGGGTCTGTCGGACGCGAATCGGCGAGTCGAAGGCCAGGTGCTGAGCATCAGCCGCACCAAGGACGGACCGGTGCTGAACCTGACGACCGGCGCGCGCGTTCCGTTCGCACAGGTTGACGAGGTGATCGACCCGCGCGACCTTGCGCCCAATCCGGGCGGCGGCACAGGAACACCGCCGAATCCGAACGGCGGTCTGCCGACGGTCCCGCCGCCGCAGGCGACCACTGAGCCGGCGCCGACGCCGAATCCCGCGAATGCCGCGACGGACCCCGCGAGCCTGATCGGGTCCGCGACGCAGCAGGCTACGAGCAAACTGAACTCGGTGATCACGCAGTCTCTTAACGCTCTTGCAAACTGACGCTCCGTCCGGTCCGAATCTCTCCGTCTTTCTGCGGGTGCGCACCATGACCATCAACGCTTCGGACATGCTCCGCAAACTCGGCTCGGGCGTCACCCCCGCGGGCACGACGCGGCCGGCTGGTGATGTCTCTGGCGAGTTCGCCAGACTGCTCGACTCCGCCCGCAAGGGTGAACTGAGCACCAGGGAGCCGGTGACGATTTCGCCGAGGGTCGAAGTGGAACTCTCGCAGGATCAACTCACGCGACTCGCCGATGCCGCCGACCGCGCCCGCGCTTCGGGACTCAAGAACGCGCTTGTACTCATCGACGGTCAGGCGCTGACGATGGACGTCGCGCAGCGCACGATCACCGGCGTCTTTGATGCCTCACGCGGCCAGGCCGCGGCGATCGACGGGGTCGTCGGTGCCTCCGCTCCCGGCGAGGGCGCCGGCAGCGCGGCGATCCCAGTGCCCGGCGGAGGTCTGATCGGCAACTCGTCGCTCACCGCCCTTCTGGAGGGCCTTGCGCAGGTCAGCAAGAGCGCCGACGAAACCCAGCGAGATCAGGCTGACACCCGCGGCTCCAGCGCCGCCTGACGACCGCACCGCGACGACCAACCGCCACAGACGACGGCTCCACGACGATCTCCGTACACAGGGAACTGATCCATGGCTTCAACGATCGCAATGTTCACCGGGCTCTCCGGCCTGAACGCCAACGCCCGCAACCTCGACGTCATCGGCAACAACATCGCCAACGTCAACACGACCGCGTACAAGAGCAACCGCATGCTCTTTGCCAGCCAGTTCTCGCGCAACCTGTCCCTGGGAACGGAGCCCAGCGAGAACACGGGCGGCTCGAACCCGGCCCAGATCGGCCTGGGCGTCACCATCGCCGGCACACAGCGGAACTTCAACACCGGCTCGCTCGCCGCGACCGGCGACCAGCGCGACCTGGCGATCGAGGGTGATGGGTTCTTCGTCGTCCAGCGCGGCGATCAGCGGTTCTTCACCCGCGCCGGTGCATTCAGGCAGAATGCGGTCAACGACGTCGTCACCGTCACGGGCGAGCGGCTCTACGGATACGGCGTTGACGAGAACTTCTCGCTCATCTCCGGCACCCTTGTGCCGTTGAACATCCCCGTGGGCCAGATGCGACTGGCCGAGCCGACACGCGAAGTCCGCTTCACCGGGAACCTCAACGCCGGCGGCCTGCTGCCGACCCGCTCGACAAACATCGCGACCGCCGCGCTCACGGAGGTCTCCGCCGGCAACCCCGCGATCACCGCGGCGACGCTGATGACCGACATCGATAACCCCGCCATCGCCGGCTCCCAGTCGCTCTTCAGCGTCGGTCAGTTCATCGAGATCAACGGCGCGCAGAAGGGCGGCAAGGTGCTCCCGACGTCGCGCTTTGAGATCACCGCGACGACAACCGTTGCAGACTATCTGACGTTCCTCAATCGCGTCCTAGGGATCGAGAATACCGCGTCGACGAACCCCGACGGCTCCACGCCCGGCGCTCAGGTCAGCGCAGGCGGCGCGATCGTGATCCGCTCGAACATCGGCACGCAGAACGATATCGTGCTCGAACAGGCCAACATCCGGCAACTCACCAGCACCGGCGCGCTTGTCGGTTCGCCCCTGACGACGACCAAGTCTCAGGCCGCCGACGGCGAGAGCGTGCGCACCACCTTCGTCGTTTACGACTCCCTCGGTACCGGCGTCTCCGTTGATGTCACCATGGTTCTGGACTCGCGCGACAGCACGGGCACAACCTGGCGCTACTTCGTCAACAGTGCCGATGACACCGACATCGACCTTCGCGTCGCCACCGGCACGATTCAGTTCGATACCAACGGCCAGCGGCTCAACAACCTGCCGATCAACGTGACGATCGATCGCCTGGCCACCGGCGCCGACACGCCTCTGTCGTTCAACCTGAACTTCAACACGACCGGCTCGAACATCACCGCCCTGACCGACAGCCGTTCCACGCTCGCGGCGACCTTCCAGGATGGCACGCCCATCGGCACGCTGACGAGCTACTCCGTCGGACAGGATGGCGTGATCACCGGCGCGTTCACGAACGGTCAGACCCGCACCGTGGGGCAGGTCGCGCTGGCGAAGTTCTCCAATCCCGAAGGGCTCGTCGACATCGGCAACAACCTTTTCCAGGTTGGTCCGGCTTCCGGAGTTCCCGTCGTCGCCGCACCGACGACCCTCGGCGCCGGCCGCATCGTCGGCGGCTCCCTCGAGCAGTCCAACGTCGACCTCGCCGGCGAGTTCATCAACCTCATTCAGGCGAGCACCGGCTACTCGGCCTCCAGCCGCGTGATCTCGACGACCGACCAGTTGCTCCAGCAGCTGCTGGCGCTGGGCCGATAACCCGCGCAATCCTTCCCGAGACCTTCGTAGACCGCAGCGGCACGTCCGCGAACACGCTCCGCTCGCGTGCGTGGTCAAGTTGCGTTCCCGGGCCGTCGATAGCCCTCTGTGGGTGCACGGGCACCCGGGCATCATCAGACGCGACGGAGCGCACCATGGATCAGAATCTCATCACGCCAATCGCGACGGCGATCGGGCTGGCGGGCTCGGCCCTCGCGGCCGCACGCATCTTCCGTCTCGAGCGTCGCCTCGGTGCGATGCTCGCCGGCAGGCCCGTCGACTACCCGACCGTTATCGAGCACGTCGAGAGGTACGCGCGCGACCTGGTCGCCGGTCAGGCCGGGCACGAGTACCGCAGCCCGCTCCGTGGCCTGCCCGCGTCGATGCTCCGACGCGGCCACGCGCTCATGATCCAGAAGGCCGATCCGGATGAGGTCAAGTGGGACCTGCACCAGCGGCTGGACGGCGCTATCGCCAGTTCACGATGGCCCTTGCTCCATCCCGAACGCCTCGGGACCGCGGGCGTCATCCTCGGCACCGCGCTGCTCTTCGGCGGCTTGCTCGCGCTCTCGCGCCAGTTCACCGCCGAGGGCGGAATGACCACGCTCAGCGCGACGCTGTGCACGGTGCTCTCGCTCTCGGGCATGCTGCTCATGCAGATCGGGCAGATCATCACCGCCCGCGCTCGGCATCTTCTGGCCAGCGAAACGCTCGCCGCGATCATGGTCATCGAGGCCATGGCCGCGCTCCGCGCCGGGGGAACGCCCGAGGACGCCGTCGCGGCCATGACCGGACTGCTGCCCGACACAGAGCCCGACCGAATCGAGCCCGCGACGCAGATGAGAAGGCGTGCGGCCTGATCAGGTCCGAGAGCCTGTTCGAACGCTCGCACCACTCCATCATCCGCGCGAACCTGCCGATGACACCCTCGTAGCCGGGCGGTGTGTTCGCCCGGCGCACGTTCGACCGGAACCTCCGGGCCAGCCCGGCATCAAGCCAAGGACGCACCGTGTCTGACAAAAAGCCCGCACCAGCCCCCGAGAAAGACGCAAAGGCCGAAGGCGAGGCCGCACCGCCCAAGAAGGGCCTGCCGATGAAGATGATCGCGATCGTCGCGGTCATCATGGTCGTGCAGCTTGTCGTGGTCGTGGGTGTCATGAAGGCTCTCGGGCCGAAGAAGTCTCACGCCGAGGTGCCCAAGGAAGAACTCAAGACCGAGGATGACAAGAAGACCCAGGAGATCCTCGTGGTCGAGGAGAAGTTCCAGAACCTCCAGACCGGCCGGGTCTGGATCTGGGACGTGAGCGTGTTCGTGCAGGCACGCGCCAGGAACGCCGCCCGCGTCGAAGAACTGCTCGAGCAGCGCAAGGCCGAGATCTCTGAGGAGATCTCGCGGATCATCTCCCGCGCCCAGCACGCGCAGCTCAAGGAGCCCGACCGCCTGACGCTCAATCGCCAGATCACCGCCGCGCTCACGAAGATCTTCGATGTCGACGAGAAGGGCGAGCCGCTGATCGAGCGGGTGCTGATCCCCAAGTGCCGCGGCTTCCCGGCGGACTTTTGATTCAAGCGCGAGCAGGCCTCAGGGGCGGTTGGCGAATCGGCACCGTCGGATGCCGACGTACACGAGCAGCTCGAACCCGAGAACCGGCAGCAGGATCAGCAGCGCCAGCGCGTTGCGTGGCCCGCGACCGGGCACGAGCACATCGGCACCGGGAAGATCCTGCACAACGCCCAGGAGCGGCGCGAGTGGGGGAACGACCACCATCGCAACCGCGGCACCGACGATCCAGCCGAAACTCGCCTGCGTGCACACGCTCCATGCGACTGCGGGGGTGATCCTCCACGCGCGCTGGCGTCCGAACAGCCGAACGCCCCGGGTCTCGATCCACGTCATGACCATGAGCAAGGCGATGAACGACGCGAAGATCCCGGCGAGCTCGGCCCCGGATCGCGAGAACGTTCCGGCGGTCGTTGGCTGTGCCAGCGCGAATGCCCCCGTGAGCAGCGCAGCCGCGATCACAATGTTCGCGACCAGCCTGCTCGGCATCGCCCCATCGCGGATGATCAGCCGCCGCGACTCGTATCCCGGCCGCAGCACCGCCGCGATCAGTCCGCGAACATGGCCGAGAACGCCCTTCTCACGTTGCCATGTCGCGCCGTCGCGGCACGATGCGAGGCTCTGCCTTACCGATACGCCGCACTCGGCACAGGGCCCATCGCTGGCTGAGCCCGCAAGGACATAGCCGCAGGACTCACAAAGCAGTTCACGATCACTCACTTGGCTCGCCACGGTTCGTTGTTCGACTGGATGCGGAAGAGGTTGCCGACGCATGCGGAATCATGCGCCGATCGATCCGATCGACGCCAGAACCGCAACCGAGATCCTTCGTCACGGTTCGCGCTTCTGTGGCATCCCTGACAGATCCCGTGTATACTTTGTCCGCATGACCCCGGCACGCGTGCTCTTTCGCAGACTCGGACTCCGATGCACGTCAGAGCGTGAGGCGATTTTCAGCGCCTTGGCGCAAACTACATCGCACCCGACGGCGGAGGAGCTGCACGAGTTCGTGAACTCCACACGGTGGGCTAGCGTCGTCAAGGGCCCGATCAGCAGGGCCACGGTTTACAACACGCTCGACCTGCTCGTCCGCCGCGGACTCGCCCGCCGATTCTCGTTTCCGAGCGACGAAGTGGGCGTGCAGCCTGCGCGCTATGACGCCGATACATCGGAGCATGTCCATCTGATCACCGACGACGGGCGAATCCGCGATGTTCCCGATGACCTGAGCCACCGCATTCTCTCGAGTCTCCCCGCAGAAGTCGTTGAGGAGCTTGAGCGTCGAATGGGTGTGCAGGTCGATGGAATGCGTATTGAGCTTCAAGGCCGCAGCACTTCGGGCAAGTCGTGCTGATGCGGCCTCATTCCGGTCGCATCCGCGTGCAGGCGATGCGACGTCCTTCGCCACCGCCAGCATCGGTCCGCGGACTTCTGCATTATGCCGGGGACCTGTTCGGAGCGACACATTGGCCTGGCTTCTCCTGGTGATCGCTGGTGTGCTCGAGATCGGCTGGGCGGTGGGGCTCAAGTACACCGAAGGATTCACGCGGCTATGGCCGAGTGTGCTGACCATTTCCGCGATCGCGCTGAGCATGTATCTGCTCAGCGTCGCCGCCCGGACGATTCCCATCGGCACCGCCTATGCGGTCTGGGTCGGCATCGGCGCCGCGGGCACGGCGATCGTCGGTGCCGCGATTCTCGGCGAGCCTCTCGGTGCAGCGCGCGGCTTCTTCCTCGCGCTGCTGCTGGCCTCGATCATCGGCCTCAAGCTCACCGCGGCACCGGCCAGTCCGAAAGTCCTTCCGTCAACCCCGGACCCCGCGTCCGACCTGCGCGAAGATCGCGTACCGTAACGACATGGCAAGGCGTGGCTCCAGCCGTGGTCGACCCGGCGATCGTCGCGAGCGACGATCAACGCCCGACGCACACCTCTCCCCCCGCGCATCGTCGCGTTCGTCGCCGGCAGGCTCGAAGCGGGCAGGATCATCTCCGTCCAAGCACACGCGGCAGCCTTCGCGATCGGCCCCGCTCGCCAAGCCACCCGCACGTTCGACGGCATCTGTTCGCGCTCGCCCCGGCGACATGTTCGTGCTCTCGCGTCTGGCGCTCCGCCAGATCGATCGGCTCTGCGCAGAGCATTACGGCCTCCCGACGATCGTCCTTATGGAGAACGCCGCCGCCGCATTGGCGGGCGCCACGCAGCAGCTCCTCGCCGATGCGCAGACGCTCCGCGACGCCGCCGCGGGGCCTGCCGACAGCCGGCTCGAGCCGCTGGGTGTGGTCATCGTCATCGGCACCGGGAGCAACGGCGGCGACGGGCTCGCCCTTGCGCGTCATCTCCACAACGCCGGTGTGCCCGTCGCGGTTGTGTGCGTCGGCGCGATCGACGCACCCCAGGGCGACGCCGCGACACAGATGCGAGTTGCTCGGGCGATGCGCATCCGCATCCGCGCCCAGACCAGCGACATCTCCAGCGCGATCTCCGCGGCCGTTCGCGATGTCGGTCGCGTCGGCGTGATCGTCGACGCCCTTCTCGGTACCGGGGTGAACCGTCCGATCGCCCCGGGCTCGCCGATCGGCGAGGCCATCGTCGCGATCAACGATTCGGCGCGGTCTCTCGGCGCAGCAGTGCTGAGCATCGATCTCCCGTCGGGTATGGACCCGGACACCGGCCAGGGTCTCCTTCAAGCCCAGCCACCAGATCGCGCATGCGTGCGAGCCGACCTGACGGTCAGCTTCGTCGGGCTCAAGGTGGGATTCGCCAATCCCGCGGCGTCGGCGATGCTCGGCCAAATCATGATCGCCGACATCGGCTGCCCTCGCGAGCTTCTGGCGCGCCTTGGTCGACGGCTCACCGTCGCACAGACGCTCCCGGGCGCTTCGCTCAATCGGCTGCCAGACGCCGCGTCGCGCGTCACACCCCGCCCCGGCCCGTGAGTCTCCCGCCCGCTCCCGCCGCTCGCCAGCCCGCTACCGTGTACCGTTCAAGGCGGGCCGAGGCTTGGCTCGCCAACAGGAGACGCCTATGGCCGTGCGCATGGCGCTGGCTCGAATCCTGATCCGCGAACTCAGTGAGTACCAGCTCATTGAACTGCGAGAGTGCGCCCCGGCCACCCCGGGCGACGACGACTCGGCCGAACCGGGCGCGCCGGTGTTCCAGCAACTGGAGAACGGGCGCAGTTTCCCGATCGTCATCGGGCTCCCCGAGGCCCACGCCATCGAGCGGCGCCTCAAGGGCATCCAGATCAAGCGCCCGCAGACGCATGACCTCCTGGCCAACTGCATCCAGGCACTGGGCGGCAAACTCGAGGCTATCTGCATCAATGATCTCGCCGAGCACACGTTCTTTGCGGAGTTGCACGTCCGCAGTGCCGCGGGGGAACTTCTCAAGATCGACAGCCGCCCAAGTGACGCGATCGCGCTGGGCATCGCAGAAGATGTCCCCATTCTGGTGGCCGAGCACGTTCTCGACGCGGCACAGAAGGACCGACCGGACGCGCCCTGATCACGGACATCTGGTCCGTCGGTGGCCCCCCAAAGCCATGACCCAAGAGCCGACCGGTGACGGTGCGCCTCAGCACGTCCGAATTTCTGCCGTCATGGATTGCCCATGTTGCCCATATTCGCCGCGTTGTGATTCCGGACGGAGGAATCCTTCAATGGCGGCTTACTCCGAGCCGCGAAACTCGTTTCCGCGACCTGCGAATCGTAAGGTGGTTTAGGGCTGATTCCTCCCCAGAGTCGGCCGAGAGTTTCTCTGCGTCGGGGTCGAGTGACGTCAGGTTCGTCGTTCGACATCGATGCACAAAACACCCGGACCGATGACCATCGAAAGGTGGCTCGGCCTTGAGGAGAGAGAAATGTCGATTGCTGTCCGTCCGTCCACGTTCATCGCCCTGACCGCCTTTGCTGTCTCGGTCGCCGCGGGTTCCGCCAGCGCCGGAGTCGTCACGCTCGGCGTGCCCGAGTCGATGATCGCCTCATCGAGCAACACGGTCCTGAACGCCCGCTACCGGCTGAGCAACACCAACTTCGACCACATGCTCGCCAAGAGCTCGAGCATCAGCGCGTCGACCATCGTTCAGAGCCGCAACACCGGCACGCACAACAACCTCAACGGCGCGATCTTCGACTTCAGCCTTTCGTACTCGCCCGCGGCTGGCTGGACGTTCACCAAGACGCACGTCTCTGGCGACGCGACTTCCACGACCTCGAGCACGCTGACCTTCAGCACGCCGTTCAACGGCGACAGCCCGTTCCGTTCCTTCAATGGCTTTGAGCTCTTCTCCGTTGTCGGCAGCCTCCCCAGTGGCGTGTCCGGCGCCACCGCCTCTGCATATGACCTGACCTTCTCCGCGCCCGGACACACCGTCGTTGGCACTCTCGGCGACGTCACGTCCACGGGCGGGCTGGTCAATACCTGGATTCATGCGGACTTTGACCTCTCGACCACGTCCTTCACGCTCGCCGGCAAGCTGCGTCACTCGTTCGTCGGCACCACCGGCAGCAACATGGATGAGCGCGTGAAGTTCGACATCAAGGCCGCGACGGTCACGCTGATCCCGACCCCCGGCGCCGCCGCGGGTGTCGCTCTCTTGGGCCTTGTCGCCGCCCGTCGTCGCCGCTGATCAGGAACTCTCGACGGTCCTCCGCCTCCGAACGCCCCGCGGCCTCCGCGGGGCGTTTTTCTGCGCCAACCCCGCTGGCCCCCCAGATCCCTCATCTGTGGTCATTCACATCGCGGCCCACCCTCGCCGACGCCGCCCGACTCCGGGTACCATCGCATCGGCCGGTCAGCGCTCGGCGTGCACGGGAGAGGATGCCCGGCACGTCGCCCGCGCCGCCGCGATCGAGACCGCCATGCCCAAGCAGGCCTCCCAGCCCCAGTCGTTCGAATCAGAAGTCGCCGTCGGTGCCGCCCCCGAATCGCCCGGCGAAGCCTCCAGCGCCCCTTCGAGTGCGGCCGCGTCGGACAGCAACGCTTCCACCGCCACGCTTGACCCCGAGCCAGCGATCGACCCCGAACGAATCGCCGAGCTCGCCCCGAAAATCGAGGCTCTACTGATCACCAGCGGTCGTCCGCTCACGCCGACTCGCCTAGCCCAGGCCCTCGGTCTCGCCCCGCTGCCCGAATCCGCTGTTCGCCCGGGAGCCGAGCTCGACGCCGACGGCCAGCCCGTGCCGATTGTCATCCCCAAGCGCCGCAGGAAGCGGGGCCCGAGCGGCCCGACGCCAGAGGCCCTTATCGCGGCGTGCGTCGCGAGTCTGAATGAGACGTACGACCAGACCTCTCGCAGTTTCCGCATCGAGACGGTCGCCGGTGGCTATCGGCTCATGACGCTGGCGTCGTTCCGCCCGGTCATCGAGGCGCTCCACGGCGTCAGCGCCCAGACCCGCCTCAGCCGCGCCGCCATTGAATCCCTCGCGATCATCGCCTACCGCCAGCCCATTACCCGCCATCAGCTCGAAGCGATCCGGGGCGTCTCTTGCGGCGAGGTGCTCTCGTCCCTCCTTGAACGCCGACTGGTCGAGATCGCCGGTCGAGCCGAAGAACTCGGCCGACCGCTGCTGTACGCCACCAGCCGCCAGTTCCTCGGGGCATTTGGTCTCTCGTCACTGAAGGATCTGCCGTCGCCGCAGGAACTCGGGATCGCACGAGCAAACGCCGAGTCGCCCGCATCCGCGACAGCTCCGGTTGCCACGTCAACCCAGTCAGAATCCGCCTCAAACGCGGAGAATCTCGCCGCCGAAGCCAGCGTCTCGCCGCCGGAATCGTCCGATGCCTGAGCCCGGGCGCGACCCCCGTCGCCCCCGCTCGGCCGAGCTTTACAAGAATCCGCACGATCGAGCCGATCGTACAAGTACTTGGGCAGTTGTAGAGCCGAAGAGTCGGAACGCAAACACCCGGAACAGACCGTCGGAAGTGGACGTCCAACTCCGAACCTGTTCGTCGCAAGGTGGGTTTCTGACCGTCACCCGCCCGTTTGATGCGTCTGTTCCCCTCTGTACCTTTGTGGGATTCACCCGGCGATCGGCCACTGCCGAGAGCTGACCGCAGGAGATTGTCATGCCGCACCGCATTCCGGATGTCCTTCCCGCACGCTCCACCAGCGTCGTTCCCGCCACCCGAACGACGGCGATCCTGAGCCGAGCGGGGCTGGTGCTCTGCGCCCTTCTGGCGGGCGCCGCCATGACGATCGGCCCCGTTTCGACCGCTTCCGCACAGGTGGATCCGACCAAGCTCCCGCGTGATGCCGGACGCCGGCACAGCCCGTTCCCGAAGCTCGACGACAAGGCACCGCTTCAGGATCGCATGCTGCGACGCAGCGATGCCCGCGCGATAACCCTCACCGTGGAAGTCGCGGTGAACCCCAGCCGCGTGTACGACTCGGCGGGCAACGTCGCGCCGTCGAACTTCCGGTACACCTCGGGCATGTTCATCTTCCCGATGCCGACCAGTTCCGGCTCGCATGATCTGGTCCGAAACGGCCTGAAAAGCGAGCTGAAGTTCAACGACAAGACCATCGAGGTGGAGCCCAAGGTGCAGGACAACCTCGCCGCCGGTACTCGCCTGCTGCGGTGGGAGATGGCCAATCTCGAGGGTCGCAACGCCACGCTCAAGTTGACGATCCCGATGCTCACACGCAGCACCAAGGCCGACGAGAGCCTCCTGAGAGAGGTGCCCTGGCCCAAGGGCGGCTTCAGCAACACGGGCCAGTCGGCGCTCCAGCCGCAGATGTTCGTCGAGTGGACGAACGACCCCAACGAAGTCCCTGAGACGCAGAAGGCCTTCGCCGCCGCCGCGGCTCGGTATCTCAACAACGCCGATCCGAAGACGCTCAAGCCCTACGTCGTCGCGAAGATGATCGCCGCGGGTGTGCTGCGCGAAATCCAGCCGTCTGGCAACGGCGTGCGCCAGAACCGTAACGGCTCGATCAACAGCATCGAACTCAACGGCGCGGGCTCGGTGTTCAAGAACAACCGCGGCACGGAACCCGATGTCGTTTCGTACTTCGTCGGCACCCTCCGCGCCGCGGGCATTCCCGCTCGCACCGTCATCGGGGTCGACGCGTCCGACTCTGTCTCCGGCGGCCTGAACCCCGCGTTCAGCGGCAGCAGCAAGGAACGCCTCTATACCTGGGCCGAGTTCTGCCTGGTCTGCCCCGACACGGGCCGCGATGTCTGGATTCCCGTTGACATCATCCGCCAGCGCAAGAGCGGCTCACGCCCGCCTGCGCTCGATCGCGAGTGGAAGTACTTCGGCTCGCACGAGGACCTTGAGTACCTCCTCCCGCTCGCCTTCCAGTTCGCGCCGCCGACTTCCGCTTCTCCCGCCGGGCAGAAGCCGCTCCCGCCCGCGGTCTGGACCTGGAGTTCCGCGCCCGCGACGGCCGAGGCCGACATGTCCATCCGCTTCGACGCGAGCAACACCCCGCGGCGGAGCAGCAACGACAAGAACAACAACCGCCAGCGACGCTGATCGCCCGCGCGGTCCCGCGGTCGGCGATGTCGGTCGCTCACGCGCCGGACCTCGCGCCGGCATCAGGTCGGCGCGACTTCCCATAGCAGCGGCGCATCGGTGTTGCCGAGCATGGCAAGATGCAGCGCCGTCAACGCGCTCGTCGCCGAACGCATTCGCACGTCGCTTCGGTCGCCGGTCACGCGAAGGTGCCGCGCGATCGCGGCGTTCGTGCCCGCGGCCCACTGCCGACCCGCCAGCCCGATGTACACCGTCCCGACGGGCTTCTCGGCAGTCCCGCCATCGGGGCCGGCGATCCCCGTGATCGACACGCACCAGTCGCTGCCGAAACGCGCGAGGCCGGCAAGGGCCATCTCGATCGCGCACGCGCGGCTGACGGCCCCGTGCTGCTCGAGCACACGCCCCGGCACGCCCAGCCCCGCCTTGAGCGCGTTGCTGTACGTCAACGCCCCGCCCACAAACGCCGCCGATGCGCCGGGCACATCCGTCAGCAGCGAGCCGAGCAGCCCGCCGGTGCAACTCTCGACCACGCTCAGCGTGCTCCCGCGCGCTCGAAGCGACGCGATCATCGCGTGGGCCAGCGCCTCCGGTCCGCAGCGCTCATCATCCTGCGAGACGATTCGGTCGCCCAGCGCCGCCCGCGCGATGCCCTCCGCATCGTCCATCATCCTCCGCGCGATCGCCGGGTCCGATGCACCGGCAAAGCGCATCCGGATCGTGATGACCCCGCCGGACGCGGTCATTCCCGTCACGACCCGCGATGCCGCCTCGCGTTCATCCGCCGGGCGCCGCGTGAGTTCCGCCAGGCGCGATGAGCACTCGGCCTCGGGCACGCCGACGACGTGCAGCCGCCGCGTGAGCACGACGTTCCGACCTCGCCGCTGGGCGCGCAGCATCGGCTCGATCCGCTCGCGGAACATCGGCACCAGTTCCCCCGGCGGACCGGGCAGGCACACGATCAGCGCGCGGCCGTGCGCCGACCCCGGCGCATCGATCGCCGCGATCAGCCCCGGGGCCGTGCCGTAGTCATTGTGAACGCAACGCGCGGCCGTCGGCCTGAGCGTCTGGCGCGCCTGCCGCTCGGTCATCACGCGGCCGCGTCGCTGCAGCATCGCCTCCAGCGCCGCGCGCCAGCCCTCATCGACAACCAGCGGACACTCCAGCACCCGCGCCAGCGCTGCCCGCGTCAGGTCGCCATCGGTCGGCCCGAGCCCGCCGGACATGATCACCAGCGGCGCCCGCGCCGCCGCGCGAGCGATCGCCTCGGCCAGCGCACGCTCATCGTCCGGCACGGCCTCGTGCCCGACGGGCAGGATGTCCAGATCCATCAGCCGCTGGGCGAGAAACCGCGTGTTCGTGTCGGCGATCTGCCCCGTGACCACCTCATCACCCGTCGACAGCAACGCCGCGGCGGGCAGGTCCGGGCCCGGGCCGCTCTCCGACATCCCCGCGGCGAAGGCCGAAAGCGAGACCACCGCCGAGGGCAACGGAGCGAGCGATGGTGGGTGGGATGGGGGGGGTGGGGGGGTGCCCGGACCGGCGGCGGTCCCCGCCAAGGGGACGGGGGCGGCCGGCGTACTGCCAAGGTTCGGGTTCGCCGCGGCGACCGGCCCGCGGGGGGCTCCATCGACGGCGTTCGGGTCGGCCACGGCGGGCTCCGGCACAGAGGGTCGGCCGGAAATCGAGCGAACATACGCGATCGCGCTCGAGACCGCCGCGATCCGCAGTATATCGCCCATGCGATGCCTCGGCCCCGCGCTCGCCGCGGTCGATTCGGCACCCCGGAAGAGCCCGGGGGCCACCGGGCAGCGGCGGCGACATCCCGAACTGTCGGGCAATCCGACGGATCAGCCATCGATTCGCCCCGCCGCGGCGGAATTGCGCGACGCTGAAGGGTACACTCCCCCCGTACTTTCAACGTTTCCTGAAACTCACCCGGCCTCGCCCGTTCGGCCCCCCGCCCATCCCCGGACCCCCGCCATGCCGACCCTCGCCCTGCCGCCCCGGACCCCTGACGCCGATCGCCGCATCGGCGTCGATCCCCGCCTCGAAGCGGTCCGCACCAAGGTCCTGGCCGGGCAGCGGCTGAGCATGGATGACGGGCGGCTGTTGTTCTCCACGCCGGACATCTACACCGTCTGCGAGCTGGCCGACCTGGTCCGCCGCCGGCTGCACGGCGATGCGGCGTTCTACAACATCAACCGCCACCTGAACTACTCCAACGTCTGCGCCCTCTCGTGCAAGTTCTGCGAGTTCTTCCGCAAGGCCGGCGACGCCGATGCGTACACGCGCGACATGGCGTACGTGCGCGAGCAGGCGGAGAAGGCGGTCGAGGCGGGGGCGACGGAGATCCACTCCGTCGGCGGCCTGCACCCGACGCTGCCGTTCTCGTACTACATCGACCTGATCGGCACCATCCGCGACACGGCCAAGCGCCTGGGCAGCGACCTGCACGTCAAGGCGTTCACGGCCGTCGAGGTCGTGCACCTGGCCAAGATCGCCAAGGTCTACCGCATCGATGACCGCGCCAGCGGCATCCGCCACGTGCTGAGCAAGCTGCGCGATGCAGGCCTGGGCTCGCTGCCGGGCGGCGGGGCGGAGGTCTTCGATGACCGCATCCACGATGAGGCGTTCAAGGGCAAGATCCGCAGCGATGTGTGGCTGGATGTCCACCGCGTGGCCCACGAACTGGGCCTGAACTCCAACGCGACGATCCTCTACGGCCACATCGAGCAACAGAACGACCGGCTGGTGCACATGGAGATGCTCCGCCGCGCACAGGACCGCGCACTGGCCCGCCTTGGCTACCGCGGCACGACGCACACGCTCGACACCACCGGCGACCATCCCAGCGACCACCTCGGCTACTCGCACGACGAGGGCGCCGAGATCCCCGCCATCACACTCACCCGCCCCGGCACCGATGGACACGGCACCGATGGACACGGCACCCCCCTGCCCGAGTCCTTCGCCCTCGATGCCGACGGCCGCGCCAAGAGCGGCTACTTCCAGACGATCATTCCATTGCCCTTCTTCCCCGATGGCAGCGAACTCGAACACCTCCCCGGCCCGGCGGGCCTGGAGAACCTGCGCACCCTCGCGGTGGCGCGGCTGATGCTCGACAACTTCCCGCACGTCAAAGCCTTCTGGATCATGCAGACCCTGCCGATGGCGCAGCTCATGCTCCAGAACGGCGCCGACGACATCGACGGCACGGTGGTCTGGTACGACATCACCAAAGTCGGCGGCACGAGCACGCACCAGGAAGTGAGCGTCTGGACGCTCCAGAAAGCGATCCGCGAGGCGGGCTTCACCCCGGTCGAACGCGACACCCTCTACCGCCGCGTGACACGCGACGGCGCCAAGTGGAAGCCGACCACCGAGGCCGCAAGCCGCTGAGCGCAGAGGGAGAAGGCGGGGCGGCCATCGGCCATGGGCCCTCGGCCAACGGCCCCCGGCCATGGGCCATCGGGTAGGTCGGCACTCCGTGCCGACTCCTCAAGCACCTCCCCCGTTTCCAACGGGGGAGGTGGCGAGTCTTCGAGCCGGAGGGGGCGGCGGGGGAGTGGCACAGTGGCACAGTGGCACAGTGGCACAGTGGCACAGTGGCGCAGTGGCGCAGTGGCAGAGTGACTGAATCCAAAAGATCCTCCCCCGCTCGGCGGGGGAGGTGCCGCGTCCGCGAGCCGGAGGGGGCGTCGGACCCCCGCCGCCCCGAGGCCACCACCCCCCGCCGCTCCCCCCTGTTTCCACAAACACACCCCTCCCGCGTTCGCATTCCGTCTTGCTCGCCACCCCTTCACCCGCCGATATGGACGCAGAATCGCCGATTTTTGGCGTCCCGGCGGCGGGGAATGCGTCTCAGGCGGCGAAGAAAAGAGAAAAAGCTTACGCGGGAAGAGCTCAGGCTCACGCCTGAAGGCCTCAGGCTCACGCCTGGACTCCTCAAGCTCACGCCTGAAGAGCTCAGGCTCACGCCTGAAGGGCTCAGGCTCACGCTTGGGGAGCTCAGGCTCACGCCTGAAGACCTCCGGAGCGCCCGGGAAGAGCATTCCCCCGCCCGGGAAGGCCACCCGACCGGCAACGGGAAGCGGTGCCCCGACCCGCGGAGGTGGGGGGCGCGCCCGGCCCGCGGGCGTGCTCGGGGCCGAGGTGTGGGTGAAACTGGTGATTGCGGACAGCCCCGCGCCGACCGACCACGCCGCGCTCACGTTCCTGACCATGACCACCAAGCCGAGTTTCCGCCCCCCCGCGAAAAGCCGAGTTCAAGGCGGGCGAGGGCGGCACCATGTTCATGGGTGCGGGGGCCGCCGTCTCCATGGCCCGCTGGGTCAACACGTTGGGGGGACGCGGCGAAAAGGGGCCGTGGTCGGAGGTCACGACGGCGACGGTGGCGGCGTAGGCGAACCGGGTTGCGCTCCGTGCCGTACGAAGACGCGCCGCTTGGCTGCCAATCCTATACTGACCCGCCGTGACTGATGACACGATACAACCACCGCCGGTACCCGACCCGCCCGTCAATGGGGCGGCTGTGCGTCGCTCCGAGCCGTCGGTTGTGCCGGTGGAACAGTGGCTGGCCGAGCACGGTGACATCCTGTGGCGCTTCGTGCTGGGCCGCACCCGCTCGCGCGAGGTCGCCGAGGAGGTCGTGCAGGAGACCATCCTCGCGGCGATGCAGGGGTACGCGAACTTCGCGGGCAGATCATCGGAGCGGACATGGCTGCTGGGGATCGCAGCCCACAAGATTGCGGACCATTTACGGGCAGAACGCCGCCGTGCCGCAGGTTCCGGTGCCGGGAATACCCCGCCGCGCGATGCCGACAAAGCCGAGTTCCACGCGATGTTCACCGCGAAGGGCATGTGGGCCAGACCGCCCCGCGAGTGGGGGTTGGACGCGGGCAGCACGACCGAGAAAGCCGAGATGCTGGCCGCGCTGCGCCACTGCATCGACGCGTTGCCGCCCGCGCAGGCCGAGGCGGTGTGGCTCCGCGATCTGTTGAACATCCCGGCAGGCGAAGTGTGCAAGGCGTTGGGCATTTCTCCGACCAATCTGTGGTCGCGGATGCACCGGGCGCGAGCGGCACTGCGGGCGTGCGTGGAGAAGTCAATCGGCATGAGGAAGGAGGACACGCGATGATCGGCTTCGTGCGCGATGTCTTCCGGGTGCTCGGGATGCCCTGCCGCGAGCACACCGCGCTCTTCAGCAAGCAGCTCGACGAGCCGCTGCCGCCCGGCATCGCGGCGGGTCTGCGCATCCACATCCTGTACTGCGGCGGGTGCAAGAAGTTCCGCGCCCAGATCCGACGGCTGCGCGATCTTGCGGGGGCCATCGGGCAGGAACTCGACTCGGGCGAGTCGATGCCCAAGACCGTTCGCGACGGCGTGCTGCGGCGGGCGGCAGACCAATCCAAGAAAATTTAGTTTCGCGTGCAAGGCGAGGGCGGTGGCAGCGACTCATTGGCGAGAGAGCCAAGGTGTTGGATGCGCACCGTTGCTGGGGCGTCCGGCGCTTCTGGGTCGGGCTTTCTCTTCGTGGGCGATCGTTGTTGTGTTCGTCCGCGCGGGTGTTCGCGCGTCGCTGTCTCTCTCACTTCGTTCCGGAGGTTCCATGAAGATCATGAAGTTTGCCATCGTTTCTCTTGTCGCCATCGCCGGCTCGGCGGGGCTTGCCAGCGCCCAATCCGTTGAACTGCGCGTGACGGTGCAGAATCTTGCGCCGAGCAACAGCGTGGCCTTCGCTGGTCTGCGGATGGGCTTCCACAATGGCACGTTCGACTCCTTCAACGCGGGTCAGTCGGCGTTCCTTCTTGGGCAGCCGTCGATCGCCACCGCGCCGATCGTGAGCATCGCCGAGGGCGGAACCGCAACGACCTGGTTCCCCGCGTTCGCCGCCGCGGAGCCCAACGCGACGTTCGGTTCGATCCTGCGCAACGGACCGGGCGCGCTGCGTCCGGGCGAGACGTCGTCGGGCGTCTTCACCGTCAATCCGTCGGTCAACCGGTTCTTCACCTTCGGCGCGATGGTGGTTCCGAGCAACGACCACTTCATTGGCAACGATGATCCGATGGAGTATCAGTTGTTCGACGCGCAGGGCAACCTGGCGATCTCGTCGATCTCGCAGTTCGGACGCGAGATCTGGGACGCGGGGAGCGAGGCGACCAACCCCGCCAACGCCGCGTTCCTGGTCGGCGGCGTCAACGCCAACCGCGTCGACGAGAACGGCGTCGTCCGCTTCGACTTCATGGGCCTGAACGCGTACAACGGCCTGACCACCGCCGCCGGATACACCTTCGACCGCCAGTTCGGGGCCAACGACGAGATCTACCGCATCTCGTTCGAGATCATCCCCGCGCCGGGCGCGGCGGCGATGCTCGGATTGGGCGGCCTGATGGGCTTGCGTCGTCGGCGGTGACCACCACACGCACTTCTGGGCGTGTTCGACTCCCCAAGTCTGTTCGAGACTGACCTCGCACGGCCCTGGCATCTGCCGGGGCCGTGCTCGTTTGAGACCCCCAATGCCGACCGCGGGGAGATGAGGGTCATCGTACGTGACACCTCGCCAGCCCCCGCGCCGTCGTCGCGCCCGCTCGCGCTGGTGGAGAGCGGGCAGCGGCTCACGCACCAACTGCGGCTGGTGGACGAGTCCACGCCGACCCGCGGGGGGCGCGCCCGGCCCGCGGGCGTGCTCGGGGCCGAGGTGTGGGTGCGGCTCGATGAGCCAAGTCGCCAAATGGCAAATGGCCAAATGGCCAAATCAGGAGGGGACGCGGCGACCAGCGGCGACCCGCCTCGCTTGCCCGGCGACCCCAACACGTTCACGTTCCTGACCATGACCACCAAACCGAGTTTCCGCCCCCCCGCGAGAAGCCGAGTTCAAGGCGGGCGAGGGCGGCACCATGTTCATGGGTGCGGGGGCCGCCGTCTCCATGGCCCGCTGGGTCAACACGTTGGGGGGACGCGGCGAAAAGGGGCCGTGGTCGGAAGTCACGACGGCGACGGTGGCGGCGTGAAACCTCTTCGCGAAGGCCATCGGTAGTCGGTCAACCGGCTCGGGATCGAATACACTGCTTTCGTCCGCCCCGGAGGCCCACATGACCGTCAAAGACCTGCTTCGCATCGTCATCGTCGCAATCGTGGTCGCCGTTGTTGTCGTTTTCGTGGTCAAGCTCGTGGATCTTGGCATTCAGACAAACACGGGGATGGTGGCCGCCATCGCTGCGGGGGTCACGGCCGGACCGATGGCCCTCGTGGCGCTGCGGAAGAAGAAAGTGAAGTAGTCCGCACGAGTCGCCGCGCTCACCTTCCTGACCATGACCACCCGCCCAAGTTTCCGCGCCGAGTTCAAGGCGGGCGAAGGCGGCAAAATGGGGGGGCCGCCGTCTACATGGCCCGCTGGGTCAACACATCGGGGGGGCGCGGCGAAAAGGGGCCGTGGTCGGAAGTCACGACGGCGACGGTGGCGGCGTGATCCTGCTCGTTCGCTGATGCCGTGGGCTGCCGCCCCCCGGCACGCCCCGCCGGACTGTCGGTGCGTGCCGCCTTCGGCCCCAGCGGGGCCGCGGGATGTAGCCACGGGTGGAGCGGAGTCCGCCGACAGGCGGGCGGAGCGCAACCCGTGGAGAGCGTGTCCCTTTCTCGATCCTGCCCCGGAGGGGCAGAGGGTTCATCTTCGTGCGTGTCGCCCCGTGTGTCCTGTCAAGCTCCTCCGCCCCTGCCGGGGCGGGTTCAGAACGCGCCGACGTTCCACGGGTTGCGCGACGCTCGGCCCCTGGCCGCTGCGCGGTGGGGCCGCGTCGCTCCACCCGTGGCTACACCCCTCTGCCCCTTCGGGGCGAAGAGTGCGGGGGCGTCGCTCCACCCGTGGCGTGGAGGGGCAGCCCTGCGCCCCGACGGGGCGAAGACGCACGCGGGGGATCAATCCAACACGTACGTCTCGTCGAACTCGACGCCGTGAGCGCGGAGTATCCGCAGCAACTCCGACTTGAAGTCTTCCTTCTTGTGATGTTCCGCCTGCCCCGCGATGTACCTCTTGACGGCCTCTTGCTGCGACTTGCTGACCGAGAAGACCGAGTAGCCCTCTTGCCACGCGAACGCGGCGAGTTTGGGAAAGGTGTCGTGAATCCACTTCGACGACCGGGCCTTGACCGTGCGCATGAGATCCGACACCGAGCCGTCGGGCCGCCACCGCAAGTACATCTGAACGTGGTCTTCGACGCCGCCGATGTCGTAGAGCACGCCTTTCTCGGCCCGCACGACGCCGCCGATGTAGGGATAGAGGCGTTCGGCGACTTCGGGGGTCATCCACGGAGCACGGCCCTTGGTGGAGAAGACGACGTGAAGCAGAAGTTGGGAGTAGGTGCCGGGCATGTCGGGCCTTTCTGAAGAACGTGCGGCTCCGTTGCCCCTCCGGGGCAAGAAGAGGATAAGAGAGACTCGGATCCACGGGTTCCGCGATGCTCAAAGCAGCATCGCTCCACCCGTGGCTACATCCCGTCGCCCCGATGGGGCGAAAGGCACACGCTTCGTCTGAGCCGGGAGAGGTGCGGAGAGGGCGGCACGCCCTCTCTGCATCAGCGCGACGGATCGACAAGCGGGTTGGAATCGGGGGCGGTTGGCGCGGGTGTCGGGGGGGTCGAACTTCCTCCGCCCCTGCCGGGGCGGGTCGGGCCGGATTCACGCTGTCCACGGGTTGCGCTGCGCTCCACCCGTGGCTACAGCCCGGCGCCCCTCCGGGGCGAAGAGCGTGCACGGTTCGCGCGTCATGCGGCAGCCGATTGACGAGACCCGATCGCCGGTCGGCTTTGCCGGGATCACGGCCGCGCGGGCCGTTCTGCGTTGCGATGAACGGTGAGCTTTGGCCTGCTCTTCTCGTCTCCGCCCCCCTTCCATTGCCCCCCTTCCTTTCCCCTCTTCCCTTTCCCCTCTTCCCGCTCCGCCTTTCTTCGCGTCCTCGCGCCTTCGTGCAAGTCCCCTCCTTCCTCTTGCGTCCGTGTCTCGGGGGCTCCGTGGTGATACTCGTTCCTTGTGGGCCGTTTATGCGGGCGCGGCAGCAACAAAGTCGGCGAGTTCAAATGAAGTTCTCGCGTGTGCTGATCGATGACGAAGGCTCCCGGGCGCTGGTGCGGATGGTCCGCGCCGGGTTCGGTGCACGCAACCGTGGAGCAGACCATGTCCATCGTCCCTGACAAGATCGAAGCCCTTCTGACGTTCGTCAACGACCGTTCGGCCCAGTGGGAGGATCAGAGCACTCTCCTTCAGATCCCCCCCGCCGAGCTGACCCTTTGGCAGAACGCCATCACCGCCGCGACCGCCAGCTTCGATGCGGCCAGCAAGGCGCGGGCGAACGCCAAGGCCGCGACGCTGACGCAGACGGCCAACATCACCGCCCTGCGCCGCAGCACCGCCCGGCTGATCGCCGCGATCCGGCTGACCGCCGAGCGCAGCAGCAACCCCGACAGCATCTACGCCGCCGCGCTGCTGCCGCCGCCGGAGAGCCCCTCGGCACGCCCCGCGCCCGAAGCGCCCACCGACCTGAAGGCGACGCTCGACTTCGCCACCGGGCAGGTGACGTTGCGTTGGAAGGCTCGCAACAACGAAGGCAGCGTGTACCTGGTCAGCCGCGCGAGCATCGCCGCCAACGGCGCGGTCGGCCCGACCGTCGCGATCGGCTCCAGCGGCAAGAAGTCGTTCGTTGATGAGTCCGTCCCCGCGGGCGTCGCCGGGGTGCAGTACACCCTGCGGGCCCAGCGCGGCGGGCTCTTCAGCCCCGTGGTCACCCTCACGGTGCGCTTCGGCGCCGGCGCGGGCGGGATCACCGTCGTGACCAGCACGGAGCAGGGCGAGCAGAACGCCACGCAGCAGAACGGCGGCCGCGTGAAGTTCGCGGCGTGATCGGGCCGAGCGCTGTGACGCAGTGGCAGGGTGCCACCGTGGCGCAGTGAAAGGCAACGTGATGCCGGGGCCGTGCATCCGCACGGCCCCGGTTTCGTTTCGGCCGTTGGCCGCTGGCCGCTGACGCGAGCGGCTCCGCGCCGCGGCGATGTGCTACCGTCGCCCATGCCCAGCGGTCACGGCACAAAGGCGAGCGGTCTTGGCGGCGGGGTGTCGCTGGCGGTCTTTACGTTGCTGTCCTGGTCCAGCGTGCCGCTGTTTCTGCACTGGTTCGCCGGGCCGCAGTTCGGGCTTGAGGCCTTCAGCCAGAATGGTTGGCGATACGGCATCTCGGCGGTCTTCTGGCTGCCGTTCCTGGCCTGGGCGTTTTTCGGCCCGGGACGTGGTGGGGGGGCGGGGGGCGCGAGCGACACCGCCGGGCTGCTCCGCGCGGCGATCATTCCCGCGGCCTTCAACATCGCCGGGCAGACCGCCTTCGCGTGGGGGCCGACGCTGCTGGACCCGGGGTTCTTCAGTTTCATCTTCCGCGTGCAGATCATCTTCGTCACGCTCGGGGCGTACCTGCTCTTTGCCTCCGAGCGCGACACGCTGCGCCGGCCGCGATACTGGCTCGGCACGGCGCTGGTCATCGGCGGGTCGATCGTGATGATCGCGTTGAAGCAGCCGGTGGTGGGGGGTGTAGAGGTGGGCGCGGGGGGTGCGGAGGCGGGGGGTGCGGGGGGTGCGG